>WLWD01001166.1_pt1 | contig 140120 bp, 106 predicted proteins | sample 6712731 | NCBI WGS metagenome assembly WLWD01 (sample SAMN12718690, study PRJNA576275) | sponge metagenome | isolation source: marine sponge | host: Mycale hentscheli | place: New Zealand: South Island, Marlborough, Capsize Point | collected 2014-11-01
TCCCAGGGCTCCCACCATAGTCTGTATGAAACCCTGTTGTGACACATTTTTAATGGTTGGAAGACTTACAATAGTTTCTCATATAATATACTTACCTCTACTATCCTCTTTTTTAGAAGATGGATCATAAACATTCAGAGGTCCACCCCCACCCTGATTATCATCTATTACTTCATCACTCTGTTTACTTCTAGGATCTACAGGCCTTGCTGAAGTGAAAAAATAATTAGTGCAATATATTGAGGAGACTTGTGGCCATTACCTTCACTTATAACGGTCAGGAAGCAAATAAATCCAGCCAATAAAATCTGGGTTGCAACTGAAGCCATTCGGAATTCAAAACCGTTGCTAATGCGCGATGTATAATTCGCGGGCTAAGATTTCGCGACCAATAATTGGCGAGCGAGCGAAGAGCGAGCGAGACACTATCAGGGGTAACTTTATTGAAAATCGCACCCGGTTCAGGTGTACTTTTCTCCTATCACTGGTTAACGTTTCTAGTTCGAAGCTCACTAACTGAAAGGCAGAGAAGATCAGTCGTTTCCTCAGGAACTTGGAGGCGAATGAAACACCTACTAATTGGAAGCTTCAACCATTGGAGAGGAATGGATTAGAAGACAGATGTTGGGCCAGTTGTGGAAGTAAATGGTATGTATGTAATCAGATTCCATCTCTTTCTTGCTACATCCTACAGTATAGTGATGCAATAATATTGGCCTACAGTTTTTTGTGCTGTTAACAGCCAATAAATACATACAGTAGAACTCAGTTATTTGAACACGTTAGGGACTGAGAGGTGTTCAGATATCTGGAGTTTTCAGATAACTGAACACCATACAAATGCATTATAAAGCAGCACTAATGTTGGGGTGTGGTCAAGCAATCATGTCTGTATGTGCTACTATTAAATTTAGGGGGTTCGGTTAACTGAAATGTGACCGGTTTTAGGAAAATCGGCCTAAACGCGGCATCTAAAGTTTTCTAATTTATTGTACCAGTAGGCTGCACGGGGCCTTGGGATGCCGTCCTCCTAATTTGGAAACTGTAGCACAAGCCGTCTTCGCCCTACGCACTACAACACTTCAGTATTTTTGCTAAACTTTTTATTGCTGATTTCGAAAAACGCCGGGTAAAGGCGTTGCTAAGGTAAGGGGGCGTGCCTTGTGTCCGTATACTATTACTGCGTGTCTCCGGGACACTATGGAATAAACCGGTTACAGGCGGATTGAAAGAAGTCTAAAAGGCTTAATGCAGGGCACCTTAAGAAACTATGATGACGAGAATTGCGTGAGTACGTGAATTATGTAGAATAGTAAGTGAATTAGTTAGCTACAGTTTTTTCCCCGCTGTTAGTGAAAAGCCCGCCAATAATTTCTTAGCAACTCTCCGTACACGAGTCCAACCGGCTAGTGTTTCTAGCTTCCTAGTGTGAGTTCTAGAGCACGCCAGAGCTTACAACTGCGTCATAAGCTAGAGCTAACTGGTGTCTATCCATTTCTGCCATAAAAAATTTTTTGAAAAAAATCGACCCATAAGGCTTTACCCGGGGATACTGAAAAAAATTGTTTGCCGCGTTTAGCCGATTTTCCCAAAACCGGTCACAAATGGAGATGAAATGTTCAGATAATTGAAGTTTGGATAACTGAAGTTCTACTACATTTAAATATAACTTATCCACAGACTTCTTGTTGAAGTCCTCTGGGGTCACAAAGGTCAAGTTCTCTGTGAAGATATTATGGGATAGTGGCACGTGCTCACTGTTTAATACATCCTTATAATTATAAGGAAGCTTTACATATCCCAATTACACTCAAACCTCTCTTATCCGGACAGTCTGGGACCAAGGGGTGTCCGTAACTAAGAAATGTCCGTAACTCAGAAATACTTAATTTATTCGGTGATGAACCGTGTATACAATTAATTATTTGATAATTGAATTAGTATATTACTTAAAATTAACAAAAACACCTGTAAATACATGAATCAATTTATTTAAAATATGAAGTGATTTTAGTTTGCTTTATAGATTTCAAGCGACGCTGAGCTGCATCGTCTCTCCAACTTTTTACCAGCATAAGATGTGCAGGGTGTGTGTTGCCTTTGGACTCCAACCATTTCAAAGCAGTATCGAAAGCAGCCCAAGCTTGGAATGGAGTAACTGCATTTGAAGCTTCATCTACATTTGGACTCAGATTCTTCTCTCTCTTGCAACGCATCTTCTACAATTTCTTCATCGTTCATGTCCAAATATCATTCACTGTAGATTTTGGAACACCAAACTGTCCAGACACTGCCTCACTGACTTCCCTTTCTTAACTTCTGATATTATCTCCAGCTTTCTTTCTAGAGTTAAAACGCTACGCTTGCGTTTAGTTACCCCAACCTTGCCTCCACCACCGCTGGTCGTTGAGTTCTTAGAAGAACTAGCAGCACCACTTCCTTTCAAAGAGTTTTGAGAAGAACTATCAGCGACGCCGCTGGTCAACGAGCTCTGAGAAGATCTAGCGGTAGACGCACTAACTGCCTGTTGATTTCCCTGCTCCATCTCCGCACACAACGCTAGCGCTACGATCGAATACACTCGGAGTGCCACGCGCGAAATATTTTCCCGATTTTATTCGTTTAATTTGGTAGCTTTCCGACTACACTGACGATCATTACGCAGTCAATAATTTTAGTTGGTGTCCGGTAGACAGAGGTGTCCGTAACTTAGACGAACGGATAAGAGAGGTTCGAGTGTTAATACTAGAAAACCTGAAGTTTTATAGACACATTAGTTTCCAGTATGCTGGCTTTCTATGGTGTGTGCAAATCGGCCTGCAGGTGTAATTATTATAGAAATATATACAATATTATATTGTATAATATATATGCAGTTTTTTTTTTGTTTTTTTTTTTGTTTACATAAAATTATCATAGGGAGTTCTTGTTCCTGAAAAGTATCTTGATGAGATGTCGAAAGGTCAGGTTAAATTCTAAATATAAATACAAAGGCAAAGCTTTAGCTATTTTAATGCTTGAATGAAGTCAATAGCTTCGGCGGTTCAGTTTTAATGATTTTTTGTGACTGCCAGTAGTTCAACTGCCATATGATGAAGAAATCGTGACAGTTTTTCTTCTAGTGAAACTCCTTCCATCTGTTTGATCCCTTGTTTCACTGTCTGTACTGCCCTCTCTGCCAATCCATTAGTTGAGGGATGGTAAGGAGCAGATGTTATGTGTCAAATTCCATTCAGTTGGAGAAATTTCTTGAACTCTGAACTCATGAATGATGGTCCATTATTCGATACTATGGTTTTAGGTAGACCTGGTTTCTTCAATGCAAATGGGACTGTTCTAGCTCTGCGAAACGTTGGTGTTGCATCAGGCTTCAAGTGCAATTTTGTTTTAAATTATTTTAACCCTTTCGTTCCCAATCCCGCTTAAAAGCAGGTGAAGACCGGTTGGCTTCTCCGAATTTTTTAAAATAGTTACTTTATAGCTAGAACCTTCAGATTGCATACACAGGTGCCCAATGCATTGGAGAAGCATCTAAAATAGCTTTCAGCCAGGACTGCTTCGACAGTACCTCACAGCAGTTGCGTTTATTTCTTCCTCGGCAAAAACAAAAAAACAGCGGTTCTCCGTCGAATTTTTAAAAAAGTTACCTTCTTCACAGCAGCTTCATTTATGGATCCAGTCATCTCCAGAGCTTTGTAGAAGCAGCAAAAAATTGCTTGAGCCCAGTAGCCTTCCATAACACATTGAAACAACCGCTTCTTTGCCTACCAAGACTTTACGGTTTGACTTACTGTTTTTCCTATGATGTAATGCTTATTACATCATAGGAAAAAAAGTGAGCGTGTCGTGTGATCCAGGTAACTATGCAAAACAAATTTTTTTTTCGAAGTCAGTTTGGAAAGATGGCGTCTACTAGTTACAGTGCTGTGGAAGTTTTAGACTTGCTTGATACTGACTCTAGCGACTCAGAATCAAGCGGAGAGGAGGGAGACGACATCTAGGGCTATAGAAGGCCCTGTTTCAGGGTTGGTGGACCAGACCCCGTCAACTCTGGTACTGACAATGGGAGTCAAGAAGATGATCGAGGTAAGCTTGTCTTTATCTTGTCTTTCTCTTGAAAACTAGCAAGCTTCTGTTTTGGAAAGGACTTATATTGAGATAGAGAAAGCTGCTTAGCTATAATATATATATATTTCATTGAGTTTTGAGATTTGAAAGTGGGTTGTGGTTTGTTGAACAATTTCAAATTTTCAAAAAAAAATTAATTTTTTTTACCTGATGTACTACTAAGGACCAGATGTGTATGCAGTTACCCACCCAATTGTGAAGAGGGATTGTGAAAAGGACGCAAATGAGGCAACAGGAGCAGAGTCTTCCAGTGATGAAGGAGAAGATGCCGGACCAGGCGAAGTACACTCAGAGCCCCACCCCCCCCCCCCCCCCCCAAACAAAAATCCTGTATGAAACAATATATCAGGGCCTAAATATTATTCAATTTCTCAATCAAAAAATGAGGGGAATCCCAAACTCTTGGTCTATTTAGTGATATATGGTTGCTATGGGGTTTTCCCAGCCAGCATCGAGTTAAAAAAATAAAACGGTTATGCTCTATTCCGCGGTAGAAGATTATATTTTTCCGCGCGCATTCAAACAATTCGGGAACGAAAGGGTTAGTTTCTGAATTAACCAAGTTATACCTACTACCCACACTCACTTTGAGTTGGTATATCCAGTCTCTTCCCAGCAGATTTGGTCCTCCTTCACCTTTGACCACCTGCACTGGTAGCACTGCTTCTCTGCCTTGATAACGAGCCACAACCTGTGCTGTTCCCAGTATGTCGATCTTTTCACCTGTGTAGGTCTTCAAGATCTTTTCACCTGTGTAGGTCTTCAAGATCTTTTCACCTGTGTAGGTCTTCAAAACGACGTTGGATTTCTGGAGGGGGTTGAGTTGATTTGGTGGTGCAATTGTGGAATGCACTTGCTCGTTTATGATAGTTAAACCAGACCCAGTGTCAAGCTCCATCATGACATTAGTGCCATTCATTGATAGGTCAATGCAAATAGGGTCTTCCCCATTTTTGTGAGTAATGTTATACATAGTGTATTCTCCCTCAGACTCACTATCTTCAAATTGATTGTCCACATGATGAGAATGTCTGGTATTGCCCTGGTCTGCAGGCTTCTTTGAACGACAGGCTGGCAATGTGCCGCCCTTGCTTCTTGCACTTATTACAAATAGATTGCCTAAATCTACATGCTGAGGGGAAATGGTTACCATTGCATCTATAGCAAGTTACTTTCCCTTGACCATGAGGTGGGCGTGGCTGCTGCACCTCGGTTTGCACTAGCAGAACTTCTTCCCCAACCTAGTTTGCCTTTGTTCGTGTAATATACTCCTTGAGCTGGAGTTTCAGATTTCTCTTGAATTTGCTTACTGCCTTTTGCTGCTGCTTCCATGGACTCCGCCAGTTCCTTTACCTTAGCGAATGTTAGATCCTTTTCTCCTAGAAGACGCTTCTGAATTTGCTCGTTCCGTACTCCGCACACTAATCTATCCCGTAGCATGTCGTCTAGGGTAGTTCCGTAATCACAGTATTCAGCTAAGCTCCGTAGAGCTGCTAGAAATTGCGGAACGGTCTCGGTATCGTTTCTATTTCTCGTGTTGAACTTGTACCGCTGAATAATCACAGAGGGTCTCTGATCGTAGTGCTGCTTGAGGGTGTCCACTAGCTCCTCGTAAGACTTCGCGTTGATTTCTGTAGCTGAACCAAAGTAAACGGTAAGTCTCAGGCCTGCAAACGGATAAGAGAGTAGAGCACTGTTTGCTTGCATCACTAATGCCCATGGCAATAAAATAGTGGGTGAGTCGCTCAGAATACGACGTCCAGTCTTCCTTTGCTGGGTCGAATGCCTTGAATCCTGCTACTGCAGTCATGATGAGTCATCTCCCTGATGCTAAGTTTTATCCTCGTCACCAGTTGTTATAATGTTGTTCAATTCACGCGTCAATCGCAACAACGCTCCAACTTCAAGTATATTTCTTTCTTATTTCAATGTTCATATAATCAAATACAGACAATCCAAATCATTCTGCACAACATGAAAACTGATGCGGTATAAATATCCAGGCTATAATTAATGTGACCACAACTCAGGATATACATTTAACTACAATGATCATAATAATGACACAACAACAAATTCTAGCATGCTAAGTTATTACAGTTTCCTCTGTAGGACTAAGTGATTGCGTGTGTTTGTTTCATGTAGCAAACCATTCGTATGTACATGACAGAATCACGTATGCAGATCGATCAATGTAGACTTTTCGTCCTGAAAGCTACTCATGCTATTGACTGTAAGGGAACTAAAGGAGGTAGAAAGGAGGTAAAGGAGAACACACAAGTCTTCTAGTTTCCATGTGTTTCTCTTTACTATTTTGATGATCCTTACCTAATTCACCAAAGCATTGTGTCTTTGTGGTTTAATAGATTGCTGCTATCAATGTTGCAGCTGCTCAGATGGCATGTGACGTGTTGGACCGTGCCATACAGGTGCGTACATATATGAAAGAGTGGCTTGATAACAAGTTATATGGAGTAAATTAGTTTGAAAAGTGCTAAACAAAATCTTGCAGTCAGGATTTAACTCAATTGTTACAATGTTATTTAGCTTCTTTTGTTTTCATTTCAGGAGGCATGGGAGTGTGTCAGGACACGCCCCTTGCACACATGTATGCTGGTGCCCGTTCATTGCGGATAGCCGACGGCCCAGACGTGGTTCACTTGGAGACAGTGGCCAAATTAGAACTACAACAACAACTAGCAAAAACTATGAGCAAATTCACATCCTTTCCTCTTGTTTTATAAAGAATTGATTATGTTTGTAAACAATAAAATTTTGTGTTGGAGATTTAATGAAGTAGAAATTTGAAGTTATAATTAAATTGTTAGAATGGACAAATTTAACAATGTGAAAATTTGAAATATAGGATATGATATAATATAATACAATGTGAGTGTTTCCAAACCACCTACGATTAGTGTTGTTTTGGTTTAGCAATTCCAGACTTTCTTAGTTTTAGTTATTCATACTAAAAAAATATTATCTTGAATGCTTAGTTTTAGTTTTTTTCCCAAATTCTCCCTGAAGATTTAGTTAGTTTTTAGTTTTTCTTCAATACCATGTAGAAGATTTAGTTAGTTATACTATCAATATTGTCTTAGTTTTAGTTAATTTATGTTGCCTCTCAAATTCTGCAATAATGAGACTCCTTAAAAAGAAAGTTGTTCATGTAGTTTTTCCAAAGAACTTAAAAAAATGGCATATTTCTGTGAAAACTTGGGTATTATTAATAAAGTATGGTATTTGTTATGTCGTTTAGAGAATAATTACTTGATGGGAATTTATATTTTCATTTAATAATCACATAATTTAAGGTGAATTGTTTACAATAAAATGGCTTAGTTTTAGTTTTTGTCATCCACTCTACTGGTAGTTTTAGTTATTATTGAATTTACTGCCTTCTAAAATAATTAGTTTTAGTTTTTTCATGTTCTCTACAGCTTAGTTTTAGTTATTCTTACCAAAAGTAAAATACCCCAAAACTAAGGAGTATTGGTTTTAGTTTTAGTTAACTAAAACTACGCTACGATCACTGGCCTTAGATGTTTTTTGTATCAGCCACTGATGTGAGTTTGGTGAGAGGGGAAACCCCCAGCCACTCTGGAAATCCCTATTGTGATACAGTAAAACGTCTCTTATCCGGACGTCTAAGATACGGGCAACTCTATTATTCGGGCAGGTATATCATAGAAAATTGCAATTAAAACAGTGGGCGAATGCAAATAAGTTGTAGTTTTCAAGTTACTCCAATTAAAAATGTATTGCTTCTGAGATATGGACAATTCCTAGTTACGGGCACCCCTCTGTCCCAAGCCGCCCAGATAAGGGACGTTTTACTGTATTATTATAATAATGATGACAAGATAATTACTGGCTAAACATTTTGCTGGAGTTGTACAGGCGATCATTGGTTGCTAAAGTTCCAACAACTTGAAAACCATGTCTATACCATGTTGCTTCGTTAAAATAAAGTTGTTAAAATACAGTTAATAATTTTATTAAAAAAAAACAATAGAAAGAAATCCACAATGTTTAAATTTGAAATATGGGATATGATACATAAAGTATAAAATACAATATGAATGTTTCCAAATGTATGTTTAATAGAATTCAATCCACAGCAATTCTATTAGACAAACAATACAATAATTCAAAAGCTACAACAATAACAATATACTTACTGGAGCTGTTGCTGTATTTTATCTGCCACTTGTCTACAATAGTCCACTTGGGACAATACAGTAACAAACTCCTTGAGGGCAGTAGGTCTAGTTGATAAGACTGTACGAATGCTACTCAGAAGGTTCCTTGTCTTCTCTACATCAATCCAGTTCTGACGTTGAAGGAGCTGGTCATACATGTCAGGAGATATGAGTCCAATACTGTAGCAGTGATCAGCTACTGTCATAACACAAGGCTTCACTGAGTGCACCAAGTCAGGATACACACTCAGAAATATACTCAAGTTATTGCCACCTATTAATAAAACATTTATAATGAAACCAAATAAAAACAATAACTTGACTTACTTTCAGAGACATCTACCGCAGGATCTTTCTTCTCTACCACAGGATCTTTCTTCTCTACCACAGGATCTTTCTTCTCTACCACAGGATCTTTCTTCTCATATTTCTAAAACCAAATAAAAAATTGTTAGTTATTGCAAGTTACAATACATAAATCTATTTCTACATACCTGTCCATACCAAATGAGGTGTCTATTCTGAAGTGCAATTCCTTGGGAACTGTTGACACATGTCATGGCTGAAGAAATGGACTCTACTTCATGAACTATCCCGAGATGATTCCCTCCTTCATGTGAACGACAGTCAAAGGCAAACTGGTAGTCCATGGAGCTGTTATAGTTCATTCTGGAACTAGCCTTCTTTAGAGTGTCTTCTATTTCTTGTTTTAGAGCAGTACATTCATGGTGAATGGAGTCTTGGAAAGTAGGATCACACGAAACTACGACTTCAAAATATTTGCATCGAGATATAAGTGTTACACAAATTCGTTTAGATCCATACAAAAAGTGCACCATGTTTTTCTTGACACCTTCTGTAATAAAAGTGAAGGACTTGTTCGATACGAGACATGCCATTGCAGCAGGAAAGAGTCCCATAGGAGTAAACCCACTACTGAAGTATATCAAGAGAGGTTCCATGAAACTTGAGCTACAGGATTCTTTGTGGAATAGGTCAAGTTCCTTTGCACTAGTGTTTTCTAACACGCAAGGCATGATGTATTCTTTCTCCTCTTCTAAAACTGAGTTAGTATCAGAAGATTCGACTGACGACGCAATCTCAGCTATCAAGTGAAGATATGCAAGCAAAGCTACCAGTTGCTCTGGTGGAATCAGATCTCCTGAAATGTCAGCTGTAGCTGTCTTCAAATCTGTCATAGTGAATCGACCTGTCTTCCTGAATCTCTCGGATGTGGCCTGACCTACGCTATCAAAGCTCATGGCTTTGAGAATGACACCAGTGATACTGTCATACACTACCTGGTTGTCTATGATGACCAGGTCTTCCAAACCAGGCACACTGGGGAAGTACATCAGAACACCGGCATGGTGGTGAAGAAACCACAGAGCTGCTTTAGTCTCATAGGGTGTCATATTGAAGGCATGGGACAAGGCCAAGCAGGTCTCCAGGCTGGCTGTCCTCACTTCTCTCATGCGGAGACACAAGCTGAACAGAAGCCACACAGCTGGAATTTTCAGCTTTTTAAAGTGTTTCTCCATGGCATTCTCCAGTAGCTGATGCAAGTGGTGGATCTCTTCTACTCCGCCTCCCATGTTGTCTAAAGAAACAACAAGCTTGTCTTTTGAGCAGAACTGAACTATGCCTTTTTTGTAGGAGTCAGTGTCTCGAATCACTTTTTGAAGCTGTGAGTCGACTGTAGCAATGACTTCCTCAGAAACCTTGTCTTTGTGAGTACCCACTATATACACTACTGACTTGGAGGACTCCAGTATCTCACCAATGGCTGAGTTGTCTGGTCCTGGTAGAGGTTGAAGATGGGTGGAGGAACTGAAGCAAGATATACTGGCCAGAGTACGCAAAAGCATCTCTTGCAGAGTAAACTCAGATTTCTCTGGTGCAGTTGTCTCTCCTGAAGCTCTCTGATAAAAGACCCGATACTCCTCATCTAGTTGGAACTTGTAGCTAAAGAACAGCAAGTAGAGGCCAGGTCCTATGGTGAGTGCTGGTAGCATGTCCATCAGCTCAGGCTGACCTCCGGTGTCCTCCATTCTCAAAAAATCTTTAAAGAATGCTTCACATTTTCTGAGAAGTGTGGTTGTTTGGACACTGTCTCGAATATGGCAGCTATTTCAGAATAATCTGGTGATGATACTGCCTGATCAGCTGGTTGGTCATGTGCTGTTGAGAGTAGAGTGATTTCCTTATGCCTGGGTTGCTTATTTGAAGGTTGGAGTGGCTCTTCCACAGAGTGAGACTGCCCTGTACTGCTAGCCTGACTGACCTCTGCCCTGGTGTCACTACCTCTATGGGAATCAGCTGTAGCCTCAGAAGTGGATTCAATCTGAAAACTATCTTTGAGAGTGTGAAAGAGTAGAGATGCTTCCTCAATGAGATTCTTTACAATGCTCCAGTTTGTGGTTCTTTCTGCTGTAGTTGGATCAGACTTGCCTTGGACTAGCATATTGGAGCAACACTGTACTGTGCCTGTGCTGCCATGAATCTGCTCCTCTTCTTTAGCTGACAAAAGATCTATGATCTCTTTCTTAATTCTCCTGAGAGTTGTACTCTTGCCTTGTCTTGGAGGACCAAGGGACATAAACTTTAAAGACAGAAGCTCCAATACTTCTTTGGAAACAATGAAGTGTTTGTATGCATCTTCATACTTGAAAGCTATTGAACATAAAATAAAATATGAATTATAAAATATTGCAAATAAAACACTAATTACAGGTATTTAGTCTCATTGGTTATACAATACAAGTAACCCACACACTGCACCAGTACCATTAGCTGGCTCCTGCAATACAGAGTGTGGGCAGCTGGTTTTATAGCCTAGAGCTAAGCCAGTACAAGCAGCTGCCAGTAGAAGCAGCTGCTCTAGCGCTTGTAATTTTGGCAAAGACAATCAATTACCTTACTTATTGTAATTATAATAAATAGTTAGTTTTAACATAATATTAACTTAATAATAAATAACAATATTCTAGTTTTATTATAGTACCAGTTTAATACCTAACTTTAGTTTCCCATATAATCTATAAATGGGACATTCTAAAGAGAAGCCAATAGCACTGAAGGCAAGATGGCTTTCTAGAGATGCTGCTATTTACATTACACTAACCTGACAGAGTTTCTTTGTATACTCCATCTCCATTAGCAACCAGCAACTGTCCAGTAGACAAGACTGCATTAGCTATCCGTCCACTATCCTTCTGTTCTGGTCTATCTCCCTCACTAGTAGTCTCAATCCACTCCTCTGTCTTGTTGGAGTAACTTCTAATGGTAGAATAACTGATGCCGATTAGATTCGATACATAGGAGGCGATAGCGAAGATGTCAGTAAGTGTGGTTACTGTCCTCCATATTGTTTGTCTTCTTGTCCTGCCATTACTAGCAGATGCTGTAAGAGACTCTAAACTGCATATAAATAGTATCTTCTCCTTGTAAGCTCCTCCTGTGAAGTAGAAGTTGCCTTCATGGAATGTTGATCGCATGTTCCTGCATGAAGAAGGAAGTGAGTGTGCAATTGTCCAATGGTCGTTGAGTAGAACTTCCACTATGTCCAAGTTCTCGTGATGTGAGCCACGCCCACCAGCCACGACCAGGACCTCTGGTGATCCTCCACTAACTGATGATGCTCCGTAGCGACGAGTAGGCATGAAACGTAGCGATGGCTCCCAGTCTAGACCAGTAGTACTAGTCAACAGAGAGTTAGTGGGTTCACTAATGTAGGGATGCAGTCCACCAACCAATACAAACTTAGACTGGTAAGTAGTTAGGGGCGAGAATTGATATGGTGCACTAGTAGTAGTCCATGAGTGAAGGTCAGTAGAGATGTGAAGTGTGAGATAATCATTATCCATAACTATGACTTTATTCTGTAGTACTGCACATTGTATAGGCTGGATATACTTACTCCATGTATGGCAGTGCTCCCAGTGAAGTGAGACTGGAGGACGGAGATCTCTCTAAATACAAATAAATAAATAAATATATAATTAAATTGATATACAAACAAACAAACAAACAAACAAACAGCACTAGGTGCTATTTAAACGAGACTTTAACATGCAAACACACAAACAAACTTATATAAGACTACAACTATCTTATAAACAAACACACAAACAAATTTATTCCTATATCAACAATGCATACTTTCTAAACATTCTGCACAATTTTAAATAAATAAATAAATACATATAAAACAATAATACTATAATTATAACCATTTAAACAAACACACAAACATACAATTTTACTCACTATAAATTTATAGAATTGTAAACACATGATAACAACAGCAACTCTATGACATGCTAACACACAAACACATTTCTCACACAATGATTAAATACAATACAATATTTTAATAAATGAAATAGTAAAAAACAATGCTGACAAAATGACAAATAAACAAACACACAAACATACAACTGGTACAATACGTAAATATGTGCACACAAACACACAATAATAACATGATATTCCAAACACACAAACACATAATAAGAGAATGTGCTGTTTCTTCCTGTGCTAAAATAATGTACAGTAGGCACCTGAAAAAATAAGTTTTCAATTTTGTTCAGTAGAATTTTTTTTTTTTGAACGGAAGGAGCTATAGTAGAAAAAACAAACAAAACGATTATAGTAGTTGATAAAATATAGTTTTATGGTTCGACTAGTGTTTAAATCTTCATAACCAAATGCCTCACTTCTAGGAATGTAATAAAATTATGCTATTTTAAATATTGGGGCCATCATTCTTACTTCTAGAGACCCAAATGTAGCTGGTAGAAAGCCTAAGAAGTAGAGACCTGTCAGAGCAGCAAGTTCAGCGAAAATTCAGTCAGTCTGCTTAATCGAATTGAATCAGGTCAGTTTTTTTTTTTATCGTGGAAGCTGTTTAGCATGATCCCTATAGTATTTAGAGGGTAGTACAAGGCCTTAGTTTGCTGATATAGCTGTGGAAGAGTTTCTAGCTTATAGCAGTAAATCAACAGAAACGAGAACTTGACTGTTAAAATCTTTAATGTAGTGGTACAAACTGTTTAGTCAAAATGCAATGAAAAAAATTGTAAAAAAAAAGCCTCCTTCTTTTCGAAGGACACACGCTGTTGTTTATACAAATGCTAACACATGAACATATACATTAAAAAAATGACAAAAACATAATCTTCCTATAAAAGTGCACAAACATACAAATACATCCCAAATACAAATTCAATACACATTGTAAGAAACTGTAAATAAAACAATAACAACAACAACAACAACAAAAATAAACTAACCAGAAAAATAACATTACAACAAATACATGTTGTGCTTGTGTGTTATTAACACACAACTTACTGTATTTCTGGAACAAACTAGACTTCAAATGGAACAAACTAGACTTCAAGTGGCTAGAGTAAATAGTTACAAACTACAGCAAAAAGAGAGGGATAGTCTTGTCTAACTATCCTCAAAAACACAATAGCAACTGAAAAAAGAGAGGGAAAGTCATGTCTGAGCATGCTCATGAAAAGAACCTGGTGCCTTTTAAGAGCATGCTCAGGAACATGATACCCTCTTTTTTTCCAGTTGCCAGTGCATTGTTGCGAGCATGCTCACACATTAGTTTCCCTCTCTTTTCCAGTTGTTAGTATTTTATGAGCATGCTCAGATATAAATTTCCCTCTATTTTTCCACTTGCTGAACACACATGCCAAGTGCTTAGCATAATTTTTCCAACAACTGAAATAAAGACAGAGGGAAATTAATGTCTGAGCATTCGATAAAAGGCTAGGTAGCAGTGTTTTCCCTTCTTTCAACCCTTATGTAAAAGTTATCTATTAGACTGGATCTAATAAACAAACAATGGATCTAGTAACAAACAACGGATTTAGTAACTAGGTCAATCAAACACACTTGATCTAGTAATCAGTTAGGGAGTAGCAACGTGCTCACCTTAGTAGGAACTTGCGGCTGGCTTTCCGCCATAACTGGCTTACAGACTAGATTCTACAGTTTTCCAGCGTTCCCACATTCTCTGTTTATTATTTGACCCACCACACCCAAAATGTAGACTATAGTGCGTTACCGGAAGAATCACGCGAATAGAATTAATTTAACGACCTATCACTGGAAGCGCACTTGACCATCTCTCACTGTAGTCTCGCGAGACTACTCTCACTGTTGAAGTGATGGCGGCGTGGTAAGTGTTCTCCAGTGTGTGTTGGTATAGATAGGTCTATATGATAATGTATGCATCACCAATACTGGAGTGCTATTTCTGACACTAGGCTAGCTTGTTGTAGTAACCTGACAACAGTGTGTATGTTTGTGTGTTAAATATGCATGTGCAGTGGAACATCAATTATCTGGACATCAATCATTCGAATCATCCGGAACAGAACAAAGACTGCATGCACATTTAAAATTGCAAGTGGCTGAAAAAGGGAGGAGCTTAGAATTTTAATTCCAGAAGTCCACCATCACTATCATCAAGAAAGGCAAGGGTAAGTTAATAAAAAAAAAGAGTGTGTTTGTGTGTGTGAGTAGAAAAAAGAGCGTGTTTTTGTGTGTGAGAGTGTATTTATGTGGGCGTGTGAGTAGAAAAAGAGCGTGTTTGTGTGTGCGAGTAGGAAAAAGAGTGTTTCTGTGTGAGTAGAATAAAGAGTGTGTTTGTGTGTGAGTAGAAAAAGTGTTTGTGTGTGCGTGTGAGAAAAAGAGTGTTTATGTGTGCGTGTGAGTAGAAAAAGAGCGTGTTTGTGTGTGAGTAGAAAAAGGATGTTTGTGTGTGAGTAGAAAAAAGAGTATGTTTGTGTGTGCGTGCGAGTAGAAAAAGAGTATGTTTGTGTGTGTGTGTGTGAGTACAAAAAAGAGTGTGTTTGTGTGTGTGTGAGTAGAAAAGAGCGTGTTTGTGTGTGTGATAGATAGATGAGTGTGACTAGTTATTATAAACTAGCAAGTACCCCGCCACACAGTGGTTCTTGACGTATTGCAAAATGCAGTAGCAATAGTTATTTATATTCATGTTATCATTCTCTGCAGGTATTAATTTCATTTTTATTCATTGTTTATACATGTTGTTGTTGCCACCTTCTCTTGCCCCAGGCTAGTCGGTGGTGTCAGAACACGATGGTTTTACTGGACAAGAAATACCAGCAGTGTGCCGACATCCGTACGTCTGGGGAGGCGTTGGCTCTGGTGATCAACTACGGACTACATAGCCACACACGAGGACCAGCAGGAAGCCAGGATGGAGCAGGTGAGAGGGGAGGAGCTGAGCTCTCTGTGGGGCAGTGTATGAAGGTTCAATGTACCTAACTTAAAGTTTGTACTGAAAGGATTTATATCAGAGACTTTCTTTGCATGCACACAGTTTAGTATGTTTGAATTAATGGACACCAAGATGGTGAAATTATTGTAAAATTTGTTTTGTATCAACGACTAAACATGTAAAATATAATAGCAAATTTTCTTGTTCTAACAGCCTGTATATAACTTAACCCGACCTTTTGAATTCTTGCCGAAGTCCTCTTCAGGGGTCAACTGAAGAGGACTTCAAAAAAATGTAGTTTTTTTCAGAATGATGTAACGTTCTTATCTCTCTAGTTCAATTACTCTCAGCCTATCAACAACTCCATTCTCTCACCCCTTTAATTTTAGATGTCATAATTAACGTCCAGACCTACATGTGGTTACAGGAATCACATGATAAACATGTGACACAGAGTTCAGGGGGAGGGGGGGGAATGCACTCAACAACAACTGTTTGTGGTTCACTGGTCCCAACATTACACATAAAGAATGAGTCAGTTCCTGTAAGAACTGAAGTAGGTACATATTGTACTTACATATGTATGTATCTGTGTTAACACTCTCTTATTGCATTGCCTCCGAGTACATTGAAGTATACATTGGACTCTTGTGTTGGTAGGTACTGCATTACTGGTGCAGACATTCAATGCTGAATTTTATAGCATCTCCTCATAACTGTAGCAGTCGACAGTCCATAAAATGTCTTATTAGATCGAATTAGGTATGAATATAGAAAATAATGACCCCAATCAAACTTGATATCATGTGATCATTATGTATATACATTAACAGCACGTGCAACCAAATAATAGCATGAATTGTTGATATAGTTTCTAATAAGTCTACAGGTCAGTTCCTGCTATCTCCTCAGATTTCCGACAAATTGGCAATCACTGACAGAAATGTAAAAAACTACAGCAACTCTATGAATGCTAACACACAAACATACAATTTCTCGCACAATGATTAAATACAATACAATAATATTTTAATATATAAAAAACTAATGATGAGAAATTGGCAAATAAACAAACACACAAGTATACAACTGGTACAATACGTAAATATGTGCACACAACACACAATAACAGCATGATTTTCCAAACACATAATAAAAGAATGTGTTGTTGTTTCTTCCTGTGCTAAAATAATGTAAAGTAGGCACCAGAAAAGATAGATTTTCAATTTTGTTCAGTAAAACTTTTTTTTTTTGCACGGGAGGAGCTATAGTAGAAAAAACAAACAAAACGATATGGTAGTTGATATAGTATAGTTTTTCGGTTCGACTATGTCAATGTTCACTGTTTACCGCATGCATCACTTCTAGGAATGAAAAAAAAAAAAAGATGCTATTTTAAATAGTGGGGCCATCCGCCATCATTGGCTTAGATATTCTCACTACTAGAGACCCAACTGTAGCTGGTAGAAAGACTAAGAAGTAAGGGACCTGTCAGAGCAGCAAATTCAGCAAAAATCCAGTCAGTCTGCTTAATTGAAGCAAGTCTTTTTTTTTATTGTACAAGCTGTTTAGCATGATCCCTATAGTATTTAGAGGGTAGTACAAGGCCTTAGCTTGCTGATATAGCTGTGGAAGAGTTTCTAGCTTTTAGCAGTAAATCAACAGAAACGCGACACCCTTCGAAAAATTTTTTTTTGCATTTACAGAGTTGTCGGCGTCCAGATATTGAGCTCTCCAAGTTTTATCGTCGTAGCTTAAGTCGTTCCCACTATAATAGACCTAACCGTTCCCTTCCGTCGGCTTGAAACAATACATTTTTAAGAAATCGATCGATCTTTTCTCAATATTTACGCACGCCGCGTTGTGCCCGGTTTTCCTGTAGACGGTCACATATATTCCCCTCTATTTTTCCAGTTGCTGATGCCTAGTTTTATCGAATGCTCAGACTTAACTTCTCTCTTTCTTTTATTTCAATTGTTGGAACAATTATACTTGAAATTATGCTAAGCACTTGGCATGTGTGTGGGTAGCAGTGTGTTTTCCCTTCTTTCAAACCTTTTGTAAAAGTTATCTATACAAACAGTGGGCTAGTGAAAAAGACTGGATCTAATAAAGAAACAATGGATCTAGTAACTAGGTAAATCAAACACTTGGTCTATTAATCAGCTAGGGACTAGCTATGTGCTCACCTTATTACAAACTTGCGGCTGACTTTCCGCCATAACTGGCTTACAGACTAGATTATACCGTTTTCCAAAATTGGGCGTTCCAGCATTCTCTGTTTATCTCTGACCCACCACACCCCTTCTGTTATGGTGCTCATATCTTTTTACTACTTTGTGACATTGTTCCCTATTCTTTATTTTTTTTTTCTTTTTTTTTTTTTTTTTTTTTCTTTTTTTTTTTTTTTTTTTTTTTTTTTTTTTTTTTTTTTTTTTTTTTTTTTTTTTTTTTTTTTTTTTTTTTTTTTTTTTCTTTATTTGTTTTTACACAAACTCTACGTTTAAATGAATGACTTTGGATTTTTCAGGAGTGTGAAATACAGTTTTTATCATTTTTAATTTAGTTTTTGTGGTTTTTTTTTTGTTTTTTTTTTTGTATGTTTCTTTTATTTATTTTTTTGGTGCATCCGGTTCCAGTACTTTACTAAACTGCTAACTTTATTCCAAGAATTTCTTTTAGTAAAAAAAATAACTTAGAGAGCGGTGCCATCAGAGATCGAAGCCATAACTGTTAATAGTAATCATTTCTAAATATAACGCCACTAATGGCTCATTAATGCAGAATTCTAATTGTACCATCTTATCTCATTGTTCGGTTTTGCTTCCAGCATTAACCTGACAAATGAAATTTTGAATAGAAACTGAAATATTGAAACCTGCTAAAAATTAGTCTATAGGAAAAAATAACTGTAAAAATCATGGGTAAACAAAAAGCTGACAACCAAATGAACGAGTAAGTAAGTAGATAAAAAAAAAAATAAATAAATAAACAATGACATCAATAATAATAATAAAATTGTCAAACAAAACAAATAAATAAATAATAGATAAATAATTTAATACTAAGGATTAGGAGGTGATTGTTCCCAGGACAGAGGCACAGTTCCCTCGCTGCACAGCCACTGAGAGATGCTGGAAAAGATAGTCTCTAGCCCGTGGGTCTCACTCACTACGAAAGAAAAGAAAAAAAAACAAAAAAAAACTAGCTTATTCCAGTGTAATCTATTTACAGTATTTATTGTGTTAATGATTTACCAGTTTTTTTTTGTTTGTTTTTAATAATTGTGTTTGAATGGTAGTTTTATGTTTGCGTTTGCAGCTAGTTTTTTATTTTCATATTTATTGTTGTAAAAAATTTATCTCCAGAAACTTGAGAGACCAGCACATTATGTGGAAGTATACAGAGTAAACAGGACTTGGATAAAGAGTGTAGATGTGACGTGAGCCAGAGGTCCGATGGTGACTGAGAACACATCAAGCATTGTCTTAACCCAAACTTCAATAGATCATCAGAACTTATTTATTGTATTTTTTATGCCAAGTAAACAACTTCAAATTGCATTCATTGCTGCGGGGTTGGTTCAGTTGAACATACTAAGTCATGCAGCGACTTGTCAAGTCCAGGTTGTTAGCTACCACAGACCCAACAGAACTCTCTACACTTTTCTTTTCAATAATAATACTTTGAATGCACACCACAGTTATATAGCTACAGGAATGAGGGTGATAGTGGAATGCACAGCAATGTTCAAGATTAGTGGGGACTGTCAAACATACACTCAACACGCACAACACAGCAGAGGGAGAGCTCAACTCTTGTGAGGGTGAACCTGAACATTCATGAAAGCCCAGGTTATACACAAGAATTATACATTTGGAGTGTAAAAGTCACTTGGATATACACTGTTGTACATTAGATAGAGTTCCTGAGTCTGTATACCAATGTGTATATCTTTAGTTATACCTATTATGTATGTGAGGTTTCATTCGTGATCCAGACGACTCCATGGAGCTCTCCAGAATGAGAGGGAGCTTAGGCCTATTATTCATATAGTTTCTATTGCCACAGGCTAGAAACTTTAGGAGCTATGAACATGCTTCTCACAATCACTTCTCTGCACTGTGCAGTCAGTAAACTCCCAGTAGTAGCTTGACTCCAGTTGTACCTTGAAAGTGGCATAGGAATCTGAACAAGGGTTGGAACAACCAAACTGCCGAGGTGCTTGTGTTATCTCATCCAGTCGTTTACTATCAGACCTCAGAAGGCAAGGTGGTATTTTATTAGCTAGCTAGCTAGTGCATAGTTATGAATGTATCAGTCAAATTAAAAAAATTATCATCATCATCATAATAGTATACAATGATAATAATAATAACAACACAATGTGAATAAAATAATTAATAAAACTTTCAGTTGATAAAACATGATGTATTACTGACGAGGTAAGTCCTGCATGTAAACTAGTATTCACTGGGGTCCCAGTCCCTGTGCAAAAAAAAGTGTGAAGCTCATGAATAGTGATGATATCATAATGGTGAGGCTAAGTGTGTTAGTAGCTGATTGGACTGGAAAATCTTAACTTAGTCTTGAACACATTACACACTTTGGTTTTAAAAATAGCTATTGATTGCCACACACAAAATGTTCAGATGAACTACACATGCATGAGCTTTTACAGCAGAATTGGTGTACAATGTTAATCACTTCCTCTTAGTTTTAGATTCTTCTATGCTAATCTGGGAGGTCATGTTTTGAGTTGTGTATAATAATAGTGGATCTGTAATGCCACAAGGAAGTGATGAAAATAGGGATACTCGGCCTCCTACAGAATAAATTCAAATGTTGTTCGGTTTGTTATTAGAAACTTCAATTATCAGTCCTTTCCTCTCTATCAAAATAAAACCAAGAATTTTCAATAATGTGATGCGATTTTCATTCCACCCACCCGTTTATTCCTTTAGATATTTACATTTTTATTACCACCCTCTCTTACATATCCAGAGAAGTGCATCATTTGTTGTTGTTTTTTGTTTTTTTCAGCTCTTAAGTTTATTTCATTGTCCAACTGATGAAGATCCCACAGGATCGAAACATTTTGATTTGTTTGAATTATTATATACTATGTAAATGTTCATTTATAATCAATAAATATTCGGAATATAAAGGACATATAAAAAAATGAGTCGAACTCTTTATGATATTATATATAAATGTAGTCAAGGCTTAAATCTCAGAAAGTGTCATTCACAGTTTGATATCATCTTAAAACTGTCTAGTACTCCAGTATGACTTGAATGCTTAAAGTGCAATTATGTCTGTGATCCACCGTGTGTGGATAGACAGACAGATGGACAGATGAACTGACAAGACCATAGACAACCCCTCCCACAAGTTTTGACAAAATGTGGACATGGAATCACCAATTTTTTTTTATATACTATAGTTTATATACTTAATAGTCAAGTTCTGTACCAGCACAAGAATATATGGAGCAGAGCTGAGTGGCTGGAGCAGAGATGGCTTTGGGCATTCTGGAGCATAGTGACCAGGTAAGTTGCAACTATAACAAATGACAGACCGTGATAGTCTCCTTTCACTGTCATTGCTTCTGTTTAACTTCTGTGTTCCGTACCTGCACTGGGAGGCTCTGTGGCCTACTTTACTGCACATTAAGCAGGTTACTTGATAATCGGGTCTAAAGGCTGTCTTACTACCAATCCTTCTCCATCAACTTGGATGTACCCTCTGCCATCAATTGTATCGAGCACTCTCAGTAGATCCTCATTGGTCTGTGTGTCTTTACTGTCCATCAACCGTTGGTCTGCATATGGCAATCTGTTTCCAATCAATAGCGTCAGTAACCTAAGAATAATCTTGGGTTTCATCTTGCAACCAATGAAGGTTCTGTTTATGTGAGCTGACAATGAACGCATCCGCTCCTTGTAGTTTTTCCCAGTCATCTCCGGGCTTGATAAAAAGCTTTCACTGCTGATTCCAAAATCGAATTCCCGGCTGTTTCATGCAGTCATGCTCGCAGTTCAGCATACGATGAGTCCTGATCATCCACCATCTCATCGATCAACAACTTTAATGTAGGTAGAAGCTTTGAGGACAATATCTTTTTTCCATTCTTCCCCTGAAACCTCAGCTCTGGTAAGTTCTGACTCCATCGCCTGTATAAAGACCGTCACATCTGTATACAGTCTTTGTATTGAGTAAGTGAGAAAATTTCAATCTAGTTTTTATGAAGGGTCAGAACTTGATAATGATAAAATTCTTAGTACAGACTGGCTTGATAGGAGGACTCCACCTGATTATGAGTGACACAGAACTTTGATTAGATGAACATAACTACAATACGTGTAAGATAAACAATAAGCATCAACTAATGAATACTTAGTTCACATCACAAGCTAACCACAACACAAATATGCACCAGTTATGTTCCTGTGCTAAACTGCACTCTATGGGCTTGTTCTCAGCTCTGTCCTTCACTGCAACATGGGAGTGGCTCCACAGTAATATTGACTAATTGCTAATTGCATTTAACCTCTTCCAGCAATAATAATTATTTAGAATAGCAGAGATCCACTATCAGTATTTAAACAGTCTACGAAAAACAAACAAATGATGGTTGAATGACTATTCTAGAATTTGAAATAATTCATGGAATTTAATCTACAGTCCCACACTATATTTTAATGCAGCCTGTGTCGTTTGGTGTCCAAGTCAATGAATCTGAAAACCCACACGTATTTCAGAGAGAAAATTTTGACCACTATAAAGCTAATACATGATGACAAGCTAGCTAGAATAACATGAACTGTGTGCTCAACAATTCATTTTTGCTGTATGTAGTGGCAGTTATTACAACAGATCATTAAAGGAAATAACTTAGTGCCACCAATACGGCTTCACATCACGCTGCTTCCAATGTAGTTAAAATAACAAGGAAATAGGCCAAGCATCATTTCTTTTACAAATTCAGATAGTAAATACTAATCTAGAATCTCAAACTTAGCAAATACTGTTCAGCTTAGAAGACAGAGCTTACAATGTCTTTATTGGTCTTCCTAATGGTATGGTCCTGCATAGGAAGATATTTGCAATCATCAAGCTTACCGTCCTCTATTTGCGTAAGATGGAACTCTACAGATTGCCCTGGAGGGGACAGAGCAATCACTAATCTAGTTGTAAGACTACAGTACAACTACACAGGCAATTCACCTCTAAGAGAAGGTCCCACTATTGTTAAGAACACGTCAGAAAACGGTGCAGTCTATGAGTTACAGTACCCTAATTGGAACGTAAGGACAGGAGCTGGATTAGTTCAGTTCTATTTTGAGCAGCTGGAGCATGGTGGAGGAAATTGTAACTGTGTTACAATATATTTTCACCAAACTTGTACATCTGTAAACAGGTTAGAATTCAAAAATCGTACAATAAAGATTAGCATTCTTAAATTTTGTTATTTTCTTAATAAATTGTACCATAGGAGCAAAATATACAGACATATATACAACCACATCTTATATGTTATTTCTGTGCTTGTGTAAATGAAGTTATAATAGAACACATAGTTACTTTTACCATTAAAAATTGATCTGCTTGTGGTTTGCCATAATAATTTTTATGTCGCTGGGAAAGATGAAGAGCCTTTGTTAAATGCACAGGTAATGTAGACATTGCAGGATTTCAATCAGAAAATGCAGTAATCACTAAGAGTGCATTGGTTTTTCTTTTCTTTTTTTTTATGATTTTTTCAAATCTAATAGTTACAGTGCAGCACCTTGAAATCTGCGGGATTTAGAAACTTGAAGGCTCGGGACTGTAGCATCAGAGCATAGCGAGGATGCTACTAGGAGCCTGAGGGATTCTAAATCCTGCAGATTTCCATGGTACTGCACTCTAACATTTTTAGAACTGAAGTATTATGTTAAACCTGAACTAAGTGATGGAACAGAAGGAACTATTGAGAAACTATTTACTGAATATTGCCACTCATTTTTCATAGGTGAACTTTGGTGTTCAGCTGAGGATGAAAACGAATTATTGTGGGAGACAGGTGGAGAACATTGTGCACAAACATTAGTTGACACTATGTTTTATATGTGTGGCATCTATTTTTCCTTACAAAGAACACCGAGCACTACGACATAGTTAATCCTCATCACAAATACCGCTAGTTGAAAAGCCTGGTCAGTGCACTCTAAGGTACACAAAAGATACAAAACAGCAACCAGGGAGGCTTGATTAAAACACTCATGAATGCAAATAAACACTATATTCTTTCCGCATTGTCATTGTTAATGACACCAAGGTTCACCCAGACAAGATGAGCGGTCACCATTTTGGTATCCATCACTGGAGTTTAGTTTGATTTAGATACTCGAAGGCTCCCTGTTGTAGCATCAGAATTTATCACAGCTTCACATGAATGGCGGTAAAAACAAAAAACAAAAGTATTTTCAAAACTATATTTCTCGGCAATAAATTGCAACAGTTGCCACCGGTAAGTATTTTCTAAGTGCTGCCGGGCGTGATTCTGAGTGAATCAGATTCAAGCAATGGACCAATCAAATTGACGTTTTTAGTCACGCTCTGTTATAATATTGACTTATTAGGAGCTCATGGGAAAATAAAAGTCCATTGTACTGCATGTACATAGCTGTACTGACACTAGATAGGCCCATATATAACATGAAGAGGAATTTTTGAGCTGCACCTGAGAGTACTCACTTGCTTCACTTGCTTGCCATTGGTAAGTGGACATGAACATTTGCTTGGTATCTGTAGTAGCAGCTGGTATTTGATAGAGTTGTTTACACTACTTTTAGATTATTGATTTGAATGTATTAATTAGAATACACTTATGTGGGGGGATTGCAAGTCGTCCAAGAAGAAAAGGAATGAAATTGACTGTTAGCAGTGATAAGTACACCACCTTCAACATTCAAGAAGCCAAGAAAGTGTCACCTCTACAGATGACCTGTGATGATCCATCTATGTATGTATGTATGTGTGTGTGTATGCATGTGTGTGTGTGAATGTATGTATGTATGTATGTATGTATGTATGTATGTATATACGTGTGTGTATAAACTTTCATTACCTTGCAGAAAAGTTCGCTTTAGAATTATTCTGAACAACAGAGAGGCGTGTAATTCCCCTGATACTCTTGATGAAGGCATAGAGTTTTCCGTTCGTCTTTCTTCCAGTCCTCATGAATGGATCCCTGTCAAGTATGTATACTATGGATTGAAAACCTCATCCACACCCGTACGTGGCTTCACTCTACGAGGCTATAGTATGGACATGATATACAAAGGACAGCAGAATCTTGCCATTGCTGAAGTTGCTGTACAGTTTTGCAATATTGATCAGAATGAATATGTTCAGTTTCGCTGGCTGCAAACTACAGTGTACAGTGATAGAGATTACATGCGTGTCAGAGATGTTTGGATTCTTGATGACATATCTATTGAAATTAATAACAAGACAGTTGTGGGAGATTCTTTTAGTACATCTAATTTGAAGTAAGAAGTAGTCTTGTTTAATGCATTATAAGCAGTAGCTATGTAATCATATTATATTGAATTGTAAATAAACATAAAATTAAAATAAGGGTTGCTCAAAAGTACGGAAACAAGGAATTTTAAATCCAAAGTAGTGTTAATTTGAAAGATGAGCATTACAAATATTGCCCAAACTGAGAATGGTGATTCTACACCCCTAAATCACTACCCTACCAGTGGTCACCTTTTAAAAAAAAATTTTTTAATTTATTTTTAAAATAGCTGTATTATTCAAGGCAGTGATTTAGGGGTGTAGTATCACCATTCTCAATTTGGGCAAGTTTTGTAATACTCATCTTTCAAATTAACACTTTGGCTTTAAATTTCCTTGCTTCCATACTTTTAAAGCAACTTAAAAATTTATTTCGACATCAATGAATTTTTTGTTACTGGCTAGTTTCTTACTTATTTTGTACAAGTAAGTGCAGCTTACGTTGTCCAAAATGATCTACAGGTGCTTTATCCACAGCGACTTCTAAAAAATTACTAAACAATTACTTCTGAAATGATCAATGCCAAGCACTTACTTTTTTTTCAAGATGTAGCAATTTACACTACTCTTTTTTTCACCCTGCACTACCGATGAACACATCAGCATTAATGAAAAAAGGTGTGGCACTCATCCTGCCAATGTGAGCTACTCAAATAGTGTAAAAACTCGAAGGCTAGGATGCTTCTTTGTAAAACAACTGTAATGTTAGAGTCACGTTAGGAAGAAAACAGAAGGGTTGTGGACTTATGTTGGAAAAGTGTTACTAATTTATGCTATTAAAGTCCAGAAATGCTTACAGTATTACTCGTGGTTGGTTGAAGGAAAAGAGTGAGAAATTGATGAAATGAAGAAACTCCATTGTTTGAAAATTTTATAACTTCGGATTTTTGCACTCTGTGGATTAGAAATTGAATTGTAGTATCCTAATAACTGTTTTTGAATTATTGTTGACTAAAACCAGATATAATGTGAAGTGAATTTTATATTACCACTATGGGAAAGGGGTGGTCAACCCTAAATAGAGGGAGTGCTTGCACACTTTCTGATATATTATTATCATCAATTACTACATTAAATTATGACGTGGAACCTCCGTACAAAACTCTGGAAAGCCACATGACTCTCAACTACAGCCAACATGAATAGAACAAAGTCATCTTTCACAATAGAAAATAATGCTGAAATAGCCAAACACTCCATAAGTTCTGAAAGACTTGCCCCCAATAGGTGGCCTTTGTAGAGAGGTTTCATTGTGAATGTAAATGAAATTTAAAAAATATATACTACTACATAAAAAAATGTAGTAAAGTAAGCCTTTATTGTTACTAATAGTTGTCAATGTACTGGTATAGTGTTATTATTATGATTATAATCTTTAGCAGGCAAGTATGGCCTGTGGACAATGTCAGAAATGCTATAGTTGGAGGCTACTGTGGATATAATAAAGGTTTAGTATTTGGTTCCACAAAGCAACTGTGGTCAGGCAATACAGGTTCCAGATCTCTTCTAACTAAAATATATTATCTGAATGAAAATCCTACAACTCAAACTGGCACAGGTCCAAACACAGATCCTGTCTCTTTTGATTATATTGCACAGTTAGAAAGAAAAACAATTAGCAATGTGAGTTAGTGTGATATTTAGTATGGCTGTAGTTAAATGAGAGTGGGAAGACGATAAAAGAGGTATAGATGAGGGCAATAATGGAGTTTCTAATGTGAATGGTTTTATATTCACTCATTTCAGAAATTTTGTCTTTAGAGCATGTTCTGTGCCTGTAGAAATATTAAGGGCGGGGCTTGGGTTTTGTGCTGATTTTTCTTTGAAAGTCAAATTTTTTTGAGTTTTTATTTGTCATCGATTCTACTTAGGATCCAAATGAAGTGACTGACCTTTTGCTCAATATCGCGGCAAAGAAAAATTCCAGTGGATTAGTTTTGGCTTACCTCTATCGTTACCTCAGCACTCATTTAATTAACGAAACCTTTTCAAATATTACATATGAGGTAAGTTTGCCGTTGTTGTTTTACTCAGTCATGTGCTGTTGTATTGGGGAATAAAACTTGTAGAAAGTCATAAAAATTGGAATGAAGATATTGAAGAAGCCAAAAACAGTAAGATAACCACCAGAAATACATTTTATGTAAACATTTTGCTGACTATAGGGCAAAAAGAGACACTTCAACATTATTGTTACTACTGTTTTATTGTCACTCGATAAAGTCCTGTTTAACTATGCTCTAGAAAATAGTCAGTTTGTCTCTCCAAGTATTGGTAAGTAACGTTAAGTACATAATAGTATGTAGTACGCAAAAATTGCAAGTCTTCACTTTGCTATAGTTCTTCAGAATTCTCAAACAAATTTGAGTGATTCTACTACCCCAGAAAAAGTAATAGCAATTAATACCTCCTACATAGAAGGAAGTGGACATCCTGCAATAGCGCTGTCAATCCCAGCTCAGTTACTACAAGCATTTCAAACAGGTAACTCATCTCTTAAAATATCTTCAGGAGTGTACAGAGGTCTCAAGGGATTTGGAGAGAATCGTTACCACAAGTAAGACAAAAACAATAACGTAACAACCATTCACTTGTGTATAGTAACAAACATGAACTACAACCATGCACTTGTGAATAGTAACAAACATGAACTACAACCATACACTTGTGTATAGTAACAAATATGAACTACAACATACACTTGTGAATAGTAACAAACATGAACTACAACCATACACTTGTGAATAGTAACAAACATGAACTACAACATACACTTGTGAATAGTAACAAACATGAACTACAACATACACTTGTGAATAGTAACAAACATGAACTACAACATACACTTGTGAATAGTAGCAAACATGAACTACAACCATACACTTGTGAATAGTAACAAACATGAACTACAACATACACTTGTGAATAGTAGCAAACATGAACTACAACATACACTTGTGAATAGTAACAAACATGAACTACAACCATACACTTGTGAATAGTAACAAACATGAACTACAACCATACACTTGTGAATAGTAACAAACATGAACTACAACCATACACTTGTGAATAGTAACAAACATGAACTACAACATACACTTGTGAATAGTAACAAACATGAACTACAACATACACTTGTGAATAGTAACAAACATGAACTACAACATACACTTGTGAATAGCAACAAACATGAACTACAACCATACACTTGTGAATAGTAACAAACATGAACTACAACCATACACTTGTGAATAGTAACAAATATGAGCTACAACATACACTTGTGAATAGCAACAAACATGAACTACAACCATACACTTGTGAATAGTAGCAAACATGAACTACAACATACACTTGTGAATAGTAACAAACATGAACTACAACCATACACTTGTGAATAGTAACAAATATGAACTACAACCATACACTTGTTAATAGTAGCAAACATGAACTACAACATACACTTGTGAATAGTAACAAATATGAACTACAACATACACTTGTGAATAGTAACAAACATGAACTACAACCATACACTTGTGAATAGTAACAAACATGAACTACAACCATACACTTGTGAATAGTAACAAACATGAACTACAACCATACACTTGTGAATAGTAACAAATATGAACTACAACCATACACTTGTGAATAGTAACAAACATGAACTACAACCATACACTTGTGAATAGTAACAAACATGAACTACAACCATACACTTGTGAATAGTAACAAACATGAACTACAACATACACTTGTGAATAGTAACAAACATGAACTACAACCATACACTTGTGAATAGTAACAAACATGAACTACAACCATACACTTGTGAATAGTAACAAACATGAACTACAACCATACACTTGTGAATAGTAACAAATATGAACTACAACATACACTTGTGAATAGTAACAAACATGAACTACAACCATACACTTGTGAATAGTAACAAACATGAACTACAACCATACACTTGTGAATAGTAACAAACATGAACTACAACCATACACTTGTGAATAGTAACAAACATGAACTACAACCATACACTTGTGAATAGTAACAAATATGAACTACAACCATACACTTGTGAATAGTAACAAACATGAACTACAACCATACACTTGTGAATAGTAACAAACATGAACTACAACATACACTTGTGAATAGTAACAAACATGAACTACAACCATACACTTGTGAATAGTAACAAACATGAACTACAACATACACTTGTGAATAGTAACAAATATGAAGCTGATTATTTTGTTTTCATTATTATGTACAACTAATTTGTCAGCTTCAGTCTTGGTTCAGATATAGTAGCTGCCTCATTACAATGTGGCACATATCGCTGCAAGACAGACAACCTTACTCTCTCCTCTTCCAATGTTACCATCACTTTTCAACATTCTTCTGAAATACAGGTAAATGTATGACACACTTGTCTGGTCAGTCCAGTGTTGCAAAGGCTATCACTATAATTATAGAATATCTTAATGCGGAATGAGATGGACACAAATTGTGTATATATGAACTTTCAAAAAAGGTAAAGTAGTTTAGTTATACTTTGTAAAAACACATAGGTTTAGCTAGTCTGCAAATCTGACACAATCATTGTGTTGTGCAGGAAAACGTTACTCAATGTGGGCGAATGGTCAGACAGAGGGTGCGTTAAGAACACAGCTCTCTCGTCAGTCACCCTCACCACTTGTGACTGCACCCATCTCACTCATTTTGCTATCTTGCTCAGTGCAAGACCGCCCACCTACAGCTCTAAAATAGTGCTCCACTTGACCGTCATTGGATATGTAGGCGTAACCGTATCAATAGTAGCCATGGCATTGACGGTCATTATATTGATCGTGGTTCAGTGAGTGCTTCTTTAATTTTAGTCTTTGTTGATTTTCTGAGTGGAATTAACATCAAACATATACTTCTGTTTAATTTTACATTTCTAATTACAGGTCTAAGGATAATTTGAGGAACTATATCCACATCAACCTTTGCATCAGTCTTAGCATCGCTCAGCTGATATTTATTACTGGTGCAAACAAGACGGGATCATCACAAGAAGCAGTACCCATCCACTGTCAAGTCATAGCTGTCTTCCTACATTACTTTTTCCTAGTGACTTTCATGTGGATGCTGATGGAGGGCGCATTTCTCTACTTGGCTCTTGTAAAAGTATTTCTGACTAATACCAAGCAGTATATGATAGGATACACTGTCCTGAGTTATGGGTGCCCTCTAGCATACATGGCAATACTTACTTTACCTATAGGATTTGGTCTACCCCACCACCAGTATGGACATAAGAGGGCGTAAGTTAAACCACTTTTATTGTATCATCCTAAATCAATGACAGTAATAATGAGGGAAAGAGTACCATGATGAACTTTCTGCATTCAAAGGGGTAAAAAAAGGCATAAGTAAAGTGTGGGTAAACTTGTTTGTCGTAGGGCAAATGAACCTAGGAAGACTAGGCCATAGCCACCAATACCAAACGTTCTTAAAATCGCCACAAGATGCTCTACACACAAATAGCTATATTCTTATGAATTGACAATAACCTCACAAATGTCCTTTTTTTTCAGATGTTTCCTCAGGCCAGACTCATACTTTATGATTGCCTTCATTGGTCCAGTTATTCTGATCTTCTTAATAAACCTCGGTTTCCTGATAATGGCTGCGGTCATACTGTGGAAGTTGCAGCAGAAAAGACCACCACATACAAAGTCTGTCAAAAGTTGGATCAAGGCTGTAGCCTCTCTCACAATTGTGATGGGATTCACTTGGATGATTGGCTTGATAATTGTCGAAGAAGAAAAGTTTGCATCACTGGCGTATTTCTACACCACTGCAATTGCCTTTCAAGGATTATTTATATTCTTAATTTTAGTGGTACTTACTAAGTCTGTGCGAGATGATGTCAAAAATCTTGTTAAGGGAAAGTTTCAGAAAATGCTGGCCAGGTCTCAGAAGGTGGTGACCTATATTAAAAGAAGTCGTCATTCATCATCATCTACGGTAAGATCCATATCATTACCACTCACAGCTAGGTAGTTCATGGAAGCTCAGTAAACATACATGTTGCAAGGCTTGTTAATTTTAGCAATTTCATTGTTTGAGCCTCAATTTACGAGAAGTATATTATGGACTTCCCTGCCAACAGTGGCACTTGATATACAAAGTTTTGCAAATTAGGAATACAGTAATAAGATATTCATTCATTCTTACCATGTTTGTTTGGTTACACCAGTTTCCTCTTCTGCTCTATTTCTTCTTGAGCCATCTCAGCTATTCTTATCCTCCTCATTTCCTCTCTTCTTTAGTCTGTCGGTTGTGGTTCTCAGTTTTTCTGTCCTTCTATCCAGTGCGGAATTGAGGTTTATGAACCTATTGCCTCCCCTTTTGAAACTTTTGCAATTCCCTCGTGTTTCACTCACTGTTTTTTAGCTATGCCAACAATCACCTTAGTTTCCCAACTTGCATTTGCTCCTTCCATTACAATGTGGCAATACTCTTCTTATTCAGTTTGTGGTCATACTTTACCAAACCACCTCAGTTTATTAATCAGGAATACACACGCTGTTGTCGTAAGTGATATACACAATCATAATACTATATAATTATATAGACTTGCTATTATAAGATACTTAAATTTTATTCTAATAATATCTATGATGCCTTGTTCACTCGGTTCAGATGTGCTGCAACATTCAAATACTATCTTAAGTGATATTTATTGAAAAGGCATGACTTATTTATATTGCATTGTATTACAGATGAGAAGTATCGTAATCTCTGACCTGGAGTCAGATTCAATGAGTGAACAGTACACTAAAGTGATAGAAGAAGAGGACTAGCTGGTTGTGTCACTACAGTGAAGTCATTTCTGCTAAGGGAAACATTCACATCATGTTATGTCTTTTTATGTTTAGAATTTAATTAGAATTGAATTGTAAAATAATTCCAGGAACAACATTTCGTTAAAAAGTCATTTAGAAGGTTATTGCTCCTGTAATGCAGTTTTTTTTATTGTCAATAAGTGAAACATAGTAAGACTCATCAGAAATACATAAACTTGAGCCAAAACTTCGTATATGTATCAGCGGTGTCTTAAATGGCTAGCAAACATATCTAGATGCTATATTCGTTGTGTGACATGTAGAGAGTGAGACTAGCTATTTTCTTACATTGCTACGTTTCCTGTCTACTACATATACATAAGCCCTGCCAGATTATTCTAGCATTTTTCCTGGATTAATAGAGATGAAAGAATTGCTCAGTGGAACAGCACAATTAACAAATAAAATAATGTTCAATTAGGGATATGATAGCTAATGTTTCCATTTCCTTAACACCATAATTAGTTTATGCTCCCTGGAGTTGTCTCGAATAAGACCACACTGAAAGTTCCCTTTCGTCCCTCACAATATTCAGAGCCATGCACCAATATCATCACCACTGGCATCTGTGTGTAATAATGTAAGCATTAGAGAGAATAATAGAAGGAAAATAAGAACAGTCTGATAATCCATAATTAGCGGGGGGGTTTTCCTTACAATATAAGATATAAACATTTAAAACTGTGCTTCTTCATTACTTTATTGAAGCAGCTGGGTTTGTGTTGGCCACTAGTTATGGTACTTTCACAACAATGGGAAAACTTTAATAATATACTGTGAATGTTAGCTCAGGCTCAGATTCAGCAAGTCATCTGGAGAATCATGCTAAACGTTTCCTCTTCTTGAGCAACTCAATAGCTAGCTAACTATTATACTGCACCAAAATTGACAAGAAAATAAAACGTATTTATTATCAACCAACCTACAAAATTTGAAGGGAAGAGAAGATGCATCCATTATTGAGCATATTAAAATTCTTTATTTCTCTGATTCCCTAATCAAAATTAATTTCCTAGTCCGCATTTATCTCCAAATGTCCCAATAACACTGGAGCATCTGTAAAGCAATTGAAATAACACTCTGCTTCACTTAGGGCTATTTCAATCCCATTGCTAGTTATATATACTCAGTACAAATCCCTAGTATAGGTTACTTGTGCTATCACTCCCTAATAGTAGACCAGTTTCATTTGCACTATAGCTACAGTGCATCATTCACTCACAATCTCTTGTGTCTCCAGATTAGCTTCCTCTGCAACTTTGTTTTCAGCTTATGGCTCCTCCTGAACTTTTTCAGCAGCACCAAAGCATGTATTCTCCAAAATATTGAACATTTTAAGGGGATATTCAAAGCTTTCACTGAAGGATTATCCAGCTAAATTGAAATCCTCTATATTTGAGTAGCTAATCCAGTATAACTGTAAGAAAATTAGACTGATACTTCACTCATTCATTTCATAACCTATCAATTTTATATAGCTACAGCAATTGTCACTATTTCACTTATTTCTGATTAGAATAATTGAAGAACAACAGATTCTTAACGAATAATAATACATGATTTTATAAACCAAAAAAATGACAATTCTAAAACTTTTGAGTATAATCAGGCACGCCATTCATGCTCACTGTGTATAACCGAGTCTTAATCTAAAACTAAGCCTATAGAATAATGCTACATTTAAGTTGGCTGTTGGATTGAAGTAAATTTTTTGTGAATACTGTGTCAACGGCATGCCCGAAGACAGCTTATTCATCCCTGCGCACGCCTCGTGTGTAGCGTCGCGAGAGCGCATGTCTGAAACGACACTTCTCCCTATATATTTGGAGTTTCTAGACGCTATAAGCTTTGTAATTCAGTTTGTGAATTATTAGTGTTGGTGGTACTGGTGACATTTGAAAAGTGTTTAGGAACTCTTATTGGTTACTCTGTTAAGCTCTACAAGATCCTACTTGAGACATACTCGGGATCTGCGCTCGATGGCGACTGGACAAATGGAAGCCAAGATGAAAAGTGACATTGTAGTGCTTCAACAAATGAGGTAATTTTTGTAATATTATACTATGTTTCATCTCATAAGTAATCTCTACTCTAGCCATAATTCGGAACCGATCGGCGACAACTTTGCTACGACTCACGCTGAAGTATCCGCTATTAAGGTAAACTCAATAAATACCTAGAAAATAAAATTGATAAAAATTATTACTTGCAGGCTAAAGTGCGCCGTGTTCTAGAACACATCGTGGAATGGAAGGAAATCCACGACGAAATGGTTAAAGATTGCAGGAACGCAGAACTTAACTTTCAAAAAGTAAAATTAATTTTACACTGTGCGAGTTCTTTACAATCTTCCAAAGGGTCGTTACTTGGCCGATAATTTCAATTTTATATGTAGCTAAGTATAGCTAGCTAAGAGAAATGTTGAAATTAATAATTTAAGAAATAACTATGTAACTCATATATATAGTACTTATCACATGAGTCAGAGTGTGATATGGTGAAATATTTCGAGCAGGCTAATTTATTTTCACAGGCTAATTTATTTTCTCCAGCCAAAGGCAAGTAGTGAAATATCTAGCCATATCATTCTGCCGAGTGTAGTAAGTGCTTTATTCCTCACTAAATATCTTCACTGAAGTAGTTTTGTTGGTAACTCAAGGTGTAAAGTTAGCGAAAACTCACTAGTGGCTCCCCACAACCTCTGCTGATATTATAGCAGCTGCTCTAACCTGGCTGGGTATGCTCCACTAGAGTAAAGGTAGCTGTAAAAACCCAGAAAACTTGTAGCCAGGCTTGCTATAACTACAATACAGCCATGAGATAACACTCTGTGATATCCACACCTACAAATACCTTTGTGAAGATATCTAGCGGGAATAAATATATATATATATATAGCTGTATGTTAGTAAAAAGGTAGAATTCAACAGTGATTTCAAATCCCCAGAGCAAATTTGAATTCTTACAGAGTGGTGTAGGAAAGGGCAGCAAAGGGCAGCAGGGGTCTCTGTGGGCTGGAGCCCCCCTCCCCCCATAATTTTGGGGCGCAATTTAACTAAGTTATTCTTCACATGATACTTAAAAACCTCAAAACACATGCTGCCCTTGGAGCTCCCCCTTCAACCCTCCCACCCTCCCCTCCCGGAAGACCTTCCTATACCACTGTATTGGACAAAGTTAAGGATACACTAAACATTTATCAGATTATAATTGTACAAGTTAAATAGTAAATGAAATTATGTTTTGTACAGAAATTGAACTATTTATTCATATCTAGGATGAAGTTCTGACACTGAAGGGTGACTTAAACATACACAACAAGGCTTTGCTGCTCTCTAAATCTGAAAATTCAAAATTAAACAACCAAGTGAGTAGTAGTTAATTGTATTTTAGGACAGAAATAAATTATTATATTTGTATAAATATAAATTATTCACATATCTCATTGATACTACTAGCTGATGCTGGCAGAAGGTCGCTGCTCTGAGCTAGACAAGACTCTAGTAGATAGGGAAATGATGATGAGTGCAATGAATAACAATGTGGAGGAGCTGAAACAAAAGAATCTGGTGTTGAGCAAAAAGGCAAATGAAACAGAGAACTGGAAACAAGGCTACAAAATTATGAAAGACAAAGTAAGCTGTTCTTATTATGAAAGGTATTTTCTATTTTAATAACTACATAATTATAAATTCAATCCTAATGTGATTTGTACAGTGGATGATGGCAATAGACCAATTGTCAAAAGTCAGTGTGACTCTGCAGAACAAACAGATTGAGACAGTTGCTCTGAGCCAGAATTTAAGCACAGTCAAAACCACAAACATGGCACTCAAAGCTCATGTCAAGGACCTTGAGAAAGAAAACTGTGCTCTGGATAAAGTAGCATGTGGCCTCCTTGACAAGGTTAATACGAAATATTATGATATAATTTAGTAATTAATAGTTTATACTAGGGAATATTCATTAATTTATAATTATTATGTTAATATAGTGGATGGTGGCTAAGGACAATTTGTCTAACCTAGAAAAGACTCTGGTAGACCACAAAATGGAGTCTATTGTCTTCACCAACGAATTAGATTCACTGAAGGCCACAAACAAGACAATGACATCTCAAATCAGAGAATTAAAAGAGGAAAATGGTTCCCTTGAAGAAGAAGCAAATGGTCTCTTTGGCAAGGTATTAGCAATTAATAATTATATTAAATGTTCCACAAAGGCAGAATTTTAAAAAGTAAATGTGAATATTTTATCACAGTGGATGACTGCTAAAGACTACTCCTTAGAACTTGAGGTGAAAGTATGTGACAAAACAAATGAAGCACTCATTTTGAACCAGGAGTTGGATGAATTGAGGGCTACAAATCAAGCAATTGCAACTAGAATGAAGGAACTTGAAAGTGAAAATGGAGATCTAGAATATGAAGCATGTGATCTCTTTGACAAGGTTTATACTGCATACTTAAATATAATGTATTGTTTACAGCACAGTTGTTAATATTCTGTTACAGTGGATGACTGCAAAAGACGAACTATCAGAAACAGAGTTGACCCTCAAGGACAGTAGTGTGAAAATAGTTGGCCTAAACATGAAACTAAACTCAGCTCAAAGAAAGATTCCGGAAATAACAATCAAGATGGAGGGCTTACAAATAGAGAATGATAAATTAGAAAATGAAGCATATGACCTCTTTGATAAGGTAAAGACAACCTTCAGTCTATTTAAATTAAATTATCTGTGAAGCATTTGAAGTTACAGTTGTATATTGTTGCTATGTGGTTTTACAATTCTTTATTTCTTCATCTTGTCCTTTGTTATTATTTCTTCATCCTGTGTGTTTGTATAGTGGATGATGGCAAAAGATGAAATCTCTGAACTTGTACTGACTTTACGAGATAAAAAATTGGAGATTATAGCCTTAGTTCAAGAATTAGATGCCATGAATAGGAAGAACAAGAGACACAATGAATATCCAAATGCACACAGGTAATGCTGAACAATGATAATGATGTTAACGTAAAAGTTTTGTAATTTTGGTGGTACACTACATGTGAATTGTTTAACTGTTGTCTTGTATGGAAACTTATTATTTTTAACCGTAAACTGTATTACTTGTAGAAATAGTTTAAAATGTGTATATAAATAAACATTGATTAGTTTAGGGATCCATTCCAATTTAAATTTGTTTATTAATGTAATGTATCATAATACAGCAGAAAACTAAAGTATACAACAAGAATCAAAATACGGAACAAGAATGAGAATCAATAGAAACTAATGAAACAGCAGTTATCTACTATCTTTCTCTTGCTAGCTATTATATTTATAATATTTTATCATATTAATAACTATAATGACAGTCAATATAAATAAAAAACAAACAACACAATTCTATTGAAAATATATTGGCAAGGTGATATCTAGATATTGTATTGAGGCGGGATGAAGGGGAGTGGGAGGTTGAATTGGATTGTGTGGAGTAGGGCTACAATATTGCAACAAACCTTAATGGACACTTTATGTAGATTTGATGAAGATTTATTTCATTACAGTTAACTAGTCAAAGCTGTGTGTTTAGTCTTATGAACTTTAGCCCTTGAAGCTAGCTGGTCAAAGGTAACCTGGTAGCTAGAAGAATTAGTATTAGAATTAGGTCTCATTTGAAAATCTTTAATTTAGATGGTATGCATTCTAATTTTGGACCACTAAGTTAGAGATGAATTTAATGAGCAGTAAGCCACCTAAGTTCCCTTCTAACTACAGCATTGATGTCATATTTAAATTTAGTCTCACGTAGCTAGACCCTTTACCTAAGAGCTACGATGGGAAAGGGTCTGGTGACATTTAGTGCACAATGCCAGTTCAAAAGGAATGTAACTAGTGGTGTGCTTGAGCACAAATGGCGAGCGAGCCTAAAGACTATACTATTTTTATTGACTTCTAACACTGAAGCTACTGAAAATAAGGTCCAGTTTTTAAATTTAGCATACAGGGTAAAGGGATTTCAGTGCCATAGTAACAACTCTCTGCAACTGCTTGAATTGAAGGAAAAAACAACAACAACAAAACAATAAACGTTATTTAAAAGTTTTCTTTGTGATATTCTTTAGCTAAGTAGTGGTTGTAACACACAATGCTTTGACACAGCTGGACATGCACCTACACAGACTTACCTTCGCAGTAGTCTAGTGGACAATGTAATTTCAGGTAAATACTGTGCGCACGGCTTATAACCATGACAAAGAGCGCATTGACTTACCACCGCCACTAACTCGAATAGAAATGGAAGTCCCTTAAGTTGTCAAGTTTTAACTGCACCGGCAAAAGAATTCAAAACGGTAAACAATTCAATTTCTAGGGTGATACGGGTACTGATCGATAAACCAGAGGATTTTGTTTAGTGTAATTTGGGACGGGGTCGACAACCGAACTAACACAAAAACGCGAGGGTCAAAGTACAAAAATGCCTTACGTACGTCCATACATATATACAAATAAACTAGTGGTGTGCTTGAGCACAAATGGCGAGCGAGCCTGATGTGTTAGGTAACATAAAACTAAGTATTGTTACTATGATAGCAGTTATGACCTTTCATTTCAGCAAACAAATACAAAATCACTCTCTTAACTGATTAATTGTAACTTTTGTAGTATCAAACATCAACCATTCTGATAATCTCAATCACCAGTAACTCTTGAACAAGCTCTCAGCTACGATAAAAAATAAACCAGTGTTATTATTTGTAATTTTAGCCAACAAACATGGAATTACTACTTACAATCATTCTTGAGTATTGATAACTTTAGTATCAAATTGAAGTTACTTTGACCATCTGAATTACCTTGAATTCTTGACAACAAGCTCTCACCTACAAAAAAAAAACAATCAATTTTAGCACACAAATACAAAATTATTTTCTTACCTCATTTTCTTGAGCAGTGGTAACTTTTGTAGTACTAAATTTGAGCCAATCTGACTATTTGAATTTACCAGTCACTGTTGACAAGCTCTTAGCTACAAGAAAGAAAGGCCAGAGTTAATTGTGCATATTTAGCTAACAAATATGGAATTACGTACTTACCTCAGCTTCCCTCGAGAAGTAGTAGCTTCCTTAGCATTAATACTACGGCATTCTGACTACCAACAGCTCTTGACAACCAACAACCGGCACTCCGTATCCCCCCATAAAACGGCGAAGTTTTGAAATTAAGTCTGGAAAAGGGTCTTCAATGCCATAGTAACCGGTCGAATCAACTTTTTGTTTCTTGAAAAGCAAGCATTTTCGCAGGAATTTTCTCACACTTTGGAGCTTAAGTATAAAGTAAGGCTTGCTTAATCCTGTAGTTTCAGAATAAACTGGGGGTCAAGCCTAAAAAGCCGTGTTTTTTGGAGAAAAAAGTTCCGCGCGAGCGCGTTTAAAGGGCATACGTACCATCCCACATACATACATATAACATATACCCGATTTTGCATTATCCACCCCTAATACTGTCTCGCTCGCTACGCTCGCTCGCCAATTAGTTCGATGCTCCGCCGTTAAACCCTTATGTAAACGTGCATGTTTGTTTTTTTGTCAATAACAAAGAGCAAAAGTTTCCACCATTTTACTCCTGCATCCCATTCATGAATCCTAGATTTTTCACCTTATTTGCAGCAAGTTCCAGCATAATTCCTCTATTAAAGCATACCCCGTACCCAGGTGGGGGTTCGAGGGGTTCGGTCGTCAGACTGCTTCATTTCATTGTGCATTTCCATTAATGAGTTTTTAAACTTACTTTGAAATAGCCATTGAGTGGGCAACTACCTGAAGAGAAACTGGTGACAGTTATACACTTATACCTTAAGAAATTTATATTCTTTGTTTTTGTTTATTATAAAAACATATTATTCCATAAGAATCCAACTTTTTTGTTGTTCTCTAAGTATTCTAATCAGAAATAAGTGAAACAGTGACGATTGCTGTAGCTATATAAAATGACTTGCTGAATCTGAGCCTGAGCAGACACTCACAGTATTTTAAAGTTTAGACTTTTTAATGTAAATGCACAATGAAATCAACCAGTCTGAGTGAAAAAAATGATATAACAAAGTGAACATATGCAAAACACCACAACTGTCTCTTCCCCCCACTAATGTTGTCCACACTCAATATTAGTTTATCATGTTTCTTGTTGGGCGGACTCCATATCTCAAAACCACTAAGATGATCCCTGCAAGCATCTGACATCTGTTGGGGTTGCTATACCTGTCTGGAAAGTCCATTGACATTAGCATTAGCGAAATCCGAATCCAGTCTGTAGATGATCTGTGGCTGAAACTCATGCAGCTTTAGAGACAACCTTCTCACTTTCTATCCAATGTTCTACTGCACGTGAGGGTTTATGATCAGTGAATACTTTGATCAAATAAACAATTCAATTAGGGATATGATAGCTAATGTTTCCAGTTCCTTAACACCGTAATTAGTGTATGCTCCCTGGAGTTGTCTAGAAGAAGACGACACTTGAAGTTCCCTTTGGACCCTCACAATATTCAGAAACTACGCCAACACCATCGCCACTGGCATCTGTGGGTAACAATGCAAGCATTAGGGAGAATAATAGAAGGTGAATGAGATCCCATCTATAATCCATAATTAGCGGGTTTTTTCTTACTAAGACATAAACATTTAAAACTGTGGTTCTTCATTACTTTATTGAAGCAGCTGAGTTTATGTTGGCCACTAGTTAAAAACTTTAAAATACTGTGATTGTCTGCTCAGGCTCAGATTCAGCAAGTCATCTGGAGAATCATGTAAACATTTTCTCTTCTTGAGCAACTCAGTAGCTAATTATTATACTGCACCAGAATTGACAAGAAAATAAAATGTAATTTTACCCACCAACCTACAAATTTGGAGGGAAGAGAAGATGCATCCATTATTGAGCATATTTAAATTCTCATATCTTTAATTCCCTAATCAAAATTAATTTTCTAGTCCACATTTACCTCCAAAAGTCCTAATAACACTGGAGCATCTGTAAAGCAATTGAAATAACACTCTGCTTCACCTCTTGCTATTTCAACAAATCCCTAATAGTGCAGATTAGTTGAGCTATCACTCCCTAAAATAGTAGGCCAGCTACATTTGCACTATGGCTACACTGCATTCTTCACTCATAATCTCATGTGTTCCCCCGATTAGCTTCCTCTGCAACTTTGTTTTCAGCCTCTGAACTTTTTCAGCAGCACTAAAGCATGTTTTCTCAATCCACTGAAGGATTGTCGAGCTAAATTGAATCCTCTATATTTGAGTAGCTATTTCAGTATAACTGTAAGAAAATTAGACTGATACTTCATTCATTCATTTCATAACGTATCAATTTTATATAGCTACAGCAATCGTCACTATTTCACTTATTTCTGATTAGAATACTTAGAGAACAACAAAAAAGTTGGATTCTTATGGAATAATATTACATGTTTTTATAATAAACAAATAAAAGAAAGAAAGAATAATTCTAAAACTTTCGAGTATAATCAGGCACGCCCTGCATGCTCAGTGCTGTGTATAACCAGAGTCTTTATCTGAACTTAAGCCTATAGAATAATGCTACATTTAAGTCGGCTGCTGGACTGAAGTGAATTTTTTGTGAATAACGTGTTAATCGCAAGCCCGAAGACAGCTTGTTCCTCCCTGCGCACGCCTAACGTGTAGCGTCGCGAGAGCGCATGTCTGAAACGCTACAACACCTCCCTATTTAATAGGAGTTTCTAGACGCTATAAGCTTTGTAATTCAGTTTGTGAATTATTAGTGTTGGTGGTGCTGGCGGCATTTGATAAGTGTTTAGAAATTCTTGTTGGTTACTCTATAAAGCTCAAAAAGATCCTACTCGGGGATCTGCCTGGATGGCGACTGGAAAAATGGACGCCAAGATGAAAAGTGACATTGCAACGCTTCAGCAAATGAGGTAATTTGTGTAATATCGTGCTATCTTTCATGTCTTATTTAATCTATTCTTTAGCCATAATTCGGAATTAATCGGTGACAACTTTGCTACGACTCACGATGAAGTATCTGCCGTTAAGGTAAACTCAACAAAGACCTAGAAAATAGAATTGATAAAATTATTACTTGCAGGCTAAAGTGCGCCGTGTTCTAGAACACATCGTGGAATGGAAGGAAATTTACGATGAAATGGTTCAAGATTTCAGGAACGCCGAACTTAACTTTCAAAAGGAACTCACATCCAAGCAGGTAAGTAAAATTAATTTTAAATGGTGTGCAGTTCTTTATAATCTTCCAAACTGTCGTTACTTGGCAGATAATTTTTATTTTTATATGTAGCTAAGTATAGCTAGCTAGCACACTAGTATTGAGAGAAATGTTGAAATCAGTAATTTAAGAAATAACTATTTAGCTCATAAATATAATATATAGATATATATAAATATACATAGCTACAAATATAGTACTTATTACATGAGTCAGAGTAGTGTAGCCAGGTCCATACTAGAGTAATGAGTTTGGCAATACAGCTGTGAGATAACAAGATGCAGCATTTGTGTTATCTACTTACCTAAAGATATCTAATATCTAGGGTGGAATTTACATATATATACATAAATATATATATATAATATATATAAATATAAATATATATATTATATATATATATATATGCGAGTAAGAATTCAACACTGATTTTAACTATCTTTTAATCAGACTTAATAACCCAATATATTAATCAATTACGCAGCAAATGCCCAGAGCAAATTAGAATTTTCTGTGGCAAAAATTAGGGAGTGGCATAGGAAAGGGGGCAGGGGGGCTCCTGGGCTAAAGCCACACCCCCCCCCAATAATTTTGGGGCACAATTGAACTAGGTGATTCTTCACATGAACAGTTTAAAATCACAAAACACATGCCTCCGTTGGAGCTCCTCCCCCCCCCCCCCCCCCCCTGCCCATTGAAACATCTTTCTATACCACTGTATTGGACAAAGTTAAGGATACACTAAATGCTTAGCAGATCATAATTATACAAGTTAAATTGTAACTGAAATTACATTTTGTTCAGTAAATTGTACAATTTATTCTTGGGTGACCTAAACAAACTAAACAAGGCTTTGCTTCTATCTAAATCTGAAAATGCAGAATCAAACAAGCAAGTGAGTAGCAGTTATTTGTATTTTGGTATAGAAATACAGTATTATCTCATTTTTATATACACATTGTCTATATTATTTCATTGATACTACTAGCTGAAGCTGGCTGAAGGTCGCTGCTCAGAACTGGAAAAGACTTTAGTAGATAGGGAAATGATGATGAGTGCAATGAATAACAATGTGGAGGAGCTGAAACAAAAGAATCTGGTGTTGAACAAAAAGGCAAATCAAGCCGAGGACTGGAAACAAGGCTACAAAATTATGAAAAACAAAGTAAGCTGTTCTTTTATGAAAGGTATTTTCTATTTTAATAGCTACATAATTATAAATTCAATCCTAATGTGATTTGTACAGTGGATGATGGCAATAGACCAATTGTCAAAAGTCAGTGTGACTCTGCAGAACAAACAGGTTGAGACAATTGCTCTGAGCCAGAATTTAAGCACAGTCAAAACCACAAACATGGCACTCAAAGCTCATGTCAAGGACCTTGAGAAAGAAAACTGTGCTCTGGATAAAGTAGCATGTGGCCTCCTTGACAAAGTTAATAGGAAATATTACAACACAAATTAGTAATTAACAGTTTATACCAGGGAATATTCATTCAATTATAATTATTATGTTATAGTGGATGGTGTCTAAGGACAATTTGTCTAACCTTAAAAATACTCTGGTAGACCACAAAATGGAGTCTATTGTCTTCACCAACAAATTAGATTCACTGAAGGCCACAAAAAAGACAATGACATCTAAAATCAGTGAACCAAAAGCGGAAAATAGTTCCCTGGAAGAAGAAGCAAGTGGTCTCTTTGACAAGGTATTAGCAATTAATATATTAAATGTTCCACAAAGGCAGAATTTCATAGGTAAATATGAATATTATATCACAGTGGATGACTGCTAAAGACTACTCATCTGAACTTGAAGTGAATTTATGTGACAAAACAAATGAAGCACTCATTTTGAACCAGGAGTTGAAAGAATTGAAGGCTACTAATCAAGTCATTGCAACTAGAATGAAGGAACTTGAAAGTGAAAATGGAGATCTAGAAGAAGAAGCATGTGATCTCTTTGACAAGGTTTATACTGCATACTTAAATATAATGTATTGTTTACAGCACAGTTGTTATTGTTAGTATTGTGTTACAGTGGATGACTGCAAAAGACAAACTATCAGAAACAGAGTTGACCCTCAAGGACAATAATGGGAAAACAGGCATTCTAAATAAGGAACTAGACTTAGCCAAAAGAAAAATTCAGGAAATAACAATCAAGATGGAGGGCTTACAAATAGAGAATGATAATTTGGAAAATGAAGCATATGACCTCTTTGATAAGGTAAAAACAACCTTCAGTCTATTTAAATTAAATTATCTATGAAGCATTTGAAGTTACAGTTGTGTATTGATGCTGTGTGCTTTTACCATTATCTATTTCTTAATCTTGTCTTTTTTTTACTTCCTGCATCCTGTGTGTTTGTGTAGTGGATGCTGGCAAAGGATGAAATCTCTGAACTTGTACTGACTTTACAGGATAAGAAATTAGAGTTTAGAGCCTTAGTTCAAGAATTAAATAGGAAGAACAAGAGACACAATGAATATCCAAATGCACACAGGTAATGCTGAACAATGATAATGATGTTAACGTAAAAGTTTTGTAATTTTGGTGGTACACTACATGTGAATTGTTTAACTGTTGTCTTGTATGGAAACTTAATATTTTGAACAGTAAACTGATATGTATATGTACATTATTACTTGTAGAAATAATTTAAATGTGTATTTATAAATAAACATGTATTAGTTTAGGAATCCATTCCATTTCATCTGTTTATTAAATGTACAGTATAAGACTAAAGTATATAACAAGAATCAAAAAACGGAACAAGAATTAGAATTAATAGAAACTAATGATATAGCAGTTGTCAACTAACTTTCTCTAGCTATATTATATTTTATCACATTAATAACTATAATTACAGACAAATATAAATTAAAAATATTAATCAACACAATTTTATTGAAAATACATGCTCGAGGAGTTGAAGTGGAATGGAGGTGAGTGGGAGGTTGAATTGGATTGTGTGGAGTAGGGTTGCAATATTGCAACAACTTTAATGTACACTTTGTATAGATTTGATGAAGATTTATTTCTTTAATAGCAAAAAATAATATTTTTTATCAAAAATTGTGGTGCTATTTGGGTCAACTATATCCCAGCCAAAGTATAAATTGGAACATTGGTCTACTTGCATTAATAAAATGTTCTGTGGCTATTTTTTTCATAAAATATACATTTACTAATAACTAATTACCAGACTATAATCCTGGAGGTGGGAATCACTTGAGGTCGTTTTATGCCACATGAGTTGATTAACAGTAAATAGTTCCATAACAGAATAATTAGTTTATGCTCCCTGGACTTGTCTAGAATAAGACGACACTGGAAGTTCCCTTTCATCCCTCACAATATTCAGAACAGCACCACCATCACCACAGGCATCTGGGTGTAGTACTATAAGCATTTGAGAGAATAATCAAGGGAAAATGAGAACCACTCCATAGATGAATTCATAATTAGTGCTTCTTTCTTTTTATACAATACAAGACATAAACATTTTAAAACTGTGTGGTTCTTCATTACTTTATTGAAGCAGCTGGGTTTGTGTTGGTTACTAGTTATTGTATTTCCATAACAATGAGAAACTTTAAAATACTGTGAGTGTCAGCTTAGGCTCAGATTTAGCAAGTAATCTGGAAAGTCATGCTAAACGTTTTCTCTTCTTGAGCAACTCTGTAGCTCAACTATCATACAGCATCAGAATTGACGGGAAAAATAAAGGGAAATTATTACCAACCAACCTACAAATTTGAAGGAAAGAGAAGGTGCATCCACTGTTGAGCATACTAGGGCAAAGTGATACTAGCTTTGTCAGCAGCTTTGGGTATTGCAATTGAAACAATTGAAATTTAGAAAAATGCTCTTTAATTGGTTGCAGGAACTGCCTCACAGGCTTTATGGGTATTCTTGATTCATGTAAATGTGTATTCTCCTCTTTTTGTCTCTGTGTAGTGTGTGAAGAAGCTATTGATTTATGAAATTGTCGGATGGGATGTTCCACTCTTGTAATGTACTATTTCTTCTAATTAAAGATATGAAGAAATTTAATACATAAAGTCTGACTGTGGTCTAACATTTTGTCATAAAAATAATAATTCACACCAGATTTTCTCTCATATAAATTATTACAATAGGACTATGTTTATTGAAGATTATTCGGAGCCACACACTTACTATATGGTGTGGCTTAGACAATATTATTATGTTATTTGTAAATTCATGGACAACAAGTATGTCTTCCAACAATGATGTTGTTCTTAGTTCATGGTAAAAAAAACTTTTCAGAGAATACATTAGTAAAGAGTATTGCAGTTAATTTAACCAGAAAAATTAATAGTCGACATTGCCTGTTTACTAGCTACTCTATTATAACTTCCTCAAATACAGTATAATAATCCGCAATATACAAACTCTTAGTAAGCAAATTTTCTTCTTTCTAAATTAACACACTTTCCAAAGACATAATGGAATAGTAAGTGAAATTTCAGTCAAAGTAGCAGGTAAATATCTTTTTTAGTTGTTATTCGTGATACATTATACTATTTCTTTGTAAACTTTTACTGTGATGCAAGCTCAGCCAGCTTATGCTTTTATGTAGAACATATAGCTATTGTGCTTTTTATGCTTGTCCCAGCAATGTTGCATTGATGTCATTTTATCTGAAAAATAGCCACCATTTTTCTGTCTATAACAGGAATATAGATGTATTTGACAAAAAAAATGGCAAGCCAGCTACAATACTACATTAAATTCCGATTTCTTTAACAATCCACCATGTTCAGACTGCCTTCTAAAAATTAGCTTTAAGAGAGCTATCAGAGTACTTACTACCTTAAAATAGAGGGATAGGTATAAATGTTTGTTGTACAGTTGATTCACACAGTTATAAACTATATTTAGCCACCAATAAAAGCACAAGTGTATTAACATTCTTTCAGTAATATCATCAAAGTAAGAATTAACTACAATGCATAATTTGATGAAGTCTGTCTCAGCAAGGCCGGGAGAGACCTACAGTCACTTCATCTTTCCCATCAATGATAGTTTATTGCAAGCCACAAGCTAACATTCAGTAATTCAAAAGCTACACAGGACAGAACTTTATTTTTAAAATTATCAAAATATTATTTAATCTTATAAAAATTACATTCAATTGAAGTAGTCACTTTGAGCTAAAAGTATCTAAAGCAAATCATGATTTTAGATTACTAAAGCAGCAACTTGATTCAACTACAGCAACAGGAAACTTAATGTACATTGAAAATGCTGGTGATGATTATATGGAAATAATAAGCAAATTTTTATGAATTTTCATTTTCACACTACAGAAGACCTCTAGCTTTGTGTTTACATCTGGTTCACAGAAATCAGAAGCAGAAAATTGTGTTACTTTGGTGGTAGAAACTGTTTTATACTTACACCTTGATAAATTCACATTACAATATCGCATGCACTGCTGCAGCTTGTAATCAAGTAGCTATTATTAGTAATAAAAATAGCTAAATTATACTATTATCTGACTGTGTTCCATACTGCACTGGCTTTCGGACTGATTATTATTATTTATTTTTTTTGCAAACAATTATTTCGTAAGTGTGACATTTTGTAATATGTACGATGGGATATTTCATCACACATGATTTACCTTAGTTAACCTTTGATTTCATTTCTATTTCCTTCTTGAGCATATCATTTTTTAGTTATGAGCTAAATCGTAATGAATTTAATCCTTATACATGTAAAAAATAATTGTAGGGTTTAAATATAGTGGAACTAATAAGAAATAATATTATCTTGCATATCTTTACCTACCATGAAGTGGAAGGGTGTTTACGATTTAAATACCTAATGAAGTCATGCATGGACATGTAATGACATGTAATTGCCTATCAATGGCCATGAATTTTCAGGAGAAATTGTTGTCTTCTTGGCCAAATGAATGGATTCCTATCAAATTTATATTATTAATAAACAATCTCAATAAATTAAACCTGATATTCGTATTGGTGACATCAATAACTTTACCATTAGAGGATATAGAGTACTTAATGTCAGTAGAGGTATAACCAATACAGTTAGACTCACTCTATGTGGTTTTAATAACAGTGACTCTATTCGATTTCGTTATGTAGATCCATACTGTAGGTGGAAATAATTATTTATCAGACATGGAATACCGCACTGCTCTAGAAAGTGTTACTAGAGATAAGGTAGGAAATGCCTTTAAGTCGGTTCAATTCATAACTGTGCAATGCCTCTGCATAACTGTAATGCAGATATTGGCCAATCAGCAACTTTCTACATCATTAAATGCCTCGGTAAGATTTTTAATCAGTGTTTACTTAATTTTCTTGTTTCTTCTCACTGATCAATTTATTAGCCAATTTTTTGCTATCACATCATTATGCTATGTTCGTCAATGAATATTATTTATGGTACATTTAATAACTTAGTTTACATGCAATGGTGTGCAAACTCTGAGTAACTTGACTGCTAGCTCAGCTGAGGTGGAGGATGAGGTAGCTTTGACATATTATATTTACGAAAATGGAATTGCCCAACTAAAAAATATGTCTCTTTCTGCAATGTTAACTGAAGTAAGTCTTAAATATGTAGTGATCATGGTTCATATATCCATGTATTCATATACTTAGCAAATAGTTTCTATGGGCATTCAAATACTCTCAAGACTGAATACAGTGAGTTCAATATTCAATACTTGTGAACAGGTGACAGCCGGGAGAGACTTCATGATAGCTGGTACTACACTTTGCTTTCCATTCACGAAAACTGTGTAACTCTCATGCGGAAACAACTATTCCAATCATTTAATTATGGTACGTACATTTTGCAGTTTCAACTGTTATTGTAGCACTGTATAGCAGAGTAATTAATTTAAACGATGTTTATTCCTCAACGATTACTGCTATTGACTCTTCAGACTATGCTAGGCTCACCGGACCACTAATAACCAAGTAGAATTGCTGAGAGCATTTGATGATGGTGATGGTTTTGTCAGCTATATTACATATACAGAAATGTATCTAATGTGTTCTCTTACCAGTTAAATAAAAGGTATGTGACGGCTTTACAGAATAAAATAAATATCAATATTTTACTATGTATAATTAGTTTATTAGGTCCTGATATAGCATCTTCATCCATACAATGTGAAACAAGCCTGTGTAATTCAAGTAATTATAAACTACAAGCATCATCTGTCACTATTACATTTGAACACTCTGAAAGTATTAAGGTTTGGCAACCTCTTACCACTTTACCTGTTTAAATCTATTATTGTACTTTATTTAATAGAACCAATTACTTATGAATGATCTGGAGACTACTTGTTTTTTCTTAGAAATTACGAGCACAGTCAGGTATGAAGTATTGAAAGTTATAGTTCATCTTAGCTATATTGCATAAATAAATAAGACCATAATCAACCACAATTTATTATAAACACAAAGTTAATGCTGAATTTCGATTTTAAATAATTCAAGTAATATTAGCTTTTCAATTACTCAGGACCTCCAAATTTATGTCATCCCACAATATTTGCTATTAGCTACATGTTGCCAGATAATGTTATTCATGTACTTATATTGCATTTATTATTAATAGCTCTATTTTCAAGACGGGCAAATGGTCTAGTAGAGGATATGCAAAGAATCGTATGCTATCCACAGACTCTCTGACTGTGTGTGAGTGCAGTCACTTGACTCACTTCGCTATCTTACTCAGTCCTAAACCACCTCAACTTAAACCTTCAGTGAAATTGAGCTTGTCCATCATCAGCTGTGTGGGTGTGGCAGTGTCACTTGTTGTCATGATAATTACAGTAATCACATTTGTGGCTCTGAGGTAAGTATCTATAACTCATATTATCATTAAGTAATTTATTATTACATAAGTGAATAATATTAAAGAGAATTTTGTTCAGTAATGTTGACAATGTAAAAGAAGGCTGAGAAAGAAATTGTGAAGTGATAAATAAGCAGAGGAAAAAATTCAATGGATAAAAAAATATTGGAAAAAGAGAATTTCCATTGGTCTGTTGAAAGTGAGACTGTAGCATTGCAGTACCCATTAACGGTATAAATACAGAATTCGAGTGTTTTTTTGCCGGCAGGTTGTCGTAGCTCAGTGGCAGAGCAAACCCAAAAGACAAAAGTTCAGATGGTCAGAAGTTGGCTACGCTCTGCAGTTTCATTGGTTGTGATAATGAGCCTCACTTGGATTATCGGAATCATGGTTCTGAATGTTGAGGCGTTACTTCCTTTAGTCTATATTTATACCATTATGGTGGCTTTGCAAGGATTTTTTATCTTTCTTATGTTTGTGTTATTTTCAAAATCAGTTAGAGATGCTTACAAAAAATGGTGGAAGTTCACGATTAGTCAAACAAATTGGTATCAGAAATATTTTGGTAAGAAACATCATGCTACTCGGAATACTTATCCAACACAAATTGTAAGCTGTATAAATAAGAAATAAAGTATTACACTTATAATATAGCAGTATTATTTAATTATACTAGTGAAAGCATATGAATTAGTTTAATTGTATCATATGTAACAGTGTATGAATTAATAACTTTATACATACTATAATTTAGAGACAAGAAAGAAAGCAAATTCTCCATGTCATTCCCCTTCCTCGTTAACGAGCAATAACGCCCTTTAATACATGTGACACTCAGTCCACTTTATTCATGATTAAACTTAAATTGATGACAGTTGAAACTAAACTTTAACAACTACACAGACACATTGCATTAATTACATCATTTACCCAGTTGATTTCTGTAATTTTCACACTTCATGTTTGAAGTTTTAATTGTGCATATACATTAACTATACACATTTTAATGCTCAGTATTAGTTGTATAACAGTGGTAGACCATGATTAAGTGACATAATTGTTAAATTAATAAAATTCGAAACATGTTATGTTTTAAATAGAGGTGGGTAGTTCCTGAGAAACTAATATATAATTTGTATGGCCATACATAGTCTAATTTTTTATCCAATTTCCACAACGACATTAAATTTTTACTTCATTTTATTGTTAAGGTCTTAAAGTTATTTTCCTTTGAAATATAAATTGATTTATGTGAGAGTATACTTGTGTGTGGTACAAGCACCTCTCTCCTCCTTAGAAAAAAAAGTTCCATTAACCCCCTGCTCACTGAGTGTAATATGTGATTTATTATATGCAGATATCTTCACTACAATAGTTTGTATTGTAGGTTTGGTAACTCAGCTCAAGTAGGCTGTAACACCCTGTGTATATAGCTGTAAAAACCCAAAAGTCTAGTAAGTTATAGTATCATCTCTTTTGAGTCAGTAGTACCACAATTGCGGCAAAAAAATGGATCCACAACATTTAGTGAAAAAGTTGACATTTGGGTAAAATATTTTAATGATATCTGAGGTGCACATTATTACAGTAATTTTTTATGTTGAATAGAAGTGAAAGAAATAATGGCAGTCTCTTCCCTAGCTATATTCTATAGCTATATGACATGCTATAACTAACTACTAGTAGTTTATCATTAATAAGACATAATTGTGCAATAATGAAATGGCTAAAACTGTGAGGAGTGATTAGAAGCTTCTATAGTTGAGATAAAACTTCCAGAATAAAGAGCAGACTGCACCGAAATGCCAGTGGACTTTCCACTATTATAAGATTGACCATTGAGTGATTAAGTATGTCCTGTTATATCTTTTAATGTGATGAGCATTGACCATTGATGAACATCACTCAACAGTAATTCCGAAAAATCCAGTACATCACCTGCAACTTTAACTATGGCTACTACACCCATTCTAGTGTTTGTTTATACAGAATCATTTATATCAATTTAATCATGCCTTATTTAATCATCTACTTGCTTGTTAAATTTTAATATTATTGAGACATCACCTGTATATAGTATGATGACATGTAGCATTAATGTAATTTTAAGATGAAACGTTATAATTATTAGTATATTTTCATGATGCCATATAAAAATAATTGTATGATTAACATGAAACCGTTGTAACCACAAGCAGCAATTGATTTTGAAAAAAGTACTTACCAGAACCATAAAGAACTGTACCTAGCTTGTATATAAATATGAAGAGTACATAAAAAAAATATTGGCAGTAAGAGTTTATAATTAGCTATTTAATTCAGCAAAGAGAAAATTATTCAGTCATTCTCGGCTGAAATAATTACAATAATAGGAAAATTTTCTCTTTTTGACAGCCAATATTTTTTATTACAACTTAATCGAACATTTCAACTTCATGCTGAAGTCCTCTTTGGGTTAAGTTATAATAAAAAATATTGGCTGTTAAAAAGAGAAAAAATTCCTATTATTATAAACATAAAATTAGCTGTATTTCTAAAATAATTAGGTCTCACTCTATATCGTGGTTTATCATCTCCTTCCTCCAAATATTGGCAAACAAACGAAATTTTATTTATTTTCACTGCAACCACTTTAGTCAACTATATAAGATGGCATTTGGGGCTGGGGGTTATAATAGCTCATCGCATGGGACACTTGAGTCATCGGTGCAGCAGGAAATTCACAAGTTTGTTCAGTGGAGGTCTAACTGAACTAATTAGCCATGAGTTGGTAGAAAAAAAATCACGTTCTAAAATTAGGTGCATTAAAATAATTTGTGCATAAACTCGCAAAAAATAAAAGTCACCCCTTATGAATGTTTTCTGGATCAACCACTATTAAAATCCTGCCGGAAATTTTGAGTGTGCTGATTCATCACTTGCTGACGTGGAATGTGAAAATGACTCTTTAAATGTAATTTATACCAATTATAACGTGTACTGCAAGATTCCTTACTAACCCACTGGAAATGCACTCACTGCTTTTAATGTGCTTCTGAAGAAGATTATGTGGGCGAATCTAAACTTATCCCCTATCTGTTTGACTTGCTATACCAGTGGAAAAATATCACCAGTAACACAACACATCAAAATGTTATTTTACATCCAAAATTACTCATTGGAAACAAGTGGGCATGTCCAAACTATTTTGGAAAAATTAACAACACTATGACGATAAGGGGAGGGAGCTTTGGTTCGTAACGTTATGAGGGCATAACCAACAAAACATTACCTAGCTACTTGGATCTTACTGCATTGCGTTTTTTTTTTCAAAGCTCATCCCAGAATAAAAGTAAATAGCATCAAAAAGGTCACACATAGTCGTTTTGAGCAAGTTTGTGCCTAATTGAACAGTTAATTGGCAGTCATCTTCAAAATTCAAGTGAGACAGACAGACAGACAGACAGACAGTTAGACTGATAGACAGACAGACAGACAGACAGACTGACTGACTGACTAACAGACAAATAGACTACTATATGATCCTCTTGCACATGCGCGCTGAGGGATAATGAATGAACAACCCAGAAAGGTTACGAACTTGATTAATTTTTAGCTCCAAAATTACAAGAAAATGGTTCTCATTTAAGTCATTGAAGCGAGTTAGGGGGCTATGCTAAAATAAAAGTTATAGCTAGCTACAGAAATATAGTAAGTTAGCTAATGTGTTTTTTGAATAAATAGTTACCACATATCTTATGTGCTCGACAAAAACAGCCTTTTAGATTTTCTTGAGCCCATTCTTTTTCATATCTTTTGTATCCTCATCAGTTTTTTCTTCTGCTGCATGGGGAGCTCTGTTCTAGCCTTTTTAACTTTCCTATCTATTTCTGTCTGCTAATCGTTTCTATTGCGTTGGACAAATACCCAGCCATGAAATATTGCTGTTGTCATAAAACTTCACGACACTCTCAGGCACATTAGCAAAAAAAGGGTATACATATACGACTAGCCATTTGAAATTAAGACATAGATATATATATTTATACCATAGTTGCTATGGTAACAAATGTCATTCCCCTCCAATCGCCAGCGGAAAAAAATTACTTTAGTCCACAAAGAGAGTTTAAATTGCACACAGAATAGCTTTTATATCCAAAATATAGTGAGTTGCATGATATTAATAATACGTATTACCTGAGTCAGTGGTGATATGGCAAAATATACAGGACCTGGCTAACTTATTTTTAAGAGCCTGAGGCTAGTGAAAATACAGCCTAGTGAAAATACTCTCAACACATCAATATCTGCTCTTTTCATTGGTCTTTCAATCTTTTCAAAAAGGTTATGCAATGAAGAAATGAAACAAACTATGACATAAATGGGGGCCCACAAAACTGCTGGACTTTTCGTTGTGATTCTTGGCCATTGTGATTGTCCTGAAATGTGGAAATATTATATTTATTAGCTCCTTCCCTCATGGCTCAATTTTTTATTGTTCAGTGTAACAATGTATAGTTCTTTAATTAGTATTTTTCTCACATTGAATTAGCTATTCGATTGAAAATTTGGTGAAAGAAAATTTTGCTACCCTTAGAGTTGTGCTAAAAATATGGACTAGCTAGCTACCTGGGAACAGCCAGACCCCATAATAATTCTGAATAGTGAATTTATCAAACATCCTATGTAACAACAATAGGTGTTGGCTCCTAAATAATCTACTAATTAGGAATGTACTCTGTAATAATTCAGTCATAATGGGATTTTAACACTGAATGATTCCAAAGATAACCCACAGTCAGGCTTTGTGTATTGGTTTGCTTCATATTTCTAAGTAAGAAATAACATAGTATAGGAGTAATACATTTCTGGAGTCTCTCTGTCTGGCTACTGACAATTAAAAAACAACATCTTATCTTCTGTCTCATTTGCCATATCCCATTAGAGTCACATACTTTTATCCCTTAAAAGGACACACAAGTTAATGAAGGTCATGAGACCCTGTAATGTTTAATAGATAAATGCAACAAAAATGTGTCTCCCTAATTATCAAGTAATGTGATCTAAGCAGAATTATGTCTACACAGAAGGGGAAAAGCATAGTAGTTCAGCATAACAACCATTTCACTCTCTGTACTAAAATGGTGTTTAAATGGAATGAAAATTGTGTACTCCACATAGCAGGCATATTCTGCCATCTGTGCAAAAATTCGTGTGTATTAACAACTATTTGACAATATTACAATCTATCTACTAAACATAGAAGGACACATGAAATTCTGTAGATTCTGTAGATTTTCTTATGCAATAATGCTTAATAGTTTACTTGCAATGATTGGTTCTGTTCATGCTTCTATAGTGTACTCCTTATTGGCAAACTATGTGACCATTAAAATAAATAGCATAACTTGAACTCAAATTTAATGTCCAGGAAATGACCAATTAAGATACGTAGCAATTCTCAAGAAAGTTCCTATATATGCTGCTATGCACAATAAAATTCATGCATAACAAACTGACTCCATTTTGTACAGTGTAGATATTAGCTTGAATTGTGCCCCTATAGAATAAACGGGTGACCAAACTGTTAATTGAATTAGCTATCTACTGAATAGCCAGCAAATGAGTCTCAGAAAATCAAGAACACAGGCATCATGGAAAACATTTCCTGACTAATCATATCAATATTATTATGAACAAACAAAATAGACCATTAATGATAATTCATCATTATATTATGCTTGAGCATTTTTTGTATCTTGTACAGAAAAAAGTAAAACTTTAGTGCAAACTGGAACAAAATTTAATATCATTATAACAAAGTTTTATAAATAAATGACTTCTGTGATTCCCCACCAGATTTCCCCACCACCCCAAGCAAAAAAATTTAATTTTCCCCGTAGCATCCCCCCCAAAACTGCCAATTTAATTGCTACCATGGCCGGCTACAATATTACTTTGAAAAAAATTAATTACAATTGTTGTAATTATTAATGCATGAATATGTATTTATTCAGTTTGAATTTTGTCTAATAATTCGGTATATATGTGACAGACTATAGGAAAACAGACCACTTCACACACAAAATCATTCCAAGAGACAGACCCAGAAAGCAGTTCAAGTCAATAATGCTTACCTCGGGCTGTCCTCTTCCAGCCTTCATAACTCACCCTAGGAAACGATTTGGTGCTTCCTATGGCTATTCTCTTAATGCCAAGTTGTGTTTTGTTAGCCAAAAAAATCCACTGCAATGATAAATTTCTTCTATGTAAGCCTAATTTGGCTCTGTTAATGTTCTATATAATGCACTCCTTGCTGACACAGGATGCTCACCAAAATAATACTCATGAATAATTCATCCCATGCCCATAGATTTGATAAACAGTCTACATTTAACAGTTCAGGATATGACCAATTAAGGTATGTAGCTACTCAAGAAATTTCCCCATAATATGTATTTAAATTACAACAGTAATTGAATGATGACTTCTTTCATTATCACCACACATAACTATAAAGGTCAATAATTATATAAATATGACAGAATTTTCTTGAACCTTTTCCTCCCCTAAAAAGGTCTTGGCACTTATTTCACAGTATGAATGGAATGCATTGCATAATATTAGTGATAGCTACTGATCCTGTGTTATTGCGATTGTAACAAATCCGCATGACATTTATGTAATACTGAATAATAGCAGATTCTGTTTAATTATTTACTAATCTGATAACAAAATGATATTTCATCCCCACAGAAAAATATAAAAGCCAACAATCAGGAGCATAATGTTAGCAGTAACCTTTTTTTCTAAAATGCTTATGATATGGCTGTTATCACTAATTTTGTCACAAGCTTCATCAGAAATTCCAACTCGTATAGTTGTCAATAGCGTAAATCCTAGAAATTGTAATGGTGGCATCAATGGGTTAACAAATACTGACGTCACACTAACTTATGGCCAGGAAAAATACTGGCCATTAAATAGCTCTATTCTTACTTTTTCCAGCTATATGATACGCCGAGAATGGTACAACTTAACGTACAGGAATGAAGAAGAAAGTAGAAGTAGAAGATTTATGTACTTATTTGAACAACAAGAACATGGTGGAGGATTATGTAATTGTATATTTATAACATTTTTTTTGAATTCATCTTCATTTCGGTAAGTAATGTGCACTATTTAGTAGCAGTATTTAAATGTTCTATTCCCTGTTGTGGAAAATATAAAAGTCCATGCAAAAATTAATTATGTATTGGTTATGTGTTTGAGCACATATTTTCAGTCACCTACTGGACAGAATAGTTATATCTTTTAAAAAATATAGGTCAGAAACTTTGTGCAATATTCATCACATTATAACAGAGTCACACTAGACTTCATGCTAACTGGTTCATGTTGTCAGTATAGCTGACCCATATTTCCCTGTAAGTGTGAGAATGGGTGTGTCCATGAGAGACTAATACCTATTGGAATAAAACATTCAGGTCATAATATTTATTGAATAGTTCCACAGACGAATGCATTGAATTTTGAAGAACTAAACCACACGAAAACAAATTAGGAAGGAACAATAGATACATCAAAACATATTACTACCATATTGTAGAGAATGAAAATCACAATGGTTTTAATTATCGAGTATATACAAAGAACTGAGATTTTTCCTTTTCAACTAATCCTTGACCACACCCCAGCTATTACTACACTCCTCTTTTTGAGACATCATCATTATGTAGCTACAGAGTTTTGCGAACTTTACACTCATACATTTTTACGACTTAAATTTTGTGTAAATATAATAGAGTTTTAGTGAGACTTCCAGTACAAATTAAACCTTAGCCCCAACTGATTACAATAATAAGGATGATACAAAGAATCATAGATATGATGACTATTATATAGATATTCAAAAATAATATATTTTACCTGTGTGAAGTCTGTATTATTCTTGTTCATAACAGTATTGGACATAGTTCAAGGACCTTATAATCATACACTATAGTTTACCAGTATATGTTTCCTCAACTTACTCGTCTCAGTTTACTGGACTAGCTATAGCCTGTCCAAGTTGAGTCGGCTACAAATAATAAAAAAAACTTGAATAACTTTTGATTGGAATTACTACGCATCTGGGGTTTGCAATGGAAAGGTTATAGTTAAGGGAGTAAATTTTTTTCCTCAGTAAACTCCAAAACAGGAGAGAAAGTACTTTTCCAAAGTTTAATACAAAATTCTATGTAAATAGAACAAACCACAGCTTTCCCGCTCTGCACGCGCCTAATTTAGGTACGCACTTCGACTACAGCGATCTTGCGTAAAGTATTCATTGTATCCAATCACGTGAGTCTTTATTAGCTCGTAACCAAAAACAGGTTCCTCTCGGTTACTACACTAGTTTTGAGTGTAAACTGTAAGCGCAGAAATGCTTGAGACCAAGTTTTCTGTACGGTCACAGGTGCAGGTATTCGGATATGCAGGCAGGTTTAATCAGTCTATAACCACAACTGCAGAGAGTAAATAGAAATACAGCCACCATTCAGCAAGCAGGTTGTAATAGCCTCAGTTTTATAAAGAATCTATTTTAAGCATTTTCGACATGATTGTCAGATCTGTTTTTGTGCGGATTGATTGTGGCCTGCAGCAGCTTTTTTATCCTTTTTTTTTTTCTGTTCTGTTGTTGCATTAGTTACGATTTTATTTAGGAAAATTCCTTTGACATTTCACATAATTGATATTACTGTTCTCTTATAATCAACGTTTATAATTAGGCCAGCGAAGTGAAATACTCAAGAGACAGTCTCAATTGTTATTTTGGTATACCTTAAAATTTCAAAGAGATCAAAGCGTGTCTACACCCAGGAGGCTATTACAAAACGTTAACATTAGCGCGGGGCGCAAGAACTTTAGAAGAAAAGACTTTGATAATGCCAGGAAAGATGGTTTTTTCTATTCTATTAGTGGCGGTGGTATTGCGCTGTATGTCATAGCTATATAGTCTGGCGTAGCCGACCCTTTACCTTCCCATTATAAGTGGGCGTGGGGGGGAAAGGAAAGGGGTTCTGGTGCTCCACATCGGATTCGTCCTCACTTACGTACGTGACGTCAACATTAAGGAGCGTGTAAAGTTAGCGTTTGCCTCTGTTTCCTTGGTTTTTGTTTTTCATTTGCTTTGCTTCATTCTTTGTAAAAAAAATAAAAATAAAATAAATAAATAAATAAATAAAAATAAAAATAAAAATAAAAGTTAGCGTTCTAATGAACGTTTTTACGTCGTGCTGTACGTGCGCACTCACGGCTCTGCTGCGTTAAGGATTAATAGGACGTAGCACTTTGATTGTTATAATAAACGTTTTCTACGAACAGAAATGAATTATTGTCTAATCTTCTGTGGAAGCCAATGATTTTAATTGAATCCCAAAAAATCAGAAAGAGAGGTGAATTTTATCAACATTGACAGCAGACAATGTCAACATTGACAGCAGAAAAGAAAAGTATATTTTCAAGAAGCTGCAGATGGATCCAGGGATTTTTCTGGCTCACTTGTAATTGCACAATAATTCTGCTCACCATAATTCTGATCACACCAGTCTCTAGTAACTGTGCACATGTCTCTTTCAGCACAGCCTGATCTCACCAACTTTAGCAAACTCAGTTATGCCACAAGTAAATCTAGCTCCTCTAGATCCCACATTATTCCATACATTCCCTTTCAACTCCAACAAATCTAGATCTGATTATGATTTCAGCACTGTCAATAAACCACTAATGCATCCAACTTCAATATTTTACCTCTGTATTATTGAGCCAACAAACACTTACTTCTACAGCAATACCAGCACAAAATTGTCTTTATTTACAATAGCTTTAACCACTTTGATGCTGCTTAGGTAGAGTTGAAGGCCATCCCACCTCCTGTTCAGTAGTTTTTGGTCTTGATTATTGTCCTAGAATAGATTGGTCTGCACTGCGTAGAAAAGTAGGTTCACTTTAAATGTGCGCGCATTAGTGCAATATCAATGGAATGCAACTAATTATCAATACTGCATCTGATTGGGCGCCATTATAGTAACTCCAGTACGAATCCGATGTGGAGTTCTCACCAGACACTTTCCTTCCCCCCCCCCCCCTCCCACCCCCCCATAGTCAATTACCTAGAGAACAATCAGCTCTGGTTCAATAGAGCATTTTCAATTGAGCGTACTGGGGGGTCGCTAGCTTAAACGGAATCCTAGCGATCCTTACCCATATCACCTTCGGAAAATTCGCACTGGAACGAGGCTACAATTGTCCAATTGTCAATCTGTGAAGAGTAAGTTTAGTCTTGTGCTGGTATATCCAGTGAACAAGTGTGTATAATATATGTGTAAAGTGTTGTGTGTTAAGAAAGAATATCACAAATCAATTTAACAAGAGCATTTAACTAACAAAGAAATATTAAGTGGCTAGCATTCAATTTGAATTTCAGTCAAACCTGATCTGGTAATGTGCGATGATTCATCAATAGGGATGGTGCTATTTGGCTCATCTGATGCTAAAATAGTATGGAACATCCAATTGGATATATGTTCCTTGTTCACTGATTAAATCTGGACATAAGAGTTCTGGGATTGAAAGAATAGGCTAGTGGAGCTCAGCATTTCCACTCATACTTGTTTCGTCATCATTTTCCAACCATTAACCATTGCTGCTACTATCATAGCTCTCTACTCTTCACAGCATATGAATACACCATTATCTTCAAGAAAACTGAGGAGCACCAAAATGCAGATGAATTAAGTCAATTACCAGTAGAAAAGTGTCACGGGGAGTTAGACAAGCCTTCCTGAGTTAGTTTTACTGACAGATCATCTTGGTGACTCTCCCGTTGATTACTTCACATCATATTTGAATCTGGCCTTGTTAAGACTATACTGTCAACAGTATTGACTAAACAGGTTGCCTGAATAGGATCTCGCATAGTTGTATATGAACTGCATAAAGGGCACTTAGGCATGATAAAAATGAAATCTCTTGCAAGAACGTATGTTTGGTGGCCATTGATTGACAAAGACATCGAAAGAGTTATACAAGAATGTAAACGTTCTGTGGCGTCACCTACAGATTATGCAGGAGGTTTTGCATCTTCAACCATTATAAAGTAGGCAAACAAAACTCGATGTGTCTTCAACTGGTGGTCCAGTAATTGTAGAACCTACTTCTTGATGTCATTACAGTCATGAAGTCCTACAAGTTTGTCCATTTTTTTTCATTTGTGAGAACCCTTTGCCTATTAGTTTTGTGATATTGTAATACACATGCATTATGAACAAGAATTCTTCAGTAAACTCTAACCACAGCACATGCATGAGGCTCCCCATTTGAATCTTCCCTAATGGAACACTACACTAGTGTGTACCATTTAGCCACCATGTTTTCCACTTCCACTCAGACATTTTCTAATGTTCGATAATTTGTACAAAAAAAATGAGCTAACTTAATTTGAAAAATTACTATGACAACCTAGAACAGGGACGTTCCAGCACTAATAACGAGGAGGGGTCCAACTATAGGTGATGAAAAGGTTTCAGCCATTGCTGAACATGCTTGGCAGCAGCCTCACCCCATTAAATGGGAAGAAGTTGTAGACAGAGCCAGTAAGAATCATGAGTTGAAAATATCAAGGAAGCTCTACACATACAGATGACACCTGACAACAACAAGTTTAACAGAGACATAGGTTTAGAGCTTCCAGGATGCTGGCTGTCCATGCTGCATGCAAATCACCCTCCAGGATATAATAAACAGTAAGCATGCCCTCCAGAAATCTTGCTGTTTTCTTTGTGTTATTATATCACAACGGAGAGTTCGACCTCAGTTGACCCCTGAAGAGGACTTCGGCAAGAAGTCGAAATGTCGGGTTAAGTTATATTTTAAAATATTGGCTGTTAAAAAAGAGAAAAATTTTCTATTATTATAATTTATTAAAATATGGAAATGCCTTGGACATTTATTCATAAATGAGAAGCATAAATTAGCGTGCATTAACAGAATTGTCTGTATTGGTACCCATGTATATTACAATAATATAATAAACTTATTAGTTCAAAGGGGGGGAGGGCGGCCTGGTCCCCCCCCCCCCCCTACTGGATCCTTCCCTGCTTGAAGTTCTTTTGGACGATAATTTGCTAATGGAGTAGCTGTATTCAGCTATATAATAGCTAGGGAAATTCACCAAATTGTGTCCGTAATATATTCTTTTCTTTTTTACTTTTTACGTGGTAATATTACAGATAACGAAGATGTTTCAACCTCGTAATGTTTACATCACTTTCTCTATTTTATGTAGCTTTGCCTTTAGGGAAAATGCATGTCATACAGTAAAACCTCTCTTAATGGACATTCTATGTAAAGGACATCTCTCTGTAATGGACAATAGTAAAAGCACTGATGGGAGTTACCATAACTAAATAAGAACCTCTATGTAAAGGACACCTCTGTATAATGGACAAATCAGGTTGTTCCTATAGTGTCCGTTATTTGGAGGTTCCACTGTATTTCAAAACTAATAAAGACCTTTACATGGCTGAACATCTCAATTATGAATGCTACTAGCAGCCACAATAGTATGTTGTTGTTTTTTCCAAAATAGAATTTTTTTTTTAATTATCTCTTGTAAGTTCTTACACTACTAGAGTAATATAATAATAGTCTTACTTTAATATGTACCAGAGTTATAGCTCTGCTTTTTAAAAAAATCTTGGAAAAAGTGGAACCACTGGCTTCCTTTATATTTTCACCTTTCACAAGGTTTTACCATAACATGATTACTGTAATGATGTGATAAGAAAATAAGTATGAGTTCTATTTGTAAATTCTAGTACTTCGATTTGTGGAGGCACTGCCAGTAACCCTAGGAGGAAGCAAGTGTTGTGGTATGGCAACACTGGACACATTGTATCTCCTCAACCAATAAAACATAAACAACCTACTCTTCAACTCTCCTGCAAAATTCCTCCATATTTGTGAGTTCATTGCAACAACAACAAAAATAATAATAATAATAAACAGCACAACCGTTCTTGTATGTATTTATTATTCAATGCTTGAATTGTTTACAGAAGTATTTCATTTGTGCTGATGTTCAAAGAAGATGGTACTGAAAATTGTAATACAATAAATGAATTCATTGAAGGAGTGGAATTCTCATACCAATTGTCTTCACTTCCAAATGAATGGATACCAATTAAGTTTATATATTATAATAATCTTATTAACAGTTCTAATACTCTCATTAGTGACATCAATAACTACAGCATTAGAGGATATACAATGTTCAATGTCATTAACAATTCAATCAATTCAGTTAGACTGACTTTATGTGGTTTTAATAGCAGTGACTCTATTCGATTTCGTTGGCTTCAAACTAGTCTGAAAATTCGGGACTTTTCTTCAAGAGAAGTGTGGATATTAGATGATGTCACTATTAATCTTGTCCAGTCTCAAGTAACAAAATTTAATATATTGCATGAAAGCTTCAGTGAGCCACAACTAAAGTAAGTCTATTAACTTTTCCTGCACATGTGTTCAAGTAATATAATTTCTCCACAGTTCACAAATTTGGCCTCCTAATCATGTCCGCAATGCTGGATTAGGACAATACTGTAATTATACAGAAGGTTTATTTTTTGGACTGCATTCTATTCCAGGTGTGGTAGAGTCTAGAGGACTAATTACTAGATATTTTAATATCTCTTCATTGAGTAATGTTTCATCCAATCTAAATACAAGATTACTCAGTAGCCATTCTATGTCACCAAATAATATAAGATCTACATTTGTGTCAGTTGATACCATAAGTGTGACCACTGCCACTGAAGAAATGTTCACCCCATCACCAAGTATAACACAAAATGTTGATGTTCATTATTTGCACTCCTCAATGGAGTCATCATATGATCTATGGACTGTATTAGATGAAATAGACAAAAGTATAGATATGCTAGATTCAAGAGATAGTAGTATAGCAGATATAAAGCCTTCCTTTGACTACAGCCAGGATAACAACTTAAATATTGAATCAATTCCGACACTTTCACACAAAGAAAACTCTTTTTCTATAATATTAACTAAGTCCACTGAAGAGTTCCTATCATTACAAAATATGCCTACCAATCAACTTATTGAGACACGTTCTTCAGCAAGTCCTACAGCAGCAACTACACATCTATCTATTACACCTGATGAGTTCACAATGAATACAGGAATAGGTACACATTCTTCAAGAGGAGGTACTATTAATAGTTTACCAGATATGGAATATCTTATTGCTTTAGAGAAAATGATTAAAGCTAAGGTAAGAATAGAATGTGTTATCTATAAGACCAAACTGATTAAAAGTTGCTCTTATCACACAGATATTAACCAGTAAGCAGCTCTCCAAGATATTATCAAGTGCCAATGTGAGTATCTCTGTGAGCTAAAGTGACCTTACAAGTTTTACTGTCATTAAGAGTATACAATAGTATTATAACATCATTATTTAGATATTTTTATGGAAGTTTGTATTTTGTCAGCATGTAAGATGGTTATATTTTTCCCCATCAGTTTACTAATAATGGACTCCAAGTTTTACAGAACTTAACTGGCTCAATGGATAAAGTAACTTTGACCTACATTTATGGAAATGAAATTGCCAAGCTAAAAAACATGACCCTCTCAGAAACATTTGCAAAGGTAAATCCCAAAAGGTAAACCTATACTTGATAGTAATTATCATTATTTCATCTCAGATGATAGTCTCCTTGGGAAATGATATACTCTTTTTGCAGAGTACTGTAAGTAAAAATAATCAATTATGTAGACGATAAAATTTAAAAATAATATAATTCTGGCAACAGACTTCTAATAGGGCTTTAATTGTGGCTGGCACTACTTTGCTATACATTCAAGAAAGTTTTATAGCTCACATACTGAAGTCACTGTTATTTCAATCATTTAATTTTGGTAAGTAGCTAATTAAATACCATAATTAAACTTTGATATTCACCAATATTTTTGCAGTATTAAATAACAGAATAATAGACTTAAACAATATAAATTCATCAACAGTCACTGCTATCAATTCTTCAGACTTCTCTAGTCTTACTGGACCACTGATATCATTAACAGTTCCAGTAGAATTGCTGAATGCATTTGACAATGGTGACGGTATTATTAGAATTATTTCAGCTATATATAGAAATGTATCTAATGTGTTCTCTTATCCGTTAAATGAAAGGTAAGTTGAGTGTACAAATAATTGATTTTAATTTTGATTTATTATGTTAATAGTTCGATTTTGGGTCTTGACATTGTAGCAGTATCTATACAATGTGGGACTAGTATCTGTGATACTCACAACTTCGGATTAGCATCTTCCTTTGTTACTATTGTATTTGATCATCCCCAAAGCATAAAAGTAAGACTGCATGATTCACCATTATACATTAAGCCTATTTAGTTTGAAATACTAAAATACAGACTACTTATTTGCTCACAGGACAACCTTATATTAAATAATCTGGAGACACACTGTGTGTTCTTGGAAGTCATAGGAAGCAACAGGTATGGTTAGAGAGAAAAAAAACTTTTTCTACAAATTTAGATAGACAACAAAGAAAATTGTCTCTTTGTCACATTATACACACACATAATTACTTAAACAATCAAATATGCACAGTATATAAAGTGTACACACATTATATATTAACAATAGCAAATTTTCTCGTTCTAACAGCCAACAATATTGTTAATTAAAACTTAACCCGACGTTTCGACTTCTTGCCAAAGTCCTCTTTAGGGGTCAACTAAGGTCGAACTCTCCGTGGTGTGTTTGTTATATCACCACAGAGAGTTTAACCCCAGTTGACCCCTAAAGAGGACTTCGGCAAGAAGTCGAAACGTCGGGTTAGGTTTTTATTGACAATATTATTGGCTGTTAGAATGAGAAAATTTGCTATTATTATAATTATTTCAGCCAAAATGACTGAAACATTATACATGTATATATATAATTTGGGCTCTGCAAACAAACTAGTGGCATTCAACTAATCGCCTTTTTTTAACTAGTGCTTGCATTTGGTAGTTGTTAATTGGTCATAAACGACCACATTGTACTAGAATTCTTGATGATGGGTGCTATGCTTCATTACATGTCAGATCAAACTTTGTGGTAGGTCTATATAAAAAATTGACAATTTGCAATTGAGATATCCTAGTTGGGGTAGCTAAGCTGACCAACTACTTTTACGCTTTTTTCAGTCCTCCCAATCTACAAGTCGAATTCCAGCCCCCTCCCCCCTAATAATCAAATCGTTACATGTACTCTATGTTAGAATGAATAAATAATTGTCACATGTAATAGCTACTGCTTAAATTATGATTCCTACAGAACTGTGTTAAAGATAGGTATATGGTCAAGTAAAGGCTGCTCCAAAAACTTAAAACTTTCCTCAACTTCTGTGACAGTCTGTGAATGTAACCATCTCACAACCTTTGCTATAATACTCAGTCCAAAGCCTCCAAAATTCAAGAAATTGGTTGTCTTAAGTCTTCAAGTATTAGGCTATTTAGGTGTAGGAGTATCTCTTCTAGCAATGGCTGCCACAGTATTGACATTTACTGCCATTAAGTAAGTTAAATATGTACACTATAATCGTATTTCCTAAAGTAAAACCGTATAGATCTCTTTACAGCTTGAGGAGTTTCATTCACGTCAACTTATGTATAAGCATTGGAATAGCACAACTAACATTTATTACTGGAGTAGACAAGACAGGACACACTGATGGTGACACTGTACCCATCCACTGTCAGATCATAGCAGTTCTCCTCCACTACTTCTTCCTAGTCTCCTTCATGTGGATGCTAATGGAGGGAGTGTTTCTATATTTGGCTCTCGTTAAAGTCTTCATAACCAATTCTAAACAATACGCCATTATATTCACTTCAGTGAGTTATGGGCTACCTCTGCTGTACATAGGATTCCTTACAGTACCTATGGGTTTTGGATCTTCTCTGAAGCACTATGGCCACAGCACAGCGTAAGGTTTAATTAATACTTGACATGACACTGTCAAAATAATCATAGCTTTCCATACATACCCATGGTAGGAATAAACAATGGGGAGGCATCATTTACATCATAATTGCTTTGTAATATAGGTGAAGGTCAAAACGCTCCCTAGGGTATGTCTAACTGGGAGTGAAAATCAAACACAATATACTTCTGTCATTTATTCACTAATTCTTTTACACATTCGAGTCCGTGAAACTGTAGCTACTTAGCTAAATCTAAAAAAAGAACATATCTGAGCACTCGGTAACTTTTATTAATTCAACTTGTTTTTGCTTTACGTGTTTATTTTTTGCTTTAGTTCCCAACATTCAAAAATGTAAGTAAATCATTTGTATAATAAACTTGCTTTTACCACTCTAAAAATGTAGTACAATTCCACTTCAACAATTATAAAACAAAACAGCACAATATTATTAGTAATAAAATTAAACTATATCCAGAAGTTCTAATGAATAGCAAAGTGGTGTGTAAATCATAATGTAAGTGTTCTTTATTTTTGTCTTCAAAATTGTGAGTTAGCAATAATTTCATAAAATTCATTATTTTAAACACTTAGAAAAATGGATTTTGTATTGTCTATAGGTGCTTCTTGAAGACTGACACCCACTTCATATGGGCATTTATAGCCCCTGTAGTAATCATATTTCTGTGCAACATTATTCTCTTTGTGATGGCTTCCATGATAATGTGGAAACAACAGAGAAAGCAAAACAATAAGAAAAATTTCAAGAAAAATTTGCAATGGCTCAAGGCAGTGATATCTCTGATGATTGTCATGGGATTGACTTGGATATTTGGAGTTTTGGTAGTGGAAAGAGAAGAACTGCTACCTTTAGCTTATCTTTACACATTTATGACAGCTTTTCAAGGAGTGTTTACATTTCTTGTACTTGTTGTTTTTACAAAATCTATACGTGATGAAATAAGAAAATGGACACTATCCAAATGGCAGAATCTTGCAAAGAGCAAACTTCAGGTAAGCAGAGTGCAGTGGTACAATTTATAACAGTACTGTCTTTCGGAGAAAAATTATTTATTAAAATGTGATTTATTACAGACATCTTCTACTAATACTACTACTACTCTATCTAATCCAATGTGCACAAGAAATTTACCAGACGAGATTAAGCTGCGAAGTTTCAAGTAAAGTTAGATTTAGCTAATTTACCAACTTCAACCAATACATTTTCAAATTTGCATTGTACTGTGTTGTGCAAGATTTACTTTATATATGAACTCACTATAATTTAGTTTAAATATTCAGAAGACTTCTTTTGCCTTTGTTTTAGTCAAGTTATGTAAACTATACAATTAATTACAATTTACTCACCCTTATAGTCAAAAAAATAACCTGAAATTTTAAGAAGCCTTTCGTTTATATTTATTAATCACACAAATTTTCGTTCAATTAAAACTCAAATAATAGTTGTAACTATTAATTTGACACCAATAATAATAACCAGAAATTTCAACAAACTTAAACATGAATTAGTCCAAGATAAAATTCTACCTTGAGTACCTAAAATACTTACTCTAATGTTTCATAAATCTACCTGGAGACTTCCCTTACTAGATAAACTGAATTGTAACATCAGCAAACAAAAAACTTGTAACGTAGTGTCCAAACTAACAATATTATCTACTGATAAAATAATTCACTGGCCCTTCTGTAACAAGTCTGAAGCATAACTGTCTATAACTCATGATAATGGCATTCATACTCGCTTGTGCTAGCCTTCAAATAATTATTAAATTTTATGGCAATAAAATTCAAAGTTTAAGTGGGAGTTCAATAATAAAGAGAACTTACTACTATACATAGACTGATGAAAGAATCAGTACATCATACACGACCACCATATTTATACAAGGAATTAAAGGTCTGTAAGAGTCCTTCAAAGCTTTCTCTGACTAATGGTTCCAAGGATGCTTTGAGGAATGCCAGCTCAGGTAGAGTGCACCCTTTGATTAGTCCAAACACTCCTGGCATAAGAGCTTGCTGCAAACAGTTACAGTACGTAATGTAATATATTTGAAAATGAATTCAAAGAAGGAAATAATTAATTTAACTGTACGCAAATTTAATGGTCAAATTCTAAATTAAGCTGCTCAGATACAATGATGTACAACAATGCATAGAGCAACAAAATATGGCTCATGTTAAGCTAAACCCACCATCATGTATAACTTTTAGCTCTGATTCATAAGTTGTCAACATGAGTATGTAAAGCAAATTCAAACAAAAAAGTATAGCTATTACTTTTGATCTCTGCCTCATTCACACCAACTAATAATGTAGTTTGTAATATAGCCTGCCTGTAAATCAATCCCAGAGACTGATAATCCCAAGTAACCACACCCTCTAAAACGGAATGCATGAGTAATCAAGCTACACAAAATGTAAGTGAGACTATGCAACAGATTCCATAAAAAATAACATCGATTATTTTTCTCACCACAATTATATCTCATTAAATATATTGTATTGTTTTCTGCCAAAATGCAATTAATGCAACACAAACTAGTTTACCTTTACTTCATGGTTGAGAGGATTCTTATGCAAGGTAACTAGGAACTCGTGCACAATGTAAGCGAAGAACTGAAAAATTAATAAATCAAATATAGCATCACTAAAAAATATAGACTTACTCTATATAAAACAGTCTCCCGAGATAATAATTCCAGAAGCCTATTAAATAGAAGATAAAATTAAATTCCCATAAAAATTTAGAAGTTTATTTATAATACATAATTACCATGTTCGTTTTAATAAACAATGCGGTGTACAATAACAAATTAGAATGCAGTATAGGCAGCATATTATAAACATTCGTGTTGATGAGTAGCTGAAATATATTTGTACCATACATAGATAAGACTTAAGATGACCTCCACGACTATATAACCCTTGGTTAAGTACTCAATTTCCCTGGTTGATAGAGTTGGCATAATATGGGCTGCTCCCCAGTTAGATGTGTCATTCTTCACTTTTAAATTCTCAACATTTACCAAATTTTTCATTTCAGTAATTTATCAACCTGGATTGGATAATAAAGCAGCTTAAACTTTGACAAGTTTCTAGCTAGTAAATCCAATAAGCATTCTGTTGAGGTCAGCAGATACATCAATGTGGGCAGTGTGGGGATCAGCCCAGCATGAAACCATTTTTATGCAACAATTGGCACAGTTCTTCTAATGAAACATTTATATTATTAAATTCTGGCAATATTTCAGCAACTTGATAAAAACATCAGCCCTACTAATTATGTTTCACATCAGTTTGAATTATTAATTATTATAAAATTTGTGGTTAATACTATTTTCTTCCTACTTACTGCATTATAAATTAAACCACTCTATTTCGTAGTTAGGACATTCTACAAATTATGGACAATTACTTAGTAAGATATTATTGGACTTACATAATATAAAGAATATACATTCTTTTTAACCTACGCACATGTCCTCAATGTAATATACAAGTATAGCGAGGCAAAAAATGTATGTGACAATTTCATCAAAGTATAAAAAAAAGACCAAGATAATTCAAAAATGCTGCTTTAAATTAAATATTACTGCAAAATTAGGACATTTGCTTACTAAACCAACATATTCATTTTGTCCCAAGTATGGTTTCAAACACATGTGTACAATATTGGCTGCAGTACACCATATCTGTAGATATCTTCCATTCCACTAAGTTATTGAGCACTGCTATTGGCAATAGACCATCTCATTAATTAATATTTAAGACTTAAGAAAGAGTGCATGATAAAATTACAAATATTTTTTTACCTAGACACATTGCTAGCACAGAAAAGGAGCGCAGAGTATGTAGAAGCATCTTCTTTTTGTCCCAAAACCATTAAAGCATGAAGTAAACGTATGAGCAAAGTTAAGGAATGTTCTCTAATCCCTCCCACCTACCCAATCTACAAAAGAACAAAAAATACATCTAATGTTATAACAACATATGATCTTTAAGGATATGATTGACGGCAACAATATATGAACCAGGCTGTGTAGTAATGGTGGAACTACGCTGCTTAAGAGTCGATGAAAGAAGTTGTGTAGCAACCTCTACAGTTTGTAGTTGTCTAAGAAGCAAACAAAACAATCACCTATCATATGACATTAAACAAAATCATAACTCACAATACAGGGTCTGTAGAATTGATGTGAAATTGAAGAGTTTTCAAAATGATATCACCATCAAAGGGAAATCCCTAAATTTGGCAATACACATTACAAATTGATAAACGATAAAATATTTAAAAATAAAAGAAACAATGTACATTAAATTAAGACACTTCAATATCTGAATACTCAAAATTCAATATAATAATACGCTTGTGTGTCAGTAACAACGACGACGACAAATGACGACGACCGACGGTGTTTGTACTCATGAATTGTTTATTCATAAGCTTTGGGCGGATTGGTAAGGCATCGTCATCTCCCGGTCGTCTCTTTCAGTAGAAATTGCTGGTTAATTCTAAAAAGCGGGTGCAATAGACGATGGAAGGCGGTGTAGGTTTCAAAAAGGGAGAAAATACAAAAGAGAAGGTAAAGATGATTAATCCTTAACTAAAAAGCAGGTGGAATCAGCAAGGTAAGGCTGCGTAAGTTTAAAATGGAAGGGAAGAGAAGGCAAAAAGCGAGCGATTAATTGTAACTAAGAAGCAGGTGGAATCAACGAGTAAAGGCGGGGGTTAGTTTCTAAAAGGAAGGCAAAAGTACAAAATAGAAGACAAAAGTTTTTCAAAGTAAGACAGAAATTCAGAAGCAGGATAGATAGGAAAAGGGACTCCGTGACTCAGAAGAAGAGCTGAAGAAAGTAGAGGTGGGGTATAAGAAAAGCTCAGATAGTTCAGAAAAAAGAGAGCAGGAGAGGGAAACGTATGTAACCTTAACCAATGGTAAAGAATGGTAACTGAGAACCTTAACCAATGGTAGAGAATGGTAACTGAGCAAGATAACTTGTGCTACTGCATTCTTACTTTGCAATACGTCAAGCGCCACTATGTGTGTGGTGGGGTACTTGATAGTACACTAATAATTACTTAAGCATGAGCTCACATTTGGTAAACAGCTATGACAGTTCTGTTTTGTATTACCTTGATCAACTAGATAGCCACCTCAGTATAATGGACCGATCAAAATGGACACTGCTGAAATCGTAATTTTTCCAGCAGACTAGCTATGTAACTTTAGTGAATACAACTGGTTAAAATGGAACGGTATTATTAAACATTATACTCAGATGTCACTTTCAATGGATTAAACTGCCTATATTCGTACCTACCATAATTGATTTCAAATAAAAATAGAAAATTTTGGTCTTAATTGTCTTAATATTATCAATATCAAATAATAATAATGACTAACCTGAGAAGGCAGACCAAGTACTTGAGACATTAGATAAATTGATAATACTGACATAAAATGGTCTGAGGCACTGATTTCACCTGAAGCGTTGGAATTCAATTGTGAACAGCAAGTACTCAGAACCTAAAACAACATTACAAAATAATTCTAGTTTTTGTTGTTGTTTTTGTCTTGTCTTTCCCAAAATATTATTCCACCCTTAAAATTTCTGGGAATAACAGGCAGTATACATGGAGTATAGTAATTACCAGTATCCTCATCCTCATCATAACAAGCAAATGACAACTTCAAAGAAAATGAAAGCAGGAGTTTGAAATGCATCTGTATTGAGGTATACCATTCTTTTTAAAGCCAATAATCATGCCAGTGTCCTTTAATATCAGTATTTATAGAAGTAGCTTTAAATTGATTATGTATTTCCTTCAGCATAATACATCCAAACAATAAAAATTACCAATCTATTTTTTTGATTAGAAAAAAATTGTAGTGGATCTCTGTGAATGGTACATAATATGCAAGTAATCAAAAAAAACTCAAGGAATTGCTGACAGCAGTATAGAACTTCCAAGTCTGATCCTGCTTCCATTCTACTAACTACAATCTCCCCTTTTTCAGCACATTAGGAAATGAAAAAGAAGTAGGAATAGCACTATCATGTTATTTCAAAAAGATTATGATGATATTCTTGCTTCATCTATTTTTTACCATCATGTCATGCTTCATGTGAGCTAATAAAATTTATGATCTCTAAATAAAACATTAAAGTAATAATTCCCTTACTTGTTTCAGATGAGGCTTTAAAGATTCCCTAACAGCTGGCTTCAAAGAAGGCATGTTCTGTACAACTTCCAACCACATTAAATAATACAAGAAAATTTCTCCTTGTGGTTGTTTCTCCTACAAAATGTGAGAACATAGCATCATATCATATTACATGACCCCACAACTGGCAATGCACACACTGCTTAATGTGAGGGGTTAGAATAGTTAACCAAAAGTATTGGTGGAATGGCATAGGTGCCTGATAAAATGTGATTGCAATGTTCTATCACGATATTTTATCTTGAAAAATACTGAAGACACAATAACAATATAATCCTATGCAATTAGCTTATACGTGTAGTTGTGTAACATACACATCACTGTTTAAAACCAGATGCCCCAACTACAGATAAAAGAGGTAACATTGTTTACACCCATCGAATATAGATACAAAAGTCACTTTAATAACAATGGGGGTAAAAAGTATGGCTTGCTAATAAGAAGCTAACAGACTCCTCGTCCCTTCCCTCCTTCCCATTTCGTACTAAAAGCAAGTATTACAAGTAATTATCAAGCTAAACTAAGCTATAAGCATACAATGTTTAACCTTAGGTTCTGCAGCCAAAAATAATCCCATGGTCGCCTCACACAATACTCCTTTAAAAATGAATACAAAAACTTGAGTAATTTTTTCCACTACTATCTTCCACATAATATCTTGCTTGATCTTGCTCATTTTAAGGTTGGATTCTTCTTCTGAATGGTAGTTGTTAGAAATAGCTCCCAAGCCTTTCAAAAGACAAACCGTATTAAATGCATTCTCGGTAGTAGTAGCTTCTATAATCTTTGCAGACAATGATGCCAGAACACGTCTGAATGTGACATAAGCTAGATGGCTACCTTCTTCTATGGTAACTTTCTGGTTGGTCAGATCATCATCATCACCATTGTTCTCCACTTCCATTGCACTACTTTCCGTACAATGGTCAGCCTCAACAACACTCTCATTCTGATGATGACGAAATGAAGTAGACATTAGAATAAAGGTACTAAATCCACATGCCACCTACATAAATCAGAATACAAAACAATTTTTTTACATTTTATGCATGACAGCACCCTCTTCAGGAATATTACTATGTTAACAATGAAGTTTGTTGAATTAATCTTGACTGAGATAATTATTAGTTAAGCTAGATGAATGAAATATATTCTGGCAATAGATAGCTAAGTAATGCAACACCTTCCGTAATACTCGTCCACGATAATGGATCAGGCTTTAAAAAGAATGTGGTAAGTAGCTAATGCTATGGCTTCCCAGCGACAGCAGAGTTTTGCTCTACTAAGGTATACAAAAGTTTCTTCTATAATGAGGATAGAATTTCGGAATTTAAAAAGCTCATTTGCGGAGTTTTGAACAACACTTTCGTTAGTGAAGTAAAATTAAGCTCAGCACAGTCAGCCATCTGTAATAGGAAGCCGACTTAGCATAGATAAGTTCTTTAAGTGCACTTGCTATTACGCATATTTCATTATTTGCCAATTCTTTTGTATAGAATTATCAGCGGATGTACTTAATAAGGTGTGACTATAAGTGCACTATTAAATTATACCGATAAAATTATGTGAGGTTATTCCAAATTGCAACCTATGAAGTAGCCCTGTGCTCTCGGCACAACAGCAAGCAACTAATCCATTAAGAGTAGCTATGTGAGCATTATCATAAATTTCTCTGAAGTTTAGTTAAGCCTGAACAGGAAGCAAAACTCTTTACTGGATATAGTGTGAAAATATTACCTATATATACATACATTTATATATATATATATATATACATAATTTTAATATTAATATTCGGACTTTACTAGAACAAAATATAAATAAGTTAAAAGCTGGAATTAAGATCAAGTAACTTAAGGCTGACTTACGTGCAGGAAAGGCAAGTCTACTTACAATATTTAATTTAAATATTGAAATGATACACACATACCTGATCCAATGTCAGTGGTACTTTTAAATTTCGTCCCGAAACAATATCATTCAGAAAATCACCCAAATAATTATAGCAGTCTTGGGACCACTTCTTTAAAAGGTCCTCACCTAGCCTGCAAAAATAAAATACGTTATGAGAAGAGTCAGGAATGAACCTCTAAACAAACAAACTCATAAAATTAGCACAATAAATGCTTTCTACAGTTTTTTCCTTGCTACTCAACCAGCCCCACATATGAAAATAAACTTAGCTCCAGGTGGTATGTTGTAAGGCAACGAAAGTAGTACAAAGCTAACATTCACGAAATTCTCTATGAAATTTTCAATTATGAATGATCCAAGTACACACATAAGTAAATGGTATACAAGTATCAACTTAACAGAGTCTGCAGGAGTAGCCTCACCGTTCACACTTTCTCCAAAACTTCAGTTTCATGCAAGCATTCTTGCTATTGCACATCATATCCATAAGGTTAGCCACAAGAGTGAATATATGGCAATGCGACTTCATAACTTCCTTGAGTCCCTGTTCCTCAACACACTGCTTGATAACTCCAATCACTTCGCAACATATGTGGTCCAATACATTCATTGCACTCGCAGTTCTTCCTGATTTGTGAGCACGACTAGCAACGTCACATACCACCATCAACAATTGTGAGGACTGAAAGGCATTAACCTTAATGTCTGATAGAAGCTGCAAGAGAAAAAATAATTAGACAGACACAGAAAGTGAATATAAACTACAGCTCTACATCTACGCTAATACCCCATGAGTTACCATGAACTCAATTCTGTAAAAAGGTTTCCACACTTAATTGTCAGTACTTTGAAGTATATGTGCATTCGTTTTTCTTTCCTTAACACAAAAAAATATGCAAGAAGCTTGAATCAACTTTCCACCTTTTGAAAAAAAATATAATTGAAGGAACAGAAAAGACATAATGTTTGAAGAAACTGGGTTGTTACAGTGTACAGAAGTGAACCCATGATTCACCAGTGCTTTAGCACAAGAAGAGTAATAATTAGTATATGAAAAAAGATTTTAAAATGTCGTCATATATCAATGCCTGGGCACTGTTATAGTAGATCACTCAAGCTAAATATATCATGTCCTGTCTTTCTACAAAATAGTGCCTCACAAAATGCACATATGCCTCATCATTATGACATACTTATCAGGATATATAAACGATATACAAAAAATTGGCTGCTTAACTGTGTCGCTGGTTTGTCATGCAATACTGCAGTGAAGTCTAAAATGATGACCAGACAATTTTTTTGATGCAATAAACCTCCACTTTGTACTCCTATTGGAGACCTTCTATTAGTGCTTGCTGACATGCAGAAATAGAAGAGCTCAGGCAAAAGCCGTACTAAGTTTAACACAGCCTAGTAGATGCTTATAAAGTAAATTTATTTGTACTAGTTTACAGCTCACTACTGTTGTCCATATAGTTAAAAAAAAGTACTTAGAGACATTACTGGAATAGGAATTTATGTACCAAAGTTAAATAATGTCTTCCTACAAAGTGATAGACTTCCTATAAAAGTTAATGATGATATAAGAGAGTTGTTTCGTTTTTTATCCCCCTGGCACTGAAAATATCTCACCACAAGCTATATTCAGAGCATAAAAATGCATCAAATATTTGGTATAGGCTTATTTGTATAGACAATAAAATATCTGCTGTAAAAATAACAGTAACATAGACCTCCTCAGCTAATTTTAGTCATGTCTAGTGATGACCATAAGCTTTCTCCACATACCGTAGAAATAAATTCTGAAGGTAGAGTTCTCACTGTAGAAGTGAGTGTCAACTCCATAGTTATCTCCAATGCTACCAAAATAGATATACTAGCTTCATGAACCTATTTCAGAGGAAACAAAAAACATTACACATTTATATTAGCTGCTATTCTATTCACAATACACTGCTAGAGTTAGTCACTATAATGATATTTAAATAAATAATCTCTCAATTAGTCAGTAGACAATTATAGTCTTCTATTATCATTTAGTCTATTCTTAAAGCCTTCTTACTCACATTGCAACTTTTTGTCTTTCTATTTACTACATGCAATACACAAAAAAAAACTATAAAGTTAAATAAAAGCACTCTCTATGACCTCATAATACATCACCGTGATGAGAGTAACTACTTCATGGGTACCTTTTCCTGAGACCACTTCTGTTGATTCTGCACAACGATGTGACAGGAACGCCACCACATGAGCATATTTCCCCAATTCAAAGATGGCATCTTTTTGGACTTCTTTCTCCCACTTGTAAAAGATTTCAAGTAGTGAACAACGATATATACTAGATCAGCAAACAATGGAGGATATGAAGATGCAAGTTCCTAAAGATTTCACAAGAAATTTAAAAAATAATCTTCATAATACTGTAGCATCTTGTTACTTACGCTTAAGCAGCAAACAGATAACACTTGATGAACTAATGCCTGAAGTAGACACTTCAGTAGTAACGATCGATTTATGCCAACCAATGGAATTGCCTGCAACACCTTGTGAGTAACATCCAAACGTAATATATATACACCCATACATAATGTATACCAATATGGCAATGTAAAAACAATAAAATCAGTAAAAGTTTGGATAGGGTGAAGCCACCAACTTTTCTATGTGTGCATGCCGTATTTAATAAGCACTTGAATTTTAATGCTCATCAAGTATACTTTTATAAGAAAAGTACAGTGATTTGAACGTGCGGTGAGTATACGGTAGATCAAGCAACCTCCAGTTAGTCATCCTGAACATGAACTAGTTTCTCCACATACAGATTTCCAAATGATGGTTGTGTCACAACTTGCTGACTTAACTACCAGCATACCTTTAGAAGTACTCTTTGCTTGCTGCTCAAATCCTCACTGCTAAGTGAGGCAGATGGATCAAAATTGTCTTTCATGGTCACACCAAATTCTAAAATACTGTCAAAAAGAGCAGGGATTCTACTAAGAAATTCTTCCTCCTCTGCCAGTTCTACGTTCTTGACTGTTGCCTTCATTACCTCAGACAAAGGTTTCGGAAGTCTACAATAAAGTATCACATTGTACTCAACATATATAGTGCGTAGTAGTTAGTGCTTGTCTAATTTATGGGATAGGAATTTGGGGGGAAAGAATAGAGAGGGACTAATAGTATCATTATAGTACACTTGAAAACTATATATGATGACTAGAAAATTCAATATCTAATATAACACTGGCATTCTCAATAGATAACACTCTATATTATAGCTTTTGAGTTAGTTTTTATGTGGAAAAATTATTTTGCTTTCAATTTGAGGGTACTTCAAGTTACTTGAAATTTACTTACTGAGACAATTAGATCTTATTTTTGGCTGATTTTTTTTCAATTTGTAAATAAATCAAAAGTATTATGGTAAAAAATGTATATTGTCTTCACTTCCCCTTTCCAAGACTGGATTACTTAAAAACCTTCAAAGGTACAAGTAGATAAGCAAATATTTTCGACCACATACCTCATATTCCTTGGCTAACTTACTTTTTCAATTGAATTTTCTTTAAGCAGCAAGACAGAATGGTTGTTTGAAGTTGCTTCATTTCCATAAAACATTCTGATCCCAAAAATCGATGGATCACTTGCTCTATTGTTAATATACTTTCTGATCTAGTACTCACAACAGCATCCTGTTGCATGAATGAAGTCTCCGGATCATTCTTACACAAACATGAAATAAGTACATTGGCCAGATTGTGGAGATGCTTTTCATCACAATTATCATAAAGATGTGCCAGTTCAGAGGTCAAAAGTGATAAGTATCCAAGAAGTAGATTATCACAAGCTATACATGTCACCTGATATTACATCACAATAGGCCATAAAAAATAAGAATGTAGCGATAATATCATGCTTATGTACATACTTCACTACTTTTAATTTCTCTGCCTAAATATAATGGAAATGTGTTGCCACAATAGATCAAACTTCTTACTATAATCACTTGTACTTTTCTTTACATTTTATTTCACTCAATACAGTTTATATGCGCTATCTGTTACTATATGTTTATTTATATTAAAGATTATATCAGAATTTAGATAGATAGCACTCTAGCTATGTTACAATGAAGTTGCTACCTAAAAGAGAGTCATCTTATTACTGATAGAATAGATATTTCTTTTAAACAAAGAGTGACACCAACAAATCTATCACAAAATATCAGGCAGCATCAAAAGATCTTGTCAAGCACATTTTAGTCAACCAAGTAGATGAAAAACCAGCCTTCAGAAAGTGGTTCTTTGATCATGTGTGCCTCTAAAAATTATTGCGTGTTCGATTGAGCCAAATATGTGAAAAGGAACAATTAATTTTGTACTGAAAAGCGGGTGGAGTCGAATCGTTTAGTAAAGGCAGCGTAAGTTTCAAAAAGAAAGGTGAAAGTAGAAAAGCTGAAGTTAAAAGTTTCACAAAGCCTAAGTCCACAATCATGATAGAAGGACAGAAAGATTCAGAAGCAGGAGAGGTAGACAAAGGAGAAGGACTCCTTGACTCAAGAAAGAAGAGATGAAAAAAAGAATGGTGGTAGATACAGAAATGAGATATTTCAGGGAAAAATAGACCATGAGAATGAAACTGATGTAACCTTAACCAACTGTAGAGAATGTTATAATGAATAAAATAACTTAAAATAACTTTGCAATACGTCAAGCGCCACTGTGTGGCGGGTTACTTGCTAGTTTCTAATATTTTTCCTCATCAGAAACACTATGCAAGACTATACAACAATTGCCAAAAATTATTACTTAACTACCCTTTACCTGCCCATCCCAAGGAACTGCAGCACTTTCTAAAGAGCCAAATGAAAAAAGGAAATCAAATGCAATCTTGAATTCAGTAAATTTTATTCCTTTAAATAAGGAGTACTTGATGTGAGAGATAGCCAATCTTCTCTATAGGTAAAGGAATACAACACAAGATAACAAACAATACACACCATGAAATTTTCTAAAACTTACCAGCAAATATCGTGATGGAGGACTTAGTTGTCCTTCATTACTCAGATAATTCATGAGAACTTTGGATGACAACTCACTCAAACCCAATGGCCACTCCAGCGAAGCAATTAAAGATGGAGAGATGAAGTTGAGATGAAGGAGAAGGTTGCAACACTCTGCAAGTAGGTAAATGCACGAAACTGTAACTGAAGAATCCTACAAAGAAATACAATAATAGGAACAAATTACAACAGCTACATTATATTTTATTTTTAAAACAACAACAATACCTCAGATGACTGATGGCTAAAATCTATCAAGACAGCACAGTATTTTCTGACTCGTTTCAGTATATTCCCAGCTTTATCTCTGCTTCTAGCTGCCACCCACATTGCTGTTGGAGCACAATGAAGGACCATCACCACCCCTTCCACACTCCACAACAAAGCCAATGCCGAACACTGGCTGATTTTCAGTACCCCATCCTCAGGAAGACCCCAATATTCTTCTTCTAAATTATTATCACTCAAAATGTTTGTCTCAACAGAAGAAATAAAAGTATTTAATTGTCCATCTAAATGTGAAAGATGGCTTTCAATTACTTCTACAGCTTGTCCAGGAGGTAAAGAAGCAATGTGCTCTTTCATCAGCTGCTGTGTACTCGTTGATAGAGTGAGGTAGGAAACATCTGGAATCTTAGACTTCAGTTTAGAGACTTTCGTTGATTTGTAAAGTAAATCCATAATAGTAATGGCTTCAAGTCTCTTTTGCAGTAATGAAGGAAGCTGCACAACACATAAGCATACAATAAATCACCCAACTCATGAAAACATTAGATCTAAAATTAATTACTGTTCAATTTTAGGATGATAATTTAAAAAAATAGATGTATAGCACCTTGAATCTATCCACTCAGAAATATTTCGTTCATGGTCCTTGGTGACTAAAATAATTATTGATTCATATAATTTATTATAATTATTATCCATAAATTTAAATGTTTAACAAGTTTAGTAACTTGTAAACTTACATTGTTATCCATAACCAATATAATTAGTAAACACAATTGTGCAGTATGTGCAACTTACTCCCCGTCATATTCCTGGTGACAATGTTGTATCTACATGTATTATGGAATTTTAAAAATGCTTTCTTTGCCCCTATAAAATGTCCAAAATGTTAAACACCGGGTACTAACACTGGGAGAACTGTAAAACTATTGCAAAAACCCTAACCTGTCTGAAAGTAATTAGTTTACATAGCAATTATATTGTACCTAGTTCTGCTGAATTACAGGAACTATACAAGTTATGATGCATCATAACTAAGATTTGTATTTAGACACTTCCCTACTCCATTTAAATGCTTAATGATTTACTCACTTGTCTCAATCTCACATACATATCCACACATACATCCACTAATAAGACATCAGGATTTTTGCACGAAATATTGAAGTCACTCTGGATTGCTGACAATGACATGACTGGACATATAATCCATATAGCAGGTAGCCATGGCTCCAATAGAGTATGATTAATCTTCAAAATAACACCCAAAATATCTCCATACACTGTCCCTCCGCTGAAATACAAAAAACAAAAAAAATAGACATTTGTCGGGATTATTATTCCTTCACAAATAGTATACGCAGAAAAAATGGGAAAAATAAAAATCATTATATGTTCTTAAATAGACCGACATAATTCAAATATGATCACAAAATTATTACACATTCCTAAGATTCACATGTGTAAAACAAATTCATTTAACTGGAATATATACAAACACTGAGACATACGAAACACAAATGCTAATAAATCATTGAAAATCGTATTATTCACTATTTCAAACCAAGTGATTACATAGAAGAGTTGGCATCATAACTTTTTTAAACATTTTTTATTTGAAGATTATGAGTTTAGCATCTTGTGTCAGCCTATACTGCTTACCTTCAAAACTTGAAGCTTTCATTTGCTTAACAGTAATCTGAAAATTAAACTTCATAGCTACTTTCTATAATAATTAATATATGAATGAATGATAATGTAAAGAATCATTCAAGAGTCAAGGTAGGTCTACTTGCAGTCGCTTGTGGAATCCATAAATATAATCAGCTACTCTGCCTATAATGATAATGCTATACCCCTCAGGTAGAGCAGAATTCTTAGTAGCTATATCCACGATTGTTGCATTATTGTTGTCTAAGCATGACGCTATGCCAACAATTACCTGAATTTACTACCATGTGTATTACAAAAAAAAAAGTAAATAACAAATATTTTACCACTTTCTCTTGCAAAAATGACCTGAGCCTATAACAATGATGATCATTCCTTAGCCAATGAAAGCAAGCAATATTCAGTACAACATATCATTTCAAATCCTATTGGCACGGTTCTCCCGTGGACTTGTGCTAGTGATACCTGGCACTCATAAACCCTATCAGAAATTGTTACTTATCGTGCCTCATCCTGTATTATGTCACTTACCTCCACTGAACCATTCCAGATAAAACTGCTGCACAGAGATGGCGAAGGTAAGTGGTATGTACCTCATTGTTCTTCTTATCTTCAATTACCTATATGCATATTATCACTGTATCATCAGCAATTGGTAGAACACTAGCAATAAAGCCCCATTTGGATTTTAAATGCAATCTATAGTTTAGCCAACAAACTTTCACACCCTATGACAGATAGAGTTGGGAGAGGGTGGGAAGGGGGGGGTTTGTAAAGTTACATTCAGCACATGGAAATGGTGAAGTCGTGACCATAAAACAAGTTATCAGCACACTATGACAATTGCTATTGAAGAGGACCGGAGAAAGTGTTGATTTTGAAGAAGTATTTGAATTTTTAAACAAACTATAATTTTCATTATGTTATACTCATAAAAAATCAATCAGATCGTAAATGAAAAAAAGGGGGGGAGGCAAATTTAGAGGGGAGGCTAAATTAGGGGAGAGACTAAATTTAGGGGAGAGACTAAATTTAGGGGAGAGACTAAATTTAGGGGAGAGACTAAATTTAGGGGAGGGACTAAATTTAGGGGAGGGACTAAATTTAGGGGAGGGACTAAATTTAGGGGAGGGACTAAATTTAGGGGAGAGACTAAATTTAGGGGAGAGACTAAATTTAGGGGAGGGACTAAATTTAGGGGAGGGACTAAATTTAGGGGAGGGACTAAATTTAGGGGAGAGACTAAATTTAGGGGAGAGACTAAACTTAGGGGATCTAAATTTAGTATTTAGTGGGAGGGGGGAGAGAATCCCAGGGCTCCCATAGTCTGTATGAAACCTTGTCTCCTGTCCTAGCTTAGACTTGCCTGGTACACATTGTGCTCCAGAATTCCCTCCAAACACTGATGAAGGGCCTTCATTTTTTCTACCTCCAGAGCTCTACCTGCAGCTTGAACTTTCTTCATGCTTTTATTCTTTTTTTCCTTTTTCCTCAAGTATTTAAAAACTAGTTCCTGTAATTCAGCAGAACTAGGTTCCAGGCAAGACCCAGCACTTTCTCCATAAAGCAATGATTCATCCTGAATGTCCAGGAGATGAAGAATTCTGGAGAAGAATTTGAACTCCACACTTTCAGGAACTTGACATGATTTGCTAAATCAATCAATCAAACTAAATAAATGAATTATTATATTATAGGTTCAACTTTCGTATACTTTAAAACTTAAAAATACATTGATGGTTAGAATTTAGGTCTACATAACCTGTTCAATCCCGATTCTGTCACAATTCTGGATTTCATTCACAATTCAACACTTCCCCTCATTACCTGTTCACTTCTAAAAATGATTTCAAGAAAGTGGGTAAGGAGTATGAAACAGCCAGCTTGCACAATTCTTCATTAGAGTCGTCAACATCATCCTTGCGTCCACTTCCCTTCAAGGTAGATTCCAAAACATCAAAAAGAATACGTATTGAACTAACTGACGACTTCACAGACTTTTTTCCAGATCCAGATGTACTGGTTGGACCAGTTTGAACAGTGGAAGAGAGAGCAGAAGAATACTCTGATAAATAATCACTACAAACATGTAAACAATAACCAGCTCTATTATCATGACACCATTAATAAGGGAACCATTCTCATTCAAATTGCTAAATATCAACAGTAAATGAAGCACCAAAGGTACGAACCCTCAGCACTACTATACACTAGCTAGCTATTACTAAATCATTTTTTTCAGATGAAAATAAAAATTTACTGAGAGTATTCCTAATATAGCTTGTGCAGTAAAAACAAAGATGTAAATATTGTCTACAGTCTCCATACGAGAATCTAAACATGCAAAAGACACTCACTCGTACTTTCACTGCAAAGTCCAAGTAAGCAAGAACTATTCAGTTACATGATTAGGCTTGACGTTAACACACAACAACTGCCAAAAGACTGATAATAGAGGGTTATGAATAAACTTGCACTTAAATACAAAATACGAAAAATACAGATATCGTCTTACTTCCTGCTGATCAGAGAGCATGAATGACAGACAAGCTAATACAGTAACAATCATCCGCAAGAACATTAAGAGTTCATACCAACCATTACTAATCCACACCTGCCAAACAGTGAGGCTACCATAGCATCCAATCCATCCACCACAGATTCCGTATCCCCTCCTCTACCACATCCATTACACTGGTCTACTTCATGTCCAGTTTGTGCTGTCCCTCTTGAAATCAAATATTTCAGCTGTAGTGCTGGGAGCAGAAGTTGCTGACACACAGAGGTGAACACCTTCTTGTGGTTGCCTCTGGTACTCACTAGGTAGGTGTGGTAAGGAAGGAGGAGTGACAATATTCTACCCACCAGTGCTACATGATCCGAGGAGGTGGAAGAATCATTGTAGATTGCCACTCCAAGCTTTAATACTGCCTCTACAATGGATACCTTATAACAGGAAAAAGTTTTGATCTATTTATGTGATTAGTTGAAAGAAATAAGAAAAAATGAAAATGGTAACTATACAATAATTTGCAGATATCAGTCACACATAGGACAGATCACTGCACATTCATTACATCCTAAACTAAAAAGGACATCCTATGACAATTAGTTTAATTTTGAAACTATTGTTGGTTATCACTTAGATGAAGTACCTATTATATCAGGTCTATTACTAGCCGTCATACTACTAGTATGTTTATAAAATACATCTATCAATTACTTCAATAACCATATATGCTTAATTGATGTATTAATTCTAGTCTTTTAAAAATTTGACTCAGCAAGCCCCGCCCCAAGCTCATACAAACAAAAGCTACCACCACAAGTATACATCATGTCTAACCATATTTTCAAGGATGCTGAAACTTGGAGGAAATTGAGGCAGCTGTAGCATCTGGAATAAGCACTGTAATACCACCCATTGCAGCTCACCAGCTAGTGCTCCACCATTTTTTTCCCCATTGACTTTCAGATGAGAATGCTCTTCAGTCAGTACTGAAACAATTCCCTATAAATGTCAAGAAATATTGTAGGACTTGTGCATCTTTTCACAGTTGTAATCACTAATTACTCACCACTAGTAAGTGATTGTTCAGAGGTGAAAGGTCAGAGAATATATCTTGGTCTTTATTGACAGCGACCAGAACCAAGAGCAGGAATCTCCAGAGTTTACCAATCCAAGAGGCATCAGGAAGGATTCTTGATTTTGCCCTCTTGTCATAGACAAGACACAATTCTTGACAGATCCACTTTAAAAAGAAGTGTTTCTTCTCTGTAGTGGAGAGAATACTCTTGCTTTTCCACAAATAGCAAGCCACCTTCAACCTCCCTTCCAAGGACACAGATTTCCTGTCGTAGAGACTTTTTAATAACTCTGCCATCACTGTATTTAGGGATATGTCACAAAGGTTGGATGAGTAGTAGTACCAGATTAACACGCTGATTTAGTATACTAAGAAAACGGATCGACAAAATAGCGGTGAAGATACTTTACCATATTTCACTACCAACGCCGATTCTTTACCTATCTACAAAGAAAGTAACAGCATGACTACAATACATCAGATGGGGCGAAGCATTCATACTGTTAAGCAAATTCAAGTACAGGCTTTAAAGTACTCATGAAATACAAAATATTACTGTATTTATATTATATTTAGAGAATCACTGACCAAAAAACACAAAAAGTTACAACACCAAACGTTTCAGCTACGGACTGTAGCCTTCATCAAAAGTTTCAGTGCAACCATTTTTAAACCATCTAAATTCTATAGAGGAGACCATCAATTTCACAGTTGAGTTGGAATCCAATGGAGAACTATCTTTTCTGGATACAACAGTGAAGCATAATTCCAATGGAACATTATCCACTACCGTTTTTCGTAAGAAGACGCACACAGATAAATACTTGTCTTTTGCATCCCACCATCCCATAGCTCATAAAATAGCTGTCATCAAGACTCTTTTTTTGTCGAGCCAACTCCATCTGTGGCTCTGATCAGGACAGAAATGTAGAAAGGGCACATATTTGATCTGCTTTGGAGATGAACGGCTACCCTTCACGTGTCATCTCAAAAGCCATGCGAGCGAGACCAGCATCTAGTAGCAAGGTGATGATGAAACCCAAGGCAACAGTAGTCTTACCTTACATAAAGAATGTGTCAGAATGCATAAAGAGAATTCTGTTACCATTTTGGATATCAGAACTTGCTTCAAGCCACACACTACCCTCAGGCAGCTTCTAGTTCATCCAAAAGATCCCATTCCAGTTGAGTCACAAACAGGAGTGATATACCAGGTATCATGTGGAACTTGTCACATCTCTTATATTGGGCAAACTGGACGAACAATAACACATAGATTAAAAAAGATCTAACTTCACCTTATCATTTTTCAGCTGTTGCAGAACATGCAATGAAAGAGTCATGTTATTGATTGGAAGAGTGGTAAAGTGATTGAAATCTGCCATCAGTTATACCCTCGTTGTTATTTGGAATCATGGTACATTAAAACTGAAGGGAGCAAGATCAACAGAGATGAAGGATTGTTGCCTCAAGTTCCTAGTGAAATATACAAACAAAATAAAAAATATACAGGCTACAGTCTGTAGCTGAAACGTTTGGTGTTTTAACTTTTTGTGTTTTTTGGTCAGTGATTCTCTAAATATAATATGTCTACAATACCTGATCACCTAGGATTTTACAGATTTATTACTGTATTTAAGCACCTCCTAGTTTTACTCTAGTTTCTAAATACTTAGTCTCAAGTTACAGAATGTACTTAGCAAGCAGTTACATAATGCTACTAGATTATTTGCTGCTTTACCATCTCCATTAGAATATCAGGCGACACCCATCAATTCCTATGGTGTGTTTTTAAGCTTTTTTTTTTTACCCGTCTTCAACTGAAATGATCGTGAACCAATTAATTGATAGTTACCCTCGCAAACTTGAGGTATTTGTACTCTACTCACTCGTTACAAATTTACAAGTAGCTAGCTAACTCATAAAATACCCAAATACTATTCAGAGTAATTTGCCCAATGTATGATATTTGCTCTACATTAATTTGTTACATGGCTATAATTGGATGTTATAATCAGCTATTAATGTGTCAGTTGCTGAGTTTAGCTAGCTATTACAACGGTTGAAAGAGAGCCCCATGTTTTTCCAGCAGTAATCTTCACTTCAAGAGGCACCTAACAAATGATAAATTAACCATTTAACATTTGAATGAAAGTTAACTTCCATAAAGATTACCTTTAAGGAACTATGCAGGTACTGTGTATCTTCCAACAGCCTCTTAATGCAGTCTGAAGAACATATGTTATAGAATAAAAGCAATTATAATATGATGATGAAGTTAAGAATACCATGAACTTGAGGAACATCTTCATCAGGTACTTCAAGAATGAGTTCATCATGGATTTGTACAACTAACCTAAAACATAACCAATTGGTAAAAGCATAGCTACCTTATAGCAACTTAACACAGTGGGAACACACTAGTATCCAAAACTAGCTTGGGATCAGGTGAGGGGTGCTAAGGTGGGATCAGAACTCCCAATCATCCCCCTACCAACCAAGTTCATTGACAATTAATTGTAATGTAGACCGTAGTGTTGTTTTGGTATTAAAATTAAAAATTTGAGTTACATCTACAACATTTTAGTAAACTAACAAGAACTAAATTTCTCATACGATGATAACTAAAACTAAAAGTCATAGAGCTGATGAAAAAAAACTTAAAACTATAATTATTTTTAATCAAAACTAAAAATATAGCTAACAAATTTTAGTGACATCACTGAAAGACGAATGGCCAGTTGTAGTCCCAGGAAGCAAAACCCTTTACCAAATTGTTTCTTCGTAGCAACTGAGTAAATTGTTTGGCTAAGGCAAACTGTTGGTCAGCAGCCTGTGGTTGCTCAACTATCTAGCCCAGCCCCCCCTTAGCAAAAAAACAAAACAAAAAAAAAACTAAAACTAAAATGGAAGTTAGTAAATTTGACAAACTAAAACTAGAATGAAATTAGTACATTGGAAAAACCAAAGCTAAAAACTAAAATTTTAGTCTTTATTAGTGAAAAACTAAAATTAATCTTGAAAAAAAAAATTTCAAAAAAAATATATATAATATAACTAAAAATAAAATGTAAATGTTCAACAAAAGACTGTACAAAGCACTCAGGCATTTCAATACAGGAGAAAACTAATAAGCAAAGCTATAATATACTCTCTATTCATAATTGGATGACCTAAATGTGTTCGGGACTCTATCTGACATTAGCACTGAATTCTCCCAAGAAAGTAGACACATAATTTAATCCCTCCTTTAATCTCAACTTTTTTTTTCTCCATCACAAAAACTTCTATTTGTTATTACCTTGAATTGGGGCTCTTCCTGCTAAGCATGTCCGTTACAGCTATCATGCCCAACTTACAGATATCAGCAGCAGAACCTGAGTAATCAACAAAGATATACAATTTTACATTTACTTATCGTAGACATAGCTAATTAATAGAAATGAACTACTGTTCTAGCTCTACTACTGATTCTCAGAAAAATATAAAATCCTGGATCCCACACTACCATATAGCTGTCTCTGAGGCCACACACAGAACAGTTGCAGGGATAGCAGTGGGAGGAGCTGGGTGTATGTGTGAATGTGCTGTGTAATTGTAGCCAGCTGCTACATAGTCAGTTAGCTACTGGCACCTGTTTCACAGTTTCCAGTTTCGGAACTAATTATTCGGCATGAGGTATCACCTTGAACATGAGCACACACCTCTTTCTTTTATGTCACACTATGTGGGTGAATGGCTATAAATCAATGTAGTCACTCTACCGAGCTTCAGTAGGACTCTGTCTTTCTTTTTATCTCACCACACCTTATTAGCTTAATATCTAATTAACTTTCATTTAAGCGCCTTTAATACTTTCAGGACTAGTTAGGAAGTGATAGGATACTTATAGGTTGCTGATAGAAGAGTGTCAGACTACTCAATAGACCAATTCTGGTGGCAGCGTACTCGATTAGAACTCGGGATTTACACAGAGACTCCAGCTACATAATGTACTGAACTGGTAACATACTTAATTTGTGTAACAATGATGTATCTAAAATTTGTTATGCAAGTACTTTTTTTTTAAACTGATTGACCATTGATTCCCTTCCACAAAAGCCTATTAGCTATTCCAATTTAGCTAATTTTGACTTACCTTGCACAGGAAAATTTACAGCCTGTCTTTCCGCATGTGATTTTGCCATGGGGTTAGCTGAGTTTATCTCTGTGAAATATCTCTTTCTTCCAAATAATGTATGAAGATATCCTATATATACATATAGGGTTGGGCAATATATCGAAATATAGTCAATATCACAATATTTATTTTTTACTGACACAAGTGCCAGTAAAAGTGATATATCGACTGAGGCAGAAAACCACACCTATACCGGCATTTTTTGAAGAGTTATGGGGTAGACCAGAGTTATCCAATCAGGCAGCGAAGACCATATGTGGAGCTGAGTGTATATAAAGGAAAGAGACAGCTAATTGCCTTTTTGTTTAAAAAACAAATGGTTTCAAAGCACAGAAACATGAACAACGTTACTAGCATAATTCTCACTTCACATCTCTCTGCTTAGAAGTTCTCTACCTTGAAAAATGCTAAGATCATCTGCCAAAGAAGAGACCATCTGATCAACTTTTGCTTACAGAATTGATGGAAAAGGTACATATCCGTGCATGAAAGTAGAAGGAGCTATCTGTGGTTGTTATATTCTACAGAGCTAGCTATTTAACAATATTTTTCAATATATAATTATATCGCAATAATGTCATTCTCAAACATCATGATACAAAATATCGCCCAACCTTATATATATATAATATATATAATATATATATATACATTCATAACACAAGCAGGGTTCAATGTCTAGAAATTTTTTGTTTGGGGGTGAAGTTTGGCCAAATCCACCAACTCTATATATACCTAGCTACTAAAAAGGCCAATTATGATATTCCTCTTTTAATCAGTGAGAGTAATTAGCATGAGAATATTTGAGCTAAATCATGTCCTTTGGGCTCAGCCAACCATATACTACACATTCCATGCCAATATTAGGTAGATAGAAACTGACAAGAGGAATACCCAGTCCAAAAATGGAGTATTCAATGATTCGTATGAAAGGAGCCAATTATAGTTTTTTTTGCGAAATCAACTTACCTGCAGATTTGGCTTTAGCAATACTGTTGTGTATATACTGTTGAACACCAGAAAATTTTGCTAAATTTAGAGATAGTAATTAAAATATTAAAGATCACAAAAAAAGCTATAATGCAGGCAAAACTAAAAAAAAAAAAGAAATTATTTCTAAACAAATATTTTATAGATTTTTAAACATGTCCCTTCTAGTATTGTAGCTAATATTTTTAAATCAAGCTCCTTTTATTACTGACATAAAAAAGATTTTGTTAATTCCTTAGCCATTGATGGAGACTCCTTCAAAATGTCTCCAAGCTTGTCTTTGCCTAAGATAAATACATCCGATTAGATTGGATACTGAATGCAATTACAGAGTGACTTACCAACTCCATAGATCACTGCATATGCAATATGCTTAGTACGATATCTGTCTTCAGAAGTGACTTTATTAATGTCCATACCAAGCCTAGAATGACAAAAATAATTCATCAAAAATTGTATGACTGGTGGTGTATTTAAGAACAATGGTGATTCAACTAGCCAAGCAATATTTCATATTATAAAGGATTTACTAATTTTCATTCGCAATATCAAAAAAACACTTTTGAAGTGCACTTGAATTTTAGAAGCCCCGATTCAAAGAAGAAAAGTAGTGTCTTAAAATATCTGCTATGTATTATTAGGTGATCAACTAAGTGAAAGTATCAATTTACTCCCAGACCAACCAGCTTAAACCTATAGGCCCAATAGTCATTAATGATTGACTATAGTTCATTGCTTATATTTTAAGATGTTTATAAACTCACATAATTAGTCTCACATGCAAAAACAAAGGTTGTAGTAACATACATACATATATACATACATACATTATATTGATTGAGTAGTCATACCAGAGATATATTGATTGCTCGCTCCCCGTGTTTGCTAGTGATGTGCTTGAGCATAAATGGCAAGCGAGCCTAAAACTACACCATAGTTAAATGATTGATTTTAACTTCTAACACTCAAGCTACTAAAAAAAAGTCGAGTTTTTAAATTACGTATATACGGCAAAGGGGATTCAATGCCAGAGCCACTCCCCCCGCAACTGCTTGAATTGAAAAATAAGCAACCAAAATCATTTCACTTTATTTAAATGTTTCTTTGCGACACACAAAACTTTCTCACAACTGAACGAACCTACACAAGACTTACCTTCGTGGTTAGTCTAGTGGACAATGAACTTTCAAGTAAATACTGTTTCGTAGGGATTACAACTATGACAAATAGCGTATTAACTTACCACCGCCACAAACTCTAATAGAAATGGAACTCTGATAAGTTTTTTAGTTTTAACTGCACCCGCTAAAGAATTCAAAGCGATAAACAATTCAATTTCGATGATATGGATAATGATCGATAATCCAGAGCATTTTGTTTAGTGAAGTTTGGGACGGGTTTGAACATCGAGCTAACACAAAATATGAGAGGCTCAAAGTACAAATGACATACGTAGGTCCACACATATATTTATAGGTTATACCATGAGTGGAGGTCAGTACGGCATTTACACAACCAAGGGCCAAAGGCCAGAAAATAGTGTAATTTCCATATCGACCGAACGGAGTGGTGCAACCGACTTGTACCATGGCTCTAGGCTATAGGGAAAAACTAATTTTGATTGGATCACCACTGTATTATAGTGTTACGCTCACTTCGCTACAATGATACAAATTTCCCTTTTTTAACTTGCCATTCAGAAGATAAGTTAACAAAGATGTCGTCAGATATATTTGGCAATGATTTGTGAGAGGAATTAAATGCAGACAGGAGACAAGCATCTTCTGACAGATGTGCAAGCACTCTGAGCTCAATGCTTTTATAATCTGACCAACATAAGAAAATTGACTAAACATATCAATAATGATATTTGTAAATACAAAAATTAAAATATATATTAGTTAAAGGCAATATTGTGTGCATCTAAGCATTCCTTATCAATACTGATACAAACCATTTATCCACAAAGAAAGAAATCTTGCAGATACTAAAACAACCACAAATATGCTTTATATCACAAAGAAATAGTAACTTAAGGCACTAGCTATGTATTTTTATTTTATGTCAATCTAAACAGTTTATTCTTATTCACACCTTTTTTATCAACACATTATTTTATTAAAAGTCTTTCATTGCCACTGAGAATCCATCAGTCGTGATAAGCCATTTACTTACCAGTAGCTAGAAAAGTGAAGCCTGGTCTGCTCACTACAGCATCTCGCACATTGATCTCCACATTCACTGGTTGTTTCCCTAGCAGGAAGACTAGCTCAGAACAATTCACTAAATTGAAATTTCCTAGCTTACCCACAATGAAGACAGGGTCAACCACACCTATATTTATGGGGTTCCTTGGAAAGCCCTGAATATTCTAAAATAAATAAACGAAAGTTTAAAATGTTTAAAAGTGAATTAATTAATTTAGCACTCACTGGATTGCAGGCAGCCAGACGTCCAGTAGCAGCACTTGTATGTAACCTCAGAACAAGTTGTCATGAATACAAAATATGAAAATAATAAATAATAGTGATTTTTTCTATGAAAAACAACAAAATTTTGAGACCTTATAAATCATGACAGGTTCTGAGAAAGTTTAGGTCAAAATATTGAATTTTCATTGTTGTTATTTTTGCTCATTTTTTCTATCATCTGGTTCCTTTCTTTTGCCATAGGGCAAAGTTTAAACACTGGATTAAGATGAAAAGGAGTCCTACAAAGTCTGGCAACTTCCAAACTTGTAAATGTTTTCAGACACTTTCTCCCATATTAATTGGAAGCACTACACTTCAAAGAGTGATGGCCTTGAATAGCTAGTAGGTAGGATATCAGTAGGTAAAGTAAGTTTCAACACAATAGTTTTGATGAAATAAAACATGTTTGAATTAGGTTGCCCAATTTTCTAGAGCCTATCACAAATATGTACTAGTCACTCTAAACATAGTATTCAAAGTTTAGTAGACTTCTTAACCAGTAGTAATGTTAGCATATTTTTCTACATAGTTACTGGTCAAACCTTATCTTGTATTTATACCAGGAAGCACACAGATGCTACTGAAGAGAAATTCAATCATACTTACCTTATTTAGAATGTAGCTAGCTGGTCACATGTGAGCAATCTGATTGATCCATTACAAGGATCTATTCAAGTAGAATCATGCTCTTCAGCATTAGTGTACCAGACACTTGTTGCTAAGCTATTATTTCTACACTGTACACCAGGGCTTTTAAGGCATTCCTTTGACCTATAGTACTGCCTTTTACTGACATCACCTTGATAGATTTATCCAACAAACAAATTTAAAAACTATTCTTTAGGTTTTCGACAATACATACTACATTCTACAACAGATAGTGTGAATTGGCAACATTCAGGAATCCAGTGTCCTTGCTATACTGATATACTAAAGTTCAAGGCCTAATTATTCCTAAATGTAGCAGGTACAATACCTGAATCTAGCTCAACAGGAAGCTACATTATATTGAGTATGTATTACCATGTTGGCTTCATGATTCCCTAGATAAAAAGAAACACTTTATGGCAGACACTAATGACATAATGTTGCAATACTGACCTCTGTGATATATGGCATTAGTCCTGTTACATAAGTGGCATGCAGCTTGCATAACTACAGGATATAGTGTTACCTATGAGATATCTATTCCATTCAAAAGAATGTTTCTAAAATACTATACATTTTTTATTATATGAAGGTGGTAGCTGAAGTATTATAATTTGTTGGCATGCAAAAAAATTAATAAACCACTTGTGCATCAGTAACAATGACGACGTGTATTTGTGAATAATTCATTAGGTGAGCCCCATTTAGTACAGCATCACTGAGAACTGAATGGGTAAAGTATCATCACATTCAGTGAAGAAACCAATTTTAACTATAACGGAGTGGTAGAGGATAAAAACCGTATGCTACTGCATTCCTAACTTTAAAAAGTCAGTACATCAAGCGCCACTGTGTGGCTGGAACTTATATTATATTACTTGTCCACTATTAGTAGTCAAATATTTATCATCTACTCACATGTCTGTATTCCAATACAATGGCTGGCAAAGGATGAAGTTCACTCAGTTGAGTTAACTATAGCAGGAATGAAATATAAATGAGATATATCAATAGTTACCGGAATTCATGCAAACTTGACTCATAATGACAGCCATGATGGAACATACCACAGCTTCAGAAGTCGAAGTATGGTGGCGCACTTGTGTCCTCGTCAACTTCTTGTTATTGTCTAAATGCAACTCTTCAAACAATATCTACATTATCATTAGTTCAATGATTCAATCATTTTCGGCTGAAATAATTATTATAATAGCGAATTTTCTCGTTCAAACAGCCAATATTGTAAATTAAAACTTAACCCGATGTTTCAACTTCTTCCGGAAGTCCTCTTCAGGGGTCAACTGAGGTTGAACTTTTCGTGGTGATATAATAGCACACTGTAATAGACAATGTTGTAGACTGAGCCAGTAAGAATCGTGAGTTCAGATCAAGGAAGCTCTACACATACAGATGACACCTGACAACAAGAAGTTTCACAGAGACATAAGTTTAGAGCTTCCAGGATGCTGGCTGTCTATGCTGCATGCAAATCACCCTCCAGGATATAATAAACAATAAGTGTGCCCTCCAGAAATCTTGCTGTTTACATTGTGTTATTATATCATTATGGAGAGTTCGACTTCAGTTTAACCCAGAAGAGGACTTCGGCAACAAGTCGAAACGTCAAGTCAAGTTTTAATTAACAATATTGGCTGTTAGATCAAGAAAACTTTCTATTACAATCATTAGTTGTAAAAGCAGTAAATACAACATCTTCAGATATATACCTGTCTTAACTGCTGAGTACTGTTGATTGGGAATATCCTTCCAGCCGCCTAAGAATAATATTACAAATATGACTTGCTAAATGTAGATTTTTCTACTTAGGTAATGTCTACACCTTGTAAGCAGCAGCTTCCACTGTTGATATCTTTTTCTAAGTAGAGGGAAAAAAAGCATTGACTGATTATACACTATTAGTACACATGTACACTACTATCCATTCAAGTGGATACTTTAGAAAGAACAAAAAAAATCACCCCCATCAGAACTTCAATGTCTCTACATTTATCTCACTTTCAGAATATCGCCGTACTGTATAAGCTTTGGGCAATCCACACACAAACCTCTAACCTCCATTCCTGCAAAAATAATAATAATAATAACAGTGCACTACTTTATTGCCAATCTTTGGCTACAGCAGATGATACCTGCCAGTATTGGAATCAGTTTGACTTCCATATCAATGAAGACATACAGAAGAGATTCATCCTAAATAGAGAAAGTAAACAACTAAATAAAACATTTTAGCACAATAAATTAAATGTCACGTATGTACTTATGTATGTACAATAAAGTGCACATAAATTCAGAAAGCTATCTGTAAATTGTTAACTATGGATGCAACTAACTATGGATGCAACTAACTATGAGAATAAAAATGGAAACAACATTTTCCAGAGAATGGCTATCAACTCAATGATGATGACAAATGAAGTGTGTGGCTTAATAGCAAACACTAAATAACAGAATATTAAAGAAAATTTTCATGAAGATTTTGCATGAACATCAAGGTTACATAAAATTATGCCCTTACACACATTGATCATACTAAGGCTACAATTCTTTCCAGCTTTTTACAGACATAGCCATTATTCAAAGAGCAGCAATTTTTTAGAGCTGTATTATAAAGATCACACCCACTGATAAATAATAGTCCTGATACCAGCTAAAAGAGCATCAGATTAAAAAGTAGTAGCTATTATTCAGAGTGGCAATTCAATAGTAGTAGCAACTATTTACATTGAGTGAAATGAGTGGGAAGCTAATACCTGATGGTGTATATAAGAGAAGTATCAGAGTGATCGTATAGGTTACACCCCGACGTTGAGGTTGGTATGGGATATACAACAACTGCAAGGGCCAAAGGCACAAGGATAGTGTATTACCCATATCGACTGAACGTGGAGTGGTGCAACCGACTTGTACCAAGGCTCTAGGCAGGAAATGCACAAAAACTAATTTTGATTGGACGGTTTACTTATTAACCTCCTAGGATGTGGGTATGGAATATATTTACCGGGAATTGAGCAATCTGATTAAACAGTTTCAACATACCATGGTGGTACAAATATAGTTTCATCCAATCTAAAACTATGCAAAAACATTCATACCATTAGTTGAGTGTACAGTTTGACCATGAGAGGCCCTAATAGTGCCAGATCCTGGTGAATTTCACTCCAGTCAAGACCAGACTTCTCTTTGTCTGCACTATTATGTGTGTCCAGCTGCCGAAAGCCGTGCTGGGCTAAAAGATCACTGAATGATGCAGGAGTATGGTCTGCATTCAGAAGCCAGGCTCCTATTCTTGTATCAAACAAATTCCAATCTCTCCATACTGAAAATGACAGCAAATGAAATAAGCATATGAGCATAACAAGCAGCAAGGTACTACACTATCTGCATGTAAGTAGAAAGGAACTATACTATCAGCAAGCAGCAAGGCACTATACTATCAGCATAGCAAGTAGCAAGGAACTATACTATCAGCATAGCAAGTAGCAAGGCACTATACTATCAGCATAGCAAGTAGCAAGGCTACTATACTATCAGCATAGCAAGTAGCAAGGCTACTATTAGTGTATTACCATAGCAAGAGACTACTAAATGCACAGCAATATATAGCAAGAGACTACTATATTATCAGCATACAGCATAGCAAGCTCTACTATTCTGAACTGTTGATAAGTTTTCTGAATTTGCAGAAATACAGCATTGCCTAGTTGTGTGGGATACATTATTTATTATTATGGTGAGCAAAAACAGTTCCTGGAAAAATAAAGCATGAAAGGCTTGACTATAAGGCTAAGGGGTACATTTCTATCAATGTGCTTGTAAACTTCATCCTAATAATAATATTAGTACCTTCAGGTGTGATATCAGCAAACGTTTTTAGAACTTCCACTATCACTTCTTTGCCTTTGTACACTATAATTCTCTTTCTTAGCAAATATTCCATCATTTCCCTGCAAGCAAATTAAAAGCTAATGAAATAAATAAAGAATAGCTAAGCTATGATGTCAACAACTAAACTGCATTACTTACAAATAACATAATACACATTGGCAAAAATATTTTACCTGACTACAACACATAACTCCTGATCAGTGGTTGCCATTGGTAAATCACAAAAATGAAGAGTCAGCTTAGAATCTTCATTAGATTTTAGAGGATAAGCCACAGATAGATATGTAGGCTAAAACCATATAATCAATATTATAAAAAATCGTAACAACCTCAGTAAATAAATTGAAACTATGATTGACAAATGATAAAGGGGTAAAGGTGATTGAAGTGTCAATTGCTGCAGTTAAATATTTTTCTTAATTTGTTGTATAGCTACTATATAGCTAACTACCGCACCAAAAAATACATCATGCGAAGTTTCATGCTCAAAGTAAAATTTCCAATTACTTTTATGACATTATCTCCAGAAGACTGCTTTTTTTTCTGCAAATACAAAAGAAATTGAGAAGAAAAATTATACATGTATCCGTAAAAAATGAAATTATTATATACCATACAATAATGTTTCTTCTGCTCTATATTGAGGTATAAAATGCAGTGAGTGATCATGGCAAGTGAAGGTGCCACTCAAATTCACTCTATTGATTACAAGGTACATGTGTGCATACTCGTGATGTGTTTAAAAGGTGGAAATAGATTTTACTGCCATTTTGACCATTACTTTTGTACATTTTGGAGTGGGACTGGATATATTTACCATTGTACTGGGTATCATTTTGCAAAAAGCAATAACCACTTGCTATTCTACTCCAAATCACTTCCAACAGCTTATGCATAGCCAAATTGAAGAATTAGTTGGCCTGATTGTATGTCTACATGCCAGTGTATTATCGGTAAATGAATGATGCCATCATTGGTACAACTTTAAGTTGTTATTAATCTTTAGGAAGTATTATAACATGGTTTTCTTTAGATTTACTTTCATTAACTCTGCTGAGTAGTTGCTGTTGGTGGGTTTTGTTGCCCTATAATAATCCTATAATATGTTACTTTAATACATGGCACTATGTGTTTAATTTAGTAATAGCTTCTACAATAATCGTAAGCGAGTGTTCCTCCCACACACACAGCTACCTCATACAATAAACACACTGAAGTTATTACCCTTTTCCTTCTGAGCTGTGTGGAGCCATCAGAGAAGACCAGAGTCACAGCCACCTCATCCAATTCGTCCATGATACTCTTCAGTTCTTCCAAATTTCTTGGCCACTCGTCCAACTCAACGTCAGTACTCTCTCTCCCATCAGTATCACAGCTGTGAATCTCTGTTGCCTTATCTGTTTTATTTCCTTGAATGTAACTAGTAATCTTCTTCTGCTTCAAGAAACTGTGGTGCTGGCTAAAATCATCAATGTGTTTCAGTTTTGGCAAATTCATTGATTTTGCTTCTCTCCGATTATGTCTGTCCCTGCTTGTGCCTGGTAACTTTTGATTCTGTGAGGTAGTTGACCAATTCTGGGTGCTCTGCTCTCCTAATGATTCTCTAACTAAATTTCCATTATGGCAGGCATAATTCATTCTAGGTATTTCAGGTGCGAGCTGCGCATATTTATAGCTAACATTAACAAATATTGGACTATTTTGCATTATCAAGTCCTTACATTTAGTCTGCTCAACTTCGGGACAACTGGTGTTCTATAATTTTTTGGCTCTGAATAAAAATATTACATATAGGGAGCAGGTAATTCTCATATGTTAGAAGCTGACATTATAGGATAATTGTTAAATTTGTGAAAACCTACCTTTTCTGATACTTGTCAAAGCATGTTTTTCAATCTGAGGTGGTTTGAAGCCACCACCACCACGATATCGTAACTCTAATTCTCCAGGAGGTCCATTGGAACAAGTATCCGTCCCTGTACATGCTATGGAAAGTAACATAACTATTACTTATCAAGGTCATATGTACAGAAACTTATATATATGTATACTTATGTCTGCGGCAAATTTCATTTATTGTATTTTTACCTACAGTGAGTTGGTCCAGTTCTCACCTGAATGTTGTTGTAGTGTTTATTAATTCCACATTCACACATAATAACAAAAATAACTTAAGGTATAGCTAGTATAGAAAAGTGTGCTAGCTTAATTTCCCCAATGGCACTTTAGTACTGCAAAGCATAATGAATTATGACCTTAAAAACAGTTTTACTAACATAGTTCCCAACTGTCAGCTGCCTATCATATGACCCAGTACCAATTACAGAACACAGTTGGTATTTACTGCTGTCATTATGGCATATCAGTTGTCTTGGTTATATTGTTCATTGTGGATGGGAATGCTATACCTTCAGGAATTGATTCTGCCTTTAACATGTTCATTATCTTGGTAAACATAGCACTAGAAGGAGTGTACAACGACAAAGGTTCAGGAGGCAAGTGAACTGGAGTCCAACAAAGAGAAAGTGTACCTTCCATCTCTGAGCGGTCAAAAAGACTCGCACCTAGTCTACTGTCCTCGGCTTCCTATTTTCGCGCCAAAGTTTGGAACGCCACCGGTGTTGCTTTCAAGCAAGAGCTTTTGGGTAAAGGGTCTCGCTATTCCGGACGATTTACCATTGCTCGCTGGAGTGCTCAGTGTTGGTTTGCTGTCTATTTTTCAAATGTAATGACAAACGCAATACTCTTCCGTGGTGCTGTTAGGAAAACGAACATGCTTCCATTAACGGCGTGTTATGTCTGGTTCTCCTGTGTATCGCCGACCTACTAGTGTGGGGTAGTGTAGTTTGGGCTCCAATTACTTGGTTTTTTTTTTTGTTGTTGTTGTTGTTGTCTTGTTGTTGATTTTAACCTTCATTGCGCATGCGCGAGAGGGTTAGAGTAATCGTCCTCTGTCTGTCTGTACGTCTGTCACGCTTTGATTTTGGAGATTACTGACAATTAACTGCTGGTTTTAAGTATGAACTTGCTCAGAAGATTGTGATTTCGGTTTCGGCCGATAAATGATTTTGTTACAGCTAGCTACTGTATAGCTGGCCTGAGGGTTTCATTTGTTGTAGTTTTTTGTTATTTTGTGTGTTTTCCCTACATAAAGAAAGTATATAGCTAGCTATTTTCAGTTTTACTTGAGTTTTGTTGTTGTTGTTTTTTTTGTTTGTTTGTGTGTGTGTTTTTGTTTGTTGTTGTTGTTTTGTTTGTTTATTTTTTTGTTCAGACTTCAAAGACTATTAACCAGCTTGCTACAAGTTACTCACATAGTTAGCTACCTCAAATTTTTGTTTAGGTTTTTTTGTTGTTGTTTTGTTTGTTTTTTTGTTGTTGTTTTTTGTTTGTTTGTTTGTTTGGGGGGGGGTAGTAGCTAGAGCTATGAGAGACTAGCTCCTCTATCAGAACCCATTCTTGTAATCTCTACAATCACTATTTGGGTGTAGTTTGCTAACATTGAATTGGAACTGCTGCATTTCAATGAATTAAAGTTTAAATCTAGCCAACCATTCCCAACACAAATAGTGTCGGGATTATAAGTTAGTGGAGTAGCTAGACCCCAGTGAACTAGAGTGTTCTAACAAGTTGAGAACTCTGTATGGCTATGTGTGCTATACAAAATATGTTATAGCTGCCAATTCTACTGGTGATTGTTTCTGACTCCTGTCACCATTTTTGTGAGTGGCTCTTTACATTTAGCTAGTACCTATAGCTAATTGTTTTAAAGACAGTTAACTAAGTCAGAGAGTACTTGAAGGGAATCTATAGAGTTGTAGCTATTAAAGTAATTAGCTAGCATAAGGTAATATTTCATAAGTGACTGAATAAAAACTTGATTAGCTAGCTATGTAAAAATAGATAAAAATAGACAAATAAATAGGTAGCTATATAAACGTAACCAAGTGTCACAGACAATCACTACAAATCAAATGCAGCATTTCCATACTATATTTATAACCGTAGTGATTCGTATTGTGCTATGCTAATTATTAGCTAGCAAATTACAGTATGTGCTACTACTTCAAAGCATCAACACATCATAATAATATTTGAAACTTCAGAAATGATGATGGCTAAAGATACAGAACAAAATTTAATGTTAGATAATGAACAAAATTTAATGTGTGGGTTAAAATATCTAGCTATTGGCAAAATCATTGTTACAGTAATGTGCAACAATTCCTCTCCGGGTAATCTGGTGCATGGACACTGGCATTGTCACCATAGATGAAGTAACTGAAAGGCTTGCTTTTGTAGCAGCAGTGAGCCTCAGTGACTGGAATGATTCTAATCCAATGGTGCTGAGAGAGAATACGCTCACGAGGAAATCTCACTGCATGAGAATCTATCAGCCTCTGGGAAGCTCTATTGATACGATTATCAGGAAAGCCAGTCACTGGAAAAACCTATGTACAATAAACGGAGTCAGCAATTATTAATCGTTTACTATCAATTCACAGTTCTAAAAACTGGGGGGGGGGGGGGGGGGGTAACTATATTTCCCATATATTATATATAATATATCGGTTTTGTTAATTTTATGATAAAATTTCTGGGATTTTTTTTGTTGTTGTTGTTGTTGTTGTTTTTGTTGTTTTTTTCACTTTCATGCCATCTTCCCATTCCTTCACTACACTCTTCTTTTCATTTCACCTTGTGTCCAACTACGGAAGAACTAAGAAACACCACGCATCTATACCGAACATCCCTCCTGGCTAATTAGCCAATATCATGGAAAATTTCGTGTATCATACTCTGTGACTCACACGAGATTGTGTATCCTGGAAGGTTTTGCGTCCCAGACCTTCCTCAATGAGGTGGTCTGGAAGATCTGTTCTCTTAGCCACATGGTCTTCACGATGGTTACGCCACGTGACAGTCAGTTTAATGTAGCACTTGAGCTTCTTCTTGCCCTCGCACACAGTGCAAGCAGTTTGGCCACACCCATTACACACCAAACACCTGCACACAAAATACCTCTACTTACTCCAACATTATTACACAAAACTGGAAACTGCTCTGGCAAAATTTTATTGCAGTTTCAAAGGAACTGCTTATTAAAAAAGTAAGAAGTTTGTACATTAGCTATCACTAAGTAACTACACACCCACCTAATTGTGACACGTTTCTATTCACCTTTTTCTTCCGGAGCCATGACAAGCAGAACAAGAGACATTAGCATCATTGTTGCCTCCATAATGATGACTTTGGTTCTGATTGAGTTGTGGATCACGTTGACGCCCACTCCCATCACACACTGAACAGATCACCTAATGAATACAGGTAGCTAGCTACTGTTTTAATTGAACTGAATTAGTACAGTATTGTGAATATGGACAGATTGTTGGAGACTAGACTCACAACTAACTGAACTTAGGCAAGATGAGATGATACTCCTTGCAAAGAAAAATTAATGAAGCAGAAGTTGTGTACAACTGTACATTGGTTCAGTCATTGTTGGTATGTTCTGTTAGCTACCAATTATAATAATAATCTAGGAAAGCAGCAATAATAATGGAAGAAATATAATATTGTAAATGAGATGACATACGCTCCTGTAGTATGAACACATAATTTTTTAATAGTTACACATACTTGTGTGGTACACTTATCATTGACCATCCCATTTAAAATTTTAAGCATGATGAGAAAATGTATACAGCAAGGTGCCAGTGTGAGTTCATAGTGAAACCACATGGTTATTGTAGTCTGCAACACCTTTACGGGCATTCTTGGCTGAATGGGAGAAATGGAGCTTTTACCCCTTTATTTGTTGACCATCTACTGCTATTCTTTGTTTATGGTGGCTTCATAGAGGGTGTGTACTGGATAAAGTAATCCCCTAGTCCTGATTGTTCAACAGTACACTTGATGATTGACTGATTGAAGAGAGACTTCAACCCACCAACAACTAGAGCCTTGCATTTAGCTTTCATACTGTTGGCAAGTGTATTCCCCTTGTGATTACTTCATCTTTTTTTACTGACTGTAACAGTCCTCACTCCCTCTGCCCCCACTGCGTATTGAGCTGTGTTTAAAGAAAGAGTTATCTTGGCTTTGGTCTGACAAAAATGATGTAGGTCTTCCTTTATAATCCATCTCTACCCCCCATGTTTACCTTCTCTACTGGTTCCAGGCTCCTGTCTTACTCACTGAATCAGGCCCTAATAATTTCTCGGAAGGTATTCTCAGGGAAAGATTAAGAAGACAATCATCGCAGAAAAATGAAGACGCTAGAGGATTGTAGTATCTGTGTTGTGTTTCATGACAAACAGAGCAAAGTATTTAAATTTTCAAGACCCTTTAAAGTGTTCTTTCCTTTATCACAGTCAGCCATACTAAAACTATAGTACTAACCAAAATAGGTAAAATCATATGAGTGATTCATGCATGGTTCACACAAAGGATTTAAAAAAAAAAAGCCACTAAGCATATTCATGACTGAGCATTCTATGTTCCTCTTATACCATGTAATTTTAGTGTATGTATACAACCCTAATTTACAGAATATACACTAACCCTTCCTCTCCCGAGGCACTTCCAGCACCTGTTCATACCGCCACCACTGCAGCCGTGACACACCTTCACAGAGGCAGTGTGTGGCACTTCCATCTCTTTCTCATGATTCTTGAACATCTCCTTTGGTTGAACATTAGTATTCCAGGGACCGGGGGACACTCCATTCTGAGGGCCGTCTATGCGCTGGCGTGTATATGGAGTATATGCCCAGGCTGTCTTACGGCTTTCTGTGAATGTGTTCAGTTGATACTGGCACAGGTACATAACAAAGAATCAAATCAATTATACAAAAAGAAATATAGCGCATTGATACATTAATAGTAAGTTATTGTGTTTATTGCTGTTTGTTTGTTTTTCTTTCCTTTTTTAGTTTTTTTTCCTTATTATTGTTCACAAGCAAGCAAAGTAAGACATTATGTATGTATAAATGACATTAATACACGTACACTTATCATGTTAGCTAATGATGTGTTCTTCACGGCAGAAAAAATATTCATGACTATATTTTTAATAAAAAATATTTATTGGCTATGAGCTGGTCAATATGCACAATGGCGGGTAACTCAAGGTAGTTAGTAGAAGTGATAAAATAAATCACAGTATATTTCTAACAATCGAAAATGCACTTAAATCAGTATATCCCTTATAGAGTCTCACCTCACCATGCACACTTGCCAATAAAAACTGTATAGTAATAGCTAATACTAATAAAATTTTACAAACTATGTATTTTCTGATTATTTTCAATCTACTCTGCAGTGCCAACTCTTTATCTTATTTTACCCTAACTAACTGCAAGTTTGGTAACACCGGTACCTATTGATTGCCGCTCAGATACACAAAGTTCTGTGATGTCCAAATAATTATAAAACTTCCACTATCACTTCCTTGCCCTTGTACACTATAACTCATTCTTAGCAAAGATTTCATCATTTCCCTGCAGGGATAGTTCTATAACACATCAATTGAAGAGTAATTTGATGTCAACACTTTACTAGCAATACTTTCACAAATAGTTAGTTACACTCATTTTATCTCACCAAAGAAGACAAATGAGAGCTTGATGAAGTAAGGTATGTAAACACACTTACTGAAGGCTAAAGGTTATACTTAAGCAAAGCAACAGCTATTAGTACCTGAGAAACTTACATGGTAAGCATTGCTGGGCACTAAGCTGGTGAAAACTAGTTCATCGACAGCTTTCCTGCCGTAACAACAATTCTTATCCACCTCTTTGAAGAGAGCACGATGAGCTTTGACTTCACTTATCCTTAGGACGCTGCAAAATAGAAAGAATGAAAGAATAGAAATGTAGCCACCTGAAAAGAAATATCCACAGACAAATTCTTTCTTAGCCTATCAAACTCGGTGTGAGTTTCTGACTTTGGAAGAAAAAAATCTGTTCGGCATAGTAGTTAGTGTTATTTACGCTGACTAAAACAACAACAACTATCTGTGCATGCTTGTAGTATTACACACATGTAAGGGGGAATGAGAAAGGTTGAGGGAAACTTACTCTGGCTCCTCCAGTACAAATCGGCTCTGACGAGAATCTCTTGGTTCATATGGAGGAGGTGGAATAAAGGCTTTTTGAACAAAAATAATATCAGAATACAATTTTCATAATAGAATTTGTATTTTAAATGTTCACCTTTCTCACTATATTAATTACCCTCAATATTGTCTCCTCCACCACCTTTCCCCCCACCCCTTCCCCCCTTGGGGAACTTGAGCATTAGAGGGTGTGGCTATTCAGTTTCGGGGGAAGGGACTTCCAGTGTATCTCCCCCCCCCCCCCTTTCTGTATCGAACACTGTACAAACTACAATTCTGCTTTAGATACTGCAATACAATAATCGCTGAATGTTTTGTTTGTTTTGTAACTACTGTTAGCTACTAGATTTTTTTCTAGTAAATATATAAGAAAGAGGGGCAGAATAATAATAAAGCTGGCTAGATTAATTCTATATCTGTAATATTTCCCTCCACCCGCCAACTCCTGCTACTAATTAATGACTTCTCATGTAGCAGCCAATTGGATGTCCTAAATTAGTGTCATAATATTGGAGTCTCAGTTTTGTCTAGCCTGTCACATTGTTTATTTCCTCCTCACTTTGGCAACATGCCATAAGCAAGTCTAAAGGTTACAATTACAGCAATGAAACGATTGTTTCTTAAAGGAACCAACCAGGCAAGACTCAAGACATACTCTGCCATTGTCTTTCTTTGCCTGGTGCTCCAGTCAGTCAGGGGTCCAGGCTTCATAAGACAGGCCAAGTGATGACTACATAGTTTGTGCTATACCTTACCTATCACAAACCCACCGAGACTATACCATTTGTATGTATTATAACCCAACATTGTATCATTTTCCTATTAACTTCAAGTTTGCTATAACTCAACTACGCTTGTAGTTGTGGCTTTCTGGCTTGGCTGTTTCCAAGCTAGATTAGACTTGGATTACTGAACAATTATTGCATCCTTAGCTTTGCATGAAAGTAAACAAATCTAATGTAGTACTACTGTTCTACCAACATTGGGCTTCATGCAAGCTCACACATTGTTCAAGCACTCTAGCTATACATGTACACAACTGGTAGCTACTCTTGTAACGCATGAATGAGTTTTATCACTCTGAGCTATAGTCAATATCAGCTACCACACTATGTTTATGGCAATATTGTGTAGTATACACATACTACCAAGATTAATGTATTCACTCACCACTTCGGAACTGGGTGTCCTCATACCCATTCAAGTAATCCATTTCAGAGAGCAGGGGCGGGGCACTTGGGGGAGGGGAGTGAACCATGTCTTCATGCACATCCTGATCCGGCACTTCTCCCTTATAGGTCACTTTAGAATCTGTAGAGAAACATTTGGTACTTAAATTACTAATGATTCAATGCTTTACTCTGTTACTACCAGACATAGTTGATCATGAAATAGCAGAAAGACTGAGAAATGTGTTAAATTGGTGATGCTTTAGAAAAATTATCTTCCACAATGCTTAGATGCCAGTCAATCTTAAGATTGTTGGAAACAATGTATTCACAATACTGAAACAATTAATGTACCTCCTTTTTATAATTGCGTGTTAGTTTGTAAACTTTAGTTTTTTGTGGCTGTTTAGTCAAGTTCAAGTCCTATAATGGCTCATTGGACAATACTCAATGTTCATTCAAATGTCATTAGTAGATCCGGTGCATAATTTCCCAATCAGAAGTTTGCCAATTGTTATCTAGTTGCCTGGAATAATGTAGAAGGGCAGCACTATCTATCAGTGAAGCTCTTAATTTGTACATAGTTCAGAAGCAGCCATGGGTTTGCCTGACAATATATATTAGGCACCATACATCATTCAGAAGCTTACAACCATTAGAGAGTTGTTGTGGCCAAGGTAACAAGTGACACTAATCTTGCAGTGCCATTCTCTCTCTCTCTCTCTCTCTGTTCAAAATCAATGTAATTTAAGTCACAAATCCACCCATAAAATTAGTTGAACAGCCAGGAAAAATTGTGTTTATGAGGTAAGTTCTCTCCATTTAGTAGTCACGAGCTAGCTATAACTGGCTATTTAATTCGTAACGTCCACATTTATATATCCTAAACAAATCTAAATAACCTTGCGAAGATCTAGGCTGAGATCGCATAGAAGCTGCCTGCACTTTGCCAGCCCGAAGACTGTTTCGAGAAGGAACTTGCCGCGAATTGCCTTTCTCAGACATAGTTGGTAAGTCGCCCCGTAGCCAATACAAAACAGGCGCGGTTACGTTTTATTGTAGTCTGGGCGTAGCCGACCCTTTAATGAGGGTTAACGACTAGGTGTTAATAGCCGCCCGTGGGGAGAGGGGTTGTCCTCCAGGTGTAGGGAGGTGTGGCCTAGCATTCGACCGCCGCGTGGCTAGCAGCCGCAAGACGAGCTAAGAAGCATCATCGAAGCAGCGTAGTTGATTAGCTTGCGGGTAAGTGCTGTGAGTGAGTACACATCGTTATTGCTGCGAGAGGACACTCAGCATTATCGTGAGAGCGTGGGGAATTGGTGCCGGGAGCGATGTCAGACGTGCCGGAAGAAGGCGATCATAGGGAGTAGAGCACCTCCAGGTCAGGAGGCCATCCTCCCGCTGGACAAGCCTCAGTGGAAAGCATCCAGGTCCTGGCTAGAGCACTCTCTGGCCCCATAGAAGGCGCCTTGAGAAGTTTGGATGGGTTTTTGTCCAGGTTGGATGCCAGGCTGGCTTCACTAGTGGCGCATCGAGGGCCCTATGTCTAGTTCAGGAGGAGTGCCAGTCAGTGGGACAGGGGTTGTCAGCCCACCAGGCGGGGACTCAGGATCTGGTGCAGTGACAACAGTCTCAGGTAATTGGGGGGAGGGGGGGGCCTCTCAGAGTCGCTTGAGATGATCACGACAACCCACCGGGGAAGTTCTTTCAATGCGTCAGACTGGGCGGAGAGGGGGGGGGGGGGGGGGGGGGGGGGGAAGGGGTAGAGTAGGTTTTAGGTAGGGGTGAACTGGGGGAACAAGGCACTGTCGTGCCCTGAATGAGTAGAGTACAGGGCTATTGGTCGGGATCAAGGTTTGAAGACAGTGGGCGTTGGCAGAAGGGTTATGTCCTCTAATGAGTCAAATTCTGGGGGGCCACATCGGTGCATGCCCTCATGAGCTGTCAGATGTGGGTTGAGTATCTAAAGTGTGAGACATTTGTTGGGTATACGGCCTCGCAGGCTGCCAGACAGGGGATCAGAAGTCCCTCAGATCCATCGGAGTCAATGCGCACGAGATATCAGTGCCTAGCCTCATAGGCAACCTGTCAGGGGAGCATTACCCCCAGGATTAATGCATGTGGCACATCGGTGTCTGGCCTCGTAGGCTGCTGGACAGGGGGCATCATCCCCGCAGATTCACCGGGATCAATGCATGTGGCACATTGGTGTCTGGCTCGTAGGGTGCCTGGCAGGGGAACGTCATCTCCACAGATCCACTGGGATCAGTGCACATGGCACAACGGTGTCGGGACTCGTGGGATGCCTAACAGGGGAGCTCATCCTTGCTATCTGGCCCCATAGGCCACCTGACAGGGGATCGTCATCCCTCTTCCTCCCTCCCCCCCCCCCCCCCCCCCCCCCAGGCATGGGTCCATGGGGGGGGGGGGGGGGGAAGACACAGGACACATGGCGTAGGCGCTATACGGGGGGGGGGGGGGGGGGGGGGGTGTCATCCTGGTAGGCACGGCGGTGTGTAGCGTCATGAACTGCCTGACAAGGGCCTGCCATCCTCTTAGATCCATCAGGATCATGGCGGATGACATAGAAATGATTGACCTCAGTGGGGATCATAGTCCCTTTGGGAGGAAAGCGAAGATCTTATCGGTGTCAGATGGGCCACGTGGGCCGCCAGGTAGGGGGAATATGCCCCCTCAGATCTATCGGGATGAAGGCAGCATCATCCACTCCGGCTTGGTCAGGATTGGTACATGCGACACCAGTGTACGGTTCACGGGCGGTTCTCCAGGGGCATATTATCCCTCCATTGTGATGTGTTTTTCGTCCGGTGGTGGGAGGGGCCCTGACCCATATTGGTGTCGTGTCTTGTGGGCAGCTTGGGGCCCATCGACACCCCAGACCAATTGTGAGCAGTTGGTGGGATGCATCGGTGTCCTGGCAGGCTCCACTTGACTAGATCGTCGCGGGGGGGAGGGGGGGGGGGGGGGGGGGGGGGGGGGGGGGGGGGGGGGGCACAGCAGGGCCATGTATCAGGCAATGTTGGTATCCCCATAGTGTTGCTGGGATCAGGATAATTTCTTTAAGGGGTAGGGAATTGATAATAATTATTACATTTACAGGTCTTGGCGTGATGCCCGAGACAGAGCTGTTAGGGGGTATCCCACAGATGGAAGGGCCATCACCTTAGTGGAACCAGGCAGGTCTGAGCTGGGAGAGCTGTCAGTAGCAGCGACGCTGACCAACTTGTTACCCTCGGCGGGGGCAGCACTGTCTCGTTCCTCAGAGGGTGTGTATATGGAGGATGGAGTCCCTCCAGTTCCAGTGAAGTTAGCAGTCAGGATTTGTCGTGGTGAATACATAGATATGTGAGAGCTCTTGCCGGAATTCTGGTCTAGTCCCAAGGAGGACGGGGGGAAAGAGACCAGGTCATGTCGCACACGCAAGATTGATGACATCTTCACCTGGCTGCAGAGTTTTGCCTCATACGTTGTGGTGAGGGGAGCAGCAGCTCCGGAGTTGGTGGTGGAGCTATTGGCCTTACTAGTCAACTATTATACGGGTCTCCCGGGACTTCACGGGGTTAGCGTGGGTCCGTTATGACCAAGGGTATCGGCGGCAGGTAGCCTTGACTGGCCACACCAAATGGTCAGTGATCAACACTACGCTTTATGCTATGTGTTTCACAGGGCTAGCGGCAACACAGGCAAGGTGTGAGCTCTGCTTAGCCACAACACACACGGTACAGGAGTGCACACAGTCGGGAGATCGTGACCCAGGAACAAAAGAGAGGCTGAAAACAATTGAGTCTGTGATGGTGGCTCTAGTGAAGAAAGGGGACCCACCAAAGCCCCCAGTGTATTGCCGCACCAAGACCGACCGCTTTTGGAAGGGGGTGTCAATCTACATCGGTAGAACAGGGTGCCCTCTCTGTCCGGTAGCAGCGATCCTGAGCTACATGGTGAAGCGTGGGTCTAGTGGAGGCCCACTATCCGCTTCAAGGATGGCAAGTACCTGACATGGGATCGGTTTGTGGCAAGAGTCCGGGAGGCTCTGCGGCAGGCAGGTGTTGATCCTTCCCATTATGCAGGCTAGCTTCCGGATAGGGGCGGCCACGACAGCAGCTCAGCAGGGAGTCCAAGACTCGCTGATTAAAAACTTGGACGCTGGGAGAGCTCAGCATATACTCTGTATATCAGGACACCTCGAGAGACATAAGGGGAGTGGCTAGAACATTGGTGGGGCTGAACAATGATGTTGCATAAGTGTGGTGTGAATTTGACCGTGAAAAAAAAAGTTTTGGGTGAGGGGTGTCGACTACACCACCCCTTGGGCTAAGTGGGCGTGGCCCACCTCACCCAAGCTCAGGGAGCCGCCTCATCCCAACCGGAAAAGGTGGGGCCTCCAGGATGGGTGGGTGGAGCCTCTATGGTAGCGCGGAACGCGAGCTCACTGGCTAGTCACACCCTCCAATCCTAGGTTTAGTTGGCGTAAGTCCAACCTATTAAATGAGGGTTAACGACTAGGCATTTACCCAGGTTATTAGGGATCGGGCGTCTAAGGCAGGGACACCCCCGCCCACGGGAGAGGGGGTGTCCTCCAGGTGTAGGGAGGTGTGGCCTAGCATTCAACCACGTGGCTAGCAGACGCAAGACGAGCTAAGAAGCATCATCACCCTCCCAGGCTCCGGTCTGGGCTCCAGTTCTAGCACTTTCACAACCGCTCATATGTGGGTGTCGGATCTGTGAAGTGTCTGGCTAAGTGGGCGTGGCCCACCTCACCAAGCTCAGGGAGCCGCTTCATCCCAACCGGAAAAGGTGGGGCCTCCAGGACGGGTGGGTGGAGTCTCTATGGTAGCGCGGAACGCGAACTCACTGGCTAGTCACACCCTCCAATTCTAGGTTTAGTTGGCGTAAGGTCAACCTATTAACGTTTCTATTATTAGCTCTCTAGGGCGTAGCCAGACCCTTTACCGAACTTCTACGCTGTGCGAGCTACGTGGGTCTGGCCCGCCAGACTAGCCAGACTACCACTCTCCTCGTCCAGAAAAGTCATCAGTGTAAAAGCACAAGAATATGTTTGTTCAGAGCTATTGTCACATAGTTTTGCTTCCTTGGAAGGTAGCTGTAAAAAACAGGTGTAGTAAATTTCAATGATGGACTGCACTTAACTAATTCATGTTCACTTTACGTTTTCATTTCCATTTCCATTCACCCACCCACTCAGACATATAACTAGCAAGTTACTTATTCAGTCAGTCAGTATTAATTTCCTTTTACTAAAAATACAATTCTTGAGAAATATTTCATCGTAGACCTTATCCACATTGGTGACTTCAATGTTCCTCTTCATATTTCTGCTCTCTCGTCACTTCTGGAAGAATTGGACTTCTATACCAATGACAGACGAACCTTCAACCATTGCAGCTATAAGCATCAAATTGCCACCATTCTGGCCAGCAGACCCAGTAGTCTGGTTTGCCCAGGTTGAAGCCCAGGGGTATTATAGCACAAAAGACAAAGTTTGACTGTATAGTCAGCTCTTTTAAGCCTGCCTTTGCAGTGGAAGTGAGGGACTCTGAAACCCCCAGATGATTCCCCTTACAATACTCTGCGGGCTGAACATATCAAACTAATTGTGGCCTCAGAACAGTGCAAGTTGCAGAAACTTATCAGCAGTGAAGAACTGGGTGACCGCAAATCAACTCAACCCCACTGACAAATGCAGCAGCTTTTTGGTGACCGTTTCTCCTCCTCTGCCTTTTTCCCACGAGCTCTTCCTGCAGCATCTCCCAGTCAATGTCAGGATGGTTCTTGCATCAGCAGACAACTCAACAGACCTTACTAAGTTTGCAGGCATGGCTGACAAGGTTATGGAAGTTTCTATACCATCTTCATCTCTCTAAACTTCCTGTCCTTGATTTCACTGCCATGGCAAAGTCACTGGCATCTCTGATCCTCAAGTTCGCTCTCTTCAATCTTCCCCATCTGCTCGTCTACTTCAAGTGATCCTTTACTATGCGACACCTCTTCTGGTGTATTTGGGGATGAGCTTAAATGGTACAGCTGTGATAACACCAGTGTGATACTATGTGAAATGTCTCAGGGTCGTGAAGAATAACATTTTGAAGATATCTAGCACAGAATAAATATATGTTATTATATTATAATATATTAAATTAATATGTAGTGTTATATATAATATAGAGTTTGTGCCTGTGAGGACAGTGAACTTGCCAGAGGTTCCTCAATAAACTTTGATAGAAACCTTGTGGGTAACTCTTTGAAAAGTTGTATTCCATATACTGCAGACCTCAGTGGCTTGAAGTTAAAAGAGGTCTCTGGTTCACTTTACTAATAGAAGAGAATGGAGGATTTCTCTACATACAAATTGGTGAAAGATAGATTGGAAGCACTATTGGTAGTTGCATGTGGATAAAGAAAACAAGTTAAAAGAGGTCTCTGGTTCACTTTTACTAATAGAAGAGAATGGAGGATTTCTCTACATACAAATTGGTGAAAGATAGATTGGAAGCACTATTGGTAGTTGCATGTGGATAAAGAAAACTAGTTAATATGAATTGAGGCATATTTTTTTTTTCATGAAATACAAGTGTTTTTCATAGGGTAAATTAGCTTGTGATACATGCTTCTCTCCCTCCCTCCCCCCCACTTTGAAGCCGCTTCCCATCACTCCTGCTTTGTTAGTTCACTTCAGTTGATGGAAGGCAGACTAAGAAGACCCTTTATATACCACATACTAACTTCATGCCTATTCAGTGTCTTCCTGTACGGAAATTAAAACCACATCTTAACTATGGGCAACAAGGGAAGAGATGCATTATTAGCCAATGATTATGGTCTGCATTGCCTGTTCTGTTATATATTGCTGAGAAAAATTACGCTAAGTCACTTCTCAAAAGTACAATCTAATCCTCCATCGTATGTAAGCTATGACATACAACGGGTTAATCATTATTCATCAATCCATACAATCACATTAGCACGATGAAACAATCTACAAAATATTAAAATACAAAATATAAAACACAATCGTACAATGTTTCAAAAAGAGGGGAAATTTTTTTTAAATACGACAACGTTGACAAAAAATACAAGGTGCGTTTCCTGAGAGATCACAGTGTGCTTCAGACAGTAATTAGCGTACAATTTACAGGATGGAGCATCCCCAGCACGTCTGCTGAGGGTATTCTGGAGCATAGGCATTGGCATCGTCACCGTAAACAAAATAGTTGAACCTCTGGCCCTTGAAGTCACACTGAGCCTCCGTGACTGGCACGATCCTGATCCAGTGGCGCTGAGAGAGGATGCGCTCCGTGGGGAAGCTCACTGCGTGAGAGTCAACCAGCTGCTTTGAAGCTCGATTGACAGCATCGTCTGGGAAACCAGTCACTGGGTACACCTGCAGAAAATAAAAATAATATTGATAATAAATTTACTGCAATATACAATAAAGGGGATTTGTGTACATATCAAACAAGTCGCCCAAGTTTTTGAAAAATTACTTCTCTGATAAATATATTCCAGGCAACAACCAGTTTTGATATGCTGATGATTGACGCCCAATGAAAATATTACTAGGAAAAAACAACAACACAGTCTTGTACTTTACCTGAAACCCTTCATGAACTGAGCTATTATCTTGATGTATCTCCTTACAGTAACCTTACAAATCATACTTGTAACCTTTTCTCACAGTTATGCTAATATTCTAATGTGTGTACATATCTCTATGAAATTGTGATAATATTCCGATGAACCTTTCCTATCAGGTGTGACTGGGGAGGGGGGGGGGAGGGAGGGGGGGACTGGCCCTCTTTCAGATGTATGGCTTGGAGGGCCACAGGGAGCACAAACTAAGCCATTAAAATATTAAACTTCATTAAATGATTTCTTCAAAATAAGCTGCTTACTACAATGACAGACATTTCAACTTTTTTAAGATGCCATGTTGATGCATATTCACAAAGACAAAACAAACTTTGAACTGACAGGGAATTCATAGAAAGAAATGAATAAAATTATTGGAACTAATATTAAACTCAATCTTAATTAGCTACAATATTTAAATTTCGATTCAATTTTCACTTTGAAGTTATAAAAAATTTAATGAATTAATAGAAGGGTTATCATGAAAGTAGATTGGTGTGTATATACATGGCTCTCCACTTCGGTCACCCCTGCCAATATTCTACCACGCCCCTCCTCCTCCTGTTGAACTCACGCGAGGCTGTGTATCCTGGAAGGCCATGCGACCTTGAGCTCCTCTGATGAGATGGTCTGGTAGAGCAGTTCTCTCTACCACATGGTCTCCACGGTTGTTACGCCAAGTGACGGTCATCTTGATATAGCACTTGAGCTGCGTCTTCCCCTGGCAGATGGTGCAAGTTGTCTGGCCACACCCATGACACACCGAACACCTGCAAACATAAACTTAATTTAGTCACTTATAAACTCACATGAGTAAAGTCATCCAATAATACATTCAAAGAAGAAGGAATTATAGTACTTAATTAGTGCTGCCTTTATACCAGAGGGGAGGGAGGGGAGAATGCACATACAGACCTGACTCCTTGGAGCCATGTGTAACTAAACAAAGCTCTCACTCATGTCACTATTCCAGTTAGAAAACATAATATATGGTCATAGATACTGCATGTGTATTAACACATCAAAGAGCCTTGTGTTATCAGAGCAGCGACTGTCTAACAGTCCTTGTCTCATTCCTGCACCATGTTCTTAAACATAGCTGTAATGACAGAGGGAGCTATTTTTACTTACTTACAAGAAAGTCTGATCAATTATATCACCTACATATGTTTGGTGTTCAGGCAGCTCTAACCGCCCTCCACGAGTACAAGATTTAACATCGTCGATGCCTCCATTGTTTCACCTTACAATATATGTTTAATGCACTGCGTCATTCTACTCAGTTACTGTTTTACTTTGTGTAAGTCTCTCTCTGCATCTTATTAACCCTCAGCGAGCATGCGTGAGAGGGTTATAGTAGTGAATTTGTCTGTCTGTCTGTCTCTCTGCCTGACAGCATTCGATTCCATGAATGGCTGAGAACTAACCTTTAAAACAAGTATGACCCTTGAAGAGGACTTTGGCAAGAAGTCGAAACATCGGGTTAAGTTTTAATTAATAATATTGGCTGTTAGAACGAGAAAAAGTTGCTATTATTATAATTATTTCAGCCGAGAATGACTGAATCATTGAAAGTATGACCTGACCAGTAGGCGGATTAAGTCCCTTAAATTTACCCCTTTTTCAAATTTTAAGCTAGTTTCCGAGTAAATGCGGAGAAACGTCAGCTCCAAACACGCGCAAGCTAGATGCAACGACCCTTACCTTTCATGTACATTGGTTTACGTCATACAGCAGTCACGTGATCACTTATAGTTCGCGTATTTTCTCTTAACCACATGTGTCCTTGGTAGTTAGAAGTTAAAGTAATTCAAAGAAATCTTAGTTGTGTAATAATGTGCTGAGGGTTCGCACCTGGGTGCTCTAGTTCATCTATCTTTAGTTTCTATGTAGTCTATCCTCTGCTATATATTCTATCAATTCATATATTCTATCACAAGCTTGTTCAACTTAATCTATGAGTTATTTAAGTCTCAGAGCTTCTATAAAGAAATCTCTTATTCAGAGGATCCAGATGGGAGAGTGAGCAAGGTTCTTGTTCTGGAATTCTGACTTCTTCCACACACTCTAGTAAGCCTTCCCTGCTCAGTTATTGTTCTACATGTAGTGAGCGAAACAGACGATATTTGAATACAAGCCCCCTTCTAGCTGGACAGTCCTGAACATCGGGTGTCACAATATCTTCTACCAATGAAAGAAGTACGTATTAGATTCTACAATATGACCAAACTAAGTTGTGAACTAAATCAACCAATCCAGCTCTAGTGCACCTTCTGGGTCACCTATGTTCCATTAAGGGTGGCTGCACACTGCCTTTGCAATTTTTTGTTGATGGTTGCTATGCACGATTACTACTACTGTATACTTACAGGGGCTTCTCCACTACAACACAAGGACAAAGTACCTGCCGAAGGCGCCGCTCTGGAGGAAATATCGAGGCCGGTTATAAAACTTTGTAGCTCTTTTTTGGAGCGGTGTGGTAAGTTAGAGCTCCGCAATTTGGTGCTCTATTAGCCAAGCCGATACTCTACTGCAAGACAACAAGTTCTTTTTCATTTCAAGATTACTTTATGATTTATTTGCATTTTTTCTTTTTATAAGATATTGAAAATTTCAAATTGTGGTGCAGTTCATTTTTTTTAAGGTTTACCTGTGTGTAAAAAAATTGTCGTTCTCATTATTAGATTCCAAGAAAAACTGATACAAAATTTGAAACTTAATTCCACTCACAATTAGCCCCGCTCCCATGTTTCGTACTACTAGTACGTGAGCTATTTTTTTCAATTGGTTTATATTGGTTCTAAAAAGAGCCCACCTATATCAAGAGTAAATAAACATCAATACAACAATAACAAGAGAGTCAGAAGAGAGAGAGAGCAGTATCTGGGAGATAGCCCGAGGTGAAGGTCTTGGATCTGCGCAGCTTGGGAAGTCTAACTCCTCAGAAATCGAGCCTGCTGGATCCATCTGCTTGAGTTCAGGTGCGCAGAGCCCGGAAAACGGCTACAGAAGGAGAGGCAGCCTGGTGCACTTTGCCGCGTGAGCTCAGATGACGTATGGAGTGTTTCTGTAAACGGCTATGAGACAAGAAGCTAAACTAAAGACACCATAACTTCGCACAGTATACTTCTGATACTACTGCGCGATTGTTTCTGCTCGTGTATTATTGAATGGTGTGGTATTGGCGGGGAATAAATTAATGTCCGGATCTACAGGTGTGCGCATTGCTATGTGCGGCCACCCTTAACTTCCATGTGAATAATATACTGAGCGTGCTCATGAAATATATTTCCCACATCTCAACCAGACGGGGCATTCAGTTTACCTTTTCCTTCCGGAGCCATGGCAAACAAAGCAAGGGACACTTTCCATATCCACATGAGCCCCTCCGTGGTGATGGTGGCCATGGTGATGGTGACCATGATGGTGACCATGGTGATGGTGGTCATGGTGGATGCGTGGCTGCAGGCGACGCCCAGTCCCATCACAAGTTCCACAAATTACCTATTCCATATATAACAGTATTGTAAGCTCAGATAAAAATCAATTCTATCTATATTAGCAATGATTCGGTCATTGAAATAATTATAATAATAGCAATTTTTCTCGTTCTAACAGCCAATATTGTTAATTAAAACTTAACCTGACGTTTCAACTTCATTGGCTGTTAGAACGAGAAAAAATTGATATTAATATGTGACCGTCTACGGGAAAACCGGGCACAACGCGGCGTGCGTAATATCGAGAAAAGATCGATCGATTTCTTAAAAATGTATGGTTTCAAGCCTACGGAAGGGAACGGTTAGGTCTATTATAGCAGGAACGACTAAAGCTGCGACGATAAAACTTGGAGAGCTCAATATCTGGACGCCGACAACTCCGTAAGTGCAACAAAAAAAAATTCGAAGGTGCCGCGTTGTGCCTGGTTTTCCTATAGACGGTCACATATATTATCAATGCTTTGCAAAAAAAAAAAAAAAAGTATGACCCCTCAACCCGTAAGCTGTAATGAAGTGCATGCAAGTTGACATCATCATGTTTAGCAAGAGATAGCAACCAGAGGTGCAGTTTCCTTACTAAGATATGGCAACCACAGGTGCAGTTTCCTTACTGTTACAGGCTTTTAATGTGCAATGCATTTCACACAGTGAACTGTGATCAGTATGTCCTGTCCAATAGAATCATCTTCATCAAGACTTATGCATACTTATTTACAATAAAACAACAAGAGTCACTCAGCATCTTGTCATGAACAAATGATACAGTGATACAGTGATATTGCAAAACAAACAAAAAACCACAACATACAAAACAACAGTTTCGGCAATGACATCCTACGTAAACTGAGCGTAGGCCTTAAAATAGGTACATAATTGTTCTATACATTTCTATGCACTCCATGTAAACCACGACAAAACAGTTTTCATTTAATGTGTATTTTTAAGTGTACAAAGAATTAACCAATTAATTCTGCTTAGCAGGTCAGTTTGGTAAAGGGTTTAAAGGAATGATACTAGTGCAAGGGTTAGGGATTACTTGTAGCCTCAGTTTGGCACGGCAAGAGGTATGGTAGTTCGCATAAGATATCACATTGTGGGAGGAGCAAGCCATTCCTACTACCGGGTAAAAGAATTTTTTTTTACTTGGATGGTCAAGACATGCCCCTTTATGTAACACAAACATTACACACCACATGCCGTCCTCCAGCGGTCAGACGACCTCTTACCTGTCCACGTCCGCGACACTTCCAGCATCTGTTCATGCCCATGCCCATGCAACCGTGACACACCTTCACGGAGGCAGTGTGTGGCACTTCCACATGCTTCTCGTGGTCTTTGAACATCTCCCCCGGTTGGATGTTGATGTTCCAGGGACCGGGGGGCACTCCATTCTGAGGGCCGTCGATGGGCTGGCCGGTGTAGGGAGTGTACGCCCACGCAGTCTTACGGCCTTCGGTGAACGTATCAAGTTGGTACTGTAAAAAAAAAACACAACATAACAAAAATAGACATGTAAGGTATAACCCACTCAAAAAGGTTCATTTTATCTTTCCGTTCAGGGTTTCATAACAGACCATGGGAGCCCTGGGATCCATCCCCCCCCCCCCCAAAAAAACACCCTCCTCCCACCTATATTTTTTTTTAATCCGGCTTGTTAGTATAAGATGCGAAAAATTATGCCTCACTCTAAGGTTAGTTTGTGTAAAAATGTCCAACACTCCTACTTGAGATCAGCAATACTAGCCATAGAGAGGTGGTGAAACAACAAATAATGGGTGTGGCCTCCTAGCTATTTTTGCATAGTTACTCGATGAATTTCCTCCACCATCTCGTTGACCTATCAAGCTGAACTTTACCAGTAACATTATTGAAAATTCATACAAAAGTGTTGTAATCTTCAATTGGCAAACAAAAGGAATATTTGTAAAAAACAGAGTAAAGAAGCATTATTTCCCAACAGCTACTATGTGTGCCACAACACAATGGTGGCGATCAGGCACTTCCTGGAACACATACACCACCATAGGGCACTGTCAATTATAAAATAGCTCACTCCAAATTAGCTGTTGGGGCAAGAAAGTGGCCAAACACTTTGGATATGCCAACACAGCCTTCTGAAATATAATTAGTCTAGCACTGGGGAAGCACCCACTATAATGATAAGGGTAAGGGTTTGCTGGCATGGCTGGGAGCTGGTGCCATTAGTAGGGAGTGAAATCATTGCACACACACAAATTATGGTTCCAGAAACTTCTCAGCAGTATAGCGTCTGAACACACACCTCATAGACAAGGCTCCAAAATTTGTCCAGAAGTGTGTGTGAAATGTATTCACCTGAATTTAGGAATCTGACTGGACGGTTGTATTGGTACAACCACAACAACTACACAAATAATCTGCTATAATTTTCTACACCATTCCCCTGACACTCACATGGAAAGCACTGCTAGGCACTAAGTTGGTGAAGACAAACTCATTCGCTGCCTTCTTGCCATAGCAGCAATGCCGACCAACCTCGTCCAGGAGAGCTTGCCGAGCTCTGTCTTCACTGATCCTTGGTATACTAAAGGATAAAAATAAGTGGGTTTACATCTGCCTATACAATGTTCATAAACTGCAGCATCATGCAACCATTACAAATATACTGATGCCCACCACCACTAATATATGATGGATATTCAACATTCAATATTGTCATACTAAAGATCTATACTAATTAAACAGTCTAATTATTGCCATCCAGCAGGTGTGGGCCCATTATCCAGTACAATTAGTTTTTTCCCCAAAGGTTTGCAAGACTGCTTTTAAAAGAACAGATGAAGGGGAGGGGGAAGACATGAGACCGCATCTTCAGCTGCTCTAGAAATTCTTCTATTGTGCTAACATTCGACTTGAAAAATGCATGTACATATACTTAGCTTCACACATGTCTATGAAGTGGAAGTTTGTTATATTATATAAAAAGAATGTGCTGTTGTTGACCCCTCTACCATGTCAAGAATTCCATTTCGCCTCTTCTAGCTTCATTTTCAAGTCCTAATATACAGTTTGTCATTCTTTTACTAGAGCAAAGCTTGCATGTATTACGCTATGGGTTTAATCTATAAGTCGTTCAGATACAGCTATATAGTTTCAAAAATAAGTACGTGGTTCTATTATTGCTTCAACAAATTTACTCAAGCCTTTAGAATCATAAGTACAGAATTTTACAATGGAAAAAGAGTGGCAAAATAGAGAGAACAGCAAATAAAAATAACAGGAATAACAGGAATAAGCTTACTCTGCTTGCACAGGTTGAGAACGATCCTCACCAGCGTCGGCCGGCTCATACGCAGGAGGTGTAATGAAGGCATCTGACAAACACGCATACATACACAAATACAGCACACTAAGTTTCACTAGCGGGGACATCCCTGCTCGTCCAATTTGACGAACAACAGAAACCCTTACAATTTATTACAATACAAATAACTTAAAACGTGAAGCAACAGATGTAGAAATCTGCGGTCATGTGATCCTCACAAGTTTCGCTGCTCCTGCCACGGCAGTCCATTCCGTCCGTATATCACGCACGCCACCCACTTACCCTACCCAACTCATTACAGACCCCAAGTAAGCAGGATAGAGTGGCACTACTATCACAAAGCTCTACACAAGCCAGCCACCACGGATGCACCAGAGTCCCATGAGTGAGGTGAACTCACCAATCACTTCTTCACTTGCATCACACAGAGGCCAGGTGAGGTAAGGGGGATATTTTTCTCTCTTAATCAATATCACTTGATTTCCTCCCATAGGAGCCCTCAGGCTGATGAAACACTACAAACCAGCATGCCTCCACCTGGAATCTTGGTGCCAGCAAATTCACAATTAACTAAAATTCTAATAACGAGAATCACGAGGTTCATGAATAACCTCAAGCAGCTGTGGTGTTGTACCTGGAGAGGTCAACCACCCACCACCACGTACTCTCCGAGACCTATCACTCACTCTCTTCACAATACACACTTTATATATAGCAATTGTTGTACACACTTCATGGAACTCAAGAACTTGCAAGAGTTCTCACCTAAGAGCGTATCTGCTACTTCAACTCAGCAATTCTTCTTTAACACTGTGAGTTCCTGCTTATCTCCCTTATTGTTACCATCCTTAATTGCATGGGCTCTCCTGATATTTGAAGACAGGTATACACACTGTATAACATGTGTACTGTTCATATCGAGAATGGCAGACAACTTTAAACTAAATTGACATTGTGGCCTATATATATACACGGGAACATCTCCCAGACTATTCTTACCTCACTGCTCGTGCTTGGCCGAGCCAGGCTGGCTACCCCTTGTGGGCATTCTGCCCGGCAGTATCAGACTACATTCGCATCAACTCACGAACTGCTGGCTGCTAATCTCTTCATGTCTCGTAACCCGCATGCTCGTGCTATCATTTCGCCTGCGCCCATCGCCGCGTAGTCGCCAGGGATAGGGCGACACGCTTCCAATGTTAACCTCATTTAACTACGTTAAATAGCATAATACTTAAAACGTCACAAAACTCATGTTTGGCCCATTTTCATAAACTAGTAGCCCTTACCATTTAGAAACTGTGTGTTCTCATAGCCTTGCAGATTGTCCATGTCTGTGAGAGGGGGCGGGGCACTTGCAGGTGGGCCCTGGTCCTGACTGTTCTCGTGCACATCCTGTTCAGGGACTTCCCCCTTATAGGTTACTGCAGAAACAAGAACCACGAGATGTAAAAAAAAAAATCAGTGAAGAGATGACTTAGTACTTACTTCTTACTTTCCCCAACAACAACAACAACAACAACAACAACAATAATACTAATAATAATAAAATGGTTATCTTCACCTCATGCAATTAATTACGAACAAGACTGGTGTTGCATACGAACTAACATTCAAGGCTTTACCTTTTCTTCTCACTTATGAGCACTAATGCGAGAGGTTTAGCACCTTGCTTGAACTCTGTACTAGCTCTCCAATCCGCCACTAAACATTTTGATTAGACACCCAGAAATGCTGTATATGGCACCTCTTAATTAAACCATACGTTAGCACAACCAAAGCTGCAGCCAAAACAATGCTGGCAATACAGCTCTACAATTCTACCACCGAACGAGAATGACTGGGCTAGACCCAATGGACTAGTAGACACACATGAAATGGCTTTGTTAGATTACGCAAGAAATCTAACTAGTTATAAAAATATAAAGCATCTAGCTTCGAAGAGATAACTACCAACCTTGTGGAGCTCCAGCGTTGGGTGCAGGAGCCGCTGGTGGAGGTCCGCCTTGTTGCTGGTATCCTCCAGGAGGAGCCTGCTGGTAGCCGCCCTGAGCTGGGCCTTGTTGATAGCCACCTTGCTGGTAAGCACCAGCGGGGACTTGCTGATAGCCACCCTGTTGAGCCATTACTAACTAACTTCACAGAGGTCTCACCGCGCCGGGGAGGTGACTTATATAGCAAATTGGAAATGAATCAACACCACAAGTTGGACACCGCCTCCTTTTATTTTTTAACGCCGCGCCCTCACCTACTGCGCTGCGCGCATGCCCTACATTTTTTTAATTTTTTATTAGCGATTCACTTGACTTTCAAATTTCGGAACACTTTACCCATTTGTATATTAAAATTCCCATAATTCATACAAATCATCTAACCTAACAACATACTCTACCCAAAAATGTGTTCAGTGGCTCTAATAAAAGAAGTTTCAAACACTTGCACAGAAAACTTGGATCGCATTGCTTCTCTGGCGCAGCTTGCCATGCGAAGACGGCTACTCGGATCCATCTTGAACACTTGACAAAGGCAGTTGGTAAAGTCCTCCTCTGATGATGCCAGAAACCCAGTATCCATGTCCTTCCATTTGACCACAATGTCCAACTTGGGGCCACCTGATCGATGACCGATCATGATACATCCCGCAGACATGCACTCGACGAGACCAATCCCAAAGTGCTCATTCCACATAGTGTGAATTGCCGCTGTAGCTCCGGCAAGCTCTTCCTTCAGCTTTGCGAATGGTACATTGATCTCAAAGCGGACATTTTTATCAATTTTTAAGTTCTGGGCAAGCCGTCTCAGTTCTATCACCCGGCCGTTGTCCTCCTGATTCCGGCAGCTTCCAATTAGGACCAACTCAACAGTTTCTCTCTCTTTGTAATTTTTAAGCTGATTCAAAAACCGGCGCAACGTTGTAAGCTGGAGGGTGTGGTCTTTCTCTGGACGGAACTGACCAATGGATACTATTTTAAATTTCTTGTCAACCTTCTTTAGAGGAAGTTTTTCAAACGAGGATGTGTCACAAGGTGGGTATATAATGTAGACATTGTGTGACTTCCACAACTTAGAAATGTGCCCGTGTGTCCACGATGAATTCACCATAACGATGTCATTCTTGCGCCCTGCGAAACCGTAAAGTTTGGCAAAGAACCGATAATAAAACAGCTTTAAATTGGTGAGTGCCTTGCTTTGGCTGATTGTACTCGAGTTATTGTAGGATGACTCGCTGCTTTTCACTTTCTCAATCATGTCCGTGCTGACCGTTGGGTAATGTACATAGCTAGCCGTCTTGCAACCTCCAAGCCACTTAAAGACTGGAACAACAAAGGCGTGTCCCGTAGTGTCAATGAAGAAGTGCGGCTTGAACTTGAGAAGCGCTTCCAATCCTAGAACTACAGCACCCAAACTCTGTCCAAGGATGGTAAGGCGCCGCCAGCAGCTAGGCTCTGCCAATTTCACCCACTTCAGCTCTACGAATTGTACTCGTTCCTTAAGAAAGATGGAAAAACGCTCCTGGACTTTGGTTACAATGTCGTTTGAAGACATAGCTGGATCATACTTGGTATATACGACACAACGAGCAAAGTCGTATCTTTTTTGAAGTGCACTAATACTCTGCCACAAAACCCTTTCCCCTCCACCACCATCACTGGAGTTAGGATGAAAGAACCCAACTACAACTGGTTTGAAGTTACTGCCAAGCAAACCCCACCTCTTCATCCTTTTTCGGGTGTTCCACCAAATACATATTCTCAAGAGAGCATACACGGAGAAAACTGTGACTTGAAACAGTATGAACACAGCTATTAATTTCTCTGTCAATGACAAGTTCCAGAATCTGTCAAACCCCCATTTTGCAAACTCCATAATCTGTGCCAAAACTTTCCGCTTTCTAAGGCGCCGCGGGCGCGTATGTATACGGAGCGCACAGATTTTTCACAAAAAAAACAAAAAAACAAAAAAGACTACCCGTACCATACAAAAGTCACATGACTTGCTGAACCAGCAGTTTTCTTGGATGAAGAAAAGTGAAGTGGTGGTGTGTTTTATCGTACTGCTACATGAACTGTATTAGTGCGGATTAGCTAACTCCCTGTAGGAGGAGTGTGTATGTGATGGATGGAGCTGAGCAACCTTTATTTGGGGAGACAAGGCGGAGGGTAAGTGTGAGAGAGTATAAGTGAAATGCAACAAAAGAGCAATCTACGATTGTAATACAATAATACAGCCTGATTAGAAATACTGAATTCTTAACCAGTCATGCCCAGTGGTCTCCTTCCTTAAATTCTTCTCTTGCTACAGAAAAGGTCTTTTTGTAGTCCTCTAGTAAAACTTTCAGGGTAGTTTGTTTTGTCTAGGCTCCTGCAGAGCTGAAGTAGTTGTAAATTATCCTAATTTATTAATTTGCATGCTTATAAAATTTACTTTGCTAGTATAGACCTGGTCAGGTTTGTCAAACTGTAGTTTTATAAAATCATTCCCTCTCTTCCACAGACTCTTTCAGTGGGTGTGTGATTGAGAAGTGAAGGTTACCTGCATAATAGGCAACCTTTCATAATGTATAATGAGTTGAGTCACTCGACCCAGCCTGTTGTGTTGAAGGGAAAGTTAGTCTACTGTGAATGTGCAGTCCTTGCTGCATAGTCAGACGTCCTTACAGACAGGTACAAGCTGCATTACAAGTGTGCAGATATGTCATTTAGCAAGATGTGTGGATCGTGGTGGAGGGGTTAGGAGTAAAAGGATCCTAAGAGGTAAAATTGACAGTGCATGAACTAGCACGTGTTATATGTATGTCATAGTATTGTTTAGTTCAGTAGCAAATGAAATATCAGTCTGATGTTGTATGTTTGTGTGTGTGTAGGACAAAGTCATCAATATTGTGATTGCGTCTGTTCTCGCCATCTTTGTCTCGGTGAGTTTTAATTAGTGAGGGGGTGGGTGGTTTGAAAGCCCAGTCAGTCCAACAGTGTATGTCTCTCCAGATACCTACGTAGCAAGCCAGTTGAACAGCATGTGATAGCTAGTCGTGTTTACATACCCAGTCTATAGCATGTCACTCACCTGACTAGAGGTAATCCTTAAAGCAACAAATTGGGCCATTAGGAATGCATAGCAGGCACCATGGCAGCTTTGTGGCCACTTGGAATATTGATTAGTCAGAGATCACATGATCACTTGGCACTTCCAAGCAGTATCCATTGCAATACATGCGTGTGAGTGAACTGGGTGATGTGCAAAGGCTAGAGGATTCCGTCATGAATTGATAACTGGACTCTTATCTTGAATCTTGGAAGAAAAAAAGTTTTGGTTTGCTATAGAAAGGGTCTGGTTCCCAAGGATAAAGTGTACTTTACCTACACCAAATGTTTATCAATATTGTTATGGATACACTACTGTTAATGTGTGTTTGTGTGGGCGTGCAGATCACCGTGGCGATGGCCATCCTGTCCAGTGTATTTGTCAGACAGAAGTGTGATAGAGTCTACAGCTCACCACAGAGTTATTGTGTGTATTTCGGAGACATCTTGCTCTGCGTAATCATCATCCTCCTGCTCATCCCTCAAATTATCGTGGTAAGGGGTCGTCAAATTCACTCTATGTAGTTGACCTGTAGTAGTGTATGATTCATCCTATGTAGTTGATCTATAGTAGTGTATATTTAAAGAACGTATTTGGTCTCCTGAAGGAAAATAATCTCTACATGTATACTAACAGAACAAAACTAGTTTAATTTAGGATAATATGTTCTTTTCTTAGGGTGTACTTTGCATTTTGTGAAGCAATGATTTGATATTTGATTGGACTAGTGATGTGCTTCAGCACATATGATGAGCGAGCTGGTCTGACTGAAATTTAAATTTGAATGCTAGCTGCTAATAAAAAAAATTTTTTGTTTTTTGTTTAGTTTGTTGATATTCTTTGCAATACACAACACTTTTATACATATTTGTTCACTGGATATACCAGCTCAAGACCTGCTTTGTATTCTCTTCATGACTTGACTATTGGACAACTGATTTTCAAGGGGTAAGCAATCAAATTTCCAAGGATGATACGGGTAAGGATCGATAAACTAACAGTTTTTGTTTAAGCTGGTCACCTTTCCAAAGTGCACTCCGTTCAAAATGCTCTATTGTACCAGAGCTCTTGTAGATACAGCATTACGTAGTATTCTCTTAGTGACTTGACTATTGGACTTTGGATGTTCAAGTAAGAACAAATCTGTATCGCAAGGCGTATAGCTATGACGAACAGCGCATCGACGAAGTTAACTTACCACCGCCGCTAATAAACTAAATGAAGTCGGCTAACTTTGGAAATCCTAACTGCAAACGTCTCTCCCAATCTGTGTCCGTAGCTCTTTTCCATTTTTTTTCCTTTTCTTAGCATTATTTCAAAGTCTGTTGTCCCAAATTTCTTGCGCCTGCGCTAATGTTTACGTTTTTTAAGTAGCCTCCGGGGTGGACACGCATTGACCTCTTTGAACATATATATATATACCAAAATCTCAATTGAGACTCGTTAGTGAGGGTTTCGCTTCGCTCGCCCAATTAAAACTGTGAGGCTCTAAGATTAAGTTGCCTGTGTATTAGTTGAATGGTGCAGGCAAAATAGTGATAACAATGAAATATGAATTTATAAATCTTTTAGCACATTCATCTTATTTCCATGTCAGCGTGTGGTAGATTCTCTGTTTAGTGAACCTTGAAGAGGACTGCAGTCAAGAATATTAGGATTAGGATGTGGCTGTACTAATTAAATGTCTAGAAATCTTGAATTTAATGCATACATGTTGTGATTTATCCTGTTTGTTTGTGTGTGCATAGGCGTACTGGTACAGAAGAGGTGAATTGGAGCCGAAGTTCCGCACACTCATATACTACAATGCCATTGTCACTGTGCTGCTCTGCTTATCTGCCAATATGTATTTCTTGGAAGTAGGAATTAACGGCCATGTTTCTGCCACTCCATCACCAACGACATTGCCCCCACCTCTGCCCACCACCTCCTCTACGAGATCCGCTTGAATTTCATTTTCCATCAACCCAGATTTTGTTCTAATTTTTTAATGCAAGACATTTTGATGTTCATCACTTTTTTTCTATTTTTTTTTTTTTCCCTGTTTGTTATATTGCAAATTTGCACGATTATTACTGTGTGATGTGAGCATGCAATTCCTCCACTATGACTAAACAAGTGTAATACTGTAGGTATTCATTTTCATTCCGTTCACTATGAAATGCTGTAGCTCTTGTTGTTCTGGTAATGATATGGGCTTTTGGATTGATTTGGTTTGCAGCACAACTCTTGAAAGTCAAAAAGAACTGATCGTTACGGCGTTCGTCTGGTGAAATAGAACTTATAGATTTTTGTAATACCTGCCATTATTATTTTCAATGCTTTTGTATATATAAAAATAAATGCTAGCAGAATTTAGCATTTCCTCTCAATGGTCCACCTTGCAAGTTCCCAAGTGTGTGTGTGTGGGGCGGGGTTGGGGGGGGGGGGGGGGGGGGAAGGATGTGGTGATGGGACTACCTATCTGGGTTCAGTTTTGTCCAACAATGTGTGGCATATCATGAAGGTGTGATGAAGAGCAGGGCTGCAAAATAAGCGTCAAAGGTTTTTGGATGACTAAGGGATGATGCAGTGTTTTAACCCAACTTTCTATCTTTATCAAGAGAGCCATGTATGAAGCTACAATGTTATATGGAGCTGTGAGAGGTAGACACAGAAGGGCAGACAATTGAGACATCTGACTTCATTTCACAATCGATATTGCTGTGTGAGGACCATCATCCTGGGTACGATAAGATTTGAACAATGGAAGGAGAGACTGACATCAAGGACCCTACTAGGTTTGGCATGGAGTGTGGTGCATTGTTGACATCATCATGCACAGGAGGCTAAAGTGGTTGAAACACTTGGGTCGAATGAGTGAGGAAGATTGTCTTGATGGTGTTTGGAGAGATGAAGGTGTAAAAAGGCCTTGCCTTGGCACCAAAGAGATCAAATGTTGGGAGACGATATAATAGTTGCACAGGGTTGTCCCAGGGGCCTGCTGTCACATGGAATATTTGTTGGCTGCTTAAGGATCAAGAAGTTGTGTGTGTGTGTGTGTACACCAGCAGCACTCGTACTTCATTCAAAATAGTTCATGTACAACTTCGATTGGATTAAAATGTTACCATAAAAATTAAATACAAACATGTCTATATTCATTATAACTTAGATGAGTTTGAAGAAATGAAATGCTTAGAAAGTCTCATGACAGTATCTTGAAAAAATACTCCACCTCCAGTGGAGCGTCCTCAGTCAAGTCCGTACAATGAACGGCATTCTTCACCTTATCAACACCAAACTTAGCCCTGAGGGTGTCCGGCCGTAAGTGGCGTGCTATCTCAGGATCAGGTGGCCCGGCAAGTTCCCGGAACTTGGAGTGAGCATTGATCCCACTGATCTCCACGGCAACACATGGACCAGATATGAGCTCTTCCACCATGCCTGGATACTCCCTGACTACGCCTTTGTAAACTTCCAGGAACTCTTGAGCATTCACCTTTTCTACGTATATCAGCTTTAAAGCCGATATATTCAAGCCACGCCCAGGTGAAGTTATTTCGGACAAGATTTTTCCCAGCAGTCCAGACGTCACTGCATGAGGTCTGACGAGACCAAATGTCGTGTCCTTGAATGTAGCTGTGCTTTTTCTTTTACTCGACTTTGTCTTAAAAAAGAAGTCAATCTCGCGCTGAGCTGATTCTACTGAATCTGATCCATGACATGCATCTCTGGTAATATTGGTTCCAAACTGAGCTCGAATAGAATGCGGAAAATCTCTGCGGGCAACAGATGGATCAGTTGGGCCCATAATCTCACGCCATCTTCGAACAGCATTGGGTCCATTAATCTCGAAGGCTAAAATAGGTCCTTCAGTCATGAGGTCTAATAGCCTATCAAAAAACGCTTTACCCCGGTGCTCCGCGTAGAATTCTGCAGCTTCTTCCCTAGTAAGTTGACATATTTCAGCATTGCACAGAGTAAAGCCCTCATTCATTGCTCTGTCTAGTATTTCTCCCATTTTTGCCATGCCATCTGGTTTTACCATGACCAAGGTCTTCTCCTTGGAGCTTCCCAAACTTTTCTTAGTGAATTCGTCTGCATAGTCCACAATATGCAGCTGACGGGAGTGTATGGTCACTGTGCTTCCAACGTAAAGGTCTTCCAACGTCAATCCGTCAACTCTGGTTTTCTTCAGGAACATGCGACGATTCTTTACGTCCACCATTTCAACCATGCCGCATTTCCTGCTTTCTTCAGGATAGTAGAGAAGGGTATACGCTCTCGTGAGAGAAGCTAGCTCATCATACCACTCTGTTGTAAATGCATACCTGTCCGCCATTTTTGCGCAGTTCTGATCCGCCTAAATTCATCCGTTCCTTAGCAACTGCCAAGCTTTGACCAGTGCGATCATTACCAACTAAAAAGTTCGAAGAAATATGCATCTGCTTTAATAAAATGTCTGAAATGTTATCATCTTCACAAAAATAAAATTTTAGTTAAAAGCATTCTCTATAAGGCTTTGATCTGTGACATCATGGCCAATTGTGATGTTGAGCTTGGGTTCCCTGGCCATGGCCTCACAAATAGTCTCCTTGGCTAGAGGATGACCTGACCAACTACGTCGACTCAGCTGCAGAAATACAATACACAACAAGCAAAAGAAAAATATAAACAACAAGAAAACAAAAACACAATAGCTTGGTATTGTCACTATGGGATGTAAGGGATGAGTGCCCCTGACTTGGTCTTGTATATAACTGGTAATTCATTGCAGTTTTGTAAATCAGACACATTGAAAGTTATCACCTCACCTAATGCTAAGTGAAATGGAATTAAATACTCCGTCAAATTCAGTCTTAAAAAAAAAGGCCAAATTAAAATGAAAGAAAATTTGCTCACCCCATTGAGGACATCCCAGGACAACATTCTAGTGGCATTCACTTCTGCCTCCTAAAAACAAGCACAAAAATACCAAGTATCAGAAAGTGCCAAGTCTCAGTGTCAAAATGCACTAGATATAAATGCATACAGCTTTTGTATCCACATACAATATGCTGGGCAGAGTCATAATTTCATGTTCATTTCAACCAACCCAATATTATTTAAATAGACAGGAGTCGCCGTTAGAGAAGAATAGCTGTGTATACTAAGTTAAAAATATCTATTACTAATATAAAGCTTCAAACCCACAATAGGGAACCAGCTATATTTCAAAATGCTAGTAACTCACATCAGATCCATCCAGCAGCAGACCAAATCCACCATTAATAACTTCACCCCTAACAAAACATTAATAACAACAAAATAAAACTGTACATGCATGATTAACATATTTACTGAAGAGGTTTCATCATTCTCATTCTGTAAGTGTGACAAATAAAAGCAAGAAAGAACACAAAGAATTAACTGATTGGAAAATAAAACTTGATTGTATCTCCCTCTCCACATTGCATGGGTCACTCAAAAAACCTGCTCATGAAAACATACCAGTTTGTACTTTGACTTGTATGTACATACACTACATATACTACAGACACCATAAACAACAACAAAATCACTGAAATATCAATGTACCATCCGACTCCGCCCCCATTGTGAATGGCCACCCACGTAGCTCCTCTGAATGCATCTCCTATCACATTCTGTATGGCCATATCTGTACACACAGTAATACGTTAAGTACATGGATCACACACATCTAACTAACACATGTGACTAATCCACAGGAAACTGTACTGCACTACTACATACAGCATATGTATCATGAACACCAATAGTTACACGCTTTGGAAAAAAACTTTATTTCCAGCCACTATGGAGACCTGTAGGTTGATAAATTAAACCTGCAATAACTCGCAACTTCACTGATTCCATACTCATGGCAGATGAGACAGACAGACAGAAAATAGAATTAAGAACTTAACAAAAGTTAAAAAAATGCAATAATTTGTAAAGAAGTTCACTGCTGTCAAATAACAAAGTGCTTAACTTAAACTTATAACAATAATAATCATTGCTCTACTTATTAATATTATAAACTTTAGCTTATCTAGCTAGGGCATGTAACATTGGACTGCTTGTGTCCCTGGGATTCTTCAGGAGTTTCAAGGGCTTTTTTTATGGGCATGACATTTAGAACCAGCCATTCTATGTTAAATCATCATCTAGTCAAGAGTTCCTCTACTCTCAAGGCATAAAAGTCTGCCACCTCCAAGATCTGCTATTGAATGAATGAATGAATGAATGACAAGGAGACTAACTGTAACCAGTACAGTTCACTCACTCACTCACCTGCACAAAACTTGGAACCATCCTCAATATTGGATGTCTCTCTAAATGGACTGGGAAGAGTAAACAACAACAACAACAACAACAAGTAAATTAACGTTGAGCCAATGTAGAGTGTGAGCAACAGACACACCCATACCTGTCTGTCCCACTGACATCGTGATGATCTCTACTTAGCACCACAGGACCCTGAGTAAATTAACACATAATTATTCAAAGGATACAACAGTCATAGAACAGCCTTGAGTGATGAATATCGCACAATAATCAATTACTGAAATGACATTTAATTATGTCAACCTACATGTAACCACACCCACCCTCTATACATGCATACATGTTACCATGCAGAGAACAGCCACATACCTTTAGCCTCCCATCACACACTGCCTTGTTGAACATGCTGGCCAGAGCTTTCCTCCCTTCCTCGTTGGAATATAAAATGCGAGCTTGAGATCCCACAACCTGAATACATATCCATGTGTATAGTTGTTACTACCCTACTTAACAGCACAGGTAAAGTCAGGAAATAAAACAAATTGTTACTATTGCAAGTAGTAATATTTCAAACGAAATATAATAGGGGACCTTGTGCTGGTAGAAAAAGAAAGAAAAAGACTACTACTACTACTACTACTACTACTACAACAACAATAATACATTAACAAAAAAGTCCAGGAAATACCATTGTTAGGGGACTGACGAGGACAGGCCTATATAAGAAGCACACGACCATCAAGCCTACATCACGCCCACGCATACCTGCAATGACCCCAGTAGTGACTATATCTACAGTACCAGGTATCGCACAGCTAAAGGACCCCCAGATATAAAAGTGGATGACTTTGAGATGAAGTAAGTGTTGTAATGATGTTGCAGAAAAGTATTTGAGGACATACACACATGTCACTACTGTAGCCAGTGGACATGCATTGAAAATGTATGACATGTTAGATAGAGTACCAGATATAATAGACACAGTGTCATTCGAGTATGAGGCAGTAGCACCATCAAAAGAAAAAATAAATTCCTTCACCAGCATGTAATATTGCCACTAGCATAAACCATCAACCCTCAGCATGTATGTTGCAGATGTGTGAGAGGTCTACAGTTCTTACCTTGTCTGCCACTCACTCAGTCAGTAATTCAGTCATTGAACAACGGACCTCAAATATGGTGACCTCTTGAGCATTGAAAGGACTGTATTACTGTACAATTCAAGTCACTTGCCAAAAAAAAAAAATGTTTCAACTTAAGTTTTCCAGAGAAAAACTAGTCAATATTAGGCTGTGTATGAACGTAAGCTGTGGGAACGCCCACTGTTGTCACATTGTAATCATGTGAGCTAATACTTCTTGCTGCTCGTGTGGTCATGAGCTTTTAGCTGTGAATCGTATTGAGTGCTGGAATTCTAGCTTTGCATTGAAACTACAGTCAAGTGAGTGTCTATTGCACGTTACTCTAAATATCTCTCGCAGAGACAGAATTCACATTTATTGTTTTACTCAAGCTACATGTATTATATTATATATCAATCTATTGGTCTAATTAGGAATTCTTTTGGTTTGAGAAATGATTTATTATCCCAAGAATAGTAGCAAATTCCTTTATTGGCTAAATATACAATTACAGTAGCACATTCAACCAGTTCTCTCACACAGCACCACAGCTGCCTTCCAGTCTACTGGCTTTCAACATCTCTTAATTCTGGGCAACATTGCAGGCTCTGAATGTGGCAAACAAGGAAGTTTCAAAACTTGAAAACAAATAACAAAAACTACAGCCACACAATATACTTACACTAAATACAGAGTCTCTTATTGAATTACTAGACCACTCTCCCATACACACACACACACACACACACACACACACACACACACACACACACACACACACACACACTTCATTATCCATCATTGCACCATTTTGAAATAACAAAAACTCACCAAGTTGTGTTTGGCTGCTTCTCTGATCCACTTGCAGTTGTCCTCTATCTGCTGCTTCACGTGATCTGACACTAAATACAATACCCGGAATCACTTACAAGCTAACACATTGACCCCTCTCACCAGCTCACACTGGCATGGCATACTGTTATCATGCATCTTCACTCTCTGGAGAAGACATCGAAAGACTACCCTTTACCCACTAGTTAATATACGTATAATGCCATATACGTACGTAGCAGTTATGAATAATCTTTGGCATAGAGCTACCCCCGCCCAAAGTTACCCCTCCCCCTTCCCTCGCACAGGGCTAACCTGGAAAAGCTCAGCTACAGCAGAACAATGAGGTACACCCTATAATATAGGGTATAATAAGTTCTAAAATGTTATACTCATACACTGACTGCACAAATAGTTGGACTACAGGAGTAAGGGGATTTAATTCTTTGTGCTCCAATCCAACAGTTACCATGCTTCCTTACTAGAAAACACACACACACACACACACAAGCATACACACACATACACACACTCACACACACACACACTCACACACACAAGCATACAAGCATACACGCACATACACATACACACACTCACACAAGCACACTCACACACACAATCACATACACATACACACACTCACGCATGCACACTCACACACACAAGCACACATGCACATACACATACACACACTCACACAAGCATGCATGCACACTCACACACACACACACACCTCCTCGCTTGACCTGTGAGTCCAGTACATGCAACGCCAGCTCATCTGTCACTGTCAGGTCTGTAGGATCTCCAGATGTACACACCCACCGGAACGGACCGAAGCCAAGAGAAAATATATCACTGACGAAAATAAAATTCAAAAAAATAAACAAATAAACAAACCACATGCACACCTTCAACACATATAAACGTGCACTTCGAAATAAAACTTCCACTCAAAGGGAGGAGACACACACGATACAATATAGCAATAAGTGTGGGCGGGGAATGCACACAGGTTATCGACCATGTGTCAGTCACATGATGTAGCAGTTAGGGGCATAGCAGCAGCTGGTATCTATGTGAAGCTGACTGCTTCACATTCTTTTAAAAAATCAGTTCAGAAATAAAAAAGTAGAACAATAAAATGACTTAAATCTTCTTTCTGAATAAGTTTAATGGGCACTGGTCACTAATCTCCAAAATCAGAGAAGAGATCAGGTACTCAAACTAGCTCATGGTAAAACAGCTCATACTGGTTGTAGAGGTATGAGAAAGTTGATAGGTCATAGATTTACATAGCCTGGTGTCTATTCAGATATTGCCACCTTTGTGCGATCCTGTGATACTTGTCTCAGATTAAATTCAGCCGGTAACAGAAAAGCAAAGATGGTGGAGAGAGGCATTGTGACAGTCCCATTTGAAATAGTTGCAGTAGATCTCGTTGGTCCTCTCCCCAAAGGTAGAAAAGGAGTAAAATACCTGTTTACCTATGTCTGTTTGGCTAGTCGTTGGTCTGAAGCACAGCCAATGAAACTGCTTCGGCCAAGGAGGCAGCTCATAGTGCCAGATGTTGGGGACAGATACCATAGCCACTTCCCCGTATAGGCCCCAATCCAATGGCGCAGTAGAACGCCTACATGGCTCTCTGAAGCCAATGCTAGCCAAAGCTGTTGACTCAGGGATTGACTGGGCAGACATTTTTCCCCTTGCTCTCTTTGCCCAACAGGGACACAGGGTTTTCTCCCAATAAACTTGTGTATGGTAAAGATGTGGTAGGCCCCCCTTGATGTGTTGTATTCAGGGTGGGTGGATTGTAAATTTGAGTACATGGACATGGAACAGTGGTTGCTGTCTTTGAACGACATACTTGCACTTATTCATGATGTAGCTGTGGCTGAAGAAGCAAAAAGTGTTGAGAACCGTGTAATAGCATTCAACAAAGGGAAAAGTGATCGTTCCCTAGAAGTGGGCTCCAAAGTCCTTATGAGAATCCCTGGCTTACAAGCTTCTTTGCAAGCTGCTTGGGAAGGCCCTTATACTGTTACAGAGAAGGTGTCTAGAGTAACATACAAGGTGTCAAAAGGTAAAGGTCACCCTGTGCGTTTAGCTCACATCAACAACTTGAAGGTGTTTAAAGAAAAGAGTGTTGTCAGTAAATGCAATCACCTTAGTTGCTGAAGAGCAAGGCATTGAAATGAAAATGATTGACTCAAGAATAAAGCTGTACTCGGTAGTGACAAATGCATTGGCTATAATGATAGAGAACTCAAAGATGTGTTGCATAAGTTGGATAATTACTTTAGTACTAAACCTGGTCTTTGTGAGAAAGGTGTATGTGATACTATAACCTTGAGTGAAGGTACTGTCCCTGTGAATCAGCCGCCCAGACAGATACCGGGTGGTATTAGGGATGCAGTTAAGACAGAGCTGGAGAAACTGATCGGTGATGGCATTATTGTGGAATCTAAAGCAGAATGGACGAGTCCGCTCGTCCCAGTCAAAAAGAAAGACGGGAGCATAAGGCTCTGTGTAGATTTTAGAGCTTTGAATTCATGTACTCCTCTTTGTAGATTCTGGCTCCCTTCCCTGATGGAAATCTTAGGAATAAGTTGGGCCTAGTTTGTGTTTGTCAACTCTTGATTTAACCTCTGGTTTTCATGAATAGCTATGAGTGACCTTAGCAGTGATTATACCACCTTTGTTTGCCCATTTGCCAAGTTCAAATATTGTAGGATGCTCTTTGGCCTAAAAAATGCACCTGCTATTTTTCAGGAGGTTGTTGAATAAGTCTTAGTGCCTGTAAAAGTCTGTCTGTAAGAACTATATAGACAATGTTGTAGTATTTAGTGCATGCTGGGAAGATCACCTTAGAGATTTAACTAATGTAATTACTTGTCTTGGTGATGCTGGCTTTAAACTGAAGGCCAAAAAGTGTGTCTTTGGTAGAAAACACCTAATTTACTTGGGTCGTCACAAGGTGGGTGGAGGTGTTGTGTCTGTGCCTGAACTGAGAATTAAGGCCATGTCTGAGTTTCAGTTACCCTCCACTAAGAAGCAGCTTAGATCTTTCTTGGGGAGCATGTCATATTATCGTCAGTTTAACGAGGGATTTTCCCGGCTCTCAACCGTTCTCTCGCCGGCTGTCTCCCTCAAGGCTCCTCTCCGGGTGGTATGGACGAAGGAGATGAAAGAGTCTTTTCGTAAGTTGAGATCTAGTTTGTGTCATAATGTTTTGTTGTGCATTCCTCAGCAATCAGATGACTTCGTCCTATACACTGACGCCTCAGGAGATGGTATGGTATTGGAGGTTGCCTCCATGTCTCTAGGGACAACAAAGAATTGCCCGTCGCTTTCTATAGCAGGCAATTGAAACCAGCTGAACGAAATTATTCCGTAACTGAATTGGAAGCATTGGCAGTGGTAGCGGCTCTCTCTCATTTCGATTATTACCTCTATGGGAAGCCGGTCAAGATAGTTACTGACCACAAAGCATGTCTGGCGTTGATGTCCAGACGTTCACTGAACAAGAGGTTGCTCAGATTCGCCATAGCCTTACAAGGTCGTTAAGTAATCGTTGTGCATAAAGCTGGTGTGGACCATGGAAACGCGGATGGCCTCAGCAGGCAGGCCTGGCAAGAAATAGAGGCTGTGGCCACCCTGGATTGTTCAGCCTCACCCCTTGGTCTTGGCTTGGCGGGGGGGGGGAGCTGTGGGTATGGCCACAGAAGGAATGTCTTTGAAAGAATGAGATGAAGACAGAAGAGAAAGAACAGAGAACGCTTATGTGTGTGCATCATTAAGTTATTTATTTAACAGCAGTGTAATTAGTGTATAATGTGTGTCATTCAGTAAATTTGTAAGTTGTACCCCGGATGTCCGGTTGAACATATTATACATGTATGTGTGCATGCGTGGCATCGACTATAAAGTCCTCGTCACACATGCGTTTCATCAGTTCTCGTTGGTAATAGATTTAAAACCTCTATCTTGCCTCGGGGATTCTGGTGGCAGCGCCTGTGCGTGTGCATGTGCTGGGGAGAAGAGTCTATGAGTAAGCTGTGAGTATCTCTAGCAGCGCGCAACCTTCACACAAACCCCTCCCCACACTGACCAGTACATATTTTACTCACCCCATAATGTCCTGCACGTACGATGGATAACAAAATACATCACCGCCACCAATCCCAGCATCTCTACGAACTGCAGCTCCTGAAAATAAATACCACAAACACAAAATAATAATACATAGTAAGAACATGTGGCTAAAGTCACAGCTAAGCTTACTGCTTGAAGGCAAGTTAGATTGTGCATTAAATTTATAACTTATTCTCACAGCAGCAAAATCAAGATACATCCATAAAGGCATTAATCGAGTGACAGTGTAAATGGAAAGAGTTCAGGAACTCCTGATTGTGAATATTTTCATTAAAAACATTAACAAATTTTAAAGTATGTACTAATGTTTGTATAACGTGTGTCTACATTAAAGTACCCGCTCTGCCAGCCTCCAGTAAGAAGGCGTTGCCATAGTCCCAGAAGTGCATCCCCGTACCAGCCAGCTTGTTGATAGCAGCCACTTGGCGCCTCAAGCTGTGAACACAACATCCATGGTAACACAATATCCATGGTAACACAACATCCATGGTAACCAGGTGAACCTTCCAATAGTCATCAATTATAAGCTACCGACTGTATCCCCAGACCACTATACACTGTTACTGACTGTATCCCCAGACCACTATACACTGTTACTGACTGTATCCCCAGACCACTATACACTGTTACTGACTGTATCCCCAGACCACTATACACTGTTACTGACTGTATCCCCAGACCACTATACACTGTTACTGACTGTATCCCCAGACCACTATACACTGTTACTGACT
>WLWD01000309.1_pt1 | contig 139827 bp, 85 predicted proteins | sample 6712731 | NCBI WGS metagenome assembly WLWD01 (sample SAMN12718690, study PRJNA576275) | sponge metagenome | isolation source: marine sponge | host: Mycale hentscheli | place: New Zealand: South Island, Marlborough, Capsize Point | collected 2014-11-01
GGGGGGGGGGGGGGGGGAGATTGGGAAGTTTGGGGGAGAACCCCCTCCCTATGAGATTGAGCCTTGAATAGATCTATCAAGTCCTATTCCTACGGCATGCAAGTCAGAAGAGTCAACACCTGACACTTTCTTTGCAAAGATACTAAATGAGGAGACAATGTCTAGTGAAATAAATTACCCAGATATAGGTGTGCCTTCAGCATCTAATAAGGGTATAGTCACCATTTTTGGAAGGTACAACAGCAATGACTTCTGTGGTTGTATTGTTGACAACTTCTTCCAACTTTTTTGTCATTATATGTATTCACTTGTAACAAGTAAGCATATGGTTCTTACTGGAATCCAGTTGTAATAATTTGTATGCAATGTAATTACAAAATAGTAAATTAAAGGTCCCTTCCTCCTTTAAATCTCATTACTACTTACTACTTCCCTGTATCACCGCTACTAACACCATGCCAAATGTCTATACTGTAAATAGAATCCATTCCAATAATTCTACTTTATTCCCTTCAAATTCACGCCACCCCCTCACAATCCCAATACTCCATTTTGTCCCCTTGCCAGAATGTCTGGATGGAGACTGACTATTACTATTTCAGCCGATAATGCTACCATAGCTAATTTTAAGTGTTAAGGATCGTTATGGCCAATGAAAGCTCTCACTTGTTACAGATTATACCTGGGACATGCCAAACAGACTTGTGCTTAAAAATGGAATGTAATAACAACAACAACAGCAACAACAATAATAATAATAGTAGTAGTAGTAGTAGTAGTAATGGTACTGCTGGTGCAGTACTAGTATTGAAAAAAGTAGTAGTAGTATATTAATAATAATAATAATGATAATAAAATAACAACAATGATAATATTATATAAAATAAGAATGCAGACAGTGCTTCCCTGCACTACTCGTCAACTACTAGCCACACCACTTCAGTAACTTAATCAAAGAGAACACATCAAAGTGTCAATCTGAAAGGAGGAAGGTCCGTCCATTACAAAGGCTAGCACAAACAATAGTAGCCACACGTTATTCCCATGTTTACTACAGCAACCCGAGCTTAATCTACAACAGTACCATTACAGTCATTATTACAGCAGTCTTCAATTTCAGGTGATGCTATTATAACCTATTATCCATGGTTCTGTTTATTGACACGTTTTTTGTGGTATATACTTCACTTTCAGATAACCTGGTGGTGGTTTATAATTAGCACATGTTAACATGAGGCAGGTCCTTGTATGACAACACACACTGTCAGGTTGCCTTGGGATTTTAAAAATCAGATAAGTATACAGTATATGTAAACTTATGTCACAGCCTAGCCACAGTGCAGCGATGTTGGTAAAGGGTCGTTTATATAGTGCCTGCTGGGCTGTGAGCTGCTAAAGTTCTACTCTGCCCATTATGAAGAATTATTGAAGATATATCACACCAACATATTACTGTGTTGTTTTCCTTGGTTGTCTAACCTTTGATATTCCTGCTTCCAACTAAGACAATCCCTCACAGAATAGTCCCCCTCACTTGGTCTAATTTGACAGACTGGCTCATTAAGGTGGCGAGGGTTTTCGCCCAAAAATCGTGCATAAACTCCTTTGGCATTTTGCGGTTTGATTCTGTGAACTTCGTTTGTACCAATTCCAGTAATAGGATTAATAGCAGCAACCCGGGAGATGTCCGTGGGTGTGGCTAATGGTGTAGATGCAGCCAGTTGCACCCTTTTAGTATTTCTGTCGTTGCACTCTGAAACACGACCAAGGTCTGGATCCTTCGGACAGCTTTCTTTCACAGACATCACGAAGAACAAACCAGGCTCAGCTAGAGGCTTGTAATCACCGTTTGTTACACCACCAGCCTAGCGCTGCACCGTTGCTAGGTGACCCGGAGGTATAAAAGAGCGCGACTCTAGCGGGTAAAGTTAGTGGGCGTTTGTTGGAATAATTGCATTGCAAAAAATAATTATAATGATTCGGGCGCAGTGAAAAGTAGAACAGCCAAGTTGGATAGATGGCTTGCCAACATTTGCTGAACTGTAAGTGATAGCCCTGTTTATGCCCGCTAGGAAATAATCAGCTTAGCCTAATTCAAAATTATTCTAGCTATTTTTGTCTGTTGTAGTTCCCTTGGCGGGCTCCGGAGTGCGAAGCCAATGAATGTTGTGTGGTGAATATTATTACAGCTCAGTTTCATTAATTAAGTTTGTGCCAACTGCGCCGAATGTTTCTCAAACTAAATCCGCTCATGCCCAACTTATTGTAGATAAAAACCCTTTATGGTGTGGTCAACTTGCTCTCTACATCTTGACCGCTTACTTCCTGTGGCGGACCCTTCCTTCATCTTTTGCGGGGCTCTGGCGGCTACAAACGCTCTGGGCTGCGGCTGAGTATTTCTATAGTTGGTGGAAAAAAAATACTCCGTAGCAACGTGTAGTGGTACGTACGTACCTTTTAGCTGTGAGCTTTTGCTGTTGTCTTGGTAGTTCGAGTTGTTTGGACATTATTTATTTGAAAGTGAGGGCCTCACTTTTTTTGTATGCATCTCTGAAGAGAACTGCAGTTTACTAGAGTGCTGGTAATTCTGTCAACTGCAGTGGATCTGCTATAACCTACTGTTTACAAGCAGTAAGTTCTGAGTAGGGGGAAAAATAAAAATAAATTCTTCATGTAAATGTAGCACTTTTTTTCTAAAGTAATAGGGTATTTTTAATTATAGTATGGAAATTAATGGCTAAGTCTTGAAACTATCTTGCAACACTTGTACTACAATATTTTATTATAATTATACTTTCTTTTTTTTTTATATTACTTCTACAGTTTTGTTTTCTCATTTGCAGATTTTGAAATGAGTACTACAAGAGCCATGAAAAGGTCCCGAGGAAAGGGCTACTCTGAAACTGTAAGCTAATTATATTGTACTGGTTATGGTAAACTAACCTAGTGTGCAGGCAATACCAAGCTGGGATGGGGCCTACTGTGAATAGAAACAGTTTGCCCAATTGAATTGTAGATTCTTCCCATTGGGGAGTTTATGTATTTTCCTATCTGTTGTGGGCTTAACATAAGGAATGTGGTAGAACAGACATTCAGTGCAGTCTGTTCGTGTTTGTGATGTGTTGTTAAGTGGGTCTGTAATGTTGGCTTACCACCATCACACAGAAAACTTCTCTGGTCCCTTCCTAACATTTTTGGCACAAAACTTTGCAAATGAGAACCATCTCTCTTTAGGGTTCTGGTTACTCGAGATGTCGATTGACAACTTTGAGGCTACTTTCTTTTTCAAGGTCACTTGAAATTATGGTTTCGGTTATTTGCCATAGAATTTGATCAATGCTGTAGCTTGGCACTTATTTCCATCTACAATATATTTCTCTTACTATTTTTTCATGCAAGCAGCCGAATTTTTTAATTCCATTATACTTCTCCCTACAGGGCACTATTGTCACTCCTAGGAAGAGAAAAAGAGTCAGTAAATTGGATGAAGATTCTGACTACAGTAAGTCACACACACACACACACACCACCTTTTTTGTTTCCTTATATTCTAGCTATGTACAAACAGATCAGACCACTTCTCTTGATAATTTCTAACAATGGGCTATATTGTGCATGTAAGTGGTTAAATGTGTGCCTCTTGCCTCTTGTGTGATTTTGGAAGGTTTTCGGCATGCCTAGCTTTCTTTTGTGGAGTGGTATTTCCTTGAAACTCTTTCTTGCTGTGCTGAGATTATTTTAAAGCAAACTTCTTTTGAAGTCTGATCCCAATGTTTAACCCTGAGGTAATAAATATTGGTGGAAGGGATGGGTAGCTAGTTCCTTCCCCAAGACAAAGGCGGCTGTCAGTTTGCGTGGTCAGCTGCATTTGCTGGTGACACCTTCTCTAAAGAACAAAACAAAAAGAACAGCAAATATGGTTCAATCAATATACCATAATATGTGAAAGTATCCCTAACTACCATGTGTTAACTTATGTATTTACTGCTTTCGCTTTTCTTCTTTTTTTTCGCTAGTGGTGTCTGGTTTTATATTTAAGTTTCCTCCTCAATGATGAAGCTGTTAATAGAACAATAGGAAGAAATAATAATAGTTTAAATTTTTACAAGTTGGTTGGATCAACAGGGTATGATATTTGATCTATAATTTTGAGGGAAAGGTAAACACTAGTGTGTCGGTTTTCTGTGAGCAGGCTAAGTTTCTAGCACCTTTTCAGGTGGTAAATACTTCATAATAATTAGAAAAAGTGAAAATCAATAGATTGAGTTACTAACATCCTTTCAGAAAGCTACATTAATTCTATTACTAGTGCTCTTCTGGATGGAAAAGCTGAAGAAAAAGGTGAAGGTCAAATTTCTATAGTCCCATATGAGTAAGGTGTGTTATGGTTGGTTTGGTGAGGAGGTGGGCCCCTTGTAGTACTGCAATGTTTCCTTAGGGTTGGAACCTTGGCCCAACTAATAGTCCACACCTTCACCACAGTCACACAGCTGCACAAGCACACACATGGCTTGGCTCCCTTCCCCCGAAGTCCCCCCCTGTTTGTGCTTCTGCCACCGAATGTTAGTTTTAGAGTGTGCCGTTTCACCACGGGCTTTTGTTCCTGACAAAATATCTGAAGCCACCGCGGTCGTTCAGGGTAAAAAAGAAAAGCAACAGCTTCTGTGGATTCTTCGAAGACGTACTGGTATCAGGCTTTCGGAGTGAAAGGGTGTGGAGATGCATTGGCGTGGTCTGGTGGTGTCATTTTAAATTGAAACGAGAACTTTGTGCAAAATATATCTTGGAAGGACTTGCTGCATGTGAATATGTGTTTAGGGAGGTGCTAGTTTTAATGGCTTTGGCCATAAGTTGGGTTTCGGCTAAGGGTACTTTTCAGTTGAGGTCTTCATTTTCTTATTGGTGGCTAGAGATGGAAAACCTGAGAGATGTCAGGGTGTAAGAGCAGTGGGACCAGTGCACACACTTTTTTTTATTGTGGCAAAGGCTCTCTCTCTCTCTCTTTTTTCCCCCTGTTTTTCTTTTTCCTCATTTTCTTTCTTTCAGAAAGTGTCTTTAGCCTAGCAGTATGTATACATACAAATGGCATGACTGAAATTTCCAAAGACAATCAGTGTGAGGTGGTTGTGGTGCACTGCAACCTTGCCGTTGTGTCGTTTCCCTCGACAATATCAACAGCCACAGAGAAAAGCTTGCACGTAGCTTCAAGAGATAAACTGTTTGGACTTCTCTTGAAACCAAAAAAGAAATCTGGTTTTGTTTTATTTGCGATGTCATCCACAAGCACATCCATGGTGAGTTATGTGGGGTGGAACTGAAAGTGCACACTCTAGAGTAGCATACAGTAATGTGTGCCGTAATTTTTTTTATTTTGTAGTGTTAGGTTTCTTATCATCCTGTCATAGCAACTTCTTCATCTGAATTTATCACAGACAAAGCTCTTGGTTGAGTACAGCCATCACATCTATCTTGACAAGCTTTAAAGCATATAAGTCTGCCTTCACCACACAGATCAAGGACAGTTGGTTGACAGCTAATAGGCTAAGTGTCTCAACCTCTGGGAGTACAACTGGGAAGTGATCAGAGCATAACCTGGAGTAAATACCCACTCACTCTTACTCACTACTGCACTACTGTGTTACTCCTCCACCTCTCCCCAACTACTTCCACTAAATTTTTTTTTTTTTTTTTTTTTTTTTTTTTTTTTTTTTTTTCCCCTTCCCCACATTGTGGAGCTGCTAGAGAGGCATCTTATTAGTTTACAGTTGTACAGGTGTTCAGACCCCCAAAGACTCTACAACTCTCTTGAGCACCTTGCACTTAAGAGGTGGCAAGTTTTGCTGACCAGCAGACCTGTAGTCTGACTGACTGTCTGTCTGTTGATCTGCCCTCATATGTCCAGCAGGAGGTTAGGGTGGGTTCTAGTGGCAAGCCTTACAGGTGACCAAATTTACTACAGATGGTGAGTTGGATTTAGTCACAACTGCACACAAGTTAAGGTGTGCATTTGTTAATTTCACAAATACCCTCCCCCCCTTATCCTCCTCTCAGCCCAACCCCCCCAATTCACCTCTCACAAATCTTTTTTTTTGTCTATAGTGACTTAGTGCTGGAGGAGGGGATGGGTTGCTGATTGTGGTTCTAGTGGTTTGTGCAGTGATGGCTGTGTGTGGTGCAGTTACAGATGGCTTGGCTACCAATGTGTGCCTAATTAATTCTGGCCCAAATATTGAATTGTTATCTTGTCATTTACATTGATTTTAGAACTATTTCTACAATCTAGAAGGGAAAAACAAATCGTGATTAGATTAGTAAAATAATGAAATAGTTGTGTGTTGTTTAGTAAATTGATGGATATTAATTTTAACGGCTTGTTGAGATGTGTGAATATTAGTGTGGGAGGTCGTGTGCACATAGTTGAGGTTTTTGTTTTGAGAACTGCATCCATCTTAGTTCATTCATGGACTTGTTTTTTACCTCTCTGGATACGTACAGCTTACAACTGAAATTCCAGCATTCCAGAGATAAGTTTTGACTCTAATTAACATGAATTCTCTCTCCAGCCACTTTTGAATTCCCAGCCTTGCAGGTGTGAATCTCATTGGTGCTATATGAATATAGTTGCTGATAAATGGCCAGTTAATGAGGCATATAGTGGACTAACTACCAGCTGGTCTCCCTCTGTTTAGTGGACCTTGGCCACCCACTTTCCCCCCCTTTTCCCTCATTCCATCCTTTCCTTTTATCTTCTGCTATCATCTCTACTCCAAGCTTCCCTCAAAAGCAGCTGTCAGCCCAGATTTCCTTCAGGAAGAAGGTATATTTGAAAACTTCCCACCAGAAGATAAATGCCACAGTTTTTCTAATTCAATCAGATGTACAATCTCAACTACAACAAAAAAAATAAGGTCAAGATAAAATTTGTGGTCCAAAACTGCTGCAGCCCATGTCTAAATGCCATTCTTCAAATCTCATTGTATAAGAATGCAGGAGCATTCAGTTGCATATTTTCTCATGCCTGATGTAGCTCAGGTTTCATTTAATGATGTTTAGTTGGCTGCCAATGCCAAAAAATTTCATTGTACTCAATAAAGTGGGTGTGACCCTGACATATCGCGGTTATCCATTCACGAGATGCAGGATCAGTAAATACTTCTGGCTCGAGATCCTCCTTTTTGAATGGCCCAGCTTGTAGAAACATGCCTTAAGCTGGCTCTCAACTTGTGGAATCAAAGTGGCCTGTTCTCGTTCACATTTATCGGAATGAAGAGTTCCGAAAGCAGCATAGTGTGTTTTTCTTGAAACCATTTTATGCATTGCTTAATCTGTTCCGTAAGGGCTACCCCAAGTCTTAGAATGTGATCATATTTGGTAATATAAAACTCAAATTGCTCGTGAACATATTAACTTTGAGTACAGGTATAATAATGATAAATAACATTAATAATACATTAATAGTAGTAATATTAATATAACAATGACTACCCCCATTCCTCTCATCACTCCACCACCACCAGGTTTGTTCCAGATCTTCGCAACTTTCCTATTATTAATTAACGAAACCATTGACTGCAAAGCTGAGGCTGTGCCCGTTGATGTGAGGTCTGGCTTGTTGGCTGCCCTCACCTACCACTCTCGATTTGCTCAGTGGTAGGCTGGGATTGCTATCTAAAGAAACTCCTGCTGATGTGGTCTAGCAGTAGTTTGTAGAAGGTGGCGGTCTGCTCACACTTGTAGGTCTTTATTCTCAGCTATTTTCTGGCGGTGTGAGGGTTCTATCTAGAGATCATGGGCTCAAATTCTGACATTCTGTAACCTTGAGTGGTTTGCCCGGGTAGGCGTGACTTGGGGGGTAATAGGAGAAAGAGATAAGGATGTAGAGGGAGTGTGTCTCAGATTCTGGAGCTCTCACTTGGTTTGCTGCTAGACTGGTTTTCCCCGTGAGACCCGGAGGCACTTAATTTCGCGCTCAATCGGTCTTGTAATGGTGGGAGTTTTTAAGATTGCATCGTTAGATTTGGTCCACTTAGTTTAAACAAGTAGTATCAATAGATGCATCCAATCCATGCTGAAAGGCTCTGGGAAATGTAGCTCTGTGGCATGCTGAGTACATACATACATAGCCCTCTACTGTAGTATTATATGTATAGACCACGTGTTGTTGTTGTTTTGTTGTTGTTGGGGGTTTTTTCCAAAGGGAGACTGCTTGTGATTTAATTAGGTTGTACAATTTTTTTCTACCTATGAAAAAAAAATTTTTTGATTTGGATTTCAAAAATAAATTGCATTTTTTTTCTCTCTCTGTCTCTCTCTCTCTCTTTCTCCACCCAGCACCATACATTCAAGGACTACCCAATGAAGTTCTGGTGCACATCTTCTCGTATCTGCGTGAGGCAGACCTCGTCCACCTCATGTTCGTGTGTCGAAGGTTTAATGAGATCACCAACCTCCCCTCTCTTTGGCGCAGCCTCTTCCTGCGTGTCTTTGAAATGGACACGCCCTATACTGTACCTGTTTCTAACCACACCGCTCTGACTTCTGCTCAGTTTGTAAGACCTTCCTCTACCTCTTCCTCCGCTCCTTCTTCACCAGCGTCACACATGCAATCTCCTGTCACATATATGCAAGCATCATCCTCTGGGTACCTTCCTCATACCTTCTCTCCTGGAAGTGCCATTGATCTGTCTTGGAAGGAGAAGTTCAGTTTGATGGTGAGTGTTGTGATTGTGTGTGCTGATGTGTTTGTCGTGTGTGTGTGTGTGTGTATCGTGTATATGTAAAGGTTTGTGAGTGTGTGCACTTGCATGGGTGGGTTGCAACTTAAAGCTCACCAAAAAAAAACCCCAACTGTAATGGGTGTTCAAGGTTCTCTTTGAATCTTTAAATATTCCATCTTTTGCCCAAAACCAAATAGAGTAAATAGCTATACGTTACACAGTTGTGCCCCAGGTCATGATGGAGAATTGGACTCATAGAGCCCACCTAGTAATTAGGTATGTTAGGGATCTACCTGCAGATTGTGTATATAGCAGTTCCCTAGGTTCCGTGGTGTCTGTAAGTTATTAGTACCTGTACACTAGTTCAACACTGCAGTTTGAATTAGCCGCTGTGTTTTGGATGTCACAGGGACTGTCTGCGTACATGTGTGTGGTCTTTATGACTCAACGCTATGACAACCCTTTACGTACATTGCCCACCATACTGTATGGTTGGGCTGCTTGTGTTGTCCAGCATGTCCGTACCCATGTACATGTGTAAGGTCCATGTAGCTAGGCTTGTAAGACGCTGCCATGGAAATACATGCTCCTTGGAAAGAGTGGCCCTAGTCTCTAGCTGCAGTGTGCTTCAGTTTTATCCTTGGTGTATGTTTGATTGTATTTTGTGTTTGTGGTGAGGTCCTGTTCAATTGTATCTCTACATCTTACAGTACTGGGGATTGTAATTGAAGGCGTATTCGAGCATCGACTTGTGTTTTTTTTGTTAGCCTTGTAAAGTCTCTTCACCAATTTGGCTGGAATTTGACATTGGATGGCGGAATTATTTTCAATGTAAGAGGTGATAAAATTTGAACTTGCAAGCATTAGATGCCCTTAGGTGTTGTAGTTGTTGTTTTCATTAGTTGCTACTTTTTTACTTGGAAGGAAAAGAAATGCCCCTCCTTTGCTAGATTAGGTTGTTTGCACACCTGGTACTCTGGGCAGGCACTCATCTATAGCTCTTTAATTCCATGTGTGTAATCGCTGGTTGTAGAGAGAAGGTTTCCTTTAGCCCCAACATCGCAACTTTCATACCCCAGAAGGAGAATTTGACATTTGAGAACATGAACCACTACTGTATAATGTTCACTCTACCCAATCATTTCCTTCCTCATGTTTGTATGAGTTTTATAGGCATCAGGTTGGAAAGATATGGTTGGTGTTCTGGTGTGCTTCTGATTAATAGCTTACATAAAATTGTGGTAGTATGAAGCCCTTTCAAATAGGTGTGGGGAGTGGCGGAGGCGAGATAATAATAGCCGCTAATTGAAACAAACAGCCATGTGGAGATACGCTTCGCACATTTGCAGTCGTGGCTCCCCTAAGGGATGCAAGTTAAGCACTAGTTCTATCAGATTTCAGAAATGCATTACATAAAATTGGTTATGTGATGGAGAGATATATTAATTGTGGTCAGACCATTAGGGATAGTGTATGTGGCCATGGAATAAGAATGCCTTTTTATTCAAATACCCTCAATTTGATTACAGTTCATGAGTTGTAGGAATCTGTACTACAGTTTAAATGTTACTATTGTTAATAGACTGGCTTTATTGTATTAATGGAGCAGTTCTGGCTCATTTATATTTTTAACTTAAGTTTAGTGAGTTTTGTTTAGTTAAATTAAGTTAGTAAAGAAAAGAGGATGTATGGATGTAGCAAGTATGAGTGAGTAAAATGGGAGTATTTTAAAAGGTTGAAGAAGGATAAGTTTAGTGATAACGTTGTTTGCGGTGATTGATGAGTAGTTGTGCATTCCTGTGTTGCTAGGTTAGGATCACACCAGTCTGGAACACTGCCACCTTCCTGTTTGGGAAGATGTACTAGTGAATTTGAATTGTTGGCATGAATTGTGAAATGGTATTGTGCATGTGCTAATGCTTAGTGGGTTTTTCTTATTTTAGAAATCTTATGCTCTTAATTTCAAAAGATGTTTAGTTATTCCAATTAATTGTGTGTTCGGCTTAATTATAAATATAGTCATACAGCATTGCATTCCAAATGTTTCTTTAAAAAAAATTTTTCAGCCATCAATATTGACATGATTGTGTAATGGTGCTTGCCGTTTTCGTCTTGTGTGTGTACAAATTTGCAAGATTTCTGTTTGCTGGAATCTAATACAATAGTCTCAGTGGATTTTCCATGTTTGATTTGATAATTATTTTCAATTTACCTCGTTACTTGTTCTGTTCCAGCATGGATATGATCATGTGTACCCTAAACTGGCCTCATTCCCTCCAGACCACCAACTGAGAGAAGAAGCAGTAGGAATCAAAGTGAGTGTTTATTTACAATATTTCCTAGTGGATTTTGCATCTTAATTTTGTTTTCTGCCTTCCTTTTCTTTCATATTAAGTTCCTGTTGCTTTTTATATTTATTAATTGATTATTTTAGTCACAATAATATTGATGCATGCAATAGATATTTTTGTTCTTACATTTGTAAATATCGGATCACTCTGAGTGTGTGTGTTCGTGTGTGCAGTATTATTCAAGCATCACGGAGGCAATAAAGTCGTCTCCTCGTGACAAGCCCACGAAGATATTTGTGCACCCGGGAGTCTACAACGAAGCAGTTGTTATCGACAGACCTGTTACGCTGGTCGGAGCAGGTAAGGGTTTATGTAATTAGTCATAATCCCTCTCTTGAATGTTTAAGTTTCCAAGTTGAATTATTTGATACACTAAAAGAAAAAGCAAATAAAGAGATTAAGATCTGATGTAGTATTTTCTGGGAGTTAGATTGGATTATTATTTTTATTTATTTATTTTTTTTTTTATATATATTTTTATATATATATTTATTTATTTTTTTTTTAATCTTAATGCTTTAATGCAAATTTTGATCCCTGGGACCAGCCATAGCTCCTTTGAGGGGGGAGTTGCTAGAACTCCAGACAGTGTGGTGGTTGTGTTGAGGTGTCAATGGCTCCCACTTGTCTCCCAATAAGCTTGTTTTCTATCTCGCAAGTTACAGCTCTCCAGTCTTTGCCAGAAACTGCTAATATGTGAATGGGCCAATCCTCTCCCCTACGCATTACTCTGTCAGTTTGGGAGTATCAGCTAATGCACTCAATCTGTATTCTGTGGAGTTAGCATGTTGGCTGGATTAGCATGTCTTGTGTATACATTGTAAGCTCGAACAAGTCTATCTAAACAAATTTAATTTGACCTTTTCAAAATGTTGACAGAATTTCAAACTCCTTTTATAGCCTTGCTATGTATTCTTGATAAGCATTAATACACTTTTTTTAAGCACTTCTAGCAACTTTCCCCCAGTGCTGTGAAGCTGTGATGTGGTCTGAAGGCATATCTATGTTGGCACCTTTCAATCCAGTTGAAAATCTTTGATGTGTGGTGAGTGGGGAGGGGGGGGGGGGGTAAAATAGCAATAGCAGCCAAGTGCTAAGATTGATAAAAATGAAGTCTTAAGAAATATAACACCTCAGCAGTGTTGTTACCTTGCACTAGATGCTCCTGGGTGGTAATATATTCATTGAAGGAAGTTGTGGAAATGATTGTTGTTGTTTCTAGGCAACTCCCATCTTCCTTCCTTACATTTCAATTGGGATTTGTCTGCTTCCTGTATCTTACCAACTCTAATGGACTTTAGAAACCCACTTGAGAACCTCTGAACTTATCTAAGTGCCAATTATTTGACCCATACTGCAACTTCGGTACTATTTGGTCAGACCTTAGCGGATGTTTCATTTTGTTCTGATGCAGATTAATAACCACGAAGCCTCAACAGTGGCTGTTGAATTTTGTTTAAGTGAGAGAAATGAGTGATTTCAGGACCTGTATAAGGTTGTTGGGTGTCATTGTGGTGAAGAGGGATCATTGATACGCTCTTAAGTCAATTTCTACTTCCTGAACTTTTTATCTTATTTTATTCTGTAGTATCGTAATAATTATACCTTGATGCACTCAGACAAAGAGGGGAAAAAATTTCTTTTATTTTTTTAATTTTATTTGTATATTAATTATAAATAAAATTTCTTTTTTTAATTTTATTTTAATTTTTTTTGATGTGCCCTTTTTTCAATTTTCCAGCATCCAGTAGATCTTGATTTTAGATATTAAGGATTCATGTTCTAGATTGCTGCGGTCTTGCATGCTTTTCCTTATTATTTCTATGTTTCCTTGTCTCTATTGCAGTATAGACTGTTGTTGTAGCTGTCCATACTATTGTAATTGCTAATGCTAACAATGTATTGCTGAGGAGTGTACATGTGTTATACTGTACGTCTGTCTGTCTGTCTTCAGGTCATGACAAAGTGCTGTTGGTGAGCTCCACACAGACTGTGGTCGAGTTTACTCCATCGGCTGTACCTACATGTATATGCAACATGGAAATTAAGGTTAGCTGTGTTGTTATATTTAGTGTTCCTCCCTCGTATGTTCCTTTTTGTATTTACAGTATTTGTTTGTTTTCCCGTTGTTTTTAACCTCTTCCTCAAGTCTTAACATTTCCAATACCACTTTCCTCCGGTTTAATTCCACCCCCATCTACCCTCAGCTTTGTAACCTCGGCTGTTTCCCCCCTCCCCTCCCCCACAACCCCCTGTCTTCCTCTCTGTATGATCTATCAACCTCTTCCTCATCTTTTGTTCCATCTCTTTCAATGACTGGCGATTCTCAGATAACCATATTCCTGGATATCCAGTAGCTTCACCTCTCAGTATGATGTGTTCTCTGATACGGTGTTTTCTTTTGAAGAAATAAAATAAAATCCTTCTTTTACTTTATAATACTTGATTAGCTGGTCTCCATTACATCTGCAGCGAACAGGTTTTTTAAAGTATGTTGTATTGGGTACTTAAAAAATAAATTAAAATAACAGTTGTGCTCAACTAAATTCCTTGTGCCCCATCCCTTTCCCTATCTCTTTCCATCATTTCTCCACTTGTCGCTAAACTGTGTCCCTCATTATTTCCTCCAGTTTGATGCTCCTACCCCAGGCTTCACAGGAGAGAGACTCTACTGCCTCAACATCCCAGCCAACTGCGAACCTTCCATCCACCACTGCCACTTCACTAACTCCTCCCTCTGCGGCTCGTGTATCTACGTGCATGGAGAAGGGGCGCGGCCTCACATTGCGTCCTGTGTCGTGTCCAATGCTAACAATGTTGGGATATTTGTGGACGACCATGCCAAGGTGAGAGGGTGTGGTCAATTTATGTACCTTGAAATTATTGTATTTGTGCATTGAAGTCGTGTGAAGGATTAATCAATACACATACTAAATATCTTTCATAAGAAATACATATTTGCACGAGTTAAAAGAGATGTGGGATTAATAGTAAACAGTGGGTGGGCGGATGAGGAACAAAGTGAGGCAGAAAGAGCCAGTCTGTAGCAGCAGTTCTAACAAGGTTAGGGGACAGTCAAAGCCATGCAGTGATTGTTGTGAATCTAATCTGACACTCTGTGGAGGTTTGAGCTCGCACTTGCATGTAGCTGAGGTTTAGTCTGCTATTCAAGAGTCACCATGCATGGCTTCTAGAAGGGAAGCTTTACCTATAGCAGCAGACAAGCCACACAACCTTGAGGTTTTTGTTGATAGATAGTTAACCATCTCCACTGTCCTCCTCTTCATTCCTGTTTATCTATGGCTGTAGCTACGTATTTGCCTTTAGGCTCAGTGTCAGTCTGTTTGCCTTTGAGGAATTTCTCATCCTTTGGGCCGTAAAATTTGTAAATTAATTGGTGTATTGGTATGAATTAAAATGCTGTTGTTAAAGAAACTCTTTAATTTTTTAGCTGTTTTACCTTCATAATCTGATGGTAAATGTCAAGTGTGAGCTTTTTGTCATAATATATATATATACTTATCTGCAGGGTCGGTTTGAAGGTAATGACATTCACAATAACAAGTTGGCTGGTGTTTGGATTAAGAACTATGCCTCTCCTCTGTTCAAGAAGAACAACATTCACCACGGCAGAGATGTGGGTTTCTTCATCTTCCAGGACGGTCAGGTATTGAGGGCTATTTTAATTGCTTATTAACTGGAGTGGCTAACATCTGTGAACTTTGTACTCCAGGGCAATTAGGCTAATTGGCCCTAATAATGTTAAGCATTGAGACTAAATGACTAGATTTTTAGCTAAGTGGGTCTGATGAGTTTGCCGGTGGTCAAGGCACCTGTTCGTAATTATTTGCATGCTGCTTCAAGGAGAGAGGTGTGGCACCCCAATGCATAATCATGCCTATTGGTTCGTTGTTGTTGTTGTTGTCATTTAAAGAGTATTTTCACAGCAGTTGATACGCATCTACGTATTGTTTAGGGTATACTGGAAGAGAATGATATCCATCACAACAGGATAGCCGGTATCGAAGTGAAGAATGAGGCTAATCCCATCATCTTCAACTGTTCCATTCACCATGGCTCTACGGGAGGCGTGTACGTCCACGACAAGGTAATTTAGAAATGATTGGAGGTGATCATGTTAGCATTAAGGGTAATTACGAACTGACCTCTCTTCCTATTTGCATTGATTTCTGTGATATTGTCGCCAGAGTTGTTTTGGTGGACACCTTAATTGGAGTACTGATACAGATGACTATACACTGTGATTGGGGATATAGCAAGTATAGTGTGTGTAGTAACTACTGCTTTTACTTTGTGCACACATTGAAACCACGTCCACGATCTGTTATTACCACAATGCTTTTACCTTTCTTTAACCTGAGTAGCTTCGGTTAAAAATAAATCAGTCTCAGCCGTCTGCAGAATGGAGAAATGGCTGTGCATTTCTAAGGTCAATCAGGAGCAGTGGACGTGCAAGTGTTTGAAGTGGGTATTGGTAGTCATCTTGATAACTAATGCAGTGATGCATTTCCATTATGGACTGGCAATACTCCTAAGGCTTAAAGGTGCCAGGCTAACTGTAAAGAGTGGGTGTTGTGACTTTCTGGTGAACAGGCCAAGCATATCTTGTGTGCAGGAACAACTTGATGTGGTCATCTCTTCCAGGAGGCTAATGCAATAAATCATACTTCATCTCACCTCTGCCCTTTCTTCTATGCTAAACTGTTACATTTTCTATGCATCTACACTGCCTTCCTTTATTTGTAGTTTTTTTTGTTTACTCATGGAGCAGGAAACAGTCTGCCAGTCTGTTGTTACTGAGTTCCTCCCTGGAGATTTTTTTTTTGTCACTTGCGCTGCTGTATCTTTATTTGGAGCCCCAGTTTCGTGCCCTCTCTCTCTCCACATCACAGGGAAGACTCTTGTCAGGTTGCAGTATGTGCTGGAGGCGCGGAACCCTTCCCCAAGGTTGTCGCTAATTTGTACCAATGTACGCTAATGAACACGCAAACACCGTGAGACCTGTGAAAGTATCCCGGGTCTAAGGGTTGGCGGAGAGGATATAGTATTACACTTTCCAAATGTGCAGCAAAGGGAGCCTTATGTGCTGGACAGAAGTATAGACAGAGGCAGTATTGAGTCTGACATGGTATTCAGCGCTGGGTGGTGTAGAGTTTCTATCCGATAGTTGGTGGGGCTTTGCCTCCTTTTGAGTGCTTCAATCGCTAACATTACCTTTACTATGTCATCAATTATATGAAACTCCACCTGATCCCTCTGTTCGTCAATTATTAGTAGATTCCTGAGGAATTGTCGAAACCCTAATTGCAGGCCTCAAGGAATGGCATGATTAGAGTCTTTCCTTTCAAGCTTATAAACTTCAAAAGCCAGTGATACAAATAGCTGGCACAGGTTATGGTTTGTTTAGGGATAGGAGCGTGTGGTGTTGATTGTAATCAGGAGCAGGTTGTGCTATAGGACTGGAACTTGTCACTCTGTCTCTATTCTAACCAGTATAATAATAATTATAATGAATAATAGTTAGGGACTGCCTTTGAGGGAACAACTGTTTTCATGATTCCAAAGTGGAGGGCGTGAGGGATCTTAAATATGGTTGTTCACGATGGCTGTGCAGTGCCTAACTGGATTTAGAGTATTAGCGACTGAATGGTGAAAACTTTACATAGATACCTTACCTAATAACGCAATTGGAGTGACAGTATATTATCACTACCTTGAGTAGGGGATACTAAAGTAATAGTGTCCCTCTCTGAATGCCTTATGGATTTAGAGTCCCTCTGTCACAATGCCAGAACTGAACAAGCTACAATCTATTGTGAAGTTTGCAATGCAGAATTTTTTTTGTGAAGTATTCTGAAAATAAAATTGTTTAACATTATTTATTTCTAATTTAGGGACGAGGTCAATTTATCAAGAACAAGATATTCGCCAATACCTACGCTGGCGTGTGGATCACTGGCGAAAGCAACCCCACTCTTAAGGATAACGAGATTTACGGGGGACTTCAAGGGGGTGTGTACTTCTTTGCAGATGGGCGTGGTGTTCTGGAGAATAACAATATCCATGGAAACACGCTTGCGGGTGTGCAGATCAGAACGGGGAGCAACCCTATCATTAGGGACAATGAAATCCACCATGGACTGCATGGCGGCATATATGTGGTGAGTGTGTGTGTGTGCTAACCAATGCAAAAGTGTGTGTGTGTGTGTGACTGGCACAAAAGTACTTTCTTTTTCTTTTTTTCCATGTAACATTTGCTATGTTTGTAATAATATTATTTGCTAAAAGCTTTCACTTTGTTAATGCTGCATCACTTTGGCACAGAACTGATGTATTCGGTATCAGGGCTAACTTGTGAGGATGGTACAGTAACCTGGTTGTCCATAGTATTAGTGATTATATAAATAGTATTAGTGATTATATAAATAGCGAGTATGTGTGTGAACTTGATTTCTATCAAATACTCCTATTATGATTTTTTTCCCCTTCCTGTTAGCATGACAATGGGCGTGGCATCATTGAAGGTAATGAGATTCACTCCAACGCACTGGCAGGCGTGTGGATCACCACCGGCAGTCAGCCAACTCTCAGAAGAAATCGCATACACAGTGGCAAGCAGGTTGGCATCTACTTCTATGACAATGGCGGTGGAATTTTGGAGGAGAATGATATCTACAACCATTGCTTCTCTGGCATACAGATTAGGTGAGTGTGAATAGTAGTAATAGTAGTAGTAGTACTTGGTATAGTACGGTAGTAGTAATAGTGGGAGAAATAAAGTAATAATAATAGCAGTGGTGATGGTGGTGGTAGTATTAGTAATCGTATTATAATAATAGTAAAAGTATTTGATTTTTTTTTTTTTTTTTTTTTCAAATTATGTTTTGTAGAACTGGTAGCAATCCAGTCATTCAAAAGAACAAAATATTTGGTGGGAAGAACGGCGGCGTCCTTATTTACAACTCTGGAGAAGGTCTCCTTGTAGATAATGACATCTACTGCAATGCCCTGGCAGGAGTCTGGATCAAGACTGAATCTAACCCCATCCTACGCAGAAACAAAATCTACAGTGGAAAAGAGGGAGGAGTTTGCATATTTAACTCCGGACGAGGTCTTTTGGAGGAGAATGATATCTTTGACAACGCCTTCACTGGAGTCTTGGTCAGTTCAGGTAGTAGGCCTATTCTAAAGAAGAACAGAATATTTGGCGGGAAAGCGGCGGGAATTGAGGTGACCAATGGCGGCGGTGGAGTCATTGAGGAGAATGAAGTGTTTGAGAATGATTTTGATGGGATCAGTCTCGCCACTGGAGTGACAACGACTCTATTAGGTAAGGTGGACCATTTGGGGTGAGATGGGGATGGAGAGGAATATCCTGACCTTTTATTAAATGAACCAAAGGTGGAGACAGCACCAAAAGTGGGGGGGGCTTGATTTCTGCTCTTTTTTTGTGTAAAGAAAGACACGATTTTATGTGTGTGTGTTTTTGTTGTTTTAATCTGGAATAGTTCTGTAATAAAAGTTGGATCCTCTGTTGTTGTTTTTTGTTTGTTTTTTAACTTTGATTTTTTTTTTTTTATTATTAACTCGTTATTTGATTTATTTTCTCTCTCTCCCTCTCTCTCTCTTTAGGCAACAAGGAGTATGGTAATCGAATTACTCTCAACATGGCAGAGAGACAGGGAAAGTGTCTTTTTACAATCTCCAAGGAGAACACTTACCCCATGGCTGACTTCTACCGCTGCCTTACCTGCGATGTCACTGCTAGTGGTGCTATCTGTGAGAACTGCATCATCACGTGCCACAAAGACCACATCGTTCGCTTCCATCGCAGAGACAGGTGGGCATTATTAGAGCTTTATGATAATGACTAGCAGCAGGGTTTTATCCGGGAGGGAGAGAGAACTTTCTCCTTCCAACTTTCCAGCTTTTTTGCATGTGTGAAGTTTGTGTTGAGGCTGAACCCTAATTGCCACATTTAGTTCGTACAAACATCGGTCAATTTGGTGTTAATCACTTAGCATTCCCCTTGTCTCTTGTTAACTTAAGCAAAAGAGGGCAGTAGACTAAGACCCAAGCTGAATTTTCTAGTCGGAACCCTAAAAGGATAAACACTGTATTGTTGTTGTTTGTATTTACTTTTTTGTGTTTTTGAAACTCGTGAAGAATTATTGCACATTAGTTACGGTGCACATTAGTTTATTACTCCTTTGCTGCTGTAGCAAGTAATTAACAGATTTGGTGAATTTTGAGACAAACTTAAAAGTATATACCAATATTAATAGCAATATTTTTCTCTTTTTAACAGCCAATATAGCTAATTATAACTTAACCCGACGTTTCAACTTCTTGCCGAAGTCCTCTTGTTTGTGGTGTAATCTATTTTTTGTTGCATTTATTACAAATTACTATCATGCCTTTCTTGCTATTGTAAATTTGTCCACTCTGTAGACATTTGTGTGACTGTGGTGCTGGAGCACTCAGCTGCAAGTGCTCTCTGTCAGACTACCGGACCAACCCTACTTCCTCCCGTTCAACTTCTTCTTCCACCAATGCCACTTCTTCTTCTGCCTCATCTCTGCAGCGCAATAGACCGCCATCTTCGTCAACTTCCTCTTCCTCTTCCTCCTCCTCCTCCTCTTCTACAATCAACCAGCAACCCAACATGGCAGAGGGAGCAGCTGCTATCTGATCGTTGACCCAGTTACCATTCATATGGCCACCACTACTTTTCATCTTTTTCTCCGATCAATTAATTTTTTTTTTTTTGAAACTTTTTCAACTCTTCTAATGATACATTTTGCTTTTTTTTTTTTTTTTCTTCATCTTTTTGATTTCTTTTTTCACACTTTTTTTTTTATATATGGAGCTAGTCTCCGCTACATCTCACCTCTGCCCTTTCTTCTATGCTGAACTGTTACATTTATTCACTCTTATCTGTCCTGTACCTAAATTCACCATTACTACAGGTTTAGTAATTAAACAACAAAAATAATAAGGTTAATCATTGGCTTGATAAGGTGATCTACTAACACTTGTGCTATATTCCAACTGGTAAAATTACAGGATGAACTGCACAAACACTATGGTGATTGTAAGAAACTGGTTGAAGGAGGTAGTGAGTGGTAATGTGAATGTAGTTAGCTTTTGTGAGTTGGTGATGGTATTGTATCCCAATCCAGAGGTTGTAAGTGTTGTAGGGTAATGCCAGCATTCATTGTGGACATTCGTTCTTCTTGCCCCTACTGGATACTTCTGTACCACATCAGTAGTAGGGATGAGTGGCGCCGATGGCAAGTGCCAAGATATAGTCCAGTAGCAAATTGGAATGATGTCATCCATAGACCTGCAGATGAAGTCTGAAATGCTTGTTACCCATGTTTCATTACAGCTAGCTGTAATTACACTGGTTGAGTGCAACTCATGTTACATACAATTTGTATGAAATTCTCTTCTTCTCATGAAATAACTAAATTAATCGTGAATTTAGCTAATTAATTTCTAATATTTAACTCCTCTCTAGTCAATAAACTTGCTTATTCAATGGCTGCCTTCAGTACTGGTTTGTATGTTAATAACATTTTGTCTAATATTATAACAGTTAGGGTGTATCAACGGTCCAGTTCACAGTCTTGCAATATTTATGAGATATGCGTGGACTTCAACAAAGCTATTGACAGATTTTAGCTTACAATAATATCAACTCTGAGTAGAGATTATGAATATTGATTGAGTGGGACATAACATGTGTGTGTGTATGTGTGTGTGTGTGTGTGTGTGTGTGACTGTGTGTGTGTGTGTGTGTGTGTGTGTGTGTGTGTGTGTCCAATGAGCAGGAGATGGTTTGGCAGTAGAGACATGTACAGATGTTGCTTCCCAGCATAGCTAGTTCTTATGGTACTTAGGCCTGCCAGATTGTGTTGAAAACCATATTTTAAATTTAAAGGAAATTTATTTCTTCCTTATTATTCCATAACTATTCCAGCTTATTACATGTTATTATGGTGTTTGATTGTATATAGTAACAATTTGAGGTGTCATGAAATAAGTGATTGAATTTCTAACCAGTCACTCACTACTATAGTATCGAATGGAATCAATGTGAAAATTCAATGAAATATTCCAGTGAATGTCTTTATGTCTCAGTGAAATTGCATGGAAAATGCAGCTAAGCAGTGGTGTAGGAATTAGGATGTTTGGGGATGGGGGGGGGGGGGGGGGGGGGGGGGGGGGGCTTCAAAGGCATATTTCTTTTTTTGGTGGTTAAAGTGAAAAATCATTTCTTGAGATAGTGCCTCATAATTATGGGTGGGGCTCCAGCTCTTCCTACGCCACTACTGAGGATAACTGGAAGTATCTTCAGCTGCCACTAAATACTTCAAGTCAATATACATTGACAATTAGGAAAAGTACGACAAAGTTATCAAGATCGATTTGTCTGTTGGCTGCAGTCCCACTTTACCAAACACCCACTTAAATTTTTTTTATTGTAGTAATCATGTGATGGCTTTGACACCATGACATGGGGTGGTTTTAAGTTGATTATTAGTAAAGGATGCCACACCTCCAGTAAAGTGATTAGCAAAATATACTCTTAGCTTGCTCTTAATTGCCCATATTATTCTACTATGTTGATTCACATCTTTTATCTACTGTCAAATTTAGGTAATGATCATCAATTTTCTTCATCCCCCCAACCTACAATAACTTACTTAGTTACTCAAACTTGCAATATTGGAAACGCACCAGTGAACAACCAACAAATTAAATAATATGAGCAATATTTATAATATTGACTGAGATGTGCACAATTGTTATAATGTACACACAATCCATGGCTTGTAGTCCTTCACTTGTACAGATACTCTGAAGCACAGAGAGTCGTTCTTGAGGTACTGTGTGTTCTTCTCTGGATCATGAGAGAGTGCAGACTGAGAGATAAAGTTGATATATCGGTAATTTTTATGAGCATATCCAAATTTACTGTTCTTATTATACTCCAGTGTCATAGTAGTATGATGGTCCCTATTTGATAACTGGTTGAGCAGTGTGAATGTGACAGTTCCCAAGAAGGGCCACGACAAACTTGCATCACAGGAGCCTTCTAACAACCGGACAAACACTGACACATGTGTGCCTTTACATGACTGCTCTCCATTACAAGCAATAGCCACACTCATCTTGTACCCGCCAGGATAAATATAAAACGGTTTATCGAAATACCACCCGTTTTGGAGTCCTTCATTGCTTCATATCCAGTAGCTCTTATAATTCTGACACAACTTGATGCTTCACTGGAGGAATAGTCCCTCGCAAATACTTTATATTTGTCAGTGCAGACCAGCCATGGCTTGTGTTTGTCCACTTTCACTGACACTCTGAAGTACAGTGTATCATCCAGGAGGTACTGTGTGTTGGTGGCTGGGTCAGGGCAGAGAGAAGAGTGAGGAAGAAACCGACTCTTACCAATATCGACTCCTCTCTGGAAGTCGTCACTGACTGGGTAGTAGCATATTTTTTTTTAAATGGTTGTCATCAGCTTGTTGGTTCAGCAATTCAAAAGTTACATTCCCAGTAAATGGCCATCGTAGGCTACCATCTTAATGACCTTCGGTTAACTGAGCAAAGACAGACACATGGGAAGCCAAACCTTCTCCGTTCCCATTGGCATCCACAATAATGAACATCTCACAATAATGAACATCTTGTAACCACAAGGATGAGTATAAAAGGGTGCGGAATAGAATCTCTAATTCTTCTCTTTCTTGCTGGCATATCCTGGTAGTTTGAATACAAGTGCCTCTCCTTCTGACAGTGTCTTGTGTTGTTCTTCACGTGAGCTGACAGTATCTAGTGCCCAGTCCAAGTGCTTCTCTCTAGCTTCTCTCTTGTGTTTCTCCACATCTTTCCTCATCATCCTCACTCCACAGCCAAGGCTCTCATAGGCAGTCCACACCAACATACTCACAAACACTCTCATGTTTCTTAGCTGGCTAACTTCTCTCCACAAAGCTGGCATAGATAATTATCTATAAAAAAAAAAGAAAAGAAAAAAAAGGAAAACAAACAAAACAATAATGTATGTTTTCAATACTACAGTATAGACTCTGAACTGACTACATATTCGGGATCAGTGCTTTCAGTTCATAAATAAGAGGTCGTTTGCTTTACGAGGTGGCGCCACACATTTTCGAAATAGTGTAGCTAGAGGTAATTTACTCACTACAAAGCTGGGTACGAGTGTTATTACCACCAAAAGTTGGATGAGGGCAACAAAAAGCACTCATCTCCTCCATAATTATTTAGAGAGTGAATATAGACTACAATTCTTGTTGCTAATTCTGAACACAGCATTAATTCAATATTAAAAAAAAACCCATTGAGAAATAAAAGTAATAATGGCTATGAAAACCGAAATCACAATACATTAACTTCAGTGATACACAATAAAGATAGCTAACCTCAACATGGAACCACAATGCATATTGTTAAGCAAAGCAGTAATTAATTAAACTTCACTGTACTGCCTAAAATACTGTGTATCCAACCCAGCTCTTTCTTGCTACAGCTATTAGCTATAGACCCTTTGCGGTTACGTCATTATGATTACGAGAAATGAGAAAACATTTTAGTTTAGAATATAACCCCATTCTCCTCGTAAGTTCTATTCTATGAGAGAGCTGTATCAAATTCTTACGTTTCTTCTTTTTCTGTGCAGGAATTTCTGAGATTGATGGCTGCACAAAATAATTAAATTATTATATTAGCTAATACTTACAGATCTTGAAAGACGCTGGTTACAAGGTAAGAGTTTGTTTTGCGAGACCCTTTACCGACTACCAGGCAGGTCATTTGTCTGACATATTTTTTATTACAGCTATGCGTAGTGTAAATTTACTCTGTCTCAGTAAAATTAATATGCATCTGAACAAAAAAAACAACAGAAAACACGGAATTGACAAGGAATAAAAAAAACAACAACAACAAAAACAAAAAAACCCCAAAAACAACAACAATCCAAAAACTAACAAAGTAGAAAACAGAAATTGATTATGGTAAATATTGCCATGCCTTGAAGTCCTTCAGTTCCACTCTGAAATATACAGTATCATTCATGATGTATTGGGTATTCTTGACTGGATCATGAGAGAGTGCAGCCGGCCTGTGGTTGCCCACTTTCACTGACACTCTGAAGTACAGTGTATCATCCAGGAGGTACTGTGTGTTGGTGGCTGGATCCAAGCCAAGAGAGGAATTAAAAATGAATTGCGAATATCCGAAACCATCATCGTGAACAACAGGGAAGCTGGCATCGTGAAAAATTACTCTTTTGTGATGGCAATCATCTGCCAATTGGTTTAATAGTTCGTAAGTGACTGACCCACAGAAGGGCCATTTTAGACCACTGTCGTAGCGACCTTTCAAGATATGAAAAGCCCTTACCATTTTCCATCACATGTATTTCGATGCACATCTTATAACCACCACAATGGCTGTAAAATTGGGCTGAGTAGAATGTCTCATTATTATCTTTCTTGCTGGCATATCCTTGTAGTTTGAATACAAGTGCTTCTCCTTCTGACAGTGTCTTGTGTTGTTCCTCACGTGAGCTGACAGTATCTAGTGCCAAGTCCAAGTGCTTCTCTCTAGCTTCTCTCTTGTGTTTCTCCACATCTTTCCTCATCATCCTCACTCCACAGCCAAGGCTCTTATAGGCACAGGCTACTATAGTGTACTCGCAGCTACTTATCACATGAGACTTGACCTTCTTTTGTTCCATGGAGTCAGGACACCCACTTGTCTTGTTGGGGCAGGAGGTCACCTGTTCAGGGAAGACATTGCCATGTTCTTCTAAAGGCTATTTACCTTTACAAAGTTTACACTCGGTCCCTTTCAGACCTGAAGATCAAATAATCACATTATAATGGTGAGAATCATACTTGAGACTGTGCATGTGTGTGTGCACATGTGTGTGTCCATTATAACATGTACATACTATAGTTGCATACTATCCGGCCTTTACTTGTAATCTGAGAGTTTTCTATCTTTTCCTGATGCCAGAGATTTTATTTTTTTACAAGATAGATTATATATATGTATATATATATACACACGGTTGAAAAAGTGGCTTATTAGAAATTGTGCAGTATAAATTAAACACATTATTAAGTTCAGTTCTCCAGTAAAAAAGGAAGGGGAAAGAAAGAGGTTACTTTGAGTTACAAAAGAAAAAAAAAAAGAAACAAGAAAATTTCTTGTATAGTTACTTTGAGCAATGTAGTGAAGTCAAAGTTTTGTCAATGTTTAAAGGCACAGTGAAGTCTGACTATATGATGGAAATCTATGTTCTATTACAACATCAACATAATATTTATAATTAATAGGTTATATCTTTAAAGTTTATAGACTACTTACCAGCTGGAAATTCTCCCACTTTGGAAGGATTGTGCTTCCTGGTTGTTTTCCTTTTTCTCCGAATACCACCATATATATTTTCAGTGTGCATGTGTGTATAAAAGGTATCAAGAATCATGACGAATATTACGCAGACTTGAGACCACATTTTAAGGGTAGTAGCTCAACCCTTTACCCAATCTCTAGTTGTGTGGAAAAACAAACCAAACAAAATAAAAAAACACACAACAAATCTCAGCTTTGGCTATGCTTACATAAAAAAAATTCTCCAAGTTATCACACTCCACAGTTCACTCAAACTTTTAATGTGATGATAAAGTCTTCCCACAGTAAGTATGGTTTAGCTATTTACTCACTGATCGGCAAGGTTGTCCTACTAGCGACCTCCTCTTCATTGCGCGCGTGACAACCACGGTGGAACAGGAACTGCAGGTAACAACAGACCTTTTTAAAATGGTCGAGCTGCAAGTGAGGTGGGAAAGGAAGATGATTGCAGGGAACTACACGAAATTGGCTACAGATCGGCATATCTAATAGTGATGATCCTTTCCTAATTTTCCCATCTTAACAGGTAAAAGGTCGTTGAATCTTGGTTCTGCCGACCACCACCACAATAATTGCTGCTGCTGTAGAGAGACCTTTTACCTAACAGGACCTATTAGAGGTTGGTAAAGGGTTTATTCTCTCATTCACTTACAATTCATTCGTCAATTCCCTGAAAAAGAGGGCGAGCTTGTGTTTATTGATCACCTGTTGTTCTATCTTGAACACAGCTACTAGGCAGTGAAAATAAATGCACCATCTAATCTAAAAACACATGTATAGTGTGGCGATGTCAGGAACAAGACGGGTCGTAGAACTTGGGGTTGTAAGGCCTGAGTGTATCTATGAGTAGCAAGGATCGCCATAGATGAAGGAGTGAAAGAAGAAGCCTGGAACTTAATAGAGTCCAATCTTACTTGTTAACCCTAAGCGCGCATGCGCGAGAGGGTTATAGTAGTCGTCCTGTCTGTTTGTCTGTGTGTCTGTCTGTCTGTCTGTCTGTCTGTCTGTCTGTCTGTCTGTCACGCTCTGGTTTTGGAGATTACTGACAATTAACAGTTGATTTAGGTATGAACTTATGCAGGACGAAGAGTTACGACCTTTTATTGTGCTACTTTTTTAAATTGCATGTTCTTTTGGAAGGAGATTACTATAAAATTGTAATAGCTAGGTAGTGTTTAATAGCGCTGAGGGTTCGCACCTTTGGTGCTTCATTGTATATAGATTAGATCAGAATGTATTCACCAAACCAGACCAGGATTAGGAAGTTATACAGAGCGATACGAAGAAAGACTGAAAAGTAAACAATGAACGAGTGGTTAAGAATATAATTTGAACATCTACGATAGGATCATGCGCGTAATGAATGCATGTGGTGAGAATAATGTGCGTACGTAGTAATGTTAAAGAAGTCTGTAGAATCAGGAACCTGAACATGGTTGTTAGCTACCCAGCTTGCAGCAGTGTACTCCTCCGGGTAGTAATTTCTGGATGTTCAGACCACTTCATTTACTTTAAGTAATATACTACTACAGTTCATATTAGCCTCAGTAGCCAGACAGCTTAGCGGTAGGTAAAGGGTTTGGCTACGTGAGACTAAGTTCATATGTGGTGTGTACATGTATAGGTTACACTGCAACATGGAGGTTGGTATGGTTTTTACACAAGGAGGCGGAAGGCTCCAGGATAGTGTAAATTCCATACCAACCTAATGGAGTGGTCCAAAGACTTGTACCATGGGTCTAGGCTATAAGAAATGGACAAAAACTAATTTAATTGTACGGTTCACTTTTCACCTCCTAGGAGGTTAGTATGAAATATATTAACCTCGAATTGAGCAATCTGATTGGACAGTTTGAACATACTATGGTACAAGTAATCTTATTTACCTGCTTGCACAAGGGCAATGGTTTCCAATGTCATGTCATGTAGCTAGCTACCACGCAACTAGACAATTTGTTCAACAAAAAAACAAAACTAACAAAAAACAAAAAATCAACAAGTTGTATGTGATAAAATTTATGAATGGACCAAAGAAAATGTACTACTAATGCTAATGCTATTGTTTATTTAGTTATTGTCAAGATAAACAATGACAACTGTTGCTAAAGTTATGAAGTATCTATTATGAAAATTAGCTATGTTTGTTAGCCTGAAAGCTAATGAATACTAATGGCTGCCCAAGCCAGGGTTCTAGAAAATTAGATTCACATCTTTGGTAGATTAGAGCTAGGGAATTTAATCGTTCTTCTGTTTGGGGGCCACAGTCAGGTTAATAGGCTAATGTTATCCAATTTAAATTTCAAAAGATTTTGTATGGCTATCTATCATTGATGTCAATGAACTATGTAATTTTTTCTTGAAGAGACTTGTAGTGAAAGTGGGAGGAGACAGAGTAGATCTGCCACCAGAGTGTCAGGCAGAGCAGCAACACTACACTTGTTATCAGGCCCCTAGCTGCCAGCTGCTGCCCTTCAAAGCAGGGAGGTTTATCTTAGGCTAAGTGTAATGTAAGGCTCAAGATTGACACTGAGGGATGCAGTGCTCAACCACGCCAGGGGTGGTGGTCATGTGATGGAACCCAAAATAGAATAGTGAAAATAAGGCATGAAATAATAATAGAACGAGGGTCAGGTGAACTGTAAATGAAAATGTAATTAGCTAAGTAGATATAATATAATATTATAAGGTTTTATGGAAAGTGTCTGAAGGCGGGTGGCTCATAATGTGGGAGGAGTGGTCACTACACCACAAGACTCTCAAGATGAATGCAGTCAGACATTTGCTGTACCGCTATATGTATAACCAATTCACCATATGTCTCACTTTGCCAGATTTTGGCATAAGTTTAGTATTAGAAGTTTGAAACTATCTATATAGAAGGAGATAGCCAGATTCTGGCATCAAAATGAACAAACAAAAGAAACTAGTATTGGAGAATAATTTACACAATTGTTGCATCAAATCTGTACGCCTCTTTCTCTGCTGTCCTGTTTCGTAGCCGCAGCTACAAAAAAGTCTACCGCATCCTTCAATCAGTATAATATGTAAACTTTGAACATGCTATTAGTGAATTATTACAAGTAGCTAGGGCTCATAACAGACACCATTATCGTTACAATAGCTACTGTGCACTACTTGAAATGATTATTTTCAGTTTTTGAAATGTTTTAGATGTATTCTTTCAATCCTATTGCTACATATCATATTCTAGAAGCTTTTGGAACAGTCCTTGACAGAGCTGAAAGAATGGTAGAAGTTATCAGAGCAATAAGTAATACATAATGTATAACATGTATGTATAGCTATAGCCATAATGTATATAATAACGTAGAACTAACTTCATAACTGACCTCATTAATTTACAATACTGAGCCCTGGTTATATAAAAATAATGTATATATTGATTCAGAAGACTATAGTATTAGAGAATTACTCTATGCTAATAAAACAGAAACGATTATTGAGTTTACATACAATAACAGTAGAAAAGTCATTGGGGAGTATGTTATTCAAAAATTTATTAACTTGTATCATTGGAATTGCCAACACTATGAGAGGTACTTTTACAGATGGTTTTACTCTTTTATCTTGCTTTTTGAGTATTTATATAGGAAAATTAACATGTATTTTTCACTAATATTACAAGGTAAGCTTAACTATTTCCACTACCACTATCATCATCAACCATTACAATGATGTATTATCATAGGAAAAAGTAATCCTTTTTTTCCCTCCTATAATATTAATGTCAGATAAGATATATATATATATTATTTGTATGTAGTGATAATCCTGTGTTTTTAATATTGATGATTATCAACTAATATAAGTCAAGCTATTTACTTGTATGTTTATAAATGGTACATGCAGTTGTAACCTCATCCAAGTCCATGCCAGTGTTACTAGGACACTATCTCACTCTAACTTGCTCTGTCTACAACTCTAATGAAACCATACTTTATTGGTTTCTCAATGACACTATTCTATCTGGACAGTCCACAAACACCTATGACATCTCTGGAGTTCAACTCAGTGATCTGGGATACTATAAGTGTGGAAATAATCCTAACTACCCACAGTCAGAAAGTTTTTATCTTTATTATGAAATTAGTAAGTATTGTATCGATCAAGGTCGTTAAATAATCAAATTTTTTAATCAATCAAACTATAACAGAACGTACAACTTCAAGTTCAGTTATACTGTCACTTGTTGTTGTTTTGTTTATTAACTATATTCATGTAGGTATACTTCAGGAATCAGATACATCAGTATCTTCTTTACTTTGCAACAGTCAGGACACAAAAGATGATATTCTTCGTGGAGTGATTCAGTTGTTGGTGAGAGATTATGGTGCCAGGCCATTTGGAAGCGTTAAAGTATATCCTGCTACTTCATGTCAGCAAGTCCACGATGCACACCCAATGCTGGAGTCAGGAGAATACTGGATCTCAATTGATGGGGCAGAGCCTATCGAAACATACTGTGAATTCTGAAACATTATTTTTCTAGCTAACATGTAATTATACTTTTATCAGTTGCGCTATCAATTTAGATACAAAGTGTTTACAGCTACTACACATTACTAAAAGGAAAATTTTGTCTTAAGTACCAGGATATGGTTAAATAACTTGCCATACACCCCCTAGCTATGCAGCTTTGTAGTCTAAACATTAGCTGCTCGCCCAACATTGGCAACTTTGAGCAGCTCATTTGGGTCTGACTTCAATCAGTTGATAAGTGTAATATAGTTTCTGAGTGCATTGCAAAATTTGATAAGTATAATCTGGAGATTACATTGTTGTGTGTAGACTTATGATGTCAGTAGCACTGGCATCATGGATTTGAAAGAAGAGAACCTGCCAGTATGAACAAAATAGAGCTAACAGCTGGATTGTAATATAAATTGTTTGAATTAAAAAGCCAGTGCTATTGTTTAAATGAGCATGTTAAATCTACTTTGTGAGTAACTTCAACCGTATATCTATATAATAATACACTTGTGTGTCAGTACCGATGACGACTGACGCCATACTTCTATTTAACTTATGTGTTGTCTATTTAACTTATGTGTTGTCTTTTAAGCACTACAATTGAATTTAAATTCTTTTTGTCACAGAATACATATAGAAAATTACAATTTGTCATATTATGCAAAAGTTTACTCCATTAGTTTAATATTTTATATATTCTATAATAAGTGCCAACTTTTCCGCAGATATTACCAGTTAAAATAACAAATTTTAAATTGCCCCAATAAATTTTTATCAAAAAAATACACATTAATTAAATTAGCTAACGTTAATAGTATTGTCTATTATATTTATATCTAACATTCGATTGGGGCAACTTCATTTTTCCTGCAAATAAAATAAGATAATTAAATGTAATGACAATAATTCCTTAATATTTCATTAATTTTACAAGTAAAATTATATCAATTCTATTTTTCTTTGATAATCTAAATGAAACAATTGCATGCAGTGTGTGCCAAAAATTGTAGAATTAAAAAATTTTTTTTAGGCACAGTTCACAATTGTCATCCTCATGGTATTATTGCATGTGCCTCAAACTATTTCATTTTTTAGCCAGTTGTGCACCAAACAGTTTTTTATGTACTAGATACAGTCTTTTTCTTAATGATAGCATTTTACCTTATATTATTAGGGACTTCTCCATTACCAGATTCTTCGTCTGTCTGAGATATTTTCATCTTCTTGGTTTTACAGTATGCGACGATCATAATAATGCTAGCAAGCATGAGTAATATTCCGGTAACGAGTAGGGATGCTGCAATAATTATGTGAGGTCTCAGGTTTATTGGTTTAGGCTCTGTATTTTGCTCAATAATCTGACCTCTCTCTTCTATCTTTCTATTTTTGAAATAGGGAAACCTTTCTGAAATGATTGAAAAAAAAACCCAAACAAAAACACAGTGAATTTGTATACTTTACTTAATTGTGTTGGCACAAGTATTTTTTGACTAGGCTATGGCAAGCAAAATACTACCAGAAGTGTTTATAGCACTTATGTTGACTTAAATGAACTTATTAAAAATGTTTGGACTTGATGATGATGAAGATTTACCACATATGTTGTGTAGTTAATATATGAATAAAAATTAAGTATAAATACTTAAAAAAGAATTAAAGAGAATGAACATTCAAAAGCCAAATTACTACTTACTTAAGCTTAATGGAAGTTTGTGTTTCGGAGTAAATGATTTACGACTGTAATCTTCACGTACGTCTTCATTGTTTGGATTGTTAGAGTCCACGTACTCTTGTAGACTATTAGTAGAATCTGATGAACTATCGATTCTATTCCCTACTACATTTGAAAATTCCTTGCTGAGATATTTCAACCCTTTGTGTATCATATCTGGCAATTCTGGGGCATATTGTACGATATATTTTAGAACTTTGACGTAAAATCCATCTACTGTTATTATTGGTCCCTCTCTCACACTTTGCTGTTTGGAATCTAAACAATGTGCAAAATATAGATACTTTAATGCTACAGCCATTATGTAGTTAACACATGGATTTTTACTATACATATGGTATTATGTAGATGTTAATGGATTGCAATGCAGTTCAATTTTCTGATTCACTTGATAATAAACTTGCTTTTCAATTAAAGTTGTACAAGACTTTTATTTCTATTATTGTTAAAATTATTCCAATTTTCTACAATATTAAATTATACATTTTGAATGTGTTTCTCTTACCCGATTTCAGATTGTCTTTTGAGTCCTCCATTTGATGCTGAAAAACATTTGAAGTGTGTCTGACTTGATTGAATTGGAAACTCTGAGCTGTAGTCTCTATTGGTGGAGACAACCTTTCCTTCTCCACGTGTTGTTTTTCTTTTCTCTGACTCAAACCAAATATGTTTGTCTTAACTTTACTGTCAAGTTGCTTATTATTCTCCAGTTGTATATTGTTTCTTACTGTATCTTGTTGCAGTGCTGTTTTGAAACAGTTACAGTAAACGTAAAAAAATCCACAAATATAAGTTTTTAATCTTTACAATCATGTCTACTTTGATAGCTGGAGAAATAAGCACATGGCTGCTAATAGTCACATTAATTTGTTAAACTCACCCAAATGATCTGGTGAAGAGCTTATTGAGGAAGGAGTCACTTTTGAATCCATTGTTTTGTAAACAGTGCTCTCATGAGGTCTTTTATAATTATTTCTATCCCTAAAGTCCATTTGTTGTTGCTGAAATATCTTTGAATCTAGATTGACTCTCCGTTCCACAAGTTATTATCCATGTCTAATGTAGTGTTAATAAAAGTTAAGAGTTTGGCTGTTGGTGAAATACACTTCAACGTGACCTTTGCGTCATACGGAACTTTCAGTAAATGGTTCAGAAACTTCTGAGGTATGTCGTCTACCTCTATTTGTAAGGATGCTAGTATTTATAACAATACGAATATTTGTACTAATTATTGCATATTTTTTTGGCTCTGTATAATCATAAAAATTGAATTCCATATTATCTTTAACATAAAACATAAATAACATTTAACTAGAGTATTACAATTGTAACTCTTAGCTTATATCTTGTTGTCGCACAGGTACCAAAGTTTAGTTTTACAAATTCTTGACTATTCAATATTGTAACACTGATAATGCTGTTTTTTTAGCTAAGATCTTCCTACTAAAATCAATAGCTTCCACAAAATATTTTATCATAACGGTTTGCAATATTTAATGTAAAAATTTCAGTGGTCCACTCTATGATCACAACAAAGTTATTATATCTTAAACATTTTGCACATTTTCGTATTTGATACTGAATAAATTGTCAGGATAAATTAACAATTCAATTATGGTTGTTCAAAGGTGTTGTAGGGTCAATTTGTTGTTCTTGAACACGAGATTCATCGAGAAAGACATTGTGGCATGGTTCTTCACTTTTGGCTATATTTTTTTAGTCCATGTAATTTAAGTGTCAAATGAAAATAATAATCACAATATCATATTATATACCTAAACGTTGCTCAAGTTATAACTCCTGAGAGTATCTCGCTTGTTTCACTTGCTCAGAAAACTATAAGAGATATACAACTAATTTTGAGGGTTTTACCACACAAGAAACACATTTTAAGCATTGATTATGATGTTTGAGAAACAATGTTTTCACACAACATTATTGTTTCATATAGATAAACAAGATTGTTATAGTAGTTTTTATTTCATTTTATAACTCACTCAAAGCTGATGGAATAACTGATGAAAAAGTACCATCTTGAAGAGAACTTGTGCCGATATTCTTCATGTGAGATTTATGAACAGGTAGATGTGTCCATTCCTTAACCTTACTTCGCTGTTTTCTATCCTGACCTAAACGAATAACTCCGGGAAGGAATTTTCTATTCGTCTTCTTGTTTTTATCAAGTGGCAAGTCAGTTTCTGAAGAAAGTATTGAGTCCTGACTGACATAGTGGCTAGGTGTATTAGCTCGCTGTTTTCTATCCTGACTTAAACGAATAACTCCGGGAAGGAATTTTCTATTACTTTTGATTTTACTGAGAGGCAAATTTGTTTCAGAGGAGAATACTGAGTTTGGACTGTCATGATGACTTTGTGGCTTAGTTTGTTGTCTCCTGTCCTGACCTTGCAGAACTATTTCGGGTCTATACTTTCTACTAGTAGGTTTATCAGGTTTGGAGTCTGGAATGTCTTTTAAATCATAAAGAATATTACCATTTACTACTTTGGATACTATTTTGGTAAGGAATGATTTGGAGGAATCAAAGAGTTTTTGAGCATTCGGCAAGTTTAACGTGTCTTTCCACTTTGTACCGTTGACTTTAAGCATAAATGTTCCCAAGGTTTCATTGACGTTGTGCTTGAATTTCAAATAGGTATTTAATCCATCATAGTTCACATGAAACATAGTATTTCCTGAGCCTACAGGCTTCCCATTGATATACCACTGCAATAGTTGTTCCGGAAAACCTGCGTACTGGGCCAATATTGTGGTATAAATGGAATTACCAAATTTCTCCTGAACTAGTTCTGTTATGTTCACCTCAAATTTATCTGTAGTTAATAGTACAATTTAATAGTCTTGACTAAATGTATGTTTCAACAAGTGTATAAAATTAAATAAACATAAGAAAAAAAACAGACATATTGAACTTACTAGTTGTGATCAGCATCTTCTGTAAAGATTTGGTTGTCACATTTGCAGTGCAACTGTAAAATCCTCTGTTAGCAACATTAAAGTGGTCAATAGTGACATTAGAGTAGACAAATAAATATGGAGACAGTCCGTTCCAAAAGTTATTGTCCATGTCTAATGTTGTGTTAATGAATGTTAAAAGTTTTGCTGTTGGTGAAATACACTTCAACGTGACCTTTGCATCATACGGAACTTTCAGTAAATGGTTCAGAAACTTCTGAGGTATGTCGTCTACCTCTACTTGTAAGGATGCTAGTATTTACATTAATATGAATATGTGTACAACTTATTACATAATAATTTTTGCCTTTTATAATCATAAAAATCTAATTACATTATTATCTATAATATAAAGCTTAAATTTATTTAATTAGTGTATTATAATTATTACTCTTGGTTTATATCTTGTTGTCGCACAGGTACCAAAGTGTGTGCTATCACAATTTATTCCATCATAAAGGATTGCTATATTTAATGTAAATTTAAAGTGGTCCACTCTACAATCGCAACAAAAGTATTATATCTTACATATTTTTGTAACTGATGAATAAGTAAATTGTTAGTTTATAGTCACAAATTCTATTAATTAAAATTGCTCAAGGATATTGTTGGGTCAATTTTGAACACTAGATTCATAGACAGACAAGGTGGCATGGTTCTTCAGTTTTGGCTATTTATTATTCAAGTCAATGTTATTAAAAGTGTCAAAAGAAATTAATAAACATAATAACATATATACCTAAGAGGATGCTCAATTACTCCTAATATTGTCTCGTAGCTTTACTCACTTAGAAAACTGCAAGAGATATAAAACTAATGTGGAGGGTTTCACCACACAAGAAACAAATTTTAAGCATTGATTATGGTTACCACACAATGCTATTGTTTCATATAGCTAAGCATGTTTGTTTTAGTAGTTTTATTTAATTTTATAACTCACCCAAAGCTGATGGAATAACTGATGAAAAAGTACCATCTTGAGCAGAACTTGTGCCGATATTCTTTATGTGAGATTTATGAACAGGTAGATGTGTCCTTCGCTGTTTTCTATCCTGACCTAAACGAATAACTCCGGGAAGGAATTTTCTATTCATCTTCTTGATTTTATCGAGTGGCAGATTAGTTTCTGAAGAAAGTATTGAGTCTTGACTGACATAGTGGCTAGGTGTATTAGTTCGCTGTTTTCTATCCTGACCTAAACGAATAACTTTACTCAAAAATTTCCTGCTAGTATGCTTTTTTGTATTATGTGTCAAGTCTGTTTCTGGAGAGAAGACTGTGTCTTGACTGATGTGATGCCTACCTGGCTTAGTTTGTTGCTTTCGGTCCTGACCTAGCCCAATTATTTCTGGTCTATATTTTCTATTAGTAGGCCTATCAGATTGGGAGTCAGGAATGGCATTTACATCAGAACGAATAATTCCATTTACTACTTTGGTCACTATTTTGTTAAGAGAGGTTTTAGGGGATCTAAATAGGCTTGACATTTGTTGAGGGTGTGGTAACTTTAAGCTGTCTTTCCACTTGGTACCATTAACTTTCAGCATAAAGGTTCCATAGGTTTGATTAACATCGTGTTTGAATCGCAAGTAGGTGTTGAGTCCATCCTGGTTTACATGAAAAATAGTACTTGTGGAGCCCACAGGCTGTCCATTGACATACCATTGAAGTAGTTGTTCCGGTACATTAGCATACTGGGCTAGAATTGTGGTATAAACTGTATTTCCTAATTTTTCTTGAATTAGGTCTGTTATGTTGACCTCATGTTTGTCTGTAAGATATACAAGAAATGTATGTAGCAACTGCCCCTATATAAAATGTTTTTGAAGGTGAGTTTTGTCTTGCTATTGTTCACAATAAATTAGTAGTAATTGTAAAATTGAGAAGTCATAAATGGTGCCTATACTAAACTACCAGAATTGCAGTATGGTAAAGACATATGAGCACTAATTTGCTTCAATACAAATTACATAATCTAGATAAGTTTACTTTCATAACAAATATATATATATGTATTTGTATTATGTGCACATAATTGAGTTATGTGTTTTACTGCAGAAGACGAAAGTGATAGCACTATAAAAGTTCATGGAGCAGAATATCGTACAGTGCCAATAGGGTAACTGTAAGCACTTATTTAACTATACCATAATAAAACAAAAGAAGTACAACTTTATACTGTATAACTTTATACTGTATTTAAGGTTACAATATGCTACACGACAATTCCATTCTAATCACAGTTAATCAGCCTGTTCTGACAAAGGCTGTAGTAGCTTTGCAGAATGATGATATAACTTACTTGTAGTGATTAGCGTCCTTTGCATCGATTTTGTACTGATATTGGTTGCACAGCTATAAAACCCTCTGTTCCTTACATTAAAGTGATCTATAGTGACATTGGATGATATAAATAACAATGGGGACAATCCATTGAGAAAGTTTTGATCGATATCCAAGGTAGTGTTGATAAAAGTTACTAATTCTGTATTCTGTGATTTGCAATTGAGGTTTACTTTGGCATCGTAGGGAACTTTAATCAATTGGTTTAGATAGCGTTGAGGGATTCCATTGACTTGTATTTCTAAATTACCTATTTTGGAAAATAACAAAACTATGTATACTAAAGTTTCTTATGACAATTTTCTATTTCAAAGTAGCACCATTAAATTCCAAGCTGACAATTTATGAATCAGCTAGAATAATTTTGTTCAGGCTACACTGCTTTCATATTTGTAATGTAACAGTAACAAAATTTAGCATGTCAATTTTGTAAAAACCAAACCATAACCTATTATACCATTTTTTATTTTAATATCACTTACCTTTCACCACATACAGTGTAATAGTATATATAAGTAACAAGAGAATCATCTTTTCTTACGACACAGTTCACTTCTAAAATAATGCTACTACCAATGACGCTGACGCCAAAAAAGTGGGTGTGGCCACGTTAGCCCGGTGCGCAGTCCTAACGTTCAACGCTGCACTTGCACGTACACACGTTAATGGTTACAAATAGATACCGGTATTGGAAACGGATCATAAACTGCTTGGTTCACTACTAATCATTTGTGTTCAAATGTGTGGGTGTAGATTTTTTGTAATAAATGTTTAGTTAATCCAGAGCATTTTTACACACACTTGTTACTTGGATATATCATTACCAGACTTGCATTGTACTCTGTTCATGACAAAACTATTGTTCCATGGATTTGCAAGTATGTGTTGGTGGGCGTGTAGCTATGATAAAGTGGGCCACTAATTCTCTAAATGAACTCTTCCAAGTTTGTTAAACATACCTTTGTTAGGCTAGCCATCTTCTTCAATTTCTCTAATTTAAAATGGTCTACTGTACCCTAGCTCTACTAGATAACTACAGAAGATTATTTTGGTGACACGACTATTGAACAATGGATTTTCAAGTAAATACCAATTATGGCTGAGACAAAAAGCGCATTAACTTACAACAACCACTAATTCCATTGGAAAATGGAGGCCCAAGACTTTAACTGCTAAGGTCCCTATTGTCGCCATAGCTTTCTGCCCTGTGTTGTTTTCTGTTATTATAATTTCGATGCCTTCACTTTTTAACTTGGTGCACCAGCACTAATGTACTTTTAAAATAGCATAGCTCAAAAGGTTGACACGCATTGACCTCTCATAACATGGGCCTAATACATGGATACCTAAATTTCAATTCAGTTTTGGAAGGCTCGCTTCCCTTGCCAACAATATATTTCCAACTTTTGTTGTTGTTGTTTTTTTTTTGTTTTTTTTTTTTGTATAGTTTTTCTATTTTCAAAGCAGCATCATAAAAATTCCCAGCTACAAATTATTAATCAGTAAAAAAAAAGACAAATTTTACTAAGTTAATAATTCATGACATTATCATCAACTATTATATACTATTCCATTTTATTATCACTTACCTTCCACCACATGTAGTGTAAGAGCACATATAAATAACAAAAGGAACATCTTTTGTTATGACACCTATTAGATTGAAGGATAAGTAATGCTACTACAGAAGACGCTAACGCCACTAAGTGGGTGTGGCCACGCTTGACTGGCGCGGTCACGCGGCTAGCCTGGTGCGTCACGCTGCTAGCAGCCTGGTGGCTTGTCTAACTTTCTGCCATGCCAAGTAGTGCAGGGCATATGCCATGATGAATAGTGGCTAGAGCGGCTGGTATTACAACTAATTATGTGCTCTGGTCAAATAATGAGTGAGTTTGCAAAGCTGATGCACACAGAAAGTGCTAACTGCAAATAATATGCATTTTTTGTTGGAAATGTTTTCTTTTTGATTTTTGTGCTATGCTTTAGCAACACAGCAATTTTACACTTACTCTTACCCTAAATATAATTTCTTTTAGTGACTATCCAACAATGGATTGCAAGTAGGACCCAATATGGTGGGTAAGGTTGTGACAAGGAGACTATAAGATAACTATCTACCCCCACTAATTCCAATAGATGAAATTTGCAAGACATAACTGAAAAAATCTCGACTACTTTTGTGTCTCTACGGTTTTTCCCCATAATTTTTTCGAACCCCCCCCCCCCCCCCACGTTTTAACTTCGAGCGCCCGCGTTTATGTTGACATTTTCATGCAGTACAACATCTATCTCTTTCAACTTAATGTCATACAAGTACATACTATAACCTCTATTGTGATTTTAGGGTAAGAGGTTCACTTCTCTCACTGAATGATATGTTTCAAATAAAAATCTATTTATATTTAGAAAAGTTTATAATTTCAAAACAGCATTCTAAAAATTCTAAGCAATAATTTAATCCCTTAAAATAATGTTTAGTTTATTCATACAAAGCTGTAAAAAGAGCGGTAAGTAGGTCAAAAGTTCAAAAAAAAATCAATCTGTTATGGTATTGTTTTTAATATTACTTACTTTCCACAACATGTAGTGTATGAGTATACAACAGTAACCAAAGTATCATTCTTTGCTGCGACACTCTCACCTCGACTATAAAATGTTACTGATGCGAACGCCACTAAGTGGGTGTGACTACGCTAAATTGTAGCGCGCTGCACTCATTTTCGGCTCTGCCGCCTGTATGTGCGTAGGTCTGAGCTGAATTGTCACCAGGGGTGAATCTATATAGACCTTACCATGGCAATTTCTCTACAAATGTATTCATATGATTTGGTATACAAGTGAGAGTTTATTTCTATTTCTTCAATAGCTACACTAATATGATATTGATCAGTATCCGCCGATCCAGGATTACTGCTGTGTAATTTTCTTCACTCGATTTTATTTGACCTTTAACTGATAGCTTATAGTAACTTTATGGCTTGCGCTTACTGTTTATTGTATATCTGAATAAGATCTTGTGATCTATGTTATTACAATGATTTGTTTAGAGTCACACGTGAGAAAATATTTAAGGAAGGAAATGCAAATTTATCTAGTGGACACATCATTTTTATTGTACTAATATCCAATATATTAATTTTTTTACTTACTATCCCCACCAAATCTCCAAATGGCACAGCTATTACAAATGGTATTCTGAGTAAGTTCATACTTAAATCAAAGCTTAGTGGTCAGAAATCTCCAACACCACAGCCTGACAGATATACCTCGTAAAAATGCTGTTTTTGTTTTAAATTTGTTAGGGATAAAGCACATTTATATAGTGGGTAGCTAATTGAAAGTTTGAAACAGTCCCATTTTACGCCTTGATATTGAAATAGTCAAACTGGTTGGCTGACACCCAGGATCTCCCCCACCCCCCCACCCCCCCCCCAAGTCCTAGTCAGTGGTCGGTGGACTTCGGCAAGAAATCGTAACTTAGGGTTCAGTGATAATTGGACGCATATTGGCTGTGATTACTAAGAAAATGCGCTGTTGTTATACAGTCGATATCTATTCTGTAGCGCTTGGGATATAGCTATGACAAACACAGCATTGATCTACATTAGTACTAGTTCGAATAGAAAATTAACTCCGCTAAGCTTGGTGCTGATTTCTTTATCTTTAGAAAATAACAAGTAATGCTACCTCACAACTTTGTCCACTAATACTACTATTAATGTACTAAATTGATTCTAGGAAAGAAAGATGCTTAAATAAAAAATGCAAAATAAATAAATTCATTCAGCAAATATAGCAAAAATGGGAAGAAAAACAGCACATTCATTCAAGGCTATGTAGACGCTTAGTGTCATTTCCACTTAGGGAGTTTTTATTGACCAATAACCTAATGTAAGATGAAGCTCTTTTTGATATTTTACTATTCTCAGCATCTAAGTTAACAAATTAATTTCATAGGCACACCTCCAATACATTTATAATGTAACGATAACAAATTTTAGGAAGTCTATAGCCAAGAACATAATTATATTATAATATTTCATTTTACCTTGCACTATATATAAGTAACAAAATAACCATCTTTTTATGACACTTTTCACTCAAAGATAATGCTACAACTAAAGACGTTATAAGTGTGTGTGGCCACATAACCACAAGCTCATCTAACTTTTTGCTGCTACACAAATGGCAGTGTGCTGGCCTCTCAGAAAATGACCTTTGTATGCTAATACTTTTTAGATTTTTTGCTATAGTACAACACTCAACACTTACAGGGGTAACACAATTGAAAATCGGGGATGTTTGTTTATTTATTTATTTGTATATAATTATGTTTGGACGTACGTATGTAATTAAACGCGCGCGCAGAAAACTTTTTTTCTCCAAAAAACACGGCTTTTTAGGCTTGAACCCAGTTTATTCTGAAACTACAGCATTAAGCAAGCCTTACTTTATACTTAAAGCTCCAAAGTGTGAGAAAATTTCTGCGAAAACGCTTGCTTTTCAAGAAACAAAAAGTTTCGACCGGTTACTATGGCATTGAAGACCCTTTTCCAGACTTAATTTCAAAACTTCGCCGTTTTAGGGGGATACGGAGCTAAAATTACAAATAATAACACTGGTTTATTTTTTTTTATCGTAGCTGAGAGCTTGTTCAAGAGTTACTGGTAATTGAGATTATCAGAATGGCAGATGTTTGATACTACAAAAGTTACCATTAATCAGGTAAGAGAGTGATTTTGTATTTGTTTGCTGAAATAAAAGGTCATAACGGCTATTATAGTTTTTGCATGAACTAAGCTAAAACATAGTAACAATACTTAGTTTCATGTTACCTAACTATCAGGCTCGCTCGCCATTTGTGCTCAAGCACACCACTAGTAGTTATTCACTTGATATATCAAGACATTATTTACATTGAATTCGCTCAACTATTTGACAGTGTATTTTAAGTATTAAATAACTAACCAAGATAATTACATCGCCATTAATTCTCGTAGTGAAATCTTAAGCTTATAATGATCTTACTGTGTCAAGTAAAACATTGCGTACATTAGAGAAAGCCTAATTGTTCTAAGGGTTAAACAATCAAAATTCCTGTATGGTTTGGTTAAAAATAGATAAATCGAGAGTTTTGCCAGCGCCTTCTCAAGGTACCTGCTCAGTTTACACGCTCTTTTGTAGCTGAGCTTGAAAGCACCACATCAATTTTTTTAGTGGTGGTATGACTATTCCTGTGATTCTTAAGAGAACGACACATTTTGATGTCATATTGGCCATGTTAATTTAGTACTCCTACTAATTCGACTAGAACTCCCCTAAGCCCAACTGCAGAGTTTCTACTCCTATAGCAATGTATATTATATAGACGTATGCCGAAACGTAGACACACAATAGTGAGGGGCTCGATTCGCTCTTCCAATGAAGTATTTCGTTTTTTTGGATTGTTTGCAGAATCTTAAAAATTCCAATTAACAAAATATTAATAATACGCCAAAATTAGTTTGTTTATGGGTACCTTGACAATACGTTTACAACGTACATTATACTAGGTTAATAACTCAAAAAGTAACCATAAAACTATCATATTCATTTCAATGTCCCTTACCTTCCACTACATGCAGTGTAAAAGTATATATAAACAATAAAAGGATCATCTTTTGTTACAACACTTTTCACTTCAAGATAAAAGCGACTGACGCAAACGCCGTTAAGTGGGTGTGGCTACGATAGCTTGTAAGCGCAATTCTAACTTTCAGCCCGCGACACAATAAGTAAAACTAAGCCCCTGAGTAAGGACAACAACAACGAATGTGACTATTCTATGTGACTATTCTACCTGCCTCTATCTCTTGCCAAAGTGTGCTGCGATAACAACCACGTATATTTTTGGTGTAAATTAAATTTTTGTTTCTCGGGTTAACTAACTTTATTCTTACTGATTGTAGGGCGATGGTTAACAGCAGACCCTGAAGAGCACTGTTAGTGGACTAAACATAATTTAATCCTCAAGAATAAAACCCAAAACTCGTCCTCGATACCGCCGCTGGTGAGTTTATTCTTCGTTCTCTGCTCTCTCAGACCCTTTACCAACCGTAACCGCTACGCGAGGAAGGAAGGGTCTCGGAACATAAAATACAACGACTTGTTCAGCAGCACCCCAAAAAGGGTGCCCAATTATAACTTTCCATACTGTGTGACGTCAACATCACATCTGGGAGGGTGAAAACGTTGCGTGACTTCATTAAGCTGTCGCATAATCTGGTCTTGCCCTATAATATACATCACTAAGAACAATTTATTAACCATTGTGTTTTGAGATATATATTGTTTTATATATAAAGACATCGTTAATAAACACATTCCTCCAATGCAATGTGAAGAAGTTATCACTGAACTTACTACTGTTAGTATTCCTGTGAGAAATAACGAATTCATGAGTTGCTCACACTTTTAGTCTGCTAGTGAGTGTGGGTAAGCAGGCCTATAGTCAGAATTTTGTAAGGGGGAAGGGATTACTTGGAAATAATTTATGCTCAACCGCACCCAATCAATAGCCACACACACACACACACCCAACTAATTACAACATCCAATTGACAGCCACATAATCATACTCACCCCATACAGGATATTTAGGGGGTGTAAACACTGAGTTACTTTTTTTTTTGTTTGAACTAACCGGTCTTACATAATAATATAATGGTAATTTAATAATTTATTTATTTGACATGAACCCACTGGTTGTTTATTAAGTTTATATAGTGTGTAATTGGTTGCGAGCGAAGCGAGCAAGACACTATCAGGGGTAACACAATTATAAACTGGGGATATTTGTTTCTTATCGAGCGACCGAAGTGAGCGAGATATTATTAGGGGTAGACTATTGAAAAGTGGGTATTATGTATTATATATATAAAATATACACTAATACACTAGTCATGTGCAAGAGCACAAATATTGAGTTACGTTACATAAAACTGCTGTATTGTTATGTTCGGGACCAGAGGGACCAGATACACTACCGAACAACCGCCAGTAAAGTGCATTTCTGTGTGTGAGTGTGCATGCTCATGCCCCCCTTGTGTCATTCCACTCATTAACACTTCTATTCACTCATTAACACTTCTATTCAGTCAGTTCTCTGTTCAGTTGCAGTTCAGTTCAGTTGCTGTTCAGTTGTTATTAAAGATATATCTCTAACTGTAACTTATATATATAGCTAGCTATTCTAACTACTACTCGCACTGTGCCTGTGCATGCTAGTTCTCCACAGGCTGGTCCTTCGGATTCTCCTGCTAACCCCGAGCTCAGGGACTTACAACCCCTGATCATTGGTCCTTCGAGCCGGATCTGGAACAGCAAGGCCAACATTCCTTAGCTCTCCTCTACTGTCGAAGTACTACTTAGGCTGTGCTGGCTCTACTAGTTAGCTAGCTACCTACGTCTCGTTTGATTGTTGACCTGCTGCAACCTTCAAACTTCGTACGCCGTCTCTGCAGACACCCTACCGTCTCTTCGGACACCATATCATCTCTTCAAACAACTCTACGCGTCTCTATTGAAGTTCCGACTCTCCTCATCCACCCATTGACTCACCTCATTGAAGGACGCCAATTTTTTTTTTCTTCTCGGGACTCCTCCCACAACTTCAAAAAAATCCTACTCTCCGATCGACCCTTTCCCGGTTCGTTGGCGCCTCTCTGCCTCGGTTGGCGCTTCTTCAACAGTGTTCAAGACTACGTCGATTGCGTGAGCTGTAAAAAACAAAACAAAACAAAGTTGCAAGTTGGACTACTTCAGCCTGCAGATCCCTTCAGTAACAACATCTTCAAGACTTCTCCTGTAATTTTACTTCATTCCAGCTCCCAACCACCATGTCTGATGTTTCTCGTGCGAAGACCAGACGTGCTTCTGCTCGTGGTAAAATCACCAAGCTTCTTAAAACATTGACAAACTTCTCTCTGACAATGTTAGGGAGCTCCGTCCTGATGAACTTCAGAGGAAACTTTCACAGATCAATGCTGCTATCACAGAAGAACAGGAGGCTCAGGAACATCTTCTTGAGCAAATGGCTGTGGAAGGATCCGCTGAAGAAGAAATTCAGAAGGAAGTCGATGGAAACCTCACCATTGAGGCCACCTACGACGAACGCATAGATGAAATCACTGAAGCCATTCACATGAGCACCCAACTTCTCCGCTATCAGGAGCTCATCACACAAGCTGAAACGTGGCTCAACTATTCAGCCCCTTCATCCACTGAGTTCTCCTCTACTGGGAACAAGATTGTGGAAGGCATTCAAGCCCTCATCAGGAGTCTTACTCCTTACTCCTCTCATGCCGTCCTGGGTCCACTGTTGGCTACTGCGAAGGATGTGCTTGAGAAGGTGCTGATCAACCTAGCAAAGAAAGCACCGACTTCCACTACATCTCCTGCACCTGAGGCTGCTTCCTCTGTCAGGAGACAGGCGCCATACTCTATCAAAGCGCCAACCTTCTCTGGGAAGCCCATGGACTTCCCCCAGTTCTACGAACGGTTTACTGAAGTCATAAAAGCGCATTGGGAACACTACACAGATGGGGACCGTTGCTGTCTCCTAGCTGATGCCATGACTGACCCTTCAGCCAGAGAGCTTGTGGAAGACTACTCTTCTACAGGCTATGATTCAGTACTCAAGCAGCTGAAGGATAGGTACGGGAGGGCATCTGCCATCTTTCCAAGATATGTGGAAGATCTTGTAACCAGGGCCAGGTATAGCTACACCCAAGAGTCGATGATGCAGATTATCAAGCGGGTTGAACACACTCTCGAAGCAATGGCCAAGGTGAAAGGAGCAACCATCGGACAAGTAGCAGTGGCATTAGCCATCCGGGATTTCGATGACGAGCTTGCTAAAGAGTGGGCTAAACATCTTGGCCCCTCTGATCAAATCCCGGATGTTGCTGATCTGATGAAGTTTGTGCGTCCACTCTCCCACAATTTGCCCTCCAAGCCCAAGTTTTCAACTTCTTCTCAACAACAGTCTTCCAAACACCACAAGAAGGAGGACAACAACAACCACAACAAAAAAGCAGCTGCTTCTGCCAACACTTCTCCTAAGAACTGCCCTCTCTGCAAAGGGCCTAACCACGGGTGGACCAGATGCCAGGTGTTCCAAGATGCCGACAACAACCAGAGATGGCAATATGTACGTCAACACAAGTATTGTGCAAACTGTTTGCATGGTAGCCACCAGGTGGGTAACTGTGCCTCCACCTACACTTGTCGTGTCTGTCAATCCAAACATCATTCCCTTCTTCACAAGGGAGATGATCCTGCCAAATCCAAACAATCTGCCAAGTCACTGCTGACCTCTGCCAAACTTCAACCTCAACAGTCTCTTCAGACAAACAGCTCCACTCCCAAACTCCTGAAGGGAGGCTTCATCCATACTGCCCTGCTCACAGTCTTCAACGGTGACATAGCAATCACAGTCCGTGCTGCTATTGACTCGTGTAGTACTCATTCCATTATGACAGAGAAAGTCGCTTCTTACCTCCACATCACCAGGTTTCCCATTAGTGTCTAGATGACTGGCTCCGTGTCTTCAGCTACTCTGAAACATGGCACTACCGTTGGCATTCGTCCTGCCTTCCCCTCTCCGGAAAGGGTGGAGCTGGATGTTGCCATCACTCCTTTGCCATTCAGCTCCACCCCTCCAGACAACACAGAGGATGTGGTCAACAACCCCATACTACATGGTATTCGACTGGCAGATGGTGAACTTGGGGGCCCCATCGATTTAATTGTTGGGACTTATGACCAACCTCACTTCCTGCTGAACGACCCCCTCAAATCCTGCCTACAATCCCGCATCACTGGCATCTCTACCATCTTTGGGTGGACGGTGGCAGGCCCCTCTACTGATGGAACAATCACTACCCTATCGGTGGAACTTCAACAAAACAACCTGGACACACTGCTAACCCGGATGTATCTGCTGGAGAAAGTTCCTGCCGTCTCTCGCTACAGCCCGGAGGAGGAGTCAGCTCTCCACCAGTTCAGGCATACAGTCCAAGTCCAGGCTGATGGACGCTACTCTGTCAGCTTACCAAGAGTAGACAATCCACCTGCTTTGGGAAAGTCACGTAAAATGGCCACCAGCTGCTTCATAAACAATGAGCGTTCACTCAAGAAGAAGGACAGACTTCAATCCTTTAACAAGGAAATGGCCTCTTACCTTGAGCTGAAACATGCAGAAGTAGTACCAGAACCTGAGTTGGGAAACGACCACTACTATCTCCCAGTCCATGGGGTTTTCAAGGACCACTCAACAACTACAAAGGTCCGCCCTGTTTTTGATGGATCGGCGAGAACTTCCACTGGAGCATCCCTGAATGACCTGCTTCTTTCGAGGCCCAACCTCTATTCTCACATCGAGGACATCTTGCTGATGTTCCGGCTACATCCCATAGCCTTTTCTGCAGACATCAGCAAGATGTTCAGGGAGATTCAGCTGCACTCTCCCGAACGAGACCTACATTGGTTCCTGACCAGGGACTCTTCAGGAAACATCCAGGACTGCCGGATGACACGCCTCACCTTTGGGGTGAAGTCTTCCCCATTCCTGGCAACTAGTGTCCTGCTACACTTGGCTGGCTCCCATCAATCTTCCCATCCACTAGCTTGCCATTCCATACGAACACATTTTTATGTGGACGACCTCCTGACCGGTGCCAACAACCTCCAGGAAGCTGTGGCCATTAGAGAGTCTGTTTGCTCTCTCCTCTCTGAGGCAAACATGACTTTAAGGAAGTGGAGGACAAACAATGACTCCTTCCGCAACACTATCCCACCAGAACTAGTGGAAACAGCTGACTTGGAGATTCCAGCTGCCCAGGACTCTATTAAGGCACTCGGCATCCACTGGGAGGTTTCCTGTGACTGTTTACATGTTTCTTCACCTAAGCTGCCACAGTCTAGCACAGTCACCAAACGTATCATCTCTTCCATTGCTGCTCAAATCTATGATGTGTTGGGATTCTTTGCGCCCTTTGTAGTTATAGCCAAGGCTCTTCTTCAGGAACTTTGGCTCAAGAAGTTAGGCTGGGATGATGAGGTTCCTGATGACATTCTTCAACGCTGGCTCTCCTGGACCAAGGAACTTCCTCTCATCACAGACCATGCCATCCAAAGAAAGTACTTTGACATTACTGCCAAGGTTGCCTCCACCTCTCTACAAGGTTTCTCTGATGCCAGTGAGGTGGCCTATGGTGCAGTCATCTATCTACGTCGTGTGTTTGAGGATGGCACTATTTCCACTGCTTTTGTCATGGCAAAGGCCAGAGTCAGACCACTGAAGGTTACTACTATCCCGAAGTTGGAGCTCCAAGCGGCAACACTAATGACGGAATTGCTCGTCTACTCGGCAAGAATCTTCAACATCCCTCTGTCAAAGGTTCAGCCCTGGACTGACTCAACCATTGTAATCGGCTGGCTCAGGATGATGTCTCACGCCATCACTGAGGTTTTCGTCAGGAACCGAGTTGCTGCTATCCAGGAAGCCCTGCCAGATGCTTTCTGGAGGCATGTGCCTTCCAGCTCCAACCCAGCAGATCTTGCCAGTCGTGGCTGCAACGTTTCTGAGATCATCAACTCCTCACTGTGGTGGTTGGGCCCTACATGGCTCAGCTGCCCTGAACACAGCTGGCCTGCTACCAAGGCCACACCTCTGCCGAGGTCTTTGCCAGGGGTGAAGGCAGCAGTGCTTTCCACAGCATTGTTGCCTGTGGAGGTGTGGGACCTGTGGTCCAGGTATAGCAGCTACACTGCTCTGGTCCGGGTACTGAGCTGGTTACGAAGGTTCATACACAACTGCAGATCTACTTCTCCTCCAATCAAAGCACCCATTCTCACTTCTGAAGAGCTAGCAAGCAGCAGAAAACTTCTCATCCTGCAGCAACAGCACCAGTCGTTTCCAGAAGTTTTTCAATGGCTTAAGAAAGGAAAGTCCATCCCCGGTTCACACTGCCTGGCCGGGATGGTCGTCTTCCTAGACGAAACCACCAAAGACGAAACCTCCAACATCATTAAGGTCACTGGCAGAGTTAGAGCTGAAGCTTCTTCTAAGCCCCGAGAGCTCACTCCACTTTCTCTCAAGTGCAACCTCACCAAATTGCTGGTCACCACAGAACATCAGAAACAATTGCATCCGGGCACTTCTATCCTCATCAGCATCCTGGGCCACTCCTTCTTCATTCCTGGTCTGAGGGCATTCCTAAAGAAGTTGTCCAAGAAGTGTGCCACCTGCCAGCAAGTCAATGCCAGGCCAATCTCTCAGCAGATGGGCTTGCTTCCATCAGCAAGGACTTCTCCTAGCCCACCATTCTCAGTGGTTGGAATTGACTTTGCTGGCCCCTTCATTCTGAAGAGAGGACACACCAGAAAGCCAGTCAAGTTCAAGGCATACAGCTGCCTCTTTATCTGCCTATTTACGAAAGCTGTCCATTTGGAAGTTTGCTCATCCCTAGAGACGGAAGAGTTTTTGGCAGCCTTCAGACGCTTTGCTAACCGCAGGGGCACCCCCCATGCAGTTTATTCTGACAACGGCTCCAATTTCATTGGAGCCAAGGCCGAGCTTAAAGCAACACAACGTCTTCTGTTTAAGTCTTCAAATGCAATCTCCCACCTCTCTGCCGCCAAGGAAATTGAATGGCACACAATTCCCCCTCGCTCTCCACACTTTGGAGGATTATGGGAATCTGGGGTTCGGGAAATGAAGAGGCTGATGAAGAAGATCATCTCACCTCACCCATTGCGTTTTGAGGAGTTTGAATCGGTGCTAATCGAAGTCGAGGCTTCCCTCAACAGCTGACCTTGTTGCCATGGGAACTACGGAGTCTGATACTGATTTGACTCTCACTCCTGGCCATTTCCTCATCGGCAGGCCTCTGCGAGCCCTGCCCTCCAAACCTGTAAGTACAGCACAGCTGCCTCACCTCAGACGTTGGCAGCTGGTCCAGCGTCTTCAACAGGACTTATGGAGCGCCTGGAAAGGTTTCTATCTGAGTCATCTACAATCAAGAAGAAGGTGGAAAGGAGGGAAGACAGACATCTCTGTCGGTGACATAGTCTTTGTAAAGGACGAAACCCTCGCGAAAGGACGCTGGCCACTAGCCAGAGTTACAGCCATCTATCCAGGCGAAGACGGGAAGAATCGAGTGGTCGACATCCAGTGCAATGGTTCTACATACAAGAGGAGCATACATTGCTTGGTGAAACTCCACCTGGAGGATGACACGACTCCGACCACTACTACTACATCCAGCTCTCCAGCTGCTACTACTCAAGCTGCGCCTGGCCCCCCAGCATGTTCGGGACCAGAGGGACCAGATGCACCACCGAACAACCGCCAGTAAAGTGCATTTCTGTGTGTGAGTGTGTATGCTCATGCCCCCCTTGTGTCATTCCACTCATTAACACTTCTATTCACTCATTAACACTTCTATTCAGTCAGTTCTCTGTTCAGTTGCAGTTCAGTTCAGTTCAGTTCAGTTGCTGTTCAGTTGTTATTAAAGATATATCTCTAACCGTAACTTATATATATAGCTAGCTATTCTAGCTACTACTCGCACTGTGCCTGTGCATGCTAGTTCTCCACAGGCTGGTCCTTCGGATTCTCCTGCTAACCCCGAGCTCAGGGACTTACAACCCCTGAACAGTTACATGATACTTACTAGCTTAGTTCGTGCAAAACACAGTTGACAATTAATACTACCAAACAAATACAGAATTACTCTTTTACCTCAATTTCCTGAATAGTGGCTCCAAAATGTGAGACATTTCCTGTAAAAGAATTGTTTTTCAAGTCCCAAAAAGTGTTCAATTGTGAGTAAGGAGCTGAATAGATGTTTTAATTAGTCTGATTAGTGAAACATTCAGTTGCCTGGTGGATGAATGGTTGCCAAAGGTCAGGCTGAACACATAGGCAATTCTTTGGGGGAGGGGGAGGGGGAGGGGGAGAACTTTGGCTAGGGGTAGGAAGTCCCATGTCTCTCCCCCTTTGCCTTATAAGTACACCGACTTAATTTCCAAACTTCTTTTGTCATAATGAAGAAGAAACAAATAGCATGTTGATACTGAACATTTAATTAATAAGCTCACTTTCTTTAATTTATGTGAATGCTTTACAACTATTTTACATAGTTCATCAATGTTCAAGTTCGAATACATATTTTACAAATTGAATTTATTCCACAATTTATTAATTAATAAATTGTCAAGAAGCTAATCTTATAGTTATGAATATCATTGATTAATAAGGGCTTTTTTTTTCCATGAAATTTTGCTGTGCTTATCATTAGCTAGAATTGATAACTTATTTTGAGCTACAGCCCTGTATTATGAACAAAAATCTATTGTTTGTCTTCTCTATTCTTTTTTTAAGTAATTAGCAGCAACACATAGCTATTACGTCCAAGTGCACATTGCTGGAAAGAAGCTGTTTCGTTTTTTGTGTCTCTTAGACCATGGACCAAGAAACAGAGATTCAGTATGCTACAAGACTAAATCATGCTGTTTCTATACGGCTGTTTATATATAATAAATAATATTGAATGTTTATAGTGAGAACTTGAAACTATAATATATTGTTCAATTTATCCAGCTTGCTTGCCATTGTGCTGAAGTGTACCATATATATTACGATATATTGTGATTGATACAAATACTTACTACTTCTATAAGAAACCTTGAAACTTTCTGACAGTCTGTAGTTTGGATTAATTCTACGTTTGTAGTATCCCAGATCACTGAGTTGAACTCCAGAGATGACATTGGTGTTTGTGGACTGTCCAGACAGAATATTGTCATTGAGAAACCAATAAAATATGGTTTCATTAGAGTTGTAGACAGAGCAAGTTAGAGTGAGATTGTCTCCTAGTAACACTGGCATGGGCTTGGAGGAGGTTACCTCACTATTTTCTATATAATATGCAAAGATTATAGCACCTACTACTTTTAAACATAGAAGCTATCAATGCAACAGACTCAGTAAGTCCCTAATATTTATCATTATTACAGCATCTCATTAAATTTTACAACCAAGTAATTGGCAATGCTTATTTTAGCTGTACACCAGCTATAAATTTCAATTCAGTCAATTTTGGCTGAAAAAAAAGAAGGAATTACATACCAGTAAAAATTTGATTTTTAATTAATCCTCAATAATTTTTGTTAATTGTGATAAGTCAAATTGTTGTTTTATTACTGGTGTAACACAGCATAGCCTACAATTAAAGGAAGATTATGAAAATTTATATTAATATTGTTAATAGTGAGTGCATTGTGTTCGTAAAGGGAATTAATAACTACTATGAATTAAGATTAACAAATTGTATGTTCAAGAGTAGCAGAATATTTGTCCTAAATAGCATAATTATATTATGTGTATAGTGTATAATATTGAAGGTTAAACTTACGTGGGAATTTTAAAGAGGAACACAAGTTTAGGTATGGAATGCCATAATAACGGTATTTATAGAACAAAACATAAAAGTAGCTCTCATAATTTGGGTGGACTGAATAATTCAAATACAAATACGCTTGAAATACATAGTCTCCAATAATTATTGCTGTTGTTGTAATCTTTTGCAAGTATTGATTCAATTCTATTGTCATAATATAATCCTGTGAAGTCATACGCTTCCCGAGGAACATAATTGTAGTTTAAAAAAATATAATCATTTGTGTTGTAAATCATCAATGAAGTATTGATTTTTGTGCTAGTATTAATAATGAATGTTTTTGAATCTCCTTTAATATATTCTGGGATATTTTACTGAGTAATAATATCTTCAAGGTTATATTCAGGAGCTGCAGTTTGTTGAATTTGAAATACTACTGGAGCATGAAAGGCTAGTTTTTCAAATAGCAGCAAAACGCTATGACATTCAGAAACATCTGCCCCCCATGGGAAGTTCATGGAGTCTATTCTGACTTGATACTTGCCGGCATCTGTCTCTACAGTGCCTGCTATAGTTAGTGTAGTTCCACCATCTGTAATGTTAATTCTCTCATTGATAGTAATTCTAGTATCATTATGATACCAAGCCAGACAAATACTAGAATATAATGCTCTGATATAATAATCAGCTATATTGACTTTAAATTCAACTCTCTGATTGAGATATAGTATTTGAGTCAATGGAGAATTTTGTTGCAATATATCTAATTAAGCAGTAATATATTTGTTAAGCATGACACAACTTACCATTTAATGAGTACGATATACGATATTAGGAATCTGAAACTAAAATTAGCTTACCTTGCATTACTCTATTGGCTTTACCAATGACTTCTCTATTTAATACTGCTGTACATGAGAACCAGCAATAATGAGGTATGTCCTCAATTCAATTGAACGTCCAATATAGTTTTTCCAGTAGTGGAACATGGATCATAATAGAAGCTTGCCATTACATTCCACATGTACGTAACATTTCCTCTTGCATCAGCTTCACAGGTAAATTGAACAGTTTGTCCCAGAAAATATGGACCACTAGCTGGGAGAGTCAGTATTCTTAATGAATGAATTTGAGCACATAAACCTCAAAGTAAGAAAGTAAGAATGAGCTTTTGCTTTTAAACAAATTATTGCACTTAAGACTTACACTTCATCATGAAGATCATAGTATACGAGCCATTCTATAGAGCGTCGTTCAATATTATACCCACCAGAGATCTAATGCTGAGTTTTAACTTGTATTAACTTGTTACTTATTTTTGTGTAATTTGATATGCTTTATATACAGATTTATTAACCTTGAGGATGTTCTTAACATTGGTTTGTCTAGAAAGAGGTACTAACATTAGTAGAAATTAACTCTAATAGATAGATTTACACACATGATTTGAAGTTTGCACAACTAATTATGGTAGATTATCGAAATGAAATGTATAATTTTGTATTATTTGATAACCTTAATGATATAGTAATACTATTGCACTAGCTATGAATCAGTTGCAATGATGGTTATAGGTTCCTAATACCTTACTCAGCTTTACAATATCACTGTAAAATGTAGCTCAATGGTAGCTTATTGGAATGACAAAAGATGGAAGTAGATAACTGAGTAAAATATGTAACTGAAATCGATCACAGGTAAACTGCAGTAGAAGCTGCTGGTATTGCTATAAATATATTGAATGCACTAACTTTGCATAAGGATACAAATTACCTAAATGTTTTTATATTATTATTACATGGAGAAATTCTATGCTGCATCCTGAGCGACTCTTTAGTGTCCTCCTTTCTCTATTTCTATTATAGAACTCTGTTTTTTAGCTAGGCAATATACTCTACCAACATTGCAAGGATATGAAGAAGAAAAAAAAATGTAAACTAGAATACTTGCACCCTCAACACACTCCAACTATGATTGAGTCTGCCTGTAATCCAGTTCTCTCAATCATTAATTCTAGATTTCACAAGTATAATAAATGGAGCTTGTATTGATGGATCATGTCAGAATAATTAATAGGACACTAGTAAATATATGTGATTCAGAAAATAACAGCAGCTAATTCAATAGCAGTACGTTTTCATAGAGCGGCTTTCAACAATATTCCATCAGTATTTTAATTCTTGATAAGTTGACCTGACATCTCGGAGGGAACCAAAGGATTATTAGGGTGGGCTCAAACCCTTCCCCCCACTTTTTATCTGGGTTCTTACCCCTGAATTTTTGCTAATAATTGTTTGAGTAAAATGGTAGCCCTGATTCAAACGTCATGTGGCCAATTTGAATAACAATATTATATGGCTCCTATATCAGAATCAACATAAAACATTTTGAATTGTTAAAGTTGGATGGATGTGAACCAGTCAAGTGCTGTTGTAAACAGGTGACTAAACTGTGGATTCTGTTCAGGTCAAAACTGCCTGCCTAGACTTGTAAATGTTATTAGTATGAATATAATAGCTAGTTTTTCAAATAAACCAAATTTACAGCAAAATTTATTGTACTTCAATGCAGACAATAGCTTCCCTTATTCTTTACCTTTTTCAGGTAAGCCTGACATGCATAAGATTAACTTAACCAAGAAAAAAAATGGAAAAAATTTATATTGCTAAAAAAATTGATATTTAAATAAAATTTATGTACACATAATTTTTTTAATTAAAACTTACATTATTATAACTACAAGTCATAGAATCAAAAAATATATAATATACCATGACTCCAGGCTAAATACACAAGAACTAATTTTGATCGTAGGGTTTACTTATTTACATCCTAGAAGGAGGGTATGAAATATATTCACCACGTATTGAACAATCTGATTGGACTGTTTGAATGTACCATGGTACAAATAGGCACAGTCCCAAAGGGAGCTACCATATTTAGGGTCCTTGAAGGGCACATCACTTAGCGCCTAAATGAGGTAGTTATTTACTGCTTAGAATGTAGCAACAGTTCCTTACCACACAATCGGAGGTACTCTGAAGGGTAAGGGCACTACTCATAGAGTAATCCCTCCCTATACATCCTATGGATATAAAGTCCCTCTGCCACGATACAAAAACTATAATGCCACAGCTATATTCTAAATACATGGCATACATAATTGTGGGGACAACTTCGGGTCTCCTCTGGCTTGAGCTAATACTCTCTCAGTCTGTCCCTCACACAGATGAATATGCCACCAGGTTCACTCTGTAGCTAGCTGACTCATGGTAGAGACCAAAGTTAGAAGTGTTCAGTACAGAGCCGTGAGTGAGTGGAAAATGACTGACAATATAGATATATAATAAGTGAAACACGAAAGAAGTAAGGAAAAGAATTTATGCAAGCATACTTATGTAAGAAATTGTAAATAAAGTAGGTCATGACAAAAAACACAGACATTAAGTCTCTAGTGTCACCTCCCTCATATTGTTTGGACCTCTCTTGGGTATTACTTTCTCCACCACTTCTAGGAAAAGAGAGCACATTGAATTGATTTAATTAGCAAATAGGATAGAAGAAGTGTTTGACAGAGAAGCAGAGAGAAAGAAAAGAAAGAAAGAGAAGGATATGAAGAAGGAAGAATAAGGACTACAGAGCTTGAATGTTATAAGTTTTGTGGAAGTATGGTGGTAGAGTGCTGTTATTTGTGTAGTAGCTCGTTGAGCTAAATCATTTTCGGTTTGTACATTTGTTTGTACGGGCATGCGCGTGAACTTATATGTAAACTGAGTGCACGCATGTCTTGATTACTTTCTGTGACTTGACTACTTTATAGTAAGAAGTGATCTCCAGTTAAAGGGGAGGGATCCCGGCTGACTAGCTTCCTTTTCGTCCTTCAAAGGTTGCCAGGGCTGTCGAGGACTGGTGGCAGCAACCTTACCGGAATCTCGGGCCTGACCTCAACCGAGCCTGGGCCTGACATAGCCCATCAACTGCGAAACTGCGAAACTCCAGACAAACCCCTATGTCACGGTAAGTTGAAAAATACTATACCATACCGAGTCATCCATAGTGCATGCTATGCCGATGTGGGACAGTACATATAGATAAAACACAGTATGTCCAAGTTGAGTTGGCGCGACCACAAATGCGGCAAAAGAAGAATGCACTCGGCGAAACCGGAAATCAATTAAGGTCACATGACAGTAGTAGCTCAAATTCACGTAAACGTCGACGCCCACAGTAAAAACGGGGCGGGTCTAATGTGAGCATTATTACCGTAAGTGTACTTGTTTGATTATTAAAGTTTACACCATGGTTGCTGGGTAACACCCATGGATTAAAAGTGATATTTTCCAGGTGATTTTTCCTGGGGCTATGATATTTTCCCCAGTGGGGTGTCAAGCAAATTCTTCCGTGTTTCCGGCCCAAAATTAAAATTCAATTAAAATTCAATTGAAGCACGCCAGAAAGTTTACTTTAGCAAGTTTACTTTAGCAAGTTTACTTTAGCATTGTAGCTGCCAGCTGTTATCTCCAGATCTAACTCTACCTGGGCTGCTCAGCAGTAAGCAGTAAAGCAGCTAGCTGTGGTAAATTCCTGTGGTATGAGAGCGGCAGGAGAGTTATATGTGGTAGGGCTGGTCCCATATAGGTGGATATGAGAGAGTAGTAGTAGCAGCAACTATGGTATAAAACAGTTGTGCCATGGCAACATCGGGGTTATGGAATATCACCGTCCTTATCCCTCCTTCGGGCTTCGCATTCCATAACCATTCCATAACCCCTCGTTGGCCATGGCATAACTATACTTAAAACCCCTTTTTTAATCAAGCGTTTTGGCTGCTATTCAAGCTACGACTAGTGGTGTGCTTGAGCACAAATGGCGAGCCTTAAACCACACTATTGTTAAACGATTGACTCTAACTACTAACACTCAAGCTACTAAAATAAATTCAAGTTTTTAAATTACATATATGTGGCAGGCTATAAGAAAACAGACCACTTCACTCAAAAATTGAAAAATGAGTTATTATTTTTGATAAGTACAAACAATTTCTATTTAAATGGTCCTTAAATCATATTATAAATTGCTTCCTAGGGCGAGATATGAACGCCAGAAGAGGATAGCCCGAGTAAGCGTTATTGGTGAAAACGGCACTTTAAATTGTTTAGGTAAGTTTCCGGATTCTAAAGTTACCTCCGCAGTAAGTAATAGTTTCGCGCGAACTGCCACGTGGTGCCCGGGGGCGTGGTATCTTGACAAAAAGTAAACAAGAAAAGTTCTGTGTTTTGCGAAGTTTATAGTCGGCTGTTAGCTTGGAGTTCTAGTGTAAGCCAAGGAGTGGAGCCTCCTTTTGAAGCTGAGGCTTAAGGGTGCTGGCACATAGTAGCGATCTTACTCAATCTATTCTTACGCAATCCCCTTGTGGATCCTGGGTTTTATTTCAGGGCTGGTTTTATTCTGGCAGGTCTCTCTTTGGTGGTGGGTTATCAAGTTGTGGCCAATGGCTAGTAGAAGAGTCAGAGGAATAAAGAGGAAACAGCAACTTCTTGCTGCTATGCACAAGAAAAGATGTAATCCCAGTAGAAGTTGATTGTTGCAACACACAAAAAAATAGTTCTAGCTGCCTTAGCTACTTGTACACCAACTAACAATACACTGTCTGTCATCTGACAAAATTACTGGCAAAATCCTAAATATTCATTTGCACATCTGAGGAATTATTGACTCCTGTTATGTAGTACATAACGTAACCACATAATTATTTTACAAAAACAATTTGCAAAATTGAGATAAAAAAGTTTGTGTCAGGTTTATTATTGGTATCTCTGATGTAATATCACAGGTCCTGAATTGGAAGTGGGCGTAGGTCCATCTGTGCCAATGAATGCCGGTTCGGCTGTGCCAGCAAGCACAGGTCCGTCCGTGTGTAAAAACACAGGTCCGTCTGTGCTAGCAAGCGCAGGTTCATATGCACAATTAAGCGTAGGTCTGTCTGTCCCAGTAAGCAGCACAAGTCCATCTGCACCAGTCAGTGCAGGTTCCCCTGAAAGATCAGGCATGCACACATATGAAGCAAGCACTTCCCCCGTTGTTGGTGGTACACTTGTGGACTCGGTCTAAATCCTGCAGGTACTGCTGGAGGTGCATTGGAACTTGTACCTACAATTGCATTGAATAATAGCAGAGGTAAATATATTTGTGGCACAAAAAGTAACAGGATGTCTAGACAAACTTCACATTCAGTCGCCTAGCATGCAAATGAAGAAATGGTTAGCTCAGAAGACCCTGTAGACAAATGCAGCACTACTCACCAGATCCCTTGGAAAGCCCAGCATCACACCAACACAAGCCAAGAAGTTAGTCACTTAAGGCATCGATTTCCACACTCTATTGCTTCTCCGTAGTAGAACCAGTGATACCAAGGATGCCTTCGTTGCCTCCCTGAAGCAGAAGGGAGTCAGGAGCAAGCCGCTCGGAGAGAAGTTGTACAGGGAGCTCCGCTCAACTTAGAAGTCTCAGCCAGGCCCTTCTCGCCATTGCGTTGTCGGTGTTTATTTATTTTTTCAAACGGGCTCCGGGCTCTTTTCAGAGCTGCTGCATTCCAAAATATTTCACCCTTAACAATAATCCGCGCGTATTCCTTACCTGTCGGAGGAGGGCGGGGCTGAAATTGACAAAATTGTGCGAGGAATGATTGGCTTGTTCTGCATGCTATTTCTGGCCATAAGTACGGAATGGGGGTTCAGAACCATTCTATTTTTGGAATACAGGTATGGAAGATAAAAATTAAAAAAATTACAAAGGGAAATTTCGTAATAACGGCAAATAAACGGATATATTTAAGGAAATGGTCGCCACAAAAATAATAACAATGAATAATTTGAAAATTAAATTGTAAATCGAAAAAAGCTTCTGTAATTTTGTCGGCGGTGAGTTCCAGAGTCCGTAGAGGGTGTGACCCCCTACTGTGGAGTTGAATTGTGGGGATATTTTGCCATTTATGTTGGAGAATGTGACCGCTTATATCTGCCATAGTAGTTGCTTTGGACTTCTAATTTCTTGTAAGCCAACTGTGAGGTCCACTGTATAGGAGAGCCTGCAAAAAACTTAAGAAATATATAAAAGTAGGCCATAGCAACATAATTGATTTAGTTAATGGATTTGCGTGGGTGCATGCGTAGGGGGTGCGTAGGCGGTGTGCCAGCACCCTTAACCTTGCAAAAAAAAAATCGGTAAGTATCCTACAGTCATTCTTAGCTATCTCTGTGCTATTTTCTCTAATGCAATACCCAAGTTATCCTTAGCCAGTCTGTGTACTTTTGTTCACTAATGTATACTATCAATTTTAGTGTTGTAATAGCTACTACTTCCTGTTATGACAACTACTTAACTAAGCACAATGTTAGACACTAATTTGAATTTAGTTTTAATACAGATAGTATAATTTGCAAGTCGAACAAAAAAATTCTAAAGTGAAAGATGAGTTTAGGACTAAAAGTGGTGTGTTGAGGAATAAAAAGTTTATATGAAGGCATTAAATAGAGTAATATGTTAAGTATAATAGCAAAACTCAATGTTTTGTGCATGTTCTTTTATTGTGACCAAATTCTTTACACAGGCTACAAATTATTTACATGGCTACAAATTATTTACATGGGCTACAAATTATTTACATCTCCAGTTACAAATATTTCTTTTTATAACAGGACAAAGAGTGAACAGATATTGTCTGTTTATATAGAGAGTGAGATGTGCTAGCTAATGGATAGTTAGTGATGGAATGTATGCATTATTGTAACTATGAATGAAACACTAAAAGGTTACTATGGAAATGTTTGTGTTTGTTGTTTCTCCAGTTATAGAGGTAAGGGGGAGGGGCTGCCTGCAGCAGAGGTTACAACACAGCCGTTGTTCAGGGAGCTACCTGAACAAGGGCAATGGGCAGGTCAAATATCTTTCCAAATCTGGACAGTATTATAGATACCATTGAAGTTCAAGGGACAATGACTTTGGAAGAACAATAGATGGAAGAACTGCAGAATTTGGAGCCCATGGATGCTTTAGGAGTGTCTCACTAGGCAATGCATCACCTACAGTACTGCTTGAAGAAGCAAGTTGTGACAAGGCATCATTGACCTCTTGTCAGTGTTGGAGTTTCAACCACAGTCCCATCATCAGCTTCTTCTGTATCACACAAATTACTCTCTTCATTTTCCATTACATCAGTAATTTCAGGTTGATCATAGAGTTCAGCACCAGGGCTATGCAAACTTAAGCAATCTACAGAAAAATCAATTAATTGATTTATTGTGAAAAAAAAAAGTTTTATTTACTGTAAAAATAAGCGAGCTGTAGCGAGTTGTAAAAATAATCCTTTACTTACCTCTATCATCATCAGAATCAAATTGTCACTATGTGGTATGGTGAAATAGTCTTCAATAACATCCTGTAAGGCCTCTTGGTCACCAGCACTAAATTGTTGTACCGAGTTGATATCATCAGCCACGTTCTTAACAGCCCGATCAAAATCCATTTTTAAGAAACCACAGCTGCTTGAGCCATCCCGCAGTTCTTATCAAAGAATTCTTCTGATTGGTCCCCTAGCCCTAGACCTTGCGCGGCGCTATAATTGGTCACGCGCGGCGCTATAATTGGTCACAGGATTTGATTAACCAATGAAATGAGTTTTTTGATAAGAACTGCGGGACTGTAGAGCTGCTTTGTTAATTGCCAAGTAACTGGGAATTACTCTCGCAGGTAAGGGAAAAACCCGCGCTCACGCGTTAATTTTCCCGGTAACAATTGAAAAGTTACGCCGTAAACTGAGAGATACTAAAAGGTTTTGTGAACTTCAGCGGTGCGCTGGCTTTGTAGACTAGTGGTGCGCTCGAATAGCGCAAATGCATGGCGAGCGAGTAAATATATGAATATAGGTAAAGATGATTTGTGAAGGAAATCGCTAAATAATAGCAATGATTAGGCATGAAGAGTTAACAATAACAGAATTACCTGAATAAACTTCGAACGCAGTGGCAAAGAAGCGCAGCTTGACAATTTGCCATTCAGTCTTTCGCCAAGAAGAGAGTAGCTATAAACTTTTTGGTTGAAACAAAGTTGATTCTCCGTGCTCGTTAATTGAAAAATACCGGAACTGTAAACGCTTTACCTAACTTACGTAATTAGAAGCGCGGGCGAAATTTTTTGACGTACGCATACATACCTACATATATATATATATATATATCTGAAATCTCAATTGAACACGACTGATAGTCAGCTTCGCTCGCTTCGCTCGCTCGCTGAATAACTGTATTGGGAGCTGAAACTTGGTACAAGTGTAAGTTAAGATCTATAAATACTGATACTAAAAAAAAAAGAAAACACAAAACTTAACTTGAACCGCTTTATGGGTCTGCACCTTGAAATGATTCTGTGCATGAAGTGGTCTGTTTTCCTACAGCCTGTCACATATACGGTAAAGGGGATTCCATGCCATAGTAACCGCTCCCCGCAACTGTTTGAATTGAAAAAGAAACAACAAAATCAAGTCACCTTATTTAAACTTATTCTCTGTGTTGTAGTTGTGACGCACAATACTTTCACACAACTGAACATTCCTACGCAAGCCTTACCTTCGATGTTAGTCTAGTGGAAAATGAATTTGCAAGTAAATATTGTTGCGTAGTGCTTATAACTGTGACTTACAACCGCCACTAACTCAAATATGAATAGAGCTCCCATACGTTTTTGAGTTCTAACTGCACCCACAAAGTAATTCAAAGCGGTAAACAATTCAACTTCTAGGTGATACAGGTAATGATTGCTAAACCGGAGGATTCTGTTTAGTGAAGTTTGGGACGGGGTCGAACACGGAGAGAACACAAAAATACGCTAAGGGTCCCTTTACCGCATACGTAATTAAAAAACTCGACTTTATTTTAGTAGCTTGAGTGTTAGTTGTTAAAATCAAATTTAACAATAGTGTTGTTTAAGGCTCGCTCGCCATTTGTGCTCAAGCACACCACTAGTTTAGATATATGTATGGACGTACCTATGTTATTTTGTACTTTGACCCTCGCGTTTTTGTGTTAGTTTGGTTGTCGACCCCGTCCCAAATTGCACTAAACAGAATCCTCTGGTTTATCGATCAGTACCCGTATCACCCTAGAAATTGAACTGTTTACCGTTTTGAATTCTTTTGCGGGTGCAGTTAAAACTTGAAAACTTAAGGGACTTCCATTTCTATTCGAGTTAGTGGTGTGGTAAGTCAATACGCTCTTTGTTATGGTTATAAGCCGTGCGCAACAGCTATTGAAAATAAGGTCAAGTTTTTAAATTTAGCATACAGGGTAAAGGGATTTCAGTGCCATAGTAACAACTCTCTGCAACTGCTTGAATTGAAGGAAAAACAACAACAACAAAACAATACACGTTATTTAAAAGTTTTCTTTGTGATATTCTTTAGCTAAGTAGTGGTTGTAACACACAATGCTTTGACACAGCTGGACATGCACCTACACAGATAACCGAACTAACAAAAAAACGAGTGTGATAAATGTAGTAAATTCAAAAGAATTTTTTACATGGGAAGTTGTATTACCAACTATTGGTGAGCAGAAGACTCAACAGGTGTTTAGAGTATTGATATGATGGAGAATCAATGAAGGAGACTTTTGGTCGAAGAGGCCTTCCTGGTTAGTGAACTTTTGGAAGTCCTTACAACTGTGGAGTTGTTTTATTTTATTCTCATAGACTTTTCTATTGAGTTTTGAAACTGCCCTTTCCCGCTGGCTATGAAATTTTAAAGGGAATTTTCTGGACTGCTTCGGCATGAGCTTTCAAATGGTACAATCCTGGTTACCTTCGGTGAGTCTCTGTTAAACCTGCTTGCTGATTACTGGTAGCTTGCTTATCAATGACTGTTACACTTACTCATAGCTGATGTGTGTGCCGGAGGTTTGCAGTCGCACACGCAGCCGTGCTTAGCCATTTGTGCACGGCCACGCCTCCGCAGAGGCCTGGTTGGGATCGACCCGCTCGGCACGCGCGTAAGAATCGTTTCCCACGCGCGCGCAGCGCACTCGTGCTGCTTCGCAGCTTCGTCCCAAGCCGCACGACTGAAAAACCAGTCACGACATCCCTCCCCTCGATGGGAATGTCGGAATGGATTTATTAATCCCCTAACCCTCTATAGAATTGGGCAGAGGTGGGTGGGAGTAGTTTCTCCTTGCCGCCAGACTTCCCGGCAGCCCTGGCCAGGCTCTTCGCCGCTTTCTTATCCTTTGGTCTGGCCTGTTCCATCCTTTTGTTAAACTGGATGCACTACTCTAGTCGACCCTTAGTCTTATCGGCTGGATTTGTCCGCCTTTTTCCCCGCTGCATGTTTACCTTGACGTGCGCCAGTTTACCCGCCCGCCCGCGCGGGTGTGGGCTCCTGCATGCTTCCCCTTCCGGGTCTTGACTCCTCCCACTCATTTATCCGCCGGTAACCTCGGTACGCTTCTCTAGTACCTGCCGGAAGCGTAGCTACATCCGTTCAAAAGTTATTAAATGTTTTTACCGTGTCAACTCAACTTGGACATAACTTGCTTTTATCTCTATTTTTCTTTCTGGTGCCTTTATTTTTAATATTAGTAAGTTTAGGTTATATTTATCTTAAGGGGTTGTTGAAGTTGTTGGGCATGTTAGGATAGTGTCCATAATTATTAGTTTGCATACACATGTTAATTATTAGGATCTTGCTGGGGCTAATAATATGGTCATTATGATGGTCTTATCTGATTTTAGGGATAAGCTTGGCCAAGACTCATTGATTGTAGAGGTAGTCAGCATGGATATGAAGCTTTTCTGTCAGTTTGTCTTCGTCCTTGTCATCACATCATTGAATGTTGTCAGACCAGTAAGTATAAGTTTGAAATTTAGAAAATATGCATCAGCAGAGTTATAAAGAGGGAATTTGTGTGGGAAATGTCTGCTTGCTGCGCATGAGTCATTTTTTCTAGCAATAAGTTGCATATTATAAAAAAAGTAATATTTATATAATTTTTTTGGCGTGTGTCTAAGTGACAAGAAGGAGTGTTGTCATGATAGTTGAAACAATTACTAGCCCCTTTTTTCCTTTGATAAGTTCTTTAATTATTAGTTTTCTCTAAAGTGCTTACATTTTGTTCAGTTGTCAAAACTGATCATGCATATTATTTTTTGTTGCCTCTGACATGTTCAGCTCAAATTCTGTATGCGAAATAAGTGGTTGTGTTTTATTGGCTTTCTCAAGAAGGTTGACAATGACATGTTGTGAAATGATGTTCATGCATTATAATGGTTAAGTTTTGTTTATTTGGAATGGTGTAAGTGGGCTTTTATAGAATCGGCACTGCCTGAAAAGTGTCCATTGACAACCAAAACAAAATCGTAAATTAATAGATAATTTTCCGCGTTGGTTTGTCTTTGAAGCATTTTTTTTAAAATTAGAGTTTATAGGAGTTTTTAATTACCCAATCGAAGTTCTTAGGATAACTAACTAGCTACTATTAGGAATAACAAGGAGTGGTTTTCAGTGGAAGATCAAGCACTATTGACTTGGAGGGCCCAAATATATTTAGGTCAATACTTACGAAATTTATTTTAAAAATAATGATTAACTGTACCTGATTTTGATATGATTGAAGAACATTAGTTAGCATGCAATAGTCCTGTGAACTGTATTGCCTGTATTGGTACATTCACATCATAATTTTCAGTACACTTGATTAGGAGAGGGGGCTGGTCACCTTGTCCTCCCTCCCCCTTGGATCCTCCCTGGCTTCATCATCAAGCGTTCAAGCGTTCAACACACCAAATCTATGAGCACTATTTTACCTAACACCCAATATTGGTTTGTATCAAGGATTATTTGTTGATGATGAGTGTGTCAAGTGCTTCCTTGTAATAGAAGAAATGGCAATGTGAGATATTGCTTCATGTGGAACGTTGACTGTACCTCATAGGCTGATCACCTAATAAGTTTTATAATTGGAGTTGGTAGCTCAATTATGCCATGACATTAATATAAATCTCTGTATTTTTGTTTCTCTGTTTTTATATCCAGGAATGTGGGCTACAATGCACAGCTACAGCACAGACTGCAGTATGGGTTTCAAATTTGAGATTGAATTCAACAGGGATATCGCAAAGTTCACTATATGTTCAGTGGGACCCAGATACAGTGGGAAGAAGGGGCTATTATGTTCAATACAAAATGAATGCAGATATCAGGTTCACTACAGCAAATGTTAGTGCATGCACATAATTTTGTGAGCATTTATAAACTTGTATGTGTGTGCCATGGTGTTGTGTGAGATGTGGTGTGTGTGCTACAAGTTTAACAACATGCATGTCAGAGTTATAGATTCTAACAGCAAAAATGTGTAAGCCATTAATGTAATAATAATACCAATGTTTGTTGCCCCTAATGATTACAAAGGACAATGTCATTTAATAATTGTAGCTAGGAGAGGCCTATGCTATAACACTTTTGTTTATGCTGTGACATAACGTAACCCAACGTTTTGACTTCTTAGTGAAGTCCTTTCAGGGGTAAATTGAGGTAGAACCCTCCATGGTGATATAATAAACACATTGTAAACAACAAGATTACTGGAGGTATGCTTACTGTTAATTATATCCTGAATGGTACTTAGCACACAGCATAGACAACCACCATCCAGGAAGCTCTAAACCTATTTCTCACGTGATGTTGCTGCCAAACATGTTCAGCAATGGTTGAAACCTTCTCATTACCTTTCTTCCAAACATATTGATGATCGTTCACTCTCTGCTCAATCCTTCTAGTTGTTTCACCTATATATACTTTACCTAAGCTGCAGGGTATACTATACACTATGGATGACTTGGTGCTAATGGTATAGTGTGTTTGACTGTAGTTAGTATAAGATGTGATATCGATTTCTTACCTGAATTAAATACTGTTTTGATGTCAAAATCTCTACACACTCTCTGAATACTCTCACTTAACCCTGCTATATATGGAATGGTGAGAATCAAACCTTTCTATCTGTGTATCTAGAAGGTAATTCTTTAGAGACTGACCTAATGGTTGCATTGCTATAACTATACTTGTGTAGATGTTTCTCTTCCTCCTTCATTATTCACTGATAGTAGCACCCTCCTAGCTCTCTGATGCAAGCATGTCGCAATTCCTATATAAATTGATTAGGATAATGAGGTTTAAAGAGTATGTATCTGTCTATGTGTTGTGTAGATTTTGAGTAAACAATGGGAGTAAGAAGTCTCATTACTCATTGGTAGTTTACCATCTTCTGAAGAGAGACAGTCATGGTATGCTTACTTCCACTGTTTACAGAAAACCTACACACTTGGATGGACACACCTCCTCTTTAAGTGTCACCATCCTAATTAAGTTTAAGCACAAATTGTGAGATGCTTGTATCAGAGAGATAGGTAGGAAACTAACATGAGTGAATAATTGAAGGAAGGAGAGAAACACATACACAAAGTAAAGGCGCTAAGATCATATTTTACTATAGTCAAATATTCTATACCCATAATCACCGAGTCATCCATAGTGTATGGTATACTCTTCAACTGTGGTTAAGTATACATAGGTGAAACAATTAGAAGGCTTGAGCAGATAGTGAAAGAACATCAGGACATTTGCAAAAGAGGTGATCAGAAGGTTTCAGCCATTGCTGAATATGCTTGGCAGCAACATTCCCCTTAAATTGGAACATGCATGAGTTGTATACAGATCCAGTTAAGAATCGTGAGTTAAAGTAAAAAAAATCTCTATAAATACAGATGACACCGACAACAACCATTTTAACAGACATAGGTTTAGAGCTTCCTGGATGCTGGCTGTCTTATATGCTGTGTGCAAATCACTCATCAGGATACAATAAACATTTAGCATACTGTCCGGTTAACTTACTGTTTATATTGGGTTTATTATATCACTGGGCTAAACTGGATAGACTCTAGAACACTGGTTAAAAACACACCAAAGAGCATTGAAATTACTTCACATCACATCTGCAGTTAGTCAATGTGCAGTTAAAAAAAATTCACCTCAGTACGTTTGCAGTACTGCTAGCAAAAGAGCGGAAAGATCAGCAATAGAAATCAATTTCACAATTAATATCTGTTAACATTTTCAGCTTCAGTATTTGAACTCCAGTGTGACTTCCTTCAACATTGAAGGCCTCTCTTCTGCTACCACATACATTCTGAGAGTGTGCCGAGAGATAACTCTGGTTGGCAATACTGACAACTGTGGATCCTGTCAATTGTGTGCTGTAACTCCACAGCCAAACGGTAAGTTAACATTGAGCTACTTGTTACTGTTGTTGTAGTTTGTCAAAATCCACTTATTAATCTTTATTTATCATTATATTGGCTACCAATTTTATTGGCAGTATCAACTGAGTGGGCAGGGATGCCACAACAAGTAGAACAACGAAAAAAAGATACAATAACTCGGGAGATCTGAGGTCGAGTGGATGGTGGGCCTGTGATCTAGCTAGTTAGTATCACACAGGTTGTCACTGGTTCGCTACTGATGAATAATTATTTTGATAACTGTACCAATACAATCACTACAAATCTTATAATAATGGTTGATATGGAAAACAAAACAAATAATAAAATAGCATTATAGCTCGCAGGCATGATGTGCGCCTTTACAGAAACCATTGACTGTGTGCATGCATGACTTGCGCGATACTGTCAACGTCTAAGTTCCTTAAATTCCTTCAGGGTTCGAGGCCTGAACATCCTCCAGGGGGCAGGAAGGCTCGTCTTGGTTTTGCTGATTTTCCTCATGCTTCTTTGGTAGAAGTAACACCAGTCTCTGCACTGCTCTCTTCACATAACGATGTCCATCATATAGCTCCACTACTCGCACTAATCCATCAGGGCCTGGAAATATATTGCTCACAACTGCATATGGAAGTCTTTGATGTCCAAGTAAAACACCTCGAATACCCACTATGTCACCAATTTGTAGGTTAGGATACTGTTTTTTCCATTTCTTGGACTGCTGTTGATGTAGTTTTAAGTATTCATGGTACCATCGCTGCTGAAGTTCAATTCGTAATCTCTTCACATGATTCCAATGCTTTAGTGCAGACCAGGTGAGGACTGAGTCTTGTAAAGCTGTTGGTAGTGCTAGGAAGGGACGACCATTGAGGAAATGAGCTGGAGTCGAAACTGGAATTCCATCATCAGGGAGTGAGTCCAGAGTAATGATTGGACGACAATTGAGAATAGCTTTGACATGGGTAAGTGCAGTAGCCGGTTCTTCAAAGGTAAGTTTCTGACAGCCAATAATCTTTGCCAGAGCTCGCTTCATCGCTTTTACACCTGCTTCCCACAATCCTCCATGATGAGGTGACTGCACTGGGGAGAACTTCCATGAAATATGTCTTGTCTCAGTAATGGTTCGAATAACATCCTGTTTCACAATAGAATTGAAGATAAATCGAATTTCCTTCTCAGCAGCCACAAAATTTGTGCCATTATCAGAATAAATTGTGGTAGGACACCCTCTCCGATTGACAAAGCGTTCCAGTGCAGCTATGAAGGAATCGGCATGAAGACTTGTCACTGGCTCCAGGTGAATGCTCTCGTGACCATACAAGTGAAGACTGCCACATATCCTTTCTCTAATGTCAGTTTTCTTTAGTTAGAGCCACTTTTGACTATGATAGGACCAGCATAATCTACTCCTACTTCTTGGAATGCAGGATTGAAATTTACCCGTTGAGAAGGCAATTGTCCCATTTTCTGTGCACAAGGAATAGCATTCACTTGTCTGCAGAGAACACAGTTTCTGGCGATCATTCTGGCAAGAGATTGTAATCCTGATACGAAATATCCATTAGAGAGAATCGCCATCATAGTTCTTGCTGTAGGATGTTTGTAGATTCTGTGTAGATCCATGAGTAGTAAGTGAGTTATTCTGGCTTTCTTTGTAAGAAGGATAGGCTGTTTGGCATTGATAGGCATGTTAACATTATGAAGTCGACCTTGGAGACGAATCAAACCATGTTCATCTAAGAAGGGATTCAAATGAATGATGGGAGATTTTGCAGGTAATGATTTGTTTTTCTGGAGAGCTTCTCTCTCAACTGGAAAGTAATATTCCTGAGTAAGGCATATTAGCTGACACCTAGCTGACTTCAGGTCCTGACAATCTGGTCTTATGGAGGTTTTGGTAGTGGAGTTTGCTCTTTGCTTCCATTTTTGTCCTATAGCGAGGACTCTCTCAATTTTGAATAGGGAATTGTAGTGGAAGAGTTCTTCTGGTTCAGGCTTCTGAATAGCTATAGCTCTGACTGCTGCTTGAATCTGGTTCTCTTCTTGGTACTGTTCGATTGGTAGGTCACCAATTTCAATTTTTAGAGGCCATTCTGATGGTGTGGATTTTAGCCAGGATGGAACCTCCCACCACAAAGAATTCGTTAGCAGTTCCTTCAGCTATTCAGAAGCCTGAACCAGAAGAGCTCTTCCATTACAATTCCCTATTCAAAATTGAAAATCCGAGAAAGTGGAATGTCTAGGTCCTTAGCAATAGCTTTCAAAAGTCTGGATAGCAGCTCAGCTCCATTCAGCTCTAATCTTGGAGTTGACAGATCCTTAATTGGAGAAATCTTTACTTTGGCAGCTATCAAGGCTGTCGTCACTGTAGTGTCTCGATGTTGAAATCGCCCATACACGACTGCTCCGTAAGCTAACTTGCTGGCATCGCTAAACCCGATTGAAATGCGATAACAGTAGACTGCGTTTCTACATACTTTCTGTCGACTGGGTGAGTTGTGATGCAGTTTAGTTCGGAACTCCATTTCTGCCAAACTTCTAGAAAATCATCTGGAATTTCCTTTTCCAAAGCTCTTGCATCATCTTTCGTGGTGGAACATTGATGGGAGAAAACCAGCCTAGCACATCAAAAACCTTTGAATGCTGTGAGGAAACTTATCTTTTCGTGGAGTGGTCCGTGTTGAGTGGAGGCGGAGTTACCACGAAAAGTTGATCACTAGAGGTTTGCCAATGAATACCAAGTGCTTTTGGACATCCATCAATGCTGTTGCTGACTAGCAGAGGATTAGACTCTAGCAGTTCAGCTGGAATAGCATTTCTAAGGGTTTGGCTGTTTGTCCTCCATTTCCTAAGACTCATTTTTCCCTTGGCGAGCAGGGCAGTAAGACCCTGTTGAACTGCTATTGCGTCTTCTACTGAATTTGAACCATGCAAGAAGTCATCTACGTAGAAGTTTCTTTCGACGAGGGGTGCGGTGAAATGCTCCTCACTGTGGTCTTGGGCGATTCGTCGCAGTGCAGCCGTGGCCAGAAATGGAGATGAGGACACACCAAATGTTAGGCATTTCATTCGCCAATCTTCTATTTTGCCAACAGAATTTCTCACAAGGTATCTATGGTAATCTCTTTTGGCAGGTTGAAGAAGAATCTCCCGAAACATTTTGGAAATATCAGCAGAGTAAGCAATATTCCACAAGCGAAACTTGTTCAATACCGTTGTGAGTTCTGGATAGAGAGATGGTCCAGTGATAAGCATGTCATTCAGTGATATCCCTGTTGATGATTTGGCTGAAGCGTCACTAACAACTCGCAACTTGGTAGTAGTGGACATTGCTTTCTCTACGCCGTGCATAGGGAGATAAAACTGCTCTGAATTGGGTTTGGCTAAGTCTTCAATGGGAACTTTTTCAGCATGATCCCTTTCAGCATAGTCTCGAACTTGTGCCACATACTCATCAAGCTTTTCCTTCCGATGAAGACCTCTCTCGTTTAGCAAAAACCTCTGTAAAGCAATGGGACGCGATTCACCCAGTTGCGGTGTTGGATATTTCCTTGGAAGCTGAACAACTAATCTACCGTCTTCTTCTCTTGTCGTTGTATAATTGAAGAGATCGATAGCCCTTTGATCGTCACTGGTGAGTAATTTTTCCTCTCCTGGAAGTTGGTCGATTTTCCACAAACGTTCACAGTCTCTTGGTGTTTTTCTACGCGACGACAAACTGCTTCCTCACTGGGTGTGCTAGGAGTACCACCTCCAACTATCCAACCGAAGATAGTCTCGAATGCCTTGAGCTCTCCACTGGCAGAACTGGCCATGTTGGTGAGGTAAACAACGGTAACTGTCAGCAATGTCTAGCAGGAGATCCACCTGTCCAGGTTCACCCATAAGTGGATCAGCGAACTACTTTCCCTGGATAAAATCCATTCGTCGGATTTGGCTTGTGTCCTGTCCTTGTAAATCCTTGCACACCTTGTCCACAACGTAGGCTTGAATGGTAATTTCCCTTGTCGAATATTTTCTGGGACAGAATAGTGTCAGGTCAACAACCATGTCAGACTCTAGAGGAAACTCTCCTCCCACGGAAAGATTTGTATGGTGCTTATGCATATTGGCTTTCAAAGTGTTTGCAAAGCGTCGGCTGATCAAGGTAGCTTCAGATCCACTATCAATCAGAATTCTCCTGGTGTAGGTCATTTTGTCACTAGCTATAGATGCCAAAGCCGTATGCACTAGACGATTGTTTCTGTGGTCTTTATGCATTACTCTCGCCGTTCTTTCGCTGTTTCCAGATGCTATATTCGATCCTGAAGTGGAGGAATCGTTAGGGGTGGAGGGGGCAGTGTAGCTGGTTGAAGTTCTATGGAGTAACGAATTGTGGCATTGATTACACTCACGACAGTTCTTTTTGCTCGGGCAGTTGTATTCTGAATGATCAGTTCCAAGACAATTGAAACATAGACGATTCTGTTTCACAGTTTCACTCCTTTGATCTAAAGTCTGGGACAGGAGAGTAGGACACTTGTATGTGTAATGTGATCTGTGACACCAATTGCAAGACATTGGAGCTGTTAGAATGTGATTGTGATACACGCAGCATCTTCTTGTCCTTGGCTTTCTGCAATTGTCCTTTGACAGACGACGAATCGTTGTAAGGGTTATATTTTGCTAGTGACTCACTCTCTTTACTAGCAGTTCGGGCTTCCAGGAACTCTATAAAGTCTTCATCGGTAGGTGGCATGGTCATAGTTGTAATTTTGTCATTCCATCTTTCCCTGGTCATTCCCTTTAAACCTCGTATTTTCAAGCCAGTTGCAAGTTGGCCTGCTGTCCAGCCACCATTAGCCTTCAATCCCTGGATGCTGGTCTTGAACTCGTCTCGAAAATGTTTCAATCCTTCGAAAGTATCGGGTATATCATCTAGTCCGTATGTGATGCTCGTACACAAGTCTCGGTCGATCATACAACAATTGGAGCTCTTGTACTACTTCTTTGTAGCTACCTCCAACTGCAGCTCTGGCAACTTCTTGCTTGGACTTATCAGTAATCATTGCAGCTTGAAGTGCACTAATTTTCTCAGAGTCTGCAAGATGTTTCTCTTTCTCGATGCGTGGCTCGAATAAAGCCCAGAAGTTTTTCCAATTCACCGGGTTGCCGTCAAACTTAGGAAGATCCACCTTTAAAGTGGAGTGATATTTCACAATAGTGGAAGTTGGAGTAGATGATACAGGAGAAGTAGGACGACTCTTGGGCTGATCATCCATCCTCAAACGAATGTGTGCAACAATATCCTCAATTTCATTTCTCCAATCTATATTTCACAATAGTGGAAGTTGGAGTAGATGATACAGGAGAAGTAGGATGACTCTTGGACTGATCATCCATCCTCAAACGAATGCGTGCAACAATATCCTCAATTTCATTTCTCCAATCTCGAACCTGCTCGACTGCAACCGTTTCCTGTTTGAAATTCCCGATATCATCGGAGAGGCTATCGAAAGACTTGATTGTTGCCATGCCTGTGACAACTCTCAGTGTTAGTGTGCAGATTCTCCAAGAAGTTCTGAGCCTTAGTAATTGCAGTTTTTTTTAGTTCCTCGCTTTCGATTAAGATCAGCAACGTCTTCAATGTGGGCGACTTCATCTCAGAAAGCATCTACTTTAGTAACTGAGTCAGTCATCTCAAAAATCAGTAGGGAAACAAATACTAACTTGACAAGGAAGCTGACTGGAACTGGCTGAAAAACTGCCTCTTTCTCTTGAAACAGAAGGCCTTGACGTTTGGCAGCAGCGATGCGTCCGAGTTAGAATTAGCTGTACAACTTATGGATTAAATCAATTCACCAGTAGTCCGTTAGTTCGGCCTTAGATCCGGCTCGAAAGACCAAGAAAATGAGTGGGCAGGGATGCCACAACAAGTAGAACAACGAAAAAAAAGATACAATAACTCGGGAGATCTGAGGTCGAGTGGACGGTGGGCCTGTGATCTAGCTAGTTAGTATCACACAGGTTGTCACTGGTTCGCTACTGATGAATAATTACTTTAATAACTGTACTAATACAATCACTACAAATCTTATAATAATGGTTGATATGGAAAACAAAACAAATAATAAAATAGCATTATAGCTCACAGGCACAATGTGCGCCTTTACAGAAACCATTGACTGTGTGCGTGCATGACTTGCACGATACTGTCAACGTCTAAGTTCCTTAAATCCCTTCAGGGTTCGAGGCCTGAACATCAACCAATACTAAATACTGCATTGAATGTAGCCCATGGTAAGTTGCTATGAGCGGTCAAGTACACCACACTTTCTCCCTGAAAATCTCACCAGCGACATCACCACGAACTCTTATTGTATTTTAATTACTTCAGCATGATGTAAAATAGTCACACCAATTTCAAGTGGAACACTATTGCATGTTATCAGTCATGTTTACTTTTACTGCAGCTTTAGTGGTGTATTGAAAAAAAGGTCAACTAATATATTCATGGACTGAACCTAATAATATTAATGCATTTTCATAATGTTTATTTATCATGTAAGCATTTCACATAGTTATTTATATAGCTAAATGTATTTGGAATTCCGAAATTGTACCGCTCGGAGTCCTTTTGTTTTAGTCATTGTATATTTCAGTACCTCCCAGTGCTCCACAAAGTCTTACAGCCACTGTTACTCCAGGATCTATCTTGTTGGAATGGGAAATTCCATCAGAGGTGAATTCAGGTGGAATTACTAACTACACTGTAATGTGTATTGCTGAAAATTTGAATCTTACCCAAACGTAAGTTATTATTTCTTTTGTGGAGCAGAATTGTCAGGGCTTTAGGATGTTACCCAACTATATGTGCAGCCAGGGGATAAGTAAACAAAAAAATATGAAGGTACATACATGACCATCTATTTAACATAGCTATGACCCCTTAACATTTTATTACTCTTAGGAGTGCATTGATGTTGCCAACTTTAAATTTACTTTTGTGTTTGTCAACAAATTAATGTAGGGGCTTGTGCACTTCTAGCCCCGATTTTTTTCTGCCTTATGAGTAAATGAAGTACGTGTTTATTTTAGTCTTTCTCACTCCCCTTCTCACATCACCAGTGGCAGATCTAGGTTTTTTCCGAAACCCCCTTTTATCTAGGAACTCCTAAATTATCACCTCTTCTTAATTCCCAAACTTGAACAACTGCATGCTCAACAGACGAAATGCAATTGAAGTTTAATATTTTTTCAGCATTTCAGATTGTGACTTAACAAAAATGGGTATCGTTTACCTACAGTTGAACCTGGTAGCACTCTCTTAAGGTTTCTATCTAGTCTCCATCTGCCCCTCTATACGTGGAGAATGGCTGATTGAGACTTCTTTTTATCCGTTGATATTGTTGGTTGTGACAAATTAGCCTGGTTCAACTGGGAAAAGTATTTTTGTGGAGTGGAAGTGTCTGTGGATATGAGCAGTCATGTCTCAAAACTAATGTATTTTCCCTTCAAACATTAGTATTACAATTATTTCCACTGATCTACTTTCATATGTTTACCCATAACTCTCTAACTGATTAACAGTATTAAGAAAACAACCCAAAAAAGTAATTTAAATAGTAAAATAAGATTGCAACTGACTATGGTTATGGTGCTCCAACTTGATGTTCAAAAATATGGTATTTATTACACCACTACTTTAGATAGTATCCTTATATCGTCAACACTTTGTTACTTCAATTTCTTTTGATGCATAGAGTGGTGTATATATTATAATTCATTTCATATTGATGATTGTAGCTACAATATCTCACCAGTCTCAAAGAACTTAACTGTAGTAACAGTCATTTCTTCATGATTTTTTCAAACATGAAGTAATGAAGTAAAATTACATACAACTTCATGAAAATAGTAGAGAGGGTGTGGCTTAAGTGATCAGAGAATAAAAGAAACACTCTTTAACAAATTCTGGATACACCCCTGGTCACCTCTAAAATAAAATGTTAAGGTAGATTTTAATTTTTTTTTGATTCTGGACTTTTCCATTTCAGTGTTTTAATGGACACTTCTTTTCATTTTTTTGGACTTGCTCCAAATACACACTTTACTTGTACTGTTGCGGCCTTCAATAAGTTTGGTGCAAGTTCAGCCGTGGAGACAGTTGTGATGACCAGCAATGAAACCAGTAAGGATTGCCTTTTTAAATTCCCTCTTTCAAATCTATTCTATTTCTTTGTTTCACTTTTCTCCTTCCTCTTCCTTGCATACCACTCTTTCCCCTTTTCATCATGCCCCACTTTTTTTCCTCCTCACCCTTGTTATTTATCTTTTTTTCTTGTCCCTGCTAGGTGATCCTGGTGCTCTCTTCATGTTTTTCAATACCAGTCTTACATACATTACTGTCACTACCAGTTTCATTGCTAGCACTGCAGATTCACTTATCAATCCATCTACTCTCTTTACCTATAATGGAAATATACTAGGTTTGTTGATAGTACAGTATTGTTACTGTTTTATTGTACAATTTTGTGAGTGTAGATATGGATTATGACTATCACAAGAACTTGTTGTATTTTACTGCTGTGGAAGTTAATGGGATGAGTACAATAAAGGTGATAAATATCCAGCCTGAAATGAATGCAGGAATGTTTACTTTCACACGAGGTAGTTTATTGGTGTGATTTCTGTATAGCTTATTATGTGTATTGTTTGTGCAATATGTGCGAAGTGTTTGGCTGTATATACTGAATGTTAGAGATTATATGTGTGTGTTTGTGTGTAATGTCTGTGTATTGTGTGTGTGTTGTGTTTGTTTGTTCTTGTTGAGTGTGTGAACTGTATCAGAACAATTGTGAACAAGAAGGGAGCCTTAAAATATTTAGTTATATCATAACTAGGTGAACTTTCTACTCTGCAAGAGCTCGGTGAAGGAGTGATTGTTCCCCACATTTCGGTGGATTGGGTGAACTCTGAACTCTACTATGTGGAATCTATTTCATCTCTACATAGGGTATGTGCACTTATTTCCAATTTCCAGGGGCAGATCTAGGATTTGTTAAGAGGGGGAAAATGTTGGCTATAATATTGTATTTCCTATAAGACTAATTAATAATATATTCTAATATTCATTCACACGATGTGACTCTCCAGAACTGAAATAAATGAACTGCTAAAATCAGGAAGGAAAAAAATTTGAAACTAAGAGCAATACCAATTTTACTAAGGTGTTTATGTGTAGAATAAAGAAAAGGAGTGAATAGTAGGATTTGGCGAATATGCTAGCAATGCTAATCGTTTTAGTAATTAATCTACTGGAAACAAGCGCATGGACAGAGTTCACCTCAACTACATTCACAACTATAAGAATCCTTGTACACATAACTAATCTGAATCCATATATGGCCATTGGGAGTTGTTGATCTGCATCTTGATGGGTAACAGTGCTGGATCTGAAATTTTTTTTTCTTACAGAAAGTGATATTGGAATCTTCAAAAATAGAATTACCAACATAGAGGGTATTTAGTAAACTCTAAGATTCATTTAAAAGTCCCAAATCCAGTCTCTCGAAGACTACATTAAATTGCTATTGTTACAGTACAATAAATACTGATACTAATTCATCCCAAAAACTAGCTACCACATTATGCTCATAAATACACTAATCATGCTAGCATAATACTAGTATTATGAATCACTTATTATGCTCAAAATCATGCTAGCATAATTTGCCAACCCTTAGTGAATATGTACACTTGATCATAAAAAAAGAAACTAATTCATGAAATAAAATGAAAGTACAAAGACATTTTAGCGGTGATGAAAGTATATTTATATAATTGTCAAATTCAACCATGAAGAAAAAAAATTGAATAAGCAACAACCACTAAATTTAGCCAAGAATTAATAAATGCTGGACTTGTTCTGCTTTGGTATACTACGATCTTGGTCTGCCATAATGTGTAAGGACACAAGTAGTAAAAATTCTGACTCAGCATATCAATAAGTAGACGTGCTTCCATAGGAGGATCGCAATTATTATTGGAGTAAAAGGAAAAACAACGACGAACATAAAGTGAATGCTGTTATAATTTTATTTCCAGTTACAGGTAAGAAATACAGTAGCTAAAAATGAGGGCTCATTCTGACAAAGGGGGGCTCGTACAACACCAGTTGAGCCCCCCTAAATCCGCCCATGAATTCAATCCATGTGTTTATAATGAGGGCATATATGTCTGGGTTTTAAAACAGGTAGGGGTGATAAATTCTATGTTTGAGGGCAAAATATCTGTTTTTCTTGACCTCAGTATCCTATTAATAAGCTGTAATTTATTCAGATAATGAGACTGGTCCTGAATGACACTGAGGTGAGTGTCCTGTCTTGTGTTTTAGAACTTTCCAACACAGCCATTACTAACATTAAAGTGGATGCAGTTCATGGGTAAGTTACTATAGTCACTCTGTAGCATCTGTAATTTAGAAGAAGTGTTTATACATTTATATACATTCCTTGTTAGCTTCTTTTACTATGGCACCAATACCGAGCTGATTCGTGCGGACCTGAGCAACGTTCAAGTGAGCGCCACAATGTGCAAGGCCAGTATTAATGGTGCAACTACCCTAAGGGTTTTCACTTCGCTATATGACTTCACCATTCTACAGAATGAAGCTATCTACACTCTTGGATGTCAGTCCTCCATTTGTAATGAAAATAACACTGGTCTGATTATTCCCATAATCTTGGGAAGACACAGTAATGAAATTTTTGGATGCGGCAATTCCATAGGCATAAATGAACTGACACGCTTGGAGACCTTTACCCAATATATAGTGGTAGCCACAAATAATACAATAACATTTGTTTCTATTGATAACACAGTTTCAAGGTGTAATAGTTCACAGAATGTGCGAGTTCTCACTACTTACAATACGGTGCCTTTAATCCGCATGATTCGGCAGAGTCATCAACCTTCACCAGGTACACTTGTGTGTAGTCTTTTGTGTGCACATCCATGCATTAATAAACTAACATACATTTAGATATGCATAAACACTTCCTTTCATGTATGCATACACTTACTACATATTGACACATTTCAAGTAATGTATTTTTCCAGTTCCTCTTAATGGTCCATCGTCCATTAGAGTTTCATCAAAGAGAAATACGGCAACAGTCAGTTGGTCAGCTCCACTGTTTCCTCGAGCTTTATACAGTAAGTGGACTGTGAGATATTGCTTCATGTAAGCTTATTTTACATGACCAAATTTCACATTGTAGTCCTTGTAAGCACATGTAATTTTGACAGTCTAAAATTAACTTTCCATAGTAATTGCTGGTTAAGAAAAATTCCTCACTTGCGATTGCTCAAAGATCATGTGGTATCTCTAATCAGGTGCAGCTGCATTTGACCGTTGGAAGTATGAAGTGAGATACTGCACGATGAATACCACCAAGATCTGCATGCAGGAAACCACCAATGAGTTGTCTATTGTGCTGAGCCTGAACTTCGACACAAGCTATGTCGTGACAGTGAGAGCACTGGGACCTAGAGGAGATAGTATGGTTTCATCTCAAGCATTTTTTACCACTGAGCCAGAAGGTGTGTAATAGGTACAATGACAAGCAGTACTATGCATCTTGATGATTATAGTAATTGATTTATGACCTTAATGATTTGTTGCTGCAATTTAGTAATTATATACTATAGAGATTACAATTGATTCATTGTTGGATCACATCAAGAGCAGAGGTGTCGGAATGGGTGCAGCCGAGCGGCCATGGCCATACCAACATTTTAACGAAAAGGGCACGTCTATTATGTTTTCTATTCTTTATCTCAACTCGTGTTCGATGTTGAGTGGTCGACATGACTTCAGTATTAGATAGCTAATATTGATCCTTTTGTATGATTTTTATGAAACTCGAGGCTATCCTCGTCCTTCATTTACTATTGAAGGTGATCTTTTGGAAAAACAAATGTAGTTCAGAAATCCTTCCAGCAATGTTGGTCTGCAAAATGGCCATTTTTGCACTACTTGGAGTATTCTTATTCAGTCATTTGCCACACGTTTTGAAGAAAAAAAAAAAAGACTGCCACAAATGGCAGGCACTTGCAAGTTCTAATTACGAAGGATTCAGTTTCTTTTTAAGTCTTTTGTGACGTTGTGTTATTTGCTATTGTCCAAGTATCTATATTAACTATGACATAATACACTCTACCTAATAGCAATAACTATAATATTAACATTATTTATTTGAATGAGCTTAGTGATTGTTATAAAAAATCATTTGTTTTGTAATAATAAAATATGCCTTGTACTGAATTGTTTGGTATGTACAGTAGCATTTGAATTTATTACATACACAGAGCATTGACTTAACTCTTTGGTTCATTGATAGAAAAAACCATTGTTTGGTCTTTTGTAATTATAAAACCCATTACTTGAACAAACTGGAGGGTGTGGATAGTGGGTGTGGTTAAAATGGCTGCACTAATAAGATCTAGCTTCACTCCCCTGAATAGTATGGCACATATTTAATAGCATATTCATATTTAGATGTTGTGTGATATTTTGACAGGTGTAGATGCAAGTTTAGTGATAGCTCACGAGTATGGCATCATTCGTTCCAGCCTAGAAGGTCAATCTACAGAGATTCTGGTGAATTCTAAAACAGTGTGTAAGTTGTTCTGAGTTTTGACTTACTTTAAAATGTCACCGAAGCAGTTGATTGTCGAGATAGTAGACATAGATTAACTGCAAATTTGGCATTATAGATGGCAAATCTAATAAAGTAGAAGGTGTATAATATATTTATGCCTACAGAATCCATTCATTTACGAAGAGAGAGTTGATCTGTGAAGGAATCCAGGTGTTTGATTACAGCTTTAGAAGAGAAAGCAGTTCTGAATATTTGCATAAGGATGAAGTAGTTACATTAGACTCTGAATTAATATACTACCTAGTATCACATATGGAAAATAGTTTTTTATGTATTTCAAGTTCATTTTTCTCTTAAGACAAAGTTTAAAGATTTTTTAAATTATGTATGCCTAGGATTTTTTCACCTTGAGTTTGGTGATCCTTCCTTTGCATTGGTTTTTCAGGATCAGTCCTAATTAATAGAGTTTATTATGGGTTCGTTTGAATCCCCACACTCTTTATTCTAATAGCTGTAGCTGTAGATGCTTACAACAATGTTATTTACTGGGCATCAGAAGGAAGTTCTGCAACTCTTTTTAGCATGCAACGATCCATGGTGGTCACTTCTCTTTATGCCAACCGAATCCAGCCTTTTGGTCTAGTATATGACTGGTCTGGCAACAGAATCATATGGGTAGAAGATGGTGAAAAGGTAAGTACTACATCATGCATAGCTATTAGGTTTACATGTTTAATAAAACATTTTAAACTTTAGCTGCAAGATCCTCTCAGATCTTTCATCAGCCCAGTTTTGCTCACTGAAGAAAATTTCTTTGTGGAAACTGCTAGTGCCGTTGCAACTGTCATTGACAGCTACAATGGGTGAGTCTGGCAGATATAACAGGACTCAATTCATTTTCTTTCTTCCCTGCATGTTTTTTTATGAGTGGTTCTTGTTCAATCTTTTTAGACTCTTTTTCTGGACTGATCGCAACAGAATTTACATGCACACTCTCAGCGGGATCATGTTGGATGCATGCTACACTCCTTCTGGTGGGGCCTCTTCATTGGCTTTGGATGCCTCCAGGCAAAATTTGTATTGGCTCTCTAATGGCGCTACTTCTGGCCAGAGATGGAAAATCAGTCAGTTAAAATACTCTGGCATTCAATGCAATATTACAAGGTATGTAGCTATACACAGGAGATAATTGTTTTTGTTTTTTTTAAGCAACCTTGTTGGCATGATGTTAGGAGTAGATAATACTTCATATAAATGAGGCTCAACTTTTAGGCTTGCCTATTTAATTGGTGAGCTAATGACACTCAAAACTAACGTTTAAAGTTTTCATGAATGAAATGCATTAATAGTTTTAAATTAATTATATGTATTTAAAATGATTACATGAGTGATGAATAAAAGGTAAGCCTTTTTTCTTCCCTTAAGTGCCAATTATCAAAGCATTATGCAAAAATGGCCTAACAACTTATTATGTCGCAGGTTTTGTAATATCAGACTGAATGGTGCCAATAAATTTTTTTATTTCATTATTATTATAGCAATTTTTCTCATTCTAACAGCCAATATTGTTAATTAAAACTTAACCCAACGTTTCGACTTCTTGCCAAAGTCCTCTTCAGAGGTCAATGAGGTCAAACTCTCTGTGAAGATATAATAACACAAAGCAGCAAGATTTCTGGAGGGTACGCTTACGGTTTACTATATCCTGGAGGGTGATTTGCACTCAGCATGGACAGCTAGCATACCATCAGAATAATATATTATTAATTAAAATGTAACCCGACGTTTCAACTTCTTGCCAAAGTCCACTTCAGGGGTAAACTGAGGTTGAACTGCTATTATTAATTATATCAGCCGAAAATAACTGAATGATTTAGTTATTGTATAGAGGGCTCTGAATTAGGAAGATATGAAGAATCTGAAACCAACTGCAGTTGAGGAATATAACCAGTATAATTGAGTCATGCATTGGAAAGTTTAGCCACTTCCTGTCATGCTGCTATTTCAACCTTAGGAATATACAGTGCTAGTAAAATGCATGTTTTTGACTTCTTGATATTGTGATATACACGTTTGTCTTGTATACGTATTCTAAGCAAGAAAAATCATATGATTACATTTTTTAGTTTAAACTACAGCTGTCAAAAGATTTACTCATGGACTGTTCAAGTCAATGAACATTCAGTACTTAGACAGATTCAGTTGTTGCAAGTTTACCATTTGCTATTCCATTAAAGAGAAATTTTCGTTTCAATGTTCCTTTGTGAGTTATAAGTTCCAATTATGAAGGATTCATTTTTTAAAGTTTTTTTTTGTCATGGTTTGTTTACTTATTTGTCCAAGTAGCTATATTAGCTATATGATAATTCACTCTACATAATAGCTATAACTATAATTTAACATTATTTATAAGAATGGACCTGTTGATGTTATAAAAATCATTTGCTTTGTAATAAAAACATGGCTTGTACTAACTTATTTAGATTGATTACAGTGGCATTTGAACTTATTAGATACACGAGCATAGACTTAAGCTCTTTGGTTCATTCGACAGAAAAACCATAGTTTTGTCTTTTCTATTAATACACTCATTACTTGAACAAATGAGTGGGTGTGGTTAGTAGGGTATGGTTATAATGGCCGCACCAATAATATCGGGCTTCCTATTCTCCTGGGTGGCCTAATTCTTTGCTAAATGTCCATGTATTTGAAATTCATTATTGCGGTAGTTTCATTTTAGAGTAAGTTTTCAACAGTTTAGAGTGTTTGCCAGATCTTATCAACAAACTAATTTTTTTCATTATGCTAACTTGTGTCCTATCTAAATAATCCTTCAGCTCCTCCCTCTTTCATAAGTTTAGATTCAATTCAACTTATGCATAAGAACATCATTTCGTATAGTAAATATATGCATAAATGGTTTAGGATGCCACTATAGTCTAAAAAAATTATAAGCTATGTGATTATTAACCATGCTCTCAAATAATCTATTATTAGACTCCATTTTTATGTCTTTTGTTTTTTTTATCCTCCTCACATAATTTAGCTTGGTGGAACAGGATCTTGAAGAGTTGTCACTCAGGTTAGTGTATTAATTGCATTAATTGCCACATTGGCCTCAGAATATGGGTTTGTCGAATGACACAATGTGGGGCCAGTCTTGATTATGATCTCTTGGATTTTGTTGGGTTTGTGTTTCCAATTTCATAAATTTTGCCTTTTTGCTCTCTATCTATATTGTTTTCCACTGTCTTGTATTCTTTAAAGCTTTCATGTTAGTGAAGAGTGCTTTTTTACCTTTTATTCAGTTCAACTTCTACAGTTATTGTGTATGCATTAAACAAGCTGTACTTTTCAAGTCGTCTGTCCAATACGATTTACACTGTCTCATCTCGACTAGACAGTGTGGGTGCTGATCAGTCTCTGGCGTTGGGGGAAGTTGAGTTGACTGGAGCCAGGGTAGCCAGAACACTTCAAATCCGAGACATGGCAGTATTGTCTAGGGAAACACAACCACTACCTGGTGAGTTACCTGCTGAGGTGCAGGGCACACGAAGATACACTTATCAGGAATATGCATAGTTACCGTTGGCTTTTACTCATAAAGTTGTGTGTGGCGGAAATTTGCAGTCGCGAGTGGTAGCCAGGCACTTTGCCCAGCCACGCCTCTCCGAGGTCTTGCTGGGGGCCTGCGCGCCTCGGCCATGCCCAAGGCACGCCCTTTGTGCAGCTGTCTCTTATCATTCCCTCTTTACTGTGTCAGCTGCACATACCCCCCCACACGCAACTACAAATTGTCACAGGTAGCCCTATGCCAACCTAGGGTACCCGGAGAAACAGCTCCCTCACTCTAAAACTCAATCCCCCTTCACTACAAATGGGGTGTGGTGGGTGGGAGCTTCTCTGTTGCGGGCCCCAGGACCATTCCTGGCGCTCGCTCTGACAGCTCTTTCATTGCTCATTTCTTATTGATTCCAATTGATGCTCATTACACGAGGCCGGGCCCCTCCTATACCGCGTCACGTGCCGGCCTCGTCCACGGCCGTTTGGCCCTTCCCCTTTAACCGCCGGTAACCTCGGTACGCTGCGCTACACCTGCCGTTACCTGCTGAGGTGCAGGGCACACGAAGATACACTTATCAGGAATATGCATAGTTACCGTTGGCTTTTACTCATAAAGTTGTGTGTGGCGGAAATTTGCAGTCGCGAGTGGTAGCCAGGCACTTTGCCCAGCCACGCCTCTCCGAGGTCTTGCTGGGGGCCTGCGCGCCTCGGCCATGCCCGAGGCACGCCCTTTGTGCAGCTGTCTCTTATCATTCCCTCTTTACTGTGTCAGCTGCACATACCCCCACAAAAAACCCGCCAACAAGACCCCTTGGAGAGCCCCGACTGCTCCGACCCGCACACACGCCCACCGGCCCACTAGGACTGACTGCCTCCCACCCTCGTCCACACATACCAAACTAGAAAAGAGAATCAATGGCAATAAACACTACGAATATAGTGGAACAGTAACAGACAATGTCAATAGGTCTACTTGGTCCAGCTGCTCTCCGCCGACCCGAACCTCTCAGTCCATTTCTTTGCCGAGGAGGCCTGTTTCCCTCCTTCGTCCCGAATGTATCTCCGGTATTCCCTACTCCTCCACCGGCCCAGAGCTTTAACATCGTCCTCCGAGGCTCCCCCCGCCGACGCCGCCGTAGCGGCGCCAATGCGGAAGCTGTGGCCCGAAATGTTCGCCTCGGGTAGTCCCTTCTCGACCAGTGCCCTCCTGACTTCGGCCACGAAGTCCCTCCTGGTGAGACCAGAGCCATTACCGTCCTTGAAGAAGGGTCCCGAACCCGCTCCTCATCCACCATGAACCTCAGCACGGCCTTGACTGGACACAAGGCGGTGTCTGTCCGATGTAGCGTCACCCAGGCGCCTTCCCTCAGCCTGTCCGTCTTGGACTCCTTTATCCTGACCCTGATCCAACGGGAACTCCTGTCACTGTCCAACTGTACGTCCTCCCACGACAAGTAAGCTCCCCGGTCGAACACCCCGGATTCCGGGGCCAGTGCCTCGCCTGCCCTGAGGCAGCCGAAAAAACACATGCAGGCAGCTGCCCACAGCATTGTTCCTCTTTGTCCCTTGGACGTCCAGACGTCTAGCATCGCTCTCATGTGGATCTCTCTCACCGGCTCCCTCGCGTGGCCCCTGTTGCCCCCCACGGCCTCCAGCCGAGCCAGACCCTTCTTCAACTGGGTCAGCCTGTCCATCTCACTCCAGTCCGGTGCCCTCATGCCAGCCTTGATCTGGGCCATGCGGAGACCTGCCAGGTGATACTTCACTGTTCCCTTTTTCATCCCTTGCTTGGCTAACAGCGCCACGTAAGCAAGGGCCTTGTCCTCCGTCACCGGCAGCGGCTCCTTCCCCAGATCCTTGCACCAGGCCGAGTACTTACCCCACGCCGAGGCGTACCGCCTCAGCGTGAGGGGCGCTATCGATGCGTCGATAGCAGCCTCCACAACTTGCTCCACTCCTGCTCTGACCACGATTGATTCGCCCTGGACAGCACCTCCAGGAGCTTCCTCGGTACCTCCACCGGCTCCGACCTCCGTACCTGCATGGTGGAAAGAGCGCTGTCTAATCTGTCCCTAGACAGGTCGTCTGCCACCCCGTTGTCCACCCCCCTGACGTGCACCACCTTCACTGACACCGAGAGGGCCGCCTCCACGCACGCCAGGCACCGTAGCAGGTGCATGGACCACTTCTCCTTGCACGTTCCCGACCCGACGGCTGCCACCACCGACATGTTGTCGCACTTGGCCGTCGCCGCTCTTCCTTTCCATCGAGGTCCCCAGACCGCCGCTGCCACTACGATCGGCAGCAACTCCTTGGGCATGATGCTCCACTCCGCAGAACCCGGCAGGTCCTCCCAACGCAGTTGGAACCATTCCCCCTGCCAGGTTGCTCCGCACCCCCAGGTCCCGGACGCGTCCGAGTACATCACCTCCTGGGGGCTTCCGTCCGTTACCACTGTCTTCATGAGCGAGGTCCCGTTCCACCTCGACCCGAACTGGTACCACCATTCAATGTCGGCCCTCGCCTCCACGTTGAGTCTCACTCTCCGCTCTCCCCGCTTCACGGTGGATAGCAAGTCCTGGAGCCTCCTCTTGAACGACCTGCCTGGCCGCACCGCCTTGCATGCGTGGTTGAGGGACCCCACCAGCGACTCCAAGTCCCTCCTCTTGCACGATTTCATTCCCCTCCATCTCGCCAGGAGGTTGTTTAACTCGGACAATTTCTCCTGAGGCAGCCTCACCTCCAGCTTGACCGAGTCTATCTCTATTGCCAGGAAGGTCAGCATCGTGCTGGGTCCCTCCTCCTTGTTCGGGTCCAGCGGCATGCCCAACCTCAGGCACGTCTCCTTGAACACTTCCATGGTCCTCCTGCACTCATCGGTGCCTCTGCGCCCCACCGCCACGAAGTCGTCGATGTAATGTCGGAGCCACACCGCACACTCGCTCCGTGGCGATCCACTCAATGGCGTCACCCAGGGCCGTGAACAACAGCGGAGCCGACCTCAGCCAAACGGGGGGTGCCGTCCACGAAGGTCTTGCCTTCCCACCTCATTCCCAACAACCACCTGTCCCTCGGGTGGACGGGAACGTTCCTGTAGGCTGCCAAACGGCGAGCACTGCACTCCCACGGTGCTCACTTCCCATATCCTCCTTTCCCGCACCTCCTTCTCCAGGTACTCTTTGATAACTTGGCCCCGCTGCGAGGCTTCGTACATTGTTCCACGTCTCTCTTTCAGCACGGCCTTGCTTTGGTCGTGACCCAGACGGAACCCTTCTCTGACGCCTCTGGCCAGAAACTCCACCCACTCCTTGTCCGGGTGTTCCCTCAGATCCATTTCCCACTGTTGCCACACCAGCGGAGTGACCATCTCCTCCGCTCCAGGCAGCACCTTGCTGCTCGGGCCCTCGGATCTCCTTTCCAGATCCACCAGTTGGCTCGTGTAACAGTACCCTGCAAAAGTGACCACCCCCGTCAGCTTTTGCCCACTGACACACCCTGCCACCTTAACTACGTGAGTGCATGTGTGTCCCTACCACCCACTACCGCTGCCCTCCCCCCTAAGTACCCGCAACCCACACCAGCTACTTTTTTTTTACTTATGGACGAGGCGCCCCCGCTGCCCGTAGGCCCCTGCGCCCCGACCCCACGGAACCTATGTTACCACCAACGGGCCGACCCAGCGATCCATCCCACGCTGGGTCCCCACACCTCGTTTCCTGGACTCCTTGGTCCCCCACAAGCCTGAGACTGACCCAGCGGAACCAACCACTGCTGGGTCACCATCAATCTACCACAGCACCCTCCTTAGTTCGGACCTCTGACCTGGGCCATTGCCGACATAATACCTCCTGGCCTTGGACCTACTGGTCCCCACCAATATAGGGTGACTCACCCGGCAGAATCATCCACCACCGGGAGACCATCACCCACCACGGCATTCCCAGGGCGGACCACTGCCCCGAGCCAATGTCAACTATTGCGTGCTAGCTGGTGACTAGTGCGACCTACCCCCCCTGTACCCTATCTTGATCTACACGGAAGTCCAGAGCGCCCTTTCACAGGAGCGACTCCCTTCCCCTACCAGGCCCCCCTTTCACGTCGCCCACCACCCGGCGACTCGGTCCAGGCCCACCATTAACCATTCCGTGACACTTCCACCACGCCTACACCGGCGGGTCCCACAAGTCACGCCTCGGCCCCTACAGTGCGGACCTCCGACACTGCCCAACGGCCGCTCCTATCCTAACTACCAGCTACAGATGTCCCATGTACATGCAACCTACCTTGCCCCACTGAACGTCCCACTGGGATGGGCCCACGTTCCTTACCACCAGGCCGCCTGGGTACCACCCCGGCCAACCATCCTTAATGCAGGTACCCAAGATGACTTCTTATCACTAACGCCCTCTATGGCTACTGCTAACACTCACCCACTGGACGCCCCTACAAAGTCCACTGATCTCGTCACGCACAACCATAGTGCGGAAGTGAGCGTCAGGAACGTTTGCCCTTGGCTAACCAGTCTACCAGCCCCACGTTCCTGTTCACAGACCACTCCGCTCACCCCCTCACTGACGTGCCAAAAACAAAAACAAAAACTCCACTTCATACTCCAGTCCCCCCCAGGACATACCCTTTCTCTCTGGCAACCTCTCATTGAATAACTTGAACAGAGCTGTCACCTGCTCCGTTAACCTTCCAATCCCCCTGGTATTCTTTTCCACCACCGAGCTACCTCCCTCCACTACGTCGTCGACCTCGCCGACGTCCGACTCCTCACTCACTACACTGTCCTCCTTCCTCCGCTTAGGAACCGGAGAAGCTTCTCTGTTGCGGGCCCCAGGACCATTCCTGGCGCTCGCTCTGACAGCTCTTTCATTGCTCATTTCTTATTGATTCCAATTGATGCTCATTACACGAGGCCGGGCCCCTCTTATACCGCGTCACGTGCCGGCCTTGCCCACGGCCGTTTGGCCCTTCCCCTTTAACCGCCGGTAACCTCGGTACGCTGCGCTACACCTGCCGATAACAAGTCTAACGTTAGTTAGCTAGGTGTTCCACCTGTTAGTGTAACAAAACCCTCAGAGTAACTTGTTAAGTAATCATGAGGAAAAAAGAGCTGCCTATAATCCTGAATTTTCAATGCCTCCTTTGAAGTAAAACAATAGTAAGCACAATAATTTGACATTTAGTGACTCTGCCATCATTGTTGAAGGTCATAATTTTAAAGGTGTCATAGCTTTATTGTGTGTTTTATGCCTATAAATAGCCATGTATTTATAATTAGTACTTAAGATATTTATTTGAGGAAAAGGCTGATAATGTATGATTTTTTTTATTGATGTGTTCTATATAGGAAATTTGAGAAGCCAAAACCGTAGACTCAGTGAACTAAAACCAGCAACACCAGCGGTTGCACCCTTCTTAAATGTACCTCAATCTTCAACATCATTGGTGGAAATAGAATGGGGTCCCTCGTCAGTCAGAGGCATCACTGATGCTGTTATTTTTTATAACATCAGCTACACACTGAATGCAGGCTCTTCTGTTATGGTTACAGTAAATGAGCAGATGTAGCACTGTTTGTGGGAATATCTTTTGCTTTTATTCAGCAGTGTGTTCATATTGTTTCTATTAGTAGTAGTTTGTTGTTGTAATAGCTCCATGTAGTAGTAGTAAATTAATATAACATTTTATACTCCTCTACTTTTATTTAGTTTTACAAATTTTACTGGTAAATTGTAAACGAGTACATAACTATTTCAGTGGTTTTTACCTCAGGGTTGAGTTTGGTGGTAGGAGTACAACACAGAGGAAAAGAATAGTTGACAAGTATTTATTCAGAAGATAGTACCACATTATTCTATTTGTGACATAATTATGTTTGTGGCAGACACCCACCACTTCAATCAGAGTACCTGTGCAACAGTCTTTGACTAACGTTACTGCCACAGTGGTGGCCATCTCATCGTGGACTGAGGCTGCCAAAGCTGTTTTTGGTAGTTTTCTATCTCTACCGACCAGTAAGTGGAGAATGGGCTATTCTCCAAGTTTACTGTGAGGATAGTATTACTTGCTGATTAATTTATTTGCCATTAGGACCTGGTAGAGTGGAGAATGTTCAAGTGTTCCTGTACACTCCTCTAATAGCTGACCGCAGCACACGTAATGCACTGGTGACTTGGAACAGTGTGGTAGGGCCTGTGTCCAACTTCAGAGTTAGAGTAGTAGACTACAGCACTGGAATGGACTTAGACGTAAGTGATTGTTTGCTCTGTTCACATATTTTTATACAAACACATTAGTTTTACTGTATAATACTCACATATTACAATTATTAAGTTGACTGAGTAGCAGCTTTCTTGCGATGTGCTTCAGCAAAAGTGGCGAGCGTGCCATTGTCCACCATTAATTCAAACAACAAGTAGTTGATTGCCTTCACAAGATCAACATGCAAAAATAACAAAAAGGTTACATTTATTTAGGTTTGTCTGAAGTTAATGTTTTAGCTCCTTATAGGAAGGCATTTTTCAATGGATTTATTCCTGAGTATAGCTACAAGTGGCTATGTAGCCATTGACCATACATTTTAGATAACAATATGGAATTACTATTTTACCTCAATTTTCTTGAGTAGTAGAATAAACTAAGCCATTCTGACTTTTAAATGACCAATTTTCCCCTACAAACAGCACAGAAGCTGATAAAATACTGCTGATTTTTTTCAATTACATAAGTATAAAAGTTTTCAATGTCATAGTCTGCGTCCACAATAATTATGATATTTCAGAGACAACGTAATTGAAAAATGGTGAACTTGGTTATACAGGTAATGATCAGAACTAAAGGATTTTGTTTGGAGTATGGGACAGGGTTGACCTGGATGTAAATACAGACGTGTAAGGGTCAAAGCACATAATGACTTATGTGTGGAAGCTCGTGTGGGAGTCACAAATAGCTCTCAAAGATAGTTGGATGGCTGGGTAAGTAGCCTGTCACCAGGTATTTTAAGGTTCTTCAGCCTATCTATACTGCTTACACCAAGTTCTTATCAACCAATCCCACTCCTTGTACAGGTTAAGGTTAGTTAAGATTTATTTAAAAGAGAAAGAATGGTACGGTAAGTGATCGAGACAAGAAATAAAGTAAGACTAAATGTGGAGAGCCAAGTTACAGTGTTATATGCCCGGGCCCTCAAACACACATACAAATGATAACGAATGCACAACTAAATTAACACTATTTTGTGTAAAGAAAAGTTTTAGTATAATGGTCAACCCCTCCAAAACTTCATTAAACTGAATCCTCTTGTTTATCAATCAATACCCGCATCATCCTAGAAATTGAATTGTTCACCATTTTGAATTATTTTGCTGGTGTAGTTAAATGTTAAAAACTTACTGAAGTTCTATTCGAATTAGTGGCTGTGGTAAGTTAATGTACTATTTGTCATACTTATAAGCTCTACACAACATTATTTACTTGAAAATTCATTGACCTTAAATAACCAAAAAGGTAAGTCTTGTGTAGGTATATCCGGTTGTGTGACAATACCGTTCATTACAAACATTTAACTAGCGTGAATTGTGTTTTGTTTTGTTTTTTCAATTCAAACAGTTGCAGTGAGTGGCTACTGTGACATTGAAACCCGTTTATCATATACATGTAATTTAAAAACTCGACCTTTTTTTAGTAGCTTGAATGTTAGATATTAACATCAATCATTTAACAATAGTGGAGTTTTATGCTCGCTCACCATTTGTGCTGGTGTTACATCACTAGTATTTAAAATACTACCCCAGCTTTTTACTCTTTACTTACTGTATATGTAGTATTATCCAAATATATATTTATAGTATACTTTATGCATAAAAGTGAACAGACACTAGCACGCGTACACCTTCACACACCAGAGATGAACCTTCACAAATTGTTTGTTTGGTGTGATCATGTGCATGTAGCTTTCTCAAGTTTTACTTGATGTCAGAACTTCCTACAGCATCCTTCAAGCTGAACAGCCAAGGTCTTTTCCTTCTTATCCTCTTATACTTGGTAGAATGTATGGTGTGGAGGTGAGATTTTGTTCGTGTTGTTGCTATTGTTCTATCAAATGCACATCAGCGATGTAGGAAGATGTTTCTGTATGGAGGGGATCCAAGGGTATGTTTTTTGCGCTTTAAAGGTGTTCATGTAAGAAATCCCCTCGTTAGAGTGTACCCCAAAATTAGGAGGGGGGGGGGGGGCTCCCCTTCCTATGCCATAGCATATTGTGATTTAATTAGGTTCTTGCATATATAAGTGATATAGTTTAGTTGTGATAGTGTTAACAAGTGAGTGAAGCGAGCGAGAGAGTATTAGTGGTGAATAGTATGAATTTTGTATAATTTGTTATGAATTTTTTTATATGTATGGATGATAAATGTAATCAACTATGCATTTATTACTTATAGTGTTTGTTTTTCCATGTAAAAAAAGAATCAGCGAATGGTTATTGCAGCATTGGGGTCTTCTTTATTAGATTTTATTTGAGAAACTTCGCCGTTCTTCTGTAGCTTAGCACTTGCGGCCAATAGCTGCTAGCAATTCAGATAGTCGGTATTTCTAAATACTACTGAAGCTTCCATTAGTACTTATTAAAAAAAACTTGGACTTTGTATTTTGTAGCAGAGTACTTGACGTCAAGAGTTACAGGAAATTTAGATAGTCAGAATGGAAGATATTACAGAAGCTAGTAATTTTCAGGAAAATTGAGGTAAGAAAGTAATTCTGTATGTTCTAGCTAAAATTCACACTGCAAATAAAAAAGTATCCAGCATTTATAAACTAGCTAGAACATTAACTTCAGGAAGAGAATATATAGTGATATGTAAACTAACGAGGCAGACTCGCTTGCCATTTGTGCTGAAGCACACAATTAGTTTATGATTTTTTTTTCTCGCTCAGGTGAGTGCATCTAATGATGGTGGTACTGGGCTGGCTTCAGAAATGGTCAATTTTTCTGTTACTGCAACTGGTAAGAATAAAATAGGCTGGAAATTACAGTGAACCAAAGAAGTTTTTGATGAAGTATTGTGTTTAATGTATTCTCACTCTCTCACCACTTGCAGGCCTGAGCTATCCCAGGCAAGTGTTATCTCTCGAGTCCATGGGAATGGCATACTATGGCAATGAGACAATTATCAATCAGATGCTGAGGGTTGAGCCCAATGCTGGGCCTATAGTAGTCGATTCTTTGGATAGGAGGGCTTATTGGTATGAGAGGAACTCAAGTCTCATTCTCTCACAGCCTCTAGGCTTTGGTGGCAAAGTGCAAGTGAGAACATCATTCTGATTCTTTATCCTATTTATGTAGCCTTTTTAATCATTACAATAATTCTTGCAGCCATTCTTAATGATGCCCTCTGGCAGAATGCTGGTTTCACTGACATATGACTGGATTGCAAAGAAAGTGTACATTTCACGAGTGATCACATCTTCTGGACGGCTGGAGCTCATAAGGGTGGAGATATTTAATGTTGACATTCAGGAAGAAGTCTTTCCACAACTTCAGCTTACTGTCAGCCCCAATGCAGTGGTGAATTCAGAAATAAATCCTGCGACTGGGTGAGTGTGTTTTTGTATTAAGTACTTTTATCACTTGCTGTCCTATTACTTATAACAAAAACTGTGTTGTGTACATGCTTACAAATTGCAATTCCAAGGTTTTTTGTACTGCTAGTTTGTTGGGTTTATTGCATATAAGCTCTTTTAACCATTTAATTTATTATTATTACTAAGGATGTGCTAGAGCACAAAGGGCGAGCGAGCCTGTGCACAAACGAAACACTTCAAAGGAATCTATTAGTCCATTTCTAAAAGTATAGCTAAGTACGTAGCCATTGTTACCATTATACACTTATACAGAATCCCTTTCTTACATCAATTACTGCAGTACTGGTATTTTCTGTAGTCTCTAAGATATGTCATTCTGCAGACTATCAGAAAATTACCAGTATCTTTTGACAACCAGACTAACCGCTACAAAAAAAGGCCGAGTTTTTTGTTTTTATTATGTCTGGTAAAGAGTTTCAATACCATAGTAACCATTCGCCATAACATTATGCAATTTGAAAAAAACAACAACAAGAAGTTCTAAAGAATTACTGCACAGTGTTGAGTATAAGAGTAAGTTTTTAAGACCTAAGTACATCTTGTGGCATTCAGAAATAACCTAATTAATTTCCTTGAATGATATGGTCTCGCTAAACGAAAATATGTTTTTAGCCGAGGTATGTGAAGGGGTTAAGAAGCAAACACAAAAATGCAAGGGTCAAAGTACACAATGACAGATGTATGTCTACACATATGAACAAACAAATATCCCCGATTTTTCAGTTGTGTCATCCCTAAGAGTGTCTCGCTCGCTTTGCTCGCTCGCCAACTAGTGATACGCTAGCACAAATGGCAAGCGAGCCTAAAACTACACTATAGTTAAACGATTGATTTTAACTTCACACAAGCTACTAAAATAAAGTTGAGTTTTTTAATTATGTAGCTATGTATGGTAAAGGTTGTTGTGTTAGCTGGATGTTCGACCCCTTCCTAAACTTCGCTAAACAGGATCCTCTGGTTTATCAATCATTACCCATATTATCTTAGAAATTGAATTTGCTTACCATTTCTTTTACGGGTGCACTTAAAACTCAAAAACTTACCGGAGTTCCATTTCTGTATGAGTTAGTGTTGGTGGTAAGTTAATGTGCTGTTTGTCATAGTTGTAAGCTCTATACAACATTATTTAAATGAAAAATCATTGTCCACTAGACTAACCACGAAAGTAAGTCTTGTGTACTTATGTCCATTTGTGTGAAAGTATTGTGCATTACAGCTATTAGGACAATATCACAAAGAAAATGTATGAATAATGTTATTTGTTTTTTTTTGTTCTTATTTTTTAATTCACACTGTTGCAAGGAATGGTTACAATGGTATTGATACCCATTTACCATACGTATATAAAAAAACTTGACCTTTTTTTGGTAGCTTGAATGTTAGAAGTTATAATCAATTTAACAGTTTTATGCTCACTCGAAATTTATGCTCATGCACATCACCAGTAATCTATAATCCCCGTGACTGACGACGACATATGTATTCATGAATAATTCATGAGGTAATGAGCTAGACCACGCATACCCACAATACTCATGCACTCGCACTGAAGCAAGGTGAACTGGTTAGCAACCAAACCTGGTACCCAAAATGGATAGTAGGCCAAAGTGGTGGAGGAACAGGAGAGCAGCTTTGTGCTGAATGAACGAGTAAACCATGAATGCAGGTGTAAAGAAGTAAAGGGTTTGTCTATGCTAGATTACTTGTAAGGTAAATTTGTTTACAACCAAAACAGGTACAACAATAAATGGAAAACGAAGACGAGAGTGGCTGAGTAACAGGAGAATGGGTAAAGTGTCCTCACCTTCAGTAGAAAGTGATTATTGTAATTGTAACTAAACTAAAAAGCTAATGGAATAAATGAGGATAAGTGGTGTAGGTTTCAAAAAGGAAGGCAAAAGTGCGAAAGAGAAGGAAAAATAATTAGCAGGTGGAATCGACAAGATTGTCAGTATAGCAATAGAAGGAGAAAGTATGAAAGAAAAGGCAAAAAGTGAACTATTAATATTGTACTATTAAGTGGGTGGAACTGAATCGTCAACTAAAGGCGGCCTAAGTTTTAAAAAATAAGGTGAAAGTAGAAATAAGGCAAAGTTTTTTGCATAGCCTGAGTTCATAATCGTGCTAGAAGGACAGAAAGATTCAGAAGCAGGAGAGGTAGACAAAGGAGGAGAAGGGACTCCATGACTCAAGAAAAAAGAATTTAAAAAAAGGAAAGGTGGGATAATAGTTCACGAATAGATAGAGCAGGAGAGGGAAAACTGCTGTAACCTTAAACAGCGGTAGAGAATGATAGTATGGAATAAAAATAACTTATGGTACTACATTATTACTTTTCAATTTGTCAAGCGCAACTGTGTGTCAGGGTACATGCTATTATTATAATTATTATTATTATTATTATTATTTTTTGTTTGCTGTAGTTTGTTCTATTGGTCAATTACGGATGGTGCCACAAGCATATACTTACTTGATTTGAGGAATGCTACAGATATTACCACTGTGACTCCGGTAATAGATGGAAGCGTCAATAGAAAGAGGAAGAAGAGAAATACGGTTATTGATGTCACACAAGCCTTGGCTCTGAACCCCATAGGGAATAAATTGCTGGTGTCTGACAAAGCTTCTGGCAACATTTTCCAATGTCTGCCAGATTTTGTGAGTTGCAGTGAGTTTGTTAACCGATTGACACTTGAGTCCAATTCTGGAAGAATGGATGTTGGTGAGTACATTTTTTATTTGTGTACATTATCTTTAATTGAAACTGTACATTTGTGCAGGTTTGCCCGCTGGTAGCATTAAATTTGGTGGGCAATTTATCTACTGGGAGAGTGCAAACTTGTCTAATCCTGGCGTATTTGCTGTAGACATATCGGATTTCACTACGTTGATAGTTGTTGATGGTCTGGCCACACCTAATTTCATTGTGCCATTGAGTCCAGATCAACAACCACTTCCACGTATGCATAAAAATGTTTGCTAGTTAATCTCATTGACCTATTACTATCATCCAGTTTATTGACATTAAAGAGTTACTTCTTATCATTAATATATACAAATGTATGTATGTATGTGTGTGTGTATGTATGTATGTGAGTGTGTGTGTATGTATGTATGTATGTTTGTATGTATGTATGTATGCACACACTTGTGTTTGTAGCTCTCATGTGTTTAGCTCCCAATCCAGCTATACCTAGGAACAGACAGCTGCCTATGTTACAAACTGCCACCAGTACGACTCTGTCTATTGTCTGGAATGATAATCCTTTAACACAGTCCTTTTGTGAAAGTCAAAATATTGGAAGTGAATATTTTAGTCTGGCTCCTTATGTGTTCAGCATTAGGCCTGACGTATTTCGTGTAGACGGAATGATACAAGTAAGTGAATCATCTGTCAAGATTTTCTACACAGTTTTGTGTGTGTGTGTGTAGGGGTAGGGAGGGGAAGGATATAATTTTATTTTCTTCAAGATCTGTCACAAATTACCAGGTCAACTTTTTTTTTATGGTGGACTGCTCACTAATTAAATCAGTTACAAACATAATTTTTTAATTATTATTTTTTTAATTTAGTGCAATATAAAATATGTATGAAGGAGCAGATCTAGGGGGGCTTGACTAGTGTTGTACGAACCCCCCTTTATTCAAGATGAGCCCCCTTTTTCAATAGTTAGACACTGGCTTTATTTCTTACCTAAAGCAAGGAAAAGTAGTATAGAACAATATTATGCTTCATCATCAAGTTTCTTTTTTTTTCTGCGGTCTCAAACTTCTAATGAACGCACTCCATCAAATTTTAATGTGCTGAGTCAGAATTTTGTAATTTGTCCTTTGCTAAATACAGTAGTATGTCTAAACAAAAAGAAATCTTGAACCTCCTACTAAGCAAGCAGGTGAAGGTATTAATATAGTGGGTAATATTATTCTGTCTCATTTCGATTGTGTTAATGTAACTAGCAATTTATTGTTAATGTCTATCTCTGCCTTGGTTAGGTAGGAAATTTATTTAAGGTATTACTCTAGAGACAAACTAATTAATTTTAGATGTAAATAACCAGCAGTTTTATCAATTGCTTATTAAGTTGACATAAGCTTAAAGAGCTGAGGAGTCTGCTACAATTAATTGCTTGGCCAGGTTAAAAATGTATACAGATTTACACATCATAATTATGGGCATTAAGCAAATTGCTTAATTGATTACTACAGTTAAGATCACTAGTCATAAATTTATTATTAAGTCAAATGTTTTGGCTTCTATTTAGCTAGCCATCATCTACAATACAAAAAGTACAGTAGGCGATAGAAATGATGCTGTAACTAAGGTGAAGTTATAAACATCTTTGATACTACTATCAACACCTCAAGCTATGATGCTCTTACACACCCCAGGAAGTATCCCAGTGTCCCTCCCTATTCATAGCATTTCTGACCTGTTTTACTATATGACTCCATGATACATCTCTGTTTCCATTATGATTTGTGGTGCAGCTGCAGAGGTGTCATAGGTGTAGTCATTAGAGGTCAGAGATCTTTGATGTTCTTTCACCCTATGCTCCAGTGTTTTCCCAGACTGTTCTATATAAACTTTGTCACATGCTAGACAATTTAATTTAACAAATGAATGACAAACTCAAATGATAGCTGCAAATTTAATTAATTTAGTACCTTCTTTAGTTGCTACACTTACTTACCCCAATATGGTGATGTGACATATTTCTTTGCTGTCATGAAAATGCTTAGCTAAAGCTGTATTTCCAGACTTTATGCTATGATTCATTAAAGCTAAGAAGTTGCCATTGTTGTAATCATTATCAGCTGTGCTATTATCTTGATGACCACGAAACACAAAAGCATGGCTTCAGTAAAAACACAGTTAAAATTCTGGGTAAATCATGCTAGATTTAACAGCATCTATTCTTGACAGAGCAGTGACTTTCGAAATTCTTCTTTGATTCTTACTGAAGTGTGAAGTAGAGACAAAAATGGAGCCAGGTTGATGCTGTGAAGCTGCTAGCTACACTGTACACTGCTGTACGAGCATGTGAATTTTTCTTTTAATTATAATGTCACATTGCAGATTGATTGCAGTAATCCAGTAGTAATTGCATCTGAAAATGTTGAAAACCTATTTATGCAACACTATTGGGTATGAGAGGCTTTCATCCGTGGTATTAATGCATATTCATTGTAACATTAAAATAGACTTGGATGATGTCATTGGCATTTAAACACAAAAAATAATAGCTAAGTTAATATTATGTATTTATTCATTATTGAATGATTCATTCTTAAATTTATCCCTAGACAGAATATGTTAATTATTTGAATATCATTTCTTCAAACATTTAGTTTATGAATTTCAGTCACATTAGCTATAATGCTAATAAAATTAATGTATGAATCAGTATTATTATACTCCTGTAGGAAGTAAGAAGAACATGTCTGCAATTTAATGTCTTTTAGAAAAATAGTAGTAGTTTCTTTCTAGAAAAACTTACACTGTGACCCCCTACAGTCTTCATGCTCTTGTTTAATTTGGATACAGACTCGTAAGAAATCTATTGTGCTGACAGGCTTGAGGCCATTCACTGGGTATGTTGTGGGAGTCTCAACAGTTAACCTCTACACTTACACTGGTGGCAGAATGGATTTCTTTGCAATAGATACTTTAAGAACTACAGAAGGAGGTACGTTTTAGAATTGTTTTAGTTTAGGCACTTTTGTTTATAAAAGTTAACAAAATGATAGACGGCCTTTTAGTTTTACAATACTTTTCCCAATTTAGGCAATATTTTGTTTCAACTATATCTAAATATAAGTAACATAATTAAAACCAAGTATATGCCAGTACAAAACAGCTCTTACAATAATACAGGTTTATTTATCCTTTATACAAAGTTTATTGTGAAGTAATGACTGCACTCTTTTATTTTATTTCAATTATTTCCATTTTCTAAACATGAAGGTAAAATGTGCATCCATGTCTTTATGCATATAAACCACAGTGCCTGACCCACCTGTCTTTGAGATGTATTTTGTGCATGGAACTACCAAGGCTACAGTCCAATACTCCCATGTTCCAGCATATGCTCTTCATGGACCTGTATGGAACCGGACTTATATAGTGTCTGTTGGAGGTGTGAATCAGACAACTACTGATAATTCTATAGTTGTGTCCGGGCCAGGAGGAGCTACTTTAATAGTGAAGGTGGGTATAGCCACCTTGTGCAACCACAGGGCAGAGGTGACGTATACTATTTCTATAGCCCAAATATGCTAACTTTGCCATCACTAGCTATACATAGCCTTCAGTATAGATTATAACAACATAATAGTCTCATCTTTACTAAATAAAACAGCATAGCCATCATGCTCATCGTATCCTAGATATCAGTACCAAATATTACAGCATAGCCATTAACTATTGAAATAACACTGATGTCCTTACTGAATACAATGCCACTGCAGTATATAACATAGTTGTTGCTACTACATTTAATAGTTATCACTATTCAATATTATGACAAGAAATTATATCCATATTACTAAGCAACTAATTCTAGCACAGACACATCACTATTGAATAAATCAACATAATTATAGCCTAGTTGTCACTACTAAATTTAACAATACAGTCATTACTATTGAATATAGCAACATTGATATTACTAATGTATAAAATGATATGGGAATCACTACTAAACATGACAACATAGTTGTCTCCATAGAAGAAATAAGTTACTTTTCATGAATATAACAACAGTCATCACTGCTAAATATAACGACACTGTCATTATACTGAATATTTGTAACATCTGAAACTAGAAGTCCTTTAGTTATTTGTTCTCATGGTGAATGTATTTATAGTTCTTTATAATTTTTATAACGTTAGCTGATAATATTGCTTGTCAAGAGCAAGTGTTATTATAAAAAAAAATTATTCTGGTGTACTTTTCTCCAACTCCAGCCATGTAGACACATATGCTAGTATTTTTTCTTCCTTTATGCAGCTGTTCACTTTCAATGGTGTGTTCATGAGTGCCTTGAGTACTCAAATCACGATAGAGCTATGGTCTGTGTTGAAGAAGCCTGCCCTTGTCTCTGTGGGTATTAACTTCATTAAGGTCAACGTATCTATCTCCAATGATTTCACAGGAGAAATAAATAGCATTACTGTCCTTGTAAGTCTAACTGTGTGTGAGGAGATATGAGGCAAGATGTAAAAATTATTGCAGGCTGGTAGTAATCTTGTACATAATTATCAGAATGCTTGTGGGGTTTTAATTGTTCAATACAATTTAGTGGAAGAGCAGTTATTGTGATGATACTGTATTTTCAACAATAATTTGATTCATCATAATTTGTTGTTCATTTCAGGCATGTGAAGTTTCTATTGAAATCACAAGAAACACATGCACGTGTCCTTATTCAACAAGTACTGCAGATTACAGGTCTGATTTTTTCCATAATGTGGGCAATGTGACTAGGCCAGTGACTTTTTCCTTCATGTTGGCCAATCTGACTGATTTCACAGAATACTGTGTTATGCCTATTGGTCTGTACTCCACTTCTGAAATATCTGGTGGAGAAGGCTTGATTTTTACCACTAAAAGTGAGTAATGTCACTACATTTGTGATATAAGATGGAAACACTGTATAATAAGATGGAGTTATATATCGAATGATAAAATATTCTGTGACTGGGTGTTCAATTTCCTTGCATGGAGATGATAGGTGAGAGTCTCTTAAAAACTAGCTGGATATATTTTTTTAATTCTATATGTGTTAGAGCCATAATAGGTGTTCCATAACTCCCTTGGAAAACTAGGGCTGTTATTGCCCACTTTATCTACTCCTCACTCACGTAAACTAAGAAAATTATTCTTATCAAATAATTATCTTGTGTTTTCTGTGACACAGAATAATTCAGAAGAGTACATGCACAAACAACAGATAGCACACAAACATTAATATTCAAAACATCATCAAAAAATTATATCACCATGCAAATTTAAGTCTATGACACAGGAACAGCCCTACAACATGATTATTTTGCAGAGAAAATAAAACGATGTTAAAGAAAACAAATATATGACATGCAAACAGAAGAGAACACTGATGATGTGGTATGTGGGTTGAACACACTGGCAAGTAGAAACACTGTTGGTACTAAGGTAGAGGCTCATTACTGATAAATATGATATGGCCTCATATACTAGTGTGGTCAGGTAAAGTAAAAAAAGTACTGATATAGAGAGTACATTTCATGCACTGACTCATCATAAAGTTGGTCCTAAACAATTATTACTAATCCATGATATCTTTAATTTACAAATGTGTACAATAAATTATATTTTCCACACTAATTCACCAAAAATTTGAAGATTTGTTTTTCATGAAAGAGGACTGAAAAAGTACTACTTTCCGCCATTTAAATGAACTAATTCTTTCATTTATATGTAGCTGGCTAGTTGTTGTATAATAGACCAAAGCAGAGCCACAACACTAATTACTTTGAATAGTCCAGGTAGAACACACAAACATGCATTTATGTATTCAACACCTAATTAATATTCATAAATTTTCATGGTAATTTGATCATGCACACACTTACAATATATACTTATTGTTTTATTGTTTTCCTCAGTTAGTAGTTAACTTAGTTAGTAGTTAATTTCTTTGTCATTCATTCATTCATTTACTATGTCAACAGCAGATTCCTAGATGGGGACTTTATGCATTGATAGAAGAGGAACATCAACTACATAACTATTTAAGTCCTTTTAATTTTCCACTTTTTTTAATTTCGGCTTAGTTTTTTTTTTTAAACGAGAGAAAAGGCAGACGCTACGGTAGTGGTGCTATACGGCCATGCCCATTCATTCGTTTACCTGCCATTTAGAACGACCTGCATTCACGTTAGTTTACAAATTTTACCGCGCCTGTTCAGATTTGTTAGTGTGTGTTCTGTAGTTCCAGTGTGTGCTAATCTTTTTCTTTGTCCGGTGTTGGGATGTCTCTGTTGTTGGAAGTGTGTTTCTTTCATCAACTGTAATATGCCTGCTCTCCAAATAGTGTGCCCTAAGTGTTCGTAACATGTATGTCAGAAAGTCTATATAACTAGCTAGCTATTGTCTCAATATACAAATACTTTGTTATTTCAAATATAAATGTAATAATGACCTGAGGCTTATTTCAGAGGGAGGATATCACTTTTTTGAGGGTTATATCACTTATCTTATGACAGTTACCAAAATAATTATAATGTTAATATCATAATAATAATTTATCAACTAATATAGATTGTAACTAGCTGATAAAGTATAATATACCTTTTGTTGGTAATTTCTTTGTTACTTTCCAAAGCAAATTTTTAAAATGTAATCTTTGATATTTTTTACAGACCTAACAACTACTGCTTTATCAACATTTTTTTACTCTAATGAAACGAGTGAGGAAATACTACCAAGAATGCCAATATCTACAACTGCTGTTATAATAGGAATAGTTATAGCTGCTGTCTTAGGGCTAGTTATTTTTGAAGTAGCATTTGTTGTTATTTGTTACCATAAGTTTCGGTAAGTTTGTTATTGCAATGTGTTACAATTGATATCATGTGTAACTAGTGATGTGCTTGAGCACAAATGGCGAGCGAGCCTAAAGACTATACTATTTTTATTTTGACTTCTAACGCTGAAGTTACTGAAAATAAGGTCCAGTTTTTTAGTTTAGCATACAGGGTAAAGGGATTTCAGTGCCATAGTAACAACTCTCTGCAACTGCTTGGAAGGAAAAAAAACAACAACAAAACAATACACGTTATTTAAAAGTTTGCTAAGTAGTGGTTGTAACACACAATGCTTTGACACAACTGGACATGCACCTACACAGACTTACCTTCGTAGTAGTATAGTGGACAATGTATTTTCAAGTAAATACTGTTGTGCACGGCTTATAACCATGACAAAGAGCGCATTGACTTGCCACCGCCACTAACTCGAATAGAAATGGAAGTCCCTTAAGTTTTCAAGTTTTAACTGCACCCGCAAAAGAATTCAAAACGGTAAACAATTCCATTTCTAGGGTGATATGGGTACTGATCGATAAACCAGAGTATTCTGTTTAGTGCAATTTGGGACGGGGTCGAACACGGAGAGAACACAAAAATACGCGAGGGTCAAAGTACAAAATGACATACGTACGTCCAAACATATATACAAACTAGTGGTGTGCTTGAGCACAAATGGCGAGCGAGCCTAAAGACTATACTATTTTTATATGAATGATTTTGACTTCTAACACTGAAGCTACTGAAAATAAGGTCCAGTTTTTTAATTTAGCATACAGGGTAAAGGGATTTCAGTGCCATAGTAACAACTCTCTGCAACTGCTTGGAAGGAAAACAACAACAACAAAACAATACACGTTATTTAAAAGTTTTCTTTGTGATATTCTTTAGCTAAGTAGTGGTTGTAACACACAATGCTTTGACACAACTGGACATGCACCTACACAGACTTACCTTCGCAGTAGTATAGTGGACCAAGTAAATACTGTTGGGCACGGCTTATAACCATGACAAAGATCCATTGACTTACCACCGCCACTAACTCGAATAGAAATGGAAGTCCCTTAAGTTTTCAAGTTTGAACTGCACCCGCAAAAGAATTCAAAACGGTAAACAATTCCATTTCTAGGGTGATACGGGTACTGATCGATAAACCAGAGGATTCTGTTTAGTGCAATTTGGGACGGGGTCGAACACGGAGAGAACACAAAAATACGCGAGGGTCAAAGTACAAAATGACATACGTACGTCCAAACATATATACAAATGATAGTTAGGTAACATAAAATGTTACTATGTTTTAGCTTACTTCATGCAAACACTATAATAGCAGTTATGACATTTGATTTCAGCAAACAAATACAAAATCACTCTCATACCTTATTAATGGTAACTTTTGTAGTATCAAACATCAACCATTCTGATAATCTCAATCACCAGTAACTCTTGAACAAAGCCAACAAATATGGAATTACTACTTACATCATTCTTGAGTATTGATAACTTCTGTGGTATCAAATTGAAGTTACTTTGATAATCTGAATTACCTTGAATTCTTGACAACAAGCTCTCACCTACAAAAACAAAAGACAATTAATTTAGCACACAAATACAAAATTACTTTCTTACCTCATTTTCTTGAGCAGTGGTAACTTTTGTAGTACCAAATTTGAGCCAATCTGACTATTTGAATTTACCAGTCACTGTTGACTAGCTCATAGCTACAAAAAAGAAAGGCCAGAGTTAATTTTGCATATTTAGCTAACAAATATGGAATTGCGTACTTATCTCAGCTTCCCTCGAGAAGTAGTAGCTTCCATAGCATTAATACTACGGCATTCTGACTACCAACGGCTCTTGACAACAAACAACCGGCACTCTCGTATCCCCCCATAAAACGGCGAAGTTTTGAAATTAAGTCTGGAAAAGGGTCTTCAATGCCATAGTAACCTGTCGAATCAACTTTTTGTGTCTTGAAAACAAGCGTTTTAGCAGGAATTTTCTCATACTTTAAAGCTTAAGTATAAAGTAAGGTTTGCTTAATGCTGTAGTTTCAGAATAAACTGGAGTCAAGCCTAAATAGCCGTGTTTTTAGGAGAAAAACGTTCCCCGCGCGCGCGTTTAAAGAGCATACGTACCATCCATACATACATACATACTAGTGGTGTGCTTGAGCACAAATGGCGAGCGAGCCTGATAGTTAGGTAACATAAAATGTTACTATGTTTTAGCTTACTTAATACAAACACTATAATAGCAGTTATGACATTTGATTTCAGCAAACAAATACAAAATCACTCTCTTACCTTATTAATGGTAACTTTTGTAGTATCAAACATCACAACCATTCTGATAATCTCAATCACCAGTAACTCTTGAACAAGCTCTCAGCTACGATAAAAAAAAACCAGTGTTATTATTATTAATTTTAGTCAACAAATATTATGGAATTACTACTTACATCATTCTTGAATATTGATAACTTCTGTAGTATCAAATTGAAGTTACTTTGACCATCTGAATTACCTTGAATTCTTGACAAGCTCTCACCTACAAAAACAAAAGACAATCAATTTTAGCACACAAATACAAAATTACTTTCTTACCTCATTTTCTTGAGCAGTGGTAACTTTTGTAGTACCAAATTTGAGCCAATCTGACTATTTGAATTTACCAGTCACTATTGACAAGCTCTTAGCTACAAAAAAGATAGGCCCGAGTTAATTTTGCATATTTAGCTTACAAATATGGAATTACGTACTTACCTCAGCTTCCCTCGAGAAGTAGTAGCTTCCTTAGCATTAATACTACGGCATTCTGACTACCAACGGCTCTTGACAACCAACAACCGGCACTCCGTATCCCCCCATAAAACGGCGAAGTTTTGAAATTAAGTCTGGAAAAGGGTCTTCAATGCCATAGTAACCGGTCGGATCAACTTTTTGTTTCTTGAAACGCAAGCATTTTCGCAGGAATTTTCTCACACTTTGGAGATTAAGTATAAAGTAAGGCTTGCTTAATGCTGTAGTTTCAGAATAAACTGGGGTCAAGCCTAAAAAGCCGTGTTTTTTGGAGAAAAAAGTTTCCCGCGCGCGCGTTTAAAGGGCATACGTACCATCCCACATACATATATACATATAACATATACCCGATTTTGCATTATCCACCCCTAATACTGTCTCGCTCGCTACGCTCGCTCGCCAACAAACATCCCCGATTTTCGATTGTGTTACCCCTGTAATTGTCTCGCTCGCTACGCTCGCTCGACAATAAATCAAACATCCACGATTTTGAATTGTGTTACCCCTGTAAGTGTCTCGCTCGCTACGCTCGCTCGCCAATTAATTTTTCCGTATACTTAACGGCGTACTCCGCGTACGCAATTGAATCGTGCAGCCGCTTTTTAACGGCGACTAACGAAGTTTGCGTAGAGTTCTTTTTAGCTTTCAGAGCGTCTCACAGCCTGTCTTGTCGGAATCCTTGGCTACTCTACTCCATGTAGTGGTAAACTTTCAACCAGAGGTAGGCTGTAGATTGCATGCACTATTCTCAAAGCGATGCCGTTCTTTTAACTGCTTGTTTGAAACTCCGCCCATTCCCCGTTTATTGTACTTAGAGAACGAGAGAGAATAAAAAGTAGCTTGTCTTTCCACGGCACGCTTGGGTAGTCTGGTTTGGCGCGCGAGACTAACGCTTGGGGTCTTTTAAGTTGTTTCGGCATTTGAAATTTGGCGTAGACTTAGAGTACGGGTCACTAAGACTAATTCTGCAAAAAACAAAAATAGGAGAAAGAAAGAATTTTTCCTACGACTTACTTCTGAAGCCTATATCTCAATTTCAATTTTTGCGTGAAGTGCCCCCTTTTCCCATAGACTGTCACAATTTATTCATTCTCAAGATTATATTAAAATATAGCTATTGCTATATTACCCTAGAACAGTGCATCCTTTTATTTTTTTACTCAGAAGCATTAGGTTGCTTGATGTTCATTGCATTGTGATGACAAACTTGACAAAGACTACCAACTACTCTCAGTATTGGACTCTAAACTAATAAAAGCATCTGTTAAAGGCAATTCCAGTTACACTCAAGATTAATTATTTATTGCACACACTATCATGAGAACTATGTGATGATTAAGCATGGCAAAGGACATAAATGATATGGAAGAAGTGAAATATACCACACTAACTCTCCTCAACAACCAGCATAATAATTTACCACATAGAAAATTTAGGATAGCCCCCAAGTGTAGTCCTTGTAGAGAGGTCTTTTCCTTACCTGCTTCTTTTGACAGCATCATTATGGAGTGTGATTAATCATTGCTGCCATGGAAATCACATAATACCTATAAAACCGTATCACAAACATCAGCGTAACGCTCTAACTACGCAAGAACTACGCAAGGTAAGTCGGTCAGTAATAGGTCCGGTCCGGTCAGTAAATGAGACCCTACCTTAAAAGGTCGGTCGCTCCCCATTAACTGCGCAACTACAGTTACTGGAGCGGGTGTGTCTCGCGTGGCCAGACCTTTTACCAACCCTGCGGGTAACAAGAGATTGTAAACTAGTGATGTGCTTGAGCACAAATGGCTAGCGAGCCTAAAGACTATACTATTTTTATGATTCTGACTTCTAACACTGAAGCTACTGAAAATAAGGTCCAGTTTTTAAATTTCGCATACACGGTAAAGGGATTTCAGTGCCATGGTAACAACTCTCTGCAACTGCTTGAATTGAAGCATAAAACAATACACGTTATTTAAAAGTTTTCTTTGTGATATTCTTTAGCTAAGTAGTGGTTGTAACACACAATGCTTTGACACAACTGGACATGCACCTACACAGACTTACCTTCGCGGTAGTCTAGTGGACAGTGTATTTTCAAGTAAATACTGTTGCGCACGGCTTATAACCATGACAAAGAGCGCATTGACTTACCACCGCCACTAACTCGAATAGAAATGGAAGTCCCTTAAGTTTTCAAGTTTGAACTGCACCCGCAAAAGAATTCAAAACAGTAAACAATTCAATTTCTAGGGGTACTGATCGATAAACCAGAGGATTCTGTTTAGTGCAATTTGGGACGGGGTCGAACACATAACTAACACAAAAACGCGAGGGTCAAAGTACAAAATGACATACGTACGTCCAAACATATATACAAACAAACATCCCCGATTTTTTCATTTTTACCCCTGTAAGTGTCTCGCTCGCTACGCTCGCTCGCCAATTAACATATACCCGATTTTGCATTATCCACCCCTAATACTGTCTCGCTCGCTACGCTCGCTCGCCAATAAACATCCCCGATTTTCGATTGTGTTACCCCTTTAAGTGTCTCGCTCGCTACGCTCGCTCGCCAATACAATAAGGATCATAACATTTAAGTGCACACACGGTTTTTTATTTATTGCATCATTATATTATATTTGATAGTCTAATATGTTTTGGCAATTAATACTATGTGAGACTCAAATCACTTTTGAATTTTTTTTTACAATTTAGAAAGATTAAAGGGCATGATTTAATTTTTTGTTAAGCTTACATGATAGTGGAACTAAATGCTATGCAGATTATTTTTAGTGTTCTATATTGGCTCATTAGTAGATGCAATGTATAATTTTTATGATCTTGGATACTAAGAGAAGAAATATTTTTCTACATCACTCTGTCCAGAACTATCATTCAGCAGATTATATTACCAGTCATAAGTACCAGTTAGATAAACTAATATATAAAGCTTTTTTTCCAATTAATGCTCAATATAGTGAATACATCAAATAATTTCTATCATTAGATCATTTCACAGAAATCAATCTATGAAAGAGATTAATCAAGTGGATCAAGTTTATGACCAAGTGCAAAATATTCCAATACTCAGCGAAGATGTTGTTGTGGATGAGTGTATTGCTTATGACGGAGTACATGGAGATGAATTTGCCATGAAACATTGCACTGCTTATGAACGAGATGCACCTACCACTTCTGATGTTCCATATATGGAAACGGATGCTTCTGTAATATATGAATCTATATAGCTAAGATAGCATTAACACTTTTGAACAATATTCTAGTTAGTCAAATAAATAGCTGGTGCATAGTAGTCAAAACTATTGACCAATAACTGATGTATAACCATGTGGATTTTGTTTATGAGTACTATAATTATAATTTAGCATTATTTTTCTTTCATAGAATCTACTTCACTTGTTGTTTTACAGTGCTAATGCACAAATTACATTTATGTGTTTATCAGTAATTAGTAGGGTTTGAACTCTGTTTGCAGTAGTGAGTAGTGGTTAACAGAGAACACTGCTAATTGACTAACTCAACGTTATATATAATATATATTTTCTTCTCCGCTACAGCTTCTTGAGCCTCAAGTATGTTGGACAATTCCTTCATTGGAACTAGCAGTTGATTTATTATCAACAACTAGTTGATTATATCTATGACTTCAAAGTCATCATTTTAATATTTTTTTGTAAAGTGGATTAGCTTGCTCAGTCATTCTTTATGGAGTGCATTAATATTTTGTTATTTATTTTACAATGAAGGTTTTGTTTAATGGTGAAGGTGAGCCTGTGTACCAAGTTTGGAATTGTTCCCATTCTTAGATTTTGAGAAGCAGCACAATAAGTCCACATAATCCTAAGCAGGACTGACGGTAAACAACTTCTTGAAGGAATGGTAAATTTGACGATTGGCACAAGATCATATAAGTGCCCACACACAGAAAACAAGTCATTTTGTTTGGCTAGTTAGAAAACAAGTGATATATAGCAGAGGTCATTGTAATAATAGTAAAACTGTATTAAGGTATGTATGGCTTTTTGACAGCATTAGTTGGAATGTACCCACAGATTAGTGCATTAAAGTCTGAATGAGTTCATTGACTATCTGGTTACTTCACACTTTTTGATAGTGCACTCACACTGCTATGCGCAGCAACCTTTTACAGAGGAAATTTGAAAAGAATAGCAATAGACAGTGTTGTATGGGTATGCCAATTTAATTGATTTAGCTTGCTTACAAAGCTACAATAAGTTATACACTTGTACTTCTTAAGATATAATAATACCACTGCATAGCTAGTTATGTTTATGGCCAATTCTGTGACAGAATTCTATAGAGAGGTTCTTAAATTTTTATGAAGTTTGAGTAACAGTTACTGTTTTGTAGTATCTATTTGAAGCTTTCTGGTGAATCTGATAAAAATGTTATGGCAATTTGCTGTTTGTGCTGAGCAGAACTTGCTGCCAATTTAAAATTTTCCATGTCCACGATAAAGTTGACTGTAATGGTAACCATTGAAACAAACATATTAAAAAGGAAAGCTATTAAGAGTCATGTAATCATGTGAACCCCTGAAAAAATCATACTTATATTAATTATTATTTAAATGAAATTAAGTAACTAAGAAATAGAATACTTTTATTTTTTCATGCAGACAGTTCTTGTAAATTATTGCTTGTAAATTATTGCTTAACCCACTTCTTTTTTCTACCTAGCCAAATTTTGTATTAATTGTAGGAATTTTTATAACGGAACAACTTCATTAATCAGTTATACAGTAACCTGTACAATTACACTAAGATACCTAGTACAACTTTTATGAAAAATTGCAAAAAATATACTCTGAAATAATGAATTAACTAGAGATCTGAAAAAAAAATTTTAAGTTAAAGCTATATCACAAATATTTCAATATCAAAATTTTCATTCATTTGTAAGAATACACATAAACTATGTAAATTACCAGGCTGTTACTCTTATCCTATATTATTATTGTTGCCTTTTGTCTCCTTAGTGGCCTATCTTACTGTCAGGCTCCCAAATTTTTGTGTGTGTAATTTAAAACATTTTAAAGCTGTTAAGTTTGCTCATAATTTGTTTTCCGCTTGAGTAAATGTAGTATGTAGATGGGTTGCCTTAATGAATATATTACTTTTGTTGATGCAGTATCTATAGCTTATCAGTGAATTGTTGAGTACCAGGAAATTGCTAATTAGCAGCTAGACATCTCATTTGATTCAAAGCATTGGTGAGCTGCTTAAGTAGCACCAAGCTTATGAACCATAAGTGATGAAGACTTATGTGTGAAGAGTGACTGTACCTGAAGATAATGAAGTAAGTCATAGAATATGTGAACTGCTTTGAACTAAATTTAATTAGAAATGTGGGCACACTTTCAGATACTAACTGCTAGCAATTTAGCAGCCATGGTAACGGAACTTTTAATAAATGAATGGTGATAAAAATCCAGAAATAGGCAATTTTTCAAGTGTCTGAAATAATATATTTGTTTTGAAAAATATCAATGCTAAGTGTTTACCAATAAAATAACTTCAGATTATATTGCAGGAGGTCACTCAAATTTATATGACCAGGCCAATATATTATAGGTGACTACATACGGCAAAGTAGTAACTAAATTTAATCTTCAGTCTTCAATCTACCCAGCATTGCTGTGGTAGCTTATATCAAACTTAGAACTTTTGATTCTGTTAGAATTTTCATTATAATTAAAATAAACTTATGAGCAGTGATCAAATATTGAACGTGATGTTTTGAGTTGTTTTATTAGTGTCGGTTTTCCCCACTTCCTCACTATGTGACTACAGCTTAGTTCAACGGAACATGTATGATTTGAGAAGTGTAAATTGCTGCTACTTTCCAACCATTTCTGGATCAATATGAATGACGACACTCTCTTGTAGCGTGGTGTACTTTTTGTAGTCAGTAATTAATTATGAAACTAAAACTGTGATTACAATATATGTTGATGACACCTTTGTTGGAGTCATGAACATAGTGAAGTAAATAAATAAATTGCTCTCACATTTAAACAATTATCTATAGAGGAAGTATTTAGAAGCAATTATCTATAGAGGAAGTATTTAGAAGCAATTATCTATAGAGGAAGTATTTAGAAGCAATTATCTATAGAGGAAGTATTTAGAAGCAATTATCTATAGAGGAAGTATTTAGAAGCAATTATCTATAGAGGAAGTATTTAGAAGCAATTATCTATAGAGGAAGTATTTAGAAGGTTTACACATTCAGAGCTCTTCCAAAATTTTAATGAACCTAGACAACTGGCTCAGAGTTCACCGTTCCTGGGAAGCGTTTGCTAACAACAGCATCATTTATTACCTGAGGCCTCGTCACTATTTTAATATCACTGATGAAGGTCCAAGGACTGAACATTTTGATTATTTGTATGAGTAATGGCACGAGTAACTGTATTAAGCACGAGTAACGCGATTGAAATAGGATTGAAATAGCAAAGCCGGTGTTATTTCAATTTGCTTTACGAGTGCTATTGACCCCTAAAAGCACAGGTTACCCGTACTATTACTCGCTAATAGTAGGCCAGCTTTTTGAAAAGTATTTTGCAATTGTAGCTACACTGAAGTCCTTGAGTGTCATCAAAGCACATATACCTTTGGTCACACGTTTAGGATTGGGCTTTATATAGATAGTGTAGCATTTTGTTCTGAAAACAATGGGATAAGTGCAGATATATACATTACACATATATAAAATAATACCAGTACCAGAAGGCTATTTCATTTAGAAGTAGCTGTCTCAATAAAAATATTTCAAGCTTTCCATTGAACATCTCTTTGTGTATTTGTCATTTCTGAATTCCCAATTCATTGCCTATTCTAAACAATTGTACCACAGCTGCAGTGGTTGCTGAATGTGACAAAGAAAGACTGAGAAATTCTTAGTGTTGCACATTATCCAGTAGTTCCTAAGTAAGTGAATTCTTATTTCTGGTGGTTTTCAAAGGCTATGAGAATCTTCATTTCTTAATTGAAAATTTTCAAGTTGTTAATAATAATAATGTATTATTTTGGTAGGATTCATGTAAATTGCGAAAATATTAGAGTAATATAACTAATAATATTACAGACATGTAATTAAACTTAAAAAACAAATGACACCTTTCCCATATGAGTATAAACAGAATATGACACAATAACATTGTTTAAAAAGAAATTATAAAGACATTAGCAATACATAAATATATAGCATGGAAAATGGTATAGTAGATACAATTAGTTATAAAATGTGTTGCTATTGAATATACAAGTCAATGACTTGAATAGGAATTCCTTCCATGCGGCGTATTTTACCCCGACATATTCTCACTTCTATAGTGTCAATAGTAGATTTTGGGAGTTGTCTATAAAACCATGGAGGACTGTTAAAACTGCAGCAGTTAGTGGTGGCTTCATTACATCCTACTCCATCAAAAAGAGGATCATCATGAAAGGACCTATCTTCTTCATCACTGAAAAGTGGTGCACTATCACAAAAATAATTGGAATGTAAAAAATTGGGCAAATATCTAGTTTTATTAAAGCCGTTATTACAGGGGCATCCGAATTTTCCTGTAGAATTCTGAGCGGCACCAACAGGAAAACTCCAAATATGACTCCTTGGACATTTTCCATGAGTAAGACTGATACCATCTAGTTTTGGAAGATTTATAATCAAAGGATGGCGAGTGCTAATTGAACGTGCAAAAGCCTTTGTAGTACCCACCTGATAAGCAGTAACTCGTCCACATACCTGGGTGTAAGGCAGACCAAACGTAGAGAAAGTATCTAATGTTACACAACTATGTCGTGTAGAACGAGCGGGCACACAGGTGTCTAAGTTAGATTCATTTCGCTTCACAAAACCCTTAGGACAAGGGTCAGTGTTGTTATAGTCTATCTGTGCTACCTTTACCCATCCAGTGATATTACCACATGTGAAATTCATATCACAGAAGACACGAACTGCAGATCCATCGAAAGATCTGATCCAGTAATAGTCTGAGGGAAGAGATGGAAGCAAATCAGCACAAGAAAGAGCAGGGAATGACTGGAGTGTGCCCAGTCTCCTCATTATCTCTTCAATTTTAGTTTGGGTCTCATTAATTTGTTGTAATAAAGTCTCATTAAGTTGCTGAATATTGCCGTCAGTTATGGAAAGTTCTTCTACAAGTTGTTCCAAAAACTCATTTATTGAAGAATTTAATAGCAATATATTATTAAATATATCTTCATTTATAGCAGCTTGATTTTTATTAGCTGATGTAATGGATGTATTGAGTGTAGCTAAATTTAGTTCAAGATCTTGTAATCGTTCAAGGGTGGAATTAATGGTTTTCTGTAGCTCTTCTCTGTTTTCACTAGCCAATTCGATATCTAGTTCTAATTGCTGCACTTTTAAGTCGAATGAGGAGTTTAATAAACTTCTTTCGTTCTGTGCAAGGTCAATATTTTGGCGGATATCCTGTAAATTTAACTGAAAAGATTCGTTTATAGAAGCTTGCAAGTTTAACTGCTCCTGTCGAGCGGAGTCTAATTCCAGCATGAGATTTTGTAAGCTTACCACAAATGAAGAATTTATAGCATTTTGTTGGTCTAACTGTTCCTCAAGAGCTCTGTTAAATTCTTCCGTAATTTCCTGTAATTGGGTTTCTAATGAAGAATTAATGGCAATTTGCTGTTGTTGAGTAGAGTTTAAGTTTTGCATGATCCCTTGTAATCGAATATCGATGGAGGAGTTAAGCGCAGCTTGCTGCTGAAGCTGCTCCTGCTGGGAAGAAGCAAAATTTTGCTGTAGCTCCAGCAAGCGACTGTCAAATGAAGAATTGATGGATTTTTGTTCCTCTTGAACCTGAGATACGACTTCATTCAGCTTGCTTAATCTTGCCCCAAATGAAGAATTAATAGAAATTTGCTGCTCCAGTTGCTGCTGTTGCGCCAAACTGATTTCTAGACGAAGCTGCAGCAGGCGCCCGTCAAATGAAGAATTGATGAGGTTTTGCTGCCGCTCCTGTTGCAACTGCGCATCTCTGAACTCCTGCTGAATCTGCTGCAAACGTATTTCAAACGAAGAATTTATGTTAGTCTGCGCAACTTGCTGTTCTTGCTGAGCAGAACTTGTTTCTGATTTAAAAGTTTCCATGTCCACGGTAAAGCCGATAGTAATCGCAACCATTGAAACGAACATGACAAAAAGTATAGCTGATAAAAGTATAATCAAATGAGTTTTTGAAAAATCCATATTTACCTTTATTTTAGTCGCGGTAGCTACTAAAATATAAGCGTACTTTCGCTTTATATAGAAACATTTTAGTAAAATTATTGCGCATGCTCCTTCCTCACACGTAGGCTGAAAGGAATTCTTTATTACTAGGTTAACTTTCGCTACCGCTGTAAAAACTTAATAGAGATATAAAATTAATAATCACCATGAGAAACCATGTATTTTCTAAGAATAGGCTCTATAGTACAAATATCTTTATGAAAGCTTCCCTAAAATTCACTTGTTATCATTCATCAACTTCATTACTAGGCTTGTGCTCTCAATATATATATACATATATATATATATATATATAGTGTGTGTGTGTGTGTGTGTGTGTGTGTGTGTGTGTGTGTGTGTGTGTGTGTGTGTGTGTGTGTGTGTGTGTGTGTATGTGGAACTGTATCAGTAACTGTTGCCTTAGAGGAAATGCATTAAAGTTAACAAGTTTTTGCTTATGACAGCATTTCTCCATATGGTCTATGTTCTTGGTTACTACTTGAGCTATAGTGACCCCCAGCACTGTCCATTATGCTTTGTACACAATAAAATTATCATTCATTTGATACAGGAGAATATCACTGGTTTGATTAGATATACTTACACTCGTGCCTGTGGCACTCATGTAAATACTAAGCCAACAGACTCATGATATTCTCTTGTATAAAATGAATAATGTGTATGTACGTAATGTACTATACTGTGTGTCATTGTAAGCTTTCATTTGCCTTCTTTGTGAAACCCTGTGGTGCCTCTATTCTGAATAGTGAAAATGTGGGCGTGTACTTATTTTTCTCACCATACATCAACATTGGCAGTTTACAGTCTTCTAGTGATCCAAAGGAATAGTTAGTTGCCAAGTAACACCAAGTGAAGTGTTCTAATGGCATTCAGTGAATGGAGGCTTATAATTGTTCACGTAAAAAACTGAAACCTTACCAGTGAACCTTCTTACAGAAGAAACTATGACTTCAAGTAAGCTTTGAAGGAATTCTTTGAAACATTGTAATAATCATCAAATTGTGAAGTGTTTTGAACTCAAGTAAAATTTGAAATCTGAACACTTTGTCAGTTATTGATCTGTGACATTATAAAGTCTAGATTTTAGCAGTCATGACAACTATGAACTTCTAAGAAATGATGAAAGGAAGGTTAGTTAGCCGATCTTGAAAATGGAGTTTCTGTGAATTTACACTGAAATTGTGTTAAATAACACTTTAAAAATTGTCGATGCTAAGTGATATTACTAATAGTAAGTGTTAATTGCAGAATTTCTATTGAACTAATCTCAGTGGTGGTAGCTTATTATGTATTGTGAAAATTATTTAAATATTATATATATTAATATACAGAGAGTTACAATAAGTTTATAACTTATGGTAAACTGTTTAGTGTAAATTCTTGAGGAGTTAAATGAGAGTTTTCTTTCCTCACTGTATCTTCAGCTTTGACCATCGGTAGTTACATGTTAAGAGAAGGGTTAATTACACCTGCTAAATTGCTTAGGGTAAATATTGCTTGTGGGTCTGATATAACTTACTTGGTATGTCCTGATGTGCTGCTAAAATATTTCTATCTGGCAGTATCTGATGTAGTAGAAGTTGAAGAAACCAGACAACATTGTTATCTGATGAATGCACACATTGTCACGAACAATACATAACTACATAACGTAAAGCAGATAAAAAAAAAGAAGTTAGGAATGTCTCGTGTTACTTCTGGAAGTTAGCACAAATCAAAACAATATGAGTTCACAGCCCAATGTCTGGAAGTTTTGTGACAATATATGATATTTTATCACTAGATGAATAGTTGGTTTTCATGCTAAAGGAATACTGCAGAATAGCTGAAATGATCTACATTTCCTGAGAATCTCATATTTCCTGAAGTCAGTACAAGGCCAATTTTTCTATGCAATTTCCTGCATAAGTACAGAAAATTCCATTATTTTTCCTAGACCATTGGAGTTATTTGATAATAGGAGCTCCTTTTATTGGAGTGCTATGAACAAGTCCTTATATAGCAGCTTCCAAAGTCTTTCTTTCCCTTGCAGCAGTTTAGGGTAGGCAAAATATATTGTCCCATGACAGGGGCGGATCTAGGATTTTCCAAGGGGGGGGGGGCTCTTTTAAGAATATAACTAATTTTAGGACCCGTTCTATTTACTTCCTACAAGAGTATATTCATAGTTATAAGCAAGAAGGTTATAGCAGTCATCGTCCTGTCAAGTTTGTCACGCTCTGATTTTGGAGATTACTGAAAATTAACAGTTGATTTAGTGCGCTGGCAAACGTGGGTCATGGACATTCTCCTTTGCAATAGAAATCTCTTCTGGGGTAAGGTGCCCTAAACTGGTGAACAAGTATGTATGAAAGTGTTGTGTGTTGCTAAAGAATAGCAATAAACTAAACAAAAACATAGACGCTTTGATAGCTAAAAAGAACTCTAGCAAACTTCGTTAGGCATGAACTTGCTCAGGACGAAGAGTTAAGACCTTTTATTGAGCTACTTTTTAATTTCGGGCTAATCGTTGAGAAAAGTTCCACGTAGGAACCAGCTTTTATAGGCAACGCCCCCTAGCGGCACATCATAATCACGTGAGCAAATAATTTCTGCAGCCAGCGGTGTAGTTCGCTTTATGCTCAGGGAAGTTAACGGAGTTGAAAGTGAAATTTCGCATAGAAAATGTATACAGGTGAGTGTTTCTGGCTAGTTTAGCTTCTTTTCTTATGAAGACAGCGTTTCCAGGTACCATTTTTCATTGGTCAAGCTATTTTGATGCCTCATTAAAAATAGCTAACAGATTGCTTGTTCTTTTGGAAGGAGATTATATTATAATAGCTAGGTAGTGTTTAATAGTAATAGCGATGAGGGTTTGCGCCTTGGGTGCTTCATTTTATTAGCATTACTAGGGAATGAAAAAATGAACTATTAAAATGGCTTGAACAAATAAAATGAATGAATCAGTTCATCATAAAGAACATTAAACTTAAGTAGGAATGAAATTTTGATGAATGTAGTAATAATTATTAAGTTTAACCATGAAGAAAGAATATAACGAGCTAAGTAACACTTCTGTCCATTGAAATTAATGAAAAATGCAAAAAAAAAAATAATAATAATAATATGAAACTGTTAACTACATTAACACAATCTAAATGGTGTTATGAGATACTACTACCTTCACCTGCTAACTTGGTAGGAGGTTTTTAAAAACAGCCTAGTTTTATTTGTTTAGACATGCTACCATTCAAACGGACGAATTGCAACACTCCTGACTCAGCATATTAAAATTGATGGAGTGCGCCTATTAGAAGGCTGCGACCGCAGCAAACAAAAGAACTGGACAGCGAAAAGTATATTGTTCTCGTACTTTTCCCGATTAAGGTAAGAAATGAATCCAGTGGCTAGCTAATGAAGGCTCATCTTGAAGAAAGGGTGCTCATCATGAAAAAAGGGGGCTCATCATGAAAAAAGGGGGGCTCGTACGACACTAGTCGAGCCCCCCCTAGATCCGCCCCTGCATGAGTTTTACATTGTTAAGAAAACAATACAAAAAAAAAACTTCTGAGAGCAAAAAATATATGATTCATTGGTACATTTTTTTGGTTCAAGAAACAATTGAGATTATACTGCATAACTCATTGACATTCGTTACTTAGTAGATGTGGTTATACATAAAATAATATTGGGTACAACATTGGCTGTTGTTTACATATATAAGAACAATAAAAAAAAAATTATGCTGTGACATACAGTAGTAAGGCCGATTGTTGAGATTGCCTATACACATAGATAATACAAATTACAAACACTAAGCAAATAATATAATTGAACTGATTAAATAGTAATAAGAGTATTTGTAAAGTTTTTAGGTGGTAAGCTAAAAATAGATTGTGGAGTTTGGAGGGTGAAAAAACATGTGTAAAGGCTTAGGTTATCTAATCGATTCATCAACTTAAAATAAAGTATTTAAAGGTAAACTGAAACAATCATGTAAATGCATGCTAGGCCCCAGAGTGTAATATAGTTTCATGCAAAACTATTTAGAGTAGGCTTCAATAGGCCCCCTCATTATTTCTAGCATGCACTGGGAGGGTTCTTAGTTTGTCACTTAGTCAGTCAGTCATAATAAAATGCGAATCTTGAAGATGGCAACCTCCCAAAATTGAAAATGTTGCAATGTTCCTTTAATGTGCCAGAAAAAAAAAGTGAAGTGATTAATTAGTGGAGTAAAAATTTCAACGTATAAAAAGAATCTTTGAAAAAAAGAGAAATTTTGTTTGTCTGTTGAGAGTGAGACTGTAGCAGAACAATACCCCTTAACGGTATACCATGTGAAAGAGAGAGAATACATCAAATGAGTCAAAGAAGGCTGAGAAAGAAATTGTGAAGTGATAAATTAGTGGAGTAAACATTTCAACTAATAAATAGAATCTTTAAAAAAAAGACAATTTTCGTCGGTCTGTTGAGAGTGATACTGTAGCACAGCAGTATCCCTTAACAGTATAAATATAGAACTGGGGTGTCTTTTTGCTGGCTGGTTGTTGTAGCTCAGTGGCAGAGTGCTTGTGCATTAAGAAAGCGATCCTGGGTTCTATTCTAGGAGGCGACCAAAATATTTTAAGGTGAAGGAGAGAGAATTCATCTAATATACATATAATTCAATTCAAAACTTACATTTCGTACAGTGTTGGACATGCTGGAAATTGCAGTTTTGGCCTATAGTGCTGGATAGATGAGTACATGTACATGTGTACATGAAATGTGGTCACATTCATTTGATTTTAAAACCTGAATGTGCTGATGCTAGGATATCTAAAAACTATTGCTAGAATTGGATCTCTCCACACATGCTAAGTTAGGATCAATAATTTATATTCTAGTCAAAATTAAACAAACAAAAACAAACCTTTGAGTTTATATGAGTGACAATATTACTCCAAACATAACATACTAGTCAGGTTCAACCTTACCAAATGTCATCTGTGTGGATACTAAGCCTCCTTTGTAGATAATTTTTCTTATTTTAGAACAGCAACCAAAACAGGAGATTGCCTACTATAATATCACATTTGCATATTTAGATTTTCACATTTGTATATTTACATTTCCGCATGTCTGATTTCAAAGTACTTTGTTGTTGTTTTTGAAACTATAAGAAGTGAAACTAGATTTTCATGAGTTCCACCAATGTCATATAAAAATGGTGTTATACTGCTAGATAGAATAACAACAATATTGATTGAAACTTTCTCACTTAGCTAAAGGAGTCTAAATAGAAGCAAAGGCAAAATGTGGAAACATCTCAGTTATCACCAAGGAATTGAACCCAGGACCCCTGGCTTTAGTCACCAGTGTTCTAGCCACTGAGCTACGACAACCTACGACTTCAAAGACCTTCAATTTTTTCCTTTATACTGTTGAGTAGTATGGCAGTATAAAGGTAGAATGTGAAGGTCTTGGAAATTGTGGTTTGTCGTAGCTCAGTGGTTAGAGCACTGGTGGTAGCCAGGGGTCCTGGGTTCGATTCGTCGGTGACATACTGAGATTTTTTCACATGTTGCCATTTTTTGTTTTTAGACCCCTTTTAGTGAGAAATTTTCAATCCAGTCAGAACTTGATAATTGTAGCAACAATCTTAATGGACCCAAGATGCATTTAGCAAAATTGATTCATAGCATACTGATGTGGATTCTACAATCTATTCATTGTCACTGCTCCTTCCTTTGTCCCGACTCCACTTGTTTCCAATGGCAGAGTCTCAATGCATGTATGGGCAGGTCAGCTCCAGAATCTTGTTTTTACTGGTCACTTTGATACCTTTCCCTAATTTTGTATATAACTAGTAATTAATGAATATCTTTGGCCAAAACGTAAATGCATGGTCAGTATTTACCATAACATTTTTAGCCAAACAGATACCACCTATTGGTCACCATTGTCATTTAACTCCAATTTCATTTTTTAAAGAAAATACTTATTTGCTAATTTTAAATTATGAGTGTACTATCCTCTTGTTCTAAAGGTCTTGATGAGTTGCACTCTATTCAAGGAGTAGGTTTTAATATCCCCTGAAGATGTTAAATAGTTAGTGGTTTAGTGTGGTAAAAGGTAAGTGTTTTCGTTTGATAGTAAATGGATTTAGAATTAATGCAGAGGTTGTCACTTGTAGGAGAGAGTGAAGAGAATCATCTATTACAGCTCAGTTAACAAAAACATCATTAAACACAGCCTGGAAAACATTATGATACTTGTTCAGCAATACAAGGTATACCTGTAAAAACTATTTCTATAATATTTACATTTTCATGATCACTTGGTCAATATAGAAATGTAGAACCACATTTATACACTAAATGTAAGATACAGTTCACTTTGTCTGCATAAAACACTGTAGCTATATGTAATGACATAAGTACACAATGTAGTTAAATGTGAGAATAATATTTAAAATTCACAGTAAGTTTCGATAGGCTCTCCCTCATCAGTTGAGATCCAGTAATATCCTGACCGTAGTGTTGGGTGGGCATCATGGACATGCTGACATGAAGTAGCAGGATATACTCTAACTCTTCCATATGGCCTGGCACCATAATCTCTCACTAGGGTGTGAATCAAAGCACGCTCAAGGTTGTTTTTGAAGCTTTGGCTGTTGCACGATTCTGAAACAACTGGTGTAATAGTTGGTTCATCGGATACTTCTATTATGCCACAAAAAAAATGAAACTAATTTGTGTACTGTTATGAAACTATAAAATGTAACAAATGTTGAAATAGTACAAACAGCAACAGTAGAAATTCATAATGTGTCATAATAGTATAGCCTCATTCTAAAATACTTAGTTAATACAGTGAATAATAGTCAGAATGAAATATGCCAATTATATGAAGTACATAGAGTGAATAGTAAACCCTATGTCAGTAAGAGTGTTTTCCTACCTCTAGAGTATATATGAAGTCTTTCTGATTGTCCTTCAAACATATTGTAACCACATGTGTAGTATCCAAGATCATCGAGTTGAATCCCTGTCATAACATAAGTGTTTGCTGTTTCTTCTCTTTCTATTAACTTATTATTATGAAACCAGTACACTGGGGAATTCCGTAGAAAGCAAGTTAGAGTGATGTAATCGCCAAACCATACTGGCATCGGCTTGGAAGAGGTGATAGCTAAAAATAATAATAATAATTGAAATTATGGGTATGTGCAGTGGAAGAATTATTGTCTTGATAAATAGTAATTTAGTGACTTATGTAGTAGTATTAAGTGTTAAAAAATTTGCATTTCATCAAAATTTGATGAAGTTATTTGTATTTTAATATTGTTTTTAATAAAAGGGGACATAACGTAGCAAATATTTTGTTGTCAGTCATTCTAGTGTTCAATATGAACTTGAATATTACTTATAATCACTTGTAGTTCTTGAGAGTCATAGTGACGTGGTTAGGTAATTCTGTTGATTAGCTGTATAATTTTGGACTACACGTGTCCAGTAAACTTTTAATTTTTTATAATTTTTTACGACGTTTCGACCACGTTTGCTGGTCGTCTTCAGGTACAAGAAACAAAAAAGGTCATGGTCGAAACGTCGTAAAAAATTGTAAAAGTTTACTTGACGCGTGTAGTCCAAAATTATACATGCAGCTAATCAACAGAATTATAATCACTTGTTGAGCAAAAATCTATTGGAATTATTATGACAACTCTGATATATATACATATATAATATATATTCCATCCTATAGATATCTTCACAATGTTATCTTTAGGTAAGTGACCTATGAGATAACTCACATTATCACATAGTGTTATCTCATGGCTGTATTGTGCAAGCCCATTACCAGAGAAGTTATAGCAACCACCCTGGCCTGGCTCTCAGTTTTCAGGGTTTTTACAGCTACCTTTACTCTAGTGGAGCTTACCCATCCAGGTTAGAGCAGCTGCTAGATATCTGCTGGGGGTGTGAGTTTTATGGCCAATTTTACACCAAGGGTTACCTACAAACTACTTCAGTGAATGTATCTGGTGTAGAATAAACCACTTATTACACTTGTCAGAGTGATATGGCTAGATATTTCACTGTCAGGCTATATTTTCACTCGGCCTGTGGCTCTTGAAAATAAATTAGCCTGCTCATGAAATATTTTGCCATATCACACTCTGACTCATGTAATAAGTACTATAATATATAATTATAACAAGTGCTGGAGCTATTCAGTATTTCTTGCCTCCTTATATGATTTTTTACTTCTGCATTAAATACTTACTTGTCTTAATGGAAATAATCTGGTAAAAATAGGAAATCAAGAAGAGCCAAACATTGTTGATATAGTCATAGTAACCAGGACACACTGCATTATACACATCCATTGTCAGGAAGGATCCTAGCACCATGTAATCTCCCAACAAGTCCTCACTGTTATTATACTCAATCTCAATTAGTATTTCAATTTTGTCATCATAAACCGATGAAGTATATATTTAAACATTTTCAAATTTTTTGTAGTTCTTAAATAACTGCTGGTAAACATTGGGATACCTCATTATAGCTGATGCATTGAAATTAATTGTATTATTTATTTGATAATAATCAATGTGTCCATGATAATCTGGGATAATGCTTTGAGTAATAATATCTTCAGGATTACAGGAAGGAGTGACAGACTGTTGGAGTATAAATGTGGCAGGAGCATGAAGGGCTAAGTTTTCTAATAATGGAAGTATATTTTTATGGCATTCAGGTGGGTCTTCACCTGAGGAGAAGTTCATGGAATCGATTCTGACTTGATACTTGCCAGCATCTGTCTCTACAGTGTCTGCTATAGTTAGTGTAGTTCCACCATCTGTAATGTTGATTCTCTCATTGGAAGTAATTCTAGTATTATTATGATACCAAGCCAGACCAATACTACTATTGTTATAGCTATAATATCTTTGTATATTCACATTGAGGACAGCAGTTCCATTGAGTTGTAATAATTGCAAAGGAGGACTTACGTGCTGTAATATTCCTAGAAACACAGTGTGCATTATAATAATAATACTACATGATTATTTTTTTTTACAAAATTACTAAGCATAAATATATACAATATTGCTTTAAGTAACAGTAAAATAAAATTTATAGTTGAAAAGGTTCGTATAATTAATTTTTCATTTAATTGAATTTTTATACATTAATAATTTTCGATTCATTATACTTGCTAATAATTCAAATATAGAGTTATATAAATTTTGATTATAGCTATAAAAACACTCAAATATTAAAACAACACAAAATAATATGTACAAATTTATCCATTACACAATTAAACTGGACCCATACTGACTTACCTTGAATCTCGACTATCTTTTTGACCACTTCAAGTAATGATCCATTGATCAGTATGGTGCATGAGTACCAACTATATCGTAGTGAGTGCGCTTGAAATGTTGAATTGAAACTTTTGGCCGCTAGTGATTTATTGCCATAGACACTATCTACCCAGTTCCAGACAAAGGTAGCATTTTCTTTGTCATCCACTTCACAAATAAAAAGTGCAGTTTGTCCAACTCGAAAATGCTGTCATTTGGTTGAATTAATATTCTTCCTGACTTACTTTCAACACCAAGAGATGAAAAATGTGAGGCAATAGAAATAATGAACTAATTATTAAAAGTACACATTACTCACTCCAAGAAAGTAAAATAAGTATTACAAAGCCCATTGAGAGGCTAATTAAACAGTTGAGTATGTTTTCAAACAAATGCTGTAAATGTATGAAGTTCTTGCAAAAGGGTTTTATAAGTACACAAGCAGTACTATGTGAATATTGAAACCGAAAAGTAAACAACAAAAACAAAGCTACTTATTATAAGTCCCTCTGCATAAATTGAACTAATATGTAATGACTCATCAGAAAGTTCCTCAGGGCTAAAGAAAACAGTGTTTCTAAGCCCTCAGTTAGCGTGATGCCAGCTAGAGTACTATAAGGGAAATTATACTAATGAATCCATTTTTTTAACTTTAACAAGTGAGAATTCACAATATTTAGCTATATGATTTGAATTTACCAAAAATTCAAGGACATGAAGCAAATGATGTAGTACCTAGTAAAATTTTAGGCATTTTTTATTTAATGGATAGCTGGCAGGCATGTAGTAGTTTTAACAAATATCTTTAGGAAAGCCCTCTAAAAGATGACATACATTTACACTTGAATACACTTGATTTTCTAATTAACTTTCACTCAGTCTGAATTCAAAGATACTACGAATGTTGTCATGCTTCTGTTTACATGCAATAATTAATTTTCTAATGCTAGTTTTTCTCATACTTCTTTAGAATGTTGATGAAACAAAAACTAGGCAAAATAAAACTAATCAAATGTTGAAACACAATGCAAGTCATTTTAATTTCAAAGAACATCTGTAGCTAACTATATCTATACTTATTGTGAAATCATCAGTTATGGTTAGGTTTTGACTAATATTTTTTTATTCTATATATTCATAGGAAATGATTTTTTTTTATTACACCGCTATATATAGTTATGCTATGCTGTCCTCTAAAAATCTACACTATATAAAATGTATCTATTGAAAAAAAAAACACTTAAAAAATACAATCAACGATATGTTCAGAATTCACAGTATTTTTCAACAGGCTCTCCCATGAGTTGAGATCCAGTAATATCCTGACCCTAGTGTTGGGTGGGCATCATGAACTTGCTGACATGAAGTAACAGGATATACTCTAACTCTTCCAAATGGCCTGGCACCATAATCTCTCATCAACAACTGAACCACTCTACGAAGAATAGCATCTTCTGTGTCTTGACTGTTGCAATGTGGGGAAATTCCAGGAGCCATTACTTCTATTTCCTCTACAATTCATGCAATAAAACTAAGTAAAGCACAACTTTCAGCCATTCTCACTGAAAAAATGAAGTATAATCAGTAGTAGTAGTAATAATAATAATAGCAATAATAAAAAAATTGCAATATTAATAGTAACTAGGATGTGCTTCAGCACAAATGGCGAGTGAGCTGGTCTGACTGAAACTTGAATTTGAATGCTAGCTGCTACTTCCTTTGTCCCAACTCCACTTGTATTATGCCCCCCACTCGCCAACTAGTGGTATGCTTCAGCACGAGTCTAGTTAGGTTACATAAAACTACAGTACTGCTATATAATGATTTTAGCTTAGTTCATGAAAAACAGTATGTTCATTCACAGATTTGATCCTAACAATGTTTGACTTTCTCTTCATTGTGTCTATGTGTTAGATGTTCCTCCACCTTTAACTTTTCTCTTAAATTTTTTTTATATCTTTTTTGGCAGCTCTAGCTCTTAGTGCCTGACCCTCAGCCACCACACTGCACCATTCTTTTCTGTTATCATACTACCTCACTTATCTACTGGCTGTACAGCTTTAAATAAATGAATAAATAAATAGCAGTTGACCACTAATTAGCAGACAAATACAAAATTACTTTCTTACCTCAATTTCTCAAGTCTTGAATTTAAGCCATTCAGACTATTAGAATAGCTAGCAATTCTTGAAGACAAGCACTCTGACTCAGCTACAAAAAAATATGTCTGAGTTTTTATTTTTTAAAATTTATTTATTTTATTTAGGTAACAAATACAGAAAGAGACTTCACCTCTGTTTTCCTGAGTAATAGTAGCTTCTGAAAGTATTTCTGGGGACCCTTCGTACAGTTTTGAAGTAAGGTTTGCTTACCGCCAGTAAAAGAAACTGGGGGTAAGCCCTATAAAAGCCAGTTTTTTTAAGAAAAAAAAAAAAAAAAAAAAAAAAAAAGAGCCCGCGTGTGCGTTTAAGGGGCATAGCTACTTACAATCCATACATATATTAGTCCGGCGTAGCCAGACCCTTTATCGAACCCCTACGCTGCTGGGAATGGGTCTGGGGACATGGTCACACCAAATTTATATTGCGGCGGTCACTTCCACATTCCTCCAGAACAAATTTAGAACCCGTTGCTATATTGTTACTAGCTAGCTGCTTTACTGCTTACTGCAGAGCAGCCCAGGTAGAGTTAGATCTGGAGATAACAGCTGGCAGCTACAATGCTAAAGTAAACTTGCTAAAGTAAACTTTCTGGCGCTTCAATTGAATTTTAATTGAATTTTAATTTTGGGCCGGGGGAAACACGGAAGAATTCGCTTGACACCGAAAATGCTGATAAACAAAGTTGCTAGTGGAAACTGGGCAGGCCTCTCTGGGTAAACGGGATCTAAAATAGTTAGAGCATGCGCTTAGGTACTGGTGGATTTAGTGCACAAAGCCCTCGGGCCTACGGCCCTTGGGCTTCAGTGCACTAAATGCACCAGTACCCAAGCGCTTATGCTCTAACTATTACATAGCTACCCGATTTTCAATTGTTCACCCCTAATAGTTCACCACTAATAGTATCTCCGCTTGCAAATATATATACCAAAATCTCAATTGAGACTCGTTAGTGAGAGTCTGCTTCACTCCCACTATTATTATTATGATAATAAAACCAATAAACAATGTAAATTAAAATGATGACTGAGTGAATGACAAAATATAAACTAAAAAAATCTAACTAACTAACTAAATAAATGTAAATGTAAATATATAAAAATAAATTAATTAATTAAAAGAGATTTTTGCTTTTTAAAGACAAGGTATGTATATTTAATTCTAATGTAACCCTACCTTGTGACATTGCTACTTGTCAACATCTTCCTTGGGTGTGGAATGAGTAAAATCATACAAGGAATAAGCTTTAAATATTTAAAGGAGAAAATCAACATACACATTAGTAGGATAACCACAGCTAGAGTAGTTTGACTTTGTGATACCACTCTCAGGTGGACTATGGCAAGAAGTCTAGGGTAGCAGTTTTATTTGCTGTTACTTGTATTATAATTAACTGAGTTTAAACCAAACCAAAAAATTAGCCAAGTATAAAACAATACTACCTATATAATATACATGAAAATTTTCCAATTGTCTGTATTGAGGATTATTTCCACACTTATAGTATCCTACTCCAGAGATGACATAGGTGTTTGTGGACTGTCCAGATAGAATAGTGTCATTGAGGAACCAATTAAATGTGATTTCATTACAGTTGTAGACAGAGCAAGTTAGAGTGAGATAGTCTCCTAGTAACACTGGCATGGACTTGGAGGAGGTTATATAATATATATATATAGTGACAGTACTTGGGAAAAGGGACCAATTACGTTAAAAATGAGTTATTCATACCACTGTGTAGAGCACTTCGTATGGAGTATTTTGATACCAAGTTTATAGGCAGGGGCTGCTTGGTTCACGAAATATACGAGCGGCAATCTAACCAACTTTCATTTTGAGGAAACTGCAATTAAAATTTCTTATTCAATTTCTGGCGGAGTTAACGTTGAATTCCGTAATCTAACCGGAAGTCCGTGTTATGGTTTACGTAAGACTTTTACCTGTGCTTGGAAAATGGCAGTACTCAGCTGAACGGCAGTAGTTGGGGCCGCTTACTTCGTTGATGGGGGAGGCCTTACTCAACCCTATGTTGTGTAAGGGTACTAGACAGGTATGGCTTTAAGTAGCACTAGATGGTGGTATAGACATAGTTTTGCAGGTCAACTTATATAACTTGATTATTCATGTTTATTTTTTTTTCTTCTGTTTCCAACAGTTTGATAGATACAGTAAGTCATGGTATCTATAATACAGTCACTCTTTTAAAAATGATCAACTAGCTTGGTTTGTTATTTCACTGGCTAGCTAAGTTTAGGAATATATTTGTCTTAGTGAGTCAGCCAGCTTGTTGGCTGTTTTGGAACAAATGAACAATGAATAATAGTAGGAATCTCTATAAATCAATGAACAAAAATGGTGGACTTTCAAAATGTGTTTCCTTCTCTTGTTGCAGTGTGACAGAAGTCCTCATCATCACTGAAACCTTTGTCCAGTCAGAGACTTGTTGATTCTTCCAGTGTCTTCACAATAATTGTCCCAGGAGAGTCTCCAGATCTACAGACTCCCAACTACAAGACCCCGTAAATAGCAACATCAACTTATATAACTTGATTATTCATGTTTATTATTTCTATTCTGTTGCTGAAGTGCTATAACAAAAACTTATTAGAATTTACCCGCGATTTTTGTCCCTGAGGAAAGACGTTATGTGCAGAAAGGCTGGCCCTCACCTTTGACCTCACGCAATGTCTTTGCGCCGCTCTTGTTGCCAGCTTTCACCTTCGACCTCTGTGGAAGTTGTCCTTGGTGACCCTGCAAAATTGAAGTAGGAGGTGGTTGATTGCTCGTTGTTGGCTAGGCTGCATTTTGTGTAGTCTCGCGGGCCAGACCCTCACGCCCCAGCGAAGCGGTATGGTAAAGGGTCTGGCATGCGAGACTACATTTTGTGCTACTGACAACTACAACGGTAGGAATTCACTTATGCTGTGTGATAACAAGTAAGTGTACTAAATACTCTGATGTGTATAGAATAGATAGCTAATGAATTGCATTTAGGGGTTATGGTGAATGACAGATTATTTGCCATGACAAAAAAAACCCCAGTTTTCTTTAAGCACCTCTCCCCTCCCCCTCTTGTAAAGCATGTAACTGTCTGAACTAATCATTTCTGCTGCCAATTCATTGCTGAAAGTGTGGGCTATCGAATACAATTTTATACTATTACTGTATTAGTAAGTACGGGTACTAGTGATGTGTTTGAGCACAAATGGCAAGCGAGCCTAAAGACTATACTATTTTTATATGAATGATTTTGACTTCTAACACTGAAGCTACTGAAAATAAGGTCCAGTTTTTTAATTTCGCATACACGGTAAAGGGATTTCAGTGCCATAGTAACAACTCTCTGCAACTGCTTGGATTGAAGGAAAAAAACAACAACAAAACAATACACGTTATTTAAACGTTTTCTTTGTGATATTCTTTAGCTAAGTAGTGGTTGTAACACACAATGCTTTGACACAACTGGACATGCACCTACACAGACTTACCTTCGCGGTAGTCTAGTGGACAATGTATTTTCAAAGTAAATACTGTTGCGCACGGCTTATAACCATGACAAAGAGCGCATTGACTTACCACCGCCACTAACTCGAATAGAAATGGAAGTCCCTTAAGTTTTCAAGTTTTAACTGCACCCGCAAAAGAATTCAAAATTCAATTTCTAGGGTGATACGGGTACTGATCGATAAACCAGAGGATTCTGTTTAGTGCAATTTGGGATGGGGTCGACCACATAACTAACACAAAAACGCGAGGGTCAAAGTACAAAATGACATACGTACGTCCAAACATATATACAAATAAACAAACATCCCCGATTTTCAATTGTGTTACCCCTGTAAGTGTCTCGCTCGCTCGCCAATTAGGGATCAATAACACTTGTAAAGCAATTGAAATTGTACTCGGCGAGTGCTATTTCAATTGCTTTAAGAGTGCTATTGATCCATAATAGCACAGGTTACACTGCTATCACTCGCTAATAGTATGCCATCTTTTTTCTTTTTTTTTTAATCATTTGCACTTGTAGCTACGCTGTATCAGTCACCCACTATCTTTGTATTTCAGGATTAGCTTCCTCTGGAATTTCGTTTTCAGCCTACAACTCCTAAAATGTTGAAAACATTCCGTCTAATACGGGTAGAGTTTCTGTGGTACAGAATGACATTGTCTCCAAATAGAAACTACACGAACTGTACATTTCCAAGGTTAACTCTGCATGCATGCACACTTATCCGTACTATTTCACTTAGCTACTGTGGTATTTCACTTAGCTTACATGCTATTTCACTTAGTTATGCACTATTTCACTTTCCCCGTGCGGTTTCAGTTGAACAGCTATTTTCCCCATACATTTTTGAATGGGAAATTTACACGCCGTACTATTACATTTAGAAATGTTTAATATGTTACCTACTGAAAACATTATGAAAGGTAATGAACAAAGTCAAAGCCTGTTTCTTTTTGGTTTTCTTATCCATATACATCTTCCATGTTGTCGTCAGGTTCAGATTTTTTGTGATTACAAGCGTGGCAGTAAACACTCAGCCACTGTAACTAATAAAATACGCCCCCCCCCCCCCTCAATAAAAGGAAGTACAAAGCCTACTTTACGTATAAAAAAATCACAGTTTAATCTAATTGGAATTTTTTTAAAATTCGGAGAATGTAGACCTGTTCTCACCCGCATATATGTGGTTACGGCATCGAAAGGATTATAGAGTCACTGATCCGAAACGTTTGAACTATTATTACAGATACTATGGAAATTAAAAATAAGTATATTTTAGTATGAAGCTGTATATTTTTATGTATGTAGTAATAATGAATCTTTATGTAATACTTAATTAAGTTATTTTACCATCACTTCATCCTTGGTCATAACTTGTGAATGAGTATTGATCAAAACTAAATCCTGTCATTCATTGGTAGTGTATGCATGTGTGTGCAACTAGTTTCCTGTGTAGAAATGTTAGTTTTTTATTCTATAATTGAATCATTTTGATGTTCAATTTCTTATATGATATTTTCAATGAGTGCAATTTTTTTCTTTATGCTGGTCCACCAAACTAAGGCCCATGTGAAATATGCTCTGTCCACACATCGGGGATTTGCAACTGTTTCATTGTCTATATCTTCCGCTAAGTTTATCTTATTTAGGATAATGCATTTTTTTTAATTATAAGGTCTATCATTTAGATGGGCTGAGGTTTCTTCCCTGTGGTTAACCTCTAAAATTAATGTAGTTGTTGTTTTACCACACTGTCTTGACCGTTCTATTTCTGCATTATACTATGTGTTCATGGATGGCCCTACCTCTTGTTGTGTTACAACTGACCAATCTAGAGATCCAGAACCACTGTGTTAGTGAATATTTTTAAGAGACTATGCCTATCGAACTGCTTCTAACAATTTCTTGGTGGGATTAGCTTGCCGAGTATAAGTTGAATTTTCATGATCGCATTTATTCACTTCAATGTGTTTTTTTTCCTATTGCTCTTCTTTGTAGTGGGATGGAGTGGGTGAAGCTGCTTTCGATGTCTCTGACTTAGACTAGCTGTGAATGATGGCTCAAGAAGTGTCAACATTTAATCATGGAGTTACCTGACTCTGCTGTAATGATGGCAAGGTGAGTGTTCTCTAGAGTGTGTTTGTAATACATGTATAAGGAAGTATTGGTTTCAATAGGTCTACATTGCTAGAATTGTATCATCAACACTCAGAGCAATTAGTGGCTCTGTCTGGCTAGCTTGTTGTGGTCACCTAGGACACAAGCGTTTGTGTGACAATAAATATATGTACATGCAAAATGTGTATGTCAAGTAATGTAATCAGATGTCAGTGTATATGAGACCAGTACTATCACAAGATGTTGACAGTCTTAGTGAGTAGTCATACTCTGGCAATCTCTGCAATTTTCTGAAGACCGATCTTACACAATATAGCCTGTGATTTTCCCCTAAGTGAATTTGTGCCGCCCAAAAAATTGCCGATTGAATTCCTGGGGAACAATATTGCAGTCATAAGGAGTGACCAATGCAGTAACATTAACACATGATCCTGTGACTGTTCTGTTGGAAGATGTCTATTATTTCAGCTAACTTTATTTTGTGTAATCTACGACATTCAGTGGCACTGGCATCAGCTGTGTCTAGTTCAGTTCTAGTTAGGAGGCTATACCTCCATGTATTCTACATAGCAAGGAGTCTATATTATGTAGGATAATAAGTTCTGTTCTGTTAGTCAATTTTGTCAGTTAGTTGTTATGAGATTCGTATCACTAAATTACCAGCTGTAGCTGTACCAAGTAGAATGCCTGGTTTCCCTCAGTTAGAACGTCTCTAAAAAATTCCAGTCTGCGGAACTTTTTAGTTCTTTTAGAACCTGTCAGAGGAGCCCTGCAATGGCAGTCAAGTGTGGGCACTTCAGATGGCTGTGTTAGGAGAGCAAGACTCTTGTACTCTGGTTATTTCATTCCACACACTCTGATTGATCGGTGAAATAAATAAATAAAAATATGTACTAAATATGTAAGTATTATATAATGCATACCTGATTTTCCGTTATTCATTCACTCCTTGTTTTGCTCGCTCCCAATATAAGTATCATTATTGCGTCTGAACAATTTTCAAATTTTATCCATCTGTGTCTCTGGCTTGTAGTTTATAAGCACGTTATTTATTCCTGAAAGGCTTTAGGATCGATTTTGATCACATCATATTTAATCTCGCTTTACTAGACCCTTTACCTACTGCCATGCGGGAGGTAGGTTCAGTTCCCCTCACTAATTGGGAAGACCACTAACAATAGATGACATAATAAGGTGGTATATCCTGTGACGTAAGACTGCTCTAACTTTTTGTGTCTGTTGTATTTCTATATGGCTGACTGAGTTGAATAATTCATGTGCCATGAAATATCTTAGTGGATTATTCAGTCATTCTTGGCTGAAATAATTATTGGCTGTTAGAATGAGAAAAATTTGCTATTATCTTAGTGGTTTTACCCACACTCACTGTTAACTAATGATGAGTGAGCGAGTTAACGGAGATGTAGCCCACCATCACATCACCCGAGCCCAGGTAAAGGTCGGCAGATACTGCAACCATGCAGCTAAGTGGTCACATTTGTGTGTCACATGTGGAGCAATGGCACGCAGGCACAAGTATATTAGTCCTGATAGCCACTGTTCTCAGTGCTTGTAGCCTAAGCCTAGCAGCTACCTGTTACTGCCTTGCCAGAATGGCTGATTAAACTGGCACTATTAGCTCTCTAAGGATGGCTGCTCATCAGTGGTGGTATTATTTAAATAGTAAGGGGTTGGAGATATACTCTACTCTAAATATGTGTAATTAGCTTTCTGTAGGTCAGGTTGGATATATGCATAGGATCTAAATCATCAATCAGTGGTGAATTACAGATGCAATCAGCCGAAAACAGGAGTTCTATGGCTTGATAATACATGGGCATGCTGCCGGTCCATTTGCCTTGCTTAACTAGTGCAGTTAGGTTAAGAGTTGGACTCTAGTTCTGATGCTGTTACTCTACCCATAGTCTCAATCTCTAAATCACGAGAGCATGCTGCCAACCCTCGTTATGGTCAGGCATAGGCTTCGTTACAGGTGTGGGGTGCATATAGAGCATGGGTAGGAGGTTCTAGTACATATAGTTAGATTTCCACCAAGTAGAGGTGTGACGGTCCGCCGGGGGCCCTTTAAAAGTGTCTATGCAGGGCACACTGCCCTTCACTCTATTGGTACTGGACTTACTCTCACACTATCACACTCGCTGCCTGTCTCTATTTTTTACTCTCAGGCTCACTGCCTGTGTATTCTTGCACTATCAGCCTCACGGCCATCTATTCTCTCACTATCATGCTTACTGCATATCTACTCTCACTCGCAGGCTCGCTGCCTATCTATTCTCACTCTCACTCAGGCTCGCTGCCTGTCTATTCTCACTCTCACTCAGGCTCGCTGCCTATCTATTCTCACTCTCACTCAGGCTCGCTGCCTATCTATTCTCACTCTCACTCAGGCTCGCTGCCTATCTAGTCTCACTCTCACTCAGGCTCGCTGCCTATCTAGTCTCACTCTCACTCAGGCTCGCTGCCTATCTATTCTCACTCTCACTCAGGCTCGCTGCCTATCTATTCTCACTCTCACTCAGGCTCGCTGCCTATCTATTCTCACTCTCACTCAGGCTCGCTGCCTATCTATTCTCACTCTCACTCAGGCTTGCTGCCTGCCTATCTCACTCTCACTCAGGCTTGCTGCCTGCCTATCTCACTCTCACTCAGGCTCGCTGCCTGTCTATTCTTACTCTCACTCAGGCTTTCTGCCTGTCTATTCTCACACTATCAGGCTTACTGCCTGTCTATTCTCAAATTATCAGGCTTACAGCCTGTCTATTCTCAAATTATCAGGCTTACTGCCTGTCTATTCTCACACTATCCAGGCTTACTGCCTGTTTATTCTCACACTATCAGGCTTGCTGCCTGTCTATTCTCACACTATCAGGCTTACTGCCTGTCTATTCTCACACTATCAGGCTTGCTGCCTGTCTATTCTCACACTCAAGTTACTGTCTATCTGTTTTCACACCCAATGCTGTTAAGGCATTCTTGCTCTCTAGCTCACCAATGTATTCGTGCACTCTCGGGCTCACTGCCTATCTATTCTCATACTCAAACTAGCCACCTATCTATAGTCCCACACCTAGATATCTAGTTTCAACTATCAGGTTCGCCACCTATCTCACACTCGTGTGCTGCCTTGCCACAGCCAGACTCACCACTGGTGTATTATCATGCTTGAGTATTTGTTCTTGTTCTTACCCATCCTCACACTCAGACTTGCTGCCGATCTAGTTGCACATCGTCATACTCTATCTGTGCACTCTCAGACTCACTGCCATCCGATCTTGCACTATCAGACTTGCCTACCTAATCTTGCACTGAGGCCCAGGGCCTATCTATTCTTGCATACACTATCAGGCTTGCTGCCTATGTTTTCTCAAGCTTACTGCCTAGGTATTCTCATACTCACTTTCTATGTCTCACGTTCACTGTCTATCTATTCATAGGCTTACTGCCTATCTTGTCTCAGGCTCACTGCCTATGTATTCTCAGGCTTGCTGTCTATCTAGTCTCAGGTTCACTGCCTATGTATTCTTAGGCTCACTGCCTAGGTATTCTCAGGCTTGCTGCCTATGTATTCTCAGGCTCACTGCTTATGTATTCTCATACTCACTTTCTATGTATTCTCACGTTCACTGTCTATCTATTCATAGGCTTACTGCCTATCTTGTCTCAGGCTCACTGCCTATGTATTCTCAGGCTTGCTGTCTATCTAGTCTCAGGTTCACTGCCTATGTATTCTTAGGCTCACTGCCTAGGTATTCTCAGGCTTGCTGCCTATGTATTCTTAGGCTCACTGCTTATGTATTCTCAGGCTCACTGCTCATGTATTCTCAGGCTTGCTGCCTAGGTATTCTTAGGCTCACTGCTTATGTATTCTCAGGCTCACTGCTTATGTATTCTCAGGCTTGTTGCCTAGGTATTCTTAGGCTCACTGCTTATGTATTCTCAGGCTCACTGCTTATGTATTCTCAGGCTTGCTGCCTAGGTATTCTTAGGCTCACTGCTTATGTATTCTTAGGCTCACTGCTCATGTATTCTTAGGCTCACTGCTTATGTGTTCTTAGGCTCACTGCCTATCTGTTCTCAGGCTGACATCTGTATGCATCTGCATGGCACTCACTCAATTATCCCGTCACGCGATCAGGACATGCTCCTTCTCACTTGTGTCTGTTGCTGCCTCCACCAGGCACACCGACTATTACTACTAAGGCACTGTCACTTAACTTAATAGCTAATGCCAACTTTAAAGTTCCGTGTGAATAGGGGTGTGGAGCAGATAATGCAACCATGGAAGGATTGAACAGTAGTACTAGTTTATAGGAGTAAGTCTTGGAGTCACAAGCCTCTTGACTATGGCAAGAGTGGAGTAGAGAGTAGATATGGTACTGTTAGCAGGTAAGGTTAGATTCTCCACCCAGTAGGGGTATGACGGTCAGATAGACCACCTTAAAGTATCTGTCCAGGGCAGGCTTCCCTTCATTCAACATCTAATACTACTGCGTACTGCCCCTCACTGCTGCTAGGGCAAGCAGTCCTGTATGCTTGTCTGTACTTACTTTCGCAGGTATACAGCCTACTACCATTGGTAAGAGAGCTGTCAACCCCCTTTCCTAACCTATCACTTATAGCCTTGGGGGTATAGGCTGCCTCCTGCAGCCCTTTGGGGGGACTCTGGCAATGCAGGGCAACTAACGCTAGTTGCCACTGACCTGCTGAGTCTCTCACCCCCAAGGCCACACAGGGGGGTGGGTCCAGGGTCATACCGCTGCCTCATGCAAGGAGCATGCCACACATGACCATGGCTCACATCAGCTCAGTAAGCCAATGTGTAGTTTAGGAGGATGACACCAGGTAACCATACCAATAAGGTGAATTGTAGTTAACAAACTGTTCTATGTCAGTCTACCAGACCCTTTTCCCATGTAGCGGTAGGTAAAGGGTCTGGCGATACTAGACTATCCCATGTTGATGTCTCCTTTTCTCTCTACCCACTTTCTTCCACATCAGTTCTTTTGTTAGTTAGTGGAAGTATGTGTGCATCCAAATATGAAAGAGACCATCAACTATTTTGTTAACTTTGCCATTCATTAATCTTGAGCTGATGGAAGCTAATTAATTTAATATTAGAATTCCACCATGTGTTAAAAATGTTACTGCAAACATGTCTTTCAATATTCATGCTTGTATCTACATCAGCAAGGCCAATCTTCCTGTAGCACATTGCCCATTGTTGTGAAATAACATGTAATGTACGTGTATTATATTGAGCGACAAATAGTTTAGTTACGTATTACAAGTGCAACATATGTAGTATTCTTCTAAATATTTATGTAAAGATGGTTCTGATGTTTCGTACTGCTTAGAAAAGTTTAGTAGAATCTTTTACAATCTATCTTTATTTTGCTCTCAAGCAAAACTATCTCACACTGCAAGAAATTATTTGCTCACCTGATTACGACATGACGATAGAGGGACCTTTTCCACAACAGTTAGTACCCTATGTGAAGCCAACAGCTTCATGTTTTCTCATACTTTCATGTTTTCTCTGACTGCCAGAACAACTATAACTTTACACTTTATTTCATCATTAGCATTCACACATGCTCATTTGTTCTTGTTTTCGTGTACCGTCGTGCATAGTCGATGTTTCGTTTTTTGTTTATATTTATCACCTATCACCTAGAACACTGTCATTGATTGTTCTTACTGGAAAAAAAAGTAACTTTATATTGGATCACTCTTTAACTACAATTTGCTATTTTGGTATAGTTACTAAGTGCTGACTGAACACAGAGCTCTGTGAGGCACTATTGCTTGTGAAAGGGTTGAATTATTGTGATTATTTCTCAACAATTGGCACATCTCTACTAACACTATTAATTACCCATAATAGTATCACTTGATGAAGTTATTTGTTTGTTTGTTGTTGTTGTTGATGTTGTTTTTCAGTTGACCCAATCAATGGGCATCTGTGTAATTGAGTGAGGAAAAGGAGATGTTAAGTAATGTGTATAGCCCACAGATAGCAATGGACTGACGAACACAGAGAAAGCGGGTGCCAGCTATAGATGACTATTAGCCTACTGACTATGCTAGCTAAGCGAAACCCAACTCAACCAACAATACGCCAGAGCCGCTACAAACAAAGGATTCCACTACAATAAATAAGTTTAATTGAAATAGTGACTAGCAGACAGATGACTGTAAGCTAGCAGAGAGATAGAACAAAACTCAAGATCAAAAACTGAAAGAAAAAGCAAAAAACCAATAAGTTATAAGCATGGGCATGATGAGGGTACATAGAGAGCAAGGGAAAGGAAACTTGATCAATACAATTAGAAATTAAGAGTGGAGGGAACAAGAAATTCAATCTATACAATTAAGGGTGTGAATAGTGTAATTAGTGTAATAGAGTTAGTTCTGTCCAACTCAGGATGAGCTAGCCAAGACATCCCGCCCACCAAAGACAGAGTCCTTTTGGATGAGTTCTTTTTCACTGTCGGACATGGGTAAGAGCATCACAATCTTGGTAATAGGACGCTTGAATATTCCCTTGGCAGTACGAACGTTGACGACACGCACTTTCCCATCATCTCCATAGAAGACTTTGACTACACGTCCCATAGGCCAAGTGTTCGTGAACAAGACTTGATCCTTGACTAACACTAAATCTCCTTCTTGCACATTTCTTTGAGGATGGTGCCATTTTGTAAATTTCTGCAAGAGACCCAGATAATCCTTAGACCACCTAGTCCAGAATGAATGTACCAGGTACTGGCATAAATTCCATCGCTTTAAAAGGGTCACAGGTTGGTTTCTCTGATCATTATCTGGAATTGATTCCAAGGGCTGTCCAACCAGGAAATGTCCAGGTGTTAATGGTTCGAGCCCATCTTCATCATGACAGTTAAGAGCTGTCAGTGGCCTGCTATTGATACTGGCTTCAATCTGACACAAGGTTGTGGACAGTTCTTCAAATGTTAACTTGTGTATGCCAAACATTTTCCTCAAATAATTCTTGACCAGCTTCACCGTGGCTTCCCATAGACCACCAAAGTGAGGGGCACGCTCAGGTGAAAAATGCCAGATGATTCTTTGTGTTGAACAATAATTGACAATTGTATCCTGTGTAACTTTGCTCTTCAGAAATTTGTATAAATCAGTGAGTTCACGATTAGCACCTACAAAATTAGTACCATTATCTGAGTAAATATTAGCAGGCTTTCCTCTTCTTGACACAAACCTCCGCAGGCAAGCAATGAATGCTGATGAAGATAGATCTGATACAGCTT
>WLWD01005985.1_pt1 | contig 139679 bp, 128 predicted proteins | sample 6712731 | NCBI WGS metagenome assembly WLWD01 (sample SAMN12718690, study PRJNA576275) | sponge metagenome | isolation source: marine sponge | host: Mycale hentscheli | place: New Zealand: South Island, Marlborough, Capsize Point | collected 2014-11-01
GATTTGTCTCCTAGATATACGAGAGAAAAACCAAAATGTCAACATGTAATCGATTTGTTATTATTACAAAATCAACGACAACAAAACATTTACAACGAAAAAGCAGAAGTAAAACCAGTTGCAAAAAGCAATAAAAGCAGCTGCAAATGCAGTGGAATAAGCAGCAAGAATCTTTGGACTCACTTTGTGAGGCGTATACTTAGATAAAAACATTCCTCTCTATTCCTGGAACAATATTCTGCCAAAAAGTTGGCTATCATCATCTTTAACTCACTCAGTCGACCTCGAAACTAAAAGTTGCCAGAGAAAGAAATATTAAATTGTGTAAAATAAAGTACGATTAAACAAAGTGTGAGTAGCATTAGTTACCACGGCCACAGTGATGTTTGGGATGATGATCACGACCGTGTTGTCCATGATTACCCTGTTGGGAGGTAGAGTAGGACCAGGAATAGGTTCTGTTGTCGCCGCTGGTGTTGGTGCAACTACAGAAATGGCAAGAAGTTACTTCATGTTCTAAACTCTTGGTAATCCAAGCATTGACTTACCAGGTATTCTGCACACTCCATCAATATTTTGAGTTTCCAGAGGACAACTGCAGTTAAATGAGCCTATAGTGTTGAAGCACAACATGGAGCTATTGCAAGGTGACGTTGGGTTTGCTTCAGTTATTCCACATTCATTAATGTCTAAAAATAAAGAGGAAAAAAAAGTTAAAGAAAGATACATAAGTTAAATCACAGCTGGCAATTTGGTTGCATCTATATTTCTGGAACACTTTTCTAGTTGTTGTGATTTTAACTTCTTTCTTTTTATGTAAACTAGCAAAAATACATTAAACGTACCCACGCATCGTGTGCCGTCAACCAGATTGTATCCATCCATGCAAGAACAATTGAAGGATCCAGTGGTATTTGTACAAATTTGATCGCAAGGAGAGGTAGCTGGATTCATGCACTCATCCACATCTGAAAACAAAAAATGAAAGAAAGACTAAAACAAAAGAAAATCATTGGTTAATATATTATTGTCTCCTAGAAAGACACAAAAAATAAACATTTCCTTCAAGATATAAAAGCTTTACTTGCTCTAGTAAATGAATTCAATTATTCTATTGAGTACATGTAATATTTGAATAACGTACCCGAGCATGAAAATCCATCTGACTCTAGCTGGAATCCAGGATCACAGCTACAGTTTTCTCCCCCAGTCATAGGGTCCCGCACACAGAGTTGTGAGCAATTATTTGCAGAACAATTGAATCCAGGGGCCACTGTAAGTTACAATAATACATATTTATAATCTTGCACTATAGACAGTTTTCTTCAATTAACACTACTTCTGAACACTCCTTACCTGAACAAGTAAAATTGTCGGATCCCAGTATAAATCCTTCATTGCAAGCACAGTTGAATGATCCCTCCGTGTCAATACAGATTTGATGGCACCGACTAACAGTCAAGCATTCGTTTATATCTAAAGTAAGACAAACACAATCACCTCACAATGTTCCTCTCACAAAATAATGGACTGTTCTTACCGCTGCAATGAGTTGAATTAAATGTTTCAAAGCCGGGTAAACAAGTGCATTCAAAGCTTCCCTGCAGATTGTTGCACCCTTGCTGGCAAGGATTGCTGACGTTGCATTCATTGATATCTACAATACAAACATTGAAATCAAAATGAGCCACCAAAAAGATGAAAGCAACAGTGTGCTGTCGCCTCATGACGAAGTGCTCTCAATGAGATATGAGTGTGCATCTGTGATATTCCTCGAGTGATATTCCTCGAGTGATATTCCTCGAGTGATATTCCTCGAGTGATATTCCTCGAGTGATATTCCTCGAGTGATATTCCTCGAGTGATATTCCTCGAGTGATATTCCTCGAGTGTCATTCTGTCTCTTACCATCGCATTTCATTCCATCTCCAACAAATCCTTCTGTACAGTTGCCACACATTGCTCCCTCCAATGGTGCCATCTGGTCCATGCAGGTCACTCCAGAGAAGCAGAAACCCTCAGTACAAGCATTAAAGTCATCTTGGCAAAATCGACCACCCCAGGCTATAGAATAGTACAGAAAAATGCAGGCTTACAAGAACAAAAAAAAAGCTCTAATTTCCTTTCTGTGCTACAATTCTTTTCCTTTTAATTTGCACATAATATGTAAAAATCTAATTTGTAAAGAAAAACAACATATATTGTCAGCTTACCAGGTGTACAGTCACAGTTTAGCAGTAGAGGATTGGCCGAAGGGTTGGGTACTCCACCTCTGGTACAGCTGCCATTGTTCATGCAAGGACAGACTTCAACCAGTGGCTGGTATATGGCAGAAGCATTCAGAGTGTCTGTGGCCAAGAAACTAAATGTGCTACCGAACGTGATGTCAGGAGTCCAAGAGAAAACAAATGTTGATTCAGATGTTTGTGTTAAGCTTGCATCTTGGGAACCATTAGTTAGGACAAAAGATCTTAAGTTTGTGTCAGTCACAGTGATTGTGACATTTGATGTGACATTTGGGGAAAATAGCAGTTCTGCTGTAGCATTTATTGTTGGAGGGAAGTTTTCTAGAATATACATATAACAGTCACAATTAAGACTAGTAAACTGGAAAGACTATTGATAGAACAAATGGAAGGACTATTAATAGAACAAAATTGAAAGACTATTAATAGAACAAAATTGAAAGACTTAATATGATAAAGTTGAAAACTATTGATAGAACCAAATTAAAGGAGTTTCAAAAATGATATTTTTTTGTATTTTTTTTTCTTAAAAATATATTATATAATAGCATTCAATCACTCCACACAGCGCAGCAATGTCTCACACTAAAAAAAATTAAAAAACTATTGTGGATAATATAATGGAATTCTTAATGATAGCTATACAGTATTTTCACTTGTCAGGTATTTGAGGTTGGTAATGAGAAATACTGCATTCTGATTAAACTGGGAAATACCTTGTTGTTCTCTGTCTATTACATTGCCCATATCAAACTCCATTGTATTGAGCCCAATCTCAATGTTGCCAGTCTGTGAGGCATCAAAGATGCACCGAGCATCTCCTCCACATTGCTGTATTATTGCATCACTGGCGTTAGCCACTACATCATTCAAGAAGTTCGGTATATGGTTGGGGAAATTGAAGTCTTCAAATGACTGATTGGCAGGGTAGGTAAACAAACTAGAACTCTCAGTAATTTGCCCTAGAAAAAAATGATAAAATCTTAAAAGAGGATCACTAAAATCGATAAAACATTAACAGCATTGTTAAACAGTAAGCATACTCATCAGCTATCTTACTGTTTACATTATGTTTATAAATCACCATGGAGAGTTCAACCTCATTAATCATTGAGGAGGACTTTGGCAAAAAGTTGAAATGTTGGGTTAAGCTTTAATTGTATATGTATATATTGGCTGTTAAAACAGAGAAAAAACTGCTATTAGTGTACTCTTTTTCGAATGTGTATAATTTTAAATATGCTCTGCCAGATAGGTCTTGTTCACCACCATTCAATTAGTCAGTCCTGATTTTACTGGCTCGGTACCCATGTGCCAGGCACTATAACTTTGCACTTTAAATATCAGTATTCATTGACTCACAGGACTGCCCAAAGTCATGAATTTCTCTATCTGATGCAGACAATTCTAACATAGTTCCATTTTGATATGTGAGATCATCAGATGGGTTTCTATTAAAGTTCCCTAGCAGACCAGTCACATTGCCCTCAAATTCTGGAGGGATGTTGGAGTTAATAGCCAGAAGTCCCATAGAGAGAGTCACTGTTATAGAGATATCATTAGGGAAGATGGCTTCAACAGAGGAATTGCTTGGTTGTAATAAGGTGACCAGATCAGTGCCATTGTTATCGAGTGGGTTCTCTTCTGCAGGAAGAGTATCAGTTACAACTTCTCCGTTCAAGAGAACTTCCATTGATGAGTTGGAAATACGAACCTACATAAAGAAAATATTACGTGATGAAACAGTTACAGTAAAATGTGGGAGTATAAATAACATATACTTGATAAAGCAACAACAACAACAACAACAACAACAACAACAATAGTAATACAACAAAATAGACAGTAACAATTCCTCTATAAAACTGGTAGCTGTTAGACATGTTGTAATGGCCTGTCTGAGGAAAATGTCAGTTTCATAATTTGTAATAACTACTTAAATATGTTTTAAGCATTTCTGTTTGGGGGTGGCTGGGTGGGGGGTGGAGGGAAGGGAAGGTGAAAGCTGGATAACAGCATGTTTGAATGAAATATAAATATTATATAAAAATTTAATAGCTCCCAAATTTATGGTGACCTGACCACCCATGAGCTTTGAAGAGCGAAATAGAGTAAATTAAGGGTACTGCAAGATATGTTATTGTGAAATTACAGCAATAAAAAATTGACTCCTTGTTACAATAGATAATTACGGTCTAATTGTGCAAATAAAATAGACAGTTTTGAGGCACCCACTCTTTTATATTACCTCCACTGTGGCATTTGTAACACCAAAGGCGAAGGCAGAGAACTGAGTGGCACTTCCAGGGTTTGAAGGATTCACTACAGTCGTCCTTGCTTGAATAGTAAACCCATCCATGGCTTCTAGCATTGTGTATTCACCCCATCCATTAAAGGTGTAATTGGCTCCATCCAGAGTCTCAAAATGGGGGTCTCCCCAAAACCATACTAAAAACACACACAGCAATAATAACTAATACAGTACTTAGCTTTTAATTTACTGGCTAAATTGTCTTTATTGACTAAAAACTGCTGACTCACTGACCGAGTCAGACAGGCCACAGTGTTGAGAATTAAAGTTAAGTTTCAAAACCAGCTACTTGATGGCTTGGTGAATGGAAGGAATATTCTAGGGTTTAAACCAGCTAGAGATTATCTCATAGCAACAGGCCGCTGTTCGAACAAGAAGAATGACAGAAGTATATATAATGATACATTTGTCTACCATTAACGAAGACGATAGAATTATGTGTGTATTCATGATTAAATCATTAGTTGTGCTAGATTGGTAAAGCATCGTCAATACCGATGATGCCGGGTTTGTGTATTCACGATAAAGCTGAGTCCAGTTAGTCAGTAATGACTCTGATGATGGTGGTATGTGTGTTCATGAATACACATGGGTCTAGAAAAGTAAAGTGAGAGAAAAGCTAATGATGAAACTAAACCAAGTGGTAGAAGATTATAACAATAGTTAAAATACTTTATGCTACTGCATTCCTAATTTGAAAAAGTTAAGATATACATCAAGCACCACTGTGTGGTGAGGTACTCGCTAGTATATATAAATACATGCAAATATAAAATCTCTTATCTGTGACCTGAGATAAGCCACTAGCAATTGTAGCCCTATTGTAATCTTTTTCTTAAATCACAAAAACTCAAACTCACAAGTAAGCTAGACTTACTACGTCTTGGAGGTCTATAAAACCTGCAATAATTTGGTGGCCGTTGAATTATAAAATCATCACAACGATTAGAATCCAAACAACATTGTCTTGCCAATGCAAAATTGACATCAATGTTACTTCTTGCATTTCTTATTCTTGAAAAAACAAAACGGAATGATCCAATGGCAAATGGGCTGCTTCCGATAAGTGGATTGAAGAAAAAAAACCTATACAACATCAAATAAAAGTAACAATTGTTTCATAGAATTAGGAGATAATGGGGAGCAAACATCCAGCCACTATTGTGTTCCAAAGTTCATCTTGGTTTAATTATACCTCTGGAAGTGCTTGAAATAGCAAATAGCTTTTGTATAGGTTTTCAGCACTTGCAAAACTTGCTAAGAGCGTGAGTAAAGAATTGAAGATTGAATGAATCTTCAGCAAAAATTATGTAGAGTAGAATTACACACAAGCCGGAACTCATTGCTAGCTATACTTGAAATTCAAACTAGGTAACTATTTTAGTATAAGACACTTGGCCTTGTCAACTCTAAGCCACCTCAGACTCAAAGGCTTCTTTTGTTTCAATACTTGTAACTCAATGACATCAAACATTAATTTATTAAGAAAAAGCATCCTTGCATTTATTACAGCCCAGAGAAATCTCAAGGGATTGAAAGAATTAAATAATCAACACTTTCATTAATTTTGAAGTTGTAGTCTTTTGTGCTAGTTTTTATGTCATACCACACACATATACACACACAAAAAAATGCAAATGTAAATTTTCTTGCTTCCGCTAGGCGCTCACATATACCTGGCAGAGCCAGGATGCCTGTGGAGGCACTGTGAGCCATGCAAGCAAAGCTCCTGGAGCCGGGCTTGGAACTCACAGGAGAACAGATCTTCCCCACAGCAAATGGTGTGGGCATCCGAAGTCCCACCTGAACCATTGCTGTTTTATAAGAAAAGGCCTTGAATTTGCACCCCAGCAAATGCCAGTTACCCAATCACAGCTGGGTGGACTGGTGGGGCTGGTGGGAGGCAGATGGAAAACTAGATGTAAAAATTGCCAGAGTAGGGGTTGAACTCTGGGACATGCGCGCACACATGCATGCATGCACACACGCATACACGCACACATGCATGCACACACATACACACACTCACACACCAGCTCAGTTATTTAAACCTAGCTGTGCACAGGACTATTGGAGATTTTACATCTGAGCTTAAAAGTTGTTATTGGGATAGAGGTTACTATTTAACACAAGAAGCTTAATATCCACTCTACGGCCTATGTACTACCAACCTGGGGGGCATCTGGGTGATGAGTCTCTAAGCAAACCTCACACGATTCCATTAGTTTACTCTGCACTCAACCACCTTGGTGGCAGCGAGATCCTACCCCCACAAGTTATAGTGGTCAGAAATTAGCATTTTGAATAAAAAATGATAGCTAGATGCAATGAAATGGGTACATTCAAATACCAATGCCAGGAAATTTTCTGCCTAAGATGTCTGAAATTTGGTTACTGTTTTAAAAATGAATTAAATTATAGTGCTTACCTTAAAGAGTAGGCGCATATGTTGGTTAAAAAATCTCGACCAAATAGTCCACGTCGTGGAACAAAATATACGACATCATTCTCACGTCTAATCATAACATATCTTCGATCTCGTCGTGCTTGGAAAAAAGAGCACGGGCAAGGAAAACGATTGAGTATAATTGGTGACAGTGATTGAACTAGACTTCGTTCTGTGAAAAGAGAAGACACGCACTGAGCTCCATTGGCATTCTCCTGAAATTCTCCGATCAGTTTTACCACATTAGTCCAGGGGCGATTCCTGTCCCCGCCGTCATTAGAGCATGCTATACGTCTCACTTCTGCTTGTTTGGATAGAGGATGGTTAAAGAAAGCAGGGATTGTATCATCTTGCTGAGTCCCAAAATCAGTACCATATCCAATTGCTCCAATGTTATTGCTGCTTTCTCCCGTCCATTGTAACTGATCGCAGTTGTAGCTCAGGACGACATAGGTCTGAACAGAGTCAGAAACTACTGCCAACTGGTAAGTGTTCACCTACAGATGTGAGGAAAGTAACAATAGATTTGTTTACATACATAAAGATTCTGCTGACAATATTGGCTTATTCAGTTGATAGATAAAAAAAAATGTCTGTAGTTAGTTATTGGGTACCACACATTATTAATGTAATTGTTTGGTAGGTAATTGTTCCACACTGTAAGGTGTTAATTGAAGCTAATTATGCTCAGAGCACTATTTAAAAATAATAAAAAAGAATAAGACAAAAAAGTATATGGTATTTAGTACCTTCAAAATTGCTAGTTACAATACTCACTCCCATGGAAGATCCGCTATTTTAATTTCAATTCATCATTGAGCTAACTTAGTTATTTTATACATAAAAAAAGCTCTTTCAAATCTTCACAAAAAACGATATCAGTATGAGCAATGAAACTAATGTCGTGAACTAGCCCAGAAAATAATTCGTATAGTATTTAGCAGCATATTGCTAGTAAAAAACCACAAAAAACATTCACCACTTTGAACCCTTCTGTTTTCTTCCTTATGTGACTCTAACATACAGTTGTTTCACGAAGAAGCATCCTAGCCTTACGAGTTTTGACGCCATTTTGAGCAGCTCACGTGCGGCTGAACGAGTGCCATGCCTTTTTCATTAATGCTGAGATAAAATTTAGGGTTACCCTATAAAGTCAAATGTACTCTTGGACATGGACATGTGATTTCTTAGCCACTAGTGCTCTAGCCACTGAGCTATGATAACCCACAACTTCCAAGACCTTCACATTTTACATTTACACTGTTGAATAGTATCGCTTGCTGCAGTCTCATACTCAACTGACTACCAACTAAGTGCCATCAGAACACCTCTTCAGCGTCAACCAGAAACACCTCCCCCGCCGGAGAGGAGTCATAACTGGTGGATTGAGAAGGTTTTAACATCACAATTATCAAGTTCTGACCCATCATAAAAAACAAGATTGAACCTTTCTCATTTAAAGGGGTCTAAAGAAAAGCAAAGGTACAATGTGAAAAAAAATCTCAATTGTTGCCGGGGAATCGAACCCAGGACTGCATTGAAATGCTCACCTGTGTCATGGAACCACCAAACTCAGGAATACCTCCCCACTCCGCAACTATCATCCATGTCCCAATGAAATTAACACCTTGATTTGCTCTGATGAAATTGTTGATTTTTATGAGGCCACCTACTTCGTTGGTGTAAATCTTGTATCTGACGGTTCCTGTAATCCTGTTATCGTGATCCGAAAGAAACACGGATACAACATTGCTATTTTCAAATGGATATTGTAGGACATTATAAAGAATTCTTCTTGCTCCAAATACTATGGCACCATCTGAAGTCACCTGTACATAAGAAGCAATAACATACATACATACATACATACAAACATACATACATACATACATACACACATACATACACATATACACACATACATACACATATACATACATACATACATACATGCATGCATACATACATACTAGTGATGTGCTTGAGCACAAATGGCGCGAGCCTAAAGACTATACTATTTTTATATGAATGATTTTGACTTCTAACACTGAAGCTACTGAAAATAAGGTCCAGTTTTTAAATTTAGCATACAGGGTAAAGGGATTTCAGTGCCATAGTAACAACTCTCTGCAACTGCTTGGAAGAAAAACAACAACAACAAAACAATACACGTTATTTAAAAGTTTTCTTTGTGATATTCTTTAGCTAAGTAGTGGTTGTAACACACAATGCTTTGACACAACTGGACATGCACCTACACAGACTTACCTTCGCAGTAGTCTAGTGAACAATGTATTTTCAAGTAAATACTGTTGCGCAAGGCTTATAGCCATGACAAAGAGCGCATTGACTTACCACCGCCACTAAGGATTCTCAGAGCTCGTTAATTGAAAAATACTGGAACTGTGAACGCTTTACCTAACTTACGTAATTAGAAGCGCGGGCGAAAACAGAGGTCTCACGTACCCCATAAACAGATAAATTAATATAGTGAAATCTCGAATGCGTTACCCCTGAGAGTGTCTCGCTCGCTTCGCTCGCTCGCCAATTATATATATACCTCATTGGCGAATGAGTGAATTGAGTGAGACACTATTGGTATCAAATTGGGAATTAGGTTTATATATATATGTATGGACGTACGTATGTCATCTGTACTTTGACTCTCGTGTATTTTTGTGTTAGCTTGGTGTTGGACCCCATCCCAAATTTACTAAACAGAATCCTCTGGTTTATTGATCACTACCCATATCAACCTAGAAATTGAATTGTTTACCGTTTTGAATTCTTTGCGGGTACAGTTAAAAAACTTAAAAAAACTTACTGGAGTTCCATTTCTATTCGAGTTAGTGGCAGTGGTAAGTTAATGTGCTATTTGTCATGGTCATTAGACTAACCACAAAGGTAAGTCCTGTGTAGATATGTCCAGTTGTGTGAAAGTACCGTGTGTTTATATCTATTACTTAACTAAAGAATACTTTTAAATAACGTGACTTGTTTTGTTTGTTTTTTTTGTCGTTTTTTTTCCTTCAATTCAAACAGTTGTTGTGAGTGGTTACTATGGCATTGAAACCCCTTTACAGTATACACGTAATTAAAAAAACTCGACATTTTTTGGTACCTTAAGTGTTAGAAATTAAAACTAATCAATAGTGTAGTTTTAGGCTCACTCACCATTTGTGCTCAAGCACAGTTTAAAGCACAACTTAGAGTGAAACTTTATGAATCAATAGCGCCTTATTAGCCAAACACTTACATATAATTCATTAAAACTTGCTGATCCTAAAGGAATCCCAAATTCTGGATAAATCGTGTCTGACAAATAGTCACCAAATACTCCACTGGGCTGAATTACAGTCACAGTAGCTCCATCATTATCCGTCAGGTTGAGGAAAGGGCAGTAATCCTTACCTGACAATATATAGTATTGTAATAGTTTAGACAAATACACATGATAATGACCATGCTTACCTTCAACAAGAATGGAATCTAAGATAAAACAAACAAACAAACAAACAAACAACATTATGTTAATATCATAGGACAATTTGTCGCCTGGGTGAATTTACAGCAATCAGAGCTGGTGTGAGTAAAGATGTGTGCTGAAACATGTGATGCTTTGTAATAGACTCAACAATACTTCAGTCAATCTTTCAGAGTGACTTAAACAAAAGCACCAAAACCAGCAGCAACAATAAACTATTCTTTATGGACTTAATAACTCACCATCTTCAATAATTATAAGAATAATTTTTCTGGTAGATGAAAACGTATTGTCCGGGTTCATAAACACATCATTGTTGTTCAAAGAAAGCTCAATAGTGAGACTTCTCCTGATATCATTGGGAATAATGCTACCATCATCAGTTGCAGATATTACAATACAGATTTTGTTGATGATATTGAAGTCAGCAGGATTTATGGTAATAGCTGGGGAGAAAACGTGAAAAAACTATCATTAATAAAAACAAACAAACAACAAAATAAAAAAGGCTTAAGGTAATATAACGTAAAAAAATTCTTATCATGCTGTAATAAATCTACATTAGACTAGATACTAAGCTTCTCTTGTTCAATTCATCACAAGAAAATCTGCTATATAAACATTATTCAATTGTAACATTAAAAGAGCAGTGGACCTACTTATTGATGGAATAAACGTAGTGTTAACAGCAGATCCTGTGACATTTCTTTCCAGCATTGGAGCGTTCTTAAGTTCCAAGCAGATAGTAGCTACGTCATTAGCAAGTCCTTCAAGTATGATTACGTCTCTTTCCTCTACAGCCACGGTCGCCACTACAAATATTACACACAATATGGTGTGTGATTTTGAAACCAGACAAGAACTGCCATTAGAATGCCTCCCAATGGCCAACTCATAATGGCAGCCATAGTCATCTTCACTTACTATTGTTGTCAATGATCATCACTGGGATACTTGCAGAATTTCCTGACGGAATCCATTGTACAGACAAGGTATGGGTCTCCAAACTCTCCACCACTGAGTCGTTGATAGCTCGCAGGTATACACAGTAGTCCCCAGACATAGTCACCTCCAGACTGCCATCAACAATCTGTATGTCTGTTAGGGTATATAAAATTACCAACAATTAAAATCTGTACAATTATTATATAGTCAAAAGAAAGGAAAGCACCAAACTCAAACAGAATGTACAAGAAAGAATGGTGGTGATAATTGATACAAATATAATTTTAATGCCGGCCATTTTTCCCAATGAAGCATCCAATACTTTTGTCTGCTTCAAATTATTGACTTGACTTTTGTTTGCATTCTTTTGATCCAGAGTAGCAAAATGAACTTACCACCAGAAGATGAAGATTTAAAACTAAGAGTGAGTATGTAGCCCTCCGTGAAGTTTCCAGTTACTGTTACGCATACTGTGGAGTTTTCTACTGAGTCTTCTCTCAAAGTGAGGGATTCGTTAATGAATGTAACCCCAGCAACTACAGGAATAACAAATATTTAATGATTGTGTTTTAAAAACCTAGAAATATGAGTGATGTCCTGAATTATTCCTGACAAACTTTCTTAATTATAGATGACTTGCTTCATTCCAAATATTAAATCAATAATAAGAATTTGGTGAGACAAAAAATAAAATAAGAACAAAATATGTTACATAACATAAACTGAAATACTTTTGTTTTTGTCTTACCATTAGCATCGTTCACGGTAATGCTGATTTGTGAAGGATTGGCATTGTCATTGGTGATCAGGGATGATGGATTAACGGAGATGTTGACCACCTCAGGCAATTCTAGCAAGTCATCTGCAACTGCCAAGAAACTAACATATATCGTCGTCGTCATGCCCGGTGAAAATGTCACCGAGTCCGTCCCTTCTATCATGACATCATCTAAAAGGAATAAATTAACAACTAGCTTCAGTACAGGACTCAAAATAATGGCTCATTGATCACATCCATCATCAACTGCAGTTTTTATCCTTACCTTCCGAATCTAACATGAGCATGACCGGAACATCTCGTTCAAGCACGTGCGTAGAGTTAATTGACAAGCAGACTGTGAACATGCTGCCTTCAGTCACTTCAGTAGCACTAGGTGTCACCATAATTGTCACTCCTGTGGGTTAAATGGGTAATAATAGATTAAAATGTTTTAAAAAGAATATATGTACATACGCACACATATACGGACAGTAAGCTGAATTTCTTAAGCAGTAATTATGATATGGAATAATTTTCTTTGATGCTTTGAACTTTACTTAATGTCTAGATATCTCCACTTACCATCATCATCGACTATTATTAACTCTAATTGAGGTTCAGAAGTAGCGGTATCCAGCAGGTTTCTCAACTGTACTTCAAATTCAAAGCTTTCTGTCTGCTCAATAATGCTATCGTCGACAGGTTCCACTTCAAAGCACATGGAATCATTCACAGATGAACCCGGAGGAAAGCTTCTGCCAATGTTATTCAACAGGCTGAAGTCATCTGCAATGATGGGATGATAAATGATAATCAATAAATTAAATAAGGTAGTTTGTTCAATACAGATTACATTTTTTCCCACTAACTAGTTTGAGGGATTGCATCTGGCTAACCTATTTGGTAAATTTATTGAACAAGTATATATGCTAACTCATACAAATAACAATAACATACTGCCGGTTCTTTACCTGATGCCTAAGGAGCACAACAACAAAAGTAAAATTGCTGAAATTGGTATAATTTAGGTAATAAAAGCAGCAAGAAATAAAAAAATATGAAAAGTAGATGATTTGATGCATCCTAGTTTGTCTGGACAATGTATTCGAAATATATAATGCGATATAATGAAGCTTACTCATATTGGAGAATGGGTTGTCTTGGCTTGCATTGAACATCAAGTATACATTCACATATCTCTCTAGACCAGCTCCAACATATGTGAGTTGAATGCACAGACTCCTGTTCATTGAAGATGACTCCATTATAGTTGCAAGAAACTGGGTTGATGGGGACACAGTCACACCTGAAATGAAGTCAAAACATGAATAGATGAGGTGAGAGGGTACACACATCCTTTTGTAAGTATTTATGTTTTATTTTTGGTAAGAGTTGCTTATGCTGTAAAATTTAAGTAGTTTGGAGACAATTGTACACAATAAAAATGAAAGTGTGTTTGGTGTACAACTTGATACTAGCAAATTGAAAGGACTGGAAATGTTGCATGATAACACATATGCCAGCTAGCTATACCCGGAAGTTCATATTTCATCTATATATGTTATTTTTATTCGTGAAATTCAGTGTCATACCGTCATCATCTTGTATATACACTGTGAAGATACTGCCATTTGTGAACACATCCAGAGGGTTTGAAAGACTTGTATTGAAATTGAAAGTTTCATTGTTCTCAACCAAGGTGTCCTGGACTGGCATGAAGTTTTGGCAGATTGAGCTGCCCTCAGAAGAAGAGGAGTTAAAAGTCAAGCCAGAATCAGTCAACACGAAGTCACCTTCAATAAAGGGTACAATTGTTGAATGGCATACATTCTAAAACATGCAGCATACTCTGCCACTTACTCATTTGCGAAAAACCAGACGGGATAAACATGCTCTGGAATGCTATTTCTCTCTGAAGCCCATCTAAAATGCTAACCACAGTAACGCAGAGCTCCAGATTCATGTTGGAGTATTCAGCAATACTATCATCAGCAACGGACAGCACAAGTGTTGCACCTAATGAAAACCATTGAAGTCATAAGGTAGATAAAGTATTACCAACTTAATTGTAGGGCCAGGTAACTAATTATAAGCTAACAGCACATCAATAACAAAGTTGTTCCAACTTAGCCTAACCATGTTCCAAGTAAAAGGAATTTAAAACTTACCGTCATCATCATAAATGTCAATATTGAAAATATTGCTCCCCACAATTATGTCCAGTGGATTGGTAGTGCTTATAGTGATATCAAACGATTCCACATCTTCAATAAATCTGTCATCTCTAGGCTGAAAAGTGGAGCAGATCCTCTCGTTTGCAGGAATACTTCCTGGCATGAAAGATGCCATGCTGCTGTCCAGAGAGTAATCATCTGTAACACACAATGAAACATTGTCACTATGCATCCTGTTGACTTGGTACAGCTAGTAAGTGTCTAGGTATCGTATCAGAAGCTGTATCCATTAGACCCACCTGCTGTAGCGTAACCACTACTAGATGGCAAGAAATTAATTGTAACCACCCTTTCAAGATCAAACATGTTTGTGACTATTGCACAAAGACTTCTGTTCATCATGGAGTCTTCTCTAATGTTGCTAGTGTTTCCAAGCGTAAAAGTGGCACCTGCAAAATAGCAAAAAAAAGAGTCTTTTAGAAATGGGATTATGCTTAGTTTGGTGAGGACATACCATCATCGTCATAAATAGACAGACTGAACGTTGATATGCCGTTACTGAAGGAGTCCCGCTCATTCATCGCTGATGCCATAAAGACAAAAGACTCGGTCCCTTCAACAATGGAGTCATCTGATGGATCAAAGACAAAGCATTGCCTATCTTGTAGAGATGAGTTGAATTGAACAGAGTATGTGCTCAACATGAAATCGGCTGTGTGGATAAAGATATTATAATCATAATGTATAAAATATTCTCACGCATAAATGGTGTACTTACTTCTGTTGGCAAAACTGCTGGGGTCCTTCACAAATTGTATCATTACAGTCACAGTTCTCTGAAGTAGGTTTGTGGGTGTCATGACACAAAGATTCCTGACCATACTTGAATTTTCAAAGATGTTTTGAGCTTGCTCAAGGGTCAAGTTAGCGCCTAATAATGTGAAAAACAACAATGAAAAGAAAAATTTACCAATGTAACTCTTTTTTTTTATTTTATAAATTTATTTATATGTTTTTCATTGGGCAGCTGGAATTGGGACCAGTTTCTCACATATGCTAATGCTATTGCAAGTTTATCTAATAAAACACTGCATTTGTTGCCATGTCACAGTGACTTTAAAAATCATATGTTCATTAGAGATGCAAATACCCATAAATGCTGTACATTCTCACTCACCATCTTCATCGTATATTGTCAAATAGAACATTGAGTCATTAGTGAAATAATCAAGTGGATTTAGGGTCGTAGTCATGAAGTTAAATACTTCATTATCTTCAATTAGTCCGTCATCACTTGGGCTAAAGGTCAGGCAGACTTCCTCACTAGACGTAGAAGAATTGAAGCTCAACATATTGCCATTTAATGTGAAGTCAGCTGTACAAGCAAAAAGAACAGACCAATGAGACACTGTATGACTCTAAGTGTGTTTGAAACTTGCCTTGTGTGGCAACACCTGATGGTTGAAATAAGAGATTGACAGTGACACTTCTTTCCAATATCACATCGTCAAGTGTAGCACAGAGTCCTCTGGTCATTGTAGAGTTCTCAGATATATTTTGTGTCGGCTGAAGAATAATTCCAGCACCTGTGCAATGCACATGCACATTCCAGTATGAAAACATCAAAATAACAATAGAAAATATTCCATTCCCAGTTCTAACAGCCAATAACTTAACCTGATGTTTCGACTTCTTGCAAAAGTCCTTCTCAGGCAAGAAGCTGAAATGTCATGTTAAGTTTTAAACATATTATACCGGCTGTTAGAACTGAGAACATTTTCTATTATTAAAATTATTTCAGACGAAAACGACTTAAACATCAAAATAGTAAGAATCGAATACTATCCTAACATCTGACTTGCACACATACAAAACAAAACAACAAAACAACAACAGCAAATGTAGCCTCAAAGTGTTATAGCCCTCAGCAACAATCTAGGTAATTCAATTCTAAAGATATTTTGGAATGGACTTCATGTATATCATAATTGTAGTTTTATTGTTTTCACTGTATACATTATGCATGAATACATACCATCATCATCCAATATGGTCAGTTGGTAGTTGGAAAGATTATTAAAGCTATCCAATGGATTCCCAACAGATGCTGCAAAGACAAATTCCTCATCGGACTCCACTATGCTATCATTTACTGTCTGAAACTCAGCACAGAGCATGCAATTGGTTCTATTGAAGGTCAACACACTGTTCATGATTGTAAAATCACCTGCAATACAATTAGCACAAAAATTATATGAATTTATTTAAAAGCAAGTACATTTCCAACGTGATTACTATTTCTGGCATATGTAGAACTTTGGCTTTCGTCAAACATAATGTAGACTACGACTTCTCTTTCCAGATTCCATGCGAGTAAAACTGTGGCACAAAGATTTCTTGTCATACTAGAGTTTTCAAAAATGTCGGAAGTCGATGCCAATTGTATAACTGCTCCTAATAAAGCACAAACATCAGCACATACATCAAGCCTTGCAGACAGAAGAAACACATGCTTCACTGAAATAAACCCTTGCTACTATGTCAATGCCCTCTACATAACTATACTTTGACTTATGTCTGGGCACAGCCACCTCCTGTCTGTGAACCTCATTTGTTTCAGACTGAATGTAAGGAATACTTGACATGGAAGCCATGCAAGTCACTGGAATATTACTATACATTATCATACAATTGTAGTGTGTGTGTTTGTTCAGCATTGTGTACTTTTTCTAATCTCAACTACAAACAAACATACCATCATTGTCGTACACCGTTAAACGGAAAAACGAATCACCCACAAAGGTGTCTCTAGAATTCTGAGGCGTTGCTTGGAAATAGAAAGTTTCATTGTTTTCAACGTTTTGGTCATCAAGTACACGAAACACGGAACAGATTGTGGTGTTGTCGTTAGAAGAATTGAATATAATGGGACTGTTGACAAGACTGAAGTCCGCGTCTAAAGGGAATGTTTACCATGTAAATTATGTGAAATGATTGAACAGTATAAATTGACTTACTTGGTGTAGTGTACGGAGAACTTAGGCTTGAATTAAATGTAATGCTTATAACTACCTCTCTTTCCAGAATGGTATTGTAGAGAGATGCACATAATGGCACATCCACATTCCCTTCAAACATGTTAGAAATAGGTTGAAGCCCTATTCTTGCATCTACAATGAAAAACAAATAACGATAGTCAAGCAATGCCAAAAAAAAAGAGGAAATAATGAGGAAGAGAGTGAAGTGAGAGAGACAATATCGGGCATATGCTAATTATTTGTACTCATTGCTCCTCTAGTGAATCATTGTAGAGTTTACACCCAAATTTCAAAATTGCGTCAATAATAATAATTTCGGGGTTTTCAAACACACAAAAATAATCTGCGTCAAATGATTGTTTTTGACATTAAAACCCTTTACCAGAAAGATTAGCTACAAAAGCACTTTGGAGTATCTTCGATAGCTACAGCAATTTACTACTGCTTGATAATAAAAAACATACAATGGCTAATTTTTTTGAACAGGTATTATGACTCCGAAACTCCAGTCATTACATCACTAACAGGATCAGAGCTTCTCAGCTAGCTTTAGGGAAGTAAAAACCACAACAATATCGGGTGAGTGAACGTCTTGTTTTTTTGTGTGTATTTAGCTATAGGAAATATGGAGAATACATATTGGGGATTTTCTTAAAAAGAATAGTTGTCAACTTTTGCTGAAGGGAGTCCTCGTCCCACATGTTTTCTAACTTGCATGTAGTATAGGTAACACATGTGTGTCCTAACTTGCATGTAGTGTAGGCGACCCACATGTGTCCTAACTTGCATGTAGTGTAGGTGACCCACATGTGCCCTAACTTGCATGTATTGTAGGCGACCCACATGTGTCCTAACTTGCATGTAGTGTAGGCGACCCACATGTGTCCTAACTTGCATGTAGTGTAGGCGACCCACATGTGTCCTAACTTGCATGTAGTGTAGGCGACCCACATGTGTCCTAACTTGCATGTAGTGTAGGCAACCCACATGTGTCATAACTTGCATATAGTGTAGGCGACCCACATGTGTTCTAACTTGCATGTAGTGTAGGTAACCCACATGTGTCCTAACTTGCATGTAGTGTAGGGGACCCACATGTGTCCTAACTTGCATGTAGTGTAGGTAACCCACATGTGTCCTAACTTGCATGTAGTGTAGGCGACCCACATGTGTCCTAACTTGCATGTAGTGTAGGCGACCCACATGTGTCCTAACTTGCATGTAGTGTAGGCGACCCACATGTATCCTAACTTGCATGTAGTGTAGGTAACCCACATGTGTCCTAACTTGCATGTAGTGTAGGCAACCCACATGTGTCCTAACTTGCATGTAGTGTAGGCGACCCACATGTGTCCCAACTTGCATGTAGTGTAGGCGACCCACATGTGTCCCAACTTGCATGTAGTGTAGGCGACCCACATGTGTCCTAACTTGCATGTAGTGTAGGCGACCCACATGTGTCCTAACTTGCATGTAGTGTATGCTAGCTCACTCTTCATTCATGCATAATCACTACTAGTAATAGGAATAACACTTTCATCTTCTGTCTTTACTGGACATCAATAACTCACTGTCATCATCTTCAATACAAACTGTGATGTTGGTAGCATTATCTACAAAGAAGCTTCTCCCACTGACAGCTGAAAATCTGAAGGTGAAGCATTCAGTGTCTTCTACTATGGCGTCGTTAACTGGACTAAATGATGTACAGAGAGTCTGCCCAATCAGAGTATGGTCAAATAAGAAATACATCATTCCCAAATTGAAATCACCTGCAGTGGAAAATAAGAGAGTAATATTAATAATAACAAAAAAGAACAACAACAACAACAACAACAACAACAACAATAATAATTAAAAAAAAAAAAAAAATAATAATAATGAAAAGAATAAATATGAAATAATAATAATAACAAGAAATTTAATAATAATATTTAACAATAATAATTGATAACAATAGTATAATAGTAATGATAGCATTTAAACAGTTATAATAATTATTAAAACAGATTGGATTTTAAACATGATAATTATGATTTATGTTACACTACTGTCCAATTAAAGCTTTCTCATCAAGTTTCATAAATGAAATGAGATTTCCTCAACTGGTAGGTAGAACATAGATTATCTAACTTAATCGCATTCACATGTGCTCACACATGTGTACTCCCAGTTGACTGACATATCTAATAGCTAGCTGCACATAGAGATTTCTTATGGCTAACTTTGCATGGCATATGAAGAGCTGGATGACACAAGCTGTATATGAACGGTCACTGCTCTTTCCAAAGATGTAGAATTGAGTGATATGCAGAGGTTTCTATTCATCATGGAATTTTCAAGTATATTCATATCAATCGGCAATACTTGAAGGGCAGCATCTAAGAGGGTACAGAGTCATGTAAAATATCAAGATAACAAAAATGGAAACAATGCTAACCATCATCGTCTCGAATGGTCCATTGGAACGTGCTGCCATTTGGAAAAGTGTCCAGCGAATTAAGTGTTCTAACATCAAAATAAAAAAATTCATTATCCTCCAGGATTATGTCACTGTTAGGAACAACTGTCCAGCAGAGCATTTCCGCAAGGTTGGATGAATTGAATGCAAGAGTGACATTATCGAGAGAGAAGTCATCTGCAAACAAAAAGTATTAGTGCTACCAACTTGTATCAGGCATATAATATAACCAATGAACCACACTATCACTTGTGCAGGTAGCTCACAATGGAGATAATGTTGTAATGCATTGGAATTGGAACTTACTTGAATTGGCAAAGTTGCTTGAGGAGTGATTAAAGAATATGTTGAAAGCAACAAATCTTTGCAACATAGTTGCTTGTGTTCCAACGCAAAGTTCTGTTACAATTGCAGAGTCTTCATCAACGCTACTTGAGACTGGCTCAACATACAGCTCAAATCCTATGCAGATGAAAAATATAATTATTGATGAAAATAAACAAACAAACAAAACAATTTGTATTAACATGAATTTACTCTATGATTTTACAATCATGTGTCAGTGAGCCTCATTTAGAATTCATATCACTATAGCTACTATTCTAAAGTAATAGCACTCAGCGGCTATTCTCTTAATGCTATCTTATTGGAAGATTTTTATGTAGCCAGTTGCACATGTTGTGCCTCAGCAACTTTATTTTTTGAAGATGGCAATCAACATCTGCTACAATAATAGTCTTATTTATATTTAACAATGAGCATAACTACAAAACTCAACTGACAATGATCAGAGAAAAACTAATGCAAGCTAACCGACCACATGTGCATATTCAGAACAAGTCACATGACAGTCTTGGGCTTCGTCTGTGAAAATGATGTAGGAGATTATCATCCACTACAAATTAACAATGCTCTGAACCAGCACTTGGGTAAACAAACATCTTGCTTTTGTGTGTGTATTAGCTGTGGGAAATAGAATTAAATATTGGAGAACCGCTTAAAAAATATTTGTCAACTTCTGCTGAACCCTCTTCTGCATAGTCATGAAGAAATTCCTGGACAGGATAATAAGCGAGTTCTAGTCCCACATGTGTCCTAGCTTGCATGTAGTGTAGGCGACCCACATGTGTCCTAACTTGCATGTAGTGTATGCTAGCTCACTCTTCATTCATGCATAATCACTACTAGTAATAGGAATAACACTTTCATCTTCTGTCTTTACTGGACATCAATAACTCACTGTCATCATCTTCAATACAAACTGTGATGTTGGTAGCATTATCTACAAAGAAGCTTCTCCCACTGACAGCTGAAAATCTGAAGGTGAAGCATTCAGTGTCTTCTACTATGGCGTCGTCAACTGGACTAAATGATGTACAGAGAGTCTGCCCAATCAGAGTATGGTCAAATACTAAATACATGTTTCCCAAAGTGAAGTCATCTGCAGTCAAAATAAGAGAGCAATATTAATAATAACAACAGCAATAACAGTAATGATATTAACAATAGTAGCAATTTAAATAGTAGTTATAATAACAGTAATGATATTAACAATAGTAGCAGTATAAATAGTAGTTATAATAATAGTAATGATATTAACAATAGTAGCAATATAAATAGTAGTTATAATAATAGTAATGATATTAACAATAGTAGCAATATAAATAGTAGTTATAATAATAGTAATGATATTAACAATAGTAGCAATATAAATAGTAGTTATAATAATAGTAATGATATTAACAATAGTAGCAATATAAATAGTAGTTATAATAACAGTAATGATATTAACAATAGTAGCAGTATAAATAGTAGTTATAATAATAGTAATGATATTAACAATAGTAGCAATATAAATAGTAGTTATAATAATAGTAATGATATTAACAATAGTAGCAATATAAATAGTAGTTATAATAATAGTAATGATATTAATAATAATATAATAGATTGGACTCTTAGTGCTGTTATTATTGTTATAGTAATTTTTATGTTACATTATTTCCCAATTAAAGCTTTCTCATCAAGTTTCATAAATGAAATGAGATTTCCTCAACTGGTAGGTAGAACATAGATTATCTAATTTAATCGCATTCACATGTGCTCACACATGTGTACTCCCAGTTGACTGACATATCTAATAGCTAGCTGCACATAGAGATTTCTTATGGCTAACTTTGCATGGCATATGAAGAGCTGGATGACACAAGCTGTATATGAACGGTCACTGCTCTTTCCAAAGATGTAGAATTGAGTGATATGCAGAGGTTTCTATTCATCATGGAATTTTCAAGTATATTCATATCAATCGGCAATACTTGAAGGGCAGCATCTAAGAGGGTACAGAGTCATGTAAAATATCAAGATAACAAAAATGGAAACAATGCTAACCATCATCGTCTCGAATGGTCCATTGGAACGTGCTGCCATTTGGAAAAGTGTCCAGCGAATTAAGTGTTCTCACATCAAAATAAAAAACTTCATTATCCTCCAGGATTAAGTCACTGTTAGGAACAACTGTCCAGCAGAGCATTTCCGCAAGGTTGGATGAATTGAATGCAAGAGTGACATTATCGAGAGAGAAGTCATCTGCAAACAAAAGTTATTAGTGCTACCAACTTGTATCAGGCATATAATATAACCAATGAACCACACTATCACTTGTGCAGGTAGCTCACAATGGAGATAATGTTGTAATGCATTGGAATTGGAACTTACTTGAATTGGCAAAGTTGCTTGAGGAGTGATTAAAGAATATGTTGAAAGCAACAAATCTTTGCAACATAGTTGCTTGTGTTCCAACGCAAAGTTCTGTTACAATTGCAGAGTCTTCATCAACGCTACTTGTGACTGGCTCAACATACAGCTCAAATCCTATGCAGATGAAAAATATAATTATTGATGAAAAAACAAACAAACAAAACAATTTGTATTAACATGAATTTACTCTATGATTTTACAATCATGTGTCAGTGAGCCTCAGTTAGAATTCAATGTCATTTGTATAGTAATTATTCAAAGTAAAAATACTCATTGTGCCTCAGGGACATGAGCTGACAATGCTTGTTTACAGTATCTTATGCTACACACACTGAAGTATTCCTGAAGCTGAGAGTGCATAATGAAACCAGGCTAGCCCTGCCCCTATCTGCTTCTTGCCTAATGGAATGAGAAACACATGTCAAAAATTAATTAAACTCATCTTTATGCAAGAAAAGTGAAAAGTTGAACCAATGAAGTTGGGCCAGAGACACAAGTGATAAGTGGTAAGGCCTTAGGACAATACTTACTTTACACAGAATATCAATAAAAAAAAGCATTATAACACAATATGTGAATCCAGCCAGATTATATTCTGAAACCTACTTTAGTCTTGCATTACATATCCAGGTGGTTTTTCATAAATATTCAAAAAGAATGTTAGATAATGAAATGCATAGATTGTGTAGTGAGCAGAAAGGAATTCAAACCAGAAGCTTATTTTTCTTTCAAGCACTTATAGCAGGGAAAAAAAGTATAAGAAGCATACATTGGACAAACTCAGTTTGTCCAGAACTATGACAACCAAAACATGAGAGTCAAAAGTAGTACTGTGTTGCCATGTTATAAACACTAGCATACACATATTATCACATAAGGCCATGTCTAGGTGAATACTTAATGCCAGTTGTGTGTAACATAAGTAGTACTGTGTTGCCATGTCATAAACACTAGCATACACATATTATCACATAAGGCCATGTCTAGGTGAATACTTAATTCCAGTTGTGTGTAACATAAGTAGTACTGTGTTGCCATGTCATAAACACTAGCATACACATATTATCACATAAGGCCATGTCTAGGTGAATGTTTAATGCCAGTTGTGTGTAACATAAGGCTAACTAGTTTTAGAAAGTAGCAATAACTAAACCTTAAAAAGGTGTGACGGTAAAGGCTAAAAGTGTAACAACGAGCATCAGATTTACTCATTTCTACATGCTGTAGTCTAATATTATATATATATATATATATATATATATATTCTTACCATCATCATCATATATAGACAGTTGGAAATTTTGGGGCTCTCCAACAACATAATCCAGTGAATTTGATGATGATACTGTAAATGTAAACAGTTCATTATCTTCAGCTATGAAGTCATTGACTGGATCAAACATTGCACAGAGTCTTGAAGTACTACTCGGGGAGAATGTAAGTTGTGATTGGGACAATTGAAAGTCACCTACAATAAAGAAACAAATGTCACACCATACACAGTGTTGAGTGGCACAATGTAATAGCGAGCATACTTGACTGAGCATAGGTGGAGCTCTGACTAGCATCAAAGTTGACGTCCACCACAACTATTCTCTCCAATTCAGTAGTATTTACATTGATGCACAATTGTCTCATCATTGTAGAGTTTTCATCGATGTTTGAAACGGGCTCCAGATCTATTGTTGCTCCTAAAATATCAAAAATATTGTAATGCCTGAAAATTTTTATTGAACTTTTAGACTTACCATCATCGTCATATATAACAATATTAAAAAGGGGTCCATTTGATATAGTGTCCAATGCATTAGTCGTGTTAACTCTAAACATGAAAGGTTCGTTATCTTCCACTTGATCATCATCCACTGGAGTGAATAGTAAGCATCGAGTTTCATTTATCATTGAAGATGAACCAAAATAAATGGAAGTGTTGTTGAGCATAAAATCACCTGCAAATAATGTAAACCACCAGCTTCCGTTAAATAGAAGGCCATTAAACAGTATAAACTTTATATATTTATTGGTAAAAGCATAAAATATTCAACTTAAAAGGAAATAAAGGCAGTAAACTTCAAAATATAAAATAAAATGTCAATTGCCCTAAGTTCCCTACGTTCTAATAAGCATCTATAAATAATGAAATCAAATGTGCAAACCCTCAGCACAACTATAAATAGCTAACTATTACAAAATCATTTCTCAGACCAAGTGTATAATTTATTTGGCCATTCCTAATCAGGTATCAAATATAGCTCTAGCAATGAAAAATGGAAATGTAAATGTTGCCTTCATAATAGATAAGCAAAACATGTGAGAGAACATAGGTATATAGTTTCAACGCGACTCCAATTCCACACTCTATTAACTATTCAGCATAAAGCAAAACTACCATGGACAGCAAGAAATCATTTGCTCACGTGATTATGACGTGATGATAGGGGCATTACCCATAAAAGCTAGTACCTATGCAGAGCTTACAGCAGCACATTTTCTCAAAAATTATCCCGAAATTTTAAAAAGTAGCAAAATTAAAGGTCTTAAATTGTCGTGCTGAGTAAGTTCACACCTAAATCAATGGCTAATTGCCAGTAACCAAAATCAGAGCATGACAGATAGATAGACAGACAATGGACAGGATGACTACTATAGCCTTCTCGTGCATCGCTGAATGTTAACAACAACAATAAATCCCCAACAACAACAGACTAAATGGTCAGTCATAGTGTGTCTAGAAAGCTATACTTAAAATGTACTCACTCATTTGTGAATACATAACCGAGGAATTAAATTCGAACATGATATTAAGATGGATCATTCTCTCCAAGCCAGCCCCAAAATCCACCAGTCGTACGCAGAGGCTTCGTTGCATAGTGGAGTTTTCAAATATATTCATAGTTGGAAGCAATTCTAATACAGCACCTGGGGAGATATAAATGAAAACCATAATAATTAAAGTTAAATTTTTTTTTATATATTTCTGCAGTTATGTCCACATATCATTATTTTTATGCGACATTGACATATTACTACTTACCATCATTATCCATGATATGAACTGTTGTGGTGTTGTAAGTGAAATTGACTCTCTCTTGGGAAGATGAAAACATCACTGTAAATGTTTCAGTATCTTCTACGATAGTGTCTCCTTGAATTTCTACAGTCACACACATGACTGAGCTTGTAGCACCAGGCATGAATGTTAGCATCTGCATTGCAGTGGCGTTACATGAAGTGGCAGTACTCGCAATATTAGAGCATCCTAAAACAACAGATATCCATTATATTCAGTGAGCATGAATTTTGTAACTCCACACTATCCATATTGTACCTGCAATAATGTTGATGGTCCTCTGTAGGTTTTGTAGTGGAGTAGTCAGATTAATACAAATGTTGAAGAAGTTTCCTGGCATATCTGTTTCTGTGATGTAGACAACTCTCTCTTGCACTGTAAACTGAGCCACTGGAAAAATATTAAACAAATAAACAAATAAACAAACAAATAAATAAATAAATAAATGAATAAATAAATAAATGAATAAATAATAAATAAATAAATAAATAAATAAATAAATTAATTAATTAATTAATTAATAAACTAGTGATGTGCTCTAGCACAAATGGCAAGCGAGCCTGCCTTGTTAGGTTACATAAAACTATTCACCACTGGTGTCACCTGGTTCTTCCTCCCTTGCTATGGAGAATGCTCTGTAAGATTCTGTCAAACTTGAAAATTATTCCTTGACAAGGTATAGAATTAGCTAATGGGTATGATTGATTAGTATTTATCATGCTTTCATCAATTTTACATCATTTATTTACTAATATGTCAATTTTTTATTAAGTACAGTTAAACAAACTAAACCCCACCCAATATTGTAGGTGTGGCAAATGTGACTGTTTGATTGGCCACTTTAAAATTGCTTTCTACACCCATGTATTGTATTGTTGCATAATATACTTTAGCTTAGTTCATGCAAAAAAGTAAATAGTAGTTGACCATTAATATATACAGAATTACTCTCTTACATCAATTTCAGGAATAGTGATAACTTCTGTAGTATCTAATTTAAGCCATTCTAACTACCTCAATTACCAGTAACTGGTGAACAAGCTCGCAGCTCTACAAAAAAACAACATAGCCAGAGTTATTTTTGTAATTTTAGCTAACAAATATGGAACTACGTACTTACCTCAGTTTCTCCCAAGTAATGGTGGCTCCCTTGGTTTTAATATTTAGCCGCTCTGGCTACCAGTGGCACTTGACAACCAACAAGCGGCATTTAGCAGCCCCCCAAAACGACGAGGTTTTTCAAATTACGTTTGGTAAAGGGTTTCAATGCCATAGTAACCGTTCGCAGTAACTTGCTGGGACTTGAAAAATAAGCGCTTCGAAGGAATTTTCTCACAATTTGGAGCCCAATCAAGTAAGACTTGCTTAAAGCTGTAGTATCAGAAGAAAGTAAGGTCAAGCCTAAAAACCCGTGTTTTTAGGAAAAAAAACGGCACCCACGCGCACGTTTAAAGGGCATACGTACCATCCATCCATCCATATATACATATAACATATACCCGATTTTGCATTATCCACCCCTAATACTGTCTCGCTCATTCCGCTCGCTCACCAATAAATAAAATAAATAAAATAAATAAAATAAATAAATAAATAAATACAAAGTCATAAATAATCCTTTCTTAATCTAAGTTACATGGCACACTGGGAGATTAATAGGTTTTTCAACTTTAAGCATTTAGGTATGACAGTATCAAGAAACATGTGCTACTTGCTAAACTGCATAAAGCCATGATTCTTTCTTACCATCATTATCATATATGAAGAATTGGAAGAGTGACGTTCCATTCATGAAATAATCTCGTGAATTTGCAGCAGAGGCTTGAAATGTGAACAGTTCATCAAATTCTACTTTCGCATCATCTATTGCACTGAACTCTGCACAGATCCGGGAATTCTCATTGGAAGAATTGAATGTAAATTGTGAAGTGGACAATTGAAAGTCGCCTAAAACATAATTGTGATAGATTCGGATTACATATTGCCTTATCATAAAGTGTTTCTAGCCTACTTGTATTAGCAAATGAAGAGCTCTGACTAGTATCAAAATTGAGATTTATCACAACATCTCTCTCTAGTTCAACAGTGTCAAGAGTGGCACATAATGACACCATGGAGCCCTCAGTTACATTTGAAGCAGGTTCCAGTTGTATTCTAGCACCTAAAAAGAGTACAAAAATACATTAAAATAAAAAGGAATGCATATTATTTTAGACTTACCATCATCATCATAAATAGTAATATCAAGAAGCTGTCCATTTGATATAGTGTCTAGTGCATTCGTTGTAGAAATGTTAAACTCAAAGCGTTCATTAGCTTCCACTCGTTCATCATCCACTGGGAGGAATATAAAGCACTGGGTGTCATTCATCAATGAAGAGGAGTCAAAATAAATAGAAGTGTTGTTGAGCATAAAATCTCCTGCAAACATTAAATTTGTGTTGTGTAAAGTTAAATCCAAAGCCTAGAAAAGTTGCACATCACCAAATTGGTATGGAAATAAAGACTGTGATTTATAAAAAAAAGTGAATTACATAAAGGTGACAAAACTGGTGGTAATAAAATAAAGTAGAATGAGCAAGGCTTGCTGTTCTCACTGACTCTAGCATTCATAATAATTATGACAACACATCAGCAAAAATAGAAAAATGTTGACAAACTAGATCAAGACTTTGCTTAGTCAGAATTGGGTAACCTGTGATACAATAAAATGTACTCACTCCATTCCGAATAGGGATAGGCAGGATTAGGTTGAAACATGATGTTAAGGTGGATCATTCTTTCCAAGCCTTCACCAAAATTCACCAGTCGTACGCAGAGGCTTCGTTGCATAGTGGAGTTTTCAAATATATTCATATCTGGAACTAATTCTAATACAGCACCTGCAGAGAAAAAACAACAATAAATAGTCAAATAACTGGTTCATACATTCTACTGGTTCCTTCAGTCAAGTTGTGTATAATATATTTTGACAAGTAATGATATATTTGGGATGTTAAAGAGGCATATTATTACAGATGCTTATCTAGAGTCCAAAAGCCATCTTACTAGAGAGAAAGAATACACCAAAAGTGTACAATTTAATCGAACAGTGATCACACATTAATTATTGCAGTGTGATTAAAAGAAACATCCCTCGTACAATGCTGAAATTCACAATCTGGAAAAACAATTTTTTTGGAAGAAACCAAGGAAATTCTGGTCCACTTGATTACTGCATTATGTTTTTAGAGGAAGATGTTTTCTTTAAGATACATTGCTGACGGAATTGATAAGAAGAAAATACATGACAGATAAAGTACCTTAACTGTCATGATTATGTGCTATGGAGTAAACATTGTGCATCACCAAATTACCATCATTATCCATGATATTAACTGTTGTGGTGTCGTAAGCGAAATTGACTCTCTCTTGGGAAGATGAAAACATCACTGTAAATGTTTCAGTATCTTCTACGATAGTGTCTCCTTGAATTTCTACAGTCACACACATGACTGAGCTTGGAGCACACGGCATGAATGTTAGCATCTGCATTGTAGTGGCGTTACATGAAGTGGCAGTACTCGCAATATTAGAGCATCCTAAAACAACAGATATCCATTATATTCAGTGAACATGAATTTTGTAACTCCACACTATCCATATTGTACCTGCAGTAATGTTGATGGTCCTCTGTAGGTTTTGCATTGGAGTAGTCAGATTAAGACAAATGCTCAAGGTGTTTCCTGGCATATCTGTTTCTGTGACGTAGACAACTCTCTCTACCACTGTAAACTGAGCCACTGGAAAAAGAAAATAAATCCATGATAGACTAGACTCAGTCTCTGAATAGTATAGCCACAGACTGTGTGACAAGACAAGAATTTGGTAAAGAAGGAAATGAATATGGCATATATGCATTGCCTAACAATTCAATGAATTAGTCAACGGATCTACATTATTTATGAATGAATTTATTATGTGTGTGTTATGAGAATTATGCTTATTTAATTTCCAGAGTATCTGATCTACTATGAATAACTGAAACATGGTACATAAGAAGGTATATAACAATGAGTTTTGAGTTAACAACAACCAATTCCCTGCAGGTGTAACAGATACCAGGATTGATTAACACTTGATACTATTTGTGAGTGAGACAGTAAGAACCCAATTAAAAATTTGTTTTATTTATGTTGTATTTTTTAAATTATTTTTATTGCCACAGTATGTGTATCTCACCTCCACCTCATCTCACTACCTCCCACTCCCTCATCCATTATCTTTCCCACTCCCTCCCCCACTTCCTCCCCCACTTCCTCCCCCATTCCTGCCCCCACTTCCTCCCCCACTCCCAATCCAACCCCGCCTCTAATTTCTATTATTGGCAGAGTAGCCTCATAAATTCTTTCCAAGAATATAACTGGTCATGTGTAGGATTTAAAGCTACATAACTTGCTTTTTAAAGTTTTATTTTTAATTTAATTTTTGATGGCTAATCAAAGCCTCACAAAACTGCACAACTAAAGTGCATCCTTAGTTTCATACAATTGCCACATCTTATTAATGAAGTCCTTTTGCTTACCATCATCATCATATATAGTCAGATTGAAAGACATGTAATCTACAAAAGTGTCCAGGGAATTTTGTGTTGTCACCTGAAAGTTGAACATCTCGTCGAGTTCCACAGTGTCATCATTAACAGGCGAGAATGTGGCACAGAGCGTGTCATTAACATTGTTAGGAGTGAAAGTGAGAGAAGAGTTGTAAAGATTGAAGTCATCTATGGAAGAATAAAGAAAGATATTTTAAACAGTCCTAACAAACTGACACAAAAACGTAAAATTTACCTACTAAGGAGTAGATTGAGCTTGGAACACTATTAAAAGAAATGTTCACTGCCACTTCTCTCTCCAGCATGGAAGCCATACCAAGTGACACACACAAATCGCGGGTCATGGTTGAGTTTTCCTGAATAGCTCTGTCTGGTTGCAGCAGCTGGATCATTGCTCCTGGAATGATATGGAAAGGACAGACAGGTAAGGCTTAGTGGTGGAGGGAATGCAATCAATGCAGTGCATATGATGAATGAATAGCTAGCAACACCAGGAAGTGAATTCAAAGCATTACTCTTTTCTGACAGGGTGTTAAAAATATGATCATATTATTGGTCAGCTTATAGGTACTGGCATTTCCTGTCTAAAAGTATATTATATTTGTGAGTGTACTTTCCTATAAAAAAAATTGTTTCATAAAAAAATGAAGCAATTGAGCTTGAGGATAAGTGGACAGCTACTCTTTGAAATGAGTAAATTCTTAGAATAGTGCTTAACAATGGCCGAGTCTAGGATGATTCTTCTACAAGGTCTTCACTTTATTCTCATTTCTTGTTGAGTCATTGTTGTTCTTTGTCAAGGTCTTTACATCACAAAGGAACTGGTGTGGGCATGTGTTGGATGTAGGAATGGCCAAAGTATAGGTCGGCCGCTAAGTAGTGCTGTGTCAATTGCAGTGTTATATTTTTGTTTTACATGTCAAAGAAATTATTGTTTTGCTACATGGCACATATATATATAATATATATATATATCCTGTGAAATACTAATAGCAACTAGCATCACTTTCCTCCAAAATACATTCTGAAAGGTCTGAATAGTATAAATAAATTGTTCTAAATATGATAAACGCCCTGTAATATACAAAAATATGAGTAAAATTTATGGTCAACAGTTATAAATCAACAGACGGACAGACAGACAGCCAGCCAGACAAACTGACTACTATAACCCTCTCGCACATGTGCACTGAGGGTTAAAAATTGTAATCATCATAAGTTTCACTCCTATTTGTAATTAAAAATGTTTTTGTTATGTTAAAGTATTGACATTGACACCACAAAATAACCACCATTTGTAATGAACATATCAGTTTAATGAAAATAAGAGCAAGCTCGATACGAAGGTTGAGGTAATGATATAAATGGATACATTAAAAGATGTATTAATTATTACTTACTGTCATTGTCATAAATGCAAACTTGTGCTTCATTTGAAAACATGCCATCGGGGTCATCTGACATTCCTTGGAAGTAGAAGCACTCGGTGTCTTCCACAATCATGTCGTCCATTGGGATGAAGTATGCACACATAGTTCCACTACTATTTGAGTTGAACATGAGGAAATCATTGCTCAAATTGAAGTCATCTGAAGGCAATAATATAAAAACAATAACAAAAACAAAAAAACAACAATAAATGATATTTCAATGGGGTAAAAACTCATGAACACTTTAGAATTTGACCAAAAAAAAAAGAATCCCTTCTTTTGATAACTTGCCACATTTCTGAATGTTTGTAGCTATTATAACTGGTAAGGCATCACCACAACTCATAATCTAGCTATTCCTTAGTCAAATCAGTTGAGAAATGCAAATAGGAGTGAATTGATCATGGCCTATACTAAGTATTATGTTTAGCTTCCATTACCTTCTGTTGCAAAACTGCTGCTGGAACGACTCAATGATATAGTGACATTGATGTCCATCTCAATGGTTCCTGTTGAATTGAGTGTGACACAGATTGTTGTCATGGTAGAGTTCTCGCTGACATTGGATGCTTGTTCAAATTCAAACATCACATCTACAACAAAAGTGAGTCACCAACTAAAAATATGTAGCATGTTTTCTTCCTCAAGTAAGATAATTTTTTGTCTGATATGGTTATAATTATGGAACATACTTTATTAAATGAAAATCTGTTACTAATTTCACAGAGAATAAGCTCTGGGAATGTTCAGACAACACAAAGAATTCCATGGCTTCTAGCAAGCCAATACTAATCTTTTAGCTTTCAATTTAGAGATATTGTGAACCTCTTTATGCTGCACATGTGATTGTATCATTTCTACTTGTGCTATGTGTATATAGCATATCAGTACAGACAGAACTCTTTGTGTTTCAGTCTTCAGTTTTGTCATTCCTCCCCCACTCCTGAAATCACTGTATAATATACATTCCATCTATCGTTTTCTATTCCTTTCAAGCATATCAGTACAGACAGAACTCTTTGTGTTTCAGTCTTCAGTTTTGTCATCATTCCTCCCCCAGCTCCTGAAATCACTGTATATACATTCCATCTATTATTTGCTATTCCTCTCAAGCATATCAGTAAACACAGATACCTGTTTTATTCTCTGAACGACTGATTAAAAGGTCAGACTTTCATATCCAGTTTACAAATGACAGCTTTTTGGCATTTTGATACAAAATTTTAGCTATTGATGGTCAAAAATGTTTCACAATTGTTATTAAGACAAGTTACATGGTGCTAGACTCAAAACTTCAGTTAAAAATACTTTCTGGTATAGTAGGTGTGAAGCTAAATTACAAGGGGCAAAATCGCTACTGGATACGAAAATGACCGTCTTCATGGTAACAAGATGAATGTTTAACTTAGTTAAAAGCTTCTCCTTTGGAAGCATCTTGTTTTTTTAATTGACGTTGTATTGGTTTATAATTATAGTAGTGTGTGAAACTCAACTGAGACTCATTGGCCAGAAGTATAGCTATTTATAAAAGAATCAGCAGAGATTTGCTTTGATGTCTGCTGGTAAGGATGATGCTGGATGAGATCACAGCAATGGGAACCAGTGCCCTTAGAAACTGTTTGCTATCAATAATATTTGCAATTCCAAACTTGACATTCTATCTCCATTTAACGTATCCATTAAGGCAAGTCTCTGGTGTCACAAAGAGCAAGTTTGTTTTCAACATTCCGCGGTTGCCATGCTGCATGATTTTTTTTGCCTACAGATTGTTGCAATGAAAACTGACAACAGATAGTTTGCAATAATGAATTCTATGTTGATAAAATGATTTCTCCATAGACACATGGAAGCCTTGTGAATAGCCTAATTACATAGCAACTTGACAACTAATGTACGCCTCGTATGATTGGAGATCGTTTAGTCACGTCTCATTGCAACCTTTTTAGAAATTCTCACTGGGCTTCGTTGTATCTGGGCTGAAAATTTTAATAGTGGAAGCTAGATGGACTAATGGATGGCTACTCTTAATCTTTCTATGACTCTGTGAATCTTTTCTAAATTGGCCATATGTGACTTGAGCTAAACAGGCTTGGCAATAAACAGTATATGAAACAAACGAGTGGTATTGGAGTTGCTTTGGTTCATTCTTTTGTAAAATCCATGAAAAAACCTTATAAATAGTGTACAATTTAAAGATATCTGCATCAAAAGAAGGCACCACTTATGCTAGCCATGACCACCTCTATAAACTCTATAGTTTTAGGTGTGAATTATAGCACTTTCCTCTTCCTAGTGGATCACCCACACAGGCTCGCACACACACACCTACATACAGTACATGCTATGATGCTATGGACACACACATACACACACAAATGCATGCATACACATGCACAAATGAAGTCAGAGGATATCCATGATATCACAGGCAACTTGTCAAACTTAATTTCACACTTGATTACTTCCACTAATGGACACTCTAGCGGAATACCTTTCTAAACCACAAAATTCTCACAACTTCCTATACACAGCTAGAAGTACTACCAGTTCTTTAGGTACAAAGCTTATGGTACCAACACGACTACTGGTGTCATAATTAAGCTTTGTAAATTTAAAAACATTGCTTAAAAAATTCTATTACAGAAATGAAGGTTGTTACTAATCAGTCAGAATCCTGAAATGTTGCAGAGCAAAAATATATTGTGAGTAGGAGTATTTCCCCCCTATCATATTGCTTTCTCCTTGAAGCCTTCACACCATTTGTTCCTTGGTGAGTGTTAAGTCACTGCACTGAGAGAAGATGATCCCTGTCTCTCTATGGCTTCTGACAGGAAGCAGGAAATAGTATTGAAAATTTAATCTTATCTTACGTGAATAAGATTTCAAAGCTTTAGCTATGATTACTGAATCCTCAATGTGACATGCCATTGATAGTGAAGCTCCTACTTGTGGTTTCTGCACAGCTTATTGAAACTTTGTCTAAGAAACTGCAATATTTTCTCTAAGAATGGTGCTACTTGCAAACAGGCATTAATCACTGATTTTATTGATTTTGCAGCTAGCTAAGTAACATTGTCGTAGTATTGTTTATGAGCTATGCCCAACTAAGACCCAAGAAAACTTATGTCTATTTGACAAATTAGAATTTTGCTTTATTGATCACTCAAGTCAAATGTGATAAATAAGACAAATAGGAAGCATAAACATAAGTAGAAATATTTGCGTAAGGCTTTGAGGCTATGAATATTTCCCATTGCTAAACCTCCATTGGAAATTGGCTAAATAATAGACAAGTAAGTTTCTGATCAACTATAAAATGAATTAAACATTTTTTTTGAAATATTTAGGTCAATGAGGTATTTTAGTTGCTAGGTAAGACTTTCAACTGTCTGATGACACTTAGAAGGGTTACAGAGAGATTACTCAGAAGTGCTTATAAAAAATAAACCATAGTGTAAGCACTTTTTTCACCGTGTTCCCTAAAGTCCAAACTGAGGGTACACTTACAATCCCTTCCGGCTACAATTCAAATGTTTGTAGCATGAAGAAATTTTGAGACTGAATATGTAGAGTTTCTGGTAGACACACCAGAAAGAAAAATAAAGAAGCAAAAACAAAGATAGCTGTTGCTATTCCAATCATTTTTTTAATTGCAGTAAATACTTTGTAACAGTAATGTAAAAAAAATTAAATTTGGAGAAGTGGGTAAGTGTTAAACTAACTTGATGTAATGCTTGTGCCTATATAATGGGTTAAAATATCAAGCATTGGCTCGGTCTTCACAAGTAGCTGAATATCAAAACAGGCATTTAAATAATGCCTACAGCAATTCCCTTACCAATTTCCTTCGTAGTAGAGAAGAACTCATATTAACATTCCAAGGTATATATAGCCTGTGATGATTAGATTAAGACATGGAGGATTCATTTAGTAGGGTTGGGCAGGGCAGGGATAAACAATGGCCATATACATGTTGTAATATATACATATATATAACTTATATATATAAATACATATATATATATATACATATTGTTGATAAAAAGATTTGAAAGCAGGTAGCTTTTTTTTTTATCTTGGGATAATTCTGAATTCTAAGTAAATGAATTCTAGACAATGCAGAGGCCAGAAAATAAAAAAATAAAAATCTTGCAATAGTCAGTAAATGTTATAATCCAATAATGTTAGAGAGAATTCAACTATGCTGCGTTATGACTAACATACCACTCGGAGGAGGGTTGGAAGGAGGGTCGGAAGGAGGGTCGGTAGGAAGAGGATCAGTAGATGAGCAACGTCCAATAATTAAGTAGAGTGAGAGAGCCAAAACTTTCCAACCATAAGAATAAAAAAAAACTGGTGGAAGACCCATGACTAGGGGCCTTGAACCTTCTACTCTCTTGACCGCTGAAATAGCACTCTCACTGCAGAGTCTTCAACAAATGAAATAAAGCCAACACCCTAACAGGAAACTTATATAAGTTCAGGAACCCGTACCAGTAGACTAACCTCACCTTTTGTAAGCTTAAAATATTCTCGGCAGCCAAAATTACCAGGGAACACACCCAAGTAGCAGCGATCGTATTTCACTTGCGAAATTCTTGTCTCGGAGAGACATTCGCGCAGAGCGATGAGCCGTGCCGCGCGGCTGAATTATTAGCTAGGTGCCGTTTTAATTAATTTATAGATTTTTATAATAATAATTGTATAAACAGAATAAAATGGGAATATGGCTTGTAGCATCACTTACAGGAAGAATCACAAGAGATAGCTTGAAACTTTAATGCCTCAGCTGGTACTTTCTTTATTTCCTCTCCTTTTTAGAATTCCAAACGTGTACAGAGGTGGTTGTCTATGCTTCAAGACACATTAAGAAGGCTTAGCTTCAAGATACAAAGAAGGCTAAGCTTCAAGATACAAAGAAGGCTAAACTTCAAGATACAAAGAAGGCTAAACTTCAAGATACAAAGAAGGCTAAGCTTCAAGATGCATAAAAATGCTAAATTTCAAGATGCATAAGAAGGTTGAGCTTCACAGTGAGTGTTATTAGAAGGAGTAGTTAAAAATTAGGTCCATTTACCTTTAGTGCCACGCCATACTTAAACTTGCAGCCATGTGTATCACTTCTAAAAAGTCTGATGCCCAGAGTGTAACAGGAGAAACATCTGTTCAGATATTGCTAAGTGAGGCACGAAGCTTTTGTCTATTGTATGACCACAAATAATAAAACCCTCCCTTTCAACCTGAAACCTAGCTACCTTATCACTTGCACAAACCAAGTTTGTAATCAATATCTGTGGCAGCCAGCTAAGAAATGGAAACACAGCCTCAAAGTAGACAATAAAACAGAATAGACTGTGTAGTAAGAATAGTCACGTGGGTAAAAAATAAAGAGACAAGGACCCTGGGTAAAGATGAGGAATAAGAATGGACACTAAATAACTACAATGGCAATTGGCAGCATATTTGTAGCCGCTCCTACTGTGGGAATGAGCCGGTAGAAATTTAAGCTCTTTGTGGTTTCCACACATGGTGCCAGATAAGGAGAGGACTGAATGGGCCATGTAAACCCCATGGGTAAAGTACAGTTCCTCCCACACTGACACCATGGATATCATATGTCTCAAGAAATCAATCTGTGCTATCTTAAAATTCTAGTAGTAGTAGTACAAGCAGTAGTGTAAGGGCAGTATGTATGTGTATGTTTGTATGTGTATGTATGTGTGAGTGTATTGAAATGTGCTAATAATCTGATAGTAGAAATTTTGAACCCCATAAAGTTTGTCACAAAGCCTTAAGCTGGCTGAGGTGTTATTTTTTTCTTCATTATAATTTCCCAGTTGTTAAATATTGAGTTCAATATAGACATTCCATTAGGTCTGTGAACAAGAGTTGGGATGAGTGAAGACCACTGAGTGATATGTAATATTATATACCACAATACCACCATCAAGACTCTAAGGTGCTGAAGCCATTGTAATAACTGTTCTTACTAATTACCCCTCTAAGCTCTCAACTCAAGTTCCTGTTGTAGTACAAGAAACAGCCATTTTGACATCTTAGATCAGAGATGATTCCAGGTTTCTATTTTGAAGACAGCCATACTTGTGTACAAGCTATCTCACACTATATGGTGTACAATCAGTAAATAAACTGTTCAAATTGAGGATTCACAAGTGAACAGAACATTCTAGGGTTACATACAGCTTCACAAGCATCCTGGCATTAATGCATTAAGAGGACAAAGTGGAAGGGAACATAAATGAGAACATTTTTCTTCAAGGCAGATACTTGCCTAATGAAGAGAAAGAACCCTCTGATGTCATAGTATAGACCTGCTTCATTAAGTTACAACTGCATTAGACATTTTTGTAGCTAAAAAGGAAATCTAATTATTGGACTCGTTGGTTCATGCTAGTACCATAGGTGACGGAAGTAGTTTGAAAGTGGGAAACCCAGGCTAGCTAGACCAGATCAGAGGAGGGTGTGGCACATAATTCAAATAGTTTCAGACACTATAAATATCTATTACAATAAATATGTATAATTCTTTTCCATGAATTTATGGAATACATTTGACAATGAACAGAACCTTGAACAAATTCAGTTACAATGCATAAATTTCTACAATGACCATTACTGATTTGAGGCGTTAATTACTTGTTTCAAAAAGTGGGGAGGCCATGATGGTCCCAGCCTATGAGTATTTGGATCAAATACCTTTAGCCAGACTGATGTATATTACAGTCTAACCCTCTAAATAATAGGGCATAGCTACCATGACTATAATTACATATGACTGTGGCAAGTTTTCACATTGATTGTCTGAATTTTGATAACTGGCCATTTTGTGTTGACGTTTAAAATACTTTATCTTTTGTTTTCTACATAAATCCTCTTTACTCCATTTCAGCTAAAAAAATTTTTTACCATTGACTGATTTATGTATATTTAAATTACAAACCCTTGTACCATTATTATCAAAGACGCTGAAAGAAACTGTAGTAGGACTAGCAATATCTCGACTATTGCCTGGGGCAAATCCAAACACAAATCTCTCCATATCTTCAGATACATTGTCATCCAAAATGCTGATGTTGAAACAGAGTGGAGTGCTGCCATCTGGTGTCCCAGGGATAAATGTTGTGACACTGTTTATTATGTCAATATCATCTGAAAATTATAAAGGAAAAAATAATAATATTTATTGTTCACTGACTAATGTTGCCATACTTGAGTTGGCATAATCCATTAGTTGGAAGTCTAGTTGAAAAGTAGAATTTCTTTCAAGAATAGTGGATAATTCCAAGCAAACATCATGAAAGCTTCCTTCAGTAGCATAAGGAAGACCGTTGGCATTAAACTCAGCTCCTGAGATCAGTCGACATGCACCGTAATATTATTTGAATAACTAAATACTTGACTTACCATCTTCATCATATATAGTAATATCAACAAGAGCTTGATTTGATGTTATAGTGTCCAGTGTATTAGTTGTGGAAATATTGAAATAAAAACGCTCATCAGCTTCTGCTCGATTATCATCTACTGGGGTGAAGACGAAGCAGCGAGTATCATTTACCACAGAGGAAGAGTTATAGTAGACAGCAGAACTATTGATCACAAAGTCTCCTGCAAACAACAAATTGCAGTTGTTACAAATTTGATTTCTAAGTAATGCTTTATACAAAGTGTGCTTACTTGCTTCAGCAAATGGAAACGAGTTTTCTACAAACACTATGTTTATGTGAATGGATCTTTGTAATCCAGAAAAGTAATTTATTAGTCTGACACATAGTTCTCTGCTCAGAGTGGAATTTTCAAAGATGTTGTTGGCTGGAATTATTTCTAACATGGCACCTGTATTTAAAATATAATGCACATTAAAGGCCCCAACACTGGGCATAAATCTATGACCGCTTTTCTTGTAATAATTTATATATTATGTATTCTTACCATCATCATCATATATAGACAGTTGGAAATTTTGGGGTTCTCCAACAACATAATCCAGTGAATTTGATGATGATGCCGTAAATACAAATAGTTCATTATTCTCAACTATGGCATCATTGACTGGAGTAAACGCTGCACAGAGTCTGTTGTAAGCGTTGGAGGATAGGAATAAAAGTGATGAATTAATCAGCATAAAATCACCTAGATGTTGTGATAATAGATTAGTACTACACATTGTCATATGAAATATAGCTAACATACTTGACTGAGCATAGTCAGAACTCTGACTAGCATCAAGCATGATGTCTACCAAAACCTTTCTCTCCAGTATAGTATTGTTGAGAGTGACACAGAGTTCTCTAAGCATCATCATGGAGTTCTCAGCAATGTCTGAGGTTGGTTCAAGCTGTATTTGGGCTCCTGCAATTACATTCATATAAATTATGCATTTTTTTTTGCATTGCTTAATAAATGATTATAAAACAGTTATGGCATGCTCTGTGACTATAACCTACCATCATTGTCATATATCGTTAGATAAAAATTCAAAATCTCATCTATGAAGGAATCTCTAGAATTGGTGGCAGATACTTGGAAAACAAATGTCTCGTTGTTTTCTACAATGCTGTCATCTACAGGATCGACTTCTCCACAGAGCATTTGATGGTTAGTGTTGGGAGAGAAGGTGAGGGAGGAATTGGTAATAACAAAGTCACCTAAAATATGAATGAAAACCAAGTAAATGCATTGCTATAAATTTACACAATGCCATTACTTTGTCTTGCATAGGTAGAACTCTGTGTTCCATTGAACATTATATCTACCACAACTTGTCTCTGTATTTCTGTAGTATTGAGTAGGACACAGAGTTGTCTAGTCATCAAGGAGACTTCAAAAATGTTAGAAGTAGGTACCAATTGTAGAGACGCTCCTATTATTAAGAGAGAAGGTGAGAAAGAAGAACAAATGTGGTGCATTAATACTTTGGGTTAACTATATAGTGTTGGAATGACATGTCTGCATAGACTAAGGAATTCGGCCCAAGTCTGCCATTGTGGAAAAAGAAGTGCAAAGCACTCAATATTTATCATATTTTTTTGCAATTAAATAAATTGTCTCCTTCTAGCAAAACAATTTTATTCTATTATTATTTTGGCCTTCATTTTCCCATGCCATTCTTATAGATGATCATAAGTTTCAAGACGTCAAAATTCCTGTATATTTTATACTAGTAGATATTCTTATCACTAGCAGATTATATATATATATATATGTATATTTATATATACAAAAGGTATTATAGATATTGTGCATGAATTATTAGCATTTTTTTTAAATATCAATGTTATTTAAGGAACTTGTTTATCCTTTCCCCCCCATAACTTAAGTGGGCTCACAGAATTGATATAGTACAACATACCATCATCATCTGTTATAGTCAAATCGAAAGTATTGGAACCTAAAATGGTGTCCAGTCCATTTTCTGCTCTCACTTCTAAATAAAACATTTCGTCATCTTCTGGGATGGTATCACCTGTTTGTTGAAATAACCAGCACATAGGTGTTCCAATTGTGGAGGAGTTAAATACACGAGTTGAATTATCAAGCAGCATGAAGTCATCTGACCAAGTAAAGTATTAGTGAATACAGTAAAAAAAAGTAGATTTTTAAAATGTCATGTTTTGGTATTGTTAACTCACCAACACTAGCAAAGACATTTCGAGTGTCATCAAAAAGTATGTTAACTGCTACATTTCTTTGTAAGGCTGAAGCATTGGCCGTGATACATAGGCTGGCGGGCCCCATAAGATTTTCACCGAACACAAGACTAGGCGGGGGTTCTAAGGCTATGGTGACACCTATAAACATTGAGAGGGAGCACACTCAGGACTTACTACCAAAAAATATGTAATAATTTCCTCAATTAACTTTAAATTATATGATTTATTGTATATATAATACTTATTACATGAGTTGAGTACGATATGGCATTTCACTAGAATCTAGTTTGGCAGAATTTATTTTCACAAGCAATAGGGGAGTGAAAATAAAGCCCAAGAGTGAAATATCTTGCCATAATCACTCTGACAGTGTAATAAGTGGTTTATTCTATGCTTAGAGATATCTTCACTCCAGTAGTTTGTGCACTAGGGTTAGTAACTCAACTTGTAAAGTTGGTTGTGTAAGTTCATTTAAGGGGCTCTTCCACAGCCCTGGCTGATATTTTAGCAGCTGATTTGACCTGGGTGGATAGTTCTTGTACTGGTAAGCTGGTGTTTGCTAATACTACCATTGTATTTGAGGGTAATGAGCTTGTCAATTCAGACTGTGAACACCTGTGTGAGATATCTCACTGTTCATGAACTTAAAAGTACTATTGTGAAGATATCTTATAGCATGGAATATATGTGTAATACTACATAAGTCAAAGTGTGATACGGTGAAATATTTCAAGACCATGCTAATTTATTTTCATGACCCATAGGCGAGTGAAAATAAAGCCTGAGAGTGAAATATCTTGCCATAACACTCTGAACGAGTGTAATAAGTGGCTTATTCTACCCTATATATATATAACACGAGTCAGAGTGTGATATATGATATTTCACTCTCAGGCTTCATTTTCACTCACCTCTGGCTCTGTGAAAATAAATTAGCCTGCTCATCACTCTGACTGAGTGTAATAAGTGGTTTATTCCACACTAGGACTGGTAACTCACAGCCTAAAGTTGATTGTAGGGGCTACCCACACCCCTAGCTTATGGAGAGGGGGAGGGGGGGGGGGGGGTTAAGTAGGTTACACAGGAGGAGGGTAGCTGTAAAAGCCATAAGCTTGGCAGGTTGCTATAACTACTAGGGTAATGAGCTTGCTCAATACAGTGATGAAATAACAACTGTGAACCTTGAAATATCTGAGTTATTTCACAAGTCATGTACCTAAATATATCATTGTAAAGATATCTAGGGATGGAATATATATATATATATATATATTATATATATATATATATATTTCAATACAGCTGTAAAGCCAATATTAAGTTGAACTTATATTCTAATAGTTTTTTAGTTTAAATTCTTACCATCATTATCATTTATGACCAGTTGGAAGAGTGACATTCCATTTACAAAAGTATCTAGTGGATTAATTAATGATGAGGCCTGAAATGTAAACTGTTCATTATTTTCAACTATCATGTCATCCACTGGATCTAATGTTGCACAGAGTCTGGCATTTGCATTAGCAGAGTTGAACATAAGTCGTGAATTCGTAAGCATAAAATCACCTAGATGTTGTGATAATAGATTAGTATTACACATTGTCATATGAAATATAGCTAGCATACTTGACTGAGCATAGGTAGAACTCTGACTGGCATCAAACACGATGTCTACCACAACACTTCTCTCCAGTCCAGTATTGTTGAGAGTGACACATAACATCTCTGAGGCGTCCTCAGCAATGTCTGAGGTAGGTTCCAGCAGTATTTGTGCTCCTAAGAATTATATATAGATATAGTAATATATACATAATGCAGATGCACTTTTATTTTGAGAAATTTGCAGTAATTAGCTTGAGGCTCTCTATTGGTAAACAACGAGGCTTTAACAATGTTATACGCAATCATTAATTTGTGAATGTGTAAAATTAATAGTTGAGTCTAGATCTACTACTCAGAAAGTCGAGCAAAGTTTACACAGCACCTTAAACAAAATAAGCTTAATCTCAAATAATGCCACACCCAAGCAACCTGTTCAATGGAAATGTGCTCTTTGATAATGCAAGACTAGCAATGCTATATAAAAACAATAATAACATTGTAGGCGTGAATCGTGTATTATTTATAGTACAGGTAGGAATGATCAAATGATAGAATATCAGTGCCCAGTAGATGTAAAGACACTGGATTTGTGTAAAATAGTAATCTCTTACCATCATTGTCTGAAACAGAAAATTGAAAATCTGAATTTCCACCTACAATGGAATCCATTGAGTTTACCGTAAACACAAACATTTCATCATCTTCAACTATAGTGTCATCTACTGGATCAAACATTGCACAGAGTCTGTTATTAGCATTGAGAGAGTTGAATGTAAGTAGTGAATCAGATAGCATAAAGTCACCTAGAAGTTGCAATGATAGATTTGTATTACATATTGTGCTGTCATTACATATATACCTAACATACTTGACTGAGCATTGGCCGAACCCAGACTAGCATCAGATGTGATGTTCACCAGAACATCTCTCTCTAGTTCAGTAGTATTCAGAGTGGCACATAGATCTTTATTCATTGTAGCGTTTTCAGGGATGGTTGAAGTAGTAGGGTCCAGTTGTATTCTTGCTCCTGTAATTATTGATAAAGCACCATCATAACACTTTCTTATAGGATAACATTAGTTTATTATTTCAAACTACATAGTACATGGCAAAATAAAGAAAAAAATGCTGTGAATAGATGCTTAAGTTAACTAAAATATTAGAAACACATGTCTACATAGACAATTACTCTAATGGAGCCTACCCAGCCAGGTTAGAGCAGCTGCTATAATATAAGCTGGGGTTGTGGGGAGCCCCTAGTGAGTTTCACCAACTTTACACCAGTGAGTCACCAAAAAACTACTTCAGTGAAGATATCTAGTGTGGAATAAACCACTTATTACACTGGTCAGAGTGATATGGCTAGATATTTCGCTCTCAGGCTTTATTTTCACTCTCCTTCAGCTCTTGAAAATAAATTAGCCTGCTAGTGAAATATTTCACCATATCACACTCTGACTCATGTAATAAGTACTATATATATATATACCTTAGATTGGAGTTGTTTAGAGCCCCTTCTTGGTTAATCACTGCTTTTCTTAAGCGCCTGTTTCCCCCCGGTTTTTATAACTTTTATTAGACATTCCTACTGCTAATTGGTGCTCAGCTCTAGTTTTTAGGATACCACTCGCTGTTAAGCACCCATTTTTCTTTAAGTGCCCATTTCCTTACCGTTTGGAGTTATTGTGGGAGCACTTAACAATCCGAGTCTACGGTATATATATTTATATTACAATACAACTGTAAAGCAAATACTAAGTTTCTATATTCTAATCGTTTGTAAGTTTAAAATTCTTACCATCATTATCATTTATGACCAGTTGGAAGAGTGACATTTCATTTACAAAAGAATCTACAGGATTAAATGTGATGGTCTGAAATGTAAACTGTTCATTATTTTCAACTATGATGTCATCCACTGGATCAAATACTGCACAGAGTGTGGCATTAGCATTGGCAGAATTAAATGTATATCGTGAATTGGTCAGCATAAAATCACCTAGAAGTTGCAATGATAGATTAGTATTACACATTGTGTTATGAAATATGGCTAGCATACTTGACTGAGTATTGGTAGAACTCTGACTAGCATCAAACATGATGTCTACCACGACATTTCTCTCTAATTGAATACTATTCAGGGTGGCACAGAATTCTCTAGTCGTCATGGAGTTCTCAGCAATGTCTGAGATTGGTTCCAGTTGTATTTGTGCTCCTGAAAATTATATATATATTATATTTTATGTGTGTGTGGTAATTGGTTTGAGGCTCTCTACAGGTAAACAACGAGGCTTTAACAATAATATATGCAATCATCAATGTGTGAACATGTACAATTAGTAATGGAGTATGTATGTACTACTCAGAAAGTCATACTAAGTTTACACAGCACTTTAAGCCCAATAAGCCCAATCTATGATATTATCACTTGTTTGGACCCACAATTCACTTGGCATATTCTACAGCTTCTTAAACTATAGTAGCAAAAAACACAAATGGCTGTTCTTCTTCACGTAAGTTGAACACATGCAAAGACTAGCAATGCTGTATTAACTTTGTAATTATCAAGTTCTGATCCTTCATAAAAACTAGATTTGACCTTTCTTAATCAAAGGGGTCTAAAAAAAAGGAAAGGTAAATGCAAAAGAATCTCAGTTGTCATCATTTTAATCTACAAATTATGGCTTCTCTCCAGATGAGGTATTTCCAGTCAACACTGAAAAGTGTTCTGACAGCACATAATTTGTGGTCTGTTAAGTACGAGACTGCAGCAAGCGGTACTACTCAACAGTATAAAGGAAGATGTAAAAGTCTTGGAAATCTATACATACATATAATATATACATGTATATATGTATATATACATATACATACACAGATAGGCATGATCAAATGATACAATATCAGTGCCCAGTATGTGTAAAGTCATTGGATTTGCCTAAATAATAAGTTCTTACCATCACTGTCAAAAACAAGAAATTGAAAATATGAATATCTGCCTACAATGGAATCCATTGAGTTTGGTAATGATACCATAAACACAAATATTTCAGTATCTTCAACTATAGTGTCATCTACTGGATCAAACACTGCACAGAGTCTGTTATTAGCATTGAGAGAGTTGAATGTAAGCAATGAATTGGATAGTGTAAAATCACCTAGAAGTTGCAATGATAGATTTGTATTACATAACATTGTACTGACAATACATATAGAGCTAGCATACTTGACTGAGCATAGGTGGAGCTCTGACTAGCATCAAACATGATGTCTACCACCACATCTCTCTCTAGTTCAGTAGTATCCAGAGTGGCACACAGACGGAAAATTATTTGAAATTCTTCAGGGATGTTAAAAGGATCGTCCAGCCTTATTCTTGCTCCTGTAATTGATAGTTAGATATAGTACATCATAAAACTTTCTTATAGGATAATTTTCAAATATTCATTACATAGCTAATACAATGTTAAAGCTATTCATTATCTTAACGTAGCAATATTTTAAAATTATGTACAAAATATTCACCATCGTTATCATATATAGTTAAATGGAAATATGTCCCATCTGTGAAGGAATCTCTAGAATTGGAGGCCGATACTTGGAAAACAAACGTCTCATTATTTTCTACAATGCTGTCATCAGTGTAGAGAGAGAGGGAGTTAGCAAGAGGAATAGATTTGATTTTAATATATTAAATACGATGATATTATCAATATTATAGAATGTGACCTTGACACATCTTAATGTAATGTCAAAATCTGTTTTACAACTACAGGACAATGAGGCCATACATCATGGCATTCATAAACATAATTAATTTTACAAAATTGTTTATTTTATCCGATGAAAGGACTATTCTCACTTAGCATCAGCACTCAAATAGATATCGAATAAGCTGGAAGGGGAATATAATTGGTAGACTCTGCAACAATACAGTAACAATGTAAAGAATATTTCTTTGATTTGTAAGACTTTATAAATGATCAACGGGATGAAAGATTTAATACAATTGGCAAAGACCTATAAAAATCTAATAGATAATCCTATTTCAGATGAAGACAAGGTAGTCCATTTGCTAACTAGTCTGCCTGATTCGTTTAATGTATTGGTGACGGCTCTAGAAGCAAATTCGGATTCAGTTCCCAGTCTGGAGAACGTCGTTGAGAGGTTATTGCATGAAGAGCAGAAAATGAAAGATAAAGAAAGCCTGGATGATGAGCGGAAAGTTTTTACTGTCAGAGCAAAGCCAAGGAGAGGAGTCACTTGCTATTACTGTAAGAAGCCAGGGCATTTCAAGAAGGATTGCTGGAAATTTGCTCAAACTGGAACAGGAAAGGAAGGAGGAAAACGTGCAACCACTGGAAAGGCTAAACACATGGCAAGTGCAGCAACCACGACAGTCAATTCAAGTCAAGATCATGATAGATCAAGCGAAGATGAGGCATTAATAGTTGATCATGTTTTCTCAATTACCTCGAAGGATAACAACTGGATCATTGACTCGGGGGCTACTTGCCACATGTGCAACGACGAAGGATATTACAAGGATATCACTGTTTTGGACAACCCTCAAGAAGTATCTCTTGGAGATGGTAGAGTGCTGAAGGCTACAGCTGAAGGTACAGAGTCACTTCAAATGTTGTTAACAGATGGAACCAAGAAAAGATGTAATCTTGGAAATGTTCTCCTTATTCCGAAGTTGGCTTATAATCTCCTGAGCATATCAAAGGTTTCTGATGCTGGAAAAACTGTCAAGTTTGATGATGAGAAGTGTGAGATTAGTAACTCGCGTGGAGAATGCATTGCGATTGGTTCACGAATGGGGAATCTGTATTACTTGCAGTTCGACAGACAACAGCAGCAGCATCTGAATGTGGTGATAAACGGAAATAAAGAGCGTTTGTGGCACCGACGTTATGGTCATATGGGTGAGCAGAGTCTCCATAGATTAGTACGAGATGGCTTAGTGGAAGACTTTGACTACAATATCAAATGTGGCGTTGGTTTTTGTGAGTCCTGCATTAAAGGAAGACATCATAAGAGTCGTTTTGAAGGTAGCAAAACACATACAAGTGAGCTATTGGAGTTAGTTCATACGGACGTGTGTGGCAAAATGGGTGAGAAATCCATTGGTGGAGCTGAATACTTTATCAGCTTCATTGACGACAAGAGTCACTACGTGTGGACCTATCCTTTGAAAACGAAAGATCAAGCTTTTAATAAGTTTGTAGAATGGAAGATCATGGCTGAAAGAGAAAGTGGAAAGAAATTGAAGATTTTACGTTCGGATAATGGAGGAGAATACAAGTCAAAGGAATTTGAAGATTATTTGAAGTCTGAAGGTATACATCATCAGTGTACCATTCCAAAGACACCTCAACAGAACCGTGTCACCGAGAGGTTCAATTGAACTGTTGTGGAATCATGTTGTTCAATGTTGCAGGATACCCAACTTTCACACAAGTTTTGGGCTGAAGCAATTTCAACCAGCACCTACTTAAGAAATCGATCTCCGACCAAGGCAGTTGATGGTATGACACCTTACGAGGCATGGCATGATATTAAGCCAAGAGTGGATCATCTAAGAGTTTTTGGATGTGATGCATACATGCATATTCCCAAGGGTGAACGTGGGAAACTCGACCCCAAGTCCAAGAAGTGTATTCTTCTTGGTTATGGCCGTGAAACCAAGGGGTATAGGTTGTTTGATATCACTCGTCAGAAAGTGGTGCATAGTCGAGATGTGCAATTCAACGAAGAGGAGAAGAAAGATAGCAATAATGCACCGAACAACTTCAACACTCGTGTTGAGGTAGAGCTGCAGTGTGATCCTGACCTCACTCACGATGATCATGAAGCTTCTGATGTCGCACCTACTGAAGAAAGTGAAATAGAACCGGTGGTCAGGCATTCTACAAGAGAAAGACATCCACCAGATTATTTCAGAATGCATAGCACTTGTTTGACATTTCAGCAGGACCCATCATCATTTGAAGAAGCAACAACTTGTTCCAATAAGTCTGAATGGATAAAAGCAATGGAATGTGAGATCCAATCACTGAATTGTCATAATGTCTGGGATGTAGTTCCTTTACCTGAAGGAAAGAAAGCTGTTGGAAGCAAGTGGGTTTACAAAATCAAGAAAGGATCAACTGGTACCACTGAAAGATACAAAGCCAGATTGGTTGCTCAAGGTTGCAGTCAGCAGCAAGGGGCAGATTATGATGAGACGTTTAGCCTGGTTGTTAGACTTGAATCATTTCGCATGTTGTTGGCATTGTCAATACAACGTGGACTAAAGTTGCATCATGTAGATGTAACAACCGCTTTTCTGAATGACGAACTCAGTAAAGAGGTTTACATGAAGCAGCCAGAGGGGTTTACTATTGAAGGGAAAGATAACCTTGTGTGTAAGCTCAATAAAAATGGCCTACGACAGTCATCTAGATGTTGGAATTTGACTCTGGACTCTCGTCTCAGGGAAATGGGATTCTCTCCTTGTGCAAGTGATCCTTGCATATACATGGCGACAGGAGGAAATGGTTTTTGCATTGGAGTTTATGTCGATGACATGGTTTTGGCAGGTCAATCTGATGAAAGAATCCAAGAAGTGAAGAATGCTCTGTCTCAGCATTTCGACATTAAAGACTTAGGGAAACTTTGCTACTTTCTGGGAATTACTGTTGAGCAGGATGAGGCAAGAGGAGTGATCAAGATGGGACAACCAACTTACACGAGAAATGTTTTGGAGAAATTTGGCATGCAAAACTGTAATCCTGTTTGTACTCCAGTGGATGTTAACACAAAGCTCACGAAGGCCTCTAAGAGTGCATAGACCAGCAGAAATTTCAATCAGCTATTGGGAGTTTGATGTATCTGTCTGTCAATACCAGACCAGATATTGCCTATGCAGTAGGAAACCTGGCAAAGTTCAACTCGTGTCCTTCTAGAGTGCATTGGACAGCACTTAAACGTGTACTGCGGTATCTGAAGGGAACTATGAATTATGGTATTCAATACAAGAAAAACTCAGGAAGCTGTGTTATTGGTTTTTCGGATGCTGACTGGGCTGGTGACGTGAATGACCGGAAATCTACATTTGGTTACCTGTTCCAGATGAGTGGTGGAGCTCTCACATGGAAGAGCAAGAAGCAGGATTGCGTGGCACTATCTACAGCGGAAGCCGAGTACGTAGCATTGTCCAGTGCAGCCCAAGAGTCTGTATGGCTCAACAAGTTGTCAGCTGAACTAGGTTGTTCACTCAAAGAACCAACTTTAATATACGAGGACAATCAGTCTACTATATCAATGTGCAAGAATCCACAATTTCACAGTTGTGCGAAACATATTGACATTAGACATCATTTTGTTCGCGAACTAGTCACGCAGAGAAATATCGAACTACAGTATTGTCCGTCGCCGCAGGAAATGGTAGCTGATATGCTCACCAAAGGTTTGGCTCGAGATCAGTTTACTACCTACGTGACAAAGCTGGAATGGTTCCAATGGGAACAGCCTCATGCTAACTACAAGTGAGGAGGAGTGTTGTACTACGGCACTTGTAACTTATCATTCGTCGTGACGATCCTTTACCTGTGTCATTTATTCAATGAACTGTTGGTTTCTATAATCATCACGTGATTGTGTGTGTGTGTGTGCGTTTTATGATTGATAATAAGATGAACATACTTTGCTGTCAATAAATATTAGTTGCATATAGGTCACAAAATGGAGGCCGTATCCTCACCGAATTTAATAGCTACTCACTCACCATCATTATCCAATATACACACAGTTATGTTAGGGTCTGTTAAGAATACAGTATTGTCATTCCCTGTTGCCCGAAACTGGAAGCATTCTTTGTCTTCTACTATCATGTCATCATTGGGCATAAAATTGGCACATAGACGCTGACCAATTATAGAAGAATTGAACGCCAGTGTTTCATTGGTGAATGTGAAGTCACCTACAAATATGAATATCTACTATCATTATATGCTTAATTTCACAATGGAAACAGACCTGTATTAGAAAAACTACTGTCTGAAACAATGAAGGTAATATTTACAATGACTTGTTCATTTTCAATGTTGGTAGAGTTAATCCTGATGCAAAAATCCCTCATTGTTGAATTTTCTTCTATATCACTTACTGCTTCCACCTCAAATTCTGAGCAAAACACGCAAATATGGATTAATGGAACCAAATCACAAGAGGGAGTGGTCTCAACTACATTATAAATTAAGCTGAAATGCAAGGGGGGGGGGGGGGGGGTTACATTGTTTTACGCTCATGGATAAAGTGTCTTTACATTTCGTAGAATGTAATTGTCGGTGAATTGATGAGGGGAAGGTTATGTATTGGGGGAAAGACAGAAAAGAGGGGGGAGGAGAGGGGGGGGGGGGAGCGGGGGGGGTCCTTGCTCTCCCGCCTCTTTATGGAACTGGCTATGCTTATGAATGGCTCGCGAGCGGGGGTCTGGCTCCGCCAGAACTGAAAGGTTGCGGTAGATTTGAGGCTCATGTATGAAAGAGAAAGCAAAATTTTAATCAGCGTGTTGAATCGGCAAGTTAAGGCGAGCGTCTTTAAATTGAGAACGAAAGTCTCGGCCAGGGGTGAGGGCAGTTGGGTTTTCAAATCACCATGTCCCACACGCATTTGTTCTATGAAAACTTTTTTAGATTTTACAAAAAAGTATCTACGAATTAATAACGAACTATTTATTAGTCATAGCTAGTGATAATTGGATAGACAATTAAGCTATGATGTAAAAGTTAATGATAATTTGATTTAGTCGTCAAATTTGTTTCTTAAAAATTTTTCGTGTCATTTCTTCCTATAATTCCTTATGTCATATCTGTCAGTTCAGTGTTTTTTGTTTTGTTTTTAGTGTAATATTCTCAAGTGGCATCATAAAAGGTGCGCTACTACTTTCATTCCTCACAACGCATCCAATTCTGTGGGGGGGTCTTTCTTTACGCCAAGAATCAAAGATCAACTGATTTTCCATAATGACATCATTAAATACCAAAGTCCTGTAGTCTTCAATGGATTATGAATAAACAGCTTTTTTGCTGGTTTTGTGTCATGACCCCTCAATTCTGAACTTGCTATCACAAAGGTTAATATTAGTCTGGTGCTGTGTTCCCCCTATCTCCCCCCCGGCCCCCCGGGGGGGGGCGGCCCCCCCCCCCCGCCCCCCCCTATCCTCCCCCCCCCCCCCCCCCCCCCCCCCACCCCCCCCACTTCCATCACCCCTGAGTATAAAGGAGAAGACAAGAAGGGAACAATTAATTGTAACTCAAAAGTGGGTGGAATTGAATCGTCAAGTAAAAGGGGTATAAGTTTCAAAATGGAAGGCAAATGTACGAAAAAGAAGGTGAATCTTTTGCAAAGCCTAGGTGCATAATCATGATAGAAAGACAGAGAGATTCAGAAGCAGGAGAGGAGAAGGGACTCCATAACTCAAGAAGAAAGGAAAGGTGGGGGATAAGAAAAGCTGAGATAGTTCAGGAAAAAAAGAGAGCAAAAGAGGGAAACTGATGTAACCTTATCAATGGTAGAAAATGATAGCAATAAATAAAATAATTTTAAGCTACTGCATTCTTACTTTGCAGTACATTAAGCACCACTGTGTGGCAGGGTACTTGCTAGTGCTAATAATTGCAGCAAAATCTATGCATTTACTATAACTAATATTTTTTTGTAGGATTAAACTGACATTTCACAGCATTAAATTTTTAAATCATCAGCATATATTTATGCAGTGTGGCAGCTAGGTCGCACACCTCAACTACAAGATGTAAGTGGATATGAAATATGAAGCGGCATTCAAATGGATGTTTTTATATGGCAAGGCATGTGTAAGGATGCTAAGAGACAAGCATAGTTGGATTCAACCACTTGCAGTTGTTGCTGAAAAACAACAACAACTAAACTCGAACCAACCCAACATGGTTTGTGCATCAAATGAATACCTGCTAGCAGTGATCATTTTCCTTGCAGTATTATCATATGACATATATAATTGTTTCTGATAATGGAATGCAAAAAATTCAGACATAAAGGTTAGCAAGAAGCACAGGAATGAATACTCTTTGCATTATATAAAAATTCAATATTTGTTATTCAATTTTAATAGATGCCTGTGACGTTGAAATTTACCTCTTTATCTAGCCAGCAACAACTGATCCCTTACAAAGTTGAAATAAAATATTCATGTCTGTGTAAAATTGTTTTAAGTTGCAATAGAAATTCAATATTTGTTATTCAATTTTAATAGATGCCTGTGACGTTGAAATTTACCTCTTTATCTAGCCAGCAACAACTGACCCCTTACAAAATTGAAATAAAATATTCATGTCTATGTAAAATTGTTTTAAGTTGCAATAAAACCTTATAAATTTAAAATGAAATATTCATGTTGCTAAGGTTGTGAAAATAGAACATATAGCTAGCATGTGTTTTGTTGTTGTTGTTGTTTTTTTTGTTTGTTTTTTGTTTATTCTTTTGGATTTCAATGTCAAGAAATCCTGAAAGCATATAACTTTGAAATCTATACATTTATAGCTATGGATAGCCAAAAAAAATTAATACATCACAGGAATCAGTGAAGTTCTTCTAAAGTAACTTCAGATGTGCTCAAACTAACAATTGTGTTGCTATTGTATCTATTGTCCTTATCAAACAAAACAAGATGCTACTAGCTAGACTAAGGTGGCTTTGCCAGATTAGATACACAAGCATCCACATGAAAATCAGTTGGGTTACTTACACATGCTATTAATTTTAATAGTAATATTGTGTGGGTACTATGAATAGATATAAACTGATATGTACAAATTCCTATTGCTTTTAAAAATTTGGTTAACATTCCTTTTTTCAGTCACTTTTGATGGAACTGTAGTGCTAAAGTATCACAATAATAGTTTTCACTTATTAAACAGTTAATTAGTCATTACATTCTCGTAAAAAATTTAAAGAAAGCCTAATAATTTCACATTGGTTCCAACATTCTGAACAATCAAAATTTTCGACACATTAAGTTTTATGACTGCCAAGCCAAATAGCTATAGCTAGCTAGCTAGCTAAGTATTGACTATATTGAAATTCTAGGCCTTCTTAACCGATACTATATATTCAAATCAAGAAAATTATTCAAATAATATTCAAATTAAGAAATTTTAATAATAAAAGCGAAATTTCACTGATGAAATATTTGCATTACAACTTACCTACTCCTGGTGAATATAGTGTATTGCATTCCTGCAAAAGTAAGAATACAACTGTCAGTATCAATACTCTTGCGCTCCCCATCCCGGCGCGCTTCTCTTTAAGTCGACTCTTCTAGACAAATTCTGCTGGAGCACAGCGCTATTTAGTTTTATTGCAAGCCGCGAAATCGTCCGTACACCTCGCACGTGTCGCATTATTAATTCCGGCGTAGTGACGGTCGGTCTGCCATTGTAGCGATTTTCTAACCACATAAGTCTGTCATGATCAACTAGGTTACATGAATAATACAGCACATTACTGCATATGCTGCAAGTAGTGTAAAATTATTATTTCAAACATTATGGAGTTACATTATTATATTATAGCTACTGTATACATTATTATTAATAGCTATGTAGCTATATGCTATATATCCTCACAATAATATTTTTAGGTTGTGACCATGAGATCTCATGATATACTCTGTCAGAGGTGATATAGCCAGATATTTCACTCTGCCATATTTCACTTTCCTCTGGATTGTGAAATAAACTAGCCTGCTCGTGAAATATTCACACTTTGCTCATGTAGTAAGTATTGGGAGTAGGCCTTTGTAAAGAATTTAGCTACTTTTAGAGGTTGTGGTAGATTATTTTGTTCAATTATATTGGTTGTGTGACAGTCATGTTTTGTTTCGTCTTTTCAAAGTTCCTTTGAGGAATGGTTCCATTGTATATGTACAGATGACTGAATGTAGCTAAAATTCCTAAAGTTAATCTATTTCTAGTCCCAGCGACCCTTAGCTAACTAAAAATTGTGATACCCTGTGCCACACCTAGCTTGCTGTTAGACAACATTGCGGCACTTTATTGCTATCTGTGTCATTATGTGCAGTCTCTATGCAATGTCTCAGTGTATACCTCAACACGCTTGTTGCTTTAGCGGCATTGCTTGACATGCTAAATTTGTTAGCAGCTATTTAAATGTAAATTGTACTGCTTCAACTAAATTGTACTGCTTCAACTAAACTGTACTGCTTCAACATGGGGAATATGACCAGATGCATAGTGCTGAAATCTTGAGTTGCGTTTTATAGTAGTAGATATCAACTGGTATAATAATATTATATTATATAGCTTAGCATGGCTTAACATGCTGATCACATAACTGGATAATTACTCTGAAATGCTTCTACTTCCGAAATTATTACCACTTTTTTTAAAAAATGTCTCAGTATTTTGTTTTATATGGCATTGTTTAGAAATGATGATGCTCAGTGGTGTGTGGCACTCAGTGATAGTGTGGTGTGGTATTCAGTGGTAGGTATGGCACTCAGTGATAGGTGTGGCACTCAGTGATAGGTGTGGCACTCAGTGATAGGTGTGGCACTCAGTGATAGTGAGGTGTTGTATTCAGTGGATAAATGGCACTCTGTGACTAATGCAGACTGTTTATGTAGATGATTTAGAAGTGGCATCCACCATCAAATAAAATTGACCACAAGCTAATGAGGTCACAAAATCTATGTGGGCTAGTGAATTAGATTTATCACAGTCAGTGTGAGTAAGAAATAAGTGCTGGTACCTCCTATCCCCACTTCGTGTGCATTCTTGAGAAGCACAATGGCTTATTAATTGTAGGCTTAGCAACATGTTATTTATACAGCCAGAACTGATACAATTAGATTAGTCATGGTAGCTGAAAATTTTCTTTCATATGATTTTGTTTGTGTCTTTATGTTACAACTTAGAATTTCATTTAATAAGAAAATAAAAACATCAACAAGATATCAGGTTCAATTTGGGAATATGGGACAGTAACTCCATATGAACCAATGTCCTCTAAATAATACCTGCCTATGGCTCATCGTTGGTCGTTTCTAGTTTGGAGCTCACTAACCGAAAGGCAGAGAAGATGAGTCGTTTCCTCAGGAACTTGGAGGCGAATGAAACACCTACTAATTGGAAGCTTCAACCGTTGGAGGGGAATGGATTAGAAGACAGATGTTGGGCCAGTTGTGGAAGTAAATGGTATGTATGTAATCAGATTCCATCTCTTTCTTGCTACATCCTACAGTATAGTCATGCAATAATATTGGCCTACAGTTTTCTGTGCTGTTAACAGCCAATAAATACATACAGTAGAACTTCAGTTATTTGAACACGTTCGGGACTGAGAGGTGTTCAGATGTCTGGAGTTTTCAGATAACTGAACACCATACAATTGCATTATAAAGCAGCACTAATATTGGGGTGTGGTCAAGCAATCATGTCTGTATGTGCTACTATTAAATTTAGGGGGTTCGGTTAACTGAAATGGAGATGAAATGCTCAGATAATTGAAGTTCGGATAACTGAAGTTCTACTACATTTAAATATAACTTATCCACAGACTTCTTGTTGAAGTCCTCTGGGGTCACAAAGGTCAAGTTCTCTGTGAAGATAGTATAGGATAGTGGCACGGGCTCACTGTTTAATACATCCATTATAATTATAAGGTAGCTTTACATATCCCAATTATTACTAGAAAACCTGAAGTTTTATAGACACATTAGTTTCCAGTATGCTGGCTTTCTATGGTGTGTGCAAATTGGCCTGCAGGTGTAATTATTATAGAAATAATATATACAATAATTGTATAATATACATGTATATGCAGTTTTTTTTGTTTTTTGTTGTTGTTGTTTTTTTGTTTGTTTTTCTTTACATAAAATTATCATAGGGAGTTCTTGTTCCTGAAAAGTATCTTGATGAGATGTCGAAAGGTCAGGTTAAATTCTAAATATAAATACAAAGGCAAAGCTTTAGCTATTTTAATGCTTGAATGAAGTCAATAGCTTCGGCGGTTCGGTTTTAATGATTTTTTGTGACGGCCAGTAGTTCAACTGCCATATACTGTCGTCTTTATCGTTTTTTCGCTGACCCACCATCGTCATTGACAATGTTTTACCAACCCATTATTGATGACTCTTTACCAACCTAGCTCGGCTGATAAATTATTCATGAATTATACACATACAAAGTTATCAGCATGTATTAATTATGTGAAATTTCAGCAGATGACCCCCCCCCCCCCCCAAAAAAAAAAAATGCATACACCATTGTTGTTACTGACAGACAAGCGTATTATAAAAAGAGAAAACTGCTTGGCAGGAATGACTGAAATCTCTGAGGTAATTGAAGAATTTTTTAAGACTTTCAAAATATAAATTACAGAAGTCAAATTATTCAATCTCCATTGTGGTTTCAGTACTCTATATGCAGCTCATGTAAGTCTCTATGTGGACCAACAGGAAATTCAACAACCTTATATGTTCTGGAACAATGAGTGGATCAAACCCTTTACGAATAAGCCAAAGAATGCTTTCTACAAATAGTAGAAGTTCTATTGATACATTAAGTAGCAATAGGTCATATGGGTCTTTCAAATGTATTCCTACAAGTATAATCTAGTTGTGGCTTCAGATCTATAGTGACAATAGAGTCACCGAATTTAAAATATGAACCAATTAAAATTTTAATTGATGGGAATTAATTCTTTACATATGAATATATAGGTCCATATAAATATATACGGTAAATCTTTTAATATCTGATGATTTAGTATACAGTAATACATGTGCCATTTGGAACTAATACTTTACAATCATGTCCTAAATGTAGAGGTACTTTTAAGACACCATTGTGAGTGTATGTATGTACCTTTGTTCCATTCCAGACCAGTATGCAACATCTCATAGTTCTCTGCCAGTTTTGATCCCTGGAATTCTTCCAGCTACTAATATTCCAGCAGATGATGGGAAGTTTTGTAGACTAGGAGTCCTGAGTCCTACAATTGTAAGTTAGGGGTGTGGTCTATTGGGGTATCCTACAGTTATTTGTTAATTATATAGCTATATTATTCCAACTAGATATCTTCACAATGTTATCACATGGTACTATCTCGTGGGCTGTATTGCACAAGCTCATTACCTAGTAGTTATAGCAACCACCTGGCTTACCAGGGTTTTTTTTTGTGTTATTACAGTTGGTATCCTAACAGGTTAGAGGAGCTGCCAAAATATCAGCTGGGGTGTGGGAGCCCCTCTAGAGAGTTTTAGGGCTAACTTTATGCTAGAGTTATCAGTCCTAGTACAAACTACTTGGTGAAGATATCTAGTGTGGAATAAACCACTTATTGCACTAGTCAGAATGAGATGGCTAGATATTTCACTCTCAGGCTTTATTACACTCCCTCTGGCTTGTGAAAATAAATTAACCAGCTCTTGCTAACACACAACACTTTCACACCACTGGACATTACCTACACAAGACTTAGCTACCTTTGTGGTTAGTCTAAGGCAAAATAACTTTAAATACTGTTACGTAGGGCTTATAACTATAACAAATAGCGCATTTAAGTTTTAACTGCACCCGCAGAAGAATTCTAAAAGGTAAACAATTGAATTTCTAGGATGATACGGGTAATGATCGATAAACCCGAGAATTCCATTTAGTGCAGTTTGGGACAGGGTCGACCACCAAACTAACACAAAAATGCCAGGGTCAAAGTACAAAAATGACATACGTATGCCCAAATATATATATATATATATAAACAAACATCCCATATTTTCAATTGTGTTACCCCTGTGAGTGTCTCGCTCGCTATGCTCGCTCACCAATAATAATAATAATAATAATAATAGTAGTGATAATGACAACATTTATTTTAAAGCTAATAACTGTTCAGACATGGGTTAGCACAATGCAGAATGGCTGCAATAATATTCCTTTGTTGATTTCCTTATTTTTCGTTTTCCTCATTTTTATTTTTCCTTCATTTTATACTATCTTTTATGTGATTTGGCTGATATGATTTATCAGAATGGGTGAAAGACAGTACATCAAGCATTGTCATTTACTAAACTTGTCAGAACTGATTTATATTTTTCAAATTTTTGTGACAAATATGTATGAACAACTTCAATGTTCCTACTCAGTCTTTACTCTGAGATACATGACATGTGCTATTACGCATCATCACTTAGCCTATGGTTGTAGCTAGCTACCTAGCCTTCAGTCATGGAATGACTCCTGTGCCTTGAGCTACATAATATTATGTCTCACACATCCACATGTGGTGCCACACAGCCAGCTCCTGTTGGAAGTTGTATTGGTGTCCAGGCAGGTTGTATCCAACACATGTAAACAACCAGACCACCTGCACCAACTAATGATATACAGATGGTAGCTATACTTCTGGAACTTTATCTAGAATATACCAATGTACATGCGCCATGTGGAGCTGTAGCTATGGACCATTATGAGTAGCTACATTGTGTGCATTACACTAGTAGCGATATATTTAGTGTAAGGACAAACAAATAAAATGCTTTCCATGCATCAAGCAAAAACAAAACATCGAAACTGACCACAAAAAAGAAAAACATTGCTTTGAATGATAAATGTTCGGAACCAATACAGGCATTTTGAGTACAGAGTTCCACCATAGGCATTCTCATGAGCTGCAATGAATAGGTTCCACATACTGACACTCCCTTTTCATCACTTCCTTGTGGCATTACAGATCCACTATTATTATACACAACTCAAAATATGACCTCCCAGATTAGCATAGAATCTAAAACTAAGAGGAAGTGATTAGCATTGTACACCAATTCTGCTGTAAAAGCTCATGCATGTAGTTCATCTGAACATTTTGTGTGTGGCAATCAATAGCTATTTTTAAAACCAAAGCGTGTAATGTGTTCAAGACTAAGTTAAGATTTTCCAGTCCAATCAGCTACTAACACACTTAGCCTCACCATTATGATATCATCACTATTCATGAGCTTCACATTTTTTTATGCACAGGGACTGGGACCCCAGTGAATTCTAGTTTACATGCAGGACTTACCTCATCAGTGTAATACATCCTGTTTTATCAACTGAAAGTTTTATTCATTTTATTCACATTGTGTTGTTGTTATTATTATCATTGTATACTATTATGATGATGATGATAATTTTTTTAATTTGACTGATACATTCATAACTATGCACTAGCTAGCTAGCTAATAAAATACCACCTTGCCTTCTGAGGTCTGATAGTAAACGACTGTACGAGATAACACAAGCACCTCGGCAGTTTGGTTGTTCCAACCCTTGTTCAGAGTCCTATGCCACTTTCAAGGTACAGCTGGAGTCAAGCTACTACTGGGAGTTAACTGACTGCACATTGCAGAGAAGTGATTGTGAGAAGTATGTTCACAGTTCCTAAAGTTTCCTAGCATGTGGCAATATAAACTATAGGAATAATAGGCCTAAGCTCCCTCTCATTCTGGAGAGCTCCATGGAGTCGTCTGGATCATGAATGAAACCATACATACATAATAGGTAATATACACAATGGTATACTCAGGAACTCCATCTAATGTACAACAGTGTATATCCAAGTGACTTTTTACACTCCAAATGTATAATTCTTGTGTATAACCTGGGGTTTCATGAATGTTCAGGTTCACCCTCACAAGAGTTGAGCTCTCCCTCAGCTGTGTTGTGCGTGTTGAGCGTATGTTTGACAGTCCCCACTTATCTTGAACATTGTTGTGCATTCCACTATCACCCTCATTCCTGTAGCTATATAACTGTGGTGTGCATTCAAAGTATTATTATTGAAAAGAAAAGTGTAGAGAGTTCTGTTGGGTCTGTGGTAGCTAACAACCTGGACTTGACAAGTCGCTGCATGACTTAGTACGTTCAACTGAACCAACCCCCGAAACAATGAATGTAATTTGAAGTTGTTTACTTGGCATAAAAAATACAATAAATAAGTTCTGATGATCTATTACACTTTGGGTTAAGACAATGCTTGATGTGTTCTCCGTCACCATCGGACCTCTGGCTCCCGTCACATCTACACTCTTTTATCCAAGTCCTGTTTACTTCTGTATACTTACACATTATGTGCTGGTCTCTCAAGTTTCTGGGGATAAATTTTTTTACAACAATAAATATGACAGTAAAAATCTAGCTGCATACGCAAACATAAAACTACCATTCAAACACAATTATTAAAAACAAAAACAAAACAAAAACTGGTAATCATTAACGCAATAAATATTGTAAATAGATTACACTGGAATATGCTAGTTTTTTTTTTGTTTTTTTTTTTGCTTTCTTTTCTTTTGTAGTGAGTGAGACCCACGGGCTAGAGACTATCTTTTCCAGCATCTCTCAGTGGCTGTGCAGCGAGGGAACTGTGCCTCTGTCCTGGGAACAATCACCTCCTAATCCTTAGTATTTATTTATTTATCTATTATTTATTTATTTGTTTTGTTTGACAATTTTATTATTATTATTGATGTCATTATGTATTTATTTATTTATCTACTTACTTACTCATTCATTTGGTTGTCAGCTTTTTGTTTACCCATTGATTTTTATAAGTTAATTTTTTCTTATAAGTTAATTTTAGCAGTTCTCTCATTCAATTCATTTGTCAGTGTTAATGCTGGAAGCAAAAACAAACAATGAGATAAGCTGGTACTATTTAGAATTATGCATAATGAGCCATTAGGTGGCGTATATTTAGAAAGATACTATTTAACAGTTGTTATGGCTTCTAATGCAGTCGCTCTAAGTATTTTACTAAAGAAATCTCTTGGCATAAAGTTAGCAGTTAGTAAAGTACTGGAACCAGGTGCACCAAAAATAATATAAGAAACATGCAAAAAAAAACAAAAAACAAAAAAAACCCCACAAAAACTAAATTAAAAATGATAAAAACTGTATTCCACACTCCTGAAAAATCCGAAGTCATTCATTTAAACGTAGAGTTTGTGTAAAAACAAACAAACATAAAAAAAAGAAAAAAAAAGAATAGGGAACAATGTCACGAAGTAATAAAAAGTTATGAGCACCATAACAAAAAACCATAACAAAAAAGGGATATAAAGAGAGGAAAAAGGAGTTTTGTTTATCATTGATGCAGCTGAATTCAACTGCATGATATCACAGCGCACTGTCGGAGTACTGCTAGATACTACTGAGGGGTCATCTTCAATCAACACATACTGTGGTACACACACTGCAGTAATAGGAGCTAGACTGATTCTACTATAAACAAAGAATAGTGAGCTATTCTCTTTGCACAGCTACTTTTTTGAATTTGAAAACAAGGAGCTAGAGGTCAAAGGGCATGCCGGGGACTCTCCCTTAATACTTGGACCTTCAGAAGGAGTTCAGAATGTGGTAAACAAGGCCACAGAGTTCATGTACGGAGAATTACATTGAATTATAAATGACTGTACAGTTACCACAATTTCAGGAAAAAAAGTTAAAAAAAAATTGGTTGAGTAAATAAACTGATTTTTTAAACAACCATGAACCTGTATGATAAGTGACAGACATTCACCAGCAGTAAACAGTAATTTGAATTGATAACCATCATTGCATGCCAAAACAGAACAAAAATCTAACAAACACAATAAACAGAGAAGAAAAAAAAAGAAGTCAAATATGTAAAAGACATAAACATGCAGGAAATACACTTACGGGGTATCAAACATCTTTTTACAAAGTTCACGCAAAGTCTCCTTCCCAAAGAATAGCCAATTTAAATAAAGCACCAAAGGTGCGAACTCTCAGCGCTACTTAAAATAGCTAGGTGTTACAAAAAATAATCTCAGACCAAAAGAATAATTTATTGTCTATTCTAATCAAGCATCAATATAGCTCGAGCAATGAAAACGGTACATGTAAATGCCATCTTCATAAGAGACAACTCTGCGAGCTTCCAAGCAGAATAAAATAAGCTACTGCTGGCCATAACAAATTAAATGCTCACGTGACACAACGATAGGGAGCATTACCCACAAAAGCTAGTACCTAGCTACATGGAGCTGAAAGCTTCACATTTTCTCAAAAATCAGTTTAAAATTAAAAAAACTATCACAATGAGAGGTTTTAAATAGTCGTTCTGAGTAACTTCACACCTAAATCAATGATTAATTGTCAGTAATTTCCAAAATCAGAGTGTGACAGACAGACAGAACGACTACTATAACCCTCACGGTCATGCACGCTGAGGGCTGATAGCATAATGACAATTGTAGTAACATTAAAGCATAATCTTGTAATTATTCTTCAAGCCTGACCAAATAATAAAATCTTACATGAAACACTATAGTATGTCCAAGTTGAGTTGGCCAGAAAAAAACTTGAATAACATTTGAATGGAAGCAGCTATGCATCTGGGGTTTGCACCATTAGAAAGCTCACGCCGAAGCGGTTAAAAATATTTCCTCAGTATACTCCAAAACCGGAGAGAAAGTGCTATTCCAAAACTCAATACAAAAGTCTATGGGAATAGAAAAAACCACGGGTTTCCCGCTCAAAACGCGCCCGCTTTTAGTCACGCGGTTGGGCTCAATTAATCACGCGGACTGTCTTCATTAAGAATTTGTAAACAATGAGCGGCTTCTTCTCGGACTGCTGCATTTCTAGCTTTATATTTTAGGTTGCTAGTGTGGAACCTAGTATTTTGTGTCCATGGAAGAAACCTTGACTGAAGCTCATCCAGTAGCACACTATTCATAGAAGGTCCCAACTCTTACTCTGGGTTTTCTAAACTGTACTCTTTTTCTTTATTACTTCTAGTTACTAACAAACTGTCTCACCAAAGCCGTCCCTCTAAATGTTTCATGATGCTGTTTTAGTTTGTCTTGTGCTAAAAACATGGTAAATTCCAGGTGATTTGGTATCCAATCAATAAAACTTCTAGTGTGTGTGTGTGTGTATGTGTGTGTTTATTCCACCCTACATATCTTCACAATGATATTTTTAGGTTTATTTCACCTGTATTGCCGAGCACATTACCCTTGAAGTGATAGCAACCGGTAAAGTTCAACACTTTTCGGGTTTTACAGCTACCTACCCCAGAGACGTTCGCAGTTAGGTTTTACAAACTTAGCAGAGCTAATTTTTTTAGTGGTGGTGGTAAAATATCTTTGTTCATGCACCGTTTGCCATAGCTATGTGTCTTACGTAACATATTTGTTCTTGAAAATTCACTGCCAAGTAGTCCAGTCACTCAGAGAATACAATGTAATGCTATAACTACTAGAGCTCTGGTACAATAGAGCATTTTGAATGGAGCTGGAAAGGTGGTTAACTTAAATAAAATCCTTTGGTTTAGCAATTCTTACCCATATCATCCTAGGAATTTTGATTGCTTACCCCTTGAAAATCTTTTGTCAAGTCGCGAAGAGAATACAATGTAAGTCTTGTGCTGGTATACCCAGTGAACAAATATGTAAGTGTGTATAAAAGTGTGGCAGTTGCTAAAGAATAGCACAAATTAATAATCTAAACAAAAACAACAACAACAGTTAACTAACAAATGAATATGAGAATCTAGCATTCATTTCAGCCGGACCAGCTTGCTTGCCATTTGTGCTGAGCACATCATTAGTATATTCAATAACTTAACCCAACATTCTGACTACAAAGACTACTAAAGTCAAAGTCTCCGTCTTGATTTTATTGTATACATACACACATACATAAACAGCAAGATAATTAGTGGCGCATGCTTATTGTGTAAATCCTGCATGACAACTTGGACAGACAGCCAGCAAACTGAAGCTCTAAACTGATGTCTTCACTAAACCTGAGGCTTTCTGGTTTTATTGGGACATGTAAAAAATAGATATATTAAACGATGAGCATGTGCCACCAGGTATCTTTTTATTTATTGATAGAGAGCTCGACAGTGAGAATTTCAAAAGTAGGTATGATTACAGTACCCATTCCAATTACAGCATCGCTCTCATGATAGAACCATATTTCAGTGATGGAATTTTCTTCCTTGTTCTATTTATAAAATGTTCCATATAATATTTATATATCTTTTTGTGGTGCTCAGTTAAATAGAATGAGCATGTTGACCCTTGACCTTATCAGACTGTTCGGCCATGGTGAACAGCAGTATGACTTACCACTTCCAGACATAAACAGTTAACCGTAAAAATTTTCTACACGTTAGCTAAACAACAGCAAATGGGATATTCAGCAATCTTGCAGGTATGGAGTTGTACCCACTTTTGTCCCAACTTTGGGTTTCAGGGACGTCAGAATGGGTGCGGCCACGCAGTCATGGCCACACCACTATTTTGATAAAAAGGGGCAAGGCTCATAATGACTCTAGTGGTCGTTGTGGCAATGTCTTCTGCGGGGAGTAAACAGCCAATACCGACCATTTTGGAAGATATTCCCGAAACTCCGCTCCTGCCTTGTCCTCCTTTATTTTTTCGAGCTATCTTTTGGAAAAACAAACGTAGTTCAGAGGTTGTTGGTTTGATTTTGAGAAGTGGCCATTTAGCACTATAAGAAGTCTGCAGACGTAGTTTTTTTTTGTTGCTAAATACGCTTAATTTTTTTTATAGAAAACAAAAGCAAAGACTGCTAAAGTCAGACCAGGCATTTGTAAGTTCTAATTTTAAATGGTTGTTTGCTTTTATGTCCAAGTGGCTATGTTAGCTATACAATATAGACTATATAATTACATAAAAAAGTTATTAATTTGACTTGGTTCATTAAACTTCAAAACTGTCTCAGTCACTGACAAGAGGGTGTGGTTAAGTGGCTGCATCAATCTGATTTGGCTTCCTACACCTCTGGGTTTAATTGTACACCAGTCTGATTTTGTTAGTTCCACCCAATTATTTTAAAGAACTGTTGAAGGTCAGAAAATATTTCCATTTCCTGATTTGAATTTATTTTTGGTGCTGTACATGGAATAATATTGTATTGACTATAGCTAACATACATACCATTTCCTATCCACAACTGGCCCAACATTGGTCAATGACTGAAGCTTCCAGGTGGTGGACTCCTCCAATAGACTTGTTTCAATCATCTCTAGTGCCTATCGGAAGACTCCTGTACCCTTCTGGCTGGACCCTAGAAGCGCAAACCAATGACAGCAACGACTATTAGGCAGGTATTATTTAGAAAAAGAAAATGAGCCGCTATGGTGGGGCATTATGGTTGGGTGCCAATTTGGCCCCTTCAAACTAAGCGGCGAGTGCCACTAATTTCCCTTACTGAATAAGGGGAAAAGTACCTGAACCGGGGTGTTCAAACGTACCAACTACCTCGGGGCGTCGAGTTCGCAAACTATAAATCACGGTTAGCGGACTACGCACCGTCAGAAACTTTCAATTCCGCAATGATTCATGATGTGGGCGTGGCTCAATTGCACACAATAAACAATTTAACCCGAGCAACGCCCTCTCTCTCCCTCCCCCCTGACGGACGTCGTGGAGGCCATGGTTGTGCATCGCCCTGTCAAACTCGTATGCAGTTTTATCCTGCTCTTAAATCTGCATAATTGCCTAATTCTTCTTCCACCTCCTGGTTAGTATATTTGGCCAAGCAAAACTAAAACCACAAACTTAGAGTAGTGAAGAGTAGTCAAACTGCCTGCAGTTAAACCTTACTAAGTCAGGAAGTATAAATAAGAAGTTTTTATTTTCTAAAACATTTATTAATTTTTATTCATTTAGCTATTTGTTTTGCATTTTTTAATTAATAATTTACTTGACTTGTTTTTTAGTGTGTGAAAATGGAAAGATAAGACTAGTTCAAGGAAATACTACAAAAGAAGGTCGTGTTGAGTTGTGTTCATTTGGAATGTGGGGCACAGTATGTGATGAAGGATGGGATACACTGGATGCTCAAGTGGTCTGCAGACAACTGGGATATCCCACTCAAGGTTGGAGAGCCATACCTTTACCAATAAGGTTTCCATCCTCATGGTTTAGGTTGATCAAAGGTTTAATGTGTGTCAGCAATTTTGTCAGTACACATGACAACAGAGCAGTAATAGTCTTAGTAAACTTAAATGAGAATGGTCAGATTGTGTGTTAATGCACCTTCTCATATTATGAAGGGTTGGAACTTGATAATTGTGATGACAAAGCCTCTTTAACCCACTAATTATGGTTCCTCTCCAGAGTGGGAGGTATTTCCAGTTGACACCAAAAAGGTGTTCTGACGGCACATAATTGGTTGTCTGTTGAGTATGAGACTACAGCAAGAGGTACATGTACTACTCAATTGTATAAAGGTTGAATGTGCAGGTCTTGGAAGTCGTGGGTTGTCGTAGCTCCGTGGCTAGAGCACTGGTGGCTAAAGCCAGGGGTCCTGGGCTATACCCACAACTGAAATTTTTTCACATTTTACCTTTGCTTTACTTTAGACCCTTTAATTGAAAAAGGTTATATTAAGCATTAGCTATGATATTAAATTGATTTAATCTATTAATGTTGTTTCTCTTTTTGTTTAATTACCTGAGTGCAAATTCAATAATATATTTCGTTTTTTTTAGGTGCCATGGCCCATTCTGGTGCTTCTTTTGGTGAAGGAGTTGGTAGAATATTTAGAAGTAATATTGAATGTACCGGAAACGAAGATAAGTTAGTCTCGTGTACAGCCAACGATTTCCCTCCTGTGGACTGCAACCATTTGCGAGATGCTGGAGTGACATGTCCAGAACGTAAGCAGGGGAGAATCCAGGGGGAAGGCTGAGGAGGCTGGGTATGTGTAGAATGTACCATTACGTGCAATGAAGTCCACAGGAGAACAACTGCATGCTAGCATATCCTCTCCAATTATTAATGTTTTCAAAAAAAATTTTTTTGTAAATTTTGACCTGGGCCTCTCCTTGTCTTTAGCACTGAATCCACCCCTGATAAGCACGATAGTAAACAGAAAATATGTACCTGCAAGTAAGATGACTAATGTTGCCATTTACTTCTTTTCATTTGTGGTATGTGTCTGGTGATATTTGTCTGTTCATTCTTCAATTACATCAATTGCTGAGTGACAACCATGCAAGGATTATAATTAGATATACTAGACCACAAAATAATGTATAAACCATAGCTATAAGAATTTTGTATCCCAGTTTGTACATAACTGGAGTAAGAAAAAAAACCCCGTAGCATGCATAAATACATTTGAATTTTCCAATTATGTTATATTGAATCATGTTTGTATCCATTAGGTCCTTGCAATACCTACGATCTCAGGCTTGTGGATATGTCGTTGTCATTTAGCGGGCTTCATACCGGCAGATTAGAGATTTGTGCCAGGGGCACTTGGAAGAGAATATGTGGTCTAAACTTTGGCCATAATGAGACATCAGTGGCATGCAGAGAACTTGGGTATTCTCCTACTCGTAAGTATGAGATAAATGTACTGCGAGAAGTTTAGCTAAATTATTTAATTTCCCATTTAAACTTTGTGTTTTCACCTCTAAATTAGTTGGCTAGGTATAATTAGGACTGACTAGAAGACAAAAAGAACTCAGAATATCAACAGAGTGTGTCGTCATTGATTTTTTTATCAATGTCTCTTAACCCATTCACCGGCACAAGCGCCTATAGGCGCTCAAGGATGACGTAATGCGGGAAAAAATATTTTTCTCCTAAACGATAAATGCTAAAGCTTAGCTGCAGCGTCCAGAGCACAGCTAATGTATTGTTCTATTGCGTGTATTTTTAGAATAGAAATAGTACTACATAACTAAGGTAGTCGGGCTAAAAATAAACTTAACGTTAGTTCGAAAAATGGCGATAAATTTGTCTGCAAACTGAGGCGGTGAATCTTATCTGCGATGACGCTTTCGACTGCGAACTTGAGAAGGAAGGGGAACAGGAGCTATATAGCTACCGCAGAGGTACTACTGTCAAGGATAGAGAGTTGGACTTGCCCGCTAAAGCTGTCATTTCATTGCCGGTTGAGAGAACTACTAATTTTTAACTTTTGAGCTACTAGAGCACTGTAGGTAGCGAACATACCAGCAGCTATGTCGAAGAGGATATGGAACTTGATATTCCAGGTAAGAAAAACAACTATTTGCGCAGTATATTGGAGAAAAAAGTAAGAAATAGTTTTCCCGGGAACATAGCGGTAAGTTTTATTATGCCTAATAGCTTTCCCAGGAATATGGCGCTAATTTGGTCACAGCTGTAAACTTTTTTTTACAAACTCCCAGCAATGAGTAATGATTTGACTGAGCTACCTTTGCTCTCTGAATTACTTTGGACTTCCTATTCATTCAAAGGATGATGTCTCTACTTCTGCAAGGTCAGATATTGAGATGATGATAATACTGATTATGTTGAAAGCATGAAGAAAGATTGACAAAGTAATGAATGGATGAAAAATGAAGAGTATGAGTAAGAATATGGCTAGAGGGAGGAGTGAGTGTGTGCAGAGGACTAGAATTGTTAGCGAAATATTCTTTATTCTTGATGTTCTTCTGTCCAGCTATCAGTCAAGCCTCCCCTGGTGTCATCAGTGAGCAACAGCATTGCTGGCTGAGATAACTATCTAATCATGCACAAACAATTGCTAATATTGCACTGGAACGCATACAGATCACTTTGTTATGAATTTTGGTTTGTTGCTAAGCAACCAAATTTGACCAAAAATGTTGAACAATACATGTACTTTCTGTAACAGGTGTCATTAATCTATTCATTGTTTTAGTGTTCATGTTGTGGTTTTGTTGTGAGCTTGCTCAGTCTCTGTGTGTGCTCTCTGTGTGAGTAAAAGATGAAGTGTCTAAATAATCCTTTAAAATCCAGCTAAAATAATAGTTGGTCGGTGTAGTGTTCAGTAGCCTAGGTGGTTACATTTCACGTGGTATATGGTTCCTAGGTACTTTTTTGAACTCCTGATTTTATATTTATTTTTAAACATTATTCATATAGAAAAAAAAAATTACTGAATTTTATCTGCCAGTGAGAGGGTTAAACTTTACTATTTCACACATACTGATCAGAAGAACGTATTTATTTTCATAAAAATTAAAATAATACTAATAATAAAGAGACACTTATAAATGACAAATGTACATCTCCTTGTATTACTCCTGCACATTATAACTCTCACTCTTCACTTACAATGCAGAGAGTTCCAGTTTCCAAATTCAAGAGACATCTGCTGATAGAGTGTCCTATACCTGCCAGGGATCTGAATCCAAACTGGGCCTGTGCGCTCCTGTCCAGCAGCAAGATCTATGTATTCAATATGGAGATGTAGGAATTCGTTGCTCTGGTAGGATATGTGCACGAGTTACATCACTCATTTCGTCTGTTCATAAGACTCTGAAATCAGCTGGCATTTGCCTTTTGTTTAAACAAGGTTTATCACAGCTAAAACAAACAAACAGCAACAACAAAAACAACTCAATTAGCATTGCATGAACCTGAAATTGCATCTAAAGAAAAAAATAACTGTTTGACTTGTTTCTTATACTATTGATTCATTTACACTTTATGACTTCAGAGCAATGCTTTGATGGTGAAGTGAGGTTGGCTGGTGGCTACAGTTCAAACGATGGAAGAGTGGAGATATGCTCTGGTGGACTTTGGGGTACTGTGTGTGATGACTTGTGGGACAACATAGATGCTAGCGTGACCTGCAGAGTCATTGTCCATTTACCAGCTGAAATGGGTAAATATATTTCAACTTGAAATTTGGGCTTTACAAATAATTACTGAATAAAATACTCTCATTTCCTAATATTCCTCTTATCAATTTAGTTATTATATTTACTCTAAGTCATTTTCATGACCTATTCTGTAGTAACATTTAACCGAAACCAATTAATTATAACATGTTTAGATTAATATTTAAAACTTTTTCTGACTTTATTCCTTTTAGATCCTGGGTTTACCATCAACAACACATATAGCTGGGGTTCAGGGCCAATACACTTCTCAAATGTTCGGTGTACAGGATCTGAAGACAGTCTTGATGGTTGTCCTTCATCACCAAACTACTACTGCTCCCACAATGAAGATACTGCAATTACTTGCCTTGGTTGGTAGCTAAGTATTTTAAGATGAAGAAATTTTTGGGCTGATAGCCAGAAATTTGGCAAACACAAGAAAGGATTACTATTATGTGCACAATAGGAAACAAATTCAGTCTAATTTCTCCTACTAATACTTTTTGCTTAAAATATACGTAGTGTTTGTGTCCTAAAGTTTATGGTTAATGACTAGATCTAGAATCAGTAGCATTCATGTAGAGTGGGTGAAATCCTTATTTAAGTTGAATTCAAATTATTCAAATAAAAGTCGGCTGTGTAACTAACTTTTATGGTGCCTTTAAAACATTCACAAATGCTATATATTTATTCTTCATTAATAGACACAACTATTAATTGCTTGGAAGGTCAGTTGCGTCTCCTTGGACCAAATCCTAGAGAAGGCCTGTTGCAAATCTGTGGGCCAGGACGCTGGGTCCAATTTGGTGGTGCTGGATGGAGTGACAGTGAAGCTCAGGTAGCCTGCAGGCAAATGGGATACTCAGCTCAAGGTAAATATGTCATAATAATGCACACTTAGTCATTCTCGTGCGGCTGTATAAATAATAAACACACCAATTTATCAGTCCTGTTTTACTAGATGAAAATCATCATCAGACTTTATTTTACTACACTTGCATAATTGAATGTTATGTTTGTGTAATTATATTCATAGCTGCTTAACCTGACTTTTCAACTTTGTGCCAAAGCCCTACAATTAATACTTTATAATCTTATTTATTAGGAGCTGAATTTTATTTTCTTGACAATGCCACGTCAAACATTGGAGTGATCCACACGGGAGGTTGCCAGGGCAATGAAAGAAACTTTACAGAATGTATGATAATACTTACGACCACGACTAATAATAATAATTCATTGGGTCTGAGATGTCAAGGTAAGAGAAGTATGATGTCTGGCATCATATATAAATATAATGGTGTACGTGGGTGTGTAGCTCTGTGTCGTGGAGGAGAAGTACGGCTAGTCGGTGGTCGCAGTGAGCTAGAAGGAAGAGTGGAGGTGTGTGCAGATGGTAGGTGGGGCACAGTGTGTGATGATGACTGGGATGTGAGAGATGCTACCGTGGTCTGCAGACAACTGGGATTCAATACTTCAGGTAAGAACTGAGCCTTATGCCATTGTTACAATCATCCAATTAGTACATTCCCTGAACACTGGAACGACTGTATAATTACTATTTGCAAGAATGAAAAAATGTTTGGCCACACCCTCACATTTATTCCGTGCGTCACTAACATTTAGGTATGCTCAAAAGCTAGTTTACTTTATTAGCAAAAGCCTAAAGTAACTACCAAATGTACGTCACTTCCTTATTCTATCATAGAAGCTGCTACCAACTATGCCACGTTACACTCATGTTAATTTGGCGAGCGAGCAAGACACTTACAGGGGTTACAACTGCTATTAAGAATATCACAAAGAAAATTTTAAATAACGTGACTTGATTTTGTTGCTTCTTTTTCAATTCAAATAGTTGAGGGGATTGGTTATTATGGCATTGAATCCCCTTTACCAATTTAACAACTCGACTTTATTTTAGTAGTTTGAATGTTAGTTGTTAAAATCAATCGTTTAACAATAGTGTAGTTTAAGGCTCGCTCGCCATTTGTGCTCAAGCACATCACTAGTATACATGTATATACCAACAGTTGGCATGAATTCATACACCCCAAGAGTGTATTATTTGCTATGCTCACTCGCAATTTAATGGATGCAGTCTATTAAATTTTTCCTCCAGAATCCTTGGCATTTGGTGGAGCATCATTTGGAGAAGGGGTGGGTTTGGTTGCAGTCAGCAGGTTGCAGTGTAATGGAGATGAAGCTCGGTTGGCACTGTGCAATGGACTACCAGAACCTGTCTGTCCTCACTCTGAAGATGCTGCAGTAATATGTAAGTCTTTGTTAAAAAACTAAACTTTTGTGACTTTACTATGAACAATATTAATTGTTTTTTTGTTGTTGTTGTTGTTGTTGTTTTTTTGTTTATAATGTGACTAAAAAGAGTCTGACCTTAACAACTTGCAGCTCTATGACTTAATTGATAAAAAAAAAATTAACACTGCAAAACTGAGGCCAGGATTTATGGGTGAATTTTAATTACTCTTTTTCCTGCTTTCAGGCTCCTGCTATGAAAACACTGTCAGGCTTGTCAGTGGAAGTATTCCTCAAATGGGGAGAGTGGAGGTCTGCATGCATGGAAGTTATGGCACCATCTGTGATGACTTCTTTGATGAAATTGACGCCACTGTCATATGCAGGCAGCTAGGATTTGGAAGTGGTGAGTACAGATCTGTGTGTAATTTTATCCCAACGATTATTTATTGTCATTGCCATCATTGCCGTCATCATCATCATTATAATCATCATCATCATAGTCATCATCCTCTAGCAAGTAACCCGCCATACTGTGGCGCTTGATTTTAAGAGTGGAGTGGCATAGGGTATTCCTACCACTTGGTTCAGTTACATCAGTCCACCATTTTTCTCACTTACTTTACCCATATGTGTCACCGCCATATTCGTTGTTACCATTGGAACTTTACCAACTAGACTCAGCTAATGACTTATTCATGAATGTACACACTGTCATCGTCATTGTCGGTCATCATCATTACTGACAAACAAGTGTTTTATATAATGATTGCTACTACTACTATTACTATTTATTATCACTATTATTATTATTACTAGTGGTGTGCTTGAGCACAAATGGCGAGTGAGCCTAAAGACTATACTATTTTTATTGACTTCTAACACTGAAGCTACTGAAAATAAGGTCCAGTTTTTAAATATAGCATACAGGGTAAAGGGATTTCAGTGCCATAGTAACAACTCTCTGCAACTGCTTGAATTGAAGGAAAAAACAACAACAACAAAACAATACACGTTATTTAAAAGTTTTCTTTGTGATATTCTTTAGCTAAGTAGTGGTTGTAACACACAATGCTTTGACACAGCTGGACATGCACCTACACAGACTTACCTTCACAGTAGTCTAGTGGACAATGTATTTTCAGGTAAATACTGTGCGCACGGCTTATAACCATGACAAAGAGCGCATTGACGTACCACCGCCACTAACTCGAATAGAAATGGAAGTCCCTTAAGTTGTCAAGTTTGAACTGCACCGGCAAAAGAATTCAAAACGGTAAACAATTCAATTTCTAGGGTGATACGGGTACTGATCGATAAACCAGAGGATTCTGTTTAGTGCAATTTGAAACGGGGTCGACAACCGAACTAACACAAAAACGCGAGGGTCACAGTACAAAAATGCCTTACGTACGTCCATACATATATACAAATAAATAAATAAACTGACATCCCCGATTTTCGATTGTGTTACCCCTGTAAGTGTCTCGCTCGCTACGCTCGCTCGCCAACTATTATTATTGTTATTATTGTTATCATCATCATCATCATTATCATCATCATCATCATCATCATCATCATCATTATTATATTTTTATTATTATTATTATTTTTTTTTTTTTTTTTAGCTCTGAATGCCTTTCCGGGAGCTTTCTTTGGCCAAGGTTCTGGATTTATACTCCTAGACAACTTATTTTGTTCTGGTAATGAGTCATCTTTAATGCAATGCACCTCCTCCAGCCACACTTCAGACTGCAGCCATGCTGAAGATGCTTCAGTCAGCTGTGCAGGTAATCAGCATTTACACAGAGGCACTGGCGGAGAGGAAGGAGGGGGGGGGGGGGCATTTCTTGAAATTGTATCACAAATGTCATAGAAATAAGCATGTTTTATCATGCCCTTCTAATGTTTAGTTTGTTGGTTGGCCAATCGATTGCATTATTTGGTGAGATGATGTGAAATCTCTCGTATTATATATCAGAATATCTTTTTATACTATAATGTAAGAGCAATCACACACACACATATACACACACACATGCTTATACACACTACATGTCATAAGTTTTTAGGACTTTATGCTCTCATTTTAAATATCTTATCATTGATATTCAACTATCAGTGTTAGGTTGCAATGAAAATACCATTAGGCTGACTAGTGCCTCGGGCAGTCTACTAGAAGGTCGAGTGGAGATATGCAAGAGGCAGCAGTGGGGTGCTGTGTGTGACTACCTATGGAATGATGTGGATGCACAGGTAGTTTGTAGGCAACTGGGATACCATATAAATGGTAAGACTTAAGTTTTAAAAATAATTATGTCAATTTCCGCACTAAAATAGACTAACAAGCGACCAATGGCCATGCTAATATTTTGAATGTGGTATGTGAAATGGTTTATTAGGAGCGGTTGCTGTGAGAAACTCTTTCTATGGCATTGGGAGTGGTCCTTTAGTCCTCGATAGTGTAACGTGTGAAGGATCTGAAATGAATCTGGCCTCATGTAGAGCTCATCGAAATCCTACCATGTGTTCCAATGAAAATGAAGCTGGTGTGAAATGTCCAGGTTAGTAGTTATTAACCCTCAGCGCACGTGCACACATGAGGGTTATAGTAGTCTCTTTGTCATTCATTACTAAAGTAGTCCAAGTTAGCAATCCTTTAATCTTTCTGAGTTCTACTAAAAGTAGTAAAATGGTGACGTCTGTGTTGAAGATGCTTGATATAATGACAGTATAAAATTTTAGGTAGTGCAAACTTGAATGTACTTCTCTGGCATTTACTTTAACTTAAAAAATACAGCTCAGTGTGGTGATGGAAAGCTCAAGGTGACAAGTGAATCTAATAGCAGTGTGGAAATATGCATCAATGGCATGTATTTACCAGTCTGTGATGACAGCTGGGATATTGAAGACGTCAACGTGGCATGCAGGCAATTTAATCCAGCATCTTCAGGTAAAGTAAAATTTGACTATTATATAGAATTGAATCACTGCATGGTATGCATTATTTAGATAAGTAAAGCTTTATTGTAGCAAAGGATTCTATGTATTTATTATTGCATGATACAGCTTTAATAAAAAGGATTTAAAATGTACCACTAAATCATATCCACTAGGTTTATCCAAAACTCGTTTCACTAACCTCAACCCTCATCTTCCTGTGATATCCAACATCCAGTGTTTGGGAAATGAGTCAACATTGATGTCTTGCTCAAGTTCTACAGATTCTTCTTGTTCTTCTCAGTACATAGCTGGAGCACAGTGTTTTGAAGGTAGTCATGTGAGGAGAGAGCATAGTGTTTGAATTTAGTCACGTGATCAATATAGCAGGTGCATGAGTGTCTGAAAGTTGTCATGTGATCAATTGACATAATTAGCAGGAGCACAGTGTTCTGAAGGTAGTATATAATTAATATAACAGGAGCACAGTGCCTGAAAGTTGTCATGTGATCAATTGACTTTATGTGATAAGTTGACTTAATACATTGCCATTATTGATATAACTAAACATTACTCTCTCTCTTTCTCTCTATATACATATTGATTTGTAAGATAAGTTTTCCTATTATGGTATAGGATGTGTTAATGGAGACCTGAGAAGAGTAGGGGTAAACACGTCCAATCCATTGCAATTCTTAGTGGACACATGTTTTTCTGGAACATGGCATAGGATATGTAGATCTTCATGGTCTTCTTCATCAGAAAGACATTTGATTTGCCTACAGTTGGGATACTCTGGCTCAGGTTAGATAAACTCTCTAACATTGAAATTGTATTATATTATTATTATTTATTTATAAAGTATACATATATGTATATACTGGTATATATATACATATATACACACATATATACATATAATATAAACATATATATAAGTAGACATGTTGCAATCATATATTTCTATGCTATAAAAATGATTAAGACCAAGAAGTAGCTAATAAATACATTGAATGTTCCAATTACTATCAAGTGTAGAGATTTAACAATGGGTCTTATTAAGTAAATGGAGTGTTAGGTGAGCAAACGTTAGGAGAAATAGTCTTCGTGCTAAGATCAGAAATTACAAGCAAAACCGTTTTATTTTTCTTGCAGTTGGATCATTTTTCACCATAACTGGAGAGAATCCCACGGGACCATATGTTAGTGACTTCAGATGTGGTGGAAGTGAAGCTTCACTGGAATCTTGCCAGCAGCCATTTAGTGTTACATCATGTGACAGACACGTAGGACTTCATTGTGTAGGTAATTTACCAGACTAAACTAACTAGTTAATTAGTTGTGTATTTATTATAAAAAATTTTAAAAAAATCATTGGAATGGACATCAAACTGAAGTGTTCCACTTTTTCATTCTTAAAAATATCATAGTTGTATTTCATTCTCTATAATATTGAAATCATCTGCATGCATTTTTCTTTTTTAATTCTCATTGACAATAGTTTGCCTGTAATGTGATTTTTATTGGGCATGAAGAGGTAGTATTTTACCCTTCTATAGAAAACATGATGTGCATGCTTATAATGTTCTTTAAGTGGAATATATAAGTATATACTGGTGGTGTGCTTCAGCACAATAGTGAGCAAGCTAGCCTAGCTTTAAAGTGATACCTAACTATGAGGTACAGCTCTTGGCATAATTTATACAGTTTTTGAAATTGAATGTTCTAGCTTGACCAACCCATTCAATAACAACAAAGAGAACATGGTGCTGTTGGGTCTGCTATGCTTTTTTTAAGTAAACAAAAGTTCAGGCTTTTAGGTGTACTCCAATACTAGCTTGCTTTTCAAGGCCTGCTACTCATTACTGAATGGTTGACAGATTCATTACTTATTTTATCAAGATGCTTTACCAACTTACATAATTAGTGGCCCTGGAGAAAATAGGGGTGACACATACCAAATAAATGAACAAAAAAATTAATAACTAAACACCGCGGAATCTCGATAGTTTGTAACCTCTGTCTGTTTGCTCACTTGCTCACCAATAAACCTTTAGTTCTGTTCTATATGTCCCTAATAATGTCTCACTTTTCTTTTGCACACGCTATTTAATTTCCTACCCAGTAATGGGTGTTGCACCTGCAATAATAGTCACATTATTGTATAGTTTTATTATTTTTCCTTGAAAATTAAGTGGAGAGCGAATTCAATATGTATCAGCAAATGTACTCCATAACTTATTTATAGTTGAAATATTTTGGTGTAATTAATTACGTGTCTATGTGTTCATAGAATCTTGCATGCACGGTCAAATTCGACTGGTAGATGGCACTGATGGTGCATCAGCTTCTGACCAGTTCTACGATGGAAGAGTAGAAGTGTGTCAGAATGAAATTTGGGGTACCATTTGTGATGACCTGTGGGATGCAGCTGATGCCCAAGTGGTCTGTAGCAGTCTGGGATACTCACGTAGAGGTATATTAATTAGAGAATTATGATATCAAAATGAGGTATGATATCAAGTAGAATTAGGACATCAATTAGAATTAAGATATCAAGTAAAAACATGATATTTCAGTAGAGATAATAATTAAGTTGTAAAATAGTAAGTAGAAGTACAGTATTAAGTATTAAGTAAATGTATGTTAAGAATTACCGTATTAAGAAGTAGAAGTAATTAGATATAAAATAGAAGTAATACATTAAAAATTGTGATTACTTAGCCTTTTAATTTATATATATATATATATATATAATATATATATATTATATTAGGTATATATATAGATTAATCATTGAATACCGCAGAATATCATGAGTCTGTTGGCTAGCATTTGCATGAGTGCCACAGGCAAGAGTGTAAATGCCACTGACAGACGAGTGATATTCCCGTGGTATCCAATGATTAATCAATTTATTGTGTACTGGTCATGCGCGAATGGCATAGAAACCAAGTGGCTAATGTAATGGATGCTGCCAAGAAGTCTTTCGATGTTTTTATTCTGATGGAGTCATTGAAAATATTTTCTCTAATATTTGAGGTGGAGTAGAAAGGGAATGTGAAAGGCAAGAAGTACCACCATCTTGTAGCATTGAGAGTGAACAATCAGTTAGTCTTGATGATGAGCTGAAGTTTTTAGAAGAGCAAAAAATACTGTAATACTCAAAATAAAACATTACCCGACTTGAGAACATGGTAGCTATCGTTCGTGCAAAGGGATAAATGAAAAGTGAAAAAATTGAGAATATTTCACCCAAAGAATTAGACAGACTTCTTACGGAGTGTAAGCGGTAGTCTGTATGAACCAAACACACTCATAGCTAGTAATAAAAATTCTCTGCATTCATATGAAGCTATTTTATTTAACCAAATTAATGTAATTGGCACAGAATGGTATTATAGAATTAGCAGATCCTCAGGGGATGCAATAAGCATAAAAATGTAGCTTAGGGGGACGCAATAACCCAACGCAATAACTCTGGACTTCCCTTTTACTGTGGAATATTGCGGGCACATGGTAACATGATAAGATGATGAATTAGTGTCAACCACAGTTCCTGCTTGGTTCCGCCTGCTAGTATGTAGGCTGGACCAGTTTGTATTAGGACTGGTAACTCACAAGGTGTAAAGTTTTCCATTGGTCCCCACACCCCAGCTGATATTTTAGCAGCTGCTCTAACCTGGTTGGTTATGCTACACCAGAGAAATGTAGCTGTAAAAAGTGTGCTAACACATGAAATATTCAGTATATACCTAAAAATAACAATATTTATTATAATATATTAAATTTTTTCCTCAAGTATTTTTGTATATATCATGTGAATGTTCATTATTCTCCCATATTGAATGCTACATTGTGGGCCAATGGTAATCCTGGACCAAGGTGTATACTAAAGGCAAAATTTAAACTAAATATTAAGCAAGTACAATTTTTGGTATGCACCTACTTACATTAATCCATAAATAAAATTATGTTTAATTGCAGGAGCCACAGCTTACTCAGGAGGAACCTATCCAAGAGGAAGTGGTCCAATAACACTAACCAGTGCCTTTTGTACTGGATCAGAAACATCCATATTGAATTGTTTGTTTGAAGAGAAGAATATCTGTACACATGCTGAGGATGCAGGAGTAAGATGCTTTGGTAAGGAGTTTAGTACCATACACAGTTAAATATGTAACACTACTTTCACTTGTTAGACAACATTGTCATCATTTTAGTAAAAGCAACAACACAGTAATGACAAAAAGAAAACAAAATAAAAATGCAACAACAAATAATACTAAGAATCTTCAAGATTTTATCTAATCCCAATTCTTCCTTAATAAAAACAATAACTTGGCTTATTTATTTATTTATTTGAAGGGGGGAGGGATTTGCTGTTTTCTTTTTTTTCTTTTTTATGTATCAGTATTTTGCTCCATTATTTGCTGCATGGGTCCCAACTGAAAAAAAAACTCTCATAATATTATGACAGACAGATGGACAGTAGCAAGAGAGATAATCGGCAGCAGTAAAATATAATGAAGAATAGAGAATAGTACTTTTAGACACAAACTAATATGGTGGACACATGTATATACAAAAAATTACTTGAATCTTCTACTGTATTCATCATAATAATAACTTATTGATTATTTTATTTTGTAGCTTTATGCCCTGCTAATAATGCTGGGATAGGCCTATTGAACTGTGTAAATGGAGGATTCTGTGCCCTTTCAAACAAAGATCCACTTTCGTATTTCTGTCTGTGTCCTCCTGGTTTCTCTGGAGACAGATGTGAAAACGACATAGGCAACTACTGCCTGAATAAACAATGTCGTAATGGTGGCACATGCATGGAAGGCTACGGAGAAAACACAACCTGCACCTGTCAAGCTGGATTCACGGGAGAATTTTGCGAGCTTTCGTCTGACAACTGCCATCAGGAGACATGCCTAAACGGTGGTACGTGCTTCGATCGACCAATCAGTGGCGTGCGCTGTGAATGCCCAGTTAGATTCATTGGAGATTTCTGTGAACAGGATAAGTGTATCGTTCAACCTTGTCAAAATGGCGGTACCTGCCACTCTTTGCTGGGTACCTGTGAATGCCCACCTGCATTTTCAGGGCAGAGGTGTGAAACTAATATCATCTGCTCACAGCAGCCATGCATGAATGGAGGGACCTGTGTAGAACAGGGGTCTTCCTACTCGTGCTCATGTCCAGTTGGTTTCGCTGGAAATGACTGTTCAGGCATAGATGCTTGCTCAAATACAGAATGTATGAATGGCGGCACTTGCCAGCTAGTGAACGGAGAAGCAGCTTGCATCTGTTTGTTGGGATTTGAAGGACCAACTTGTGCAGAACAAATGATGAGACAATGTCCCTCAGAAACAGATGTCAATTGGAATCTCATGTATGCCACATCAATGCCTGGAGAAACTGTAACCCATCCTTGCAATTCTGTGCTAACAGTAGATTTTACAACAGGTAAGTTTTGCCATGTAAATTAATCCATAATATCTATATCATTTATATACATACAAGCTTCCGGATTTATCACTCGTGTGTGTGGTTATGATGGAGTGTGGGGTCCAGTGAATGCATCTTCCTGTCGCAGAGCAGACATTGTGGCTATCGAACAAATGGTATGTTAATTCACTGAAGGTCAATATAGTTCAAGTATGTATGTATTTATGTATGTATGTATGTATGTATGTATGTATGTATGTATGTATGTATGTATGTATGTATGTGATGTGTTGTTTAATTTTACTTCACTATGACAGGCGAATCTGATTTTCTCTCAAGAAGAAGAAGTACAAATTGAAGTAGTGGATGTTTTAGTTGAAGACCTAGCCAATGCCACAACTCCTCGCGGAGTTTCTCAGTTTCCTCGAGACTTGGAAGCCACTACCAGTATTGTGGACCAAACTGTTCAGTTTCTTCAAGAAGACCTTAACTCTCTGACACCAAGTCAACTGAGAACTGTAAGATCAAATATCTACTAGAAAATGGTGCCCATGAAAGTCAGCAAAGCAAGCTAAGGGGCTAGAATACAAGAAGAGCTATAGCTACTGAATATTGTAAATTAGCTATATAAAGACTACATTTCTTACCGCTTTTAAATTAGGAGCTTTTTGATTTCTCCTTGGCTTGTCTTTTTCATTTTATTGTAGCCTCACCACTTGTAATTTTTCTGCTGCTTTGGTATATTTTTGAACCCATTTTCTAGCATTTCTGACCTCTCTACCTCTCTCTTTTCTGCTGATCATTTCTATTGCAGTCAAAAAATATCCAGAAGTAAAGTTTTGCTGAATATTGCCATGGAGCTTCATAGCAGCCAGCATGTATCACATTAGTAGAAAAGTGTACACATATGCCTATGGCAAATTGAATTGAAGACATTCACATATATATATATATATTATATATATAATATATATCACAAAGTCATTAGTGAGTTAGCTTCACTGAATAAACTTATATGCATTTAGAGAGAGTAACTGACTCAGTAGTAAACAGAACTCGAAGATAGGGTACTAATAAAATGGGAACCTAGAATTTAGGTTACACAGTTTATGCGTCATGATGGCAATCATTTTAATTTGTACAGAATTGCGGCACTGGGCCTAAGCAAAATTAAAAGTATCAGACACTTTGGGCAACCAGTCAGCTAGTCTAGAAGCTAATTCTAACTCTCCTGTTCTGTAAAACTAAACTAGCTATCAAAATATTTAACTACCTCCTTCCCCCCTCCCCCCATGATGGTAGTTCCTGGACTTTTCAAGATTACATTCAAGAATGACAAAATTTTATCATTTTTACTATTACTATTAGCCTTGTGACAATTTCATTAGATAGGTTCTGTTTTAAAGTCACATCCTTCCCTAGCTGTTTTGTGACTTGAAAAAGTTGACAATTAGTTAAATGCAGTAATTCTATTAGATGTATTTTCTTTTTCACAGGCTTATTTTAAACAATACAGAATTAAAAATATTTGGTCTCAACTATGTATCGAACCTCCTCTAATGAATAATTTGTGAAGTGATAAATTCTTAATCTAATGTGGCTCTTCTTTTGCTGTAAAGACCGTAATGTCAGAACTAACCAGAGGTGCCACCAAAATATAAATCTTACACTAATTCTTGTAATAGTATCTCTCTCATTATATTCACTCAATTAAGTAATAGCCAACGCCCCTTCAATCTTAATATAATTTATTCGAATTGCTAAGGTGAATAATTAATAAGTTATAAATGAATGAAGTGAAGACAAACAGTCTAACATTTAAGAAAATCCAACAGTCAAATGTTGAATTAAATTTGAAAAGGACCAATAAGTTCTACATATGGAAATAAATTTAGTCTTAACTTAATAAGTAGTACAATGAAGTCTCTAAATCTCAGATGCTTTGACTCTGACAAGTTGTCTTCAGTGATCGATTGAACTCATCAGAGTCAAAACATCGGAGACTGAGAGACTTGTTATTATACTACATATTTAAGTTAAAGTTTTAAGATTTATTTTATTATGGAATAGTTATGACAAGTTTTACATTTACTCCTGTTGGCTTTATTTACAGAGAATTGTTCGAGTGATGAGTAATGCTCTAGATGAAGAGAACATCGTTGGATGGAATGGAGTTCCTGAGGTACATGTGATGTCATACACACATCCACCCCAGCATTGAGCAGTCTATACATGAATGTGGATATTGTAGCAAAACAAGTTTAAGTCTATTTAATTTGTTATGTACCATTATAGGACAATGTGGGCAGTGAAGGTCTACTGAGAAGCGCTGAGTTGTATGGAAATTACTTTGCTTCTGCCCTAGCAAGTGACAATGTAAACAAGAGCAATGAAATATTAGAAAATCAGGGGATTCTAGAGCCCAATGTTGGTAAGCGTCTTTTAAAGTTGATGTATGAATAACTCTACGTATGTTGTGAACTTGCTAGCATTGTATCCTTTTTGTCTAGTTTTCAAAGCAATAGACAGCTTGAAAGTTAAATTTTATCCAATTTGAAATAGAACCATTCATTACCATTCAATTGCTAACTGGTTTTTTAAAAAGCCAAATCCACTGCCAGACTAAAAGTTTTGCTATCATAAATCTAATTGTGGAAGAAGCCTAATATTTTTTATTTATTGGACAATAATGTGGAGACTAACTTGTCACTCTGGGGGGGAAAACAACTCAGATGATAAGCAAACTATGGTTAGGATTGGACTTGGGATGTTGCTTAACCTTAATGAATTCAGGAAGAGTAAAGTAGGTCTTAATACATGACTTAATTAGAGAATATCAATGAAAGTTAAAAACTGGGGCAAATGGAAAGCATATTTTATGGACTGAGAGGAATGAGTATCTATTCATTTTATATCATGGAATCTATCTAGTTTCCGGTTAACAGTAGTAGTAAGGTAGTGGGGGCAAGTCCTTGGAAGGAGTACAACATAGTAGAAACATAAGAAACAAGTTAGAAAAACTTTTAGGAAGTCAAAGTTGGATAACTGAAAGTCATTGAACTTATTATTTATTTATTTGTTTGTTTGTTAATTAATTATTTTGTTTATTTAATATTTATATATTTATTTGTTAGTCCTTGTTTGTATTTACTGCTTGATTTCCTGGAAAAGAATGTATCACATTTAATACTTTTAAAATCTTTATGGAAGAACTCCATTTGTAAATGTCAGCGCAGAAATAACAGTATAATGGGTACAGGGATGAGATCATAGTTAGTCATGTGTGAATTACTGGAAATTGATAAACAGAGTTTCAAGAAAACAAAACAAGAAAGCAAATGTCTTCATGTTAATTTTTTTTGTTTCAGAACTGAGAGCGTCAGCTGTAAACAGAAGCAATGTTGAGGGTATCTTGTTCCCCGAAGAAATCAAAACTCAGAACGTAGAGAAACTAGGCAGTGCTCAGAGTTTAGTGCCAGCTTCATTTCTAGTTAGCCGAGGAGCAGAAGGTGAGAGTCTATCCCAGACACACACTTTAAAATGAGAAATACAACTAAGTATTGAGTTTCACTTACCCTGATTGTAAAATATTTTATTTGCTTTTCAGATTCTGAGGTTAATGTTGTCAACATCTTATTCAATAACTTGGAGACTATTTTACCACGACGCTCACTTAAGTAAGCAATTTGATTTGTGTTATGGGGTGTTTTTTGTTTTTTTGTATCTTTTTTTTTTCTTCTTTTTTTCTTTTTTTTTTTCTTTTCTGATATATATGAATTATAGCACACCCTCTCACATATTTCTAATTATCAAGATAATCCATTATTCTCTATTAATTTTCTTTATTTGTGGTGTCTTTTAGTAACACTCAGCAGCCTGTTGCCAGTGTCATTTCTACTCAGGTCATTTCTACTGGTAATATAACGAGCAGTGGTAATGTGGCCACTTTCCAGTTCACCACCAAAACTGTGAGTTAATACTAGTACATAGTACATAGATTAGTGTTCATCTATTTATTTTTGTACGCTTGTGTGTGTACTTGTAGTTTGGTACAGACAAGAATGTTTCTAATGCAACTTGTGTCTTTTTCAAGTTTGAAGAGTACGTATATCAGAGTTTATGTTTATGTGATAGCACAAAAAGTTGAAAATGTTGAATTGCAAGCAATGGCATTATTGGAGATATACTAATCAGGAAATTTACCATACTTGTGTGAACATCTGCTATATTAATAGCACTAGCACATTGAGAAAAAAACATAGACAATAATTTGGTGGAAATGACCTTATTGTGTTGGCCTAGATACATGCAATATTGTTTAATTTATTTATTATTATTACTATTTTTTTTGCACAGTGATCTGGCCAAAAGTTCTTGGTCTACAGACAATGTAGTGACCACTCAAGTCGTATCCAATGGAGACAATTCATTTAATGTTACGTGTGAGAGTTCTCATCTGACAAGCTTTTCCATCTTGGTGAATGTCAACAATGTAGATCTGGTAAGACTCTAATCACATACTCGAGGTGTGCAGTATTAATTAGAAAGTAATGATGCATTCATGTTCTTTGCAGCCTTCTTCATTGAGCTACATTACTTACATTGGTTTGGGAATCTCCATATTCTGCCTCATCTTAACCATTGTATTCTTCCTCATTTATATTTGGTTAGTTTGTACCTATTTTAAGGTTATTTGTTTTTATAGGAAATAATACTAAGTAAGACAAAAATAAATTTTATTCTGTTTGTAGAAAAATAATACTTTAGTTGAGCTAAAATTGCCTAATTATCGGTAAAAAATTAAAAAAAATTGAAGCAGTTCACTTAAGACAAATAAATTTGACAAGCTCAGTTTATAAGTATTTATTTTTGTTATTTTTGTTTTAGTTCTTTCTGCATAGACAATATACAATTAATAATTAGTGGGGATGAAAGAATGCTGACCTGTTGCTATCTAATAAAGTTAGCATTATGAGATGTCTTTATCATAAAATAGTGAACTGTGTATTTCATGGAGACTAGAGAGTGGCATTTAATTTAACAGACATTTAGATATCCATGTCTCAAAGCTATAGTCCCATGAAAGTTGTTATATTTGTGGTTTTCTTACTACTCTCCAGCAAAGACTTTGAAAAGCACACTCACTTCTTCATTCACCTGAACCTATGCATTGCTCTACTACTGGGATATGTGACATTTTTGGCTGGAGTTCAGCATGCTCGAGTTAACAGAGTGAGTTATAAATGAATGGCATTCTTGAAAGAGAAATTCTCTTTTTGAATGTGAAGTTGTCATGTCAAACCTTAATGAATGTAGATTGCTTGTGCTGTCGTTGCTGGACTCCTTCATTATCTCTTCACTTCTGTGTTCTGCTGGATGCTCTGTGAGGGCATCATGCTGTACCTCATGCTTGTGGTTGTCTTTACGGAAGTCACAAAAAAATGGTGGCTCTTCCTTCTCATAGGCTGGGGTAAGAATTAATTTGCTTCTAATAGTGATTAATATTATTGTGTGTGTATGTGTAGGTCCATCAGTTATCATTGTAGGAATCAGTGCAGCCATCATCTATAGAGATTACGGCACAGAAGAATAGTGAGCCTGAGAAATAGTCTAGCTTAGTTGTATTTCCATATTTAACAGTGATTGACAATGTCTGTCCAAGGGTTTGGGAGAAGGTATTTGGCAGAAGAGGCAAGGGGAAGGGGGAGCGGGTGGGGAATAAAGCAGAAGAGTGGATTTTATTACCAGTAAAACTTGTATTATAGCAGATGTTTATGAAGAAAACAAGAGAGGGAATAGGGACTTAGTTGATGTGGTTATTGCCATCAATTCTTTCTATCAACAATATGGTTAACTACAATTTGTTAATAAATTATTTCTCAGCCTTTCTCATTCATTAGATGTATTCTTTTAAACAATACGGAATAAAAAATAACTGGCTTTGGGTTAAGTCCTTGTTTAATTAGTATTTGACACTCATTCTTTTCTGTATGGTAGAGGAGAGGCTGTGAAAGAAAGAGTGAATACATATACATCCTATGATTCATATTCTCTACCTTCTAAAATACATACTACTTTGTTTATTACTCCTTTTTTGAATTTACAGCTGCTGGATATCAACAGAGAACCCCAAGTCAGGAGCGATATGGGCATTTACCATTCCAATGTTGGTGGTAATTATAATCAATGTGGGGTTCCTAATCGCAGCTCTTTTCACTCTGTACAAAGCACGCAAGGACCGCATCGTGAGACTCAAGAGCAAATCAGAAGTTTCCATTGCAGAATCAACACAATTATTCAGGTAAAGGGACAACAATGCCCATAGAATAATAGTTGACTTCATTTTTTTTAAAGTCATAATAATTTTTACTTTAACCAATCAGTGAGCAATTTGTTTTATTATCATGATTATGCAGGCAGTTGTTGATGGCCTCACTAATCCTGCTCCCTCTTCTTGGACTGACGTGGGTGTTTGGTCTCTTGACTGTCAATGGATCCACAATAGTATTTGCCTACATCTTCACAATTCTTAATTCCCTTCAGGTATGCTTAACTGTCATAGACGCTGGGTTGTTAACTGCCCCACTTATTATGAATGAATGACTCCACACAGCAAGAAAATAAGTGCTAAAATGGGCTCATTAACTGGCTGAATGCCAACCAACACTGACACTCCACTCTCAATTCCACTGACTCTGCTGCTGCTGAATACACTGTGCATGGCAAAACTAATTATTTAGTGGAGGTCAAGGTTGACAAGAATAGGCAGCGCTTAATAAAAAGTGCTAGAAGCCCAAAAGAACATGCGCTTAACAAAAGACTCTTAACAACCAGTGCCTACAGTTTACTAATTCCTAAAATAATTTACTTGTTTAATGGTCTTAGAGCTACCTCATCTCTGTTACTATATATAAATACATGATGAATGAAATGAAGAAATTTAACAGCAAATATAACTAAATGAAGGTGTATATACATTTATAATATGCTATCTGTTGTGTATGACTTGCAATCTGATACTCAAGTAAACAATACTACAGGAAAGTGGCTAGCAGTATGTTTTAAGTGAGGAAATCATGTAACTATTTTATGATGAATTTTTTTTACTGTTCAATGTGCAGGGATTGTTCATTTTCATCTTCCATGTCATCAGAAGTGAAAAGGTAAGGTTTTTACAATACTGTAAATAAATGAGGCAACTTACTCAGTTTTAAGGTGTTTTTTTTTATTTGGTATAGTAGCTAATAGGAAATAAAAGTCATTAGTAAGTGGTAGTGTGAAATTAGCAGTAAGTACTTTAGTTGAGCAGTATTAAGAGGAATTTGTAGGTCAAGAAGTCTACGCTATGCTAATAGCAAGGAAATGAGTTGATTTCCTCCTTTTCCTATACCATATAATTGAGAATTTGAAAAAAATTTTTGAAGCATTTGATAATTTTCATTGTTTCAAAATTCTCAACAATTTTAGGTATGGGGACGAATTTTCAGAAAGAGAAAGGTACCAAAAGTAAGTTTTCTTTATACCAAGTATATGACTAGCTGATTGACTGATAATTCATGCTGTATTCACAGGCTGCTCCTTCCACTAGTGCTACTGATTATAAAAAGTCAGTCAGAACTAGCACTAGTGTTCTTACCAGCAGCAGAAACTTCAGCCGCTCAAGTGTCGTTTCAGACCCAAACTCAGCCATAGATATGGAAGTCCTGGATTCTAAAGACAAAAGCAAGCCTGATGTTGTTGTAGAAGCCCAGGATGAAGAAGACATACTTATTCCTGAAACTGAGAATATCACTAAAACTTTTATTTGAGACACACTTAGCTAGCTATAGTGAAAACTAAATAACAATATGTCAGTCAATTGTCTCACTGTGCACTCTCGTTTTTCTTTATTAAACAAGCACTTGTAACTTGCAATTGAATATTATATGTGAGATTGAATAATTTTATACACTTATTGACAGACTGCCTTAGGCTAATGGGTGTTAACTGAGTCCATAAAGTCATATTTTAGAGTTTATCCCTTAGTATGTGTGTGATGTGTGTGTGTGTGTATATATTATTGTGCTGTGTGTGTGGTGTGTGTAGGTGTTGTGTGATGTTTGTGTGTGTTAGCTATATGTTAGAATTAGAAAAGCCTTCATTCTCTAGAGTGTTTTCTCTGATATTAGGACTAAGTTTCAAGCCGAGATTCTAAGTAACTGCATTTGGAAAAGATCCTGTAAAAGTTCACAGTTGCAGCATCCCACAATTTATAGCTTCTGCTCGATTGGTTTCACCTCTGTCATAGCTATTCTTTCTGTATTTGGGCCAATTGCCATGTCAGCCTTACCACAAATCCTTGCATCATTATAGGCAAGTAATCTGCCTGTTCGAAGCAAATTGAAAAAAACAATTTAAATCTAGCGTAGTTGCAGTATATATAGTAACTAAGTAGCTATTTATGGAAAATTTGGGAAACCTACTGATGCAGAAGTGAGGGGGGGGGGGGGGGGGGGGGGGGAGGGAGGAACAGGAGGGGACAGGGGGATCAAGCCCCCCACTTTATGATGTACAGCAATATAAAGTTTGCTGACTTAGTCAGTTCAACTCACCTCCCACTACTATCACTTTGGGCTTGCTGTTTTCCCCTCTGAGAGTTGTATATTTGCAGACAGCACCTACCATTAGCACCACCAAATCAAGACAGCTAAGACTAAAACATATACAATATCAACAGCAGGGGTGACAGAAGTGGGGGTGGCACACACTATGCAGATTTAAGTATTGAATTGCATTATATTTAGCTTAGTTAATGAAGTAGCTAATTGAAATCTAAAATATAAGTGATTTTCATGAGTAAAATAACATGATACATGGTACCCCCCCCCCCCAACTTTGAAGCAGTTTCATCACTCCTGAACAGTATCAAGAGATAATAGCTGGTAAAAGATAGAATATTTTGCCTTCTGCTACAGAAGGAGCTTATAAATGTAACACGACTTAATAGCTACAGACGGTCTCGCGTTGCCGATCCTTTACCTCTTTTAAAGAGGTAAAGAGTCGGCAACGCTAAGCTACATGTTGCTAATGATAATAGCAATCTAAATGATGCAAGCTAGCTAGCTAACATTTACTAATTTGCTGTCTATACAGCTAAGATTTCATCAATTTCTGCTAACAATGATTTGTTGCGTTTGAGAAGGACACCATTTTTTTTTTTTTGCATTTGACGATCCTCAGTAATGTACTGTATTTTTAGTTAACGACGACTTACCCGAGCATCAGGTTGACCACTATGGCCGACAAAAAGATCAAGGACTTCTTCGGGAAAAAGAAAATGGATTGGAAATTTAGGAAAGCTGGAGAAGGCCATTCTTTAAGTGAAGAACCAAAATCCTCCCTATCACAACCTGGTGCGTTAAGTTTTACTGGGACTACAGACGTTTTTGGTATTCTGCCTTTCGTGTGTCGTTTTAGGAACACTGTGATAAATTTTTAAGTATAGGGCAGCTTGTGGCAGTTCTCTATGGTACTGCCAATGCTCTGATATTCATTGTTAAATATCTTATATGTTAGAGCCAGTATTTAGGTATTGTCAGAAATTTATACTTAAATCATGTTTGTGAAAGCAGTTTTTTTAAAGTTTTACTGACCAGATCAACAGAAGAAGAAAGGGTATAGTTTGTCACACACATATTAATAGAGTGTCTTTCACTGTCAGAGGAGATTTAAGTAGTACATTAGTTAATGCAGTATGTTGTAGCATGACTTTTATGTGTTTTTTCACTTACGTAGTTGACATTAATACTGCAAGTGAATATTTATAATTTGGTAATAGTTTTAAGTCCAAACAGTGAACATTATGACATCCTAGCTGAAAAGAGCCAAGGAGTGACAGATGCTCACACACATGTAGGAGATTTTTTTAAGCGAAGCGAAAGTTTTGACTGTTGTCAGCTTTTACTCAAAAGAGTAACAGCTAGTTCGACAAACTGGATTTTTTAAAGCTGAATGCTGTAACTGTTTTCACTGGTGAGCAAGTTGGAATACTTCCATATTGGTTAGTACCACACTTCTCAGTAAGTTATTGCCTGATCACCAAAATACAGCTGCAATTTTATACATTCAGCCGTAGTAACAAAAATACTGTACCATGACAAAATACCTTGGTACCATCCAATGCTATCAACTGACATGGCCTATCCACTTTTGAAAACCTTCCTACAGGCTTGGGTAGCAGAAAACAGTGTTCACTACTATAAGGCTAATAATAATTGGGGGCAGGAGGAGGGGAGGGGGGGGGGGGTTGAAGTATAAATTATATAAATTAGTACATAGGAAGCGTATTGCAGCCGTGACAGAATCCACTTAGTTCTTTCCCATGTGCACTGCCTGAGCAACTAGTTCCTGCCTTACCTCTCACACGATGCTGGGCCTGCACAGCCCAGCGTCCCTTCACCACTGCATGGGAGTTCCCGCCTATGATTAGCCCCACCTAACCTGCGGCTAAGTGGCCACCTATCTCTATTTGACACATGAACAGGCTCCACTTTAGTTGCTACCTGAATTCAGTGGAATAGATGAGTGTCAGGTGTTGGCCATGTCAAAGACATTTTTATCTTATTTTATATGCATTCATGGATTATATAGCTGAGACAGTTCAAGAAGAGTTAGTCAGGTGGTAATTCTTACTGGTTTGTTTGTAGAGGTGTGGGAAAGTAGTTTGTGTTAATCACAGAATCGTCTAAAGCATGTAACAAGGACTTGTATGTAGTTTTAATGCCGTCTTAAGGTATTGTATTTTAACTAGCTTTAACCTTGAAGAGGCAGAAGACCAGAAAATCTAAATACCATAAAATAATTGTTGTTGTTGTTGTTGTTGTTGTTTTTGTAAGGATTTAATGAATCCCTTACAAAAATGTCTATGATTTTTTTCCCCAAAGATTCTGTAATTATTATTATAACGACAGGAGCGCAAGGCACAGGTCCTCCTAAGAGTGTAGCCAAGCCCTCCGACTCATCTCACTCTGCTGGTATGGCTGCCCTGGCCAGGTACGAAAACAAGGGCAAGCAGTCCCAGGCACAGAAGATGAAAGCTGCAGTTGCCAGGGAAATGATGGAAGAGAGGAATGAACTGGAGAAGACACGGCCACAGCATCAGATTGTGGAACAGCTTGAGGAACCAGAGGTGAGTCCTACCTCATTCATGCCAACTATATTCACAATTCGATGTGTTGCACTCGTTACCATATCCTGAGGAGGTAGACTGACCATGAGGCAAATCAACTCACTTTTTTCTCCCGCTTGACCTAACATGATGGCATGCCACATGCATCCTTACCATCCTACACTGGTGTCCAGAGGTCCCACCTAGCATTCATCCCACCTGAGGAGGGTGATGGAGTCTGCTTGTGTCCTGGTGTACTTTGTGCTTAAGTTCTTGGAATGAATAATATACATTTTTTGTTGTTGTTATTTTTCTCCTTATTATCCTTTACCACTTGGTTTAGTTGCATCAGTTTCTCTCTCCTGCTCTCTTCTTCCCGAGTCACCTCAGCTTTCTTATCCTCCTCCTTTCCTCTCTTCAGCTCTTTCTTCTCGAGTCATGGGTGGCCTTTCCCTTTGTCTATCTCTCCTCAGTTGCTCTTTCCTTCTATCCATGATTGTGGACTTAGGCTTTGTGAAACTACTGCCTTCCCTTGTGGAACTTTTGCCATTCTTTCCTCGCCACATTTAGCTATAATAGTGGTCATTTCCTTAATCGCCTTCGTTTCCTTAATCTATGATGCAGCTTTACCCATTCAGGTTGTGGCACCGCTTTACCCACTCAGTTCATAATGACGCTGTACCAACCCAGCTCAGCACGAACTTATTATATAGATTCACTTGGCTTACATTCCCAGTGGGTGGGTGTGTGAGTTGTGGGGTCATGTGATTATGCAATGATGAGTAGTCTCACGATTGTACGATAGGAGTACATGCACGTTTGAATTGATTAATTGAAACATTTTATGGGAAACATTCATGTTAACTATTAATCTGATTAAGTGATCATAGAAAGCAGATTTAGTTGATTGCATTGATCCGTAATCAACTTTCAATGACCCTCCCTTGTCTATATAGCCACACCTTACCAAAACGATTGAACCAATGACTTGACCTATTACCCCACTTTACCTAAATAGAGCATGAGTTCCATCGCCAGTCTTCAGTAGCAGGACAATCCACGTTCCTTGCTAAACAGGAATGCATTCCAAACTGCTTGGCTTTAATAGTCTAAAATGGTCACGACATACGTCTAAATGCTTAGTGTTGATCTAAATGGCAACCACACCCATTCATTAAAGAATGAGGAGGCGGGCCTACTGTCTATAACTGTCACCATCGCCTGTGTATACTGACATCTTCCTAACAATGGGAACCGAATTACATAGCGAGACATAATTAGAAAGCTGTTATGGGTCTATAACTTCATTATAACAATGTATTTACTCCATGCTTGATTATACTTTGATTAGAGGTGTTGTATGTGTTGTGTGTGTGTGTATGTGTGTGTGTGTGTGTGTAGCATGTGGAAGTGGAGGTGTCGTGCAGCAACATCACTGTGCACCTTCTGTGTCCTGTGTGTAGGAAGAGTATTCCAAACACTGTCATGATGACCCATTTGGCACAGTGTCTACAGGAGGTAAAGGGTAAAGGGTCATCCATAAAGTAGATTGGGGCTGGAGTAGGTATAGGAGTGAAAGTGTACATAAAGAAAAATTCTTCCTCCTCCCCCCCCCCCATAAAAAATTAATTTTTTTTTTCAAATGCTGAGGTGAATATATGTTGTTGGTATAGGAGTTGTTAAAGGAGCCTCTAACTGGTTCTCTGCACATGGTAACTACTCTCTGTGAGGACAAGGACAGGAGGAAGATGTGTCTTGACACTCTCACCAGGTAAACTACAGTACTAACACAACAACCTATGCGCTGTGTGTGTGTGTGCTTTGATGTACGTATGATGGTGAGGATTTGTAGAATACATCCTGGGATGTCTCTTCCTCTCACCTGTGGCCCCACCCTCTAGTCGGATAGTTCTGAATCTATTGTATTAGCTTATGCATCATTAGCTGGAGCTTGACCTTGACAACGAGTTCCCAGGTTCCTCATTCCCACTGTGGCAACCATTGTGTGTTTGTGTGACACTGAGCATGCTCATGTGACATGTATGTAGATACCTTGACAACATCATTGCTCATCCTGGAGAGGAGAAATATTGCAAGATACGTCTTTCTAACAAGGCCTTTCAGGACAGAGTGGCTTCAGTGGCTGGAGCTATGTTGTTTCTAGAAGCTGTGGGGTTCCAGCAACAATGCCTCCCTCATCAAGGTCAGTACTCTGGGTACATGTAAGACATGTAATATGCATGTACTACATGTATGTATACGTGAAACTCGTCTATCCTCCAACTTTACCCGATGTTTGCATTCTTCTGTTTGCCTGTTTCACTTTAGACTCTGAGGAGCAGTTTCTGGTTCTTCCTGAAGAGGTAGCTCAAGAGCAGGATCAGTTGACAGTGTACAGGGAATTGCTGGTCTCCACACAGCCCCTGCAGTGCCCAGTGGACAGGAACATCCAGGTCTTCAGACCGTCAGCCAATGTGAGCAAGTTTGATTTACCTAATGACTTCTTCAACCTGACAGCGGAGGAGATCAAAAGAGAGCAGAAGTTGAGGTAAGTGGTAAGATGCATTGAGATGCGGACAGAGACGACAAACTGGCCCTTACCTAGAGCTTTAGTTGAAACCCCATCGTTTTTCTTTCTCCTATTTGATTATTCATTTTATAACTCTGTCTACATAAGTGGTGTAACTCAAGCCACTAGTTACCTAATTTAATTATGAAAGTGTGGTTTAATAGAGCATCAATATCATTTGGTGCTAGACAGACTTAATCCTGCGGCTCCCATCCTGCCCAATGACCCCCTGGCCCACCCGCCTCTCCTTTGTGTGGCCTTGCACCTGGGGTGGGTGGCACCGTTACTCCCTAATTACCCCCTCATTACCCTTTTCTACCCACTCACCTTTGATCTTCCTAGATATTCCTTCCTAGTCCGCAGCAACATGTGCTGAGTAGTTTGGCATGGGTGGCCAGAAGAAACCCCACCCCCAACCAGCATGTGCTAATTGGGGCTAATTAACGTGGCAGGGCAAGCCCCTTTAATCCCGCCAAGGGAGGCACGACCGCTGCCCCAAACCAGCACATCAATGACGGAATGGCCTAGACCCAGAACCAGCTGACCAGCCACCACGAAAGATTAAATAGCAATTAGGAATATTAACACAATGCAACATGACTTAACACGATGAACAGGACAACCACATGGAGTTGACACACACCAACAGTGAATATATCGCACGCACACATACACATGCTAACACAACATGACAGAGTAGTTAGCCAGCTGCTGTCTCGGGATTTTGACGTACTCCAGGTATGCCAGGCTCTTCCACCGACCGATGGTCTTGATGATGGAGTCCTCCAACCCCCTGGCAGCGGCGGTTGTAGCAGCTCCAATGCGAAAGCTGTGGCTGGCGTAGCGATCGGCTTGGACGCCAGCTTTAATTAATGCCCCCCGCACGGCCTGCACAAATCTTTGCCGAGTTAGGGGTTTACCATCCTGGAATCTAAATAGGAGCCCGGATTGCTTGCCACGCACCAGCAAATACGCCAGCATGGCGGATACTGGGCACAGCTCCGACGGCACTTTGCCAATAAACAGGGTGACCCCCTTCCTGAAAGGGTCAGTCTTGGAAGCCTTGAGATGGACACTGAGGAGGCCCGGGCTAACAGGGTCATCTACTGCTAGGTCACCCCAGGACAAATGGGTGGAGTGATCATACCCAGTGTCCCCCGGAACGGTGAATTCCCCAGCCCGAAGGAAGCCGAAAAAGGCCAGGCAGCATGCCGCCCACAACATGGCGGTGTCAGGATCACTCGCCTGACACTCCCAGACTGCCTTAATACGGTGCAGTAGCGGTGGGGTGATTGGAAGGCGCTCTCGACTGCCACCCCCCTCTTCACCCTGTGACCTCTTCACACCTCTCAACACATAGTGAAGACGTGGTAGGGCTGGCAGAAAAGGGTCCTCGAGCCCCTCTTCGATGTGGAGGTGTCTGATCCCAGCCATGTAGGACTTAATAGTCCTGTGTCTAAGTCCCTCACTGGCCATCTTGGCAACAAACTTGCATAGGACATCTTCGCTGGCCGGCACAGCAAGCAAACCAGCTGAGCCACAAAAGCCCAAGAATCGTTTCTGACCACTGAAATAAACCCTGTGAGTTGACTGGGCGAGACCCTTCACAAAGAACGCCCGAACAAGGCTATCCAGTCCACCCTCGTCCAGTCCGGGGTTCCGAACACCAGACACTGCAGCAGGTTGTCTGGTAGAGATGCGCCTTCCTTGTCCGCCCGTGGTACAAGTCTCTGAAAAGAAGGGAGGTCATCACGTGATAACGCATCTGCTGCCCCATTCTGGGACCCTGGAATGTGCCTGCACACTAATGATACACTCCACCTAGCCAGGAAGAAGGACAAGTACCTCATCAAGTGCATGGCCCTGTCCATCTTGCTCCTGCCGGAGTTCACGATGGCCACCACCGCAGCGTTATCGCAGAAACAGGACACTGTGAGGCCCTTCCACTTATTGCCCCATATCGCGACACCAAGTACTATGGGCAACAGCTCCTTCACTGTGATTTGTAAGTCACTCCAACACTCGGGGAACTGCAGCTGGAACCACTTCCCCCCGGAAGTGAAGGCACCACAGCCCCAAGAGCCAGAGGCATCAGAGGTCAGCCCCAGAAAGGTGAGGGTTGTACTAGGACCCTCAGTCTTCCGAGAGGCCACTGGCACCCCCAACATGGCGCAGCGAGCCAAGGCCAACTGTAGGGCCCTCTCACCCTGTCTTGAATCTGGTTCACCAAAGAGAAGAAAATCGTCCAAGTAGTGGAGGCCATCCACCTCATCATGGTTCACCAGGATCCACAGTAGTGCATCTGCCACGGCATTGTACAGCTTTGGAGCTGATCTGAGGCCAAAGAGGAGGACCTTGTCTACGTACACTTGTCCTTCCCAGCTCATGCCAAGCAATCACCTGTCACCCGGGTGGACGGGACAGTTCGAAAGGCACCCTCCACATCAAACTTCGCCAGCATGGTGCCTCGACCCCTTGCTATCACCCTTTTGCAGGCTTCATCCACAGATGTATAATGCAGACTGCACAACTCGGGCTCAATACCATCATTCACGCTGTGGCCCTTCGGGAACGACAGATCTACAATGAGACGCCACTTTCCCGGTTGGTGCCCTTTGGGGACCAGACCAAACCGGTTCACTTGCACACACCTAGCGGTGTCGGAGTCCACAGGACCCAGCACTCGACCTGCAGACAATTCTGACGCCAGAAAATCTTTAATCACATCTGGGTGCACATCAGCCGATTGCATGTTGCTGGCTGCACTATGGTATGATACTGAGCCATGGCGAAATCCTATACGGAAACCCTCATGGAGGCCTTGCACCAGAAAATCGACATAGGCCCTGTCTGGATGGATTGCCAAGCACTCCTCCCACAGCTCTGGCACCATGGGGCACTGAATATGGCTCCAACCATCCACTGCTGGGAGGGGACTAGATGTCGTTCTGCTAGCCAGCATCAACAGATCCGCTGTGTAGGAGTACGAACACGATGGTACCCCTAAACGGCAAAAGACACAATGACAGGGGGTGGGGGAAAGACCACACAATCTTTGCATACCCTACTAAAGAGGAGGCCCAGCCATCCATCGTGAACAGTGAGTAATGCCCTGGAACGCCCTCAGGACAAACATATCCTCGCATACTGACACGGCCAGCGTGCGAGGACCTTCACACCCTGCCCATTATCCTACTACAAAATGCTAGCACTAACCCCCCACCGCCCCCCCCCAAATACCCAGCTTAGCTACCCACCCCCTACCTCCACCAGCCGACTAGTTATGCCCTCCATAAACCGCCCCGCCTGTCCAAACCTTACCCCGCTAGCATTAACAATGGTCAAAACATTTGTGAATCATCAAAGCATAGAATGCTGAGCCTGAAACAAAAAATAATAAATGAATAACGGCACAACAATACAATCAAAACACAAACAACAGTCACAGCTGCAACAGTTCGACCGAAGAGGCCCCAGACACTGGGCAGTTTATGTGCTAGTCGTCCTTTCCTTCCCTTCTTCCATGGGAGGGCATGCCGCTTTTCTGTGCTCACCACCACAATGGGAACAGATGTGCTGGAAGCGGCACGGGATAACGGCACATGGTCTGCCGTCATTCCAGGCGAAGCACGCTACCACACGCCTTCTCTTCGGCCGAAATGTGGGTCCGCTGTCAGAAGGCCCCTGGACAGACCTAAAAGCTCCCCCGGACCCAGAAGACAAGAGGCATCTCGTGTACAGCGCCTGGTCTAGACGCCCGAACTTGGCCTTCTCCAAGGATGGAACCTGTTGGCGGAAGCGCGAATCATATGCCCGCCACGTCACCCTTGTCGCCTCCCCGACAGGACTATGGCCAGGTACGCCCACAGATCCACGGCCTTACTGGGGTGGGAACGAACAACGATTCCGGCGTAATGGCAGAAGGCCCTCGCCCATCCCAGCAGGTCTGCCACCGGGCGAAGTTTGTGCGCCGGCAATGGTTTGCTGTCCTCGCCGTCCAGAGAGCGCCGAAGTTCCACCTCCAGGTTCTCCTCCGACAACTCCGCCATGTCGACGAAGTCCCCTTCAGGATACGGCGGACTATCCTAGCTGGGACCACAGGCTGGGTCTCGCCCAGCTGAAACTTCCCTGCGGGAGACTCAGGGGGTGCCGTAATGGCTTTCCCAGGTTCTGAACCCGCTCCTCGTGGTGATCCCAGGTTCTCTGCCATTGTGGGCAGGCTGAGGTCCCTCACACGACCCGCATCAAACTCCCCAAGCCTTGGTCCGAAAGATGCGGTACACACCACATATTCAATTAGAAGCACTAACTGCTGCCAATCGACAGCTAAAGTGATACCACTACCTCACGCCCCCTGCACGAGATAAGGGACACCCCGCTTATCTGTACCCACGGGATATGGCAATGAGATAGCCGAGCACACACGGCAGACAAGGGTCACACCACTTGCTCGCCTATACTGGATTTAGTATAACCCCGACAACATCACTTCACCCCAGGCACAAGTGATTCAATAAGCATACCAACTCTCTTTACACTCGGCAATGGCAAGAGACACTACACTTTACCAACCACTGCTAGGTACAGCAAATCTGGTAGTGCTGACCCACCGCCTGCATATCTGGTAGGAGTCACACAACCTGCCAGCCACATCCAAGTGTGACATATCAAGACATGTCTGGTAAGAGGTCACACTACTCACCAGCTGCTGCTAGGCACTAGATCTCACATGTACTAGGCAAGAGTCACTCTACTTGCCAGGCAGCCCGTGCTAGAAGGCTACCCACTACCACTACTTTAAGAAGAGGGGGTTGCATACTTAGCCCTACCCCGTCACTCCCTTTGTGCTCCCTTGCCCAAGCAGAAGAGATTGAGCTACTAATCAACCCCTCTATCTCCCAGCACTAACATTCTTATCATTGCTACCTAGGGTTAATACTACTGCAGCTAAAGTACCACACACACTCACCACTTGAGGAGGGTCCAGCAGCCCTAGCTAGCTGGAGTGTGGGGGTCTCTCCTGAACTGGCAGCCACACTGGGGCCCCCTTGGGGGGGGGGGGGGGGGGCCAATCCAGCAGGGTTAGTCCCGTTTGTGACTCCACTGCCAACAAACCCCCCCCCCCCCCCTCTGCAGCTGCTTCTGCAGCCACCCCACAGCTCCGTCACCACTGTCCTGATGACACCAACCACCTCCCCTGGGACCACTCTGCTGCTTGCTGGTCCTCGCCAGTATTACTGCTGCTCTCCTCCTATTACATTACCGAAAGGTGGCTAGCTAGCAATCGACTATCAGGAATCAAGTTGACTGAATCAAATACCAGGCTCTATGGCCACAAGTGCTCCAATCGCTATTCTCCCGCTTTTACTCCCACTTGATGCCTGGCACGGCTGTTTTCTAGCAGGCACTTAGCGGTTAATTGTTTCACTTCCGCGTATATACGGTACAGCCTCATGAATATTATAATTAGCATGCCGGTTGTGCAAGAAATAAGCCTCTTCTTTCCAGTCGCATTTCTTCAATCTTTCATTCCAATTGTAACCTCAGAGGTCACAGGATTATTCCCCAGTGGTTATAAACCCATTCCTATTCCATTGCGCATGTTAAAAAACAATATCCAGCAACCACACATTGACCTTTTTCATTACCACGGTGGTTTTGATTGAGGGTGATAGTGGACTAGGTTTCTCCAGCGAGGTTTTACTCAAGACAGGAAGTGCTTCAGTAATTTTCTCAAAGGTAAAACATTTCATTATACATTAAATAAACTAGATAAGAGAATAACAAAATGGTAATTATTTTCCCCCCCCCAAAAATACACCATGAAATGTATGCACTAGTAATGGAATTCCATCTTGAGCAGCTTCAGAAACACTGCAGAATTTGTGGCAATAGATTGTCCAAATCCAAGGGCAGCCGGCAACCAGTTTACTGCTGCGCTGACTTCAGTGAAGACCTTGCCACTTGTATTGGAATTAGGAGTGTGCCTGAGGATGATGGTGTTCTATTGCCTCCTAAATTTTGCAACAATTGTTTCATGAAACTGCGTAGGGTGAAAAAGGCCAAGGAATCAGGTACTCCATCACATCAGATTCAACCAATGGAATGGACATCACACACTGATGACTGCACAGTAAGAGAGTATGAACAATAATACTTCACCTTTCTAATAAAAAATATAATATTAATAAACAATTAATAAACTAACTGAAATTCCATAGTAACCTATCAATGGTTATCTTATCTTTGCAAACCATTTGAATTGGGCCCATATTAAAAATAGAATTGTAAAATACTAATTACCTTAAAAATGAAATAATAATAATAAAACACCCAGCAGTTAATTTAGTTATTTATTCTTCAACCCATTACTACCAGAAATTTAAAATGTATAGATTTGTCTACACTTCCAACAACTATCTAAAGGTGGTGGACACAATAAAAAGGCTCAAAAAAATAGGGGCCGCCCGAAAGGAGAATCTCCTAGAAGTGTGACTGAGTATGTCAACTCAATCGATACAATACGATTGCCCCTGGAAGATCCTTACCCCAGCTACATATGTTCGTCCTTGTCAGGAAAACTCACCTGCCCCATCTGCCTATCCCTCCTGAATAGACCGGTTCAGCTCTCATGTGATAGAGTTATTTGTGCCTCCTGCTGCTGCCAAGCAATTCAGGCATTGTATTCCTTGGCATGCCCTTGCTGCTATGACCACCTGCTAAGTTCTTCGACAATTTCTCAACCCTCAACATTTCTCCTCTCTGTGTTAAATGACCTACACATTACATGTGTTAGAAAGTGCGGCAAGTCAGTGAAGATACGACACTATCAAGAACATCTTGCAGGGAACTGCAGAAGTCATTATGAGGATCTTAACTCACCTTCTAAAGTGACTCTGCGAGATGTTCTTGATAAGCCATCTTCATCTCCTGCGACCTCGGCTGAGATGATGGCAACACATCATTTAGTGCGCCGAGTGTTATGCCAAGAAGATAGCAGTTCTGGTGCATCAGGCATCATCACAGTCCCTACTGGTGGTCAAGTTAGTAATTAAATACTAATAGCAAAAACAAGTGATTATAAAATGATGTATTGTATAGCCTATTACCTTAGTCAAGGTACGAGGGTGCAGAGTTCAATCTGGAGATGCCAGCAAGCGGACTCTTGAGAGAAGGACAGAAGTTTTGAGTGTTGTCCGGGAGTTTAGTAGTGGTGGTGACAGCACATCACAGCTCACTGCTGAGATTAAGCAGCTCTCCAAGTGTGAAAGAGAGGAACTGGTCAAGGCAGCCAATCTTCCAGTTGTTGCCATCCCTGCTAATCATGCCCTTGCCATGAAAGCGAACCTCAGTATACCTTGGAACAAATTTAGGATACTCAGGAGGTGAACAATATCATCTACAAAAATAAAGTTAACTAATAATATTGCATTTAGGTGGTTTTCTTCTTTCAATATCTCCATTGCGAGTGAGCAGCAACAGAGAAAACTGGCCAAAGGGAACATGAGTGACAATTTGGTGGCTGAAAGAGGTGCTTTCACCTTTAGTACAGGCCATGGCGAAGAGATCCGGGAAGTACCTTTTGTGTACTCACCTAATCTCATGATTGCCATTGCTGAATTGGTGGACAAGCATAATAGGTACTAGAATCACACAAAATAATGTATTAAGAACGTGCGCTATTGTATATAATTTATATACGTACTGACATCAGGTCTAGTTCTGGCTTGACCTGGCACAATGGCGCAATCCCTTCAAATGAGTTGTGGCTGAAGATCTGTGGAGACAAGGGTCAAGGAAGTTTCAAGCTGAATCTGCAGCTTGTTAACACACATCACCCTAACTCCATGAAGAACACGCACCTCATTTCAATCTTTAAGGCTGGTGACAGTACCGCTAACCTCCACATTGCACTGGATATGTATCGGGAGCATGTGATGGAGGCTCAAGGAATGGAAATCCAGTAGGAAACTAAATTATTGTAACAATGTGTGCGTTATATATACTATGAATGCATTTACAACTTAGAAATCGTACTGTGCGCCTATTCCAGTCAGGGGACTACGAGTACCTATGTAGAATATATGGGCTCAGTGGTGCTAGTGGTATGTCTAGAAACCAAAATATTTTAATATGTGCTGAATAACTATTTTAACTTACTTGAACAAGGTCGCCACAACTGCTTGTGGTGCACTATCCCGAAGACCAAATTGGCCGAGTCTCCAAAGCAAAGGGGAACTTTTCCTACACGGACTCTTCAGTCACTCCAAGAAGACCATGCTAGATTCCTGAGTGAAGGAAAAGGAAATTTGAATGTGGCGAAACATTACAATAATGTTATAGGAGTGGCACTGTTTCAAATTCCCCTCACTAATGTAAGTTCGCTTTTAGGTACCTACAAAATATTTTCAAATACATCCCATCTTAACTTTAGGTTTGCATACCTGGACTGCATCTTTCCTTAGGAATATTTAATCGATTGTGGACGCTTTTGGAAGATGCTTGTAAAGAATTGGATTTTAAGTGTGCTGTTGAAGGAAGTGGTGCTGGCTTTACTGAGAGTGACACACTCACTCTGCAGAAATTATCCTCTCTGAAGTTTGAACTAACTACACAGAGGAAGTATGCCAAACTTATTTCAGAAATGTTGGTTTATACCTTACTGACCAATACCAGTGAGGACATCAGCACTCTGGCAGCAAGTATGAGAGATGAAATCACTTCTACACAAGAAAACATTAACAATATGGTATAATAATAACTAATCTAACATAGATTAGCAACTAACCTGATATATACACACAGGTGAAAGAGTCCTCAAAACTTGAAGCTTCCCTTCGGAAGAACTTCAGTGCCACCAGTGGAATATTTTATTCTTCACTGGAGGCTAGCCTACAGTCCCTAAATGTGCAAAGGCAGGCATATCAAGGGGGAACGTTTATAGGCAATCACGTCCATAAACTTCTAGAGGTACACAAATATGAAATATGGTTTTACTCATTACTTTGTTGTCATACCTAAATATTTAGGCCAAGAGTATCGCCACACTCTTTGACAACTTGAGGAGAGCTCAACCAGCATCACAATCGCAACAGGAGACTGTCAACAAAGTTGCTGACAAGTTTTCAAGAGCCTTCTCACTCTTCGGCCATTGCCACTGTGGCTACAATTCTTCAACCTGCATGAGTGACTCTGACATACAGAAGTTAGGTAGGACTTAACTACAAATACCTGTTAATGGATGCAATTCAGGTTTGCATTGCTTTTCAGAAACCAGTATCGAGACATTCATGAGCTTCTATCGACAGCAATTTCCTCGGGCAACTATTCTCCCCAAGATGCATATCATGGAAGACCATGTCATTCCGTGGATGCGTCGATGGAGAATTGGAGCTGGGCTAATGGGAGAGCAGGGAGCAGAGTCCATGCATTCCCATTTTATGAAGCTGGAAAGAAACAACCAGAGCATAGCAAATGAAGTGGAGAGACTCAAGTATATAGTGAAACAGCATATGCTTGAGTCTGATCCTTTATTGAACTCTCTCAGACCACCTCCAGCAAAAAGGAGAAAAAAGAATCCTGAAAAGTGACATTTTTTTTATATTTATCATTTTAGTTTAGTAGATACTACAGCCAGCTACTCACTGGCTATATTCATCATAAAAAACCATGATGAACTAAAATGTCTGACTCGCAGTCAAAAAAATAGCTAACAGTCTCTAAACGCTTCTACAGCCACACAAAGAGTTAGTTTTTCATCTTACCTGACTGTTCAGGCTTGAAGCACTGCCAGAACTACGCTGCATCAACACTTGTAGGCAGATATTGTTTACCCCGCAGGTCCGCGCCGCTCCACTTCCTTCTGTTCTGATCTCTTGAAATGGCCGCTTCAACTCCCTCTCTTTCCAATTAGCTCCCCAGACTCACGTGAATTCAATTAAATAGAGTAAAAAAATGCATTTTTTGCACTCCCAGTTGTGGTTGCTATGATAGTTGCTAGGGAAATTTGAGAAGGGGAAAAATATTTGTGGGCGGGTCTAAGTGCCCGGGAATTAACTGCAGGAAACAGCCGTGCTGGGCCCACAGACCCAGTGTCCCTTTACCAATGTGCAGGAATTCCCCCGCCTGTGGGGATTAACCCCACCTAACCTGCCGGCTAAATGGCCATTACAGTGAGTGTACTCCAGTGTACTAGTGGTGTGCTTAAGCACAAACGGCGAGCGAGCCTTGAACTACACTATTGTTAAATGATTGATTTTTAACAAGTAACACTCAAGCTACTAAAATAAAGTCAAGTTACGTATGCGGTAAAGGGGATTCAATGCCATAGTAACCGCTCCCCGCAACTGTTTGAATTGAAGAAGAAGCAACAAAATCAAGTCACGTTATTTAAAGTTTTCTTTGTGACATTCTTAATAGTGGTTGTAATGCACAATACTTTCACACAACTGAACATACCTATGCAAGACTTACCTTCGTGGTTCGTTTAGTGGACAATGAATTTACAAGTACATGTAAATGCTGTTGAGTAGGGCTTATAACTGTGACAAATAGCGACTAACTCAAATAGAAATGGAGCTCCCATAAGTTTTTGCGTTTAACTGCACCCGCAAATGAATTCAAAGCAGTAAACAATTCAATTTCTAAGGTGATACGTGTAATGGTTGCTAAACCGGAGGATTCTGTTTAGTGAAGTTTGGGACGGGGTCGAACACGGAGCGAACACAAAAATGCGGAGGGTCTAAGTACAAAATGACATACATACGTCCAAACATATATATAAATAAACAAACATCCCCAATTTTCAATTGTGTTACCCCTGTAAGTGTCTCGCTCGCTCGCCAATAATATGTGTTCACCTTTTCTCTGAATACTGCTGCCGGCTTTTTTCTGGTTTGACCTGGTAAATATGATACCATGCAGCTGGACCTACACTGTGTGGTGTGATTAGTTTGAATGTAGGAGTTACAGACTCTGAACCTCTCAGGGGTGTGAGCACGAGTCAATGCTAGGTCACGCTTCTTCGAGGTTGGCTGACCAGGACTGTGACGTAGGTTCAAGTTATGTTTAGTTATTGAGTAAGAGGAGACACACCTTGTCTGTCAGTTTTAGTTCATGCTATTTTGTCTTTTATGGAGTTTTGAACTAATGAAGTGTCCAATAGACGTGTTAATTGCAGCAATCAAAGATTGGCTAATTGTAATTCTGTAAAAATTGGTTTCAAGGGAAAAAGAACTACTGAGGATGAAGCTTAATCGCCCATTGCCCTCGAGTGACATTTGTAGTGACTTTTGCTATGAATTTCAAGCATATCTGAACGAATGTTAGCTTCATGTGGCGATACCTTCAAAAGAAATAATATCCCCAAGTGATAAATAGCAGCTACTGACTGTGTTTGCCTTAATTTGCACTTTGATTTCCCATTGTTACAAACAGGGAAGGTTGTTTATGGTTACATTGTAATAATAGGCCCACCCACCCAGTGAATGTTGTCCTGTAATGCCACCCAATCATACTACTGTGGTTGTGTATTTATTATGGTCTTATATGACACTTCAAGGGCTGGTAATGAACTGGGAATTTTCCTACTGTAGCCACTCTCATTGTGTTACCATGGGCTATTACGATAGCACTTGTTTGAATGTGATTTAGTAATATTATAATTTCTATCTAGATCAGAGCAAGTGGAGAAGTCTGGAGCTCTTCGTACCAAGGTCATGCGGGAGAGAGATGAGGTGAAGATGGCAGTCCGTCACTACAAGTTTGTCGTCATACGAATTAGAATGCCAGATGGATTAGTGGTACAGGGTGAGTTTGTGTGTATGTGTGTATGTGTGTGTGTGTGTGTGTGTGTGTGTGTGTGTGCGCTTTTGATTAAATATTGGCCCCACATTATATAATGGACTCCCCAATGTGGTTAGCAGGACTGGGTTCAAACAATGATTTTTCCGGTTGGTACTAATGTTTGAATATTGAAAACACAAAGGACGGAGATTTGTTACTTGTCTTCCTGAGGCTGAACAGTAATGGCTCTTATCTCAGACAGAGGAAGCGTCTGCCTGTGGGTAGCATCAACGTTTCTACATAGACTACTAGCCTGGCTATATTTACTACTCTGACTGCTTGGATTAGAAGCTTAACTGAGCATGAAATGAATTGCACATGACTGTGTACTTGTAACTTATTGAGTTAGAGAAGCAAGTACACTGCGCATTCTTTAACACAGCTACATTATGTGATAGTGTGCCTTTTGGTTCAATTATGGGTGGAGGTGGGGGAAGGGAGGAGGGTGTTTGTTACTGTAATAGCTACTAATTGATTAAGTTAGGTTGTGATGAATATGCTTGGAAAGATGGAAGCCGGAGGGTATAGATAGACTGGCATGTGTTTCCATGCAGCACCACACATGCATGTACATGCATCCATACAACAATTGCTTTCTGTGGATCTGACCTTAAATGCTGCGACTACAACCTGCCTGACATTCTTATAATCCAGGCGATTGAAAAGCTAACTGAAGTTCAAACGTTTGAGTCTGTAACAAAGCTAGACCTGGTTTGCAATGCCCATAGGTTTACATTTTTTTAGAATTGTTCTTCACTGCCTACATAGGTATCACAACTGAAGGAGAACACCACACACATTATGCTCGAGATCTGTTGCTTGATTGCAGCTGTTTGGAATGTTATATTAAATGTAATTTTTAATTTTTTTTTTTTTTTTTTTTTTCCCCTTCTTTCTTTCTTTCTCTCTCCATGTTTTTGTTATGGCCGACGTATTCAACTGATGTTCGTATGCATGTCTGTATTAGTAATTATGGAGTCTAAAAGTCAACATGTAACGGTTTTATTAGACACACCCACTTAGTCTAATTTGTGAGATCACACTTGAGAGAGGGAGGGGCTGATATTCAGACATATTGGCTCCACGAGTAAAAGACTTCAAATTACAATGACTTCTTTAGCCATGCCAACAAAGCAATAAGGATTAGGGATTGTGGCTTGCATGTTTACCAGCACGAGCGGCTTTTGCCGTCACTGAATTGATATGGAATGGTGTGAAGGGAGGAGCTGCTATTAACATAGCATGGAATTGATTGAAGGGAGGAGGAGTCGTTAGGACTGGAATGGTGTGAGGGGATAGTGAGACACACCAGTAGTGTAGTTGTTACTTCAACTTGAACTAAAATCCATTTAGACAGATATAATCTACTATTTGATATTACATAACTGAGGACTCTAAAGAGAGTTAATTTTTTATTAGCTGAGAATGACATAATCAGGATTTGTGCACAAGTGATGATTAATTAGTCGAGACAGATGAGTACTATCACATTAATGCTATGTTAGAGGCAATTAATGAGTAACTCCCAATTTATCTAGAGAATAGTTCATGGAGTCAATGAATTGAATATTAACTATAGTCGAGGCATTTCTCTGAAATTCATACCAACGGTGTCAACATGACAGGAAAGATTGAACTAGTCACCTGGTGTTGTGACGGAGTTGCTGAGGAATCATTGGCATGTTCAGTGTAGCCGTAATAGTACGGGCAGGTGTTAACTGGTGAGGTACGTATTTATATGTGTGAATGTGGTGAGAGAAGAGCTAATTGAAAGTGGAATGGCTAGACGTTAGCGAGCTCTAGTGGCACATGATGTCTCTATAGTAGGTAGGTTAGTAGCAGTTAATGAGTAAGTAAGGTTTCGTGTGTGTGTGTGTGTGTGTGTGTGTGCTGATCAGTGACGAGTGAATTTTGGTTTCAGTGGGTGGAATTACTTACGGCTCTTTGTTCTCCTTCTTCCCTCCTGTTCAACTCTTCCATTTATTTCTAGGTATCTTCAGACCTCTGGAGAAGTTGAGTGATGTCCGCACTTTTATATCTGAAGCTTTGGCAGACCAGACCAATACTTTCTGCTTTTCTGTCCTTGGAAAGTCGTTTGAAAAGGAAGATGTTACTCTGGCAACCTTAAACATGGTAAAGAAATGGTGTAGGAACTCTGACCTGTATGTGAAAGCTTCTATACACATTAATAATTTATCCTTAGATGAGCGCTTTCTCGTGACAATATTGAAGAATGGGGGGTGGGAGTACAGGGGAGGGGATGTGGGGGGAAGTGGGTGTGGGGGGGGGGGGGGAGAGAGGGCACAAGGGGAGGAAGTGTGTGGGAGGGGGGGGGGATATGAGGTAGAGCTATCAGGTATATTTTGTTTGAGGGTAAAGCTAGAGGATTTGCTGCTCTATTATTATATCCAAATTTTACCTCCCCATTTTTTTTTTCGTTAAAAGTCTTGTACTATGTCATTTGCCTTGATAAACTGGAGTTAGTGAAACCATGGTTAGTGGAACATAGGGATTATTAAGTATGTATTTATAAGTATGTCTGGCATAGATGATGTTAGACTATCTTTTGTTGGTTCAATATTGCTGCAAGTAGACAGCCACATTTTGCTAATGGCGTCACTATTGTTCAGTTACAAAATGCAGCTGAGCTACAGCTACTTGGAATTGCACAGCTATATAAAATATTAATATGTGACCGTCTACAGGAAAACCGGGCACAATGCGGCACCCTTCGAAAAAAATTTTTTTTGCACTTACAGAGTTGTCGGCGTCCAGATATTGAGCTCTCCAAGTTTTATTGTCGTAGCTTAAGTCGTTCCCACTACAATAGACCTAACCGTTCCCTTCCGTCGGCTTGAAACAATACATTTTTAAGAAATCGATCGATCTTTTCTCGATATTTACGCACGCTGCGTTGTGCCCGGTTTTCCTGTAGACGGTCACATATATAACTGGGCTGGTTTAGCTTGCTCACCTTTTCTTCGAGATGTTTGCCACATCCTGTCTGTGCAAACTCCAATAACTAATGGATTATTCCTGAGCTACGCAGACAAGCTAATTCAAAATTTCATGCATTAACAACAAACCTTTCTACTAGCCATATCAACTGGTTTGACTGGCTGCTGGTTAAGTGGTGGGTGTGTCTGTAAGAGAATGTGTGAATATAGGTCACAGAGATGATGTTAGAAGTTGCAACATTTGATGAATTGATGTAACAGCTAGCTTGTCTTGTGATGATCGCATTAGATTGTTTGTCATTGTGATGTACCAACACTTCTGTTAAATCACTTCTGGCAGTCTCAGTTGATGCCATTTTTATTTAATGAATTGTATTATGTTTATCGTGACGGCTGTTAGATGTGGACGGATGCAATAAGAGACGCATTGTCTAAAAGCGGCAATCCGGTCTAGTATGCTTATCAAGCCTTGTGATAGTTTAATTGTCCCATGAGCTTATCCTTTTATTACAAGCTGTTCTATAACCGGTAACCCCCAGTGCTGGTAAGTGGATGCACATGACTGCATTGTTTGTTACGCTCCTTGGCTTGGATCATGTGATCACATTACCCATCAATACTCTGTCTACATGTTTTGCAAAAAAATGGTGACGATTATTCCGCCCAAGACTAGTCTCACTACGCCACTAGCACTTGCTAGTCGATAATCTCTTTGTGATACCCAATACAAGCTCTAACATTCCATACATTTATGATGCAGTCAACACTGTATTAGGTAAAGTTCACATACACTCTAAACTCTTGCAAGTCACTTGGCCACAGACAAAGGAAGTTTCATGTTATGCAGACTGAATTGTCACGTTCCAGTGGCCGAGTTTTAAGACAGTAAAGAGTTCATCGTTTGTAAGGTATTTGCGAGACTGCTTGTCTCACCTCCCATGTTGTTGAATTACCTCAACAAACATTCAAGTCTTATCTGTGAACCATGAAATGTAACAATACCATTACTGCTCCATGTAAGTGAAGTCATTCACTAATTATGATTTCGTAACTCGTGAGTGAAGTGTGTGTAATTACTGTAGGTGCCATCCGCTGTCCTCAACTTAATTTGGAACCACTCATCTGGACCTCCACCTTCTCCTCCTTTTCTCCTGCCAGACTTGATGGCCAAGATTCAAGAGTTTCAGTAGTTTGTGTCCATGTAGCTATGGGTTCCATTTTCATGGATCAAGTTCAAACTGTTTGAAACTGAAGTATTGCGGACTCATCAAACCTTGATTTATCAAACTACTTGTTTTATTTTTGTTGATAAGATCAACATTAAAGACATGAAGTGTGAATTATGACTACTTTGTGTATTGCAAGACATTGAGGTTCATTTAGGGAGATACTTACCTTTCTTGACGTTTTCTTAAAATTTTATAAGCGAAATGTGAAGTTAAAAAGTGAAAATTATAAATATTTTTGTCAGTGAAGGTGCTGTTTAAGTGGTTCTTGTAAGTTTGATTTGTGTTTAACAGAGGCAGTAGTGACTAGGATTGAAGCAAGTTTACTTAGATAATGAAGTAAGACCTTACAAGCTAAAATTTTTATTCAGAAATGATGTCACTCCAATATCCTTACTAGCCACACATTTTCCACATCTCATTAATTATGTAAAGTTGTGACCCTTATGAGATGGCACTAGCTCAATCTCACTCCCTAGATTAATTTACAAATGAACCCCTGAAGAAGACATACTATATTGTAGGGGACCATACTGGTATATTAATGTATTGTGGAGGACCATACTGGTATATTAATATGTATTGTGGAGGACCATACTGGTATATTAATATGTATTGTGGAGAACCATACTGGTATATTTATGGTGTGTAGGTCTGTGCTCATTTGCCAACAATGCGGGAGTTTCCAATAACATCAAAGTTTACCTAAAATTGTAGTGGGTCATTGGATGATTGAAATATGAGAATGCCAACATCTATTTGATCATCGCCTCAAATTTTACGAGTTCAAAACTACCGAACAAGTATAAATGGTGGGCCAGATGGAGCTTGTGTGACTATCACGAAGTTTTCTAGCAACGCTATGGCAATTAATTCTAGTGCTGCATTAGCATCTTTCACCACCTCTGCTGACTGGGATCCAGCCAACTGCACTTTCCTTTCTCACTGTATTACGGACGAGTTGAGCGATTCTTCTATCACTTGTAGCTTTGTGTGGGATGTCGCTCTTTCAAGGAGGCTGTATGCTCCCTATGTTGCAGCTATAGAAGCAGTCTTTTTTCTCATCTCTTTCGTTTGGAATATATTCATAGCAGTGAGTTTTATCAAGGAAATAAAGCTGCTGACAAACCCAGCTTGCATCTATCTTCTCAATATGGCAGTGATTGATATACTGGCCTCCATCTTCATCATTTTCCAGTGCTTGATGGTTGAGTCTGTCCAGCATTTTGTGCTGGGAAGTACTGACATTGTTCGATGTGGTACGTGTGAGTTCCTCGGCTTCGTCATGATGTTCCTGATAATGAATATGCTCCATACGCTTGTGGTCCTGTCATTAGACCGATTCTTCTTCCTAGTGAAGCCCCTCACTTACTCCAAGTCTTATAGCTGGAAGATGGCACTTCTGATTGTCCTTGCGGTGTGGGTGTTGTCATTCTTCCTGGCTCTTCCGCCTCTGTTCGGTTTAGGAAGCTACAGCTTTAATACGGTCATCTCGAACTGCCACCCCCAATGGAGTGGGATGTCAAAGGCTGGACTAAGAAATATATACTACATTATCTTTATAGCACTTGAAGTGGTGGTTCCCATTGGGGTCTTGATACTGTCCAATATCTGGATAGTTCGGATTATCCTAACCTCCATAAGCAACCGTTACCAAAGGCGAAGAGAAAGCTGTGTAGGAGTAAATGAGGAACAAGTTGAAATGGAAAGAAGGAGGGAGAGTGAGGAGCAGAGACAAGTCTTGAAAGTATTTGGTGTTTTCTTCATAGCTCACTGCTGTTGCTGGGCACCAGTTTTGACCTTTGTTGTCATTGCATCTTTGGTGGGGCCATCATCTATAAGAGAAGAAGGGTTCATTGTCTCTTGGATTTTCTTCCTATCCAATCCTGTCGTTCATCCTATTATAGAGACTTACTTTATAAAAGATCTGAGAACGGCTATAAGAAATAAAGTTAAAGTCTTACTATCGAACGGAGATGATCACGCTAGACATATCAAATGAATATAATATAACACAATGTTTTATGTATTATTTATTTATTTTAATAATATCAGATAGGATTGCTCTCAAGATGTCTGATTGTATTAGTCACGAACTCTTGCGGACGCGCATGCGTAAAGGTCCATTGCAATTAACTTCCCGGGGTTGTTGGGAGAGCTCGATGCATGTTGGTGGTATTTGCGTCGGGGGGGAATGACCGCAGAGCCGGTTAGCTCACTCCCAGTCAATATGGAAGAAAAATTGTTCTCTGGTGTGGGCCCTTTAGAAGATTCTGCTGTCAATTGTAGCGGACCCTGCTACTGCTCTTCTGAAGAATTACTGAATTCATCAGTTGCAATTGGTATCTTTTGGAGCATTTCATCTCCTGTGAGAAGGTATGCACCTTACGTTGCTGCTGTAGAAGCTCTCCTTTTTGCAGTTTCCTTCTGCTGGAATTTGATCATAATTGCTAACTTTGTCAGGAGGAGGAAAATTTTAAAAGATGCAGCCTGTGTTTACCTCCTCAATGTGGCAATTGTAAACTTCTTGTTTTCCACATTTGTAATTTTTCAGTGTGTGCTGACAGAATCAGCTGGACACTTCTTCATTGGGAATACAAACCTCCATCGATGTAGAATATGTGATTTCCTTGGCTTTATGGTGATGTTTCTCATGACAAACATGCTACACACTCTGGCTACACTCTCTTTTGATCGGTTTTTCCTTTTCATCAAACCCATGAAATATAACAAGTATTTCACTTGGAAATCAGCTCTACTAGTTGTATCTTGCATATGGATCTTGTGTTTCTGTCTCTCTGTGATGCCTTACTTTGGGCTTGGACGCTACAGCTTCAACACAGTAATAGCCAACTGTCATCCAATGTGGACTGGAGTATCTAGAAGCGGTGTGTCAAATATCACTTACATCGCCATTTTGGCTATTGAGTCTCTCATTCCGATCCTTGTGCTGACAGTCACCAATATATGGGCTATTCGAATTATCTGGAGGTCCATCCGACAGCGCCACCAGCGATGGATTGCCAATGGCTCATCTTCACCAAAAGAGTTAAAAGAAATAAGTATAAAAGTCAAGTCTGAAAGCAGCAAAAAGCAGTGGCAAGTAGTGAAGGTCTTTGGAGCACTTTTTATTGCACACATCTGCTGCTGGACTCCGGTGTTGCTGACAGTCGTGGTGGCAGGAGTACTGTCTGCATCAGCAATTCCAAGTGAGGTATTCGTTGTATGCTGGATACTCTTTTTATTTAATCCAGTAGCCCACCCTGTCATAGAAAGCTACTTTATTAAGGACCTTCGCATGAGTTTGATAACAGTTGAGCAACAATTAAAACGATCTTTTTCCAATCGTTCACATTTTAACACAATCAGAAGAACCACATGGAAAAAAAAAAGAAGTATCAGCTTCATTGACCCAAAGACTTCAAGACGTCTGCAGAAATATCAAAATGTTAGAATGAAACTGCGTCCTTCCCATTCCTTTATGGAGCCCACCAAGTTTACCAGTTCCACAATAAAATCCAGCGAATTGGATTTAACAGAAATTTCTGAACACCAATTAGTTTTGCCCATAGCATCTAAAGAAGTAGCGTCTCTGCATCACTACGAAGTGTCCATCACACTTGAGTTACCCTGTGCATCAGTTTACAAGAAAATAAACAACCATCCTCACAAAAAATTATCATCTAAGTCAGTTTCATTTGAATCTCACGAGTAAATGCTATTTGTGCATTGTATAATTATATTAACAAGGTAGAAAGTTGAAGTTCCGGATGAACATCCAGTATATCTTCACTGATGATCCAGACATATGTGGCCGACTCATGCAATGGTACACTGAAACTTAGTAATTTTGTTTGCCTTAAGCTTGAATATTAAATACAATAGACTATAAGGTTTATCATTTTTAGGTACAAGAGAATTAGTGTTTGGAACTATTAAATACAGCAATCATGTAGTACCCCCTTACATGGCAGTTACTGGGTTTGTACCACTTAATAATATCATATTTGACTTAAAACATTGTGTAGTTCATTTTGTTAATACTCAAAGTTGTAAGTTGAGACTGTGGTTTAAGAAAAAAATAAAAATCATAGATTATAATGTTTTCTGTTCACTATTCATATCCAAAGCCTTCTCCAAAATCTTCTTCAGACTCGAATCCTTCTTCATAGTGGAATCCCCTGTCATCTTTTTGAGAACTGGCTTCTTCTTCAGTATCCAGGGCACTAGCATCTATAAGCTGACTCTCAAATTTGAATTCCACCACTTCCTTATTCTTTCCGCCTGTGGCCTTGTCTTGATTAGTCGTAGAGTCTTGGTACTCAAAGTCTTTCTCATCGTAAACCAGAACATCTTCGTGATTGCCTGCATTCATTAATTCAAAGAGCTCCATGTTCTCTGAGGCCATTGTTGTATTTTCAGTCATAGAATTCAACCACTGTAAGTTGCTGAATGGATTACTTTGTCTTGACCCAATTGAAGAATAGGATAATGGCCTGTAGATGTAAATTGTGTACATTATTAAATGGCATACATAAATTATAAAATAAAATCTACAGTGTAAGATGTATAGTACATAGCTAATTTGCTTAAACTTGGTACAATACATTTTTCAAACATTTATTCGCGGAATAATAGAACCCAAAGTAGTACCATTTTGCATCAATATGGCGACCTATAGAGTATTGGATCATTACTATGTTGATGAAAGATATAATTAATACTGCCACATTTTAATAGTTATTATTGAGCAATTATTAAAATGTAGTTAACTTGAGTACTTTGGACTCGAAGTCCCTCATTTGCTCAATATACACTTCTTGGGAAAGACTCTTTTAACTGCCCTTTCTCAGTACTTAAAATATCCCTGTTGCAGAAAATCACAAATCTTTCAGAGCTTCCCCTCCCCTTCCCCCCCCCCCCCCCCTGTAGGATACAAATTAAGCAATGGCCAAGTTATATCATTAGTCACTAAAAATATTAAAAATATGAATAGATGTTAGCTAGTTACTTACTCATCTGTTTGTGAGCTTGTCTTTGAACCCGATTTACGTTTCTTCCCTCTGGTAGATTTGCTGCCATTTTTATTTTTGGAACTGCCAAATCCACTTCGATTCTCACTCTTTTGTTTGAGTTCACTCTTTCGTTTGGCGCTATCATATCCTCTTTGGCTTCCACTCTTTGATTTAAGATCACTTCCTCTTTGACTTCCAACTTTGTGTTCCTTAACTTTATCTTCCTTTTTTACTTTTCCACCATCAGCTATTAGTCGCTTTTGTTGGTCCTGAGCCCTTAGCTCATTCAACTCCTGTGCTACTCTGGACATGTTATTCAGATCATTTCTCTCTTTCTGTCTTCGTTTTGAAGCTTTTCTCTTGCATGAAGCCAGTATACACACAACCAGTATAGTTAATAAAGCAATGATTATGCAAGCTATGACTACAGCAACTATTATTACGGCAACAATTGGTATTTGGGCTGTGGGTTCAGGAGTGGATAAAGGGGTGGGTCTGCTAGTGCTGGCGAGAGCAATTCCTACAAACAAGAATAACGAAGGATATTTTACATTATTTGCAAAACAAAATGAACAAACCGCACTTCATTCCCTTTCCTTCCCCAAATCGTTTATTCCCCAGCCCTTGATTACAAATGAATTAATTAATATGTTTAGGTCTCCCTAAACAAACGCCGAATTATTATTTACCTAATTTAGTTATTCATGCACTAATTATCTTTATATCATATTCATTTACATTCAATTTCATATATTCCATTTAACGCACACTGGTGTGCGTTTTTTAGAATAATTAAAAAGAAAAACCTCATGTTCTAACTTGAAGTTCTTGTACAAGGGATAGAACTTAATCCTTTTGAATCCTCCTCCCTGAAGAGTACAAAGAATAACTCACACACAGCTTTAATAGCTAGCTTGCTGTGTGTGCTGCCTGTGCTAGCCAGGTGGTCCTTACATAACCTGCTTTTGGGAATTACGACCCCGAAACATTGGTCCTTCGAGCCGGATCCGTAAAGGTGAAGGTAAGGGGGATCAGTGGCCTAGCTCTCTAAGAAAGAAGCAAAGCTATTGAAGAAGAGAAACTGCAGGAGGGATAGCTGTACAAGCTACTCTAACTCTTGTAACCAAGAAGATTGATTCACTGCTAACTCCAAGGAAGGAGTAATTGGAATTCCTCACCAGAGTCAGAACTGTGTTTCGAAATAATTAACCCAGAATGGCATCGGAAGAGAGTGATTTGGCAGCCTTGAAGGCCAAAAGGAAAACCTGTAGAGGCAAGCTCACCAAAGCCATAAAGAGTGCTATGAAATTCACAAGTGACAACCTGGCAGAAATAAAACAAAGAGAGCTGAGGGAGAAAATTGAGATAATTAAAAGGCTGATGGACGAGCATAGTGACATGCATGAAGCTGTGCTGACACAAATGGCAACAGAAGGCAAGCCACAACTAGAGATTGATGGAGAAGTGAGTGGCAATGAAGCTGTGGAAAGAATCTCTGACAGTGAGTTGGATAAACTGGAAGAAGCCAGTGTTTTGAGCAATCTCTACTTGGGTGATGTTAGAGTGCAGACCAATGCTGCCACCTGGGTGAAGGAAAGCAAGATAGAAGCTCCTACATTTAACACTGATGGCAACAAAGTGAAGGAAGAGCTAGAAAGAAACATCAGTGATCTCACCCCTTATGCTGCTCATTCCTACATAAATGGCCAATTAGCCAAAGCACAATCTCTGGCAGAGCAAGTCAGGACAAAGTTGTTTGCCACTGCAGCAGCAGCTCCTTCTGTGCTGCCAGCAGAAACAAGGGTGGAAAGAAGCATCACCAGAAGTGCTCTGCCACCCCCTTACCATATAAAGCCACCCACCTTCAGTGGAAATCCCAGAGACTTCAAACACTTTTGCGAGCGATTCGAAGCTATTATGGACCTTCACAAGGATTATTATCCGGACACAGACAAAATCAGTATACTGGCAGATGCCATGAAGGACAGTGATGCAAGGAAGCTGGTGCTAAACTCTTGCAGTGATGGCTATGAAGGAGCTCTGGAGCAGCTCAAGATGACATATGGACGAAAGACAGTGATTTATCCACAACTAGTGGATGAGTTCCTGAAGAAAGAGAAGTATGACTGTTCCAGAGAGTCAATGAAGCTAATTTTGGACAAGACGAAAAGATTGTTGTCAGAGATGGAAAAGATTGGAGGCAGAAACATTGACACCCTGGCAGTGGCTCTCACAGTGAAGGAATTTGACATGGAGCTCATGACTGAGTGGTCCAAGCATCTGGGAAGTAATGATGAACTGCCTACTCTAGAGAAGCTGATAGAATTTGTGACACCACTGTCACATAACTTGCCAAGGCTCAGCAGAAATGTCTATCAGAGCCACAAACCTGTCAAGCAGCATCATCACTCTTCCACTACACCAGCATCAATTGAATCAGCAGTGAAGGTGGAGTCCAAGTCAGAAGTTCCTCCCAAAAGGGTGTGTCCAGCATGCAAAGAATCATCTCACCCTCTCTACAGATGTGTCAAGTTCAAAGATATGACTGTCAACCAGAGGTGGAACTTGGTGAACAAAAACAAGCATTGCAGCAACTGTCTCCATCCATCACACCAAGCAGCTACTTGCACTTCAAAATACACCTGCAAGTTCTGTAAACAGCCTCACAACTACCTCCTACACAAGGAAAGTGAGGAAGACAAGAAATCAACCAACTCTGGAATTACTCTGGCAGCACAAACAACACAGACATCTCCAGAGACTGACACAGCAGGTGAGCTCGGTTGTGGTTTTATATTCACTGCTCTTGTGTCAATCCAGAGTCAAGGCAGGAAAATCAATGCCAGAGCAGCACTAGACAGTTGTGCCACCCACTCCCTGATCAGTGAAGAAGTGGCAGCCTTCCTGCAGCCACAAAGACAGCCAATCAAGCTCACAATGAGAGGAGCTGTGGCAGAGAAGCAGATAAAGCACTGGGCTACTGTGAACATCTCCACCATCATCCCTTCAGAGTTTGATGTCCCACTGGGTGTGGCAATAGTCAATGACCTCCCACCAGCCACACCTCCAAAGGATGGAGCAGCAGTTGCCAAAAATCCAATGTTGAATGGACTGACTCTGGCTGATCCTTACTTTGGAGGTAAGCTAGATCTCATAATAGGCACCAATGACTTGCCTATGCTCTGGGGAAATGATGGAAGAAAGTTTTCCATGGCAGACAGGCTGACTGCTGTCAACACTGCTTTTGGATGGGTTGTGTCTGGATCTGCACTCCCTGCAAGCAAGTCTGGAACATCTCTCAGAGTGGAAGTGACAGAAGACAGAGATCATCAGCTCTTCCAAAAGATGTACGAGTTGGAGAAAGTGCCAGAAGCAATCAAACTGACCCCTGAAGAGGAGAGTGCCATCACACAGTTTAAAGAATCAATTGTCCAAACAGTAGATGGCAGGTATGCAGCCAAGCTGCCGAGAGTGGAAAGCCCTCCTCAGCTGGGCAACTCAAGTAAGATGGCATTGTCTAGAATGATTAGTAATGAGAGAAAGATGAAAAAGGTGGGAAAATTGGCAGAGTTTGATGAAGAAATGTTTGGGTATATAAGGCTAGAGCATGCAGAGGTTGTGCCTGAATCAGAAAGGGATAAAGGCATGTATTACTTGCCTGTAAAGGGCGTAATCAAAGAAAGCTCCACCTCCACAAAGGTCAGGCCAGTTTTTGATGCTAGTGCCAAGACTAGCAATGGAGTTGCTCTTAATGATGCTATCCTAGTTGGTCCAAACTTATACCCCTTAATCAGTGACATCCTGATCCAGTTTAGAAGTTATCCTATAGCTGTGTCTGCTGACATCAGCAAAATGTACAGGGAGGTCAAACTCCTCCCGGAAGACCAAGCTTACCATTTCTTGTACATAAGAGATCCTGATGGCAAGCTGCTAACATGCAAAATGAAAAGGTTGACATTTGGTGTACGTCCTTCCCCATTCATTGCTACATCTGTTATACGTCACCATAGCAACCAGAATCAGAAACAATATCCCAAGGCTGCACAAGCTATAATGCAGCAATTCTATGTAGATGATTTTTTGTCCGGGGCATCCACATTGGATGAAGCAGTGCAAATCAGAGAAGAACTGTGTAAATTGTTGAGTTTATGTGGCATGAAGCTTAGAAAGTGGAGGAGCAACTCCCAGCAACTCCTGTCAACCATTCCTGATGATTTGCTAGAGAAAGAAGACAAGAAGGAGCTGATACAGGAGTCGCCTCTGAAAGCACTCGGGATCCATTGGGACACCTCCAAGGACACATTGCTCGTAACTACTCCTACGTCTGAAAAAGGTGAAGTTACCAAAAGGGTGGTGGCAAGGGTAGTAGCAAGTGTGTATGATGTACTTGGGTTGATGTCACCTTACCTGATCTCTGGAAAAATTGTATTACAACAACTTTGGGTGCATAAATTGGCATGGGATGATTGTATTCCAGAGGAAGTGTTACCCAAATGGCAGTGTTGGGTGGATGGCCTAGAAGTAGTAAAAGGTCATCACATTGACAGGTACACTGGTTGCCATGACAAAATCAGAAAGAAAACTCTGCATGGATTTTCTGATGCTAGCCAGCTAGCGTATGGAGCTGTAGTTTACTTGGTGTGTGAAAGCACTACTGGGTTGACATCACATATAATCTGCTCCAAGGCAAGAGTGTGCCCTCTTAAGCTAAGAACTATACCTGAACTTGAATTAGAGGCTGCAAAATTGCTTGCAAAGCTATTACATCATGTAGCAGGTGTGCTTAACATTCCCTTGTCCAACATTGTACCCTGGACTGATTCCAGCATTGTGCTGGCATGGTTACTTCAGCCACCCAACAAACTAAAGACCTTTGTCTGTAACAGGGTAGCGTTAATCGGAGAGCTGTTGCCACGGTGCAGCTGGAGGCATGTCCCCACTGCTGACAACCCTGCTGACATGTGCAGCAGAGGTGTGACAGCACAAACCCTTGTAAACTCCCACCTTTGGTGGAATGGCCCAGACTGGTTAAAATTGCGTCCAGAGCAATGGCCATTCTTGCCTGCAAAAAGCATACCACCCAGTCAAATGCCTGGAGTGAAAGCCACTGTGATAGTTGCCATGGCAACCCAGAAGTGTGAACTGGATTTGTGGCAAAGATTTTCATGCTATAATAAGTTAGTCAGAGTGCTTGCTTGGGTTTTGAGGTTTCTGAGAGCCTATGTCAAGAAGGAGAAGCAGCCTCCTGACAGAACTTTGACTTGGAATGATGTTAATGCTGCCAAATATTTGCTCATTAGAGTGCAGCAATTGGAAAGTTTCCCTGATGTATTTGCAGTTGTGTCTAGTAAAGGTCGCCTCAGCAAAGGCCATCCCTTGGGGGGGATGGGTTTGGAGCTCAGCCCCAACCACGCCTTGTTGGTAAAGGGTAGGGTTGGTGGAAAGAGCATGGTGCCGCTGTCAGCTAAAAATGCACTGACAAAGCTGATGTTGCTGACACAGCACAAGTTGCATGGTCACCCTGGAGTTGCAACCCTCATTAGCATAGTAGGACACACTTTTTATGTGGTGGGTATCAAAAGAGAGCTCAAGAGGATAGCAAAAATGTGCCCAAATTGTCAACATGCCAATGCCAACCCATTATCGCAGCAGATGGGAATGCTGCCAACATCAAGAGTGACACTGCAACCTCCATTTGACAAATGTGGTGTAGATTTTGCGGGTCCCATCACTCTGAAAGAAGGTGCCACCAGAAAGCCTGTCAAATTCAAAAGTTATTTGTGCCTTTTTGTGTGCATGTCGACCAGATGTGTGCATATTGAAATAGTCAAAACTCTGGAAACCAATGAATTCATGGCAGCTCTCCAAAGGTTTGCTAATAGGAGGGGCATGCCTAGTGAGATCTTTTCAGACAATGGCAGCAATTTCATTGGAGCTGCAAAAGAAATCAATGATATCTCAAGCATGCTCAGGAAATCCAAGCATTCAATATCTGTAGTCGAGAGTCAGCATGGTGTGAAGTGGCATTTCAACCCTCCCAGAGCTCCACACTTTGGTGGGCTTTGGGAGGCAGGTGTAAAGATTATGAAAAAGCAAATAAGAAAAATCATTGAGCCACACCCCTTAAGACTTGACGAAATGTGGAACATCACTACTCATGTGGAAGCAGTGCTAAATTCGAGACCACTAGTGCCATTGGAGAAGGTTGAGTCAGAAGATGAGCTTGCTCTAACTCCAGCACACTTCTTGATTGGAAGGCCAATGAGAGCTCCACCTACACCAGCAGCATCAGCAGCTAAAATCACATCGTTGAGGAGGTGGCAGCTAGTGCAGAAACTCCAACAACAGCTCAGTGAAGGATGGAGTGGTCATTACTTACAATCTCTTCAGTCAAGATCGAAATGGAGGAACAGGAAAGAAAATGTCAGAGTTGGTCAAATAGTTTATATCAAAGACATAACGTTAAGCAATGGATTGAAATGGCCTCTAGGAAAGATAATCAAAGTCTATGCTGGCAGAGATAATCTTGTCAGAACTGTGGATCTTGTATGCAAGGGAAAAGAATATAAAAGACCCATTCACTTGTTAATCCCACTGAACATCGAGGATAATGACGAGCAGTGAGAACTGTTGTATCATCTCATTAGTACTTATTGTTTACTTGTATTATCATACATGTTGTTTACTTTCTGGAGGCCCAGTATGTTTAGGTCTCCCTAAACAAACGCCGAATTATTATTTACCTAATTTAGTTATTCATGCACTAATTATCTTTATATCATATTCATTTACATTCAATTTCATATATTCCATTTAACGCACACTGGTGTGCGTTTTTTAGAATAATTAAAAAGAAAAACCTCATGTTCTAACTTGAAGTTCTTGTACAAGGGATAGAACTTAATCCTTTTGAATCCTCCTCCCTGAAGAGTACAAAGAATAACTCACACACAGCTTTAATAGCTAGCTTGCTGTGTGTGCTGCCTGTGCTAGCCAGGTGGTCCTTACATAACCTGCTTTTGGGAATTACGACCCCGAAACAAATATATTTCATATTTCTTATTTTAAATAGAATGGAATAATTGCATCATACTCTTGCACATTAATTCTATTACAGCTAGAAAACAACTGCCCTGGAAGAGATTCTTATCATCTCAAAGGAGTGGTTCTATTTTTTTATTTTTTTATTGACCGGAAATAGACTCCGATACTTCTGTAGTGAATGAAATGTTTCAATCTCTGGCCCTGTCACTTAAATAAGTCATTACAAGCCCATATAATAACTCAAAACTAAATCATATCCTTCTTATCTTACCTATAGTGGCTTGGTTCACTGGGTCCAGTACTACCACTCTCCCATCTCCAGTTGAAATGATAATCTCAAATGAGTAGTTAGTCCCAGGAAGAAGACTGCCAATGGTCAGGCCTCCAGGGGGGAAACTGCTTCTGATCATGTTTGTGTTGTTCACAAACTCTTCTTGTACTCCATATCTTATGGTGTAGGGACTGAGGATTTCTGTGTTCATGTCAATGCAGTTCAGTGGAGGAATGTCCAGGGCAATTATAGTCTCATTGACACCCCGAACTTGCACATAGTTGTCAGTAATTATTGGATCTGTTAATATAATCATGTTTTTAAAATATAAACTTCACTATACACTCACTCAAAAGTATTTGAGCACACACAGGCACACAGGCGTACATATATATATATATATATATATATATATATATATATTATATATATATATAAGTCAGAACCAGGGGTAAGGGAGGTGGGACATGATTTAGGGCTGAAGCTCCCACCTCCTTTTCCTCCCCCTCTGATTTAATTATATTCAAATATAAATTGTGTGCTTAACATAGATTTTTTTGTGGCAAACTTTCATAGCAGAAATATAATTGTCAACATTTTTTTCCAGATCTCATCCCAGATGAATGTTTTAATGTATGTAAACTTGTACCCTAGCTAATAATCCTTCGGTTCCTCTCCCTTCCCTCTTTTAGATTCAACCCTGTCATAATATATTATATGTATACTATATTGCAACTTCCTCCCTCAGATTTGGTACATGAGTATACATTGCCAGTCTGTCTTTTTTTCCATCCCACATAAGCTATTGAATACTACGTGTTTGGAACAGATAACTAATTGTAGCCAACAAAGTGTGAAATACATACATACTTTTCCCTGCTTCATTGCATATAATTAGAAACATTAATTATTGACCTGTCAATAGTTGTTACTACAACTGGCCAGACATACTCTAAATATTTGGTCTTAATAAAATAATAGCAGTAGTGGAAGTCTTTGTTATAACATTGATAAATGACACAGAGTTAGTTTCTTGTATGTGTTTTCTTAAATCAATACATCACAATCAATCTAATTTAAGTTTATGTTGAGCCAAGCTATGAAATGACAATAATGTGGCTTTCTTTATACACAATGTTTTGACCCTTTTCCCCATTCTCTCATCCTCCCTCCCCTTATCTCACCCCCTAAATGTGTATTTAACTATGCCACTCACCAGCTGTAGTAGTAGTAGCCAAAGTTGTGGCATTTGTTACGGACTGTTCTGGCCACACGTGCACCAGATAGCTGCTGTGTTCATGAAGACCAGCCAGCACATAGGTATTCTGGCCACTCCTGCCTTGTATGGTCATCCTCAATGGCTCGATACCGACACATGGGCTAATGTACTGTGCCACTAGGATGTATGTGATGTCCATCTGTGTCCAGCCCACTGTTACAGTTGTGCTGGTAGTGGTCAGAGTTATCAGGTCAGACACTCCAGGAACTGCAAGGAGGGAGGAAGTAAAACACTTCACTTAAACACAGCAACTGAGAATCTTTTAGCTAAATTAAAAAAATTAAAAATAATCTTTTAAATTTTTTTTTTGTTCCAAAGCTGAAACTAAATATGAATAAATCTATTGGTATGCATAGGTGAGCCTTTAAATATTATAAGAATAATTTCAGTATTAGACAGCCAAATCTTAGTTTAACCAACATTTTGGCTGTATAAACGGAGAAATAGTGCTGTTCGATTATTTTTACACCACTTTGTGTGTGTATGTGTGTGTGTGTGTTTCACTTACGAGGTGCCATTGTAACTGCATTGATAATACTGTGGAGAGGTCCAGTGCCTTCAAGGTTAGTGGCCTCAACCTGAATGGAGTAGGATGTGACTGGTGTCAGACCGAGGATCTGGTATCTGGTGCCGGTAATGCGTAGGATACTTTGTCGGGTGGCGTTAGAGTACGTGCTGCTGACTCCATAGTACAGGTTGTAAGTCAGAATCTCTCCGAGTTGATCTTCACAGCGAGGAGGAGACCAAGCCACAAGCAAGGCAAAGACACCAGATGCCACCAGATGAAGGGACAATGGAGGACCTACAGGTACTGTACGGACATACGGCAGTGATAGTCAACTGGAAGGCTTTCAAAGAGCACAAGTACTTGAATTTAAACTTATTCACTTCGAGTTGCTATTTCACCAGAAACTGCATTATATGCACAGCAATAATTTAGATTAGCTTGGTAGTTATGGTATTTGGTATTTGAAGAATGATTCAGGTACTTGATTGAACAGTATGAGCAGAGATAATTAATCAATTACTTCACTAGAAAGTGTTATGGGTAATTGAAATAGCACGACTTAAATAAAATGTATTGATGTTAAAAGTTGTAGTGTAGGAGGATGCGTGTGCAGTTATATACACTGTAATATAAAAATGGTGTAGTGGCCAAGTGAACTATGAACACTCATATAAAATTTTCTAGTGCCTAGCCAGTAGTCAGCTAGGTTAGTGGGGGTCCTCATTGGAAAACACTATAATATAAAAAATGGTATTAGACAGGTAAGTTAATAGCTATTAGTAGCTATGGCGGCAGGTTTTGTTTTTGTTAGCTAAACCATTTTAACTGAACTTATCCTGGCATAACATTAGCAAGCGGTCACTCACATGAATTTGCCAGCCATACTAGCTATTTCAACATTAGGCTAGGGTACCTTTCCACTACTGAAAATGCACTGAACTACCAAGTGAATTTATGAAAGAAACTGGTTGTTCAACGTGACCATCCAACAATATTTTGTATTGAGTACATATTCAGACAAAAATATATCTACCACCAACTGCACCCAACCTGCCCTTTACTCACCACTGGCCATTGTCCAGGCATTGATTGTAGCAGTTGCCTGAAGAGAGTTTCGTGAGACAGCAGAAACTGAGAGGTCATAGCTCCCATATGATACCAGGTCAGAAAAACTGACTTGATTGCGACCTCCACCCATGCCTCCCATGCCTCCCATAATCCTCCTCCTGATTGTTATAGGATCCGTATCAGTCAGATTGGTACAGGGTCCCACATATGTTGCACTAATCATGTAACGGTCAAGATTCGTGGTGGGATTTTCTTGCATCCAGGAGAGAGAGATGGAAGTTGCAGTAGACGATGCCCTCAAATTAAAAGGTCCTGAAGCAAGACACATAAACAACTATTATTTATTGAATAATATTAACAATATAGATAAGTATACCTGGGATTGAATAGGTGCTGGCATTGACGTATGGAGTTATTGTAGCAGTCATTGGACTGCCATTCTCACGAATGGAGTACTCTGCTACAAGAGCAACTGAGTATGAGGTACTTCTAGTGAGGCTATTGATTGTGTATTGTGAGCTTCCATCAGGAGGAACTATGGACTTCATCGTGGTGCCAGAAGGAAGTGTGTATTCCACAGTGTACTGGTCTATTCGACTGTTCTGATCCAGACATGGGATACTCTCCCAGGCTAAGGTGACACTAGTTGTGGTGGCAGCAACCTGTCTGAAGTTGGTTGGTGAAGCAGGTACTGCGCAAGACAGAAATTATATGTGGACAAATGTAGTTTAAACTACTGCATAGTAATAAGGAATTTGTGCAGCTATATTATTGGTTCATTAAGTAGTCTTAGCTGTTGGTAGTAGTAATCTTTGCAATAAAATAGCTACACTGAAAAAAGTCATTTCTATTGCTCACTTGTTCCCTGGGTGGGGATATGAACCATTCCCATGGCAGTTCGCCCATTACCAAGGACCAGAGTCACAATCACGTCATAGAAACTATATTCCTCCAAGTTGTTGATGGTGGATGAATTGCTGAACCCACTTATGATGAGTGTCCGGGTTGGAATTGCATCTGGACATGGTCCTGTAAACACCGTGGTGATGTTGGCTCTGTTGACCACACCTTCTATGGCTGGCACGGTATAACGGATGCTAACTGAGGTCGCTCCAATGCTTGTTGACTGAAGTACAAAGTCAAAGTCTAGCCAAACAGAATTATTAATAATTTAATTCCATTCTTTAGCCATAAACGAATAATTCAATTGTTATTTTATTCATTAGCTAATCACATGACATTGAAATCACTCTATAGGTAAAAAACATTCGTGATACTGTCATACAATTTTTACAACAATGTTAATTCAAGCACAACAGTATGTTCTCGTATTAGAACTCCAATTGCTGTCTTATGTTGGATAACAAAACAAATGAAACTTGGCCAAGGTAATGAGCATGTAGTACTACTGCCTACCTGATACTTACTATAATTTAGCTATTGCACTCATGAAGTGAGGCTCCTATCACATATAGCTATACCTATTTCATTAGTTTCTAAACTACTGAGGGGATTTGGCTACCACGTCATTTGTTGCGCGTAGCTAGCTTATCGCACATTCAACTCACCATTCTGAGCGACGCTCGAACTTAAAATCGTAAGCAGTAGCAAACAAATCTTCATACTGCTTGCCCTGTCCCCGTTTTTCAGCCCCTCCTCACACGGTCTCACAGCCTGCTGCACCTCGTAACCAAGCTAAACTCTCACACCAGCCCCACCCACATTATCGCCCACGCTATGAATTTGTCAGTAGTTTGTGTGTATTGTGTAAACAATCCGTAGTTGGTGTGTATTAATTAAAATCTCGTGGCGCTAAATTTGAACAGTGAAAATGTTTCCTGCCGGAGCATTATTACACACTCTAGCTGGCTGATATAAGAAATAAGAAGCAGACTTGTCTCGTCATGTCGGCAGCGAAACCAGCTTCTGCAGGGGGTCGAGGTGTAGTTGCAAGGAAAAAAGTTAAGAAAGAAACTACCGGAGATAAATTGAAAGCAAAAGAAGAAGAATACAGGTATATCTGGGAGAGTTCTTCACGTTGTGAGGTTCTTGTACTCAATTGAAGTGTGGCTTGTGGCTAAACCTAGTTATGAAGCTCTACCTAATAACATTGTGTTGAACTATGCAGTTATCTTTCCACCCTCAAGAGTTGAATTTCACTGATACAACTACTAGTGATGTGCTTGAGCACAAATGGCGAGAGAGCCTCTTGTTATCTTGCTTAAAATTACAATATGGTTATATGATGAATTTTGCCTGCTTTTTTATAACATTATGATGACAATAATGGATTCTTAGTAGTTAAACATTAATTACAGCAAATATACACAGAAGTGCTTTCTTACCTTAATATCCTGAGTAGTGATAAGTCTGTAATATCAAATTTAAGCCATTCTGACTACTTCTATTACCAGTAACTCTTGAACAAGCTCTCAGTTACAAAGAAAAAAGAAGGCCAGAGTTACTTCAGTTAACAAATATGGAATTACTACTTATCTTAGCTTCGCCCGAGTATTGGTAGCTTCTTTAGAAGCCATTCTGACTACCAGTGGCCCTTGACAACTAACAAGAGGCACTTAGAAGCTCCAAAAGTAACCACTCCCCACAACTGTTTGAATTGAAAAAACAACAACAAGTAACGTTTTCTTTTTTCTTTTTTTCTTTCACACAACCGGACATACCTACACAAGACTTACCTTCGTGGTTGGTCTAGTGGACAATGAATATTCAAATACTGTTGTGTAAGGCTTATAGCTATGACAAATAGCACATTAACTTACCACCGCCTCTAACTCACATAGAAATGGTACTCAGGCAAATTTTTGAGTTCAGACTGCACCGCAAAAGAACTCAAAGCAGTAAACAATTCAATTTCTAGTATGATACAGGTAATGATCGCTAAACAAGAGGATTCGATTTAGTGAAGTTTGGGACGGGGTCGAACACGGAGCTAACACAAAAATACGTGAGGGTCAAAGTACATATAAACAAATATCCCCGATTTTCAATTGAGTTAGCCCCGATAGTGTCTCGCTCGCTTCGCTTGCTCGCCAATTAAAAAAATTAATCCCAATTTTTCTTGTGTGGAAAAGGGTCATTTAGTGTTTTATTGGAGCTAATTGTACAATAATTATAGACGTGAACTTTATGGAAACAATAATAATTTTTATCTAATTCGGGCAAGAATTTTTTTTGCTTCCATTCATCTTCTAGAATAAACAACTTTCACACGAACATTGCAACCATATTCACACATTGATATTGATGGGCTGAGTTGCCACTGAGTCAGCATCACACACACACATATTCATACATACATACAAACATACATACACACATACATGAGTATAGATGCATGAGTATACATATATACACATACATACATACATTACATGCATAGATACATATATACGAGACATAAAGTCTAAACAGTTCTACCAGTCTAATCTGTGTGTGATGAACATTTATTTTTTTTAAAAGAAGTCTTCTATTATCAGGATTGATTGGAGTCACATCAACTGAATCATATTGTTCATTTACTGATCAATTTGTAGTTGTGTTTCAAATATTCTGTCAAAGATTAAATATTTAGAGTCAAGAGAGGAAATTTCAAACTATGCTCCTAATTATCTATAATATTATCACTTCAATGTTTGTTGTATGTAACCATGTCACCATTTCTCTGTGCCGCGAACTCCTCTCCTTCAAACCCAGAGCTTGTCTCTTCATTCCTTGTAGCCTCTATCATTGTTTTTACAGTCTGAAGTGCTGACGGTTCAGTTTCATTTTAAGAACAACTTTCAGCTTGTCCATTTCTTGGAGTTATGCTTCTGTCAAATAGACATGCAGGCATAAGACATGGGGCAATAAGTTAAGTACTTGTACTACTTTAAGCACTCCCTTTCAAGTGCTTTTAAGCACTTTCTTCATGCTTTAAGCATATTTTAAAGCACTTAAGCACCATTTGCTTGTAAGCTCCGGTGCAAGCTTGACAATTTTCATCATTTGATGTGCATTTGAAGTAAATCCAGTTATGAAGTGTACTGCTGTTGAGCTAAAGGTATTGGTAATACCAGTCTCTTGCTCACAATCCCTGATACAGAGTAAAGCATATCCATTCAAGACTGGAAAACAAAAACAGAGCACCTCTGTCAATATAGACAACAAGATTGACTGTCTAGAAACTGTGTTAATGAGAGACTATGCAGACTGAAGTAAGTGTCAAGAACATGTATTGGCTGTTCTATTACTAGCCAATGTGTGTGTGTTTGGGATTCCAGATTCATAGCTTGGTGGAATGCTTGTTCAGCATTATTTGCAAAGTGTTTAGGCACAAAACTACCAGACTAACTGACAGTACTTTCGAAATATGTGCTACTGCAACTATCACTGAATTATGCATTGTAGTTACTTTCATTACAATATGACATAGATAGATCTGTGCGTGACTTTAAAATATTGTAGGTGTAGTACTAGTAAATTTTGTCTTTTTACTAGTAAATTTTGTGCTTCAAATTTCTTCTTAGAGTCCTTGAAGTTGTGCTTCAAAAATTAAGTCAATAAAAGCACTAATGTTTGTGCTTGTGCTTAAGCACTTCTCTAAATGCTTGCTGATGTACTTGAAGCATACGACCCCAGTGCTTGTCCCATATCTAGTATTAAATTTTGAAAGTTTGGCGTTGAGGTATACTCATTACCAAAGCTGAAGTATTAAACTTGGAACTGTTCTGTTAAATTTATTGTTTCACGGATGTGTGTGTGTGTGTGTGTGTGTGTGTGAAGTACAGGCGGTTGAATGCAGAACTGGAGGCTAAGACAAGTGAACTAGTGAAGGAAGCAGATCAGCTACTAGTGAGTTTATTAATGCTGTGCTTTGTAAGGAAGTGGGAAGTGTCAAAATAGTTGTGGCCATGCCCACAAGGCAAATGTGTGGGCGTGGCCAAACCGTGTTACTCCTTTCTTGCAGTATCAGTAATACCTTTGCTCACACATGCTGTCTCGTGCACAGGTGTGTACATGCTGTCTCATGTAATACCTTTGCTCACACATGCTGTCTCGTGCACACGTGTGTACATGTTTTCTCGTGTACATGGATGTAGCATGGCAACCTGTCCATTCTGTCCAGTCTAGAAGACAGAGAGACATCTATCAACCCTTCAACTCTACTCACTGAACTACCTACAGCTGATCCTGCGCATGTGGGTGTGGCCACAGGCAAGAGAACTGGCAGAAGAAAGCCTGGAGCTGCAAGGACAGTTGGAAAGCTTAACAGAAGGTATCATTTATCTACAGTGGTTATTTGGTGTACAGTACATACATACATACATACACACATACATACATACACACATACACACACACATACATACATACATACATACAATACATATATACATACATACATACAATACATGCATATATACATATATATACATACATATACACACATACATACATACATGTATACATACACACACATACATACACACATGTATATTTTTACACTGGTATGTCTGTGTATGTGTTCAGACCAGCCTCTAGTATGGTTGTAGGCGCTAGAAAATCTGCCTCCTCAGCTGCTAGAGCAATGACTGCTGCACACGGAGTGCGAGGAGTAGATCCACCACTTCCGAACTCTCAACTACCCCCGGGGTTGGACCCTGACCTGCTAGCTACCATACAACGATTAGAAATGGCCGAGTTCTCAGAGGAGGGTGGAAGGGAATATGACTCAGAAGAAGGTGTCGATAAGGGCAGAGCCCAGCAGCCGCAACGTGTTACCAATTACGAGGACTTGCTTCCTCCAGCAGTGGATGACATGGGTTCAGGTGAAAGAGAGAGAGAGAGAGAGAGATGTGAGGGCGGTATGTAAGGAATTGAGAGGACACTATTGATAATACTCAGGGTTTCATTTAGGGGGGGGCGAAAGGGGGCATTTGCCCCCCCTTGGGTTCTAAATGCCCCCCCTTGGATTCTAAGTGCCCCCCACCCTTTTGAAAGAACCGATATTTATTAAGAGAAAAATGTAAACCAAATTAATAATAAACAATATTCACACAGCAATTCGTCTAGGTTTTTTGTTCCATACTGTAATAATGTCATTTAATTGTGTAGATGAGAGCGTCTCGGGTGTCTCCATGGCTATTTTCATCAAATAGGATAATTGTGATTGCCCAATTCGATTTCGAATTCGTGTTTTAATTAGTTTCATTTTGGAGAAGCTCATTTCCACTGAAGCAGTGCTGACAGGGATAGATAGACATATGTTTGCCAGGGTGCTAATGTTTGGAAATTTTTCACTAAGCATATCACTTGTGGTGAGCTCTTTCAACTGCAAGTGCAGGTTACCTTTCGGCTTCTTCGATAAGTAGCTTCGAAATGTTTTCCACTCCTCTCGGGTTTTGCGGGAAATAAGAGCTTCTTTGGTGTATTCATCTCCACCAGCAGTCTTAGCAGGCAGCTCTGCACCATAGTGAGCTAATAGTACATCTATTAAGTCCTCACCATATGTATGGAAGTCAGAAGAGTCAGCAGCTGGCACTTTCTTCGGATCAAAGATGCCAAATGAGGAGACAATATCTTGTGAAATAAATCTGCTGGATATGTTTGCCTTCAGCATCCTGATAAACGGTTCAGCCACTTGTCCTTGGAATGTAGCAATGCTTTCCGTGGTTAACGTGATGTCAGTGACTTCTTCGATCTCATTCTTTGCATCCATCAGTTCTAATACCCAGTTAGCAGCAGGTAACATGGCATCATCAAGTGTATTGAGAGTGGCATCAACAAGAGGGGTGATAGCTGTCAAGTCTATTCTCTCAGTCTGGAGAGCTCTGCTCAACTTCGCCACTTGTGGCAGAACATAATCAAGGAGGTATATGGCCACTAAAGTTGAGGGCCTACATAAGGCTTTACTGATACCTAGAGCTTCAGGTGCATGTGTCTGCTCATAGATATTGTTTAGAGCAGTCACAATTGCACTGTAGCTAGCTTTGACTGCCTTCACACAGCGTTCATGGGACAGCCAGCGAGTATCTGATGGTTTCACAACTTTCAGCTCAGGTAAGTCAAGCACCTGCTGTACTGCTTTGAGACTCTCAGCTCGCTTAGGAGAATAGTGGAAAAATTTCCAGAGGGTGGTGAGTGTGATGTACACATGTTTTATCCCACTGGTAGCATTAGCTGCTTGAACGCATGCTAGCTGTAGCAAATGGCAATGGCAGTGTACGAAAAGTGCATGAGGTGAAATTTTCTTCAGGAGACTCTGCACACCATTGTGTTTCCCAGAGAAAGTAGCTGCTCCATCGAATCCCATACCCACCAGCTTGCTAATCTGTATGTTTTTATCTTTCATGAATTCAACAAGGGCAGAATAAATAGTCTTTGCATCAGTAGCTTTCAATGGAACTATATCCAAGAAGTGCTCAACAGGTTGACCGTCCATGTTCACCCAGCGGAAGAAAATTGAAAGCTCTTCTGTGGTCGTCACATCAGTGCACTCATCTGCCATTATGCTGAAATGGGAAGCTTGGCGAAGCCGTTTCAGTAAACATTCTTCAGCCCATAAGCCAACTGCCTCAACAAATTCAACAACAGCAACTTTAGATGTGTAGGTTGCATTTAATCTAGCTCTTTCAAGGAACCCCTTTAAATCTTCTGCACCACAACTTACGATTAGATCAATAAGTTCATCAAAATTTGTTGTGTGGGGAATGTGGCGACGAGCTAGAAAATGGGTGCAACGAATTAGAGCTTTAATGGCCATTCTGTTCTTCAACTTTTCCTCATCATTAATTTGTTGGAGTTGCTGAATGACTGACCCTTCTTGTAGTGCTGTAGCTGCAGCCATCTCTGCTTCACATGATAGGAGGTGAATATCACTCTTTGCATGAATTTTCATCTTCTCTATTGCCTTCTTCCAGTTCGTGAAAGGTTTTGAGATCCATGTTCCTCCTGTTCTTTGAAGAGAAATTCCTCTCTTCCTGCAAACCTTACAAAAAGCTCCTTGGAAATTTTTATCAAACATCAGCCAATTGAAGCTCTCTTCCCATTTTTTGTTGTATTTTCGACTGCTTGCAGTGATTTTCTTGCTTTTCTCATGTGTAGTTAATCTTTCCTTTGCATGCTTCTCATGGACAATTAATCTTTTCTTGGCAGGACTTGGCTCCAAAAACTCAGTATCAGATTGATTGCTGTCAATTTTATCTTCTGTGTCACTGCTACTTGAGTGGCCAGGTGACTTTGAAGAGCTTGCACCACAGAAGAAAGAGCGAATATCCATTTGAGACTATCTTAAGCTGTCAGGGACTACGAGTGCTTAGAGTTCTGGTTCTGGAAGTTGTAGAATCTGTATAGATCAAAACTCAACAACTGCTACGGTGAGCTGAGGGCTGGCCTTTTTATAGCCAGCCAGCAACCGTAAGTGTGAATCAACGTGTGATAAACCTAAGGGGAGGTGAGAGTCAGAGTTGAATAGTGTGTGAAAAGCATCTAAATAGTGAATGTCACAGTTGACTGAAAATTGCTAGACGGTGGAGGTGAAAATGAGTAGCTGAATTAACTTGTCAGGATCTGACATATGCAGACCTCATTAGATAAGATTATGTTTTTTTAATGTAGGACATAGGCCTTCCAATAATTCTATTTCACTCCCATGGTGACCAGTGCCGCCCGCCCCCCCCTTACATTTTCAAAACTCTATTTTGCCCCCCCTTGCAAGAATGTCTGGATGAAACACTGAATACTGTATATCGGTAACCAACTGGAAAGACTGTCTGAGAGATTAAGAGGTTATGTAAAGAATGAATGGACATTATCGCATCTTTTTAAGCTAGCTGGAAAGATTGTCTTTAATTGGCTGAAACATAATGGATTACACGTTAACAAATTGCAAACTAACGTATGCCCTCAGATTCCATTGGCAGTTATTGTATGTTTGCAACCATACATGTGTGTGTGTGTGTGTGTGTGCGTGTTGTTTGTTTTGCAGCTAATCAATGAATAGATCATTCTTTAGCCTTTGTTGTTTCCTGTTGATATACTGTCCAGTCTTTGTGAAATCCACAAACTTCAACTATGTGGCACTTTTGATAGAAATGAAGTCATGTGTCTGAACAGCCATAGCTCATCTGTAATTTAATTAACTATAATATGGTGATAGTACTGGTAAAGGGTTTCTGCTTTAGTAAATTTATTATTATATTGTAGTATTGCAGAGGTGGTATTTAGTAACTTAATTGGCAAGCAAGTGAAGCAGGCCAGACACTATCATGGGCAACACAATCAACACAGGGATATTTGTTTATATATGAATGTTTGGATGTACATACATGTATGTCATTTTGTTTGTACTTTCACCCTCACATTTTTGTGTTCGCTTCGTAGTCGACCCTGTCCTGTCCACAAAGCAAAATCTTTTGGTTTATCGATCCCTGCCTAATTTAACTGTCTACCACTTTGAATTAGATCATGATCTGGATGTTGCAGTCTTACAAACTTTACAAATTTATCCGACTTCAATTTCTATTTGAATCAGTGTTGGTGATAAGTTAATTCATTAATGTGCGGTTGTCATAGCTACATTGCCTAAGCAACGGTATTGTTCATCCATTGGCCAATTGGTCAAGTCACGAAGAGAATACAGTGGTTGGGCTTAAAAAAAACAAACTGCATGATAATTCCTTAGAAATACTTGTTCTTTCAAGTCACATCTAAAGTTACAGTGAATGGTTGCTATGGATTGAAACCTTTTACCATATGAAATTTCAAAAGCCCTGCCTTATTTAGAGCTGAGTGTTTTTTGTCAGGAGCTACTGGTCTTTTAGATGTACTTATACTACAGAAGCTATCATTGCAAGAAAATAATTTATTAACTGATTGATACTTTACTAACTAGAGGTTGGATGAGCACTGGACCAGCTGGATGGCCACGCCCACATCCTGCCAGAGAAACGTCCTTGCTAAAGAGCTGTGGGGTCGTAAGGCCCATAGACGTTCTGGACTTAGTAAATAGTTATCTCTGAGATCTCGCTGCTTAGTCAAACAGTGACAGGAGACAGCCAAGTCCCAACAACCACAAATTAGATAGATATAGATTTAGTTTAATAGAGACACAAGAGATATGAGACACAAGAAATTAATTGTGAAAAAGTATGCAACTAACATAAAATGAAAAGTGCGTGCATTATAAGAAAACAGTGATTATGGATACGAAGTTCGAGGGGATGAAGTTCGCTGATATCTGACGAGGTGCACGTGTTAGACCAGGTATTTCTAACAAGCCTGGACACCCACACTTGTAGCTTGCTTTTTTTTTTTTTTTTAGGACATAACCGTTTAACACAAACAGTGCTACGGTAGGTATTGCAATTAATAGGTATGACCTTAGGTGTAGTTAGTCAAATATTGGTAAAGAGCGTCAAATTCACCTACAAAAACCAGGATTGTGCACAGCACGGCAAGGGCAAATAACCTCAAGTTTAAAAGGTAGCAATGATGTTTATTTTCATAAAGCAATTATTGCATGCCAGTGTTGTGGTAATTGCAATTGGTAATTGTAATTAGCTGTAATCATTACACCATCTGCAGTAATTGTAATTGTAATTGCATACCTATAATTGGCAAGTAGTTGGGGTCAAAGACCACTTTGGTAAAGGGTCAGTTCTAAAGCACATGGCTGAATTAAAACAAAATTACAAACTTTGTGGGCCCTATTACATGACCACTTATCGTGATTGTATGTAATTGCTAACAGATTTGTTGTAATTAGTTCTTAAAGGTGTAATTGGTAATTGAAATTGTAATTGAGAAGCAAAAATTTAAAGTAATTGTAATTGTAATTGATTACTTTACTCCTGTAATTGCCACAACCCTGTTGCATGCATATAAATTTGAAATGTTAGATTTGTGAATCTCCTTGCCATAAATTTTGGTCTCAACTAATATATATGGCCAATTAAAATGAATATTTACCCTGCCCACTTGTGGGGTGGAGGTAGCTATGTAGGTGAATAGGAGCTAAAATTAAACTACAGGCAAACTAAATAAATGTAGCTCTTTTTTTTTTTTTTTTTTTTTGCATACATATTTTGTAATGGCAATGTTGTACCAGATTTAAGGTTTAAATTTGAAGTGTTTGCCTTGTTTGAATTTGCACAATGGCTCACTTGCCACTGATGCTGGAGCACATCACTAGTTCCATAATTGATATTGTTCTCCTCCCATCTTGTAGAGGCCACCATCAGGTTTTTGAAGGCCAAGCTCCGTGTAATGCAGGAAGAAATGGACAGTTTGTGCCAAGACTACAGCACCAAGGTAGAGTTCTCTCTCTCTCTCTCTCTCTCTCTCTCTCTCTCTCTCTCTCTCTCTCTCTTGGAATCTTGATTCATTCCACACATACATACCATCTGGTTACTTTGAAGCACTAAAGTGTTTTGACAATATGTGGTTCTAATTGGACTACCTAGAATATGACAGTGAGAGGATTGGGTTCTACCCTGGGATTGGATTCAGTTACATACTGGTAAGAATTTGGGAGGATTCTGTTACACACTTGCTGGTGACAGGATCATTAATCTTATTATTAGTTAATAGTACGGGAGTAAATTGCCCATTCAAAACCTTATGGGAAAAATTGCCCGTTCAATTGAAATTGCATGGGGAAAGTGAAATAATATGTATAAGTGAAATAGCATGGAAACTAAGTGAAATAGCATGGTAGCTCTAAGTGAAATGCCACAGTAACTAAGTGAAATCGTACGAGTAAGTGTGCATGCGTGCAGCTTTATTCTTGGAAATGTAAAGCAATTGAAATAACACTCGGTTTCTCCTCGTGCTATTTCAATCACATTACTCATGCTATTAATCCCACCAACCCCCTACCATCCACTATTAATCCCACCAACCCCTTACCATCCACTATTAATCCCACCAACCCCCACCATCCACTATTAATCCCACCAACCCCCTACCATCCACTATTAATCCCACCAGCCTCCTACCATCCACTATTAATCCCACCAACCCCCTACCATCCACTATTAATCCCACCAACCCCCTACCATCCACTATTAATCCCACCAACCCCCTACCATCCACTATTAATCCCACCAACCCCCTACCGTCCACTATTAATCCCACCAACCCCTTACCATCCACTATTAATCCCACCAACCCCCTACCATCCACTATTAATCCCACCAACCCCCTACCCCCTACCACCGTCCCCTATTAATCCCCCAACCCCTTACTCCACTATTATCCCAACCACCCCCGACCATCCACTATTAATCCCACCACCCCCTACCATCACCTATTAATCCACGAAACCCCCTACCATCCCTTATAATAATCCCACCAACCCCTTCCATCCACTTTAATCCCACCAACCCCTACTCCACTATTAATCCCACCCACCCCCGACCATCCCTATTAATCCCACCAGCCTCCACCATCCACTATTAAATCCCACCAACCCTTACCCGCCACGATTAATCCCACCATCCCCTACCCCTCCACATTAATCCCACAACCCCCTACCATCCCTTATTAAATCCCACCAACCCCCTACCATGCCACTCTTAATCCCACCAACCCCCTACCATCCACTATTAATACCCACCAACCCCCTACCGACCATTTAATCCCACCAACCCCCTACATCCACTTTAACCCACCAACCCCTACCCTCCACTATTACTCCCACCACCCCTACCGTCCACTATTAATCCCACCACCACCCTTACCATCCACTATTAATCCACCAACCCCCTCCGTCCACTATTAATCCGCCACCAACCCCTTATAACCATCCCTATTAATCCCACCAACCCCCTACCATCCCCTATTAATCCCACCAACCCCCTACCAGCCCATATTAATCCCATCCCAACCCCCTCCCTCCACTCTTAACCCACCAACCCCTTACCATCCACTAATTAATCCCACCACCCCCCTACATCCACTATTAATCCCACCAACCCCCTACGTCCACTAGTAATCCCACCCACCCGTACCATCCACTATTAATCCCACCAACCCCCTACCATCCACTATTAATCCCACCAGCCTCCTACCATCCACTATTAATCCCACCAACCCCCTACCATCCACTATTAATCCCACCAACCCCCTACCATCCACTATTAATCCCACCAACCCCCTACCATCCACTATTAATCCCACCAACCCCCTACCGTCCACTATTAATCCCACCAACCCCTTACCATCCACTATTAATCCCACCAACCCCCTACCATCCACTATTAATCCCACCAACCCCCTACCATCCACTATTAATCCCACCAACCCCCTACCGTCCACTATTAATCCCACCAACCCCTTACCATCCACTATTAATCCCACCAACCCCCTACCATCCACTATT